>Ga0102590_1000080_pt1 | contig 276785 bp, 264 predicted proteins | sample AraplaMF_Col_mMF_FD_76859 | JGI IMG/M metagenome (GOLD analysis project Ga0102590, IMG submission 76859) | Arabidopsis root microbial communities from the University of North Carolina, USA - plate scrape MF_Col_mMF | ecosystem: Host-associated > Plants > Roots > Endosphere | place: USA... | reverse complement strand
TGTTGAGACCGCGCTGACCGAGCGCGGGACCGATCGGGGGCGAAGGATTCGCCGCACCGGCCGGGACCTGAAGCTTCAGGTATCCGGTCACTTTCTTTGCCATGTATCACTCCTGTTGTGCCGGCAGGGCCGGCGGTTTCAGGTTCGTGGTCGGGACCGATGTGCGGCTGGCAACCGCCCTCGTCCTCCCACGGCCTCTTGTCGCGCGAGGCCCGAAAGCCTCACGCCTCGTCCGGTCAGACCTTCTCGACCTGACCGAATTCCAGCTCGACCGGCGTGGCACGGCCGAAGATCGACACCGCGACCTTCACGCGCGAGCGCGCCTCGTCGATTTCCTCGACCACACCCGAGAACGAGGCGAACGGGCCGTCGGCCACGCGCACGTTCTCGCCGATTTCGAACGACACCGACGCCTTCGGCCGCTCCACGCCCTCCTGCACCTGGTGCAGGATGCGCATGGCCTCGGCTTCCGAGATCGGCATCGGCTTGTTTTCCGCGCCGAGGAAGCCGGTCACCTTCGGCGTGTTCTTGATCAGATGGAACGCCTCGTCGGTCAGCTTCATCTTCACCAGCACGTAGCCCGGGAAGAACTTGCGCTCGGCGTCGATTTTGCGGCCGCGGCGCACTTCCGTGACCTTCTCGGTCGGAACCAGCACCAGCTCGAACAGCTCCTCGAGTCCGCGCTGCTTGGCCTGCTCGCGGATCGATTCGGCGACCTTCTTCTCGAAGTTCGAGTAGGCGTGGACGATGTACCAGCGCTTGTCGGACACTTGAGCGGTTGCTGTAGCCATCAGTGGATGCCCAGAAGGAAGGTGATGAGGACGCGGATGATCTGGTCGGCGGCGAAGAAGAACACCGAGGCGACCGCGACCATGACGAACACCATGATCGTGGTGATCGTGGTCTCGCGGCGGGTCGGCCAGGTGACCTTCGCGGTCTCCGAGCGCACTTCCTGCAAGAACTTGAACGGGCTGACTGCCATCGCCTAGGGTCCAGCGTCCGTCGACAGACGCAAATGAATTTCAGGGATCCGAACAGCCGCCGTTGGCCCAGCCCTCTGTCTCGAAGGATGAGCCGGAAACCGGGCTCGATTGTTCGGGGATTTAAAAGCCGCGCCGGAGATCCGCGTCTAACGGGCCGGCTGCGAGTGCCGGGTATCTACTGCGGATGGGACCAAAGGTCAAGGTCGTGGCGGCCCGGGCGAGCAGACCGCCCTCCTCCGGGCGGTCCCGCAGAGCCCATGCGGATCAAGGGTTTATCCACCCCACTGGTCCCCCGGGGCCGGCCGGTATCCGGCGGAACGCCGCCACCGGGGGCGCCCGCCTGCCGGCCCGGCAATATCAGTCGGCCCGCTCGACCATGGAAATGCCGGGCAGCGGCACCACGAACTTTCCGCCCTCGGCGAAATAGCGGGCGTGCTTGGCCCTGATCGGGTCGACATAGCGCCAGGCGAAGACGACGACGAAGGCCGGCTTGCGCTCGTACAAGGCCGCGGGCGGCAGGATCGGGATGTCGTAACCCGGGCCGGCCATCACGTTCCCCTTCTTGGGATCGTCGTCCACGAGGAAGTCGATCTTGTTCTCCAGGCCGAACTGCGGCAGCAGCGTCGTGGTACCGACCGAGACGCCGTAGCCGGCAACAGATTGACCGCGCGCATGGGCGGCATCGGCCATCGCAATCAGCTCGTCGCGGATCGCGGCGATTCTCTTCACATAGGGGGCGTAATAAGCCGGCTGATCGACACCGAGCCGGTCCTCCTCGGCGACGAAGCGCGCGACTTCCGCGGACGGCTTCTTGGGGCCGCCGGCGCGCTGCACCGTGACGCGGATCGAGCCACCCTTGGTCCAGATGTGCTGGACATCGATCAACTCCATGCCCAGCCGGGCAAAGAAACGGATCAACGGCTTGATGTTAAAATACGACAGGTGCTCGTGATAGACGGTGTCGAGAAGGTTCTTCTCGGTGACGTCGACGCCGTACTGCGTCTCGAACACGAACAACCCGTCCGGCGCCAGCACGTCGCGAACGCCGATCACCAGCGGATCGAGATTGTCGACATTGGCGATCATGTTGTTGGCGATCACGACGCTCGCCGCGCCATGGCTCTGAAGGATGCGGTGACCGATCACGTCGGTGAAGAAATCGCCGATGGTCTCGATCCCCGCCTCCGTCGCGCGCCGCGCAATGTCGACGGCGGGATCGACGCCCAGCACCCGCATGCCGCGCTCTTTGAAGTAACCGAGCAGCGATCCGTCATTGCTGCCGAGCTCGACGACCAACGAGCCCGGCGCGATCCCGAAGCGGCTGACGACGTCGTTGGCATAACCGGCGAAATGCTCGCGCAGACCGAGCGAGAGCGAGGTCGTGTAGACGTAGTTGCGGTACTGGACCTCCGGATTGCCGACATGGAGGATCTGAAGGTGGCCGCAATCCCTGCACAGGTGCAGCGCCATCGGCACCGCGGCCCGGAAGACCGGATCGTCGACGCTGGCGTTCGGCACCTGGAAGTTCGGCGTGCCGATGGGCATGCCGGCCATCGGAACGACCAGCTCCTGCTTGTCGGAATGGCAGAGACGGCAGGTATGGCGGACGTAGAACAGGTTTTGCATCAGAGGACCGGAAAACGGAGATATGCGTGCGAGCGAGTCGAACCCGCCCTGTGAAGATCAGATCGACGGCAATGGTTCAAGAGTGTCAAGGGTGGCTCGATACCTCCTCGGCCTTTGCCAGCCTGTAATCCGGCGATTCTTCCGCAGCTTTCGCTGCCTTATCCGCCGAATAGGAGCCGCGCTCCGGACTTGCCAGCCAGATCACGCCGCCGGCCAGACCGATGATCACGCTGACGCCACCAAGCAAAATCGAGACCGACAGCGCTTCCTCGGAAGGAATGCCGGCGAGGCCGAGACAAGCGACCATCGCGCCCTCGCGAACGCCCCAGCCGCTGATCGAGATCGGAACCGCCGTCAAGAGAACCACCGGCGGAATCAGGATGCCGGCATCCACGACGGAGAGCTGCGCCCCCACGCCGCGCGCCAGGGCGTAGCAGGCTGTCGCCGTCACGAGATGGATGAAGAGCGCCGATCCGAACAGCAAGCCGCGATGCTCGGATCGGAGCAGAAGGAATCTGACCAGCGTGCCGAAGCGAACGAAGCTTGCGATCGCGGGAATCGCGATGAGGCGTTTCGGCAGGCGATCGAGCGTCAGCAGGACCACGGTCCCGGCAACGCCCGCCAGCGTCAGCGCGCCGATCGCCAGGATCGCGGCCTCGTTGGACACGCGCGACATCAGGAACGGAAATCCCGCCACCATCAGCACGATCAGCCCGATCAACGCTGTGAAGCGGTCTGCCGCAACACCCTTGACCGCCTCGGGCCACTGCACGCCGCGCTGGCGCAGCATCCACATGCGAACGGCGTCGCCGCCCACCGACGACGGCAGCACCTGGTTGAACCAGAGGCTGATCATCAGGATTCGCCAGCCGGCGAGCCAGTCCAGCGACACGCCGAGCGCGCGCATGATCAGCTCCCAACGGCCGTTGAGCGCGAAGGTCTGAAGGAAGATCAGCGCCAGCGCGAGAATGAACAGGGAGGGATCGACGGAGACGAGATGGCTGCGCAACCGGTTCAGATCGAGACCGCGTGCGATGTAGAAGAGCACGGCGATCGACAGCAGCAGCTTCACCGAGAACAGGGCCGCCTGCTTGAACCGCGACTGCATCGATGCCTGCCTCAAGATGCCGGATATTCCGCCCGACCGATGACGAGGTCGATCGCGGCCATCATCCAGAACTGGTGCGTGGTCTCGACGATGTTGTAGCTGTGGCTGTCGACCCAGAAATTGACGTCGCCGAGATTGCGCAACGGATTTTCCGCGTTCATGCCCGACAGCGTGATCACGCCGAGCTTCATCGTCCGCGCCTGCGCAACCGCGTTGATGATGTTCTTCGACCGCCCTGACGAGCTGATCGCGACGAGACAGTCGCCGGCCCGCGCGCTGAGCCGCACCGCGTGCGCGATCCAGTCCTCGAAGCCGTAATCGTTGGCGAGGCACGACATCATGCTTGCATCGCTGAAGCAGAGCGCGGGCACCGATGCGTTCTTCGCCAGGTCGATCGCCAGATGAGAGGCGATGCCCGCCGAGCCGCCATTGCCGATGAAGATGACGCGGCCGCCCTGCTCGCGCGCGCGCAGCCAGGCCGCGCGGGTGGCCGATATCTGGGCGAAGACAGCGTCGTCGACGGCCGTCGCGCGATGAAGCCGCCCCATGTAATCGACGAGGAAAGCCTTGTGATCGGGATCAACGGACTCGATGGGCATGGGCTCGCGGCTCGGCTGGAATAGGGGCGTGTGATACCGGCTATTACTAGGGATTGCAAAGGTATAATACTTGCCAAACTTGCGCGTGGCTGGTAACCGGCTTTCGGGTTTCACACAACATTGGCGAGCCTGTTTCGCTGGGCATTCGCATCACGGATGTTCCCCATGAAATGCATCGTTACTGGCGGCGCCGGATTCATTGGAAGCCACCTTGTCGATCGTCTCCTCGACGACGGACATGAGGTGATTGCGCTCGACAATTTCGTCATTGGACGCCCCGAGAATCTGTCCTCGCACGCCAATTCGAATCGCTTGAAGGTTGTGCGCGCCGACGTCACCGATCTCGAGCAAATCCGTCCGTACTTCCACGGTGTCGACTGGGTCTTTCATCTCGCCGCGCTCGCCGACATCGTTCCCTCGATCGAATCGCCGATCCCGTATCACCGCGCCAATGTCGACGGCACCGTCAACGTGCTCGAGGCCGCGCGGCATGCGGGCGCCCGCCGATTCGTCTATGCCGCGTCGTCGTCCTGCTACGGCATTCCCGACGCCTATCCGACGCCGGAGAGCGCCGAGATCCGGCCGATGTATCCCTACGCGCTGACCAAGAATCTCGGCGAGCAGTGCGTCATGCATTGGTGCCAGGTTTACAAGCTGCCTGCGATCGCGCTGCGCCTGTTCAACGTCTACGGACCGCGTCATCGCACCACGGGCACCTACGGCGCGGTGTTCGGCGTATTCATGGCGCAGAAGCTTGCCGGCAAGCCCTTCACGGTCGTCGGCGACGGCGAACAGACCCGCGACTTCACCTTCGTCAGCGATGTTGCCGACGCCTTCGTCACCGCCGCGCGCTCCGACGTCTCGCACGAAATCTTCAACGTCGGCTCCGACAACACCTACAGCGTCAACCGGCTGGTCGATCTGCTCGGCGGCGACAAGGTCCACATTCCCAAGCGCCCCGGCGAGCCCGACTGCACCTACGCCGACATCACCAAGATCAAGCGGGTCCTGAACTGGACCCCGAAGGTGAAATTCGAGGACGGCGTCGCGACGATGCTGAAGTCGATGGACCAGTACAAGGACGCTCCGCTGTGGACGGTCGACAAGATCGCCGATGCCACCAAGGACTGGTTCAAGTATCTCGGCGACGACAAGGATGCGGCGTCCGGCACGCCGAAGGCAAGCTATTGAACAGGTTCGCCGGATATCGTTGCCGCGAATCGATCAATTTCGGACCGTCCGGCTGATGCCGGCCGGCACTTTGGGTAATTAACATGGGTCATACTCCGACAGACAAGGCAGCGGTCCATCCGGCACCGCATGAGAAGATCAAGTCCCTGGATGAGCTCGGCGCGATCGCGCGGGCTGCTCAGGCCGAGGGCCGCACCGTCGCGCTTTGCCACGGCGTGTTCGATCTCGTGCATCTCGGTCACGTCCGGCACATTCTGGCTGCCCGCAACGAGGGGGACGTGGTCATCGTGACCATCACCGCCGACCGTTTCGTCAACAAGGGCCCCGGGCGGCCGATCTTTCCGGAGAACATGCGCGCCGAGATGCTGGCGGCGCTCGGCACGGTCGACTTCGTCGGCATCAACCGGACGTCCAGCGCCGAGCCGGTCCTCGATACCGTGCGCCCCGACATCTATGTAAAGGGCTCGGACTACGAAAACCCTGAAGATGACGTCACCGGCAAGATCGCCACCGAGCGCGACGCCGTCGAGCGTCATGGCGGACGCATCGTCTTCACGCGCGACGTGACCTTCAGCTCGTCGAACCTGCTGAACCGCTATTTCGACATCTACGACCCCCCTCTGCGCGACTACCTGCAGAAGGTGCGCGAAGGCGGCGGCGCCGAACGCCTGCTGAGCCTGATCGACAAGATCCAGAACATGCACGTCGTGCTGGTCGGCGATACGATCATCGACGAGTACCAATACGTCACGGCGCTCGGAAAGGCCTCGAAGGAAAACATCGTCGCGACCCTGTTCAAGAACGGCGAGCAGTTTGCCGGCGGCGTCATCGCCGCGGCCAATCACGTCGCGAGCTTCTGCAAGTCGGTCGAGATCGTCACGACACTCGGCGGCAACGACTACCCCGAAGAGTTCATTCGCGCGCATATCCGCCCGAATGTCACGCTCACGCCGATCCGCATTCAGGGCCGTCCGACCACCCGCAAGCTGCGCTACGTCGAGATGGGCTACCTGCACAAGCTGTTCGAAGTCTACACGATGGACGACACCCCGCTCGACGAGGCCACGCGCAACGAGATCGACCGCGTGACCGCCGAGCGCGTGCGCGGGGCGGACGTGGTCATTGTCACCGATTTCGGTCACGGCATGATCGCATCCAGCACGATCGACACGCTGATCGAGAACTCCAAGTTCCTGGCGGTCAACGCCCAGAGCAACAGCGGCAACCACGGCTACAATCTGGTCACGAAATATCCGCGCGCCGACTACATCTGCATCGACGCGCCGGAAGCGCGGCTGGCCGCCACCGACAAGTTCAACGACATCGCCTCCGTGATCGAGAACGGCCTGCACGCCAAGATCGATTGCGACAACATGATCATCACGCACGGCTCCTTCGGCTGCTACCCCTTCTCGGCCAAGACCGGCGTCGCGCGCGTGCCCGCCTTCACCAAGACCGTCGTCGACACCGTCGGCGCCGGCGACGCCTTCCTGACGATCACCGCGCCGCTGGTGGCGGCCGGCGGCAACATCGAGGACGTCGCCTTCATCGGCAACGCAGCCGGCGCGATCAAGGTCGGCATCGTCGGCCACCGCAGCTCGGTCGAGAAGGCGCCGCTGGTCAAGTTTGTCACCGCGTTGTTGAAGTAGCGCGACCGAAAAATCTGGAGAACGACAGTGATTGATCAGAAATGGAACGTGATGGTCACCGGTGGCGCCGGCTACGTCGGCAGCGTGCTGGTTCCCCAGTTGCTGGCGGCCGGCCACAAGGTCACCGTGCTCGACCTCTTCATGTACGGCGACGACGTCTTCAGCGCCGTTCGTGACAATCCCAACCTTCGCCTGATCAAGGGCGACATCCGCGACGAGGCCGCGATCAACGAGGCCCTGCGCGGCAACAACGCGGTGATCCACCTCGCCTGCATTTCCAACGACCCCTCGTTCGAGCTCGACCCGGCGCTCGGCAAGTCGATCAACTACGACTGCTTCCGGCCAATGGTGCGCGCGGCCAAGAAGGCCGGCATCAAGCGCTTCATCTATGCGTCGTCGTCCAGCGTCTACGGCATCAAGGACGAAGCCGAGGTGACCGAGGAGCTGTCCTGCGAGCCGCTGACGGACTATTCGAAGTTCAAGGCGATGTGCGAGACCGACCTCGCCGAGGAGGCCGCCTCCGGCTTCGTCGCCTGCACCGTGCGCCCCGCTACCGTCTGTGGCTACGCACCGCGGCAGCGGCTTGACGTCGTCGTCAACATCCTGACCAACCTCGCGGTCAACACCGGCCGCATCCGCGTGTTCGGCGGATCGCAGAAGCGGCCCAACCTGCACATCCAGGACATGTCGGCGGCCTATCTGTTCCTGCTTCAGCAGGATGACGCGAAGATCGACGGTAAGACCTACAATATCGGCTACGAGAACCACTCGCTGATGAAGATCGCCGACATCGTCAAATCGGTGGTCGGAAACAACGTCGACGTGGCGGTCGAGCCGACCGACGATCTGCGCTCCTACCACGTCTCCTCGGAGAAGATCCGCCGCGAGCTCGGTTTTGCGCCGACGCACACGATCGAGCAGGCCGTCTCGGGACTCGTGGACGCCTTCAAGGCCGGTCGCCTGCCGGACTCGCTCAACAATCCCCGGTACTTCAACATCAAGATGATGCAGAACATCAGCCTGAAGTGAGCGGCGTGCGGATCGGCATCGATTTCGACAATACGATCATCTGCTACGACAAGGTCTTTGCCGATGTCGCGCGCCAGCGTGCCCTGCTGCCCGAGGGATGGGCGGGACTGAAAACCGACGTGCGGGACTATCTGCGGTCCCGCCCGGGCGGAGAACTGGCTTGGCAGGGGCTTCAGGGCTTCGTCTACGGCAAAGGCATCGGCGGCGCCGAAATCTATCCCGGCGTTCGGGAATTCCTCGCCGCCTGCCGGCAGGCCGGCGCCAGCGTCTGCATCGTCAGCCACAAGACCCAGTTCGGCCATCAGGACCCGGACCGCGTCGATCTGCGCGATGCCGCGCGCGGCTGGCTGCGCGGTGCGGGCCTGATCGATGCCGGCGATGCGGCGATCTCGCTCGGCGACGTCTATTTCGAAGCCACGCTGGCGGCAAAGGTCGAACGGCTCGCGAGCCTGGGCCTCGACATCTTCATCGACGACCTCGTCGACGTGTTCGAGCAGCCGCATTTCCCGAAGACGACGCGCGCGATCCTGTTCACGCGATCGCAGCCCCCTCACCCCGAGCACTGCGAACCGATCGCGACATGGGCCGATATCCGCCGCGAGGTCTTTGCGGCATGAGCGAACACGACATCAGCACGCCGGATGCGATCGCGATCGGCAGCCGCCTTGCCGGCACGCGGGTCGCGGCCGCCCAGCCGGCACGGTCGGGCAGCAACAACAGGGTGTTTCGGCTGGAGATGGCCGAGGGGCCGCCCCTTGCGCTCAAGCATTATCCCTCCGACGGGCGCGATCGCCTGGGGCAGGAATACGATGCGCTCTCGTTTCTGGCGCACCATGGCATCACATCGACACCGCGGCCGATCGCGAAGGACGCCGATGCGAACTGCGCGCTGTATCAATGGTTCGACGGCGAGGCAGCGGTGCTGCGCCCGCAAGCCGGCGATGCGGATCAGCTCGCCGACTTCCTGATCGAGCTGCAGAAGCTGCGCGACGCCGAGGGCGCGCAGACCTTGCGGAACGCTTCGGCCGCCATCTTCTCGCCCGAGGAGGCGATCGGCCAGTACGAGCAGCGTCTGGACGGGCTGCGGCAAGCCTCCAACGATGATCCGGACCTGCGCGCATTCATCGACGGCAGCCTGGTTCCCAGCACCGACATCGCAATCCGGCAGCTCCGCCGGCGCTACGCGGAACTGGGCCGGGATCCCGCAGCGGACCTTGCGCCTGCGCATCGCGCACTGAGCCCGTCCGACTTCGGACTGCACAACGCCCTGCGCGGCGAAGACGGCCGCCTGCGCTTCATCGACTTCGAATATTTCGGCTGGGACGATCCGGTCAAACTCCTGTCCGACACCGCGATCCACCCGGGTAGCGATCTACCCGCAAACGACGCGAATCGCCTGATCGAACGCCTCACGCAAGCCTTCTCGGCTAGGGATGACGCGTTTGCGGTCCGCCGAGACGTACTGTATCCTCTGTTTGGGGCGATTTGGTGCCTGATTGTCCTGAATGCTTATTTGCCGGAAAGCCGCTCCCGGCGCGCTCTGGCTGCGCAAGGAGGCGATCTGACGGTCCGCCTTGCCGGTCAGCTCGACAAAGCCCGCCGGCTCCATCAAACGATTTGCCAACGTGATCCAGACCTCACCCCACGCTGAAGCCGCCCTCACCTGCACGCTGGACGAGCGCAGTCTCTACCTGCGTCGCCTGGTCCTCGGTTCTGTCCGCTCCGCGGGACGCGGCCATGTCGGCCCTGCCCTGTCGCTGATCGAGATGGTCCGCGTCCTCTACGACGACGTGCTGCGGATCGATCCGAAGAACCCGCGCGATCCGAACCGCGACCGCGCCATCCTCAGCAAGGGACATGGTTGCCTGGCGCTCTATGCGCTCCTGGCCGATCGCGGTTTCTTCCCGCTGTCGGAGCTGGACGGCTTCTGCGGGCCCGACAGCATCCTGGGCGGACATCCCGAATACGGCATGGTGCCGGGGGTCGAGGCGTCGACCGGCGCGCTCGGACATGGCCTCTCGATCGGTGTCGGCCTCGCGCTTGCCGCGCGCATGCGCGAGCGCAGCTACCGGACCTTCGTCCTGCTCGGCGACGGCGAGATCAACGAGGGATCGGTGTGGGAAGCCGCGATGGGTGCGGCCAAGCACGGGCTCGACAATCTGGTCGCGCTGATCGATTACAACAAGCTGCAGAGCTACGGGCCCACCGACTACGTGTTGCCGCTGGAGCCGCTTGCGGACAAGTGGCGCAGCTTCGGCTTCGCCGTGCAGGAGGTGAACGGCCACGACGTCGGCGCCCTGCGCACCGTGCTCAAGCAGGTCCCACCCGTTGCCGGCAAACCCACCGCAATCATCTGCCATACCGTCAAGGGCAAGGGTCTTCCGGCTGCGGAATCCAACGCCGATTGGCATCACAAGAACAAGCTGTCCGACAGCGAGCTCGACGCCATCCGCGTCGCTGTCGGCGATTTTTGATCGGCTCCCCATGCGCAACACCGCGATGAACATGGTCCACAAGCTCGCCGCGCGCGACGAGCGTGTGCTCTACATCGGCTCCGATCCCGGCGCCGGCACCTTGCGCAACATGAGCAAGGAGTTTCCAAAGCGCCATCTGATCGAGGGCATTTCGGAAGCGCACATCATCGGCATGTCGGCCGGCCTCGCGATGGAAGGTTTTGTTCCTTACGTGAACACCATCGCGACCTTCCTGACGCGCCGCTGCTACGAGCAGGTGGCCGTCGATCTCTGCCTGCACAATCTGCCGGTGCGGCTGATCGCCAATGGCGGCGGCCTCGTCTACGCGCCGCTCGGCCCCACCCACCAGGCGATCGAGGACATCGCCATCATGCGGGCGCTCCCCAACATGACGGTGATCTGCCCGTGCGATGCCGACGAAGCGGCGCGCATGATGGAGCAGACGCTGGACTGGAAGGGCCCGATCTACATCCGGCTCGGCAAGGGCGGTGACGCCGTCGTCTCCAAGGCCGAGCACGGCTTCGAGATCGGCAAGGCCATCCTGATGCGGCCGCCCGGCGACGTCGTGATGGTCACCACGGGCATCATGCTCCAGCGCGCTCTCGCTGCGGCCGACCTGCTGGCCGCGCAAGGCATCCGCGCCGGCATCCTGCACATGCATACGGTCAAGCCGCTCGACACCGAGGCGCTGCTGCAGGCGGTGCGCGCGACGCGCCTCTTGGTGACGCTCGAGGAGCACGTCCCCTCCGGCGGCCTCGGCAGCGCGGTTGCCGAGACGCTGATCGACAAGCTCGGCTCCGGCCTGCCCGCGATGCTTCGGCTGTCGCTGCCGGACCGCTTCATGCACAATTACGGCTCGCAGGACTCGCTGCTGAAGAAGCACGGGCTCTCCGCCAACGCCATTGCGACCTCGATCGAGCACGCGCTCGTGGCGTCGCGCACCGCCTCTCCTCAACTCCATTCCACCTGACGGGCCCCATGTACGACGTTCGATATTCCTACCTGCTCGAGCAATTCTCCGACCCCGCCCCGATCCTCGCCGAGATCGGCCGACTGGTCGCGACCGGTGATTTCACCCTTGGCAAGCCCGTCGCCGAATTCGAGAAGCGCTTCGCCGAGCTGATCGGCGTGCGTCACGCCATCGGCGTCGGATCAGGCACCGATGCACTCAAGCTGCCGCTCAAGGCGCTCGGCATCGGGCATGGCGACGAGGTCATCACCGCCGCCAACACCTTCATCGCCACCGTCGGCGCCATCGCGGAGACCGGGGCGACGCCCGTGCTGGTCGACTGCGACGACTCCTTCTGCATGAATGTCGACCAGGTCGAGGCCGCCATCACCAAGAAGACCAAGGCGATCATGCCGGTTCAGTTGACCGGCGAGGTCACCGACATGGGCAAGCTGATGCCGATCGCCCAGCGCCACAACCTTCCCGTCGTCGAGGACGCCTGCCAGGGCATCCTGTCGGAGTTCGCCGGCAAGCGCTCCGGCACCCACGGCATCGCGGCCGGCTTCTCCCTGCATCCGCTCAAGAACCTCAACGTCTGGGGCGATGCCGGCGTCGTCGTCACCAATGACGACGGCATGAACGAGAAGCTCCGCCTGATCCGCAACCACGGCATGAAGAACCGCGACGAGATTTCGATCCTCGGCTGCAATTCGCGGCTCGACTCGCTCCAGGCGGTCGTCGGCAACTGGCTGATCGGCCAGACCGGCGAGATCACGCGGCGCCGGATCGAGAACGCGGCCTATTACGATGCGGGCCTTGCCGGCCTGCCCGGCCTGCGCGTTCCGGCGCGCCGTCCCAACGTGAAGCACGTCTATCACCTCTACATGGTGTTCGCCGAGCGTCGCGACGAGCTCTACAAGTACTGCCTGGACAACGGCATCGAGGCCAAGATCCACTATCCGATCCCGCTGTATCAGCAGGAGGGCCTCAAGCATCTCGGTTACGCGCCGGGCACCTTCCCCGTCACTGACCGCCATGCCAAGGAAGTCATCAGCTTCCCGGTGGACCAGCATCTGACGCGCGCGCAGCAGGATCGCGTCATCGAGACCGTCAGGAAGTTCTGCCATGGACGCTGACACCGGCCGCCGCCGCATCGGTTACGTCAATCTTCCCGCCCAATTCGAGGAAGAGCGCACCGAGATCATGCAGGCGGTCGAGGGCGTGTTCTCCCGCGGCGACTTCATCGGCGGCGCGGCGGTCGGCAAGCTCGAAGAGGAATTGTCGGCCTATCTCGGCTCGCCGCACGTGGTGACGCTGAACTCCGGCACCGACGCGTTGATCCTCGCCTTGCGCGCGCTCGACATCGGTCCCGGCGACGAGGTCATCACCCCGCCGAATTCGTTCGTGGCATCGACCGCCGCGATCATCGCGGTCGGCGCGACGCCGGTCTTCGCCGACGTGCTGCTGGACCAGAACATCGATCCCGCCGCCGTCGAGGCCGCCGTCACGGCGCGCACCAAGGCGATCATGCCGGTGCACCTGACCGGGCGCATGGCCGACATGAACCCGCTGATGGCGCTCGCCAGCAAGCATGCCCTCGCCGTGATCGAGGACAGCGCGCAGGCCGTCGGCTCGACCTATGACGGGCGCATGAGTGGCACCATCGGAACGTTCGGCTGCTTCTCCGCGCATCCGCTGAAGAACCTCAACGCCGCGGGCGATGCCGGCTTCCTCGTCACCGCCGACGCCGAGATGGCCGCACGCATTCGCCGCCTGCGCAATCACGGCCTGATCAACCGCAGCGACGTCCAGGAATGGGGCCTCGTGTCGCGGCTCGACACGCTGCAGGCCGACGTGCTGCGCATTCGCCTGCGCCACCTGCCCTCGGTGATCGAGCGCCGGCGGCGCAACGCCGCGCAATACCGCGCCGAGCTCGCAGGGCTGCCGCTGTTCATTCCGCCCTGCCGCAACATCGAGTTCAACACCTTCCATACCTTCGTCGTGCAGACCGAGCGTCGCAACGACTTCCAGAAATATCTTGCCGACAAGGGCATCGAGACCGCGATCCACTATCCGGTCCCGATCCACCTCCAGCCGGCCGCGGCGCATCTGGGTCACGGGCGCGGCGCGTTTCCGGTCACCGAACGGCAGGCGGACCAGATCCTCACGCTTCCCATCAACCAGTTCCTCTCGGCCGGCGATATCAGCTATATCTGCGCGACCGCGCGGGAGTACTTCGCATGACGGATACGGACTTCCTCCAGGCCGATGAGCAGGCGCTGGCGCAGCGCTTCATCGACAACGGCTTCGTCACGACGCCGGCGGACGATCGCGCCGGGCTCGACCGGATCCAGCGGCGCGCCGCGGAGCTGGCCGCCGACTATCTGAAGCTGCCGCACAGCAACGATCCCTATGCGATGCTCGACGGCATCCATACCCGCGTGAGCGTCGACGATCTCAACGGCCTGCGGCTGCACGTCTTCAACGGCCTCAACGCCGAGCCCTGGTTCCGCCCGACCTATTTCCGTCTGGCACGCTCGACGATCGAAACCATCGTCGGCAACGAGCTGTGCATGCAGCGCCGCGTCAATCTCAGCATCCAGATGCCCGGCGACGATTCCTCGCTGCTCGCCACCCATTCCGACGTCTGGTCGGGCGACTCGCCGTTCGAGGTCGTGGTGTGGGTGCCGCTGGTGGACGTCCACCGCACCAAGGCGATGTATCTGCTGCCCCCCTCGCTGAACGGTGACATGCAGGACCGGATGGCAAGCCTGCGCAGCGCCGAGGAGCTGTACAAGACCATCAAGCCGCACGCGACCTTCATCGAGATTCCCTACGGTCACGTGATGCTGTTCAACCAGACCCTGATGCACGGCAATCGCGTCAACGAAGAGCCCGGCACGCGCTGGAGCATGAACTGCCGGTTCAAGAGCATCATGTCGCCCTACGCCGACAAGCGCTTCGGCGAGTTCTTCGAGCCGATCCTGCTGCGTCCGGCGACGCGCGTCGGCATGCAATACAAGCTGCCGGGAGGCTTCCATGGCTGAGCGAGCCGGCCATCGCGGCTACATCGGCGCCCGGCCACTGAACGGCAGCCGCTCCCCGCAGCACGTCCAGAACATCGTGATCCGCGACTATGCGCGGCGCAAGAACCTGCAATATCTGCTCAGCGCCGTCGAGCACATCATGCCCGGCAGCTACATGGTGCTCGAGGACATCCTGGACGAGCTGCCCCGCCTGAATGGCCTGATCCTCTACAGCATCTTCATGCTGCCGCCCGACGAGGCACGGCGGCGGGACATCTACGACCGCGTGCTGCGCGAGGGCTGCGACCTGCACGCCGCCGTCGAGGAAATCACGCTGTCCTCGCCGAAGGACATCCAGGCCGTCGAGGACATCCTGCTCGTCAACAAATACGCGACCATCCTGTGACGATGCCGCGATCCGGTTAGCGACCATGGCCGAGGTCAACCTGCTCCAGCCGATGCACGCCTCGACCAAGCGGAACTACGTTCAGCGCGTGGTCGAGCATGACAAGGCGGAATCGGCGGCCGTTGCGCGGCAGTGGGGACGCGACTACTGGGACGGCGACCGGCGCTACGGTTATGGCGGTTATCGCTACGACGGACGGTGGCGGCCGCTCGCCCAGACCCTGATCGACCGCTACGGCATCAAGCCCGGCATGAGCGTGCTCGATGTCGGCTGCGGCAAGGGCTATTTGCTCTACGAGTTCAGCCAGCTCGTCCCCGACCTCACCATCGCCGGCATCGACATCTCCGACTACGGCATCGCCAACGCCAAGGAGGAGGTGCGGCCGCAGCTGAAGGTCGGCAGCGCCGTCGAGCTCCCCTACCCCGACCACAGCTTCGATCTCGTGGTGTCGCTCGGCGTGTTGCACAATCTCCCGCTCGAGGACGTCTTCCGCGCGGTGGGCGAGATCGAGCGCGTCGGCCGCGGCGCCTCGAAATATCTAATGGTGGAATCGTTCCGCAACGAGCGCGAGAAGGCCAACCTCCTCTACTGGCAACTCACCTGCCTGAGCTTCCACGGTCCGCAAACATGGGCCTGGATCTATGACAAATGCGGCTATCGGGGCGACCATGGGTTCATCTTCTTCGAATGAGACGGCGCGTTCGCACACGCCGACTTCGCTCCGTGCGCAGAATCCGGAAGTCTACTATTCCGACGACGCCATCGTCACCGCGGACGATGCCACGATCGGCGAGCTGAAGCGCATCGCCGCCGGCAATCCGCGCCTGCGCAGCCGCCTGTGCACGCATCCCGATCCCTCCTCCGGCCTGCACGAGATGCTGATCGTGCATCACCGCGAGGCCTATGTCCGGCCCCACAAGCATCTTGGCAAACCTGAATCGTTTCACGTGATCGAAGGCACCGCGCAGGTGGTGATTTTCGAGGACGACGGCAGCATTCGCGATGTGCTCGAGATGGCGCCCTACGGCCAGGGCAAGCGCTGCTATTACCGCATGCCGGAAAAGGTCTTCCACTCGATCCTGATCACCTCGGAATGGCTGGTGTTTCACGAAACCACCGCCGGCCCGTTCGATCCGGCCCGCACGGAATTTCCCGACTGGGCTCCCGATGGCAGCGACGCCGCCGCGGTCCAGGACTACGTGACGAGGATGGGCGCGCTCGCCGCCGGGCATCTGGCAAGGAAATAGACTTCGACGACGATCGCTTCTCAACGACCCCGCCTTGAATCTTCGAGGACGAACGAGCCGATGAAGCTGCCTGGTACGAAAGCGCTGGTGACCCTGGTCAAGTTCGTGGTCTCGATCGGCATCCTCGTGCTGATCATGCGAGGCCAGGATCTGGGATCGCTGAAGGCGGATCTTCTCGCCGCCAGGCTCGACATGCTGGCGCTTGCGGTCTCGCTGCTGTTCGCCCAGACCTTCGTGCTCTGTCACCGCTGGATTCTGATCCTCCGCGCGATGGGCGTTTCCCTCGATTGGTTCGCAGGGTGGCGCATCCTCATCATCAGCACGTTCTTCAACCAGGTGCTGCCCGCCGGCGGCGACGCCGTCCGCATCTGGATGCTGCGCCGGCATGGCGAGCAATGGTCGCAGACGATCAGCAGCATCGTCGCCGATCGTTTCCTCGCGCTGCTGGCTCTCGTCGTCGTCATCCTGCTGGGGATGCCATTCCTTTTGCCGCGCATCAGCGACGGCTCGCTCCTGTTTGCGATCCTGACCGTGCTCGCATTCGCATGCTGCGGTTTGATCGCCCTGGTCACGTTCGACTGGTGGCCGCCTCGCCTGATCGCTTTGCTGCCAGCCAGGGTCGTCCATTTCGTGACCCTGGTCAGGGCGCCGCTGCTGGCCACCGAAGGGCGCGGAACGTTGATCGTGTCCGCCATCGTGATCCATCTGATGACGGTCGCAGCCTGCTATGTGCTTGGGCTCGGACTCGAGGCGCAGCTCTCCGCGCTCGACGCATTCGTTCTCGTGCCGCTCGTGATCCTCTCGTCGGCAGTCCCGATCTCGATCGGAGGATGGGGCGTGCGGGAAGGCGCAATGGTTGCCGCGCTCAGCCTGGCGGGAATAGCACCCGAGAAGGCCCTTGCGATATCGGTGTTGTTGGGGCTCGGCGGCCTGATCGTCGGACTGTTCGGTGGCCTGGTATGGCTCCTCGCACCGGAGCGCGCCGGCTTCAACACCGACAAGCTGCGGGGCATTGCCGAACGGGCAGACGCCACACCGGTCTAGCAATGGCACGCATTACTGACCCCACACCTTATTTGACAATCGATCGGCGCGGGATCGCCCGGTCGATCGACACTTTTTTCAGCTGTATGACCATGGACAAGTCAAGCAATGGTAGTTGCCCAAACGAATTTGCGCGCCCTCGTTCAGGCGGCGTTGTGGCGTATCGTCATCGGCACGCCGGCCGCGCTTTCCATCTGGCTTCTGAACCGCCCCGGCACATACCGTACCCTGCTATTCGACGGCGGCTGGACAACGCGGTTCTACGTCATCGCCTGGATCATCCTGACGCCTTATCTCGGCTGGCTCGTGATGGCGACCGGGCGCCTGACCTTCTCCCTGATCAAGCACGAGCCTACCCAGCGGGTCGATGAATTCTTCGTCGGCGCGGCGACGCTGATACTGACCGGTTTCGGGCTCGGTGCCCTCTCCCTGCTGTACCCGCAGATCGTCCTCGGGTCGGCGATCGCAGTCCTGCTGTGGGATAGCCGCGGCTTCAGGAAGCCGAAAAGGCTCGCGGTGACGTTGCCGCTGGTGGCCACATCGCTGTTCGGTCTTTGGCTGCTCGCAACGGTATTCGTCGATCGCGCGGTCATACCCGACGTCATTTCGACCGACGTTCAGCAGCTCTATGCGCCGTATCTTGCGGAGGTCGCGCGAAATCACAGCATCTGGCTCGCGGCTGACAATCCGATCTTCTCCGATTTCGAGATCGGCCATGGCAACGGCCTGCATTTGATGTTTGCGACGTTCCTGCCCCCTCACGTCGCGCAGATCATTTCGTTTCTCTATTTCGTTGGAATCGGCGCGGTCATTTTCGAGCTCGCCCGCATCGTTCTGCCGTGGCAGGCACTCGGACGGCGCTGGGAAGACGCCGCGATACCAATTGCACTTGGCCTGGCGATCCTCGGACTTGCGTGGCCGCGAACGATGCCGAGCGTCAAGCCCGGCCTCTACATCATGGAGTTCGGCAAGTACCATCTGCAAACGGCGGCCTTCTTCGTCTATTTTCTGCTGGTCGTCGTGCGAACGTCCCAAAAGCGGGACAAGTTCGCGGCGGGCATTTGCGCCGTTGCCGTCGCTGCATCCTATCCGCCCTACGCAGCGCTCGTCTTCGTGATTTCGTCGTTGGGCGCGTTCACCAAGGCAATTCAGCGAGACAAATCCGGCCTCGTCACCAGCGTGCTGCTGGGCGTGGGGGCGATCACTGGGTGCCTGCTGAGCCTCGCCTTCAATTACGCCTACCTCGGAATCCCCGCGACAAATCCATACTCGCTTTTCCGGCACATCGCTTCAGTGGAGCGTTTTTCGAGGTTCGGCAGCCTCGACATTCTCGATTATTTCGTGCTGTCGCAGTCGCTGGAGGTCACTGACTTTCTGAGCAAGTGGGGATTTCTCGCCTTCGTCGCGCAGACCAAGTCCGTTCTCAAATACGCACTGCTCCTCGTGCTGGGCACTTGTGTCGTCGCGTTCGTGGACTCGAAGCTCCGTCCCGATCCCCCGGAATTCCAAAAGCCGCCGCCGCTCCCCAATCCTGCGGGACTTTTCGTCGTTGTCGCCTATGTCGCCAGCGTTCGGCTTCTGGATATGACCCTGAATATTCCGAGCCTCATAAGACTGTCGATACACGTGAACGCGCTGTTCCCGCTTTCTACCGTCGGGATCGCCTGCTGGGGCGTGGTCCTCGCGCGACGCTTCAAGCCGGCCTGGTTCAGCGACCGCCTTGCTCCCCAAGCCGCCCTTGTTGTCATTCTGCTGGCCTGCGCCTGGACAACCGCAAAATATCCCTGGAAGAGCTTCATAGCTGACGAGGCCGTCGCCTTCGCGGAGGGTGCTCCTCTCAATCAAATGCCCCGCGTCAGCCTGGACTGGCAACGCTGTGACGAGCTGCAGCGTTCGACCGGCTCGGATCGCATCCTGGCGCTCAACGGTTATCGCGCCATGGTGCCCTGCTATTTCTCGCCGCTGCTCACGCGAGGCAAGATCATCCACACCTACCAGAGCGACGTTGCGCGCGACTTCCGGAAGGTCGCATTGGGGAGCGCCGATACCGCAGAATCCGCCTTTCGGGCCCTCGGCGTGAATCTGTTCTATGTCCAGAAGCAGAATTGCGACTTCTGGCTCAACGGTTTCTCTGACCTGTTTCAACCGTCCGAACTGGCGAATCGGTTTGCCGTTCATAGCGAGACGCCAAGCTATTGGTTGCTGACCTGGAAGACCGGCACTCAAACATTGGATCCGCAGGCCGAGACCGGCATTTCCGCGTTACGGACCCGATCGAAGGAGATCTACCGTGAGGCCTACGGCGTTGAGCCGTTTGAGGTGGTGAAGCACCGTTTGCCTCCCGGCGGCAAGCGCGCTGATCCCTCGGTGCTCGACAAGGTCTTCACATGCGAATGATGAAAGCCGTGGTGCCGCCCTGGAAGAGCGCTGCCGCAAGCTTCAGACAAGCTACGGCTTGCGAAAAGCCGAGCCGGGACAACTTAGGAATTGTAGCATGGCCTGCCCCGCTATATAGGCTTTTAGAAGCTCCGGGCGCCGCCCCGGGACGCCGATGTTCCCTTGCTTTTCCTGCAAAGAGCTAGAGCCGTGACCGACAATTGCCGCCTCTGCCATTCGACCGACCTGCGACCGGTCATCGACCTCGGAATGATGCCGATTGCGCATCGGCTTCGACACAGCCGGAACGAGCAGGACGAACGGTATCCGTTCGAGGTGCTCGCCTGCGGCGAGTGCGGCCTGCCGCAGATCGTCAAGCCGATCGATCCCGATATTCTGTACCGGCAGTTCAACTACAATTTCAGCAGCTGGAAGCCCGAGCCGCATCAGGTCGACGAACTCGACACCATCGCGAAATTCTCGAAGCATCAATCCGTGTTCGAGATCGGCTGCAACGACGGCCTGTTCATGGACAAGCTGCGCGAGCGCGGCACCAAGGTCATGGTCGGTGTCGAGCCGAATCCGGTGTCGGGCAAGATCGCGCGCGAGCGCGGCATCAAGGTCTATGCCGACATGCTCAGCCCTGAGATGGCCCACGACGCGGTCGCTCAGTCCGGCAAGTTCGACCTCGTCATCTCGCGCCAGGTGCTCGAGCACATCGTCGATTTCGAGAACTTCTTCGCCTGCGTGAAGATCGCGCTGAAGGAGGACGGGCTGCTGTTCATCGACGTGCCCGATTTCGCACCAGGCTCGACGGCAGGCGATCTCTCGGTGCTCTGGGAGGAGCACGTCAGCTACTTCACCGAGCCGACGCTGATCGCGCTGCTCGCGCGCCACGGCTTCGAAACGGTGTCCGTGAAGAAATACAATTTCAGCGGCGGCAGTCTTGCGATCGCCGCCCGCCGCGCCGCGGGCCCGGTGACGGCGCCGCCCGCGCCGGCCGGCGTCGGTGAGAAATTCGGTCAGCGCGCCAGGGAGTACGGCGCCCGCCTGCGGCCGATCCTCGCCAAGGCCCGCGCGAGCGGCGCCGAGATCGCCATCTACGGCGCGGGCTGCCGCGCCTGCACCTTCACCAATGCGCACGAACTGGCTGACCTCGTCGACGTCTCGGTCGACGACCAGAAAGAGCGCCAGGGATTGTTCCTGCCCGGCACCGGCATCCCGATCCGCTCGCCCGACGACTTCGCCGCCAAGTCGGATCCGCTCGTCTGCCTGCTCGCGGTGAACCAGGAGAACGAGGCCAAGGTGAGCAGCCGGCTGCGCGAGAACGTGAAGCGGCCGCTGCATATCGTTTCCATCTTCGCTCCCTCCGACATCTGGAGCGAGCTCGACAAGCTCGAGGCAGCGCTCGGGACGCGGCATGGCTGAGGACAAGCTCTTCAACTATTACGAACGTCAGGACGTCCTGCCGACGTTCGGGAACTTCAAATCGGCCGCCGAACTCGATGCATATGCCAGCCAGCGGCGCGAGCTGTTTTCGGACAAGCTCGTGCTGCCGCCGCGGCTGTTCCGCGACGCGGAGGTTCTGGAATTCGGGCCCGATTCCGGCGAGAACGCGCTGGTGTTTGCCGGCTGGGGCGCGAACATGACGCTGGCCGAACCGAACCGGCATGCGCATCCGAAGATCGAGGCCTACTTCGCGCATTTCGGCCTGACCGAGCGGCTGCGGGAACTCGTACTGGCCGACGTCGAAGGATTTCGCAGCGAGCGCCGCTTCGACATCATCGATGCCGAGGGATTCATCTACACGGTGCAGCCGACCGAAACATGGCTCGGCATATTCCATCGGCTGCTCAACCCGGACGGCTACGCCGTCGTGTCCTATTACGAGCGCTATGGCGGCTTCTTCGAGCTCGCGCTCAAGGCCATCCATGCGGCCGGCAAGGCATTGACGGGGCGCCCGGCGCTCGAAACGGCGAAGCTGCTGTTCGAACCGAAGTGGAACAGCATTCCGCATACCCGCAGCTTCGAATCCTGGCTGATGGACGTGCTGGAAAATCCGTTCGTGCGCCACCGTTACTTCCTCGACGCGGCCGCCCTGTGCACCGCCGCGCACGGGCTGGGATTCGCCATCCATTCGGCGTGGCCCTCCTATCGCGACGGCCTGGAGGTCTACTGGCACAAGAAGGTCCTGTCGGCCGACGATAAATTGCGGCGCACGACGCGCCATCTCGGCCGCAGCCGCCTGAGCTTCCTCGGCGGACGCAAGCTCTATCTGGCCGGCGGGATCGATGCGGTCGAGGCGATCTCGGCAACGATCGAGGCGCTGGTGCTCGACGTCGATGCCATGATCGACGACCCCTTCGGCGCCAGCCTGCCCCGCGTGGTCGCGAGCCTTGCCTCGTTGCGCGAGGCGGTCCGAACGAGCGACATTCTCGCCGACGACGCTGCCGACATCGAAGCCATCGTAGCAACGCTCGACAGTTTCCATCGCATCTTCAGCGTGATCGGACAACGCGATGCCTCGGCGCTCGCTGCCCTCACCCAGTCGGATCCTGCGTTCATCAACACCTGGGGCCAGCCGGCGCATTTCCTCGTTGTCCGGAAGCGCTCCGAGGGATCGTAACCAGTGAAGCCAGGGATTGGCATCATCGGGACGGGCATGGTCGGCCAGATGTGCCACCTCGCCAATTTCGCCGCCAATCCCGCCTGCCGCGTCGTTGCGATCGCGGACCTGCGGCCGGACCTCGCCGCGGCGGCTGCGCAGAAATTCGGCGTCCCACGGATCTACGCCACGCATCGGGAGCTGCTCGCCGACGGCGAGGTCTCCGCGGTCGTCGTCGTGACCAAGCGTCGCGCCACCGGCCCGATCGTGCTCGACGCGCTGAACAGCGGCCGCCACGTGCTGTCGGAGAAACCGATGGCTTATACGACGCTGCAGGCCGCATCGCTGGCCGACGCCGCGCGCAAGCGGAGCCTCGTCTACAGCATCGGCTACATGAAGCGACACGACGCCGGCGTGGCGCGCGCGCTGGCCGAGCTGGAGCGTCTTTGCAGCGACGGCTCCCTCGGACGCATCGTCGGAGCCAGAGGCTGGTGCTTCGGCGGCAACACCGGACGGTCGCACGACAATTTCGTCATGACCGGCGAAACGCGGCCGGATGGGCTCGAGCTCTGGCAGGATGGTCCCGACTGGCTGCCGGAAACGTTGCGACCCGGCTACGACAATTTTCTGAACGTGTTCAGCCATATCATCAATCTTTCGCGCTACGCGCTCGGATCGTCACCGACGGTCGCCGCCAGCAGCGTCGAGACCTCTGGCGCTGCGACCGTGACGCTCGACTTCGCGGGCATTGCCTGCGCGCTGCAGCTCGTGAATGGCTCCGAAGGCACCTGGCGCGAGGGGCTGAGGATCGAGTTCGAGCGCGGCGCAGTGACCATCGAGCTGCCGCCGCCCTTTGCCGAGCAGGAGGCGGAGGTCGTCGTGGACCAGGGCGGACGCATCACGCGCTTGGCGAGCGAAGGCAGCTGGGCGTTTCGGCGTCAGGCCAATGCATTCGTCGCCGACATCGTCGGACAAGGCACACCGGTTGCGTCAGGCGAAGATTCGGTGACCGACATCGCGCTTGCCGAAACGATCTGGAAGCCGAAGGTCAGCGGCTAGGCGCGGTATCCGTTTTCGTGCGATCGGGCGGCAATATTCCCGCGATGGGTCCCGGCTTGATGGTGACGTCCGCAAGTTGCTGCAGGAGCTGTGATACGTCGCAACGCGACAGCAGCCGGCATCCATAATATTTGCGCACCAGAGCCTGGTTCGGCACAGCGCCCGGCCCCGGCTGGAACGAGATCGTCGCCTGCGGCCCCGACGGATCGAGATGCGTGAACGCACTTCCCGGCGACGTCCGCGCCACTTCCATTTCCTGCAGGATGGTCGGCCGCTCGGCACGCAGCGCAAATCCGAAGAAGGGCTGGTTCCCCCAGGCCAGGCGAAGCATGCCGGTGACCTCGGCCAGGCCGAACGGCACGTGCCGTGACGGATAGTCGACGAAGCCGTCGTCGAGCGCAAAGACCGTTGCTGCCGGCTGTGCCCGCGCCGCCAGATTGCTCGCTAGCGCTTCCAGCTTGAGAGTCCTCGCCTGCATGAAGATGTAGGTGTTCCATAGCAGGCCGATCGACAGCACCGATCCAAGTCCGAGCACGACCGCGAGGGCTGCCTGCGAGCCGATCAAATGTTGGCTCCATCGCTTGAGACCGAGAAAGACCAACGCCGACGGCAGCCCGAACATCAGCAGATGACGGCTCTCGTAAAAGTGCAGGCTGGAGGGCCGCAAGCCGGCGACCAGATAGGGAAACGACAAGGCCAGGAACAAGACGATGGCGAGCAGGAACGGCGCGGCAACCGCGTATCTGGCAGAGGTCGCGTCCTTGGCCGTGGTCGGCTCCGGCTCGGAGCGCAGCAGGAACAAGGCGGCACCGACGAAGAGCGCGGCCACGACGAGCAACGCGGGTGCCTCGATGGCCAGCTTGAGCGCGCTCGTCACGAGGTCCCAATAGCTCGTGGTGAAAAACGCCTTCCAGCCGCTCACCAGCTCGCCGGGCGTCGGGAAATGGGCGCCGTAATGCTGCGCGTACACGCCGACCCGCTTGAACCAGACATTGAGCGCACCCCAATAGGCCAGAGGGAGCACGACCAGTTCCGGATAGCCGAGGGCGCATCGCCAGGCCGCGCGCCAGCTGCGGCGAACGAAGCCGTGTGCCGCGTCGCCGCTCCGCCATGTCGCGACGAACAGACCGAGCATCACGAAGGCATAAAGCACGATCGTCGAGTTGAGAGCGAAGCTCAGGATGAACACGAGCGCAGCGGCGATGCGAAGCAGCACACGCTGCAGCCCGCGTGCACCGAAGGCGAGCGTCAGCAGCCACGTTCCGACGAACAGGAGACCGAAGCTGAACACGTAGACCGCATTCGCCTTGCCCGCCCAGAGCTGATAGCCGGGATAGGTCCAGACGATCAGCGCGAAGCAGACCGCTTCGGCGCGGTCGAGCAGATCGAGCCGCGTTGCCGTCAGCACCAGACAGCTCGCGCCGAGAAAAATCCCGGCAAGCGCCATCGACACCATCACGACAACAGGCGCGCCGGTCCAGTTCGCGAACCTGTCGTAGCTGTAGAAGATCGGGTGGCCGGCACCGGTGAGGAGGAAATCGATATCGATGACGAAATCCGGACGCGGCTTGAGCACCCACCAGTCGTCCATGAACAGCCCGTCGTTCAGCAACATCGGTGCGTGCGCTGCCAGCAGAGCCAGGAGGAGGATGGCGATCGGGCGCAGCAGTGAGGATTTGCCCGGACTGGATGGTGAGGTCATCGGCGCAGATTTGGCACGCCCGCCCGGGCACCGCAAGAGAGCGATCCCGGCCTCCCTTGACCGCAAAAATGCGACCTCCTATAGGGGTTTCCATCCGCGCCGGGCCGGAGAGGCAACCGGGACGATTTGCCGAAATGAACATGCTACCAGGCCCCGCGCAGATCGCTGCGATCTGTCTCAGTGCCGCGCTTCCGCTGCTGCTGCTATGCTACGCGCGGATCATTCGCGGATCCGGCCGTCGCTTCCGGCTGGGCTGCCTGACCGTGATCATTCTGTTCGTGATCGCCTGCATCGCGCTTCCGGGTCAGCGTCAGCTGGACGATGTGCTCGGCGGAGCGTTCCTGCTGGCGACAGCCATCATGTTTTTCTACGTCCTGTTCAGCCTGCTGGCCTGGGGCTTCACGCTGACGCTGCTGACGTCGCTGGTCCAGGCCGGTCGTCCCCTCACCTCGGAGCAATGGGCCGCGGCCTACATGCAGGGTGGAGATCTCGGCACCTTCACGCACAACCGCCTGAAGCTCCTGATCGGCTCGGGCATGGTGATGACGACCGACGGTCGGCTCGCTCCGACGGCGAAGGGGCTGGCGGTCGCGCAATTCGTCAAGCTCGTTCGTCTGTCGACGGGCCTTGGGTAAGCGCCATGTCTTTCGTCATCGGACTCATCGGCGTCGTCATCTTCGCACTGCTCGCACCGTCCTTGCAGCTGATCGCCCGCGCGCGCGCCTGGCCGCTGGCGCCCGTGACGCTGATCGCAATCGCCGCGGCCGTCTCGCATGCGCTCGGCGTGATCCTCGGCGCGCTGCTCCTCCCGCAGTTCCAGTACTGGGACGCGGCATCAATCTTCGGATTTTTCGTCATGGCGTATGTTTTCGCCTTTGGCGCCGTGTACAAATCGGTTTCGCTCGACATCCTCCTCGGCCTCGTCAACCGGCCCGAGCGGAGCACACCGCTCTCGGTGATCGTCGAACAGCAGGTTCCACATCTGTTCCAGGGACGAATTGACGTTCTCATCGGCGGGGGTCTGGTCGAGCCCGAAAACTCGCACTTTTCCCCCACGGCGGCAGGCCGGAACATGGCCGGCCGGGTCGGGCAGCTGCGCCGGGCCTTCGGTATCGGCGACACCGGTCTCTACGACTTCGCCGAATAGTTGCGCGGAATACACACTTCCCCAGTTCCGGGACCCAGACCTGCACGCCCGGCGTTGTTCGCCCGGCCCAGATGACCTAAAGTTCTGTCGGGGTTCCACCAGTACCGAGTGGCCGGAAACGGGGCAGCATCCGATGACACCTTCGAGGGCGGCAAGACGGCTTACGATCGTCATTCCTGCGCTGAACGAGCAGGACAAGATCGCCGACACCATCGATGGTGTGCTGCCGCTGGCACGCGAGCTGCTGGACGATTTCGAGATCTTCCTGATCAACGACGGCAGCACCGATGCCACCGGCGCGATCATGGATGAGTTCGCGGCCAGCGAGCCCAGGATCATCGTGCATCACAACGCGGAGCGCCGGGGCGTCGGCGCCGGCTTTGAATATGCGCTGTCGCGCGCCAAGTTCGACGCTATTACCCTGATCCCCGGCGATCACGCCTTTCAGAACGAAGGCATCGCCAGGATGTTCAAGGCGGCAGGCGCCGCCGACATCGTCATCACCTATCGCGACAACCAGTCGGACCGTTCCGTCAACCGCTCGATCCAGTCGCATTCGCTGCGCTTCATCCTGAACTGCCTGTTCGGCTTCTGGCTGTCCGACTACCACAGCATGATCATCTACCCCGTGAAATGGCTGCGCCAGATCGCGGTGAACGTCGACGGCTACGGCTACCAGATCGGCTCCCTGATCTCGCTGCTCCAGCTCGGCCTCACCTACGTCCAGGTGCCTGTGAGCCTGAATGCGGAGCTGAAGGGATCGTCGCGCGCGCTGCGCCTGCGCACCTATCTGCAGCTCGCGCAGACCATCGTCGCGCTGGTGTTCCGCAAGCCGATCCGCAACATCGATGTCAGCCAGATCTCCACGCACGCCGGCCGGACCGCGGCGCTCTGAGCCGTCGTCGAAGACCTCGATCCGGACCATTCGGTCGAGGCGGCGTCCTGTTTGGAGCTTGAAATGCGGGGCTTTAAGCCCCGTCCCGCCAGCCTTTAATCTAAGTCGTTGATTTTGCTGGCAGGAGTGGCAGGGCTCGAACCTGCGACCCCCGGTTTTGGAGACCGGTGCTCTACCAATTGAGCTACACTCCTACGGACCCGGCGTTGCCGCGGATCAGGGCCGCTTTCAAGCACATAGGGCGCCCGCTTTGCAAGGGAGAAGCGCGCCAAGGGCGCTTGTTCACACCGCGACTTCTGGGCGACAGTTCGGTCCGAACGACAAGAACAACCCGGGAGCCCTCATGAACGTCCAAGCCGCCCTCAATCCCGCCTCCGCAGCCCAGACGCCGCCCTTGCCCGAGGCCCGCCCCGAGACGCTGGGCCTGTCCCGCGCCCGCCTCCAGGCCATGTCGGACGCCTTCAGGCGCGAGATCGACAAGGGAACCGTCCCGGGGATCACCGTGCTGGTGGCGCGCCGCGGCCAGGTCGGCTGGTTCGAGGCGCTCGGCAAGCAGAGCCCGGCCGGCCCGGCGCCGATGGCGCGTGATTCGATCTTCCGGATCTTCTCGATGACCAAGCCGATCGTCTCGGTGGGCATCATGGCGCTGGTGGAGGACGGCCACCTCCTGCTGGGCGATCCCGTCGCCAAGTTCATTCCGGAGTTCGCCGAGCAGAAGGTCGGCGTGGTCAGCGGCAGCACACTGGAGCTGGTTCCGCCCAGGCGGGCGATGACGGTGCAGGACCTGCTCCGCCATACCTCCGGCCTCACCTACGAACACCAGGGCGACGGGCCCGTGCACAAGCTCTACCAGGAGTCCCGCGTCCGCAGCCGCAAGATCACCAATGCCGAGCACGCTGCGCTGGTGGCGAGCTTCCCGCTGGTCTGCCAGCCCGGCGACGAGTTCAACTACAGCCGCTCCACCGACATCCTCGGCCGCATCATCGAGGTCGTCAGCGGCAAGTCGCTCGGCGCGTTCCTCACCGAACGCATCCTCGCCCCGCTGCAGATGACCGAGACCGGCTTCTCCACCTCCGAGGCCAATGCCCACAGGCTCGCCGAACCCTTTGCGGCCGATCCCTGGACCGGCGACAAGGTCGCGCTGTTCAACATGCTCGAGCAGCCCGTGATGGAGTCCGGCGGCGGCGGCCTGGTTTCGACCACGATGGACTACGCCCGCTTCGCGCTGATGCTGCGCAACGGCGGCACGCTCGACGGCAACAGGATCATCGGCCGCAAGACGCTGGAGCTGATGGCCTCCGATCATCTCGGGCCCGACGTGAAAACCAACGGCACGCTGCTGTCGCCCGGCCACGGCTTCGGCCTCGGCTTCGCGGTGCGGCGCGAGGCCGGCATCGCGCCCTTCCCCGGCAGCGTCGGCAACTATTTCTGGAGCGGCATCGCCGGCACGTTCTTCTGGATCGACCCGAAGGAGGACCTGTTCACCGTGTTCATGAGCCAGGGGCCGGGTCAGCGCGATTTTACGCGCACGCTGGTGCGGGATCTGGTTTACGCGGCGGTGGATTGAGGCAGCACCGCTAGACGCGTCGCTGCCTCCACATTTACGCTGTCATGCCCCGCGCAGGCGGGGCATCCAGTACGCCGCGGCGGATGTGGTGAGAGCGAACTCTCCAACGACGACCTCTGGAATACTGGATCGCCCGCCTTCGCGGGCGATGACACCTGTTGTTAGGCAGGATGCGCGCCCCTTTCCGCAAACATCAGCTGATCGTCGCGCCGCCGTCGATCACCATGGTCTGGCCGGTCATGAAGTCGCCGGCCTTCGAGCCGAGGAACACGGCCGCGCCGGCGATCTCGTCGGGGATGCCGATGCGCAGCAGCGGCGAACGCGAGGTCGAGGCTTTCAGGTTCTCCGGATTGTCCCACAGCGCCTTGGCGAAATCGGTCTTGATCAGGCCGGGCGCGATGCAGTTCACGCGGATGTTGTGCTTGCCGTATTCGCAGGCGAGGTTGCGCGCGAGCTGCATGTCGGCGGCCTTCGAGATCGCGTAGGCGCCGAGAATGGTCGAGCCCTTGAGGCCGCCGATCGAGGAGACGATGATGACCGAGCCGTCCTTGCGCTCGATCATCTGCGGCACCACCATCGAGATCAGCCAGTTGTTGGCGACGATGTTGTTGTCGAGGATCTTCCTGAACTGATCGTCGGAGATGCCGGCGAGCGGCCCGTAATACGGGTTGGACGCGGCGTTGCAGACCAGCACGTCGATCTTGCCGAAGGCGCGGTTGCTCTCGTCGACGAGATTTTGCAGGTTCTCCTTCGACGAGATGTTGGCGGCGATCGCGACCGCGCTGCCCTTGCCGAACCTGTCGTTGATGTCCTTGGCCACCTGCTCGCAGACATCGGCCTTGCGCGAGGAGATCACGACCTTGGCGCCGTGCTCGGCCATGCGCTCGGCGATCGCGAGCCCGATGCCGCGCGTCGATCCCGTGATGACGGCGACTTTCCCCTTCATGTCGAACAAGGTCATGTTTCTCTCCCAGATTATGATTTTCGTAGGCTATGTCATTCCGGGACGGTCCGCAGGACCGGACCCGGAATCTCGAGATTCCGGGTTCGATGCTTTGCATCGCCCCGGAATGACAGCTTAACTCACGCGAGCTTCTTGACTTCCGGTCCCGCCGGCTGATGCATCTCCGCGTGCGCGTCGTCGGCGATCCACGGCTGCTGGTTGACCATCGGCAGCCGCCACACCGAGCGCCCGGGACTTGAAAAATAATCGAGCCGCGTGATCGAGACATTGTCGATGTCGAAGGACAGCGCCCTCTCCACCTGGCCTTCGAGCGCAAGCCCGATCGCCGCCTTGATGGTGCCGCCATGGGCGACCGCAATGATGTCCTGCCCGCCGGCCTCTCTGTTGATCCGCTCGATGGTGCGGCGCGTGCGGTTGTAGAGGTCCATGAAGCTTTCGCCGCCGGGCGCGGGCTCGTTGATGTCGGCGAACCAGCTCGAGCCGACGGGACGGCTGGCGATGAACGCGGCGCGGTTCATGCCCTGCCATTTTCCGAGATTCTGCTCGGCGAGATCGGCTTCCCATGGCATCGACGCGGGCTTCGGGTAGCCCGCCGCCCAGATCGCTTCCGCGGTCTGGTGCGTGCGCATCAGATTGCTCGAATACCAGACCGCCTTGCGTGGCAGCACCTTGGCAACAGCGTTGAAGACGTAGGTGTCGCTGGTGTCGCAGGGCAGATCGCTCTGCCCGTAGATGTTGCCGCCGTCGTTGCGCACCGGCGCGTGACGGACCCACCACCACCGTGTCGTGACCACATTGGGCTTGTCTTCGGCTGCCATCGAAACCCTTCCATCCCGTCTGATGTCGCTGTACGTGAGTAGGCAACGTGTCTCAAGACACTTTACCGTTTGAAATCTTGTTTGAAATTCCGTCGCGCGGCAAGCGTCGTGCGAGGCACCACAGGGAGAAACGCATGGGCCGTCTGCAAGGCAAATCCGTCATCATCACCGGCGCCGGCAGCGGCATCGGCCGTGCGGCCGCGCTGCTGTTCACCAGGGAAGGCGCGAAACTGATCGCGGTCGATCGCACCGAGGCGGTGAAGGACACCGTCGCGGAGATCAAGGCGGCCGGCGGTGTCGCGGAGGCGATGGTTGCGGATGCCGGCTCCGAGAAGGACGTCATCGCCGTCATCGACAAGGCGGTGAAGACGCACGGCAGGCTCGACGTGATCTGGGCCAACGCCGGCGTCTCCGGCGGACTCGTTCCGCTCGCCGAGCAGACCGTGGACCACTGGCAGGAGATCTTGCGCATCAACCTGATCGGGCCGTTCCTCGCGGTGAAGTACGCGATGCCGCACATGGTGAAGCAGCAGTCCGGCGCGATCGTGCTGACTGCCTCGGTCGCGGGCCTCAAGGCCGGCGCCAGCGGCCATCCCTATGCCGCGAGCAAGGCCGGCGTGATCAGCCTGGTGCAGACCACCGCCTATTCGCTCACCGGCACCGGCGTGCGCATCAACGCGGTCTGCCCGGGCCTGATCGAAACCGGCATGACCAAGCCGATCTTCGACCGCGCCAAGGAGCGCGGCACCCAGGACAAGATCGGTCAGCTCAATCCGCTCAAGCGCCCCGGCCAGCCGCACGAGCTCGCGGCCATGGGGCTGTTTTTGGCCAGCGACGAAGCCTCGTATGTGAACGGACAAGCCTTCCCGGTGGACGGCGGCCTGACGGCGTCGATGCCGTATACGGGCAAGCCGGTGTAGCACAGGTCTCGTGTCCCGGACGCGGTGCGGCACGCAATGCCGCTCCGCAGAGCCGGGACCCAGCAGGCCACACCGCTCGTTGAAGCATGGGCCCCGGCTCTGCAGCGCACCGTCGAAGAGACGCTGCGCTGCGTCCGGGGCACGAGAGCGGAGTTTTCGCGCGCATCTGCCTCAACACCGTCATTGCGAGCGCAGCGAAGCAATCCAGAATCTTTCCGCAGAGGCAGTCTGGATTGCTTCGCTGCGCTCGCAATGACGGAGTCTGGGTGACGGCGTCGCTCATTCAATTCGCGTCTCATTTGCAGACACACCTTCGCATCCTCGCGGCTGATCTCGCCCGAGCTTTGCCTGTGTCACCCCCAATGAAAGAGGGCGCAGGGAAGACCGGGTGCCGGCCGGGCACCCACGGTCCACTGTGCGAAGGGTGGCAACAAAAATTGCACAGCGGCATACAGGTGAAGCCAAACATCCGGCCTTCCCTGCGCAGTGGCTTTACGGCTTATGTCGCGCTCTCCCCGGGGAGCGATGCACTATTGCCCCCGTCGTCCCGCGAGATGGCTGATGCGCGCGCCCGGTCGGGCCGCCACATCACCGCTGGGACTTGACGCACAGACCCCGGGCGTCAGGACCACACGATTTTGCCGTACGCAGATCGCACCGATCGTATGCGCGAGAGCCTTGCTCACGGTCTCCCGCCCTGCAAGGCCGTTCGCGCCAACGCCACCTGCGTCCACCGCCGCCCGGCCCGCGTTCGTGACGATCGCGATACGCCCCTCTCCCTTGGGCCGGGTTGCGGCGATAGGTACGCCGTTTCCGAATTTCGGTAAAGTGGAATATTTTTGGCGGCACTGGTTGACCGATCGCCGGGGTGTTTTGCCCGTCGGGCAACGCAAGGTCTTGTAGCCCCGGGGAACTTCGTAGCCCGGTTGGAGCGCAGCGTAATCCGGGAAATCCATCCATGCGACACGAAGGTCCCGGATTGCGCTGCGCTCCATCCGGGCTACGTACCTGTGTTGATTTGCTTGACCAGCCGCCACATTGGTATGGTTCGTGCAAGCGCTTCTGCTTCCGTTCCCACGACAAGAAATGACAATGCCGAACCCGATCTTCCCGAGCTCACGACCCGATCGCATCCGCCACCTTCTCGCCGATTTGGTCGGCTTCGACACCATCAGCGATCGCACCAACCTGCCCCTGATCGCTCATATCGAGAGCTATCTCGCCTTTCTCGGCATCAAGGGCGAGCGCATCACCGACGAAACAGGGCAGAAGGCTGCGCTCTGGGTCACGATCGGGCCGGAGGACCGGCCCGGCTTCGTGCTGTCGGGCCACACCGACGTCGTGCCCGTGGTCGGCCAGGACTGGAGCCAAGATCCCTTCAAGCTGATCGAGCGCGACGGCAAGCTCTACGGACGCGGCAGCACCGACATGAAGGGTTTTGTGGCGGTGTGCCTTGCCATGGTGCCGGAGATGCTGGAGGCGAAGCTGACGACGCCGATTCACCTCGCGATCTCATATGACGAGGAGATCGGCTGCGTCGGCGTGCGGCCGATGCTGCGCGAGGTCGCAAAGAAGAAGATCAGGCCGCTCGGCGCCTTCATCGGCGAGCCGACCCAGATGCAGGTCATCATCGGCCACAAGGGCAAGCACGGCGTGCGCGCCACGTTCCACGGGCTCGCCCGCCACTCCTCGATCGCGCCGGACGGCGTCAACGCAATCGAATATGCGGCGGAGCTGATCGTCGAGATCCGCCGCCGTGCCGAGAAGCTTGCCGCCACGCGATCGTCCGACAGCCTCTACGACGTGCCGCATTCGACGCTGCTCACCAGCATCGTGCATGGCGGCGCCGCACTGAACATCGTGCCCGATACCTGCACGGTGGATTTCGAATGCCGCGGCATCGGCATCACCGAGTCGCGCGAGGTGACGGATGCGATCGTGGCCTGGGCCAAGGCCGAGCTCGAGCCGGCGATGAAGGCGAGGAATCCCGCCTGCGGCATCGATTTCGAGGAGATCCTCGACTATCCCGCGCTCGACACCGCGGCCGATGCGGCGATCGTCACGCTGGCCAAGAGCCTCGCCGGGCGCAACGACCATGCCAAGGTCGCCTTCGGCACCGAAGCAAGCCTGTTCGCCAGCATCGCCGACATCCCCTCGGTGGTGATCGGACCCGGCGCGATCGCGCAGGCGCACACGCCGGACGAATTCGTTGAGATGGCGGAGCTGGAGAAATGCGCGGGCTTCGTGGAGAAGCTGATCGCGCATTGTGCGAAGGGGTAGTTCCGCGTCATCGCGAGGAGCGAAGCGACGTGTGGGAACAGAGCGCTGCCTCAGCGCTCCTGCAAGGCCAGCCTGACGCCGACGGCGCAGTAGATGGTCCCGACCACCTTGCCCTGCCACTTCACCACTGCAGGATGTCTGCGGAGAAGGTTGCCGAGACGGCCGGCGCCTACGGCGAACACGACGGTGCTGACGAGGCCGAGCAGCACGAAGACGGTACCGAGAATGGCCAGCTGAACCGCGATCGCACCATGCTCGGGCCGCACGAATTGCGGCAGGAAGGCGAGGAAGAACAGCGCCGTCTTGGGATTGAGCACTTCGGTCAGCACCGCCTGGCGGAAAGCGCGGCCCGCGCCGATCGCGGGCGTGGCGCTCAGCTCGACCGGCGCCTTGTCGAGCATCGCGCGAATGCCGAGATAGATCAGGAACGCCGCGCCCGCATATTTGACGATGCTGAACAGCAGCGCGGAGGTCGCGATGACCGCCGACAATCCGACGATCGCCATCGAGGTGTGGATCAAGTCACCGACAGCAATGCCGGCGCCCGTCGCGATGCCGGCCTTCGTTCCCGAGCTTGCCGCGCGCGCCATGGTAAGCAGCGTCGCCGGGCCCGGAATGAAGACGAAACCGAGCACGATGAGGACATAGGTGATGAGGGTGGCGTGGTCGATCATGTTTGGGGCTCCCGGGCGGATTAGCGTAGCGGGCCGGACGACGGCGAACAATCCACCGGCGCAAGCAGCCGATCCTCAATCTGAGCGACCATCAAGCCGTGCTCCGCGTGGGGACGTCAATCCGACAACGTCTGCCTGATATCATGGCCGTAGAGGGCGTAGATTTCGAGCAACCTGTCGAAGGTCATTCCACGCTGCTGCTCGACCGCCAGCGGGTGTTCGGTTGGCTCCAACTCGACCTTCGGACGCTGGCGGTCGTTCTGGAAATGCAGCCTGCATTTGAGATTAAGCGTGTCGGGATAACCTGCGAGCCGGTTCGAGAACCAGCCGAACCACGGTCCGAGCTCCGACTGCCCGCCACTGTCGAAGGTCTCGACATAGCGCTCGAAATTCGGACGCGACAGCGTCGCCCACACGCCGAAGCCGAAGCACTTGCCGTCAGCGCCGATGATCGGCAGTTCGAGCACCGCGCGCACGAAGAAATGCTCGCCGCGGAGAACACAAAAGTCCTCCGAGAGGAAGTCACCGCCGAGATCGAGCGCGCTGTTCGGCGCGATCTGCACGTTTCCCGGCCATTGCTCGGGATTGTCGCAGGCGAGATCGAAGATGCCCTTGTGCTCGCCCTGGCAGGACTCGCAGCGCCATGGCCGCTCCCACATGCGGCGCCATCGGGAGTCATTGGAAAGATCGTTATCCTGCATGGTGTAACTGTCAGCTCGGGGGCCCGCATAAGCATAACGGCATACGGAGCCGCTGTCCCGGGAATCGCTGCGCTCACCCGGGCTACGGATCTTGCGCGAACTGCTGGCGAGGACTCCGAACTCCATCCTCGTCATTGCGAGGAGCTCTTGCGACGAAGCAATCCAGACTGCCGCCGCGGAAACACTCTGGATTGCTTCGCTTCGCTCGCAATGACAGGGCGCGAGCTCATTCCATCACAGGTGTCATGCCCCGCGAAGGCGGGGCATCCAGTACGCCGCAGCTTCTCGGTATCCTCGCGTCGTCTCTAAAATACTGGATTGCCCGCCTTCGCGGGCAATGACACCGAGTAAGTGGAAGCAGCGTCGCAACAAACAAAAGGCGCGGCCATCAGCCGCGCCTTCGCTATTGCTACACCGCGCCGGCCTTCTGCGCGTATTCCCACGACGCCTTCGACAGCGGCACGGTGCGCTTGGCGGACTCCAGCGCCTTGGCGTTGGCGGCGGTGCCGTCGCGGACGCGGCCGGCGATTCCTTGCGTGATGCCGGCGAGGCGGAACAGATTGTAGGCGAAGTACCAGTTGAGGTCAGGCACCGTCATCTTGGTGACGTTGCAATAGATCTGCGCGGCCTCTTCCACGCTCGGGATGTTGAGCGCCTTGAGGTCGGCGCCCTGCAGGCCCGGCATGATCCACTGCATCAACAGATAGGTGAAGTCGGCCATGGGATCGCCGAGCGTCGACAGCTCCCAGTCCAGCACGGCCTGCACGCGCGGTTCCGTCGCGTGGAAAATCATGTTGTCGAGGCGATAGTCGCCGTGGACGATCGAGACGCGCGCCTGTTCCGGCACGGTCTTGGGCAGCCATTCGGCGACCTTCTCGAACTCCGGAATGTGCTGGGTTTCGGACGCCCGGTACTGCTTGGTCCAGCGGTCGATCTGGCGCGCAAAGTAGTTGCCGGGCTTGCCGAAGTCGCCGAGGCCGATCGCGACGGGATCGAACATGTGCAACTGGGCGAGCGTCTCGATCTTGCTGGTGAAGATCTTGCGGCGTGCGTCAGGATCCTGGCTCGGCAGCGTCGGATCCCAGAATACGCGGCCCTCCTCCATCGACATGATGTAGAAGGCAGCGCCGATGACGCCGTCGTCCTGGCACAGCGCATAGGCACGTGCGACCGGAAAGCCCTGCTTTCCAAGGGCCGCGATGACGCGATATTCGCGATCGACCGCATGCGCCGAGGGCAGCAATTTGCCGAACGGCTTGCGGCGCATTACGTAGGAACGCTTCGGCGTGTTCAAGCGATAGGTGGGATTGGACTGGCCGCCCTTGAACTGCAGCACGACCAGCGGGCCTTCAAAACCCTCGACGTTCTCGTGCATCCATGCCTCGAGGCGGAGCTCGTCGAAACGATGCCGCTCCTCGACCGGCTTGGTGCCGGAGAACTCCTCATCTTTCCTGACGCCGTCAGCCACGGTGACGCTCCCTCTTCAGTCCCGACCATTTCAGGTCCGGCATGATCCTAATGGGTAACCGCTGACGCACTTGCGTCAAGCGGTTGCCCATGCCGGTCATGCCCTGTCTGCAAGCCGGGAGCACCGGGCGGCACTCCCTCGCACGACTTGCTCAGTGACGTGGAGAGTTTGCATACTTCCGAAGTTCAAGTCTGGCAATGGCGCGGTTGTGCACCTCGTCCGGACCGTCGGCGAGACGGAGCGTGCGGATGTGGGCGTAGTCCTTGGCAAGGCCCGCCTCGTCCGAGACGCCGGCGCCGCCGAAGGCCTGGATCGCCTGATCGATGATCTTCAGCGCCATGTTGGGACCGGCGACCTTGATCATGGCGATCTCGAGCTGCGCGGTCTTGTTGCCGACCTTGTCCATCATGTCGGCGGCCTTGAGGCACAACAGGCGGTTCATCTCGATGTCGGTGCGCGCCTCGCCGATGCGCTGCTCCCACACGCTGTGCTCGATGATCTTCTTGCCGAACGCGGTGCGCGAGGCGAGCCGCTTCACCATCTTCTCCAGCGCCTCCTCGGCCTTGCCGATGGTGCGCATGCAGTGATGGATGCGGCCGGGGCCGAGGCGGCCCTGCGCGATCTCGAAGCCGCGGCCCTCCCCGAGCAGGATATTCTCCTTCGGCACGCGCACGTTCTCGAGCAGCACCTGGGCATGGCCGTGCGGCGCGTCGTCGAAGCCGAACACGGGCAGCATCTTCTCGACCTTGATGCCGGGGGTGTCGAGCGGAACCAGGATCTGCGACTGCTGCTGGTGCTTGGCGGCGGACGGATCGGTCTTGCCCATCAGGATCGCGATCTTGCAGCGGGGATCGCCGACGCCGGACGACCACCATTTGCGGCCGTTGATGACGTAATGGTCGCCGTCCTTCTCGATGCGGGTCTCGATGTTGGTGGCATCCGACGAGGCGACCGCCGGTTCAGTCATCAGGAAGGCCGAGCGGATCTCGCCATCCATCAGCGGACGCAGCCATTTGCGCTTCTGCTCCTTGGAGCCGTAGCGGATGAACACTTCCATGTTGCCGGTGTCGGGCGCCGAGCAGTTGAACACTTCGGAGGCCCAGGTGATGCGGCCCATCTCCTCCGACAGCAGCGCGTATTCGAGATTGGTCAATCCCGCGCCGCGGAATTCGTCATCCTCATGCTCGTTCGGCGGCATGAACATGTTCCAGAGGCCTTCGGCCTTTGCCTTCTTCTTGAGGTCCTCGAGCACCGGAATGACCTTCCAGCGCTCGCCGGTGCGATCCTGCTCGTCATAGACGGGCACCGCCGGGCGCACGTGCTTGGCCATGAAGGACCGCACGCGGTCGAGCCATTCCTTCTGCTTGGGGGACAGATCGAAATCCATGGGACGCTCCTCGTTTCTCTCTCGCTTTGTCGTTTTGCGCCGGACTGTCCTCCCGCCGCGCGCGGCCCGCAAGCGCGAATGCGCCGGCTTGCTATCACCGGCGGAACCGGTCGCAGTTGCGAACGAGTCCCGATTGCGGATTGACTTTTCCCGGCCTTCAAACGATAGTTTCATACAACTGTTTGAATTGCAACTCCCTCGGCGCTTCGCGGCCCCCTCACGTCATTCCGGGGCGACGCGGAGCGTCGAACCCGGAATCTCGAAATAGCGGCGCGAGATTCCGGGTTCGGCACTTTCGTGCCGCCCCGGAATGACGAGGTCCAAATCGATGGCCAGCGATCATACGAGGTCTGCCATTCTCGCCGCCGCCGAGCGGCTCTATGCCGATCGCGGCTTCGGCGACGTGACGCTGCGCGACATCGTCGCGGAGGCCGGCGTCAACCTGGCGGCGGTGAACTATCATTTCGGCTCGAAGGACGAGCTGATCGCGGAATTATTCGTCACCCGCTCGATCGCCACCAACCGCGAGCGCCTGCGCGAGCTGAAGGCGGCGGAGGAAGACGGCGGCGGCCGCGCGCCGATCGAGGTGATCCTGCGTGCGCTGGTCGGGCCGACCCTGCGCGGCTGCCTCGGTCCGGAAAACCAGCGCTCCACCGCGGCGCGCTTCATGATCCGCGCCTCGATCGAATCCGTGCCGCCGATCCGCCGCATCAAGAACCGCGAGATCGACCATCTTCGCAAATTCGCCGGCGCGATGCGCCGCTCCCTGCCCGACCGCAGCGACGTCGATATCTATTGGGGCCTCAACTTCGCCCTCGCCATGGCCCACCACACCATCCGCGAGAGCGAGCGGCTGACGAAGCTGTCGGAAGGCAAATGCGACCTCGACGACGTCGAGGACGTGGTCGCGCGCGTCGTCAGCGTGGCGACGATGGCGCTGACGGCAGGACGGGCGGAGGCGAAGGCGCCGTCAAGGGTGGCGGCGCGTTAAGCCACGGTGCGCTCCCTCGCCCCGCTTGCGGGGAGAGGGTTGGGGTGAGGGGGAGTCTCCCCGGGGACGGTGACAGCTGGACTCGCGGAGAGTCCCCCTCACCCGGATTGCATCTTCGATGCAATCCGACCTCTCCCCGCAAGCGGGGCGAGGTAAAGCAACCGCCAGTCCCTCACATCATCGCGATGCAGTCGATCTCGACGTCGAAGGGGCCGAACCATTCGGGCGTCACGACGAAGATCCGCGCCGGCGGGTCAACCGGGAAGTAGCGGGCGTAGACCGTGTTGACCGTGGCGAAGTGTTTCGTCGAGGTGCAGTAGACGTTGCACTTCATGACATTGTCGAGCGTGGCGCCGGCCGCCTGAAGGCACAGCTTCATCTGCTCCATGATGATCTCGCTCTGCCGCTCGATTGCCATCCCGCCGATCTCGCCCGTATCGGGGTCGAACGGCGGCAGGCCCGCGACGAAGATCATGTTGCCGGCGCGCGTCACCGGCGAGGTCGGCGCCTTCACGCGGTCGAGAAAGGACGAGATCGGTTCGACGCGGAGCGCTTCGCGTTTCATGCGGGCCACCTTCGGTTCAAGCGAGACTGAGGCCTGACTACATGATTATGCAGCCGGCATGCTTCGCTTCTGCTCGAACTGTGGTGGTGGCGGGCTCAGGCCCGCCGCGGCATCTCCTCGGCCTCTTCCTTGGCGAGCAGCAGCAGCATCTCGATGCCCATCTCGCCTTCCTGCGGCGAGCGGATGAACTTTATTTCGTCGGCGCTTTGCCGCAGCGCGGCAATGATGGCAACGGCCTGATTGGCGGTCGCCGCCTCGGTTGCCAGAATGGACTTCTGGTTCTTGGACTGAAACCCGATCGTGTAGGACATTCATTCCCTCCCGGCTCACGTGGAGAGATCGAATCAGAGTCGCGCGCAGAGTGGAAGCCTGTGCGACTACGGACAGGGTTTATCTGGGGATTGCGCGCAAGCTCCAGACAAGGCCGCGCGAGCGCCACACTGAGGTCACCGGTCCATGCGCAGTGATCCGGTGCCGCGCAGCGTCATGCCAGTCCCAGAATGGCACGCGCATCCTCCGCGCTGGCAACGCTCGCGCCCAGGCTCTTCAGGATGCCTGCGGCATGCGCGACCAGTTCCGCATTGGTCTTCGCCAGCACGCCCTTGGACATATAGAGATTGTCCTCCATGCCGACGCGGACATGGCCGCCGAGCAGCCAGGCCTGCGCCACCATCGGGAATTCGGCGCGGCCGATGCCGAAGCCGGACCAGATCGCCCCCGGCGGCAGCAGGCTGCGGGCATAGAACATCGTCTCGGGGGTCGCCGAGAAGCCGTACTTCACCCCGAGCACGAGCGAGAACAGGCCCGGCCCCTTCAGCGTGCCGTCGGCGAACATGTCGCGCGCCAGATGGCAGTCGCCGGAATCGAACAGCTCGATCTCCGGCAGCACGCCGGCGGCCTTCATCCGCTCGGCCATGATGCGGACGTTGCGGGGCGTGTTGATCACGACCTCGCCGCCGGAATTCATGGTGTTGAGGTCGAGCGTGCAGATGTCGGGCTTGATCAGCTCGACATGCGCGACGCGCTTTTCGGGTTGCAGCAGCGTGGTGCCGGGGCCGGCGACGCGGGGGTCGTCGTGCGAGGGAACGAAGCGTCCGCCGGGGCCGGTCGTCAGGTTGATGACGAGGCTCTTGTTGCGGGCGCGGATGCGGTCCACGACATCGCGATAGAGCTCGATCTCCATCGACGGCCGCCCCGTCGCGGGATCGCGCACATGGATGTGGGCAATGGCGGCGCCGGCCTCGGCCGCCTCCAGCGCGGAGGTCGCGATCTGCTCGGGCGTGATGGGCAGATACGGCGACTGCTCGGGTTTCGTCAGGTTGCCGGTGATGGCGCAGGTGATGATGGTCTTGCCGGTCATGCGATGCTGTCCTTGCCTATCTCAACGCGGTCACCGCCCTCTTCCTTCTCCCCTTGTGGGAGAAGGTGGCGTAGGCGGCCTTCGGCCGCCGTTCTTAAGAACGCCGATGCTTTGCATCGGCTACGGCGCCGGATGAGGGGTATCTCGCCACTCGCAAGATCGTTCGTGAGGATAGATACCCCTCACCCGTCTCGCCGCTTTGCGGCGAGCCACCCTCTCCCACAAGGGGAGAGGGCAAGAAAGCTCGCGCGCCGCTTCGCCGAAGCTAGATAATCCCCTGCTTCTTCAGGTCCTCGATCTTGCCGGCATCATAGCCGAGCTTGCCGCCGAGCACCTCCTGGGTGTGCTCGCCGAGCAGCGGCGGGGCGCGGTAGGTCTTGATCGGGGTCTCCGAGAAGGTCAGCGCGTTGCGGATCAGCGACAGCTGCGGCTCGAACTTGTGCTCGGTCTTCACCCGCATGCCGCGCGACTGGACGTGCGGATCGGAGAACACCTGCTCGAAATTGTTGATCGGACCCGAGGGCACGCCAGCCTCCTCCAGTCTGTCCAGCCAGTAGGCCACCGGCTGCTTCAGGAACAGGCCGGCGAAGATCGCCATGATCTCCTTGCCGTGCGTGACGCGGTCGTTGTTCTTGACGAAGCGCGGATCGCTCGCAAGCTCGGGTTCGCCGAGCACGGCGCAGGTCTTCCGGAACTGGCCGTCATTGCCGACCACCAGCATCAGCTCGCCGTCGGTGCAGCGGAACACGCCGGCCGGCATGCCGCCATTGCCCCAGGTGCCGCGGCGCGGCGGGGTCTTGCCGTTGACGAGGTAGATCTGCAGCCAGTGCGACAGCGAGGCGATGACGGTGTCGAACAGGCAGACGTCGATGTGCTGGCCCTGCCCGTCATTGGCGTCGCGATGGTAGAGCGCCGAGAGAATCCCGATCGAGGTGTTCATGCCGGTCATGTAGTCGACGATGGACGGGCCGACCTTCATCGGTCCTTCGCCGGGCTCGCCGTCCATGTGGCCGGTGACGCTCATCAGGCCGCCCATGGCCTGCAGGATGGCGTCGTAGCCGGCGCGCGGCGCGTAGGGGCCGGTCTGGCCGAAGCCGGTGACCGAGCAATAGATGATGCCGGGATTGATCGCCTTGATCGTCTCGTAGTCGAGGCCGTAGCGCTTGAGGTCGCCGACCTTGTAGTTCTCCATGAAGACGTCGACGTCCTTGGCAAGCTCCCGGATGATCGCCTGCCCTTCGGGCTTGGCGATGTTCACCGTCACCGACTTCTTGTTGCGGTTGGCGCAGAGGTAGAACGAGTTGTTGTTGTTGGCCTTGCCCTCGGGATCGGTCAGGTAAGGCGGGCCGAAGGCGCGCGCGTCGTCGCCGGTGCCGGGCCGCTCGATCTTGATGACCTCCGCACCCATGTCACCCAGCATCTGGGCGGACAAAGGCCCGGCAAGCACGCGGGTGAGGTCAAGGATCTTGATGCCTGAGAGCGGCAGGGCCGACATGTCGATTTCCTCCGGGAACTGGATCTTAGAGCTGATCTTGGCGCGGCGGCGAGATCGCGGGCCGCGCTCCCTGCGGATACACCATTTTCGCGCCCCGAGCACTGCACTGCGGGCATACGGCCATCCCTGCCCCGGCGCAGGAGCGGCCGTGCGGCGAATTTCCGTGCTGCGAATATCGCCTCAGGTCGCGGCCGCCGCAGCCACCTGCGGCCGACGCCGCCCCAGCAGCACCAGGATCAGCACCGTGGCGCAGGAGAACACGAAAGTGAGACCCAGCGCCCCGCGGCTGCCGAACTGGGTGAGCAGGCCGACAAGGAGCGGCGGCGAGATCGCGGACGCCAGATTGAGCGGCAGCGCGATCATCGACATCGCCTTGGCGAACTCGGCCTGGTCGTAGAACACGAGCGGGATCGTCGCCCGCGCCACCGCCATCGCCCCGCTGCCGGCGCCGTAGATCAGGATGAACGCCGCAACCGCCCAGGTCGCGCCCTCGCTCATCATCAACAGCAGCATGGCCACGGGAAGCGCCGTGCCGGCCACCAGCCCGGTCGTGATCCCGTCCCACCGACCGCCGCCGAGGAGATCGAGCCCGCGGGCGCTGACCTGGATCACGCCGAGCATCGAGCCGAACGCAAGCGCCTGCGCCGGGGCAAGGCCCTCCGCCCGCAGCAGCTCGATCAGGATCGCGCTGATGCCGAAATTGACGAAGGCGTTCATCGTGATCACGCAGACGACGAGACCGAAGGTGCTTCTCGGAATCGCGGGCGGCGGCGCCGCCTTGACCGGTCCGCCGCCATCGCCGGACGCGATTTTCCGGCGCGGAACGAGGAACGCGTAGAGCGGGAGGTTGATGAGGAGCATCATGGCCGCGTAGACGAGACAGGTCCCGCGCCAGCCGAAATGACCGCTGAGGAACGAGGTGGTCGGCCAGAAGATGCTGCTGGACAGGCCCGTCACCAGCATCAGCCCGCCGATGGCGTTCTTGGCGCCTCGCCCGGCAACCTCGTTGAGCATGATATAGGCACCGGTCGACAAGGTGGCGCTGCCGCCCATGCCGAGAATGACCCAGCCTGCGAAATAGAGCATCGGCTCGCGCGCGAAGAACAGCACGATGTAGCCCGGCGCGGAGACGATCGTGCCCACCATCATCACCTTGCGCGCGCCGTGCCGCGCAAAGGCCCTGGCGAGCCATGGGGCGCACAGCCCCATCGTGACGTAAAGCACCGAACTGCCCGCGAACACCGCCGGCAGGCTCATGCCGAGACTGTCCGCGAGATCGCGACCCACCACGGCCGGTAGTCCGATCGTGCCCCATCCAATGAGCTGGGTGATCGCAAGAACCAGCAGGACGCCGATGAGCCTGCCGTCAGTCTTCAAGAATCGCATTCCAAACGTCGCCTGCCCGGCAGGCGCAGATGGCGCCTGTGACGTCCGTCTTACCCGGATACCCAGCGCACGGGAACGCCGGCCGCCGAATGGCAGTCGGCAGCCGGAAGCATGTCAGGAGGAGGCAGCAGCCCCTATGTCGCGAGCCCGAGCAGGGATCGCGCCTCGGCCGCGGCCGCAACGCGCCGGCCGTGGCGCGCGACCGCCGCGCAGGCGACGGACACCAGCTCGGCATTGCTGGCGGCAAGGCGCGTCTTGTCGATCCTGATATTGTCCTCGAGCCCGGTCCGCACCGCGTCCGCGCCGCGCGCGAGCGCCCAGCCCATCACCTCGGCCTGGTGGCGTCCAATCCCGGCGGCGGTCCACGTCGCCTTCGGGATCAGCCTCCGCAATTCGCCCAGCAGGATGTCGAGCACGTGCTCGTCCGCCGGCATCGCGTTCTTGACGCCCATGACGAACTGCACATGCGGACGCGCATCCATCAGCCCCGCCTCGATCAGGCGGCGCGCGCCGTGCAGATGCGACAGATCGAAGATCTCGATTTCCGGCCGGATGCCGTTCGTCTTCATGCCGGTGGCGAGAGAGTCAACGAGGGCGGCGCTGTTCTCGTAGACGATGGTCGGAAAGTTCACCGAGCCCGTGGACAGCGAGGCCATATCCGGCTTGAGATAGAGCGACGATCCGCGCGCCGAGGGATCGCGCCCTCGCCCGCCGGTCGAGAACTGAACGATCATGCCAGGGCAATGCTTTTTGATCCCCTCCTGCACCAGGGCGAAACGCTCGGGATCGGAGGACGGCGTCTCGTCATCGTTGCGAACGTGGATATGGGCGAGCGTGGCGCCGGCCTCGAAGGCCTGGTGCGTCGACTCGATCTGTTCGGACGGCAGGATCGGCACCGCCGGATTGTCCTTCTTGCGCGGAACGGAGCCGGTGATGGCCACGGCAACGACGACGGGGTTCATCTTGAGACCTCATGAGGATCGCGCTCGCGCGCAAAAAGCCGGATAGACACTAACGCCTGAAGCCCTGCCGCTGCAAACGTCGTCGTTCGCAGCGGCATGGCTTTGTGACGTTTCCGTCAGGTCGGAATCGCGGCCGCACCGCCCGCCGCCTCCGTGCGCCGCCGCTCATAATCGGCCTGCGGCATCGGCACGGCCTTGGGATTGCCGAGATCGTCGATGCTGATCCGGTAGGTTTCCCGGGCCGTGAGGGCGGCCAGTGCGGCGATGACCGTGATGCCGAAGGCGATCGCGCCGACCGTCAAGGGAATGTTGGCCGAGCCGGGAGGTGCCACGGTCGCGAACAGCGCCGGGAGCAATGCGGTGATGGTGGTGCCGATGTTCTGCGAGATCGCCATCGCCGACACGCGGGTGCGGGTCGGAAACAGCTCCGGATAGAAGCTCGGGAAGATCGCGTTGTAACCCTGATAGACGACGCCCCACATCAGCAGCGAGAGCATGATGGCCAGCGGCACGTTTCGGATGCTGATGGCGTAGAGATAGCCGAAAGCGAGCAGGCCGGAGAGCAGCGCGCCGACGATGATCGGAGGCTTGCGGCCGACCTTGTCGGAGAGATGGCCGACGAAGGGAATGACGAACACGGCGACCATGTTTCCGAGCACGGGGATCCAGAGATAGACGTCCTTGGCAAAGCCGATGCCATAGGCCGGCTGCACCGCATAGGCCGCACCGAAGATGGTCGCAACGACGGGGATGACGTTCATCAGCGCCATGCAGATGACCCTGAGCATGTCACGCCAGCTCAGCTTGATGGCCTGGACGATCGGCGCCCGCGGCGTCTCTCCCCGTTCGCCCTCGCGGGCGAAGGCCGGGGTCTCGTCGACCTCGCGGCGAATGATGTAGCCGGCGACGATGACGAAGAAGCTGAGCAGGAAGGGAATCCGCCAGCCCCAGCTGTTGAAGGCTTCGGTCGGCATATAGGCCGCCAGCGGCAGGAAGACCGCGGCTGCCAGAATTTGTCCGGCCTGCACGCCCTGAAGCGCGAAGCTTGCATAGAAGCCGCGCCGGCCGAACGGCGCGTGCTCCAGGATCATCGAGCTCGCGCCGGAGATTTCGCCGGCAACGGCAAATCCCTGCACCAGGCGCAGGATGACCAGCAGGATCGGAGCGAGGATGCCGACCTGGTGATAGGTCGGCAGAAGCCCCACCGCCATGGTCGAGATGCCCATCAGGAACATGCAGACGATCAGCACGGTCTTGCGGCCGTGGGTGTCGCCCCAATGCCCGAGCACGAAGGCGCCGACCGGACGCGCCACGTAGCCGACGCCATAGGTCGCCAGCGATGCGACGATCGCGACGGTGGGGTTCTCGGACGGAAAGAAGATTTGCGGGAAGATCAGCGAGGCGGCAGTCGCGTAGATGAAGAAGTCATAATATTCGAGAGCCGAACCGATCCAGCCGCTGGCAGCAGCCTTCCGGGACTGACTCATCTGATGGGTCGCGGTCATCTGAAAATTCCTCCACTGGGTTTTTCTGACGTCCCGTTGGCGGGCTTCTTGGGGAATGTGGGCAGCATTCTCCGGACGCCCTGCGGGTGTCCGCGGGGCGCTTGTCACTGCCGATGGGTGTCTGATTGACTGCGACAATAGGCTATCGCCGGGGTAACACAATTACCCTGTTATGCGAGAAACCTAACATGATGTTATCTGGGTCTTGAGCCCGGAAATCTGCCAGGCGGGCATGCAAGAGCCCGCCAAGCACCAATAGCGGCGAATGCTGTGGCGCAGCCAAATGGGGCGAAGGGCCAATTGCAGCCCCCTTCGCCAAGGTGAACCATCTCCGCAATGATCGTGCTAACCTTTGGATCGCCGTACATCGGGAGGGGCTCGTGGGTCGAATGGTAGCGCGTCGCACGGTGCTTACGACCGCTTGTTCGATTGCTATCGTCGCTGTGGCAAAATCCGATTCATCGCGGCCATGGCGCGTCGGGTTGGTTACCTCAGGCTCGGGCGAGCGGATCATCGGATGGTTCAGAGAAGCGTTCAGGTCGATGGGATACCGAGAAGGACGCGACCTCGTCATTGAGCTGCGGGAGGCGAAAGGTCACTACTCTCTGCTGCCCGGTCTGGTTTCGGAGCTCATCGTACTGAAGCCGGACGTTATCATTGCTGAAGCGACACCTGCGATCGCAGCGGCACAACGCGCGACCTCGACAATTCCGATTGTCATGTCGCCAGCTACCGATCCTGTCGGCTCAGGCTTCGTCAAGAGTTTTACCAGACCAGGTGGCAACATTACCGGCACGGCTAATATGTTCGCCGATCTAACGGCCAAGACGCTGGACATTATTCGCCTGCTGTTTCCCAGAGTGCAGAAAATCGGCCTGCTCTCCTCAAACAACCCTGTGCACCCGGCCCAGGCACAAACTGCAACCAAGGCAGCCGAGGCCATCGGCATTTCGGTGCAACGTTTCATTGCGCCGAACCCGGAGGACCTTGAAAAGGCGTTCGTCGACATGAAAGCGGCGGATTGCGAGGTCGTTTATGTGCTTGCAGATCCGCCGCGCGATGCGTTGCCATCAATCGCTCTGAAATATCGGCTGCCCACGGTATATCAGATCGACACCTACGCGGATCGAGGCGGATTGATGGCTTATGGACCGGACCTCAAGGCCCTTTTCCTCCTTGCGGCAAATTATGTGGATCGCATTCTGAAAGGTGCGAAACCAGCGGACTTGCCGGTTGAGCAGCCGACCAAATTTGCGTTCGTGATCAATCTCCGCACGGCCAAGGCACTGGGGTTGACCGTCCCGGAACAAGTGCTTCTGATGGCGGATCGAGTGATTGAGTAAAGACCGCCTTTCCGAGCGATGAAAATGGGGTCCGCTTTGGGTCAGAAGCGAACCTCGACGAGTATCGCCGCGAAGGTCAGCTTTGGGCCAAATAGTGACATTGCAGGTCGGCCCGATATGAAAGAGACCGCTCCTCAGATCAGCTTATCCAGCTCGCAGACTAAACGTCATGTTGATCACTGCCAGAATATTCGCCGCGCTTTCAACCGCGTTCGCGGTCGCCTGTTGGGTAGTGTGGATAGGAGCCGGACGATTCAACGTCCTGCACTTGGGCTTCGAGTTTGTTGGTGTTGTCGGAGCCCTATTGTTTTATTTAGCAGCCCTGGCAAGCGTCTCTGCTCTGCTGATTATATTCGCGCGGATCCTGCTCGGCGGACCAAAGGACGGCAATGCACCCGTCGTGCAAGCCTCCTTTGCCGCTTTGCTGCTTCTCATCGCGGCGTTCGTCGTTGTTTAAGAACGGTTGTCGTCTCGGCAACGTCCGCTTCGGGTCAGAAGCGGACCTCGGCGAGTATCGCCGTGATGGTCAGCTTTGGGCCATTTCCGGACTCGTAACCGCAGCAACAACCGTTCTGTCCGATCACCCCGTCGGCACCCGCGCACCGAGCTTATTCGGGTAACCCAGCCTTGCGAAGACCCTCGGTATACAGCTTCCAGCGTGATTGCCCGCCCCGGGCGATCCACGCGGATATTGTAAAGGCGGGATCGACTTTAAGCACATGCGCTGCCCACTCACGCGCCTCTGCGTCGCGTCCGAGATGGGCGAAGGCGGCGGCGAGACAGCGGTAAGCCGACGAATAGGGGTTCTGACGAAGGGCCTTCTTTCCGGCGACGATTGCTTCGTCAAAGCGCCGAAGCTCGATTAAGGCCACCCCCATCCCGGTAAACGGCCGGTACAGCAGCGGGTCTACCGGGCTCAAGCGGATAGCACGTTCAAAGCTGCGGAGCGCTTCCTCCGGCTGAACTGCAATTGTATAGACCCAACCTCGGCCATTCCATGCGTGATGTGAATTTGGATTGAGCTTGACCGCCCGCTCTACCATTTCGATCTCACGTTCACTATCGCTGACCATGAATGCCGAGGTTGCGGCAGCCATTGCCAACGTGTCTGGATCATCATCGTCGACGCTCAATGCATAGCGAGAAAGCCGGATTGCTTCCTCCCGCTCGAAATCAGGATCGTCGGCATAGCCAAAAAGGACGTTGTTCATGTGACAGACACCTGCCAGAGCAGCGACAACGCCGAACCGGGGATCCAGCTCCAAAGCCCGACGAGCCAGCCTGATCGCCTCGGCCACCCCTTCACGGGTCATTGGGTAGTACTGTTGCGCGGCTCGAAGATAGAGATCATACGCGGTGAGGTCCTTCGGTCGTCGCCGCGCCGCCTCCGCAATTTCTGTTTGAAGTAATTTCGGGTGAATGGCTGAGACGACCGCAACTGTGACTTCGTCCTGAAGAACGAAAATATCAGTCAGGTCGCGCTCGAACCTGTCCACCCAAATGTGCGCTCCTGTCACCGCATCAACCAACTGCCCAGTGATGCGAACTTTGCCTGACGCCTTGCGCACCGACCCCTCAAGGACGTAGCGCACGCCAAGCCTGCGCCCGACTTCCTTGATATCGACGGCTCGGCCTTTGAAGGTGAAGCTGGAATTGCGAGCAATCACGAACAACGATTTGAACCGCGAGAGCGCGGTGATGATCTCCTCAACCATTCCGTCCGCAAAATATTCCTGCTCGGGATCGCCGCTCATGTTATCGAACGGCAAAACCGCGATGGAGGGCTTGTCGGGCAGCGCAAGAGTGCTCTCGGGCGCATCGCCCGGATCCGGGCCCGCAACTTCTCGCGTCTCCTTCACCTGTCCCACGAAACGGAAGCCCTTGCGCGGAAACGTCTTGATGAGGCGCTGCTCCTCGCCGGTATCGCCGATGGCCGCGCGGACAGCATTCAGGCGGGTCGTGAGCGCAGCATCGGACACAATGCGACCTTTCCAAACGGCGTTGATAAGGTCGTCCCTGCTGACGACTCGCTCCCTGTTTCGGATCAGGTATTCGAGCAGATCGAACACCTGTGGTGTAATGGAAACGACCTCTGCCCCGCGATGCAGTTCGCGCCGGTCGATGTCAAATGCGAATTCCTCGAAGCGATAGCGCAAGTTGCCAAACCCCTCACGGTGTCCTCCCTTCGCAGGAAGGCATCTTCGCACACCCAAAGAATAAGCCGGTGATGTGAAAAATGTAAGTCGATGGTTGAGGGGGTTTTGAGCCGTGGCATCTCGTCTGATGCGGCGGAGCCCGACTTCCGCTTTGGGTCAGAAGCGGACCTCGGCGAGTATCGCCGTGATGGTCAGCCTTGGGCCACAAGCAGACACTCCTCGCTATTCGATCACCTTATCAGTGCGAGCAATCATAGTGGGCGCCAGATCAACCTTCATCGACTTGGCGGTTCTCAAGTTGATGACAAGTTCGAACGCGGTAGGTTGCTCGACCGGCACTTCTGCAACCGGCGTGCCGCGCAGTATCTTGATCACCTGTCGGCTCACCTGTGTCCGATAAATGTCCACGATCCGCGGGCCGTATGCTGCCAATCCTCCAGCCTCAGCCATTTCCGGCCACTGGTAGATGGCGGGGAGGCCAACCTCAGCCACCTTGGCAAAAATCAGGGCTCGGTTATTAAAGAAGAGCGGTGTTGCCAAAACGTTGAGAGCTACGTCCGCCTGGCCAGCCTTTGCTTGATAGATTGCGTCGGCTATTTCTTCCACGCGCCCGACGCGATGGATTGAACACGCTACGCCGGCGTTTCGCGCAGATGTCTCCAGTTTCGCTATGTGGCTGGTGGATAAATTGTTCGTATCGACGAGCAGTGCAACCCTCTTCAGAGAGGGGATCATTTCGAGCAATAGTTGTTGGCGCTTTCCATCCAGCTCGGCCGCCAGAATGCTAATCCCCGTCGTGTTTCCATCGGGCCTGTTCAGCGAGCCGACCAGGCCTGCCGCCAGCATGTCCTCGGTTACCCCTAGGATGGGGATCGTCTTGGTGAGTTTTTGCAACGACCGAATAGCAAGGTCACCGGCGCAGATAACTGCGTCGACCCTCGCGCTCACCAGTTGCACAGCGTGGTCGGCAAATTGCTCTTGGCGCAATCCGTACCCGGCAAGGTCCTTTTCCAGATTTTTTCCTGCGACGAAACCTGCCCGCTCTAACTCCGCGAAGAATGCCACGTGGTGCGGAGCCGTCACGGGTGCTGGCTGTATGCTTCCGACCCGATACACTCGACCGCTAGTTTGGGCCGCCCAAGCGTCAGCGGCGGGCAGCGTCCCTAGCAACGCGCATACAAAATCCCGCCGCCTCACGCGACGCCCCTCCGTCGTTCCAGAGGCGAATATATCATCACAACCGGCTCCAATCGGCCAGCGGCTACATCCGCTTTGGGTCAATCGCGACGGTTTGGTCCCATTCAAGTTAGGTCCGGTCTACCGCTGACAGCCGACCTATCCTTGGCCGTGGGATGCGGCAGCGATGGGCCATCAGCGGACCGGGTGGTCCTTCGGTATCAGCACGTGACCGAGCAACGGGTCGCTTTGAAGATCGCCAAGAATGATGCCGTGCCCGCCGCTAGCGCGGGGGCAGCCTTGGTGCAAGAGTACCTTCACGGTATCCTGCGTCACAAACTCACAGCGCCGCGAGATCACTCCGGCGGATTGAACGTCCGCACGAAATACACGGGCTCCCTGCCCTTCTTCAGGCGATAGAGCTGCGCCGGACGGTTCGGACCGCGCCGCATCTTCGCCACCGGCTCGATCATGTCGGCCGACAGGATCCGCGTCCGGAAGGCGCTCTTCTCGAGGGGACGGTCGAGCACGATCTCGTAGACGCGCTGCAGGTCCGGCAGCGTGAATTCCGCAGGCATCAGATAGGCCGGCAGCGAGGTGTACTCCACCTTGTTGCGCAGGCGCTGGATCGCCGTTGTCAGGATGTCGCCGTGGTCGAAGGCGAGCTTGTCCTTGAGCCGGCCCCCAGGAATCGGAAACCAGCGCGCATCGGGCGCGAGCGCGCCCGCGTCGTCCGGGATCAGCGCGAAATAGGCGTGCGTCGCCGACCAGCCGCGCGGATCGCGCGTCGCATCGCCCCAGCTTCCGAGCTGCTCGAGATAAGGGCTGGTGACGCCGGTCTTCTCCCTGAGCTTGCGCACCGCGCAGGCCGCGAGATCGCGGTCCTTTGCGACGTCGACGAAGCCACCCGGCAGCGCCCATGCCAACGGAAACGGCTCGCCCTCACCTTCCGGGCGTTGCACCAGCAACACCTGGAGGCTGTCGCCCGAAATCCTGAAAATCACGACGTCGACCGTGGTCAGGGGCCGCGGAAAGTCCAATTGCCCTGATTTTCCAATGCCTTTGCTCCGCGCCTCGCCCGCCATCACCAAACTCTCCTGTTCGGCCTTGACAGTAGCACACTTAGTTGTACAGTCCAACTTACTTAGTTGCTCAGACGCACTTATTAAGGACCCCACGGAGAAAGCCATGTTTGGCGTCAGGTTCATCAAGGCCCAGCCCACCACCTATCTGATGAAGTATCGCGCCGGCGCGATCGTCGCCGAAGGCGCCGGTCTTTCCGCGCTCTATTATGCGCCGGTGACCATGCTCGTCGCCGTGCCGATCGGCAGCCGCGACGCTTCCTTCATCTTCCAGCAGATCGCGCGCGACTTTCAGACACTCACGGTGCAGGGCCACGTCACCTACCGCATCAACGAGCCGAAGAAGGCGGCCGCGATGCTCGATTTCACGCTGAAGGCCGACGGCAGGACCTACGAGACCGACGATCCCGAAAAGCTGCCGCAGCGTATCCTCGGCACGGTCGAGGTCCTCGCCCAGCAGGCAGTGAAGGAGCTGACGCTGAAGGATGCGCTGCAGTCTTCCGACCGGATCGCCGACATCATCGCGACGGGCTTACGGGCGCGCGCCGACATCGCCGCGCTCGGCCTCGAAATCCTCGGCGTGTCCATTCGCGGCATCAAGCCGACGCCCGACACCGCGAAGGCGCTGGAAGCGGAAGCGCGCGAGGCGATCCTGAAGACGGCGGACGAAGCGATCTTTGCCCGGCGCAATTTCGCCGTCGAGCAGGAGCGCGCCATTCGCGAAAGCGAGCTCGACACCGAGATCGCGGTCGAGCAGAAGAAGCGGTCGATCCGCGAGACCCAGATGGACGCCGAGGCGAGCGTCGCCGCCAAGCGCAACGAACTGAGGCAGGCCGGCATGGCCGCGGACATCGTGCTGGAAGGCAAGCGCAAGGATTTCGTCGGCCTCAATGCCGAGAACACCAGGACGCTGGCCGACGCGGAAGCCTATCGCGTCGGTGCGCTGATGAAGATCTTCGAGGGCGTCGACACCCGCGTGATCCAGGCGCTCGCCGCGTCCGGCATGCAGCCGGGGCAGCTGATCGCCCAGGCCTTCACCGGCATCGCCGAAAAGGCAGAGAAGATCGGCCAGCTCAACGTCTCTCCGGACCTGCTCAGCCAGTTGATGGAGAAGCCGAAGCCGACGGAGGCCGGCAATGCCCGCCGCCAATGACCGCAAGATCGTGCTGGTGACGCGCAAGACCAGGCTCGAGGACCTGATCGCGCGTTACCTGACGCCGGCGCAGGCGCGCTTCTATGTCGAGCATCTCGGCGCCGACTTCTCCGACTACGAGCGCGAGCACGAGGTCTATCATGCGCAGCGTCAGACGACGCTGCAGGTCTTGGAGCAATGGGGGCGCTATCAAATCATCGAGCGCGGCTTCCTGCCCAACTTCATCTTCGCGCCCGATGACATCGTGGTTGCGCTCGGCCAGGACGGTGTCGTCGCCAACACCATGAAATATCTCGACGGCCATCCGTTGATCGGGGTCAATCCGGATCCTGCGCGCCATGACGGCATCCTCCTGCCCTTCGCGCCCCGCGACCTCGCCAAGCTCCTGCCTGATGTCGCCGCCGAGAAGCGCGACAGCCAGGCGGTGACGATGGCGGAAGCGCGGCTATCCGACGGCCAGGTGCTGCATGCCGTGAACGACCTGTTCGTCGGCGCGCGCACGCATGTCTCCGCGGTCTACGAGATCGCGGCCGGCGGGACGACGGAGCGGCAGTCCTCGAGCGGGCTGATCGTCTCGACCGGACTCGGGTCGACCGCCTGGTTCAAAAGCATCGTGACGGGCTCGCTGGCGATCGCCGGCAGTTTCGGCCAGCCCTCCCCGCCGGCCAGTTATGACGCCCTGCCCTGGGATGCCGCAGAGCTGCGCTTCGCCGTGCGCGAGCCCTTCCCGAGCCGCTACTCGCAGACCAATCTCGTCTGCGGCCGGCTGGCGTCCGAGGATCAATTGCGCATCCGTTCCCTGATGGCGGAAAACGGCGTCATCTTCAGCGACGGCGTCGAGGCCGACCGCCTCGACTTCAATGCCGGCGCCGAGGTCACGATCGGAATCGCCGCGCGGCGCGGGCGGCTGATCGTGTGATCGTGCTAGATGCCGAGCGCATTCTCGCCGGCTTCGCGGCCGGGAACGCTGACATGGACCTCGTGGCCCTCGCGCAAGGCCAGGGACGCCGCAGCGACCGCCGACTCGAAGGCGGCTTCCTTGGTGGCATATCGGCTCTTGACGTCGCCGTCGTGCAGCACGCCCCATTCGTCCTGCACCGGCACGATCGCGTATTGAGCAAGGCCCATGGTTTCCTCCTCCAGTCCATCAAATCCGGTTCTATCGCTGCGTGAGCTGCGGATGCGCCGCGGTCACGCGCCATACCGTGTTGCCGCTGTCGTCGGCGACCAGCAGCGCGCCTGATTTGTCGATGGCGACGCCGACGGGCCGGCCGCGTGCCTTGTTGTCGCTGTTGAGGAAGCCGGTGACGACGTCCTGCGCCGGACCGCTCGGCTTGCCGTCGCTGAACGGCACGAACACCACCTTGTAGCCGTTCAGGGTCTGCCTGTTCCAGCTGCCGTGCTCGCCGACAAAGGCGCCGCCGCGATAGGCGCCCGGCAGGCTTGTGCCGGTGTAGAACGCCATCCCCAGCGGCGCGACATGCGAGCTCAGGGCGTAGTCGGGCACGATCGCCTTGGCGACGAGATCGGGGCGCTCCGGCTTGACGCGGGGATCGACGTGCTGGCCGTAATAGCTGTAGGGCCAGCCATAGAAGCCGCCGTCCTTCACCGACGTCATGTAGTCGGGCACGAGGTCGGGACCGAGCTCGTCGCGCTCGTTCACCACCGTCCACAGCGCGCCGGTCTGCGGCTCGAAGCTGAGGCCGTTCGGATTGCGCAACCCGCTCGCGAAGATCCGCCAGCGCCCGCTGGCGCGGTCGACCTCGAGGATGGCGGCGCGGTTGTGCTCGGCCTCCATGCCGTTCTCGGTGATGTTGCTGTTGGAGCCGACGCCGGCATAGAGCTTCGAGCCGTCGGGGCTGGCGACGAGGCTCTTGGTCCAGTGGTGGTCGATCGGCCCGCCCGGCAGCGGCGTCAGCTCCGTACCCGGCGCTGTGATCTTGGTGTCGCCTTCGGTGTAGGGATATTTCACGATCGCGTCGGTGTTGGCGACGTAGAGATCGTTGCCGACCAGCGCGACGCCGAACGGCGAATTGAGGTGGTCGAGGAAGACGCTCTGCGTGTCCGGCACGCCGTCGCCGTTGGTATCGCGGAGCAGCGTGATGCGGTTGCTCTCTCCGGTATCGCCGCCCGACGTCGCCCAGGACTCGATATAGCCCATCACGATTTCCTTGGGCCGCTTGATCGGGGCGCCCTTCGGCGCCTTGGATTCCACCACCAGCACGTCGCCATTGGGGAGCACGTAGAGAAAGCGCGGATGCTGCAATCCGGTCGCGAACGCCTTGGCCTGCAAACCCTCCGCGACCGTCGGCGTCTCGTCCTTCTTCCAGCCGACGATGCGCGCGATGTGCATCGGCGGCAGCCAATATTGCTGGATGTCGGGAAGCTTCGGGTTGGCGCCGATCTGCGCCTTGGGATCGCCGCTGCCGTCATCGCAGGCGGCAAGGCTCAGCAGCGAGATGCACGCGAGCGCGCGGACAATCGAGGCCTTCATCGCGCAACTCCCACGCCGTGGCGATACACCATGGCCCAGCCCAGCCAGCCGGTGACGGGCAGGATCAGCACGGTGATGATCGACAGAATGAGCCCGGTCGGCCACACCGAGGTCCAGGCATCGCGCGTGTGGATCAGCGCGTTGATGGTGGCGAGGATCAGCACGACGGCGTTGCCGATCAGATGCGGCCAGGCCGGCGTCTGCCTGCGCACCAGGCGGTTGCCGAGGAAGTCGACGAGGCCCGCGATCGCCGCCAGCACGCCGAAGACGACGCCGACCAGGAGAAGCCAGGCGGAGAAATTCGCCCACATGATCTCGGCGCTGACGACGTAGACGATGTCGGTCAGCAATGCGCCGATGAAGCACGCGATGGGAATCGGCACCAGCATCGGATGAATCGGATGGCCCGCGATTTGCGCTGTCGAGCGCACGGGCACGATGTCTTGCACGGTTGGCCTCGTGTGGCTTTCGCCCTACCCGACCGGCCAACTCGCGCTTGTGGCGAAGGTTCCTACCTCTGCACGGCCCCGGGAGCCTCGACCTGATAGGCCGCATATGCGCGCTTCAAGCCATCGTGAAGCGAGGTCGTCGCGCGCCAGCCGAGCTTTGCGAGCCGGCTGACGTCGAGCAGCTTGCGCGGGGTGCCGTCGGGCCGCGACGTGTCGAAGCTGATCTCGCCGCTGTAGCCGACGATGTCGGCGACCACGCGCGCGAATTCGGCGATGGCGATGTCCTCGCCGGTGCCGATGTTGACCAGTTCCGCGCTGGAATAGGTCTTCATCAGGTGCACGCAGGCATCGGCCATGTCGTCGACATAGAGGAACTCGCGCCGCGGCGTGCCGGTGCCCCACACCACGACGTTCTTCGCGCCCGACACCTTCGCCTCATGGAAGCGCCGGATCAGCGCGGCGACGACGTGGCTCATTTCGGGGTGATAATTGTCGCCGGGACCGTAGAGATTGGTCGGCATCACGCTGATGAAGTCGGATCCGTACTGGCTGCGATAGGCCTCGACCATCTTGATCCCCGCGATCTTGGCGATCGCATAGGGCTCGTTGGTCGGCTCCAGCGGCCCGGTCAAGACCGAGTCCTCGCGCAGCGGCTGCGGCGCCAGCTTCGGATAGATGCAGGACGAGCCCAGAAACATCAGCTTCTCGGCACCGTTCCGGTGCGCGGCCTGGATCACGTTCGCGGCGATGGCGATGTTGTCGTAGATGAACTCGGCGCGCAGCGTGTCGTTGGCGACGATGCCGCCGACTTTTGCCGCAGCGAGAAAGACCGCCTGCGGCCGCACCTTCGCGAACCAGTCGAACACGGCCGCCTGGTTGCAGAGATCGACCTCGCCCCTCGTCACAGTGACGAGCCGGACGTCCTCGCGTTCGAGCCGGCGCACGAGCGCGCTGCCGACCATGCCGCGATGGCCGGCGACGTAGACGCTCTTGCCTTTCAGCTCAAACGCTGCGTTTGCCATGGCCCGCGTCCTGCTTCGCCTCGGCCAGATCGCTTGCCATCATCTCCGCGACGAGCTCGGCGAAGCTCCGCTTCGGCTTCCAGCCGAGCACCTCGCGCGCCTTGCTGGCATCGCCGATCAGGAGATCGACCTCGGTCGGGCGGAAATAGGTCGGATCGATCTTCACGACGGTCTTGCCGCTCGCCTCGTCGATGCCGGTCTCCTCGACGCCCTTGCCGCGCCAGGCGATGCGGCGGCCGACCTGCGCGAACGACAACTCGACCATCTCGCGCACCGAATGCATCTCGCCGGTGGCGAGCACGAAATCATCGGGCTTGTCGGCTTGCAGGATCTTGTGCATGCCCTCGACGTAATCCCTGGCATGGCCCCAGTCGCGCTTGGCCTCGAGGTTGCCGAGATAGAGCGTGTCTTCCAGACCGACCTCGATGCGCGACACGCCGCGCGTGATCTTGCGGGTGACGAAGGTCTCGCCGCGGATCGGGCTCTCGTGGTTGAACAGGATGCCGTTGGAGGCGAACATGCCGTAGGCCTCGCGGTAGTTCACCGTGATCCAGTAGCCGTAGAGCTTGGCGACGCCGTAAGGAGAGCGCGGATAGAACGGCGTCGTCTCCTTCTGCGGGATCTCCTGCACCAGGCCGTAGAGCTCGGAAGTCGAGGCCTGGTAGAATCGCGTCTCCTTCTCCATGCCGAGGATGCGGATGGCTTCCAGCAGGCGCAGCACGCCGATCGCATCGGCGTTCGCGGTGTATTCCGGGCTCTCGAAGCTGACGGCGACGTGGCTCTGGGCCGCGAGATTATAGATCTCCGTGGGGCGGATCTGCTGCACCAGGCGGATCAGATTGGTCGAATCCGTCATGTCGCCATAGTGCATCAGGAACGGCACGTTGCCGACATGCGGGTCCTGGTAGAGATGGTCGACGCGCGCAGTGTTGAACGAGGACGAGCGCCGCTTGATGCCGTGCACGACGTAGCCGAGCGACAGCAGATATTCGGCGAGATAGGCGCCGTCCTGCCCCGTGACGCCGGTGATGAGAGCGACCCGCTCAGACATATGACCCCTTAATTCCCGCTGACCGCGCGGGCAGCTCGCCCATTCGCGGCAGCCCTCGATGTGACGTCCTTCTTTGACAGAACGGCCGCTGCGGTCAACTCTCGGAAATGCCGTGGGGATTTGGAGGGGGTGAAGCGGTCCGGGTGGAGCGAGCGATGAGCGCCAGCCCAAACGATTACATTATATAAAACAATATCTTACGAGGCGTCAGCGGATCTTTGTCGAGGTCTTTGTTGCGCAAAATGTTGGAAGTCATGTTGGACGGGAAACCGCATCCTGAATCATCCGACCTCTCCGCAACCTGAAAGCGACCGCTCACATCATTGGATATCCCGGAGATCAAGATGATCCTGCCGTTGGCCCCCGCCCTGAAGCCACCAGCATGTGCCGCAGTTCCTCGGCTCGCTCCCTGGTCAAATTCTCGGCAAGGTCCATCCCGATCATTGCCGGCCCCCTGCGCTCTCGATCGTAGACCATCCAACCCTTGCCACCCATCCGAATGAAATATCTGCTCTGCATCGACGCTTTGTCGGTCAATTGAAGTGCTCTCCCCGAACTATCACCGGTCTCGCAGGATCGAGGTATTCGTCCGTGGCTTTCATTCGCCTATGTGAATCAAATCGGGAAAAACAGCAAAGTTCCGCCCAAGAACCCGGATTTGCTGAGGTGAGAGGTGCGGCAGTCAGACGCCCAAGGCGTCCAGCGCTCAATCCATCTGGAAAGCGCCTCGGCCGGCGCCGTGTTTGGCGCTAGCCCCGGTCATGGCCCATAGATCACCAGTTCGGAGTCCGACAGATCGGCAAGCCGGGGGCAATGCGGACCTTTGAAGTATTTGCGACCGATCGGCTCCCGATAGATGCCGACGAGGCCGGTCACGGGACCATTGGCGTCGAGAGCAACCGATATCCAACCGCGTCGAATCAAGAAACGACCGAGGGTTCCGGCGCACGCGATATAGTCGGCCACATCGGCGCAATAGATCATTTGCATCGAGGGCAAGCTGACGCGGCCCAGCCGCATCGGCTGCAGAACGAACGGAAAGGCGCGGCCATCAGCGGCGCGGCACACCAGGACGAGACAGCCGTAGAACGCGTGGCGCGCAAGCAAGACGGCATCGGAGTTCGACAATCCGTCAATCGCCCGCGTATCCTGCCGGACGACTTCCACGCGCATATCCTTTGCAGGCCGCGAGACGGCCGGGAAGGAAAAGAACAGGCCGGCGCAATAGCGGCGGAATCCCTGCGCTTCGATGGCGTCCCACGTCCATTGCGCCGGGCTGATGTTGACGTAAGTCACGTCCTTGTGACGTTGCGCGACCTTCGTCATCATCGGTGCGTAGCTGCGATAGGCGGGCTCGACATACCAGCTGGAGAGATTGCACCGGATCGAGATATGTCCACCATCGCACCTGGCGGTGTGGATCAGGAGCAGAGCACCAACCGGCGTCCGGTCATGCTCGAGCATATAGCCAAAGCGCGGGAAACTGCCGGGCGTCTCGCGCACGGCCAGGCGGCGGAGACCATCGATCCAGTAGTCGCGCGGACGGACCGGAAAGCCGTTTGCCAAGAGATCGGCGATGGCGTCGAGATCGGCGATTTCTATCTCACGACATCGGATCATGTTCGAACTTTCACCGGCGCCGCCCGGGTCACCGCACTTGGGCACGCGCCGGATGCGCCGATCGAGCGGCAACCAGTCTGCGTCCGTGGCGCCGTGCCGCGGAGAAGGACGCGTCTCGCGCGCCCGAGGGCTTTGAACGGCCGGCTCGCTGCGACGCCAGGTACAGCAACCAGTTGCGGTAGATGCGCTGGGCCGGCAGGCGCCAGACGTTGCTCAGCTCCTTCGCCAGCCGATCGACCGGAAAGTCGGCAAACAGCTCCGGTTGTCTGCCGGAAAGAGCCTTCTGTCGAAAGGCGATCAGGATCTCTTCCGCGCCCTCGTTCAGATATCCCCGCGGTATCGTCGGACAGACTTCGTTCTCCCCCCGGAGAAAGCGTCCCATATCCCGTCGAAATTCACCCAGCAGGCTCTGGGTTTCGTATTCCGGGTGACCCTGGAAATGCACGAAAAGGCTTTTCTTCTGCGGCTTGACGAAGCAGTCCACCCCGGCCTCCGTCGACCAGGTGAGAACCGAGTATCCGCAGTCCGAGAGATCCTCCTCCTGCACCTCGTTCCACCGGGCGTGGGGTATTCGGAAGGTCCGCGGCACGTCCTGCATCAACGGATGATGCCGTGTCTTGGTTTGAGCGAAGACACCGAAGCATTTGCCAGGCAGCTTGTGGCGCGGAACGCCATCCCGATGCAGGACCGCCCCGTGGACGGCCAAGCAGGAAAATATCGACGACACGGTATTCTCCGTCGCCCAATCGACGATCTCGGTGAAGGTGCCCCAATATGGCTCTTCCGTCAGGCAGGCGGCCCTGGGTTCGGCGCCCGTCACGATCACGCCGTCCAGGCGTCCGTTCAGCAGATCGCCCATGCCGCGATAGTATCGACGCACGTAATCGCGTCCCCATTCCGAACGGGGCGTCGAGTCCATCGTATAGAAATGCAGCCTGACGCAAAGCCGTCCGGCAGCGGCATCGAGCAGGTCGAAGAGCTGGCGCTCGGTCGACATCAAGGCTGCATCCGCCATGTTGTTGATGAGCCCGATGTCGAGATATTCCTCCCGCCTTCCCGAGAAGTCCTTCGCATCGGCGGCGCCCGACGCTCTCGAAAAGAGATGGTGCTCGTGCGACTCGACGTCGATCAGGACGGTCATTCGATTGCCTCTATGCTTGACGAAGCATCAGTTCGCGGCGCCGAGGGCCTGGTCGAGATCCGCGAGGATGTCGTCGATGTGCTCAATTCCGACGCTCAGCCTGATCATCTCCGGCCGCACGCCGGCCTTGTGCTGTTCCTCGACCGACATTTGCCGGTGCGTTGTCGATGCGGGATGGCAGGCGAGCGTCTTCGTATCGCCGATATTGACCAGCCGCTTGCAGAGATTCAGCCTGTCGTAAAATCTCTTGCCGGCTTCGAATCCTCCAGCCACACCAAACGTCAGCAGCGAACATGCGCGGCCGGCCAGATATTTCTGCGTCAGCGTAAAATAGGGATTGTCGTCAAAGCCCGCATAATTCACCCATCCGACGCGACGGTCATGGCGCAGGAATCGTGCGACCTTCTCGCCGTTCTCCACGTGCCGCTCGATCCGGAGGGCGACGGTCTCGATGCCCTGAAGCAGCAGGAAAGCGTTCATCGGCGCCAGGACGGCCCCGGTGGTCCTTTGAGAAACGGCGCGGCAACGCGCAATGTAGGCGGCGGCACCGTAACGCTCGGTAAAGACCAATCCGTGGTACGATTTCTCCGGCTCGTTCATCATCGGGAAGCGCCGGCGATGCTCCGCCCACGGGAACCTGCCGCCATCGACGATAACCCCGCCGAGCGTCGTGCCATGCCCGCCCATGAATTTCGTCAGCGACTCCACGACGATGTCCGCACCGTACTCGATCGGCCGGAGCAGGATCGGCGTCGGCACGGTGTTGTCGACGATCAGCGGAACGCCCCGCCGGTGCGCGACATCGGCCATCGCCTCGATGTCGCAGACGTTTCCGGCCGGATTGCCGACGCTCTCGCAAAACACGGCCCGCGTATCGTCGTCGATGAGCCTGGCAACGCTCTCCGGCCGGTCGTCTTCCGAAAAGCGGACCGTAATGCCCTGCCTCGGCAGAATGTGGGCGAACAGCGTATGCGTGGTGCCGTAGAGCTGTGGTACCGAGACGACGTTGGAGCCCATCTCCGCGATGTTGACGATCGCATAGTTCACGGCGGCCTGACCGCAGGCAACGCTGAGTGCCTCGATGCCTCCTTCGAGCGCGGCGACGCGCTTCTCCAGCACGGCGTTGGTGGGATTGCCGATCCGGGTGTAACGAAAACCGTCCGCTTCGAGATTAAAAAGCGCAGCTCCATGATCGGCGCTGTCGAATACATAGGAGGCCGTCTGGTAAATCGGCACGGCAACGGCCTTCGTTGCCGGATCACTTTCGAAGCCGCCGTGGATCGCGAGAGTCTCTCTTCGCATGGTCGCCGGCCCTGCGGCTCTCCGGTCCCGGGCTAGCTCCGGACTTCCTTGGCGCATCGCAACTCCTCGATTGTCGAAGTCGGCCGGCGGTCGGCCGGCGGGAAACCCAGCAGGTCGCGCACCGCGATCGGCCACAGGTCGACGTCCTTGCCATGGGTGTGGAACATGGCGACGGCCAGACGGTCCATTCCGAAGGCCACGCAGGCCGTGTGGGCCGGCTCCGATGCCGCGTCGACGATGCCCCAGGTGGTGCCGAAATGATCCCGGTGGTAGTTGAAGCTCATGCAGGCGGTCGGCCGCTCCTCGGAGCGCAACGGCACCAGCAATTCGAACTTGAGCGACTGCTGCTTCTGGCTCACCGCCATCATCTGCCCAACCCGGCCGAAGAACGGGTCGTTGGCATGGTCGATCCTGAAGGTCAGCCCGAGATCCCGGGCGATCTTCTGCGCACGCACGATCCAACGCTCCCGGAATCCCGAGACGAGATCAGCACTGCCGATGCAGACGAATTCGCGCATCCGGAAGGACTGCAGCCGGTCGAGATGGCGCGAGGGTTCGCGGCGGAAACAATCGGCGGCCACGTCGAAGCGCCAGCCGCCCGGCGGCACGGGTCCCCGGCTCGCGGCGATCGGATAAACCGGATAGCAGGCGGCCGGCGACAGAACGAGATCCGCCGGTGAGAGCGACGTGGTCCAGTCACCGCCGGCATCGAAGCGGCTGACCGCCGCGTCGATCTCGCTATCCAACCCGTGCAAGCCACAGACGCAGCCGAGAAGATTGGGAAAGCTTTTCAGGTAGCCGGACTTCTCGAGCTGGGCGCGATTCATGACGGGCGGGAAACGCATCACCTCGGTGTCCGGCTCGCGATTCCGCGAGATCAAAGCCGCAATTCGCTCCACGACGTCTTCGTAGAGTGCGGTGCGGCCGTAGACGCCGGGGGAGCCCATCTCATGGAACAGCGTGTCGACAAGATGGTCCAACGGATCGGCCGTAAGCGGATCGGCCTCCGCCGGCGCTTCAACGATGGCGACGTTCATCGGGCCCCTTCCTTTCATAAAACATCAATCGCACAGAGACTGCGGAACCGCGCTCATCAGCGTGGCGCTACCCATGCTGGCGAGGATGCGATCGTTGTTGATCATGATCGGAGCGGAAAGCACGTCTCGCAGGTGGCGGCCGATACTGACATCGGTGTCGTTGCGGTATCCCGACAGGCCGCAGGTGCGCATCGCGTGCATGACGGTCGCAACCGCAAGCTCGGACGCTTCCACCTTGAGAAGATTGATCGAGGATTGAAAATCGACGGACGAGATTGCGCGCACGTCTCGTTCGCGAGCTTCATAGGACTGCAGACTCGCCGCGATCACGGCGCGCAATTTGGTCAGGCTCATCCTGGCAGCGGTGTAGTGCGTCGCCCCAGGAGGCATGTTGCCGCCCGCCCCGCGGGCCGCCTTGCGGATGAAAAGTTGCGCCCGGTCCACCGCGGCCGCCGCGATTCCCGCCCACACCGAGGACCAGCACAGATGGGCGACCGGTGTCATCGTCTGCGCATGTATCTTTTCGTATGCCACCGGGAATATCTGTTCCGCAGCTCCCTTGAAACTCAGCTTGAAGCCGGCACTGCAGGTCCCACGCATGCCGAGCGTCTCCCACTCGAGGGTGCGCTCCAGCGTATAGTCATCACGGGTGATGGCCAGCAGCACCTGATCGGATCCGGCGGCAGAGTCGGAACGGCGGGCGATGGTGATGATGCCGTCGGCCTCCGCGCCATACGAAATCACCGTCGCGTCCCGCACCAACGAAATCTCGGTGCCGGCGTGCGCCACGGCAGCCGCGCTGAAGCGTATGTTACCGCCGTTCTGGCCTTCCGTGGTCGACGATGCCAGCAGCAACTGCTCGGCCGCCACGCGGCGCATGAGGGTCTCGTGCCAGCCACTGCCGGCGCCGTGACGAACCAGGCACGCAATCTTGGTCTGATGCATCGCGAAGATCATCCCGACCGAAGCGCAGGCGCGACCGAGCGTATAGCACATGTCGGCGACCTCGGAGATCGATGCCCCGCCTCCGCCGTACTCGATCGGAATCTGAGCCCCGAGAAGTCTCTCCTTGCGCGCCGCGTCGATCGCCTTCCGAGGGAAGCACGCCGTGCGATCGACCGTCTCGGCCTCTGCCGCAGCGACTTCCGCGACCTTTGCCGTTCGTTGCCGGAGAGAGGAGTTGTCGGGAGAGAACGCTATCCGCCCGATTTGCTTGGCGACATCGCGAAACTGGACTTCCTGCACAGTCATAGGCCGGGCTCCCGTCTCATGGTTGTCATGACCGGTCGATGCGAGACAGATTGAGGAGATCTCCGCTCGAAACCGACAACTAGCTCACTTCCCCTACCGCGTCGTTGGCGCAGAAGTGGGTGTCAGGAGGCTTCCAGTCCCGGGCGAGGTACCTCCGAAGCAGAGCTATTGACCAAAGCAACAGTTGGGTATCGTCGCATCCATTGCGATCACGCTTGGCCGCGGCAGGAGACCGGCTGAAATGCACAATTTTGCCGTCAACGTTCAGAACCGCGTTCTGTCGGTCGTCAGGAATGTCCTGCAGCAGAACGAGATCGTGGCCGATGTCCATCCGGAGTCGCGACTCGTGGACATTGGATTGAGCTCGATGGGCATGGTCGAGTTGATGCTCAAGGTCGAAGCCGAGTTCGACCTCATCCTTCCCCAACTCGAGATCACGCCCGAAAATTTCCAGTCGGTGAAGGCGATGGAGCGAATGATCCTCAATCAGCTCGGATCCGGGTCGGGATGAAGCCGGTTGAACAGAGCTACTGCTTCGACAACGAGGCGAGCCGCATCGAACGGGTTCGCGCGCACGCCGAGCCGGCGATCAGAGAGGACGCTCCGCCACGCAGACGCTCCGCCGCCAAGAGTTGGCTGAAAGCCATCGCGCTAACCGCACGGCCGGAGACCCAGCCCCACCACTTGTTCGCCGATATCGTCGAGGACTGGGCCCGGCGTCAACCCGATCGCCCCGCCCTGCTCGGGCATGGTCAGTCCTTCACCTATCGCGAATTCGCCGACCGGATCAACCGCTATGCGCGTTGGGCGCGGAGCCTCGGCCTCCATGCCGGCCGTACCGTCTGCCTGCTGATGCCGAACCGGCCGGACTACCTCGCCTGCTGGCTGGGTATCAGCAGCGTCGGGGCGACGGTGGCGCTGATCAACACCAGACTCGTCGGTCCATCGCTCGCGCACTGTATCGACGTCGCTCATGCCGATCACCTCATCCTCGCGGCGGAGTGCGCGGACGCATTCGAGAGCGCGCGCCCCCATCTGCATGGCGTGCCGACATGCTGGACCCTCGGCACTGATGCCTCGGGCCGCGATCTGGACGCCGCGCTCGCCGCCTTGGAGCCGCAACCGCTGTCGTCCGCCGAGCGCGGCGACGTCACGATCGACCGGCGCGCACTCCTCATCTACACTTCGGGCACCACGGGCCTTCCGAAAGCGGCGAACGTCAGTCACCGCCGCGTTCTCGCCTGGAGTGGCTGGTTTGCCGGACTGACGGATGCGTCGATCGACGATCGCCTCTACGATTGCCTGCCGCTCCATCACTCCGTAGGCGGTGTCGCAGCCCCTTGCAGCATGCTCTTCGCGGGCGGCTCGGTCGCGATCGCCGAGAAGTTCTCCGCCGGCAGATTTTGGGACGACGTCGCGCGCTTCGACTGCACCGTCTTCCAGTATATCGGCGAACTCTGCCGCTACCTCCTGAAGGCGCCGGCGTCCAGACAAGACGCACGACACCGCCTGCGTCTGGCCGTCGGCAACGGGTTGCGCGGCGACATCTGGGAGACGTTTGCCAGCCGCTTCGCGATTCCGCAGATAATCGAATTCTATGCCGCAACCGAGGGCAATTTTTCGCTCTTCAACGTCGATGGAAAGCCGGGCACGGTTGGCCGCATCCCGCCCATCCTGGCACATCGCTTTCCGGCCTCGATCATCAAAGTCGACGCCGATAGCGGCAGCCCGGTCCGGACCACCGACGGGCTCTGCGTCGCCTGCGCGTCCGGCGAGACCGGAGAAGCCGTAGGACGTATCGACGGCGCCGGCCGCGACGGCTGGGGTTTCGAGGGCTATACGGATCCCGTGGAGACCTCGCGAAAGATCCTGCGCAATGTCTTCGCTGTGGGTGATGCCTGGCTCCGCACGGGCGATCTGATGATGCGCGACGAACACGGTTATCTGCACTTCATCGACCGTATGGGCGATACCTTCCGGTGGAAGGGCGAGAACGTCGCGACCAGCGAGGTGAACGACACGATCACGGCCTGCCCCGGCATACTCGACGCCTCGACCTATGGCGTGGAGGTGTCCGGCACCGATGGCCGCGCCGGCATGGCGGCCCTGGTGGTGAACCCGGATTTCGATTTCGGTGTCTTCCGGGAGCACCTTTCGTGCAGGCTGCCGCCTTATGCAATTCCCGCTTTCGTGAGGCTGTGCCCGTCGCTCGAGACGACCGACACCTTCAGGAAGAAGAAACAGCGGCTGATCCGCGAGGCATTCGATCCCTCGGTGGTGAACGATCCGCTGTTCTTCCGTGACGCGGCGACCGGCCATTATCGTTCGATCGACCCGTCCGTTTTCGCGCGCATCACCGAGGGCGCAATCAAGCTGTGAGATCTGCCCGGAAGCCGCAAATGTGAGGTGTGTACCATGCTGGCCAGAACGAAGATTTTCTCCGCGATGAAGCAGATTGCCGAGGAGCAGAAATTGACGCTTCCCCCGCTCGAGGATGACCTGACCCTGAACGAAACCGGGTTCGATTCACTGGCCTTCGCCATCCTGGTTGCGCGGCTGGAGGACGAGCTCGGTATAGACCCCTTCACGGTCGCTGAAGATGCAACCTTCCCCTCGACCCTCGGTGAGTTTGTCAGGGCCTACGAGAATGTCCCCGCCTGACGTCATCGCGCTGCGCCGGTATCTCGGCGAGGGTCCGGCGGGCCGAACGATTTCCGATGCCCGGCAAAGTGTATGTCTGACGGACCTTATCGAGCACAGCTGCCTGATCGGCGGGGCGTCCTGCGAGCTGGCCGGCCGCTCGGTGCTGCTTGCAACATCGAGACAGCTGCTGTCCGCGCTAGCCATGATCGAGCTCGACGGAATAGCCAGCCGCATGCTCCTTTGCCCGCCCGACATCGATCGGGAGCGCCTGCAGATCCTGGCCGCGCAGGCCGGCATCGATACCATCGTCACTGACCACCCGCCACCCGAATACCTCTCCGGAAAATGCGCCGTCGTCGGCATCGAACTGCCTGCACGCAGAGCCATAAAGCCGGAGGCCGACCGTGCGACCGAATGGTTGATGCTGACCTCGGGGACGTCAGGGCTGCCGAAGATCGTCCGGCATACGCTCGATGGACTGGCCGGCGCCATCATCGCCGACGGGCCTGCACACCGCCGCGGCGCGACCTGGGCGACGTTCTACGACATCCGCCGCTATGGCGGCCTGCAGATCTTCCTGCGCGCCTTGATCGGCGGCGGATCGATGGTGCTTTCAGAACCCGGGGAAACCACCGTGGCCCATGTGGCACGCCTGCGCGCGGGCGGCGTCACCCACATTTCGGGAACGCCTTCGCACTGGCGCAAGCTCCTGATGAGCGGCGCGGCCGCCGACTTCTCGCCGCGCTATGTCCGCTTGTCCGGCGAAATCGCCGACCAGGCCGTGCTCGATGGCCTGGCTCAGGCTTTTCCGCACGCCTCGATCGGTCATGCCTACGCCTCGACCGAGGCCGGAGTTGGTTTCAGCGTCGACGACGGACGCGAGGGATTTCCCGCCCACCTGATCGGCCGCAATCAAGCCGGCGTGGAGATGAAAGTGATCGAGGGCTCGCTGCGGATCCGTTCTCGGCGGACGGCGCGCGCCTATGTCGGGGCGGACGCGCCGCCGCTCGTCGACGCCGAGGGGTTCGTCGATACCGGCGACATGGTCGAACTGCGCGGCGAACGATATCACTTCGTCGGCCGGCGGGGCGGCATCATCAACATCGGCGGGTTGAAGGTGCATCCGGAAGAGGTCGAGGCGGTGATCAACCGGCACGCCTCGGTTCGGATGTCGCGCGCGCGCTCGCGCAGGAGCCCGATTACGGGTGCCATCGTGGTCGCTGACGTGATCCTCGCGAACGGCACCGACGAGAATCGCCACGAGGCGATCCGCGCCGAGATTCTCGGCCAATGCAGGGATCGCCTGGCGGTGTGGAAGGTGCCCGCGATGATCCGCTTCGTCGAGCGGCTCGACGTCACGGCGGCGGGAAAACTGGCGCGCACCGATGCGTAACGTCCTCGTCACCGGCGGCAGCCGCGGGATCGGCCTTGCCATTGCCCGCAGGCTCGCCGCATCAGGCGCCTACGACGTGATCGCGCTTGCGCGCCGCGAGAGCGACGAGCTCGCGGCTGCGGTCCGGGAAGCGCAACCGCGACTGCACTTCCGCGCCTGCGATCTTGCGGCGATCGATGCGATTCCGGCTTTGGCAAAGTCATTGCGCGACGAATTCGGTGCGATCTACGGTCTCGTCAACAACGCCGGTATCAGCGCCGAGGGGCTGCTGGCCAACACTCACAACTCCGAAATCGAGGCCCTGCTTCGCCTCAATGTCAGCTCGCCGATCATCCTGACCAAATACGTGGTGCGCCACATGATGGCCGACGGCGCCGGGCGGATCGTCAACATCTCCTCCATCGTCGCTTCGACCGGTTACAGCGGCCTGTCCGTGTATGCCGCATCAAAGGCCGCGATTGCCGGCTTCACCCGTTCGCTGGCCCGAGAGGTTGGCCGCGTCGGCATCACCGTGAACGCGGTCGCGCCCGGCTTCATCGATACGGAATTAACCCGATCGATGGACGAGGAAAGCCGTGGGCGCATCGCCCGCCGCAGCGCGTTACATCGTCTGCCCGAGGCTGAAGACGTCGCCAGCGTCGTCGAATACCTTCTCGGTGAGGGTGGCCGGAACATCACCGGCACCATGGTGACTGTCGACGCCGGCAACACCGCCTGAGCCGGCCCTGGCGCTGTTCTCATACGGGATGCGCCGCGCACATTCGCCTCAACCCGGAGCCATGATCCTGCTGGCAGGCCGGGGAAAGAGAACGGCCCTGATCGCTGGGGGGCAGGGCAGGAAAGGATCAGGGCCGCTGCTCTGAATATGCCGAAACCCAGTGGCACACCCCTGCGGGGCGCACTGGAGCCATTCGCTTTGAACCGCGACGAGTTACTGACAGCGGGCAACGCGAACGACCCAGACCCGCAGGTGTCGAATAGAGCACGTTCCGACCGATAAGAGGGCTGCGATTCCGGATCAGCGGCCTGGTCCCAACGGACTACCCACAAAGCTACACGGCCGTCATGCCGTCATTCACGTCGCACGACCATATTGCGCGATGGCGAGGGCCGCGAGCACCGTCCGATTGCTGACCTCGAGCTTTTGAAAGATGTTGTGAAGATGCTGCTTGATCGTGCCGTCGGCAATGTTCAGCCGCCGCCCGATTTCCTTGTTCGACAATCCCTTGGAGACCAGATGCATGATCTGGCGCTCGCGGTCCGTGAGCGTTGCCAGCATGTCGCCTGCATTCGCCCTCTCCTCTTGCGACACGACAGGATCGGGAGACGTCGGCGGCGACAAACTGTCGCCATCGGCTACGCGCCGCAAGAACCCGACCAGCGCCTCGGGCTCCGTGTCGGTCAGGATGATGCTGCAGGTTGGAGGCCCGGCTTCCAGCACCAGCGCGCAATCTTCACTCGAGCCAAAAATGATCACATGTGTCGAATGACCTTCCGGCAAACGATTTTGTGATGCGTGCGACGAAAAGACCAATAGCTCGGCACACTCGGGCATCGCCGGGTCGACGATCGCGATATCAGGAGCGAGGTTACTTATCGCTTCGATGCAGCTTGGCGTATCCTCGCAAGATGCGACGATTTTGAAATCAGCCAAGGCGCCGAGCACCATGCTCAGCCCCTCCAGGACAATCGGATGTCGGTGTGCAATGACGACATTGGTACGTGCCATTGGGCTCCTCCGCCGAGGTCCCCCCAATCAACGCGTTGAGCATACTCTTGTTTCCGGACCAGACGAAATTACTTCTGACACGATGCCCCCGCTGCGATGCAATATAAATCAGCAGATTGGCGCGATAATCAGCAGATAGGCGCGCCCGCCTTTCGCTCGCAACTTGCGCTGAATGCCTGGGAGAAGGTTCGCGCTCAATCTGCAACGAGCGAGCTCCCGCAAAACGACGAACGAACACGCGATCTCAGATAGCGCCGCGCCGACAATTAAAGGTCTGCGTGTCTCCGACACGCTCCGCGTCTATAACGAACGACATATAGGCGATCGTAAATTCGAGATTAACACTCTATAAATCTTAAACAATACAGGAACCATGGATTTCCGATGACGTCTCGGGAAAGCGCCCGGTCGGAGTAACCACATTTACCTGGACGTCCGCCGTCCGAGCGCAAGCGGCCAACCCCTAAAGGCTGGTCGCCTATCGTAAGACCTAAAATTTGTTTTCGTTATTTTGTTGCGTTTCTGTTGTGTGTCATTGCGTCGGCTGGAGGCCCCAATGAGGAGGTATCAATCTTACGAAGTTGCTCTTATCGGAAAGAGCGTTTTGATTAGAGAAGGCATTGCCAGAATACTGCACGAAGCAAATTTTCGAATGCCGATATCGGTATCGTCCCCGGAGGACTTGCCAAGCTCGCTTCAAGCTCAGCAAATGATGTTCCTCATCGTCCACACCGGCGATGATTTCGATCTTGCGGTAGCGGAAATCGGATATGTGAAGGATCGATATCCGAACGCGCCCGTTGCGATCGTGTCGGACAATTACCGGCCGGTCGAGCTCGCCTCCGCATTTCGTGCGGGTGCCAGCGGTTACTTCGTCAACGTCAATTCGTGCGATGCCTTCATCAAATCGGTTGAACTGGTGACGATGGGCGAGACGGTCTTCCCGCCTGCATTCCTGTCGTTCGCGCTCGACGGCAATCGCGAACGAGAAGCGATGGAGCGCAGCCAGCATGAACATGCGCCCCTCGTCCCTCAAGAGACCGCTACCTCGCCGCAACTTTCCCCGCGTGAGAACGCAATCCTCGCCTGCCTCATCGAAGGCGATTCCAACAAGTGCATTGCTCGAAAGATCGACATCGCCGAGGCGACCGTGAAAGTCCACGTCAAGGCGATTCTGCGAAAGATACGGGTTCAGAACCGGACGCAGGCGGCGATCTGGGGAATGAACCATGGATCGCAGGCGCGCGCCGCAAACGACCACGCGCCGGCGGCCGATGAAGCCGGCGCCGCTATCGTGAGGCGCCACGGGGCCATCCCCGAACCGGAGCATCTCGACGAGACCGCTCGCCTGGTCCGCCAGTCCAGTCACGTGGCGGTACCTCCTGTCGACGGTCTACTCCGCAAGGGTACGGCCCCGAGGACGGGCGCGGCGGTACGGCTGTACAAATAACCGGGCGGATCGGGAGACGGGAGCTGCTCCCCGTCTCAACGCTCCCGCAGCGACTCCTGCTTGTATCTCGCCAGCGGCGAGAGCAGGTAGCTGATGATCCTGCGCGTGCCGGTCTTGATCTCCACCGTCACCGCCATGCCGGGGCCGAGTTTGACAAGCTTGTCCTCCACCTGCATGTGCGTCCGGTCGAGCGAAACGCGCGCCGCATATTCCAGCTCCTGGCCTTTCGGCTCGCTGCTCCCTTGCGCCGTTCCCGACGTCCGATCGTTCGCCCCGCCCTGCCTGTCGCGCGTGATGGCATCCGTCGAAACGCTGATCACATCCCCGTGCAGCAGGCCATAGCGCGTGAAATTGAACGTATCGATCTTGATCTCCGCCTTCTGTCCGGGATGAACGAACCCGATATCGCGGTTCGAGAGCATGGCCTCGATCTCGAGCTGGCTCTCGCTCGGAACCACGACCGCGAGGGCCTGCGCCGGCGTCACCACGCCTCCCACCGTGTGAACGGCGAGCTGCTGCACGACACCGTCGACCGGCGCGGTCAGATGCTGGAGCTTCGTCCGCCGTTCCGCCTTGACCACCTCCTGCGCGGCGCTCGCCGCCTTCTGTTCGGCTTTCGCGAGCGCGTCATAGGTCGTGCGCCGATACTCCGCGGCGGTCCTCTCTTTCGTTTCCTTCAACAAGGCGATCGCGGCGTCGGCCTCGCGCAGCCGGCTCTGCTGCAGCACCATATCCTGCTGGAGGCCGACCAGTTCCTGATACTCGGAGAGATAGACGACCTTCGAAGCCAGGGCCTTGTCGACCAGATTCTTGCGAATGTCGACCCGCTCCTGGAGCACCGGTATCGTCGCCTGGAGTTTCGCCACGCTGGCCGAGGTGGTCGCCCTTTCCGCTTCCTTCTGGCCCTGCTGGCGCTCGATCTCCGCGAGCTTGGCGCTTTGTTCGGCACGCTGACTGATCAGAAATTGCCGATGCATCTCGATTTCCGCGGTACTTGCGCCCGGCGGCGATCGGAAGGCGGCAAGCGGATCGTCGGTGAGCGCAGCACGCAGCCGCGCGACGTCGAGTTCGGCCGCGACGAGATCGCTCTTCTGGCGCTCCTGATCGGCTTCCGTCATTGTCGGATCGAGCTCGATCAGGACGTCGCCGGCCTTGACGCTCTGGCCGTCGCGGACATGGATCGCGCGGACGACGCCCGTCTCGAACGGCTGGACCACCTTGGTGCGCCCGCCGGGCACGATCTTGCCCGTCGCAGTGGCGACGATATCGACGCTGCCCAGGGACGCCCACAACAACGCGACGCAGAACACCGCGATGATGCTCGCCCCGATCGCGCGACCGACCGGAGACGGCGGCGATTCGGTGATCTCGAGCGCCGCAGGAAGAAATGCGATCTCGTGCTGGCGCCGTCGAACCTCGGTTCTCGGAAACGGAACGATGTTTCGGCTAGCGGACGTCATGGATACCGGCCTGCAGGTAATGGAGATTGGCGTAGCGGCCGTTCGAGCGGATCAGCTCATCATGGCTGCCGTCCTCGACGATCCGGCCGTGCTCGAGCGTGATGATCCGGTTCGCATTTCGTACCGTCGAGAGACGGTGGGCGATCACGAACACCGTCCGGCCTGAGGCTATCCGCCTCATGTTTTGCTGGATGGCACGCTCGCTTTCATAGTCGAGCGCACTGGTCGCCTCGTCGAGAATGAGGATGCGCGGATTGGTAATGAGTGCGCGAGCGATCGCGACACGCTGGCGCTGCCCGCCGGACAGACTGCTTCCGCGCTCGCCCACGATGGTGTCGTAGCCCTCCGGCAGCTCCAGGATGAAGTCGTGGGCGCCTGCCAGCGAGGCCGCCTCGATGACACGCTCCATGGGCATGGACGGGTCGGCGAGCGCGATGTTCTCGCGAATGGAACGATTGAACAGCACGTTCTCCTGCAAGACGACGCCGATCTGGCGCCGCAGCCAAGTCAGGTCGACCGTTGCGAGGTCAACGCCGTCGACCAGCACGCGTCCGCTCTCCGGCACGTAGAGCCGCTGGATCAGCTTGCCGATCGTGCTCTTGCCGGAGCCCGAAGAACCGACGATGCCGACGACCTGGCCGGGCTCGACCGCAAAGGACACGTCGTGCAGCACCTCGGGGCCGTCGGCGCGGTAGCGGAACGTCGCGTGCTCGAATACGACCTTGCCGCGGATCGGCGGCAGCGCCGCGCGCGCCGAACTGAAGCTCGGCTCCGGAATGGTGTTGAGAATGTCGCCCAGGCGATCGACCGACAGACGGGCCTGATGGAAATCCTGCCAGATCTGCGCGAGCCGGAGCACGGGCATGCTCACCCGCCCCGCCAACATGTTGAACGCGATCAGCTCGCCGACGGTCAGGTCACCGCCGATCACGAACTTGGCGCCGAAATAGAGCGTCGCGGCGGTGACCAGCTTGTTGATCATCTGGACCGCCTGGCTCGCCGTGTTGTTCAGGCTGAGCACGCGGAAGCTCGCCCCAACATAGCCGGCGAGCTGCTCCTCCCAGCGGCGTTGCATCTGCGGTTCGACCGCCATCGCCTTCAGGGTCTCGACGCCCGTGACGCTCTCGACCAGGAAGGCCTGGTTCTCCGAGCCGCGATTGAACTTCTCGTCGAGGCGCCGGCGAAACAGCGGCGCGGCACCGGCCGAGATTCCGATGTAGAACGGGAATGAGGCCAGAACGATCAGTGTCAGCGGCGTCGAATAGTAGAACATCACCGCGAGGAAGACGACGGTGAACAGGAGGTCGACCACAAGCGTGAGCGCCGAGCTCGTCAGGAACTGACGGATGTTCTCGAGCTCGCGAACGCGCGCGACCGAGTCGCCAACGCGGCGCGTCTGGAAATACGCGATCGGCAGCGCGAGCAGGTGACGAAACAGCCGTGCACCGAGCTCGACGTCGATACGGTTGGTCGTGTGCGCGAACAGATGGACGCGCAACGCGCCGAGGACCGTCTCGAACACGGTCAGTGCAACGAGGCCCGCGACCAGGACGTCGAGCGTGCTGATGCTTCGATGCACCAGCACCTTGTCGATCACGACCTGGAAGAACAGCGGAGCTACGAGGGCAAAGACCTGAAGGAAGAACGACGCGATCAGCACCTCGCCGAGCAGGCGGCGATATTTGTGCATCGCTCCGAGAAACCAGCCGATGTCAAACCGCCTGGAGAGGTCCGTCAAGGCCGCGCGCCGGGTCATCAGGATGATGTCGCCATCCCAGACGGCCTCGAGTTCGGCCTGCGTCATCGCTTCCGGTCGGGGCGCCAATGGACGCTGAACGAGAATCCTGTCCTCGATGACCTTGCCCAGGATCATGAAGCTGCCATCGCGTAGCGCGGCGATCGCCGGCAGCGGCGTAACGGCAAGCCTGTTCCAGCTCGAGCGTTGTGCCCGGGCCTTGAGGCCGAATTCCCTGGTGCAGCGCAGGATCTCGGTCACACCAATGCGCGACGTGCCCATGCGATGGCGAATTTGCTCCGGGTCGGCCGCAACGCCGTGGCACCGCAGCAATATCGCCATTGCGATCAGGCCCGATTCATCGCCGTCCGAAGGCTCAACGCCCGGCTCCTGGCCCGGCACATCGCGACGATTGAAGGGATAGATGCGCGCCAGAGCGGAACCGGCGCTCCCGGCCAGATCGCGTCCGTACGCGATCAGGCCGGTGAACGCATCATGCGCCCGGCCGGCGAGACCTTCAGATCCGCTCAGGATCAAGCGACCGTCCCAGATCTCTTCAAATTCCGCACGCGGCATCAACTTCGGATGCGTCGAGGTCGGATGCAGCACAAGCGCGGCGTCTTCCTCGACCTTTCCGAGCAGCAGGAATCCGCCGTCACGCAGCGCTGCGATTCCGGGGAGGCCAATGCCTGCGAGTTGTTTCCAATGTGTCGTGCGCGAAGCGACCTTCAATCCGAAATCGCGGGCGCAGCGGATCATCGCACGGATGCCGATTGCGCTGTCTCCGCAGCGGTCGCGGAGCTGATCGGGCTCGGCGTTCACGCCATGAAGGCGCAGGAACAGAACCAGGGACCTAAGCCCGAGATCTGCGGCATGGGCATTTCCATTCTGGATCGCCATTTATAACTCAACCCTTCGCGGCTACCGGCCGCGTACGATGTTCCTTCTCATGCATTCCCAAACATTGACGGTGCCGCACCCAGGCACTGAGCCTGGGTGCGGTTTGGCCGTTAGTGCTGTGGCCGGGCCAGCAAGGCGTCGTGCGCCCAACCGGTTGCCTGCGACACGGCCGCAACGATCTGACCGGGATCCACCGGTCCGGTGTGACCGGCCAGGTATTGGTTCAGCAGCGCAAAGCTCTGGCTTGCGAGCGAGGCCATCGCGGTCCCCGTCGAAGACGGATGATCTGCCGCACTGATCGGATCGGCAGCGGCCGTCGCCAGAGTGCGAGCTGCCGGGTCGAAATGCTGCTGGAGCAGCGCAAAGCCCCGGCTGGCCAACCCCGCGATTCCAGCGGCCGTCGGATGATGATCCGCGGGCTCGATCGTCTGCGAGGTCGTCGGGGCCGCGGCCGTCGTGGTGGCGACGGCCTGGTGATCCGTCGCCGAGTGGTGGTGGTCCGACGAGGTGGTCTTAAACGTCTCGGGTCGGGGATCCGTCACGGTGATGGTCTGCGGCGCAGCCGTCGCGACCGCACCGGTTGACGGATCCTTCGCGCTTGCCGTCATCGTCAGCGTCGCAACCGGATGACCCCCGCCCCTGTAGTTCGACGTCAGAATCAGGCCGCTGTCGACCTGCGCAGCCGTCAACGTGATGTCCTTGCCGCGGAACGTCTGACCGTCGAGCTTGTCCGTGATCGTTTCATATTTCGGCAAGCCCGTGATGTTCACGGTCACGACGTCATTGGAATCGGTCGTCGTCACCTTGGTCCCGAGATCGACGGTACCACCTCTCCCGGCAACCCAGAGCGCGTCGTCCGCGATGGTGAGGACAGGCTTCACAACGGCGGGCGTCGGCGGGGTAATCGGAGAGGTCGGAGTGGTTGGCGTCGTTGGCGTCGTGTCGATCTGCAAGCCGGCGAACGTCTTTACGGCCCCGGCAAGATTGGCAGCGACACCGGAGGTGTCCTTGATCGCCGCGCCGCTCGGGAGATTCACCCCGGTAATGGCGAGCGCCGAGGTGCTGGTGTTGGTCGAGGCAACCGTGGTCTTGAAGGTGAGCGTGTTCGATCCGGAACCACCGGCATAGGTAGCCGTCCCGCCGTCATTGAGCGACAGCGTAGGCGTGCCCGTCACCGTCACGGCCTCGTTGAAGCCGAGCGACAGCGTGATCGTGTCGCCGACATGCTCGGTGCCCGTTCCCGGAGCAGCCGTGGCCTGCGTCACCGCCGGCAAGATCGGATCAATCTGAAGACCGGTGAACGTCTTCACCGCACCGGACAGGTTCGCAGCGACACCGGAAGCGTCCTTGATGGCCGCGCCGCTGGGAAGATTCACCCCGGTGATGGCGAGCGCCGAGGTATTGGTGTCGGTCGCGGCAACCGTGGTCTTGAAGGTGAGCGTGCTCGTGCCCGAACCGCCCGCATAGGTGGCAACGTTGCCGTCGTTGAGCGACAATGTGGGCGCGCCCGTCACCGTCACGGCCTCGTTGAAGGCAAGCGACAGGGTGATGGTATCGCCGGCATGCTCGATGCCCGTCGACGGAGAAGCGGTGGCCTGCGTCACCGCGGGTGTCACCGTGGGAGTCGTGGGCGTCGTGGGCGTCCCCGGAGTGACATTCGCACCCTTGACCGTCTCGCCGCTACCCGCCTTTTGATAGAGCTGAATCGAGTCGATCTGCATCTGCATCGTCGAAGGCGTCGAACTATCGAGAGCCGTATGCCACCCGGATGTGCTGGCATTTGCGACGGTATTGCTCAACATCAATTCCATCGGCTGATTCGGAATCGGAGCCTGCGCGCTGGTGACCTGCCCGATCTGCTTCCCGTCGAGATACCAGGTGATCGATTTACCTGGCTGCCAGTCGATGGCGTAGGTGTGGAAAGCCGCCGTGAGGTCGACGCCGGTGTTGACGACGCCACCGAACGTCCCGGACGACGTGTGAAGGTGCCAGGCGAAGTTCTGGTTCGCCGGCCCCGAGCCGAGCATGCCGCCTTCCTGCATGTCGATTTCGAAATTGTCGCCGCTGCTGCCAGCACCTGCGCCGGGCAATAGCCAGAGGGCTGGCCATGCGCCATCGCCGCTCGGCGCTTTCATGCTGATCTGAAGGTAGCCGCCGTTGAATTCGAAGTTGTTGTAGCTGGTGACCGAACCCGATGTGACCGGAAATGTATACGGCGTCCCACCAGCGATGCCATTGACGGGCTGCCGGATCGCCGTGAGATCCAACAATCCGTTGCTCACGGACACCTGACTCGGCATGTCGTATTCGGCGTTGTTCTGGTTGCCCATCCCGCTACCGCCGGATCCATTGCTGTTCCACGCCCAGCCGTTGGCGGCGTTGCTCGTAAGGTAAGTGTGCCAATAGCTGCTGAGCGTCGTGCCGGAGAAGTCTTCCTGGAACACGAGATCGCTCGAGCTATAGCCCGCAGGTGCGGAAAGGGTCATTCCGGTATCCTCTTGACGTTGATGACAGGGAATTCCACTGCCGCAGCGCGAGTGCGCGCGACATACCGCATGCTCGAAGCTCTCGCTTGACGAGCACCATTTCAAAGCAGTGGGTTTTGAAGTGCCCCCCCGACTGCTGGATGCGGACGGGGTATTAAGGAAACGTGGCGAAAAATGTTTCTAAATGTGAAATTTACAGAAGAATTCGCACATACATAGGTATGTGGTGCTGCTTTTCGAGCTGCGTGATCGTGCAGCGGCCATTGCACGCAAGCGTTGCTTCCGAGCTTGATGACGTCGACGTCATGCGCACGCAAACGATCGCGGCCGCGTGAGCTAACGCACGCACGCGTTCAGTTCAGTGCATCGGTGCACGGAAGCTCCGCCGCTTGTGCCGTTGCTGCGGATTGTCAAATTTGAGCTCGGCGACCAAACGCCAAAGCTGAACCTCGTGGCCGTCCGCGAGGCGCCCGGCCCGCTCGGTTGCGGACGCGTCGTCAGGGCAATGAAGATTGACCACGCTCCCCAGTTGGCCGTGCTTGTCGAGAAGGAATGCACGATAGTGTGGCATCGCAAGTCCCCATGCGGACTGCATATTACCTGTAGGCTTGTGCTGCGACGTGGAGATTATGCGTCATTACGAGCTACCTCCGATGGGCGGCATCGGCTGCCGCGGCTCATCCGATCAGGCCCTTTGGCGCTTCTCCCCACGCTGGGCCACGGCCGGTCGGACGTGACGGACACGTTTCGATCGCCCAACAGCTTTCGCGAGATCGTCGCAATGATAGCCATTGGGGTTGCGCAATTGCCAGCGCCAATGGTCCGCACACATTTGCTCCAGCGATCGCGTCGATGTCCAACCCAGCACCTGCTTTGCAAGAGCGGGGTCGGCAAGGCAGACAGCTACATCACCGGCTCGACGCTCCATGACCTCATACGGGATGGATCGCCCGCTTACCTTTTCAAACGTACGGACGACATCCAGAACGCTGCTGCCCTTGCCGGTGCCGAGATTGATCGTGATCAGACCCGGCTGTCCGAGATGACGCAAGACGCTCAGATGGCCGGCCGCAAGATCAACCACGTGAATGTAGTCCCGGATTCCGGTGCCATCGGGCGTGTCATAGTCGTTCCCCCATATCTGCAGCTTCTCGCGTCTCCCAATCGCCACCTGCGCCACGTACGGCACGAGGTTGCTCGGCACACCCAGCGGGTCTTCGCCGACGAGCCCGCTGTCGTGCGCGCCGACGGGATTGAAGTAGCGCAGATTGCCGATACGCCAGCTGTCGTCGGACCTGCAGAGATCCGTCAGTATCTCTTCGATGACGCGCTTTGTGCGACCGTACGGATTGGTCGGATCGAGGGGATGCCTCTCGTCGAGCGGCAGGTATTTCGGTACGCCATAAACGGTAGCGGACGAGCTGAATACCAGCGTCTTTACATTGGTCCTCATCATCGCCGACACGAGCCGCATCGTGCCCAGGACGTTGTTCTCGTAGTACGTCACAGGCTGTGCATTGGACTGGCCCACCGCCTTGAGCCCGGCCAGATGAACGACCGCCGTCACGCCGCAAGCACGCAGCGTGCCGCAAATCGCCTCTTCATCCCGGATATCTGCGTGGCGGAAGACGACCGATCGCCCGCAGATGGCCTCGACCCGCTCGAGCGAGGCCCTGTTGCTGTTCGAGAGATTGTCGAGGACGACGACGTCGAGCCCGGCGTCAAGCAGCGCAATGCAGACGTGGGTCCCTATAAAGCCGGCGCCTCCGGTGACCAGGATCATTTTGACACCTTCCGCCTACCTCCGCCGCTCTCCGCACGTCCCCTGGATCCTGCCGGCTACGCTCTCCACACCCGGGCCCGCGATCCCAAGTGCCGCGAGAGCGCTTCGGCGGTCCCGTTGAAGCGGGCCGCCGCGTACGCGAACGCCGTAATGGTGAAGCCTGCGATGATCGCTCCAGCCCTCTGCCCGTCACCGATCTTGCCGTGCATGGCAGCCCGCAGGTTCTTCGCGACCGCGCGCGGCAGAACCTCGCGGACGTAACGCCCTTCAGCGCGCAGGCCATCCTTGGAGCCTGCAAGATCCGTCAGCACCGCCTTGGCGTTGCCCTCGACGAGACAACGGTGCACGAAGTACTTCCATGTCAAACGGTGGGCAGGCACGGCGTGATGCACGCGCGCCCCGGGACGATACGCCCAGTACCCGCCAGTGTGCAGGCGGGCGGCACGGATGCAGAACTCCGTCTCTTCACAGCTCTCCGCCTTGCCACCGATCCTCCCGCGGCCGCTGACCGAAAATCCGAGCTTTCGACGTCCGAGCTGCGACGTGAACCCGCCGGTGCGGCGTAGCACGTCCGCACGCACCGACATGTTGGCGCCGATGGGATTGCGGATGCGGCCATCGCGCACGTGCATGCCGGTATAGGTGCAGCCGACGACCCAGCGGAACTCGCCGGGAAACCAGGAGGGCGGGGGCACCTGCCACAACGGCTCGACCGGACCGCCTGCTCCGAGCGCGGCCGGATCCTTGTAAGCTTCCAGCAATTCCTCCAGCCAGTGCGGGTCGGCGACGGCATCGTCATCGAGAAAAGCGATCACAGGCGCCGTGACGTGTTCTGCTCCCGTCATGCGTCCGCCCGACAAGCCGGCTTCCTTCGCATTGGCGAGCACGGTCACGCCGGAGAGCTCCCTTGCGGCGCGCTCACGCAAGGCATCGTTATTGTCCACCACCACCACAATTTCGCGCGGGGCGCGCGTTTGATTGCAGACCGAATTGACCGCGCGCGTCAACTCGCTCCAGCGGTCGAGCGTATGCGCGCAGATCACGACGGAGGCCTCGGTCATGGGTTTCTCGCGGCAGTTTTCCGGACCTGCGCTGCCCGCGATGCCGCGGCCTTGAAGACGTTCCAGATCGCGCTTCCGTCGTTGCGGATATCGAACTGGTCATACTCGTCGATGGGATAGCGTCCGCTGTCCTGCCGCGACACCAGTCGCCATACCATCCAGCCGGCACAGTTCGGATCGCGCGCAAGGGTGTCGAGCCACATCGCGTAAGCCTGCGCCGAGTCCGGGTTGGAGCGGGCATAGCCGAACTCCTCCAGGAGGACCGGCTTCTTCGCGCGCGCCGCCAACTGGCAGAACTCGGTGATCTTGTCGTTGAACTGGCTGACGGTGAGCTTGTAGAACAGCGGGTAGCCGTGCCACGTCCCGAAATCGAGAGTCGGGATCGTCAGATCGGATAGCTTCGCTTCGACGTTCGCGTGGCCCGAGCTGACGAGATGATTGGGATCGAGGGACTTCACGTAGGCCGACATTTCGGCAGTCCAGGCCAATCGCAGCGTCTCGGGCTCCGCGTTGCCTTCGTTCATGAGCTCCCAGGCCATGATGGTCGGGTCATCGCGGTATGCGAGCCCCGTCAGCGGGTTGACCCGCTGCACGACATGACTGACCCAGCTTCTGTAGTCGCGCTTCGTCCGCGGATCCCTGAAGAAAAATCCGGACTTGTCCTGGCTCCCATACCAGGCCCGCATCTGCTGCGCGCCGCCCGTGTAAGACCAGAAATCCAGGAATCCGATGACCAGCCTCAGACGACGCCTGCTCGCCTCGGCAACGACGAAGTCCACCTTCTGCATGCCGTTCGGGCCATCATTGATCGCCATCCCGCCGGCGCGAGGGTCCCAATACAGCAGATATGAACCTTTGACCGCGAGATCACTGGCGTCGCCCGCGCTCTTCCAATTCCAGACCGTCGCCATACTGCCATCCAGGGACCCGATCACCGGTTGGAGGAAGATGCGGACGACATTGGCTCCCATGGCCACCGCATCATCGAGAACCCGCGTGACCTCGTTCCGCGAACTGTAGGTCAGATAATGGTTGTTCACGCCGACGACGAAGAACTGCCGATCATCGACCATGAAGTTCGTGCCGGAAATCCTGACGAAGGAGGTCGCCGACGGATTGTCGGCGGCATACGCAGCGGCCGAAACGCACAGCAGCGCGAATACCAGCATGCGCAGCCCGCTCGCGCGCGGGCTGTTTTTCGGCTGTTTCCAATCGACATTCATCTCTCCACGTGACCTTCGCCCGAGGCCAAGCGCAACCGCTCCGAAGGATTACCTCTACTGGCGCGGCACGATCCGCCGCCAATCAGGCATAGTGGTGCTTTGGCGGTCCCGGTCGTCGCGGTAGGGCCCTGTGTTGTCCGCAACCAACCAATTGTCCCGCTCGTCGGAGCGGCGCGTTCCCGCTGTCGTCATCGGTGGCGAGCTCAACGGGCTTGGGGTGTGCCGCAGCCTTGCCATGGGTGGGATGCCCATTTGGGTTGTCGACTGCAAGCGCTCGAAGCCTGCGCTGTGGTCGCGCCATGCCCGTCGGGTGCTCACGGACTCCCTGCATGGCCCCGCCTTCGTCGCCTTCTTGCGCGATCTCCAACGCCGGATAGGCGAGCCGCCGTTCCTGGCCGTCACGGACGAGCGGGCGCTGCTTACGATCTCGGAGCATCGCAAAGAGCTCGAGAAGCTCTATCGCTTCCGCCTGCCGGCTCACGAGACGGTTCTCATGCTGCACGACAAGGCCAGGTTTCACGAGAGCTCCCGCCTGCACGGCTGGCCCGTGCCGAACGGCACGATCGTCCGGACTCTCTCGGATATGCCGGGGATCGCAGCGCTCCGTCCGCCCATGATCGTCAAACCCGCGGACAAGCGCCACTTCCACGCCGGACGCGCCCCTCGCCTGATCACGGCAGCGAGCTGCGCCGACGCAATCGCGGCCGCCGAGAAGCTCCTGCCTCAGGTCGGCGAGCTCCTGGTGCAAGAAACGGTCGAGGGACCGGATGACAACATCTTCTTCTGCCTGTTCTACCGCGGCCGCGACCGGCAGACGCTCGGCATGTTCACCGGGCGAAAGCTCGCCAGCACGCCGCGAGGCACCGGCAGCACGGCCTTCTGCACGGCTGCGGCCAACAAGGAGCTGGAGCGCGCGACGATAGGCATTCTCGACCAGGTGAACTACTCAGGCTTTGGCGGCATCGAATACAAGCGGGATGCCGGGAGTGGACGCTTCCTGATCATCGAGCCGACGGTCGGGCGCACCGATTGGCAGGAAGAGGTGGCCACCCTCGCCGGGGTCAATATTCCCCTGATCGCTTATCGGCACGAACTTGACCTGCGGCCCCTTCCCGACAAGGCCGTCGACAGTCGAATGGTCTGGCAGAGCTCCTGGATCGAGCGGGTCAGCCGGACGGCACGATCGATTCCGCCCCGGTCCATTGTGGTGGATGGCTATTGGCGCCGCGAAGATCCGCTGCCGGCATGCGTGCACTATCCGCACGACGCGGCATGCGGCGTGAAATTGCATCTACGGCCATGGATTACGGTGCTGCACCGGAAATTCGGCGCGGCCGTGAGCCGGCGTCTCTCTGTGGGGCGAGAGTAACAATGCGCATCTGCCTGTATCTCGATCCATCACGACTTCTGCGCTGGCATCACTGGCTGGCGGAGGCGCTTGCCGAAACACGCGAGAACGACGTCTCCTGCGCATTCACAATTGCGCAACGCCCTCTGCCATCGACATGCCGTCTGCTGATCGATCTCGAACGGCTGGTCTATGGCTTTGGCGCGAACGGCGCCACTGACCCCGTCGAAACGCAGCTGCGATCTCTACCGCCTCTTCCGATCGGCAATGCCGACACGATCATCAATCTCGGCGGCGAGGCGCAGCTGGCGGCAGCAGGACGCGTGCTGACGCCACTCTTCAACGGGATACCCGGCGAGGTCGGCGTTCTGGCCGCGCTCGCCAACGGCGAGGATCTTGTCGTCGAGCTGCACGACTCGGCGTTTCCTTCGGGCTCGTGGACGGCCCGGCCGGGCCGTCTGGACCGCAACGTGTTCGCAGCAGGTCTCGACAGTGCGCTCTCCTGCGCCGTGGCGCTGATCTGCAAGGCGTTGCACGGTGAGACCGCGCCCGACGTCTGCAGGACGAACTGGGCAAAGACCACCCGACGCCTTGGCGCGTCTACGGCCTTGGCATTTGCAGCCAGCACAGTCGCATGGAAGGCAATCAAGTTCGCAGACATCCTCGCGCGGGGCGGCAGGACCTGGGCAATCGCCTGGCGTTTCGACGAGGGGACAAGCCTGCTCGAGACCGGCGAGGCAAATTTCCGGGTCCTCGCTTCGCACGCCAATGGTTTTATCGCCGACCCGTTCCCGTTTGAGTACCAAGGGCGGCATTTCATTTTTGTCGAACAGTATCTCAACACCAAGCGCCGGGGATGCATTGCCGTCGCGACGGTGGACCGGACGGGCATCAGCCCACCGCAGATCGTCATCGAGGAGCCCCATCATCTCTCCTACCCGTTCGTGTTCGAGCATGACGGACAGATCTGGATGATTCCGGAATCGGGCGCGGCCCGGAGTGTCAGCATCTATAGAGCCGTGGAATTCCCATACAGATGGACGCGCGAGGCATGCCTTGCCAAAGGCATCGAATTCTACGACCCCACGCCGCTGCAGCATGCCGGCGGCTTCTGGTTCTTCGGCAGCTCGAGAGTATGGGCGTCGACGTCCTGGGACGTCCTCAGCATCTACCGCGCCGAAAGCCTGTCAGGTGATTGGACGCCGCATGTTCACAATCCCTTGTTGATCGACGCGGCTCTCAGCCGTCCAGCGGGCGCGTTCGTTCGGCACGGCGGGCGCACGCTGCGCCCGGTCCAGGATTGCTCGCGTTACTATGGCGGGGCGGTAACGTTTTGCCGGATCGATGCGCTCGACCGGTCGACATTCGTGCAGACGCCGGTCGGCCGCATCCAGACCGGAGCGTTCGGATGCCACACCTATAACCGCCAGTCCGGCCTGGAAGTCGTGGACCTCTTCGGTCGCGTCAACGGCTTGCGAGAGCTGACGGCCTCCTATGGCCCGCTCGCATTCCGTCCAACCGGCGCCCATGGGCAGGCTCCTGCAGCGATCGAGTCGGATTCGGTAACGCCGTAAGGCAGATGCCAACGACAACGAAGCGTCAAGGATGCGGGACGTTGCGAGATCGATACGCTGTGAAGGCATAACCACAAAGAGCTAACCAACTATCGTGCTTTCATTGCAGCCTGCCATCGGGGATGCTCCGGCCGTTCAGATCAGGAGAAGCGCCCAAGACCTTTCGCCTTTATCTCCGTTGATCTCGTTCGCGTTGTACACAGGTGCCGAGGCCGCAGATGGCGAGGTCAAGTACGTTCGTGGATGTGGCGGTCATTGGAGCAGGCCCCTACGGATTGTCGCTGGCCGCGCACCTGCGCCGGCGCGCGGTGGAGCACCGGATTTTCGGGGAGCCCATGGGTCCCTGGAAAACCAACATGCCCCCCGGCATGCTGCTCAAATCATATCCCTGGGCAACGAGCCTCTCCGACCCCGACTCGGAATTCGACCTGAAACGCTTCTGTGCCGAGCGCGCCCTGCCCTATCATGACGAGTTGATGCCGCTGCCGCTGAGCCGCTTCGTCGACTACGGCGAGGCCTTCCAATCACGTTATGTGCCCGCCGTCGAGCGCAAGTCTCTGATCGGGTTGGAGCCTGGCGCGGGCTTCCTGCGTGCGACCTTCGACGACGGCGAAACGGTCGAGGCGCGCCGCGTCGTGGTGTCTGTCGGCATGTCTCCCTTCAAGCGCCTGCCGCCGGAGGCTGCACTCCTGCCTGACGATCTATGCTCGCACAGCAGCGAATACGGCTCGCTGGACGGCCTGGAGGGAAGAGAGGTCGTCGTGGTGGGATCCGGATCATCCGCGTCCGATCTGGCGGCGTTGATCCACGAACGAGGCATTGCGGTTTCTCTGGTTGCACGCCGGCCAAAGCTCCCATTCGCCGATGGCCCGCGGCACCGCTCCTGGTTGTCGCGCGCCATCGCTCCGATGAGCGGCATCGGCCATGGCTGGACACTGGCGACCTGCGCCAAATATCCGCAACTGATCCAGCATTTATCGAAGGACCTGCGGATCCGGCTCGCCAACCACCGGGCGCTGGGCCCGCTGGGCGGTGCGTTCGTGAGGGATCGCGTCGTCGGAAAAATTCCGGCTTTGCTCGGACAAGAGATTCGTCACGTCGCGACACACAACGGCAAGGTCATGCTCGACCTCGTCGACGCCTGTGGTGCGGAGCGCTGGATGAAGGCCGACCACGTCATCTTCGCAACCGGCTACAAGATCGACATCAGCCGATTGCGTTTTCTGAACCCGGCGCTGTTGCAGCGGTTGCAGCTCATCGATGGCGCTCCGGAACTGTCGCCGCATTACGAGTCGACCGTACCGGGTCTGCATTTCATCGGTCCGGCCGCGGCGAACAGCTTTGGCCCGGTGTGTCGCTTCGTCTGCGGCACGGATCATTCAGCCCGGCATCTGGCCCGCCACCTGTCGGCGGTGTTGGCTCGCTACCGGCCCGCGCTCCAGCTCAGGCCCCTTGACCGAACGGTGTTGCCATGAACGCGCCAGTCCCGAGCATTCTCGCCCATGTCGGCGTTGCGCCGCCCCCCTACCCCATGGATATCGCGCCGGGACGGTCGCTGACTCTCCCGCGCGTGAGCTTCGTCATCCCGACGCTCAACGAGGCCAAGAACCTCCCTTGGCTGCTGCCCCGCATCCCGAACTGGGCCTATGAGATCATCATCGTCGACGGTCGTTCGACAGACGACACCGTTGCGGTCGCGCGCCGAATGCGTGACGTGAAGGTCGTCATGGAACCCCGACGAGGCAAGGGCGCGGCCCTGCGCGCGGGATTCCGGGCTGCCGCCGGCGACATCATCGTCATGATCGACGCCGATGGCTCCATGATCCCGGAAGAGTCCCTGATATTCGTGAGCGCGTTGATCGCCGGCGCCGATCTCGTCAAGGGCTCGCGCTTCATCCAGGGGGCGGGTACCGACGATATGTCGCTATTCCGCATGCTCGGCAATTGGGGCCTCACCCAGACCGTCCGGCTGCTGTATGGCGGCGTGTTCTCCGATCTTTGCTACGGATACATGGCGTTCTGGGCCAAGCACGTCGCCACGCTCGACTGCGATTGCGACGGCTTCGAGATCGAAACCCTCATAAACGTGCGCGCGTTGAAGAACCATCTCAACATCGTCGAGGTGGCGAGTTTCGAGGCCCCGCGCATCAGCGGCAGGAGCAATCTGCGCGCGATCCCGGACGGCTGGCGGGTGCTCAAGACGATCCTTCGCGAGCGGGTGCTTTCGCCGGTCTCGCTGGTCTCCTATGGATACCCCTGACGGCGGGGACAATCGAGGGATCGTCCGGTGAAGGATAGCCCATGCGAATCCTGATGGTTGCCGCCCGTTGTCACCCTTTCATGGGAGGCATCGAGACCCACATCCACGAAGTCGGACCCCGCCTTGTGGCGCATGGCCACGTGGTCGATGTCCTCACCACCGATCCCTCGGGAGAGCTGCCGGTCGAGGAATATATGCGCGGCATGCGCGTGCAGCGCGTGCGGGCCTGGCCCAGGGAACGGGACCTGTATGTGTCGCCGGGCATCTACGCCGCGATCAGGCGCGGCGTCTGGGATCTGATCCATTTCCAGGGCTACAACACCTTCGTGGCACCGATCGGGATGCTTGCGGCCATTCGTGGCGGCCTGCCATTCGTCCTGACCTTCCACAGCGGCGGACATTCCTCGCGGCTTCGCAATGCCGTGCGCGGGACCCAGCAAGCGATGCTCCGGCCGCTCGTGACCCGAGCCGCGCGGCTGATCGGCGTCTCCGAATTCGAGGCAAGCTTCTTCAGCACCAGGATGGGCGTGCCGCGCGAGCGCTTCGTCGTCATTCCAAACGGCGCGGCAATGCCGGCTGCGAGTCCCGCCGTTCAGGTCGATCCTCATCTGATCGTCTCCGGCGGCAGGCTCGAGCGATACAAGGGCCACCACCGGGCGATTGCAGCCATGCCCGAGTTGATCAAACGGCTACCAGACGCGCGGCTTCACATCGTCGGATCGGGTCCTCATGAAGCAGAGTTACGGCGCCTGATCGCCAGGCTCGGGCTTGAAGAACGGGTTACGATCGCGTCCATCCCCGGATCCGAACGCCAGAAAATGGCAGACATCCTGGCGAGCGCCGGGCTGTTCGTCTTGTTCAGCGAATACGAAGCTCATCCGGTCGCCGTCATGGAAGCCCTGTCGCTGCGGCGCCCGGTCCTGGTGAGCGATACCTCCGGGCTTGGAGAGCTGGCGTCCAAAGGGCTCTGCCGGGCGGTCGCGCGGGACGCAAGCCCAAGCACCCTGGCCGCAGCCATGGCCGACGAGCTGGAGGCACAGCGAGCCGTCCCGGATTGGGCGCTGCCGGACTGGGATGCCTGCGCACGAACGCTGAGCGATGTTTACGACGATGTTCACAATGACTTTCTGCGCCGCCGGTCGAGGCATCCCCTTTCGCTTGACGGCATCCCATCATGGCCGCCTGCGACGAAGGCGCGAAGATGATGCTTGCTCGCTTGTCCGCATCGACGGGATCAAGTCCACTCCAAGGCGCGGTCCAACTCGTCTCGGCAGTCATCGGCCCCGATCTTCGCGGCAGCGGCTCCGATGCCCCGACGCGGCCGGTGAACTGCAATTGGATCGCGGCCTTGTGCCTGGCAGCCGCCGTCGCTCTGTTGCTGATCGTGGCGGGGCACGCGGCCGGGCGCCGAGCCTACGACGTCACGCCTCTGCTGTTCTGGTCCGGCGTCGTCCTGCTGGTCGTCCCGATCAGCCTTCGCATCGGCTGGCCCGGCGTTGCGCGGGGTGAACGCCTCTTCCTGCTGTTCCTGTTTGCCGAACTTCTGCTCTATTACAAGACTGTGTACTCCCCGACGAGCTTCGTCGGTCACGACGAATTCCTGCACTGGGTCGCCGCCGACGATCTCTTGAGCGCGCGCCGGCTCTTTCTGTCCAATTCGCTGCTTCCGATCGGCCCGACCTATCCAGCCCTGGAGATACTGACGACCGCCCTCGTCAATCTGACGGGACTATCCGTCTTCCTGGCGGGGACGCTGCTCCTGGTCATCCTGAAGGGCACGTTCGTCGTTGGCCTGTTCCTGTTCTACGAAGCCATCACGGGATCGCCCCGCATTTCGGCCGTTGCCTGCCTGACCTACATGGGCTGCATGACTTTCGTCGTTTTCGACTCGATGTTCTCGTACGAAAGCCTGGGCGTCGTGCTGTGCATGCTGACCTTCGCGCTTGAAGCCGCGTCAAGGGATTTCGATCCCCGAGCGAGACTGCGGGCACTCGGGCTGATCGCCCTGCTGTTGGCTAGCCTTGCGGTGACCCATCACGTCACGGCGGCCTTTGCCGCCTTCTACTTCGCGATGCTGGCGGCCTTCGAGGCCTTCCGACAGGGTTCATCGCGGATCAGGACGACGCTCGCCATCATCCTCATCGCGACGCTCGCCGTCGTCTTGCCGGTCTTCTGGGTTATGGCCCGCGGCAACCCTCTCTCAGGATATCTTGGTCCCGCGGTTGAAAGCGGCCTCAGCGCGTTGATGCGGAAGTTCGCGGGCGGGGTCGCGCCTCGGCCGGAGGTCAGCGCAATATCCCAGCCCCTCGGCATGCGGCTGACGACCGCCATGGCAGTCCTGCTGTTGTCGCTCGGACTGGCGACGGGTTTCTTCAGGTCGCTTGCTCTGGCGGCGCCAAGCGGAGCGCAAGCGAGTTGGCGTCCGATCGAGGACATTCTGAAGCGACGCTGGCGCGACAGCCGCATCGTACTCCTCACTCTCTTTGCCTTCGGATTTCCGGTCTCGGTGATCCTGCGCCTGACCCAATCGGCATGGGAGATCGCGAACCGCATGGCAACTTTCGTGTTCATCTCGGTCGGATTGGTCGTCGCGGTGAGCATCGTCCACTTCTGGCAGGGCCGCGAGGCGCGCGGGTGGCGCCGCACGGCGCCGGCGCTTGCGCTCTCCGTTATCGTCATGGGCGGCATCACAAGCTCTTCACTCGACCCGATCCGGGGACGCTACAAGGTCGGGGCCGACCAGCTATCTGTCGAGGCCATGGGGATCGAAACCGCGCGCTGGACCAACGAATGGCTTGCCGCAGGCAATCGCTTCACCGCCGATCGCGTCAATCGCCTTCTGCTTGCCAGTCATGGCCGGCAGGACGTGAGGGTCAGGATCGTCGCAGGCGTTGATACAGCGCGGTTGTTCGAAGCCGAGACGCTGGATCCGGACATTCTCAGGGTGCTGGCGAGGAGCGACATCGATTTCCTGCTGGTGGATCTACGCTTGTCCACGGCTCCGCCGGTGCTCGGCTTCTACTTCGAGCCGTGGCAACCACGACACGGAAAGGCGCTTTCCGGCGGCGATCTGCTCAAATTCAACGACATCAAGGGCGTCGCGCGCATCTACGACAACGGCTGGATCGTCATCTACGACGTCAGGGGATTGCATGAGAATTCCTAGCCACCGAGACCTTCGGGCCGCCCTCCTCTGGGCACTCGTCATGCTGGCTGCCGTCGGCCTCAGCAGCAATGTGCTCCTGCGCACGGTCCTCGTCGCTCCAATGGTATTTCTCGTCTCCGGCCACGCGATGCTGCGGGCGATCGGCATCAAGACCGGCTCCTTGTCCGAACATCTCGCCTACGCCGTCGGCGCCAGCCTCACCATTGGCATTGCCGGGGGTTTCATCCTGAACGTTGCGGGTCTGCTGACGCCGCTCGGTTGGGCGAGCTGGTATTGCGCCGTCACCGTGGCCGCGGCACTGGTGGCCGGCAGTCGCAGCGACGCTCCCGATCTGCCGCCCTGGCCCGGTTCGGTGCCGGTGCGTTTCTGGCAGGGCACCGCGATGGCCGCCGCACTGCTCTTGGCTAGCGGCGCTTACGCGCTGGCCGTCCACGACGAGGCGACTTACCGGCAGTTCAGCTATACCGCGTTCTGGCTCTTGCCGCCGGCAAGTGGCGGCCCGGCCCGGATCACCGTCGGCGTTCGCAGCGCCGAGACCAACACCCAGCGTTTCGACCTGGAGATAAACCTCGACGGCCAGCCATTTGCCGTGTTCCACTCGCTCACACTCGCGCCGGGCGAAACCTGGTCGCGAGAGATCCAAGTCCCTATCTCGGCCACCTCGCAGAGGGCCGATGCTCGGCTCTACCGCCCGGACGACAATCGGCTCTATCGCAGCGTTTCGACCCTGGTGCCACGCCGTTAAGACGAGGCTCGATGATGCGCGTCCTGCTGCTCTCGCAATTCTATCCTCCGGCAATCGGGGGTGAGGAGCGGCATGTTCGCAATCTCGGTAGGGCGCTGGCGCAGCGCGGCCATGACGTGAGCATCGGCACTCTGATGCATGCTGGATCGCCGCGGAGCGAGCTGGACGGCGCGGTCCGCGTGCACCGCCTGCGCGGGACACTTCAACGTCTCTCGGTTATCCACGCCGATTCCGAACGCCGCCACGCGCCGCCATTTCCAGATCCGGAACTCGTATTCGCTCTGAAGCGGCTGATCGCACAGGAGCGGCCGGACGTCGTCCACGCTCACAATTGGATCTACGCCTCCTTCCTGCCGATCAAGCCCCTCGGTCGCGCGCGGCTGGTGGTGACGCTGCACGACTACGGCCTTGTCTGTGCCAAAAAGAACTTCATGCATCTCGGAACACATCTGTGCGACGGTCCACGGCTCGCGAAGTGCCTGCCCTGCGCCGCCGCCCACTACGGCACGACGAAGGCCACTGCGACGACCTTGGGCAATTGCGCATCGAGTTTCCTCGCCAGGCGGGTGGTGGATCGTTTCATCGCAGTAAGCCATGCCGTGGCGCGTCATACTGGTCTGACCGACGGCCATGCCCCGTACGAGGTCATACCCAATTTCATCCCTGATGACGTCGGCGTGCTCGGCGCAGAGGATCCCTGCCTGCGGGAACTGCCCGAGGATGGATTCATTCTGTTCGTCGGCGACATGATGCGGCTCAAGGGCATCGACGTCCTTCTGAGCGCCTACGCCCGCCTCGAGCAAGCGCCGCCGCTGGTCCTGATCGGGCGCCGGCTTCCCGATACGCCTGCCGAATTTCCGCCGAACGTCCGCGTCTTCAGCAACTGGCCACACTCCGCCATCATGCATGCATGGCATCGCTCGCTCTTTGGCGTCCTGCCATCGGTCGGGCCGGAAGCCTGCGCGACCGTCATCATGGAAGCGATGGCATCCGGCAAGGCCGTTGTCGCAACCGACGTCGGCGGCATGCCGGATCTGGTCGATCACGGCAAAACGGGACTTCTCGTTCCGCCGGGTGACGCGCCGGCTCTGACCCGTGCGATGCAAGCATTCCTGAACGACCGCGCCTTGCTGACCCGTATGGAATCGCGAAGTCTCGCCAGAGTCGAACGGCTCAAGGCCGGAACGGTGGTGACGAGGATCGAGCAGGTCTACCACGACGTGCTGCACCCAGCGACCGCACAGGATCATGCTCCCTGCGCACCAACATTCGGGTGAGCCTCGATGTCAACGCTCGCCCGAACCGCGATGATGCGCCTTCTCGGGGCGGCGCAGAAAAGTGCGGACTTCGTTGTCAATTCGGGCGCCATGGTCATCGGCACGATGGTAATGGCGGTGTCGGGATTTGCCTATTGGTGGCTTGCCGCCCGCCTCTTCGCTCCGGAGGTCATCGGCACGGCCTCCGCTCTCCTGTCCGTGATGGGCCTCATCGGTCTGCTGGGAGAGGCTGGGCTGGGGACGTTGCTGATTGGCGAAATCGGCAGGCATCCCGGCCGGGTGTCCGGTCTGGTGAGCGCAGCAGCATCGATCGGGCTAGGGCTGGCGCTCGGCCTGGCCTTGTTGTTTGTCGTGGGGGAGTCGCGCCTCAACAGTTCGAACAGTCCGATCGACAATTGGCTCGTGGGCACTGCCTTCGTCCTCGGGTGCTGTCTGACCGTTCCCATTGAACTAGGAGATGCGGCACTCGTTGGCGATCTGCACAGTTCCAGCAGGATGATCCGACAAGTGCTGTTCTCCACGTTCAAGCTGCTGCTGATCGCAGTTGCCGCCCTCGCGGGCTTTGCTTCAAGCGCCGCGATCGTCCTGACATGGTTGGCCGGGCTGCTGATATCGTGGATCGGCCTTGATCTCCTGACCCGCGGCAGAGCTCGGCGCCTCCTTGGGCCGCCCGACTTCCGGGCGCTCTACATCCTTCGGCACAAGGTACTCGGTCATTACGCGCTCGATGTCACCATCCAGGCGCCCGTGATCGTGATGCCCTACCTTGTGCTGGTTCTCCTGTCGGCGACCACGAATGCCGCGTTCGTGTCGCTGTGGATGCTGGTGACGATGGCCGGCACGATCCCCGCAGCCATGTCCACGGTCCTGTTCCCCGTGGTCAGAGCAAACTCGAAGCAATTCCGGCACCATATGCTCGTGTCACTGACAGTCTCGTTGCTGTTCTCACTGGTCTGCGCCAACGTCGTCTTCTTCTATTCGCAACAGATTCTTGCGGTCTTCAATCCGGCTTATCCGCAGATTGCGGGCATGAGCCTGTGCTTGCTCGGGTTCAGTCTGCTGGGATCGACATTCAAGTATCATGCCTGCAGCCTGGCGCGGCTTCGCAACAAAATGGGCAAAGCATCCCACTGGTTCGCGCTCGGTGGATTGCTGGAGCTGTGTTCCGCCATCGCGGGCGCGAAGCTTGGCGGGCTTCAAGGCCTGGCCGTGGCTTGGACGGTCGCCGTCAACATTGTCGGCGCATGCGCGGCTCTTGTCTTGCTCTTCGCGACAACCCGGGATTCAGTCGACGAGCCCGATGCGCCAAGCCCGTCCCCCAACCTGCTCCAGACCTAAGCTGCCCTCGATTGCAGAACTAATTGTCGGTCTGCGCCGATCGCCGTCATGCGGCCCCGCGAAACTTCGCAAGTCATTTAGTTGCTATCGCCGTGATGCCCATCAACGCGCCGACCAATTGACTGCGTCGCAGATGCATCGGGAGCTGTCCGAGAGTCCGTTCGATGCCGCGCAACAGCCAATAAGGTGGCGTGGCGAGCCTGTAGCCGGCGATCACCAGGGGGAATTTGACCCGGCGGAAGCCCGCCGCCAGGATCAAGGCCCGGAGGGAGCGATAGTCGTACTCGCGCATGTGCATTCCGGTCGCCACGTCGTCGACGAGAGCCGATATGTCATGCGGGCCCGTAACAATACTCGGCGTCGTGCATACATAACGTCCCCCGGGTCTCAGTACGCGATGGATCTCCCGGAGCTGGTCTCTGGCGTCGTCGACGTGCAGGTGCTCCATGAGCTGATCGGAGTTGGCGAGGTCGACGGAGTTCTCCGCGAGGGGAATGCCGACTCCGTCCGTCTTCACAAACCGGAAATTTGCCGGTGCAGTGGTGAAGTCCACAAGAGCATCCGTGACGTCGAGACCGAGCACCTCGCGGGCGATCGTCGACAGCGCATAGGGCAGCAGGGCGTCGCCGGCCCCGATCTCCAGGTACACGCCGCCGCGCGTCATCAGCGGCTTGAGGAGCCTGACTTGTCTCACAACCCGTTCAGGCCGCGACCTGCCGCCTCCCCTTAGCTGGGGATGATCCGGCAGGCTGTTGAACAGCTCCGAATAGACCTCGGCATAGAGCCGGGAACGCTCGTCCCGGGCCGCGGATCGCAGGCGATCTGCGAGCCGGCGCTCGAGTTCATAGTGGGCAATCAGGCGATCGGGCGATCGGGTGTCGTTCCAGCGCCGCTGGATCGTCCTGTAGTCCGGCCTCAGCCTGACCGGCATGGACGCTCCGAATTCCGAGCTCTCGTCCTTGTGGTCCGAAATTGCAACGACCGGCGAGCCAGGTCCATTCGCGGTGGAGGGTACGGTTGGTCCAGGCTCGGGCAAACCGTCGATGGATCTCGCCGGCGCCACGTTTTGCTCATGCCGCCTTTGACGTTGGCGAGCCGGGGACATGACCCATGACTGAAGGTCTACCATGCGACCGACCGGCCCGACCGGACGACGAACTGCCGGGCCCGGATGGGCCTGTCCATGCAGGCCGGCCTTTGCTCGCGAATCTCCTGGACGGTCATCATTTCGGGCCCGTCCTCTGCTCCGCGACGGCGCGCCCCGTCGTCTCCGAGTAGTCGGCACGCCCGACTGTCGATCGGTCATCCCTCGCGGCCGAGACCGGCCCACCGCTTTGCGCTCTCTCGCTTTCACCCGTGATGACATTGACGAGATCGCCGGGCTTCAGCACGGTCGTCCCGCTCGACGGTGTGGCGACCGGCCCGGTCGCGGTCTGTCGCACGATCTCGTAAGTCACCCGGTTCGACTCCTTCGCGAATTGGCCGCGTGTCGCCGGCAACGTGCCCAGGACCCCCTCACTGATGTTGAACTCGCGCTCATTGTCCGCGATCTGGCGCTCGACCAGCTCGATCTCGTTTTCCAATTCGCTTTTGACGTCGGCCTGGACCTTCATGACATCCGCCTCCATGGAGGCTAGACGCTGCTTGGCCATCCCGTACTGATTGAGCGCATCCCTCCGGCGCTGCTCCGCGTCGGTGAGCTCGCTCTGCACCTGGTTGAGGACCGTCATACTGAGCACGTTGCGGTCCACGAGGGACCGCATGCTGTTCACGCGATCCTGGCGCAATTTGACCAGCTCATCGAGCGCCTCCGTGCGCCCATAGACTGCAACATCCTGTTTGGCCGACTCCAAAGCAGCCTGGATGGCGTGCTCGCGATTCTTGCGCGCCGTGGCAACGGCCTTGCGGCGGTCGCTCTGCTCGTTGACGATGTTGGCGGCCTCGGTCGCGCCGACCAGTTCCAGCAGCCTGAGCGGGATCTTGGTGGCAATCCCGTCGCGCTCCGCCTTGAGCACCGCCCCGCGCGCCAGCAATTTCAGCATGGCATCAACGGCGCCGCTGCGCTTCTGGATTTCCCGCACGGCTTCGATCTTCTGCCAGGGGTCGTTCGTGCCGCGATCGAGCCCGCCCGCCAACGCGATCGCATGCAGGACGGTCATGCCGGACACGTATTTGAACGTACCTGCGTTCTTGACCGGCCCCAGCACGTAAATGGGAGACCGCTCTACCGACAGGACGGTGACCATTCCCCTGCGCCCCAGCAGCTGCTCGAATCTGTCCAACAGCGCTTCCTGCACCTGTTGCGCGGAATGATTGAGGACTGGAACGAGACCGAGCAACGGTACGGAAATCGTGCCGTCCTCCTGGACCACATATTCCCCGCTCAGTTCCGGACGCTGGAGGATGCCGCGCAAAGCCGACGTGGACGAGGACCGCCCCCACTTGTCCTCCTCGACATCCACTCGCTCATAGAACGCAAGTTTGATGCGATCGCCGACCACGAGCGGGGCTGCCGGCGATGTGTCCACCTGGGTCCCGGCCACCTTCGGGGACTCGGCGATGGTAGAGGCGGCGAGAGTGGAATTGCTGTCGATCGTCGTTGCTGGCAGCGCTTGGGCTCCGAGCACCGCGTCGGCTTCGGCCGCAGCATCGACGGACCGCTCCCGCGGCGCACCGCCTGCAGCGGATAGCGACCGCGCGACACCTGCGGAAGCAACCTCGATCGCTTTCCAATTCTTGACCGTGCCCACTCCCAGAAGCGCGATCCCGGAGACCGCCCCGAGCAGCAGAAGCACGCGCTTTCTTGTCTTGCGAAGCGGCATGTTGGGCTGTCGCGTAGCAGGCTCTGAGCTGCCCTTGGCGTCCATGGCGAATGGTCTCGATTTCAGCGGCGGCGATTCCGTCCGACCGCGCCACTGGCTGCAAACCTGAGCAATCAGAACGACACCGCGCGCCATCGTGATCTTTGGTGCGAACGGACACAACGACCCTTTGTGGGCATCCCTGGAGGTACCCCTTCCGGGCAGCAAAAAGGGGTAAGTGAGGCTCCTCCATGCGGGTTATTGGAAGGTGAATGGGCGGCGCGCATAATGGTGCGTCTCTACCCAAGCGCCCCGATCATGCGACGGACCATGCAAATGAGTCGCACGGTTATTCTTCCTCTGGCCGATGGCGACATCGCAGGCATGCCGCGTTGCACCGCGAGGACCGCAAGACCCCTGCCCGTGCGGAGATGCTCGACGATTCCGCGGCTCGCGGCAGCGGTCTTCGTGATCACGTCTGCGTCCGGCGCGGCATTCGCCGACCCAGCGCGATGCCCCATGGATGCGTCCCGGCAGAATGCTTCCAGCTTCCGCACGCCCTACCGGCCCGAGGGCTGCGACACATTCGTCGTGCAGGCGCCTCACCGCCACGGCAGAGACGGCTCAATTCGACTGGCGCAAGCGGCCGTCGTTGGCAGCGGCGAGCCCCAGCAATCTCCGCAGCCGGAACCGCGCAAGCCTGAAGGGCTGTCGTGCGAGCTCGGCAATGCAAAGCATGATATCGAGCTGCTGCAACGTCTCGCGCAGGAGCACGATCGAGCCGACCGGCTGGAACAGGCCCTGGCGGCAACCCGACACGATGTCGAAGATCAGACTGCCCTGACGGGTAAAGCCCGCGATGAGGCTGCCCAACTCAAGAAGGCCGCGGATGGTGGCCTGGTCGACTTGCGGAACTCCCTGCAACAGGAGCGGGACCGGACCGGCCAGCTCGAGCGGACATTGGCGGCGGCACAGCGCGACCTCGATGCGCAAACCGCGCTGGCGACCAAAGCGAGCGATGAGGTCAACAGGCTGACGCAGGCGGCAAAAGCCGGCGCCGCGGAGCGGACACGGTCGATCCAGAAGGAGCATGACAGAGCGGAAGCGCTGGCGCAGGATCTCTCGATCGCACGCAGCAAGGTCTACGCATACGAAGCTCAAGCCGCCAAAGCCGCCGAGAGCGCGGCGCAGCTCAAGCAGGCGCAGGAGAGCGAAACAGCCTCATCGGGCCGATCGCTGCAAGCGGAGCGCGATCGCGCCGAGCAGCTGGCCCGGGATCTGGCGAAGGCAAACCGCGATCTCGAGGCACAGACCGAGCGAGCATCCAAGGCGAGTGAGGAGATCCTGCGGATCAGGCAGGCCGGAGAGCGGGACTCAGCCGAGCTGCGCGGCCTGTTGCAGCGTGAGCGCGAACGAGCCCAGGGCCTCGAAACCGAGATTGCATTGGCGCGTCTCGACAACGGCGCATTCGTGGCGAGATTTCCTCCCCCCGCGCCTCAGCCGGCAACGGTCGGAACGGCTACGCGCGAGGAGCCGATCGGCGCGCGGACGCAACAGCTCAAGAGCGAGCCCGTGCAGGAGGCGCCGGCGCGGGATCAGACATTGCAGGATCCAAGCACGGTGCCGCGCGGCGCAGCGGAGGTCCGGGCCAATCCCGACGAAGCGGCGCAAGTCGCGAGGCTGATCGCACGCGCAAGCTTGCTGCTCGAACAGGGCGACATCGGTGCGGCGCGGGGCGTGCTGGAGCACGTCGCCCGAATGGGCAATTCGCAGGCAATCTTCGTGCTCGCGGAAACTTATGATCCGCTCGTCCTTCCCAGCTTCGGAACGTATGGAACTCATGCCGACGCGACAAAGGCCCGAGATCTTTACGCGCGGGCCGAAGCCGGAGGCGTCAAGGAGGCGACGGCGCGAATCGAAGCGTTGGGTCGATAGCTCGGTCCGGTGCCACGCGCCATCGGCATTCGAACGCGGCCGACAGGTCTGAAGGCATGTAGAGAGGATGATGGTCGATGAAAAAGCTCACTGGACTGCATCGGCTGCTCTTGCTCGCCGCGTTCGCGCCATTCCTCCTGGCCCTCCATTCCTGGGCGGATGCCCGGCCACAAAATCATCGGCCTCACAAGGTTCGCCAGACACCGCCCGAGCAGCCGAAGCCAAGGCCTGAGGCGGTCTTGATGAATGCCTGGACAATCGGCCTGGCTGGAGGCCTGCTCGAGGGTGCACCGATCCGCCTGGCAGCGGAGGTCGCGCGCGTGGTCGACGACGGCGACAATTTGCACGTTCTGCCGGTCGTCACTCGCGGAGCCACGGAAAACCTGAATTCCCTGCTCTATCTACGCGGGATCGATGCGGCGATCATCAATTCCGACGCGCTCGAGGAATACAAAAGCCAGGTGCCGGATATCCAGCGAAGAATTGCGTATGTTCTGAATCTGTTTCCCTCCGAGCTCCATATTTTCGTTCGGCCGGAGATCCAGAGCTTGAGCGATCTCTCCGGCAAGAAGGTCAACTTCAATACGCAGGGCACCGCCGCGGCCTATTCGGGGCCGCTGATCTTCAGCCGGCTCAATCTCGATGTGGAGAAGACGTTTATCCCACACCAGGTCGCACTCGAGCAGATGCGCAAGGGCGACATGGCAGCCGTTGTCTTCATTACATCGAAGCCGGTGGATGCCTTCGTGCGGGGCCGTTGGGAGCCCGGTTTCAAGTTCTTGTCCCTCCCCTATGACGGCCGGTTCGAGGACTATTATCTTCCGGCCGCGCTCGGTGAAGCCGACTATCCCAACCTGATAAAGCCGGGCGAACGCGTTTCGACCATCGCCGTGTCGACCGCTCTGGTCGCGTTCAATTGGCCGGCCAAATCGAATCGCGCCGAGCGCGTCTCGCGTTTCATCGACCACTTGTTCTCCCGGATCGACAAACTGCAGGCGCCCGGCTTCGACCCGAAGTGGAAATCCATCAATCTCGCTGCGACAGTTCCCGGCCTCGCGCGCGTCCCTGCAGCACAGGCCTGGCTCGATCGTCAGCACCGCGCAACACAAGCATCGCAATGATCCGCGTCGCAATCCTGCTTCTCGTTGCGGTCGAGGCTACGGTCGGCAAAGCGTCGGCCCAGGATTCAATGACGGAGCTCGGCTCCTGCCTGCAGAAGCCACACACCGAGCGCCTCGGGTGTCTGGACAAATTGACACGCACCGTCGCACCCCGTCGCCAGCTCCCGGACGACGAATGGATCATCAGCCAGACGACCTCGCCGATCGACTATTCTCCGATCGCGACTGCTACGACATCGTCACGCGGAGGGACCGCCGAGTCCGCGATGCAAATCTCGATCCGCTGCCGCGGCAGCCGGACCGAATTGGTGCTGACGGGACCCGGCATCTCGCGCGAAGGCGGCGCCGGTACAATTTCCTATCGCGTCAACAACAACGCGGCGGTGCAGGTCGCGGCAGGCATCCCGACGTCCGGGCCCGGCATTGCGTTCACGGGGGACATTGTTCGCTTGCTGCAATCCCTTCCCGGCAGCGGGGACCTTACCGTCCAGCTCTCGTCAAGGGGCGGCGCTGCCTCTGACGGAACATTCTCTCTCGCCGGGCTCGACGCGGCGCGCACGAAGATGGCCGCCGCGTGCAAATGGCCGCGCGCGATCGCAACACCCAATCGTTGATGACGTGCCTATGAATTTTTTGATGGAGGCGGATATGGTCAGGTTCCAACATACTGCCGCAGCGTTTGCGACGGCAACCATTGCGGTTCTGTTTTCTGCATCGTTTGCGAGCGCTGAGCAGGGCGGAAGATACTGGACGCCAGCAGACGCGCAACCCGTCCTGCAAAGGACGACGCATGAGAGACACCATGTCGCGAAGCCGGCGACGAGGACGCGACAACGGTCTGCGCTCGCCCGCATGGAGGCGCCGGCAGCACCGAAGACGAAAGAGCATCATTTGATCCTGCAGGTGAATTCCAACGATCCCCCGGCAATGAACCTCGCGCTGAACAACGCAACCAATGTGGCGCAATACTTCAAGGACGCCGGCGAAAAGGTGAAGATCGAGGTCGTCACCTTTGGGCCTGGCCTGCACATGCTGCGCGAAGACACATCTCCGGTGAAGGCGCGCATCGAGGAAATGGCCCTGAGCACGCCCGAGGTTTCATTCAAGGCCTGCGGCAACACCCAGGAAAAAATGAAGAAGGCCGAGAACAAGGACATACCGATCGTTCGCCAGGCGGAGATCGTGAAATCGGGCGTCGTGCGCGTGATGGAATTGCAGGAGATGGGCTGGGCTTACGTCAAACCCTAAGCCGGCGGCGCGGTGCGCCTGAAGGCTGGGGATCACGACCTCTGGTGAGAGCTGCGATGCGAAAACCAGTGAAAGTGCATTCGCCGCGCCGAGGCCTCATTCACGGCGAGAAGGCAAGGCCGGAACCGGCCCAAGCCAATCTCGGGTATCCACCGGGTTCGCGCGTTCGTGTCACGCCTGCCGCAGGCTCCCGTTTGGCTGGAAAGACCGGCACGGTGATCGGCGGCGGATACTATCCGAAAAGCGTCCGCCTGGCCCTGGACGGATCAAAAGTTCGGATCACGCTGCATGCCGATTATCTGGCACCGATTGACAAGGATATCGGCCCCACGGAATCGGATTGATGGCACGCGACGTCATCCACGCGTTATCGGGGACAACGACTTTGCAGCAGCTCAACTCAATTGGGATGATCGAGGCTGGCCCCTCACCAGTGACCTGAGCTTGTTGGCAGCACGGATGGCGAAGCCGAGCGGGACCGGATTGTCCAGCCGGCAGAAGGCGACCTTTTTTACGTGATCTTCGACATGCCACTTGGCGCGCGTCCCGGTGCGGAACAAGATCACGTCACCAGCCGCATAGCGCTGCGCCGGTCTGCCATCCATCTCGACGATGATAGATCCATCGAGGATCACGACGGTTTCGTCGAAATCGTAGTTCCAGTTGAATTTGCCCTGGGTGCAGGACCAGAGCATGGTCCAGGCAGTCCCGCAGGCGCTCGTCGACAGAAGGCGCGAGCGCGCCTCTGGATTGCCTTCAACGATCCACGACGGCTCGATCGGCGAAGGCTTGAGATCGTCCGTCTCGCGATGTCCTACTTCAATAGAACCAAGCATCAACGCCTCGATGGCTGATAGTATTTCTTCTGAGAACCTCCGGCGCCAGACCCTCTCTCGCCGGCAGCGTCCATCCTGAGACTACGAGCAGTGTGGGTGAATGGGACCGGTTGCCGCAATCCCCCGAAGACGCGCACTATTAGGAGCTACCTCCGTCGGCGGCATCGACTGCACTCGAAACGTCCGCGCCTGCGATGGTTTGCTGCCGCCAACGCCTCGGGACGATCGCGCATAGCGCCCTTCCCTCGTCCCTGCCGATGAATCGACGATCGATCTTGTGGCTGACAATTTCGGCGCGCCGGACGCGAGGCCGACCTTGAGACCACCGATCTCGAAACCGTCTTCCGGAATCTGCTTGCCGATCTGCTGAGGCGTCGGGGCTCGGCGTGAGCGTTGGCCCGATGCATCCCATGTCCCTTCGAGTGCGGCGGCGACGCGGAACAGGCGGCACGCTTCCCGAACAAAGGACGGCCATTTGCGAATGGCGGCTTAATCGTCCGAGAGGGACCTGAAAAGACTGGAGCGGGTGAAGGGAATCGAACCCTCGTATTCAGCTTGGAAGGCTGCTGCTCTACCATTGAGCTACACCCGCGTTGGGCGATCCCCTAACACGGCCGGGCGGCGGTCTCAACTGCCCCGGGCCGGTCTTTCCCGCGCTCAAAACGCCCTTGTTCCGGGCCAAACGCCCTCCCCCTTAACGGCCGGGCGATTTCAACCTATATTGAAAGTCCCGAAACCAACGAAAGGAGGTGATCCAGTGTCTTATCTCAAGCGCTGTCACCTCGCTGGGATCGCCCGCTAAGCTCTGAAAAGGGCCTGGCATCGGGGCGCTCTCAGCCCTGGACCAGCGAGCAAGAATCGGGCGCGACGGGGCCTCCCCGCCGCGCCTTTTCTTTTGGGAATTTGTCCCGATCGGGAGGGCCGGCGCGCCGGCTCAGATGGTGCGGAGCCGCTCGCGGACCGCGACGGCGGCGATCAGCACGCCGATGCACCAGGCCATGGCCGCCCGGGGCGGCTCGTCGCCGAGCAGCACGGTGAAGATGCTCGTGAGCAGGCACGGAGCGATGGCCTTGCTGTTCCGGCTCACGAGCGAGAGCAGGAACGGCATCGCGGCGATCGATAGCTGCAGGACGCTCATGGTCGCGCGTCGTGGGGGCCGGAGGCTTCAGAAACCGCAGACATTGACGGCGCGCGGACGCTTGCCACGGCGGCTCTCGACGATGCGCTCGCCGCCGTTCTCGGCCGAACTGCCGTAATAGCGGTGGTGGCCGCTCTGGTCGTGCAGATCCGCAGGATCGGATCTTCCCGCCCGACGCGCGTCGCAGATGATCTTAATGGTCGACATGGCCGCCTCCGAAGTGTTCTTTGTGGCCATCAGTCGCGCCGGTTTCGGGCGACGTTCACACCCCAGGGGCGCAATCGGGTTTCCGGACGGTTTCGTCGCAGGGGACGGACGCAATATTTTGCGTGCCGCCATTGTCGGCCCAAGTTGCCGTGGTACGTCCTGTGGACGCGCGCAGCAAAAAATAACGAGGTGATGATGCTCTACGCCATCCTGGCCTACCACGTGGAAGACGAAATCCTGTCCTGGACGCCCGACCAGGACGCCGCGGTCGTCGCCAAGGTCATCGAGGTACAGGTGCCCATGAGGGCCAGCGGACTGCTCGGACCGGCCGCGCGCCTGGACGAGACCCGAAAGGCCCGCACCTTGCGCGGTCCCGGTGCCGGCATGGTGCTGGACGGCCCGTTTGCCGAGACCAAGGAGCAGCTGCTGGGCTTCCACCTCGTCGACTGCGCCACGGACGACGAGGCGATCGCCGCGGCACGGAAGCTGCGCGCGGTCAATCCGTCCGCCGTTTACGAAATCCGCCCGGTCAAGCTTTACGTGCCGGCCGATGGGTTCGGCACGACACGCGGCTGAGGCACCGGTCTACGCGTCCGGCCCGGCCTTGGCGACGTAGAAGCGCTGGATCAGCAGCCCGCCGAAAGCGATGAACCACACGAAGGGCGCGAGGTGCGGCGCGAATGCCGCCACGATCGTGCCCGGGATGAACACGGCCAGCGGAAACATCGAGGCCATGATCTCGTGGCTCCAGCCGCCGAGAATGGTCCACCACAGCCAGGCATTGAGGCCGGCGATCGCGGTCAGGTGCAAGCCGTAGAGCACCGCGACTGCGCTGCTCATGCTGTAATTGGTGTAGAGCCCGTTGGTGACGGGCAGCAGCACGATCGAGAGCAGGAAGAACAGGTTCAGGATCACACACCCGCGGCCGCCGACGGGCTGGCGGGCCAGCCGGCGGTGATGGCTGATCCAGAACACGCCGGAGATGATGAAGCTGAGTGCGAAGCCGGCGAGCTTGCCGGAATAGACCCGGGCGAGATCGCTCCAGTCGGGCGCACTGGTGAACACCGCCGCCTTGGGCAGGTCATAGGCCAGAAGCGTCATGGCGACACCGAAAATGGTGTTGCTGAGCGATTCCAGCCGCCGCATCTCGAACTGGTCGGGCCTGAGCTCGGTCATGCCGGATCATTTGTCGCGGCGCCGGCGTCCGCGCAGGCGCCGACGGCACCTTGCATCTTTTGGATGGTAATGTACCATTCCTGCGACCTCATATTGCATTCCCTTTTTTCCACCGTCACGCCAATTGCGCAAGGACGTTTCCAGTGGCGGATGCCGCAAGGATAAATCTATTTCTTTTGCCCGAGAAGCAGGGCGGCGCGCTCCCCGTTGCCGCAGATGACTATTCGCTCGCTTACGGGCCGGACATCGTGGATCAGGTCCTCAAGGGACTGATCGACACGCGAGACAAGCTCGAGAAGAGTTTGACCGACGATGACGATCGCCCGACCCTCGCACAACTCAAGGACTTCGGGATCGCGCTGAGCCGCACGCTGTTCTCGGGCCCGGTGAACGATCTCTACTATGCGGCGAGCCAGCGCAACATCCAGATCACGCTCTGCACCTCGGACACCCGCCTCAAGCGAGTGCCGTGGGAATACATCGTATGGCCCGATGTCAACGAGGGGCCGCACGCCAAGCGCACGTTTGCGCGAAGCGTTCCGGTCGCCAACGGCGCCGAGCGCAAGCCGAAGCCGATCGGCAATTCCCAGATTTCCGTGCTCGTCATCGGCGCCGACGTTCTCGGCCGGGAAAGGATTCCCTGGACGGAGACCAAGGAAAACCTCGAGCGCATCATTGGCGAGAGGATCCAGGGGCCGGGGGCCGCCCGGATCACCATGAACCTCGTCGAGGGCGCAACAAGGAAGATGGTTCGCGACGCGCTCGAGGAGAGGCCCTACGACATCGTTCACTTCATCGGTCATGGCCGGCCGGACGGCATCCTGCTGCGCGGCGCGGGGCAGCAGGCCGGCGTGGTCCTCGGGACGGAGCCCTTCTCGAAAATGATCTCGGACGCCGAACCGGCACTGGTGATCCTGAGTGCCTGCGACACCGCCCTGATCGAGGACGTGCAGCCGCTCGGTACGATCGCCGAGAACCTCGTACGCTCCGGCGTTCCGGCAGTCGTCGCCAACCAGTTGCCGATTTCCGTCAGCTCGATCGCCGACTTCACCGGCGCGCTCTATCGCTCGCTCCTCACCGACGGCAACATCGACGTCGCCGTCAACAAGGGACGGATCGCCCTGGTGAAGGAAATGGAGGCGCTCAAATTCGCCGCCATCGAGTGGGGAATTCCAGTCCTGTACCGGCGGCCTGGCTGCAGCCAGCTTTTCACCCCCTGAAGGGGTCCTGATGTTCAAGAAGCAAAAAGCCACACGTTTCGTCCGGTCCGGCTCGCGTGCTCCGGCCAGCAAGGCGCCGACTATCGGGAAGACCACGGCCGCCAAGAAAGCCGCGGCCATGAAGCCGACCGCCAAATCCGGGGCCAAGTCCGCGACCAAGTCTGCCCCCAAGTTCGCAGCCAAGGCCAAGTCCGCCGCGAAGCCTCGCGCGACCAGCGCCCGGGCGGCGCGGACGCACGATGTCGCGGTCTGGGACATCGACGTTCATTCCGGCTTCGTCAATCGCGTGCTGGACGCCATCAACCGGACGCAGAAGCTGTTCAGGTTCGTCCGGATCGAGGCAACGGTGCCGATGGGACTGACCATGTCGGGCCGCCGCACGCGCGAGATCATCCAGAAGCTCGATCCCAAGACGGCCGAAGACCCGCAGCTCGAAAACAGCGTCTGGGCCGAGGACATCTATCCCGTTGCCCGGCCAATCCTCAGATCGACCGGAACCGATCTTCTGGTCTGCCTGCTGGCACCGTTGATTGCGGACCGCGTGACCAACCCGCCATTCGACCGCGATGGCGTCGAGCTCGACTTCTTCTCGGTCTCGAGCAAACGCATCATCCTGGTGTCCGCCTACGAGTTGCGCGGCTACGCCGCGAAGGCAGGACGATCGTTCGAGGCCTGTCTCGCACTCCTGATCGTCGCCCAGGTCCTCGCCGAATATTTCGATCTCGAGGAGCACGACGATACGCGCGGCTGCATCATGGACTATTGCGACGACCGCAAGGACATCGTGGTGTTGCTGAAGAAGATGGAAATCTGCCCGCACAGCCTCGAGGAACTACCGGACTACGCACGGGCGAGCGTCTTGAAGATCATCCAGGCGATCCGGGAGTATACGCCATGACCAAGGTGCTGCTGTTCGTTCCGGGACTGCTCGGCTCCGAACTTTCGGATGGCAAGGGAATGGTCTGGCCGGGCTCGCTGCTCAATGGAATCGTGGGCTTCGACGAAGAACGGTTTCTGCGCCTGCTTCAGCCGAACCTCGTCGTCGGCGACGTCATCGGTAAGGTCGGATACGTCGTCGACATCTATGCGCAGTGGCTCAAGGCGTTCTCGCGGCTGCGCGACAAGAAGACCAACCAGGCGATATTCTCGGCTCAGGACAAAACCCTCTACACCGCACCCTATGACTGGCGCATCGATCTGACAAAATCCGCCGAGGAGCGGCTGGCTCCCAGGATCAGGCAGATCCATACCGACTGGAACGGCAAGGCGGAGATTCACATCGTCGCCCACAGCATGGGCGGGCTCGTCACCCGGTATTATCTGCAGAGCGGCAAGTTTGCGAACGAGCCGGGCTTTGCCGCCATTCGCTCGCTCACGACGTTCGGCACGCCCCACAACGGCGCGCCCGTCGCGCTCGCCGGCGCCTTGGGGCTGCATGCGGCAGATTTCCTCAACGCCGATCAATCACAACGGTTGGCCAATGATCCGCGTTACCCCGCCCTCTATCAGACATTTCCGCTTCAGCATGAACCGATCATCTGGAAGCGGGAGGAGGAAGGCGGCCTCGGGCCGATCTCGCTCAGCGACCGCGCCTTTGCGGTCAACGAGCTCAAGCTCAGCGCGGCGACCCTCGATCTCGCCAAGGCCTTTCGCGACGCCATCGATTTCGCGACGAAGCCCATTCCGGCGCATATCCGCACCTTTCTGATGATCGGGTCGCGGTTCAGCACGATCACGCATTTCGTCTGGAATGGCGGAATTGTCGACAAGATCGAGACCGAGTCGGCCGGCGATGGCACCGTGTCGTTGCAGGGCGCCTTCCTGCCGGGACAGCAGATCCAGTTCACCGACAAATCGCATGTGAGCCTGATCGCCGCCGAAGAGGCGAGGTTTGCCTTTCAGGAACTGTTCGGCGCCGACGGCCTGTTGAGGGCGGAAGACGAGCGGTTCGACATTACCGTCCAGGATGTCGTCGTCCCGGTCCAGGCCCCGTTCGAGGTGCTGATACAGTCGAGTTCCCCCGCGACATCGCTGCAGGGCGAACTTTCCTGGGAACGGGCTGTCCAGCAACCGGGCAAGGCGGAACTCGACGAGAGCGACTTCAAGCCGTTCACGCCGCCGCCTGCCAAGCCGATCCGTTACTCCGGACCGCCGATGGGGGTGACGGTGCTGCGCATGACGGCCCCGACCTTGACGGGAATCTACCGCCTCGTCCTCAAGGTCGCCGGCCAGTCCGACTCCAAGAGCATGCCGTTCATGGTACGGCCGAGCTGAATTGCGCGAATTGGCGTGCCGGCCGGGCCGCCGAGCCCCTCGCCGGCGGTCCGCCGGCCCTCAGGTATGCCTTGCGGAGCGCCGCCGGATTGCCGAGTCTGCCCCTTTCACCGGGGCGATTCGTGGCGACATATCTGGATACGCTCAACGCGGAGCAGCGCCGCGCCGTCGAGCATGGCGTGGCCGACGGCGCGACCGTGGGAAGCCCCCTGCTCGTCATCGCCGGCGCGGGTTCTGGCAAGACCAACACGCTGGCGCATCGCGTCGCGCACCTGATCGTTGCCGGCGCCGATCCGCGCCGCATCCTGCTTATGACCTTTTCCCGCCGCGCGGCGTCCGAAATGGCGGGCCGGGTTGAACGCATCTCGCGAAAAGTGCTGGGCGAGAACAATGCCGCGATCATGCGCGATGCCCTCACCTGGGCCGGCACGTTCCACGGCATCGGCGCGCGGCTCCTGCGCGAATATGCCGAGCGGATCGGCATCGATCCCGCCTTCACCATCCACGACCGCGAGGATTCCGCCGACCTGATGAACCTGGTCCGGCACGAGCGCGGATTGTCGAAGACCGAGAGCCGCTTTCCCGCCAAGGGCACGTGCCTGTCGATCTACTCGCGCTGCGTCAATGCCGAGATGGAGATCGAGAAGGTGCTTGGCCAGCACTATCCCTGGTGCGCGGGCTGGGCCGCCGAGCTGAAGGGCCTGTTCGCGGCTTACGTCGAGGCCAAGCAGGCCCAGCACGTGCTCGATTACGACGACCTCCTGCTCTACTGGTCGCAGATGATGAGCGACGCGCTGATCGCCGAGGAGATCGGTGGCCGCTTCGACCACGTGCTGGTCGACGAATACCAGGACACCAACCGCCTGCAATCCTCGATCCTGCTGGCGCTCAAGCCCGACGGCCGCGGCCTCACCGTGGTCGGCGACGACGCGCAGTCGATCTACTCGTTTCGCGCCGCCACCGTGCGCAACATCCTGGAGTTTCCGCAGAGCTTCTCGCCGCGCGCGGAGATGATCACGCTCGACCGCAACTATCGCTCGACGCAGGCGGTGCTGGCGGCGGCCAACGGCGTCATCGGCCTTGCGCGCGAGCGCTTCACGAAAAACCTCTGGACCGACCGCACCGCCGGACCAAAGCCGCAGCTCGTCACCGTGCACGACGAGGCCGACCAGGCCCGCTACATCGTCGAAGAGGTGCTGGCCAACCGCGAGCAAGGCGCGCTGCTCAAGCACCAGGCGGTGCTGTTCCGCACGTCCTCGCATTCCGGTCCGCTCGAGATCGAGTTGACCCGCCGCAACATCCCCTTCGTCAAGTTCGGCGGGCTGAAATTCCTCGACGCTGCTCACGTCAAGGACGTGCTGGCCTTGCTGCGCTTTGCCGAGAACCCACGCGACCGGGTCGCCGGCTTCCGCATCCTGCATCTGTTGCCCGGCATCGGCCCCGCGACGGCGCAGCGCGTGCTCGACCAGATGGCGGAGAGCATGGACCCGCTTGCCGCGCTCGGCCGGTTTCCCGTGCCGGCGCGTACCGGCGACGACTGGACGGCTTTCGTCCGCACGGTCGAGAATTTGCGCTACTCGGAGTGGCCCGCCGATCTCGAGCGCGTCCGGCTCTGGTACGAGCCGCATCTCGATCGCATCCACGAGGATTCCGAGACGCGCCGCGCCGACCTGATGCAGCTCGAGCAGATCGCGAGCGGCTATGCCTCGCGCGAGAAATTCCTGACCGAGCTCACGCTCGATCCGCCGGATGCGACCAGCGACAAATCCGGGCCGCCGCTCCGCGACGAGGACTATCTGATCCTGTCCACCATCCATTCCGCCAAGGGACAGGAGTGGAAGTCGGTGTTCGTGCTCAACGTCGTGGACGGCTGCATGCCGTCCGATCTCGGCGCCGGCACCAGCGCCGAGATCGAGGAGGAGCGCCGCCTGCTCTATGTCGCGATGACGCGCGCCAAGGACGATCTGCACCTCGTCGTGCCCCAGCGCTTCTTCGTCCACGGCCAGGCTGCCAAGGGCGACCGCCACGTCTACGCCTCGCGCACGCGCTTCATCCCGGAATCCCTGGTCTACCTGTTCGAGCGCACCGCCTGGCCGAAGGCCGCACCCGGCGCCGCCCGCACCGCGGCGCAAGGACCGAAGATCGACATCGGCGCGAAGATGCGCGGGATGTGGCGGTAGACACAAGAGGCCGCCAGCCGGACCTGTCAGGATAGCTGGAACAACAGAGGTCCGACATGAAAGCCGTCGTCGTCGAGCACTACGCGTCCATCGATCAGATCGCGCTGAAGGATGTTCCGTCCCCGCGCATCGAGCCCGGACAGCTGCGCGTCCGTGTGGAGGCCGCCGGCATCGGCTTTGTCGACGGCTTGAAGATCGAAGGACGCTATCAGACCAAGGATCCCCTGCCCTTCATTCCCGGAACGGAGTTCGCAGGTGTCGTGACCGAAGCTCCCGGCGCGCCCGGCGGTTTCGAACCCGGCATGCGCGTGATGGGCATGACGCGATCGGGCGCGCTTGCCGAGGAGATCGTCGTCGGTCCTTCCGCGCTCCATCCCCTGCCGGACGGCGTTGCGGCGGAAGTCGCCGCCTCTTTTCGGGCCAACTACCTGACCGCGCTCTATGCGCTGAGCGGACGGGCCTCGCTGTGCGCAGGTGAGCAGCTGCTCGTGCTGGGCGCGGCCGGCGGCACGGGAATCGCGGCGGTGCAGATCGGCAAGCTGCTCGGCGCCCGCGTGATCGCAGCGGCATCGACGCCGGACAAGCGCGCCTTCGCGCGGGCGCACGGCGCCGACGCCGACATCGACTACACGCAGACCGGCTGGCGCGACACGCTGAAGGAGTTGACCGGAGGACACGGCGCCGACGTGATCTTCGATCCGGTCGGCGGCGAAATCTCGGTGCAGGCTTTTCGCTCGATCGCCTGGCGCGGACGCCATCTGGTGGTCGGCTTCGCCGCGGGTGCCATTCCCGCGCTGCCGTTCAACCTGCCGCTGCTGAAAGGCGGCGCCCTGCTCGGCGTCGACCTCGCGCAGCTTCCGACGCGCGAGCCCGCGTTGCAGAAGCGCCTGATGTCGGAGCTGACGAACTGGCTCGCCAATGGCGAGCTGAAACCCGTGGTCGGCCGCGTCTTTGCGCTGGACGATTTTCGCGAGGCGTTCAGGACCATGCAGACGCGCGGCGCGCTCGGCAAGATGGTCGTGCGCATCGCGACATAGGCTGCATCGGCGCGGAGGCGCGCGATGCGGCGGTGACTACGCGTTCAGCCGGTCGAACTGGACCTTGCCCGCCTTCATCACTAGCGGAATGTGCTCGCCCTGGCCGAGCAGGCAGGCGACGTCGCGCAGCGGGTTGCCGTCGACCACCAGCAGGTCGGCGATCGCCTCCGGCGCGATGCGGCCGAGCTTGCCCTCCATGCCCAGCACCTCGGCACCGATCAATGTCGCGCTGGCGATCACCGCACGGGGCCCGAGAATCTCGGCGCGGATGCGGAATTCGTCGCTCTGCAGGCGCTGCGACGGCCCGAGCAGATCGCTGCCGAAGCCCATCTTCACGCCGGCATCGCGATAGATCGTAAGCGAGCGCAGGCCGGCGTCGCGGACATCGGCGATCTTGGCGACGCTCTCCGGCGGCAGGCCATACTGGGCGCCTTCATTGGCCAGCGCCTCGTAGGTGACGAGCGTCGGCACCACATAGGCGCCCTTCTCGGCCATCAGCCGCGCTGTCGGGGCATCGACCAGATTGCCGTGCTCGATGGTGCGCACCCCGCAGCGAACCGCGCGTTCGATCGCGGCAGCGGTATAGGCGTGCGCAAGCACGTAGGTCTGGCGGCCGCGCGCCTCCTCGACGATGGCGCGGATCTCGTCCTCGGAGTAGCCGAAGGCACCGACCGGATCGGTCGGCGAGGCGACGCCGCCGGAGGCCATGATCTTGATCTGGTCGGCGCCCATCTGGAGCTCTTCGCGTGCGGCCTTGCGCACGCCATCGACGCCGTCGGCGACGCGCGCCAGCGCGCCGACCCGTACGCAGCACGGACATGGCGCATCGCTCGCAAGGTAATCCGAGCGCGCCCGCATGTCGCCGTGGCCACCGGTCTGGCTCAGCGCGCGGCCGGAGACGAACAGCCGCGGGCCATCGGTGAGGCCGGTCTCGATCGCCTGCTTCAGCGCATGGCCGGCGCCGCCGGCATCGCGGACCGTGGTGAAGCCGCGCCTGAGCATGCCGCGCAGCAGCAGCGTCGAGCGCAGCGTCACCAGCACGTTCGGCATGTGCACCTGCTGCGCCAGATTGAGCTCGACGGCGATCGCGTGCACGTGCAGGTCGATCAGGCCGGGCATCAGCGTCTTGCCCTTCAGATCGAAGGTGCGATCGGCCGTGACCTGGAGCGGCCGGTCGGAGACCTCCTTGATCAGATTGTCTTCGACCAGCACGTGTTGTCCCTCCAGCAGGTCCGGCTGGAGCGGATCGAGCAGAGCGGCGTTCTTGAAGAGGATGCTGGGCATGGTCGTGTCCTGTCCGGTCAGGATGAAGTCGTCGTCAGCAGCGCGGGCAGCGCGAGCTGGGCAAAGGGAAGGCAGGCGGCGGCATCGTCCTCGCCGTACCATCCGGCCTCGTGAAGCAGGTTGAGCGAGCCGAGCGTGCGGCCACGCCAGCGCACGGGCATGTTGAGCACGCTCTCGCAGCCGAGCGAGGCGATCAGCTCGTGATCGGCGAAGACGGCGCGCAGATCCTCCCGCGTGTAGCCGATATAGGCCTCGCCGCGGTCGAGCACGGCCTCGGTCCACGGGCCAGGCGCGAGGCGCTTGCGTCCGCCGGTCGGATAGGGACCGGGCAGATTGGAATAGACCCGCGCCGCTTCGCCGCTGTCCCAGTCATAGGTGAGGATCGTGAACAGCCTGTGCCCGATCGCCGACTTCGTTGCGTCGTCCAGTGCCGCGAACAGCGCAGCCGGCTGATCCACCCTGCCCTGCGCGGCCGCGACGGCGCACAGCAACGGATCAGCCGCAACTTTCGTCCGTGTCATGCCGCCTCACCCGCCGCGATCTCCTCCAGCGAACGGCCACGGGTCGGCACGCCCATCAGCACGACGGTGACCGCCCCGAGCAGCAGCACCGTGGTGGTGACGCCGAACACGCCGCCGAAGCCGAAATTGGGATAGAGATAACCGACCAGGATCGGCGAGACGATCGCGCCGATGCGGCCGATTGCAGAAGCGAGCCCGGCGCCCGTGGTCCTGACCGGCGTCGGGAATACTTCGGCGGTATAGGCATAGACGCCGGCATAGGTGCCGTTCATGAACAGCGACAGGAAGATTCCCGCCGCCATGATCTGCTGGTCGCTCTGCGCGAAGGCGAGCCCGAGCGCGCTGATGCCGCCGAGCACCATATAGGTCGCGATCGTCGCCTGCCTGCCGATGCGCTCGTTGAAATAGGCGGCACTGAAATAGCCGGGAATCTGCGCGCAATAGATCGCGATCGAGTAGGCGAAGCTCTTGGTGATGCTCATGCCGTTCTGGACCAGGAGGCCGGGGATCCAGACGAAGAAGGAATAGTAGCTGAAGGTGATCGCCAGCCACATGATCCAGGTCATGATGGTGATGCGTGCCTGGCGGGCCGCAAGAAGCGCCGCGAAATTCGCCAGCAGCGTTCCGCCCGTCCCCGTAGGCGCTGCGGCTTCGACCACCGGCGGCGGCAAGACACGGCCTTCGCGCGCAAAGCTGGCCTCGATCCTGTCGAGCACGGCTTCGGCTTCCTTGTCCCGTCCGCGGCTTTCGAGCCAGCGCGGCGATTCCGGCAGCGCCCGGCGCCACCACAACAGCATGACCACGGGCACCGCCGTGATGACCAGCACGATGCGCCAGCCATTGTCATAGGCGGGAACGATGAAATAGCCGAGCAGTGCCGCGGCAACGAAGCCGAAGGAGAAGAAACCGGCGAGCGCGCCGGTAAAGCTGCCGCGGTAACGCCGCGCGACGAACTCGGCGAGGTAAGGCGCGATGATCGCGCTCTCCGCACCGGTGCCCATGCCGGCGACGACGCGGGCGGCGAAGAAGGACGGCCAGGTGTCGACCGCCGCGCTGACGATCGATGCCACGCAATACAGCGCCAGCGCAGACATCATCACGGCACGGCGGCCGATCAGATCGCCCAGCGTTCCCGCGAACAACGCGCCGAACAGGAAACCGATATAGGTGCTGCTGCCGAGCACGCCGATCTGCACGCTGGTCAGGTTCCACGCCGTGCGCAGCACCGGCAGGATGAAGGCCAGCACCGCCGCATCCATCGCATCGAACATATAGCCGAGCCCGCCCATCAGCAGCAGGTGCATGTGGAAGCGTGCGAATGGAAGGCGCTCGATGCGCGCCGATATCATCGACATGAAAGTCCCCTTCTGATGTCACGGGCCCGGCGCGCCGCTCGGGAGGGAACCATAGACAAAGTGACATTATCGTCATAATTTATAATTATGATCTAATATATCACTATGGTGAATGTTCGTGTCGTTCCGCGCGCTCGATCTCAACCTGCTGAAAGTCTTCGAGGCGCTGATGACCGAAGGCAGCGTCACGCGCGCGGCGAGCGCACTGACGATGACCCAGCCCGCGGTCAGCAATGCGCTCGCGCGGCTGCGCGACGCGCTCGGCGATCCCCTGTTCGTCAGGTCCGGCACCGGCATCCGCCCCACCCAGCGCGCCGTGGTGCTGTGGGAGCCGATCGGCGAGGCGCTGGAAAGCGTCCGCGGCGCGCTCGACGAGCAGGTATTCGATCCCGCCCGCGCGCAGACCGAATTCAGCCTGTCGATGTCGGACTACGTCTCCTCGCTGGTGATGCCGAACCTGCTCGGCCATCTCGGCAAGGTCGCGCCCAAGACGCGCGTCCACACCGTGCCCAACACCGTGGTCGAGATCGCCGACCAGCTCGAGGACAACAGGGTGGACTGCGTGCTCAGCGTCTATGTCAACGAGGCGCAGCAACCGGCCTCCATTCGCTCGCGCTCGTTGTGGACCGTCGACTACGCCTGCTTCATGCGGCGCGGCCATCCGCTCGCCGCGCAGAAGCGGCTCAGCACGCGGACCTTCCTGAGCGCAGGCCATGTCGACGTGAGCCTCGCCGGCAAGACCATGCCGTCCTACGATCTCTTCCTCGCCTCGCGCGGCCAATCGCGCAATCTGGTCGCGACCGTCAATCACTACAGCGCCGCCTACGAGGTCGTGCGCCAGTCCGACCTGATCGCCGTGCTGCCGAGTGACCTGCGTTCGCAATCAAGGCACGCGCCGTTCCTGCATGCGATGCCGCTTCCGCTCAAGGCGCCGCCGCGGATCGTCAGCCTGTTCTGGCACCAGCGCAACGACACCGTGCCGGCGCAGCGCTGGCTGCGCGAGACCCTGGTCGGGATGTTCGCCGGTTCGGATTGAGCACGGTACGATGAAAAAGAGGAAACGGTGCGTTTCCCGGAACAGCATTGTTGCACCGGCCGCCGCGGCCTAGCTCCTCCGCAAAACGATCTCCCCCCATATGCGACAGGCGCAAGCGCGCCCAGAGGCCTCAGCGATGACCGCACCGCTTCAATTCGGACTGGATACCTTTGGCGACGTGACCAAGGACGGCGCAGGCAGCATGCTTCCGCATGCCCAGGTGATCCGCAACGTCGTCGATGAAGCCGTGCTGGCCGACGAACTCGGCCTCGACTTCATCGGGCTCGGCGAGCATCATCGCGCCGATTTCGCGATCTCCTCGCCCGAGACCGTGCTGGCGGCGGCCGCGGCGCGCACCAGGCAAATCCACCTCGGCTCGGCCGTGACGGTGCTGAGCTCGGACGATCCGATCCGCGTCTTCCAGCGCTTTGCGACGCTGGATGCGCTCTCCAACGGCCGGGCCGAGGTGATCCTGGGCCGCGGCTCGTTCACCGAGTCCTTTCCGCTGTTCGGCTTCGACCTGCGCAAATACGAAGAGCTGTTCGAGGAGAAGCTCGATTTGTTCGCGGCGCTGCTGCCGCAGCAGCCGGTGAGCTGGGAAGGCAAGCTGCGTCCGCCGCTGCGCAACCAGCTCGTCTATCCGCCGGTCGAGAACGGCCGGCTCAAGACCTGGATCGGCGTCGGCGGCAGCCCGCAATCGGTGGTCCGCGCGGCACATTACGATCTGCCTCTGATGCTCGCCATCATCGGCGGCGATCCCGCGCGCTTTGCGCCCTTCGTCGATCTCTATCACCGCGCCTCTAGGGAATTCGGCCGCCCCGCGCAGGCGATCGGCGTGCACTCGCCCGGCTATGTCGCCGAGACCGATGCACAGGCGCGCGAGGAGCTGTGGCCCGATTACAAGGCGATGCGCGACCGCATCGGCAAGGAGCGCGGCTGGCCGCCGATGGGCCGCGACGAGTTCGTGAACGAGGCCGAGCACGGCTCGCTCTATGTCGGCTCGCCGGAGACGGTGGCGCGCAAGATCGCGAAGACCGCAAAGGCGCTCGGGATCTCGCGGTTCCAGCTGAAGTATTCGGCCGGACCCTTGGCGCACGAGAAGCTGATGAAGAGCATCGAACTCTATGGGCGCAGGGTGGTGCCGATGGTGCGGGAGATGATGGGGTGAGTTGGGTTCAGGACCAGTCCGCCTGCGCCCTTCGGGCTACGGCGTGACAGCCTTCGCTCACTTCGCGCCACAAGCACTTATGCTGGCTTGCCTAGCCGTAGCTCGCGAAGCGAGCGAAGGCTGGTGGGGGAGGCAGGACTCGAACCTGCGAAGCCATGAGGCGGCTGATTTACAGTCAGCTCCCTTTGCCACTCGGGACACTCCCCCGCTCGACGGCAGCACAATCGGGCCGGACCTTGCCGGCGACCGAGAACGGCCATGGAACGTGAAGGCCGCGACAACCCGGATCGGGGCGCGACCGGGCGCGTTTATGGGCGAAGCGGTGGGGCAAAGTCAACCGAGGCGAACAGCTAAAATCGCTCTCCGAGGCACCCAAATTGCCATATTCCGGCACCCGTGACACAAGCGAGCCCATGAAGGACAAAAAATTTGCCCCGAGGGGCCCCCGCGGCGGGGCTAAGCCCTTCAAGAGAACAGGGAAATCGGCCGGCCGGCCGGCCTGGCGCGACCGCGATTCGCACGCCGACGGGCCGGTCATCCTCTATGGCTGGCACACCGTCACCCTGGCGCTGCAGAATCCGGCGCGCCGGATCCGCAAGCTGACCCTGACGGAGAACGCCGCAAAGCGCCTTGTGGACGAGAACATCGCGACCCGCGTCACCCCCGAGATCGTCCGCCCCCAGGAGATCGACCGGCTGCTGTCGCCCGACGCCGTGCACCAGGGCCTGCTCGCCGAGGCCGATGCCCTGCCCTCGCCCGACATCGAGACCCTGGAGCAGGAAGGCATGGTGCTGGTGCTCGACCAGATCACCGATCCGCACAATGTCGGCGCGATCCTGCGCTCGGCGGCGGCATTCGCGGTGAAGGCGATCGTCACCACGGCGCGCCACAGCCCGGAAGCGACCGGCGTGCTGGCGAAGGCCGCCTCCGGCGCGCTCGAACTCGTGCCTGTGATCACCGTGCAGAACCTCGCCCGCGCCCTCACCGCGCTGAACGAGCGCGGCTTCCAGACCGTCGGCCTCGACAGTGAAGGCAGCGAGGACATTGCGGACGTCACGCTGCGCGAGCCGCTGGCGCTGGTGCTGGGCGCCGAAGGCAAGGGCCTGCGGCAACTGACGCGCGAGACCTGCAGCGTCGTGGCGCGGCTGGACATGCCCGGCGAGATCAAGAGCCTCAACGTCTCCAACGCCGCCGTGCTCTCGCTCTATGTCGGCGCCAGCCGGCTCGGGCTGATGAAGCGGTAGCAAAACAAAACGCCCGCCCGCATATGCGGACGGGCGTTTGCCTAACTCAACCGATCAGGCGATCAGTAGTAACGGCGCAGCACGCGGTGACCGCCGTAGTACGGCGCGTGGCGGTGGGCGTAGCCATAGCGCGGACCATAGCCGTAGTGCGTGCGCGGCAGATAGCCGTAGCGCGGGCCGTAGCCGTAGCGGTACGGACGGTAGTACGGGCGGTGATAGGGAGCGGCGGCGCGATAGCCATAACCGTAGCCGTAATTGGCGGGCGCAACGACCGCGTCCTCACGATAGGTCGGATACGGGGCGAAAGCGCCCGGGCCGGTATAGGTCGGGCCCTGGTTGACGTAATAGTACTGCGTGGTCGGCTCGGCGAGACGCTCATAGGCGCCGTAGCCGTATCCATAACCATAGCCGCCGCAGCCGGTGTTGCAGCCGCTATAGACCGGCGCAACGGGTGCGCACGTGCTGAAGCCGCAAGCCGCGGCGGGCGCAGCCCCGACAAACATCACGGCAGCCGCCGCGACCAGTCCCGAAATCATCTGACGCATTACTCTCTCCTGTTGATTTCTGTTTTGTTGGATTGTCGTTTCTCAACCCGGCGGCCTGCCGGGCACCTGTGCACGCGGCCGCGGCCGGGGCGGTCGCGGACGATCGTTGATCTCTGGCGCGTAGATCACCGGCGGCGGATCGACGGGCGGATCCATCTGCACCGGCAGCGGCGCGGACGACGCGCCCCAGCTCTGGTGATAGCCTTCGGCGGGCTTGGGTAATTTGCGGTTCGCGGGCGGCTCGACCTCGAGCCGGCCGTAGCCGGGCCGCAGGCCCAGCGTCGGATAGTAATGGCCGACGTCGGAAGGCTGACGTTCGGCGACATAGCGTCCGCCATAGATCGTCGGCTGCACCTGGACGTTCTTGCCGAGGCCCCAGACACCTTCGACGACGGCATAGGACGCATCGATGTTGTTGATGATGATGGGCACGCCGGGGCGGCCGGGCACCACGATGTCGAAGCCGCCGCCGGCAAACGCCGTCGCAGGCAGTCCGATCAGAAAGGCAGCGAGCGCAACAACGCGCATGAGAAAGCCCCGGTTATCCGGAGCGCAACCTATCCGATCGCCGCGCAGAGAGGGTTAAGGCCCCTTCACCAAATTCCGGTAAGCCTAATGCGTAAGGATTGCACGCCGCTCAAATGCTGCAGCGCCGGCTAGTGAAGCGTTAACGGCGCCAATCGCGTGCCGGAACCACGCCGGATGCTCACATCCGTTTGACAATTGACGTGCAAAAATCGACAGGTTTCATCGGAACGTGTGGCGTCGTCAGCGTTTAAGCCCCCGTCAAATCACAAACGGGAGACAACAACCATGAACGCTAGACTTCTTGGAGCCACGGCGATTGCAGTGACCATGCTGACCGGCTCGGCCATGGCGCAGGCGGTGATCAACAATCCCGGCCGCTGCTCCGCGCAATTCCCCAACGCCAATTGCCAGAACCTCGGGCCCGGCAACCCCTATACCGACAACGGCTATCGTCATCGCCGCGTCGCCTACCGTCAGACCAATCGCGACTGGGACAATGACTGGAACAGGAGCCGCACCGGCTTCTGGCCGACCGACGTTGCGGCCGGCGTAGCCGGCGCTGCCATCGGCACGGCGGGCGCGATCGCCACCGCGCCGTTCCGCGCCTCGGACAATTCCTACGCCTACGACCAGTCGTGGGACAATCGCGGCTGGGACAACCGTGGCTGGGACACCCGCACCTACGCCCAGCGCAACGGCTTCGTCTGCACCCCCGGCACCTGGTTCAAGGGCGAAGACGGGCGGCGGCACATCTGCCAGTAAACGTCCGAGGTCGAACGCAACACCTCAGGCGGCCCTCGGGCCGCCTGATTCATGCCCCGCGGCGGCGACCGCGGTTCTGGCACTTTCCGATCAAGTCTGGTATTCGGCGCGCACGGACGGACAGCCCCGGGACATGCCGGGCCCTGCCCGTTTCCGGGCGTCGCCGGCTTAGCTCAGCGGTAGAGCAGCGGTTTTGTAAACCGAAGGTCGGGGGTTCAATCCCCTCAGCCGGCACCAGTCCTGAGATATCACTCAGCAGATGCCATTCAGCGCGAAGCTTTCGTCGCACTGCCTTGCTGAAAGTGTTCGGCACCGGTGATCTCGACCCAGGAATGCTTGGATTGTTCGAACACCGACATCGCGGGCGCTCGCAATTTCGGATCCGCGATCGCGCCGACGGCGACGCCGATCATGGTCGGCAGCCTGTCTGCACGCCAGTACACCGTTGAACCGCAGTCGGGGCAAAAATAGTTGCGGACCTTCGCGCCGCTGCCGCCATCGCGGACGAACTCTTTCGGGCGCCCCGAGATCGTGACCGTGTCAGTTGGATAGAACGCACCGACGCCGAAAGGCGCGCCGGTTCGTCGCTGGCAGTCGGTGCAGTGACAGGCAGCCACCAGAGCGGGCGGCCCGGACAGCGAGAGCGCAAGCGCGCCGCAGCTGCATCTGGCATCCATCATCTGAACACTCTCCTTGGTCAGCCCGGAGACGCCTGCCGCCCTGTTGCGAGCGACTATGTGGCCACCGCGTCAGGCAATTGATCCAGCCGCCACAGTCCAAGGCTCTTGTCGCGCCAGCCGCCTGCGCCCTCCTCGCAGCGCTCGTCGATCAGCTCGCGCGGCGATGGCCAGTTGAACGGCGCCCGCTCCATGTTCAGGGCGCGCCAGTCGCCATCCTCGCAATCGGCATTGCCGTCCCATTCGGGAAAGGTCGTGACCAGCAGGAAGCGCGCACCGCTCGCACGAAAATTCCCGATGGCGCGCGCGATGTTGGCGAAACTCAAATGCACGAGGCAGTCGCGGCACAGGATCAGGTCGGCAGGCGGCAGTGCATCGCGCGTGATGTCGGCGAGGCGGAAGCGGCCGTGAAGCTCACCGCGCGCTGCGCGCTCGCTATTATCAGCGATCAGCGACGGCACGATGTCGATGCCGGTATAGTCGAGATCGAGCTTGATGCGGCCGATCCAGCCGGCATCGCCGCAGGGCGCATCGAGTAGCGAGCGGACGCCGAGCCGTTGCAACAGCGGCGGAAGCGCTTCCCGGATCGCAGCGGTCGCGACGTCCTCCGAGCCGAGGCCGGAGACCGAGCTCGCCGCGCCCCACAGGTTGGTCCGCTCGATCCGCTCGAAGCGCGCGGCGAGATCGAGGTCCGCAAAATTCTCGCGGTCGGCAACGAAGCGCTCGTGGGCCAGCACCGGTGGACGATTGGGGATCATGGGACCGCTCGCGACTCGGAATTGGGACGCGACCAGACTATATAAGCAGAACAAAGTTCGACATCATCGCGCGCGAACCTTCTCGCGCCGTCCGGTTCCCCTGCTCCCGATGCGCTCCACCACCGCCCGCGAGAAAGCCAAGATCGCCGCCGGCGCGGCTGCGGCCGTCGTGGCGACGGCCGTCCTGTTCGTCGTCGCCATGGCATTTCTGCTGGCGCGATAGATGGGTCGGCGCGGCGGACGGATGCCGCCGCGCGTCTTAGGCCGCGCGCACCGTGCGCAGGAATTTGCCGACTTCGTCCTTCAGCCGGTTGCTGTCGGTGGCCAGCATCTTGGCGGTCGACAGCACCTGCGAGGAGGCCGAGCCGGTCTCGGCCGCACCGCGCTGCACGTCGGTGATGTTCGAGGAGACCTGCTGGGTGCCGTGCGCGGCCTGCTGCACGTTGCGCGAGATCTCCTGGGTCGCAGCGCCCTGCTCCTCGACGGCCGCGGCGATGGTCGAGGACACTTCCGAGAGCCGTTCGATCGTCGCGGAGATGTCGCGGATCGCGTTCACCGATTCCTGCGTCGCGGTCTGGATGCCGGAGATCTGCAGGCTGATCTCGCCGGTCGCCTTCGCGGTCTGTTCGGCCAGCGTCTTCACTTCGGAGGCGACGACCGCGAAGCCGCGGCCGGCTTCGCCTGCGCGCGCCGCCTCGATCGTGGCGTTGAGCGCCAGAAGATTGGTCTGGCCGGCAATGGTGTTGATCAGCTCGACGACGTCGCCGATGCGCGTGGCCGCGACCGAGAGCTCGCTCACGCGCTCCGTCGTGGTGCGCGCCTGGGTCACGGCCTCGCCCGCCATCCGCGCCGATTCCTGCACCTGGCGGCTGATCTCGTTCACGGACGAGGACAGCTCTTCCGTCGCGGTCGCGACCGACTGCACGTTGCCGGTGGCTTCGCCTGAAGCCGCGACGACGACCGAGGTCAGCTCCTGTGCGCGATGCGCGGTGGTGGCCAGCGTCGAGGACGATGCTTCGAGCTCGGTGGACGCCGAGCCGACCGTCTCGATGATCTCGCCGACCGCACGCTCGAAGCCGTCGGCAAGGTTGATCATGTCGCGGCGGCGCTGCTCGGCCGCCTGCTTCTCGGCTTCGGCCTGCGCCGCCTTGAGCCGCTCGACCTCCAGCCCGTTGGTCTTGAAGATCTCGACGGTCCTGGCCATGTCGCCGATCTCGTCGCGGCGCTCCTTCTCGGGCACCTCGATCTTGAGATCGTTGCGGGCGAGGCCCTCCATCGCGAGCTTGAGCCGGGCGATCGGGCGCGACATCGCGTTGAAGCCGATGAACAGCGCGATCGCGATGCCCATCACGAGGCCGCCGGCGCTGACGCCGATCACGGTCCAGGTCGCGGACCTGGCATCGCGGATGATGGCTTCCTTGCGCTTGCCTGTCGCCTGCGCCGTGTCGGTCACGAATTGCACGATGCGCGCGAGCGCCGCGTCCAGCACCGGATCGCACTCCTTGTGGGCGCGTTCGGCAGCCTTGGCATTCTCCTCCATGCCGCTCGCCTGCGCGCCGGCCTGCAGCACCGGGTCGCAGCTCGTGAAGGCGGCCCTGAGCTGGTCCGCGATGCTCTTGATCTGGCTCGAGCGGGACGGATCGTCCTTTTCCGCGGCATCGAGATATTGGGCGATCTCGGCGCGGTTCTGGTTCGCGGTCTTGAGGCGGGCGGCGTTGCCCGCCTCCGTCGCCTCGGTGAAGACCGCATAGAGCGCCGCGTGGTAGGTCTCGGCGCGGCGCTGGGCGCGGGTCAGGTTGAGGGCGGAGGATTGCGCGGCAGCGAGCTCGCTGAACCCGTCGACCGTCGCGGAGAGCTCGCGCGCGCCGAAGCCCGCGACAGCGATCATCGCGCAGCCCATCACCGCCACGATCAGCGCAACCTTCCACACGATCTTCAGATTGTTCAAAAAGCTCATCTCAGCCGTCCAATGATTTTTTCAGGGCGTAATCCCAGCAACGTGCATTGGAACTGGTCATCGTTAAAAATTGATGCCAATTGGGGCGGGTAGTCATACGGAAAAATAACCTTCTCCGGCCTTCCCGTAAGCTTCACGTCAGCTTTGGCGCATGTGCCAGGCATCCTGGGCCGCCGGAACAAAGCGCGCGTGCCGGTCGTTTTCGGCCCATGAGGATCCGGGAAGAAAATCGAAACATGGTTTTGCTGGGGACGGTGACGCTGTGCTGCGCCATCGTGGCCGGCACGCTTGCGCTGCTCGAGCCGGTCGTCAGACCAGTGCCGGAGCGGCAGGTCGCCGACAGAGGGCCGATCGAAACCGCGGCCCCGGAGGCCGTGCGCGTGATCGGGGCGCCCTTTGTGCCCAACGTCAAACCGAGCCAGCGTTAGCACTCACCGCGCCGGCGTGCACTCGCCCTCCTTGGCCTGGGCATGAGCACGGGCCAGCTCCTCGGCGAACGCGATCACCTCAGCTCGTCTGTCGGGCGACAACAGGAGAAAGGCACGAACCAGCCTCAAGCCTTCCACGTCGTCCGACTCGTCTGTTTCTTTCCCGGCATCCATTCGCACACTGTCAGGCGACCGGGAAAAATATGCAATCCCTTGCAGGATACCTTCTTGATTCGGCCCTCGACCTTTGGTGGAATGACCCCAGCAAGGGTGGGTTGGCCCATGAAGTGGATCAGAGAGCGCGACGCACTGATCGCGCAGACAATGGCCTTCGTTCAATCCGTCACCGGCAAGAAGGATGAACTCCATCCGCCGGAGCCCTCGCCTGCTGCTTTCGAGGCTTTCGAGGTAACCACGGAGATCGTGACCATTCAGGCCGTGACGGCTGCTGTCGAGGCCGAGCCGCCCCCGCCGGCACCTCCTCCACCGGAGCCTCCCCGGCCCCTCCCGGTCCCGCCACCGCGCATGGCCAGCGATTTCCGCACCGAGATGCAGGCCCGGATCGCGAATTTCCGCAAACACCAGGAGCGGTTCGAACGCGAGCGCGAGGAATATTGCGCGGCGACCCTGTCAAAGCTCCGCGCCGCCATCCGCGACGTCGGCCGTCCCCCGCCGGCCGAAAAGTAGGGCCGGCCCGTCCGCGGCCACCTACAACCAGGACCAAACCATCCAGAGATTGGCTGCGCAGGCGCTGAAAAGCGCCAGCGTCAGCGGCAGGAGCATGTGCCCGCAGGAGGTTTTGAGGTCGCTCGTCATGGGCCAAAACATCCGCTGATTCCGGCCGGAGAGTCCCAAGGATTCTTTTTTTGCGGATTCAGGACTCGTTTACGACTCAAGGCCCGGCCCTCTCGATCACGCCCCCGTGATCGTCCAACAGGCCGGAACCCCTCGCCCGGCGGAATCGTTAACGGGCTTTCCCGGAGCGGAAAGAATGCCCTACGCCCTGTTCTGCAACGATGCCCAAATCAGCAAGGCCTATCCTGATGAGGCCGACGTCTGGAAACTCGCGCAGCGGAGTGGCCTGGTGGTGGATGTCAGCACCGACGAGGAGCGCCATGGGCCGCGCCGGGTGCTCGACAACGACTACGAGATCAAGCCGTGCCGGGCCGCCCAGGGCGAGGACCCCGCCAGGAACAAGGCCGAGGCCGAGCATCAGTCCCGGATGGAGCTTGAGCTGAATTCCTAAGGGTTGGTTCGGACGCCGGAACGATCAGGGCGTAGCGGTCGCCAGCGAAGCCTGCTCGCCGGCCAGCACCACGCAGGCCTTGCGGCGGTGCAGCCCGCGGATCGCGCCGGTCACCTTCAGCACCTTGCCGGACGGACAGGAGGCGTCTTTGACGAAGGCCACCTCATAGGGTGCCAGCATCAGAGGCTCGGATTTGAGGATTGTTTGGGCAGCGCAAGGCAGGGTGAGGATGCACGAGAGCACTGTCGCCGATACCAAGATACGCATGACCGTCGTCCCACCAGCCCGGTAATTCTCATATAACGCGTTCCGGAGCGCGAGTTCCGTAAGCGGCAAAAATTATTTTTGCTTTACGCCCGCCCCATGACACGCGTGAGAAACCGCGTGCCGGAACGTTTGCCTGCAAATGACGCGCCAGATGGTTCACGCAAAGCAAACGGCGGACCGGGACGTACAGGCGGCCAAACGAAAGGCCGGCTGGGAGCCGGCCTTTGTCAGATCTTCGATCCCTTTGGACCGGCTGGCGGATCAGTAGCGCGAGGCCGGCTGGCCGCCCCAGCCGAAGCGGTAGTTCACACCGACCTTGACGGTATGCTCGTCGTCCCGGCCGCGGACGCCGACGATGTCGGCCGGACCGGCGGTGAAGGTCGTGCTGCCAAAGTTGTAGTACTGGTACTCGGCCTTGGCCGACCAGTTCGGCGCGAACATGTATTCGAGGCCGGCGCCGACGGTATAGCCGTCCTTGTTGTTGCCGGTCGCGGTGAAGCCCGTGGGCACACCCGCGACGTTGACGCCGAGGCCGCCGTTGCGCCAGGCGTAACCGCCCTTGGCGTAGAGCAGCGTCGGACCCCAGGTATAGCCGATGCGGCCGGTCACCGAGCCGAGCTGGTCGGTGTTGGAGGTCACCTGGGTGCCAGCCGGGAATGTGACACCGTTATTGTTGGTCGGCAGCCAGGAGTACTGGGCTTCGATACCCACGACCCAGTTGGGCGCGAACTGGTAGTCGAAGCCGCCCTGCACGCCGCCCAGGAAGCGGGCGTCGCTCGACTGGAAGCTGCTGTCGCCGGCGAACGCGCCGCCGACATGGCCGCCGATGTAGAAACCGGTCCAGTTGTAGATCACCTGCGGCGGCGTATAGGCGGGTGCCTTGGTGTAGGGCCGCGGCTGAATGTCCGCCGCTGCGGCCGGCGCTGCCAGCGCCAGCAAGGCCACTGCGCCCAGCAAAATCGTTTTCATGTCCATCCCCGTTCTTTCAAATCGACCCTCAGCAAACAACGTGGCGTGAATTTGGTTGCTTCGCGGCGATGCCGGAACGTTGATCGTTCGCAACTGTGACGGGGTGGCAACATCGCGATTTTGTTCCGTCACGCCCCCTCGCGCCGACCGATTTTGTCGTTTGCGCAAGGCTTGCCGTAACGTTTAGTCGCAAGGCCAATCCGCCCCGTTCAAAGCTCGCCAAAATGTGATCCGGCGGCTCCGGCTGCCATCGTTCTAGCAGGGGGCGATGAAGGCTGGCTTTGCGCTACCGCGTCATCTTTTCCAGTTCCGGAAAGGGTGCGTAAACCGCACCCGCGCACAGCTCGCCGGCGCGGTCGACGACGCGATCGGCCCGTCCGTTGACGAAGACGGCGGCCCGCTCCCGCATGGCCTTGTAGCTGCCGTCGCTCTCGCGCGGCGTGAAGTGCAGGCAGGCGATATAGAACTGCCGTCCGCCGATCTCGCGCAGCACCGGCTCGGACATGCTGGCGTCGCGCACGCCGACGGGGTTGTTGAGATAGGCGCGCATCAAGGCCAGCGTGTCGCTGCGGAAATTGTCGGGAAACGGCTGCGGGCCTCCGGCCTGCCCACCGTCCAGGGCGGGACGATCACCGCCGCTGCCGAAGCACGCTGCGAGCGCCAGCGGCAATGCCAGGATCAGTGCCGGCTTCGCCGCACGTTTCGCCAATCGCCCCACCGGTCACGCTCTCCGCTCGCCCACAATCGGGAGACACGTTCTAGCCCCAAGGCGGTCCGGCTCCAAGGCGGCGCGAAGGGAATTCGCTTTGCAGAACGCACCGGCCCGCCGCCGGCACCTCGCGCTTTCGCGCAAGACGCCGAACGGCGGGACGGGCCTGAACTCCGCACGCGGCAGCAGGGCAATGCCAGGGATGCCGCCGCGCGGGATCAGACTTAGCTGCGCTTCTCGGTGGTCACCGGCTTGGTGACGTCGGGCTGCGCCTTCAGCGACTTCTTCGACGACACCTGCTTGTGGTGATGGCGATGCTTGCGCACGGTCTTGTGCTCGTCGGGCGTCACCGCGGCATTGGCATTCATCGCCTTCGACTTGGTGTCGACCTTGGCATCCGCCTTGACGTCGGAGGCCTTGGTGTCGGCCTTGACGGCTGCGTCCGGCTTCACGGCAGTGGTCGCCGCCTTGGTCTGGCTCTGGTCCGCCTTGATCACCGGCGCGGTCGTTGTGGTCTTGCCGGCCTCGGCCGCGAAGGCCGGGGCTGCGATCACGGAGGCTGCGAGCAAGGCTGCGGAAATGGTCTTCAGCATGGTGGTCTCCTCTTGGAAGGATCTTGAGGCGGCGCCCTCTCGCCAACCCTTCGATCGTAGGTGGGAGCCTAGGCGCGGCGCGCTGAACCCAGTCTGAAGCCGGTTGCAGGCCTCCGTTCATCTGGATGACAAGTTTGTCATCCGGCTTTCGGGGAATAGATCGTGCGATGCGGGAATGTTTTCGCCGCCGGGGTGTTCCGGTCTTCGGGCAATCGTGTAGGATCGCCACGTTCCATACGGGAGAACTTAGATGCGCAAACTCTCAATGCTTCTGCTGCCGGGCCTCGTCGCCGTGTCGCTGGCGGCTGCGCCGGTGCTGTCAAGCGCCTACGCCGCCGGCAGTGACGAGCCGTCCTCGCCGCCGAAATCGGACTCCTCCTCGTCCAAGAAGGGCAAGAAGAAGAGCTCTTCCGTCAGCGACCCGAAATTCCTTGCGGCCTATCGCACCGCCTACACCACGATCTACGACAACCACAATTATGCGAGCGCGATCGACCAGCTGAAGTCGCTCAAGCGTGACGACGTCGCCGACGTCGCGAACCTGATCGGCTATTCCTATCGCAAGCTCGGCGACTATCAGTCGTCGAAGGTCTATTACGAGCTGGCGCTGAAGGACGATCCGAACCACGTCCGCACCTGGCAGTATTACGGCCTCTGGCAGCTCGAGCAGGGCAACCGCGAACAGGCGCAGTATCATCTGAACAAGATCGCCTCGCTCGCCGGCACCGAAAGCTCGGAGTATCGCTCGCTCGCCGCAGCGCTCGACAAGCCGACCGGCGCGACGCTCGTCTACTAAGTCATCTCCTCTCAGAACGACGCGAACCGGCACAACCCAGGGGTTGTGCCGGTTCTGCTTTCTCGGCTAGCCTTCGCGCACGAATCCTCCCTGACGATTGGTGCGCAATGGATACGTGGCTGCGATCCGCGATCGACTACATCGGCTCCTGGATCGAATTCCAGCAGACGACAATCCAGCAGCCCGGCGTCATCGTCGCCTTCGCCCATCGCGGCGAAATCGTCGCGGAGCACGCATTCGGCCTCGCCAATCTCGACACCGGCGAGAAGCTCACCCCGCGCCACCGCTGCCGCATCGCCTCGCACTCGAAAAGCTTTACCTCGGCCGGCATCATGAAGCTGCGCGAGCAGCGCAAGCTCCGGCTCGACGACACCGTCGGCCAATATGTCGGCGGCCTGCATCCGCGCGTCGCCGAGACGACGATCGCGCAACTGCTCTCGCACACCGCCGGGCTGACGCGCGACGGCGCCGATTCCGGCCAGTTCATCGATCGCCGTCCATATCTGAGCGCGAAGGAGTTGCTAGCGGAGCTGAAGCTGCCGACCGCGATCGAGCCCGCCACGCGCTTCAAATATTCCAACCACGGCTTTGGCCTGCTCGGCCTTGTCGTCGAAGCCGTGACGAAGGAGCCCTACCCCGTCTGGATCAAGCGCGAGATCATCGAGGCCGCAGGCCTGCGCGAGACTGAGGCGGACGCGCCGCTCCCCAAGGGCGCCCCGTTCGCGCGCGGCCATACGCGAAGAGTGCCGTTGGGCGAGCGTTGCGTGATCCCCGGCGACAATCCCACAAACGCAATGGCGTCCGCCACGGGCTTCGCCGCCACCGCCGCGGACACGGCCCGCTTCTTCGCGCAGCTCGCGCCCAATGCGAAAAAGAGCCTGCTGTCGGCCGCAAGTCGCCGCGAGATGACGCGGCATCACTGGCGCATCCCGCAGAGTTTCGAGGCCTATTACGGCCTGGGAATCGGCGCCGGCAAGCTCGACGGCTGGGACTGGTTCGGACATGGCGGCCACTTCCAGGGCTATATCTCGCGGACTTGCGCCATCCCCGCCTGCGAGCTCGCGATCAGCATCATCAGCAACTCCATCGACGGCGCAGCGCCGTTCTGGATGGACGGCGCGATGCAGATCCTGCGCGTCTTCAAGACCCGCGGCGCACCCGAGCGCCGCGTGCGCGACTGGACCGGTCGCTGGTGGACGATCTGGGGTGCGACTGACCTCGTGCCGGTGGGCAACCGCGTGCTCGTCGCCAATCCGCAGCTCAACAACCCGTTCATGGATGCCGGCGAGATCGAGGTCACGGGCCGCGACACCGGCAAGCTCGCCTGGGCGGCCGGCCATTCCAGCCATGGCGAGCCGGTGCGCCGCGTCCGCGACAAGCGCGGGAGGATCAGCGACATCTGGATCGCCGGCGCAAACGTGAAGCCTGCGGGCGTCGTGGCAAGCGAGATCGCGCGCCGCTATCCGCCGCGCAAGCGGCGGCCTACTCCCGGATGAGCGTCTCGACCTCACCGCGCAGCGCCTGCCGAGAGCCGTCGCGCGAATAGAACATGTGACCGCCGGGATAGACGGCGAATTTCACGCGCCGGGTCGCGAAGGCCGGCAATTGGTCGAGCACCCGCTTGGTTCCGAAATAGGGCGTGGCGAGATCGAACAGGCCGTGCGCGACCAGCACGTTCAGCCTGGCGTCGGTGGCGAGGATCTGGCGCAGATCGGATACCGATTGCGGCGGGTTGATGCCGCGGCCGAAATCCCAGTTGCCCTCGACGCTGCCGTTCAGGACCTCGTAGGAGCCATCCGGCCGCCAGTTCAGCTTGCGTGTGAGGACATCGACCGCGGCGCTGGTCAGCGGCGCCTGCAGCGCATCCCCGGAGGGATCGCCGAAGCGCGAGTTGCCTGAATCCGGATAGGGATCGAGGCCGCGCACCGAGCCGTCATAGCGTCCCGTCACCTTGCCGTTCCTGCGGTCGAGCTCGCGGCGGAATTCGCCGACGTCGAGGCGCCCGGCGAGCCTGCGGCTCACCGCCTGGTCGATGCCGGTGAGCTCGGCGACCTTGTCGGCGAGGCGCGTGGTTGCCTCCCTGTCCGCCTCGCCCTTGACGAGATCAGTCAGAAACTCGCCGCGCGCGTAGGCCTCGACATCGGCAAGATCGGCGCGCTTGACCGGCCCCTTGGCTTCGCGCGCCACCGCCACATAGCTCGGCAGCGTCGCGACATATTGCAGGAGGCTCGTGCCGGTGAACTCACGGAAGTCGAGCAGCGGCGACACCAGGATCAATCCCCTGACGCCGACGCCGTGCTGGAGCTGCAGCTGGCGCACCACCTTCGGCCCGCGAATGCCGCCATAGCTTTCGCCCGCCACATATTTCGGCGAGACCAGGCGATCGTGCTTCTCGAGCCAGCGGCGGATCACCAGCGCGATCGAATTGACGTCGCCGTCGACGGAGTAGAAGGACTTGCGCGCATCCTCGCCGCTCGCAACGAAGCGGCTATAGCCGGTGCTGACGGGATCGATGAAGACGAGATCGGTGAAGTCGAGCCAGGTCTCCGCGTTCGGCTTCACCTCGGGCGATGCCGAGGGCGAGAGCGCTTCGCCATCGAGCGGCAGCCGCCAGGGACCGACGGCGCCGAACTGCAGCCAGGCCGAGGACGCGCCCGGCCCGCCGTTGAACAGGAAGGTCACCGGGCGCGTCGCGCGGTCGGCACCGTCGAGCTCGTAGGACGTGTAGGCGATATCGGCCAGCGGCTCGCCCTTGCCGTCGAACACGCGGATCGAGCCTGCGGTCGCGGCGAAGTTGAGGGAGCGGCCGGGCAGATCGAGCGTCTGCCTGGTGGTGGAATCCGGCGGCAGGCGGTGCGGCTCGGACGCCGAGGGATTCTGTGACGCAGGCTGCGCGCCGCTGCCGCGCCCGCCCTTCTGACCGGCCGGCGCCGCCGTCTCGGCGCGCGACTGCGGCGGATCGTCCGCACGCGCAAAGCCGGCAAACGCGATCGCGGACACAGCCAGCACCATCCCCGTTCGTCGCAGTGCCGGCAAGCTCATGACCATGTTCGTCCTCCCTGCCCGGCCGTGACAGCCGGTGAGGCCGAAAGGCTAGCGCGAAATTGCGACGGTTTGGGGGATCACGGGCCCGGCGGCGCCGAACGAGGCCGATCGGGCGCGAAACGACCCGGTTTGCCCCGATCCGGCGGCGGGTCGTTTGCCTTGAAGGGCGGTCATCCTCGACAATGGAGGGCCACCTCGTATAGACGAGCTCGGCGGAACTTTCTCGAGCCAGCGGGCCTGCCCGACAGCCATGACCAAGCCATCGCGATACGACCGGATCGCCTTCGTTGCCAGCCCGAGCAGCGAGGCCCAGACCGCCTTCAACCAGCTCACCGCCCAATATGGCAATTGCAATCCCGACGAGGCCGACGTCGTGGTCGCGCTCGGCGGCGACGGGCTGATGCTCCAGACGCTGCACCACCACATGCGCACGGGAAAGCCGATCTACGGCATGCATCGCGGCACGATTGGCTTCCTGATGAACGAGTACTCGGCGCACGATCTGCGCGCGCGGCTCGAAACGGCGCATGAATCCGAGATCAATCCGCTCCTGATGCGCGCGACCGACGTCAACGACCGCGTCCACCTGCACCACGCCATCAACGAGGTCTATTTGTTCCGCCAGACCTCCCAGGCGGCGCGCCTGCGGATCCTGATCGACGAGCGCGAGCGGATGCCCGAGCTGATCGCCGACGGCATCATCGTGGCGACCCCGGCCGGCTCGACCGCCTATAACTTGTCGGCGCAGGGCCCGATCCTGCCGATCAACGCCGCGCTGCTGGCGCTGACGCCGATCAGCGCCTTCCGGCCCCGCCGCTGGCGCGGCGCCCTGCTCCCCAACACCGCCTATGTCGTGATCGAGGTGCTGGAAGACGACAAGCGCCCGGTCGCGGCGGTCGCCGACCACGAGGAGGTGCGCAGGGTCCGGCGCGTCGAGGTGCTCTCGGACAAGAGCATTTCGATGCGGATGCTGTTCGACCCCGGCCATAGCCTGGAAGAGCGCATTCTGCGCGAGCAGTTCGGCACCTGAGCCACCTGCCCGGCGCCCGCCGGCAACCCTTCATTAACCCCCGGCGCGATATGGTTAACGAAGATTGACCGCTTCGGCCCGGGCGACATGTTCCGCATCGACTTCAACAAGCTGCGCTTCCTCGTCTGCGACGACAATCCGCACATGCGCCGCATCCTGCGGACGCTGCTGCATTCGTTCGGCGCGCGCGAGGTCTACGAGGCCGAGGACGGCGCCACGGCGCTGGAAATGTATAGCCATTACGTGCCCGACATCGTCATCACCGACTGGGCGATGCCGATCTTCGATGGGCTCGAGCTCGCGCAGATGATCCGGCAGCCGGAATCCAAGGGTAACCCCTACGCGCCGATCATCATGCTGACCGGGCATTCCGAGAAGCGCCGCGTCACGGTCGCGCGCGATGCCGGCGTCACCGAATTCCTGGCCAAGCCGATCTCGGCCAAGGGGCTGTACCAGCGCATTCTCAACGTCGTCGCCAATCCCCGTCCCTTCATCAAGACCAAGACCTATTTCGGTCCGGACCGGCGCCGCAACACCAACTCCGCCTATATGGGCCCGGAGCGCCGCGTCGGCGAAAAGCACGAGGTGCTGCAGCAGCCCTCGCTGCTCGACAAGGCCCGCTCCTCCATCTAGCGCAACGTCTTCAGACGAGGCAGGCATCATGGCGAAGAACAGCGCAAGGGACATCGAGGTCAAAGCCTTCGCCACGCATCAGGTCATCACGCAGCCCAATCCGCTGCGCAAGGTTCTGCGCCGTGTCGAAGACAAGGACATGGACGATCCGGTCGCCCGCGCCGAGCAGGCGCTCGCGGGTCTCTCCGGCGAGTTCGGGGACTGGATGGCCACCGAGGTGAGCCGCCTCTCGGCCGCCTACGTCGCCATCCGCCATGACGGCTTCACCAAGGAGCGGCGCGACGAGCTGTTCCGCGCCGCGCACGACATCAAGGGCGACGCCGCGACGTTCGGCTTTCCGGCCGCGGCGGGCGTAGCCGAGAGCCTGTGCCGTATCATCGAGCACGCGCCTGATCTGGAGAAGGTGCCGGCCGAGCTGTTCACGCACCACATCAACGCCATTCTCGCCATCGTGCACGAGAACACCAGGCTCGACAGCATCAGCGTCTCCGCCGAGCTCAGCCGCCGCCTGCGCAAGGTCGCCGACGACTACCTCGCCCAGGTCAATCGCGACCGCCCCGAGCATCTCGAGGCGATCCTCGCGCCGAGCATTGTGCCGGCGGAGTAAGGGGCGCCTCGCTTCCCCCTCTGCTCTATCGCTGCGATCGGAATCGTAGGGTGGATTAGCGTAGCGTAATCCACCTCTTCAATCACTGCAGAGACAGACGTGGTGGGTTACGGCTTCGCCTAACCCACCCTACGGCATCTCGCTAGGCCGCGATCAGATCGTCGTACACCGGATCGATCGCATCGTCGGCGACGATCTCGTCGCAGAACAGCCTCGCCTCCTCGCGCGCGGATTCGGTGGCGAAGCGACGCAGCAGGACCATCAGCGGCTCGGTGGCGCCGCGGTCGGTCTCGCAATGGGTCAGCACGCGCTCGACCATGCGGCGGCGGAGCCGCGCCGCGCCGTCGTCGCTGTCGACGAAGCCCTGCTCGTGGCAGGCATCGAGCGCCACCTGGAACGCCGCGAACGTCGCCTCGGGCAGGCCCGCGCGGCGCAGCAGCGCATGCAGGCTGTTGCCGCCGCGATCGTGCAGCAGCGCGGTGACGCGCGCCAGCGGCATGTCGGCGAGCTCGGCCAGCGCCGCATCGAACAGGTCGAGATTGCTCGACAGCAGCGCGCGCAGGATGAGACCGGCGGTGAGCTGGCCGGTGACGCGCAGATGATGCACCAGGCCCTGCATGTCGTCGCCGCGCGAGCGCGCCGCGATGTTGATGGTGGAGCGGTCGCGCGCCTCGATCGTCACGCGCTCGGCGCGGTCGGCGCTCAGCCAGTTCCGCGCCACGACGAACTGCGCCAGGGTCTCGGAGAGCTTGGCCACCAGCGCCGCGCGCGTTGCCGCCGGCAGATCGTCCAGCACCAGCATGGCCTCGCGGATCGCGGCGAGATGACCGTGGCGTTCGACGATGCGATTCCACGAGAACGGCGCGAGCTCGGCGTGCGGATTTTCGATCAGCTCGAGCGCCGACGCCGCGCAGCCGACTTCGGCGATCGCGGCGCAGACCGACACCGGCAGCGCGATGCGGCGGGCGACCGCGCACTGCACCTCGTCATTGCCGGTTGCGACGATGTCGACGAGATCGGCATCGATCAGCAGCGGGGAATGTTCGAGCACCGGCAGCGCGACGGTCGGCTGGTCCGCCGACAGCGCCCGCACGATCGAGGCGGGCGCATCGAGGCTGCGCGCAAACGCTTCGGCCATCGCCTGCCGCACCAGCGGCGAGGGATCGTCGAGCAGCATCAGAAGCGCGCCCTCGGCGGCGATGCGGTCGTCGGTGGAAAGGTCCGAGATCAGCCAGGCCCGGGCCAACGCCCGCGTCGCCTCGGCCCGCTCACCGGCGGGCGCCGTCCTGATCCAATTGATGAACTGCCGAACAATCATGCTGCTTCCGGCTTACACAACAAACGAAAATGGTGACGGCTCGTCACCTGCAACACAAAATAAACCACGACGCTTAACAAAGCGTTCACCATAACTGGCTGGTTTTATTGACGTTTTGTTAAGGGAACCGAGAGGCCCGGGATGTGTGCCCCGGACGCAGCGCCGCGCGCCTTAGCGGTGCGCTGCAGAGCCGGGGCCCATGCAGCGATCCGTGCGGCTCCCGGGTCCCGACTCTGCGCAGCAGCGCTTCACGCTGCGGCGCGTCCGGGACACGAGATCTCGATTAGCTCGAGAACGTGCCGCTGCGATCGCTGAAGAGATCGAGCGGTTGCGGCGGGCGTACGTCCGGCGTCGCCGATGCGACCGAGGTGAGCGAGGCGTTGTTGCCCCACAATTTCTGCACGGTGGTCGAGACCGGTTGGGTGGTGTCGCCGGGCTGATAGATCGAACGGAATGCGGGCGTGATCGGCGTGTTGTCTGCAACTGTCGCTGACGATGTCGCGCTCACCGGCGTCACGGCATTCGTATTGGGAAAGGTCTGGAGATAAGCGGCGTTGTCGATCATTGGCGCGGTGGGCTGCACACCGTTGGCGCTGGCGACGTCCGTGGTCGAGGGCGTGCCGCCATACATCGCCATCGCGCTGCGGGTCACTTTTGAATTCGCCGCGCTGGCATAGCGCGCATCGAGCACCGAATAGACCTCGGAAACGCTGCGGGCGCGGCCGTCCCTGGCATAGAAGATCGAGCGGTTGGCGGATGCCGCATTGGGAAACAGCCGCGCGCCGACCGCTTGCGGATTGTCCTCGGCATTGGCGATCAGTTTTGCAGCTCCGCCGACGCCCATGAAATGCGCCATATAGAGCTCGCTGTCGCTCGGCCGGCGGCCGAGCAGGCCGGTGAGCTTGAAGCTGTTCGACTGGGTCAGCGCCGCGGCCATGCCGGATGCGGCTTCCGGATCGTCGCGCAGCTTCATGATCGACCGCTTCATGAAGGGGTCGTCGACGGTGTAGGTGCCGGACGATGTCCTGGTAATGGCGTCGGCATAGTTGCCGTAGCCGAGCTGGCTCCCCGCCTCTTTCACGGTGCCGAGCCAGGTCTGATCGATGAACTGATAGAGCCCGTGCGCGGACGATGTGGTGGCACCTGCGGTCGGATCGAAGTCCGATTCCATCTTGGCCGTGGTCAGCATGTACTGGAAGCTGACGCCGGAGATGTTCGAGGCCTGCTTGATCGCGCCGGCGACGCGCGCCCGCGTCGGATCGAGAACCGCCGTCTGTGAGGCACTGGAATTGTCGACCGACATGATGGAGTGCCCGCCCCGCGCGGCGTTGAGCGGCACCGGCAATTCGGCGCCCTGTCGTCTCACCGTGGGACAGGTATGGTTAATGCGGAGTTAATCCGGGCTGCCCGGTCATTCCGGGGCGCGTAGCGCGAGCCCGAAATCCACCGAGCCGCTCATGATGCCTCACCATGGATTCCGGGTTCGGCTCTTCGAGCCGCCCCGGAATGACGGAGAGCTACTTCTTGTAAACGTCGCTCGGATCGAACAGCCGCTCGGCGTCGGTGAAGACGAGCCTGGCTCCGCCACCCTCCGCCTCGACCTTGCGATAGAAACACGACCGGCGGCCGGTGTGGCAGGCCGCACCGATCTGCTCGACCCGAAGCCAGACCGCATCCTGATCGCAATCGGTGCGCATCTCGACCACGCGCTGGGTCTGACCTGAGGTCTCACCTTTTCGCCACAAGGCATTGCGCGAGCGGCTGAAGTACCACGCCTCGCCGGTCGCAATGGTCTTGCGCAGTGCCTCGTCGTTCATGTGCGCGACCATCAGCACATCGCCGGTCGCAACATCGGTCGCGACGACAGTCACGAGGCCGTTCGCGTCGAACCTGGGGAGGAAGGAAAGGCCTTCCTCGATCTCGTGGGAGTGAGCGGACACTGTACCCTCGCAGATGAGCCTCGCGAGGTCAGCGCTGGAGGCCTCGCACCATGGACAGGAAACGGGCCTGCTCCGCCGGATTGTCGCGGAACATGCCGGTGTAGCGGCTGGTGAAGGTGGAGGCGCCATGCTTGGCGACGCCGCGCACCGACATGCAGGTATGCTCGGCCTCGATCAGCACGGCAACGCCGCGGGGCTTCAGGATCTCGTCGATGGCCGCGGCGATCTGCGCCGTCAAATGCTCCTGGGTCTGGAGCCTCCGGGCGAAGATGTCCGTCAGGCGGGCAAGCTTCGACAGACCGACGACGCGTTCCACCGGCGTGTAGGCGATATGCGCCCTGCCGTAGAACGGCATCATGTGATGCTCGCACTGCGAGGTGAACTCGATGTCGCGCACCAGCACGAAGTCGTCATAGCCGGCGGTTTCGCCGAAGGTGCGGTCGAGCACCTCGGCCGGGCACTGGTGGTAGCCCTGATAAAGCTCGTCGAAGGCCTCGACCACGCGGCGCGGCGTGTCGAGCAGGCCCTCGCGCTCGGTGTTCTCGCCGATATAGGCGAGCAGCGTCTTCACCGCCGCTTCCGCCTCGGCGCGCGCCGGGCGCGGCTGGTCGGCGCGGACGGCGGCCGCGAGGAATTCGGCGGGATCGAGCTCGGCCGGGCGGGGCTCGGGCTGCTTGGTCGGGCGGATCGGCTTGATGGTCGCGTCCATGTCTACTCCGTTCGACGGCCTCAAAGGCCGGAGTGTCACCGGCAGACGGGGCGGCATGCCGCCGGACGCCTGAGCAGAATTGTTTTAGCAAAAAAGGTCCGAGCTGATTACGCTGGCAGCGCAGATCTGGATCACTGCCACCGCACCGCTGGACTGTTTTTCCGCCAGTTCCGACCCTATATAGGACCCTGAACGGCGCCCGCCAAGGCCGATCCGGCCCGGAATGGGTCTGGAAGTGTTGGACTCCATCACATGCTGAACGACATTTATAACAAGCGGATCATCGAGCTGGCCGGGAATATTCCGCGCCTCGGACGGTTGCCAGCCCCCGATGCAACCGCGACGGCCCACTCCAAGCTGTGCGGCTCGACCGTGAAGATCGACCTCAAGATGGATGGGGACACGGTCACCGACTTCGCCCACGACGTGAAGGCCTGCGCACTGGGACAAGCCTCTTCATCCATCATGGCAAGTCACGTGGTCGGCTCGACTGCGAGCGAACTCCGTGAGTTACGCGAAACCGTTCGCAAGATGCTCAAGGAGAACGGCGCCCCTCCTCAAGGAAAATGGGAGGAGATCAAGTTCCTCGAGCCCGTCCGCGAGTACAAGGCGCGCCACGCCTCGACGCTGCTGACCTTCGATGCGGTGGTCGATGCGATCGGCCAGATCGAGGCCAAGGCCAAGCAGCCTGCCGCAGCGCAAGGCTGAAACCCATCGCTGTCATTCCGGGGCGCCCGAAGGGCGAACTATGGTGCGCAAGTGCGCACCTGAGAATCTCGCGCGACAACATCTGGATTCCGGGTTCGTCGCTCTGCGACGCCCCGGAATGACTCTGGGGAACTACTTCTGCGCCGCCGCCGCAGCGGGCGCCGCGACCCCCCCGGTCGGCACCAGGGCTTCCGCCGTCTGTGTCGACTTGGCCGGCTGCTCCGGTTCCGCACCGAACCTCGCCTGCGTCTTCGGAGCCAGCTCCGCCACGGCCGGCGCCGTGACGTCCACATGCGGCAACACGTCGGCGACGAGGTCGGTCGTCACGAGGTTGGTGAGCTTGAGCTCGCCGGAATCGAGTTCGTGCAGATCTTCCCAGGGCGGAACGCTGAGTGCGAGCGACAGCAGGTCACCGGCCCCGCCCATATCGAAGGTGTATTTGGCGAGGCGGCCGATGTCGCGCTCCACGATCATCAGGTCCTGCGCACTGTAGCTCGCCGCCTTGGCATCGTCGGCGCGGTCGCCCATCCAGATCTGGTGGACCCGGACATGGGCCGCTTCCGGCACGTAGCGCTTCTTGCCGGCCAGCAGCAGGAACACGCACATGGATTCGCAGTAGGCCTCGGGCGCGACCGCGGGACGGGCCGACTGCCCGCTGCGGTTCTGCAGGCTGATCCCAACCGTGGTCAAAAGCCCGAGATTGCGGAAGCGCCGGCCGAGGGAAATCGCGTCGTTGACCGATCCGCCGCTGGAATCCAGCACCACGGTGGCGCCACCGAGCTGGCGTCCGCGCGCAAATTCCTCGAAATCCCGGGGGGTGTCGGCGGTGATGATGCCGACCGCGCTGATCCAGCCGCGGCAGTTGGGCTCACAGGCGACCCAGCCGAATTTCATCGGCAGCTTGCGCTCTTCGAGGGCGGCACCCGCCCGTGCCGACGATCCGAACGTCGCGATGGCCCCCGCCAGCACGACCCCACAAACGGCGGTTCCCACAAGCAACCAGCCGCGACGATTGAGCGACTTCAGTAGTTTCAAACTGGTCCCTTCCCCAAGCCCCAAGGCGATTCAGGCAAGCCCCGTTCGGCGTTCAATGAGTCTACACATGAACGTCACAAAAATGGTATCCGGGGGAATACAGCCCGTCCATAGATACTTGCTGCACTGCTCCCAAAAAGCACGCAAAATATGGCGTGGAAACAACAGCTTGCAGTTCCCTGCATTGGAACCGCGCAAGTCCCCGCTCAACCTCGCAGCAACGCGCACATGAAGCATTCAACCTGCGAGCACTGCACCACTCCGGTCGAAGGCGTCCTACGCCTCCCGCGACGATTCGGCCGGGCCCTGATCTGGCTCTACCGCCATACGCTCTCGCCCCTGGTCGGCTACAATTGCCGGCACCTGCCGACCTGCTCCGTCTATGGCGACGAGGCGATCGAGCGCTTCGGACTTTGGGCCGGTGGCTGGATGACGCTGGCGCGCCTGCTCCGCTGCAATCCGTTCGGCACGTCAGGCATCGACAACGTGCCCCTCGCCGCACCGCAAAACGCGCGCTGGTACCTGCCCTGGCGTTACGCGCGCTGGCGCGGAGTCAATCCGTCTTAGCCGTGTTGCGGTGCTGCGCGCATCGCTACCCCAAGTGGAACCCAAAACGCTCGCTCGCGTTGTTGTGATGCTCCCCCCGGGAGGAAACAACAATGCGCTGGAAAATCAGCCCCCTCTTCCACTTCAGGCCAGGCCCCCACCCTGGCCACAGAGCGCACGACCCGAGAACCCTGGACCTGCTCGCCATCATCGCGCTGCTCGCGCTCGCGGTCGGTTCCGGCTGGTATCTTGCGACGAGTTTTGCAACGCCGCCCCCCACGACAGCCTTCGTCGTGCCAAGCCAGAGCGTGCACTGGTAGCGAGAGCGTCGCTACCGGTTCGCGCAAAGAGAACGCGCGCGGGTGCAAGACTCTAGAGGTCCAGCACCAGCCGCTCCGCGTCTGATCCGGCCACGCAGACCATGAGATAGCGCTCGCGCTCATAGGGCGACAGGATGCGGTCGCGGTGAACCGGCTTTCCCTCCAGCCAGCCGACCTTGCAGGCGCCGCAGATGCCGCCGCAACAGGACGTCGCAACATCGATGCCCCCTTCCTGCAACGCCGCCAGCATGGTTTGGCCGGCGCGAACCTGGATCTCGGTCCCGGTGCGCGCCAGCGCCAGGGTGAAGGGCTTTGCATCGGGATCGATCACCGGTGGCGGCGCAACGAAGCGCTCGACATGAACGTTCGCCGAGGGCCACGCGGCAGTCACCCGCTCGAAATCGCTCGTCATGCTTTCCGGTCCGCAGCAGGCGACCAGTGTCTGCGATCCCCCCTCGCCGACGAGTTGCGCGAGATCAGGGCGCCCGATCCTGGACGTCCTGTGCACGACGACGCGACCCTGATCGATCAGCGATGCGAGATGCGCGGCGAGCGGTATCTCCTCGCGCACGATCAGATGCAGCGTGAAGTCGGCCTGCTCCGTCACCTCGAGATGCCGCGCCATCGACAGAAACGGCGTCACCCCGATGCCGCCTGCGACAAAGACATGCCGCGTGATATTCGCATCCGGTCCGAGGCCGCCGCGCGGCAGCGAGACGCCGATGACATCGCCCACGCGGACGTCATCGTGGAGCGCACGCGAGCCGCCACGCCCCTCCGCCTCGCGCTTCACCGCGATGACGTAACGCTTGTTGTCGGCGGGCGCGTTGCACAGCGAATAGGTGCGGACGAGACCGGTCTGCAGATGCAGATCGATGTGCGCGCCGGGCCTGAACGGCGGCAGCTCCCAATGGTCGGGATCGATCAGGGTGAACAGCTTGATGCCTGCGCCGGCCTCTTCAATGCCGGCGACGATCGTCTTGACCGTCGTGATCGGACGCGCCTTCATGCCGCGTTCCGCACGATGTCGCCGACCCGGACGATGCCGCCTTGCAGGATCCTGCAATTGAGGCCGGAGCGGTTGATCAGGGGATCGAAGATCGCCTTGCCGGTGATCTCCTCGATATGCCGGCACGGCACCGACAACCGCGTCGCTTCCAGGAGGGTCTCGCCGAGCCAGAAGCGGCGCCCGACGAGGTGATTGAGCGGCACGCCCTCGACCGTGACATTGCGCCGGTGCTCCTCCGGGCCGAGCTCGATGCCGGCGTCGCGCTTCAGCGCAGCCAGCGTTTCGAGCTCGAACAGGGTGACCTGTCGGCCCTCTTCGGGCTTGTGCGAGTAAAAGCCCTCCTCGTTGCCGATCATGTAGCGATCGCCTTCGATGCCCCGGCCGGCGACGAGATTGATCTGCTCCGCAGAGCGCATCGGCAGGAACGCGCGCGGAGTGAAATGAAGAAAGCGCACCACGCCGGTCCAGCCGAGTTGTGCTGCGCTTTGCGCCGAGCCGGCGCCGATGGTGTCGAGCATGAAAGTTCCCCTTGGGTGAGCGATGGCGCGCCGCCGGCTGCGGCGCGCCACCGGATCAGGTCAGTTCCTTGTTCGCCATCTCCGGCGCGAACGTGGTCGCGGTCGCGGTGATGGCGGCGCAGGCGATGAGCAGCAGCGAGACCGGCCAGGTGGCTCCGCCGCTCCACGCCATCAGAGAGGCCGCAATCAACGGCGTCAACCCGCCGCTGATGGCTGCACCGACCTGAAAGCCGAGCGAAGCGCCGCTGTAACGCAGCCGCGCGGAAAACAGCTCGGAGTACCAGGGCGCGCCGATGCCGAACATCACCATCTGGCCGAAGGTGATCGCGACGACGATGGTGCAGATGACGATGGTGGGGTCGCGCGTGTCGAGCAGCCAGAACAGCGGGAAGGCAAACAGCGCCGAGAACACGCAGCTCGCATAGAACATGGTCTTGCGGCCGACGATGTCGGACAGCCAGCCGAACAGCGGAATGGCGAACAGCGCGACCAGCGATGCGGCGAAGGCTCCGTTCAGCACGACTGTGCGCGACAGTCCCAGATTGGCCGTAGCGTAGGACATCACGAAGACGCCGCCGATGCTGGCATAGGCGATCTCGGAAATCTTCAGACCGACCGCGGTGAAGAACGGCCTGCGATGGTGCTTGAAGATCTCGACCAGCGGCATCTTCGCAACGTCCTTCTTGGCCTGGACCTGACGGAAGGCCGCGGTTTCCTCCATGTTGAGGCGGATGTAGAGACCGACGCCGACCAGCAGGATCGAGATCAGGAAGGGAATGCGCCAGCCATAGGTCATGAAGTCGCTCTCCGGCAGGCTCGCCACCAGCGCGAACATCCCGATCGCGGCGAGATTGCCGATGGGATTGCCGACCTGCACCATGCTGCCGAGCAGGCCGCGGCGATGCGTCGGGCAGTTCTCCACCACCATCAGCACCGCCCCGCCCCATTCTCCGCCGAGGCCGATGCCCTGGAGGAAGCGGAGGCCGATCAGGAGCAGCGGCGCGGCGATGCCGATCTGCTGGTAGGTCGGCAGCAGGCCGATCAGGAACGTGCCGATGCCCATCACCATGATCGTGATCGCGAGCATCGCCTTGCGGCCGACCCGGTCGCCATAATGTCCGAAGATTGCAGCTCCCAGCGGCCGCGCCAGGAAGCCGACGGCATAGGTGCCGAAGGCGGCGATGGTGGCAAGGGTGGGATTGCCGGCGGCGAAGAACACCTTGTTGAACACCAGGGCAGTCGCCGTGCCGTAGATGAGGAAGTCGTACCATTCGACCGCGGTGCCGATCACGCTCGACCACACGATCCGTCGCAAGCTCGCCGCCTCGTCCGGCGCTACGTTCAGGGTTACGTCGTCTGCTACGGTCATCGATCTCTCCAAAAGGTACCGGCGCCAGGGAAAAGCAGTTGGTTCGGTCGGCGGAGCCCGTCGGCGGCCGCGACGGTAAAAATCGATCATGTTTACTATTGGAAATCAACGCCATGGAACGCGGCAAATGCCGCCGATCGCAGCAGAGTGGACGATTTGCACCATTTTTCGGCGAAATTCAGCGATATACCAGCTCACATGCCCACAATATCCGCTCGCTTGCTCGAAATTTCCGCGCAGATGTTTTCTTTTGGAATACACGATCATGCAGCCGAAATGGGCAGCGCGCGCCGCCGGGCTGGCGGTTCGGCGGCATCTGTTGCAAAAGGGGCCTCAGCAGTTCGGGAGACTCATGCGTGCTTGACGTCAGCGAAGCGACAGCGGTCGGGGCCAATATCCGCCAGGCGCGGATCGCCAAGGGCCTGACGCTGGACCAGCTTGCCAAGCAGAGCGATCTCACGCGCGGCTACATCTCCCTGGTCGAGCGCAACCTCAAGATCCCCTCGCTCGCCGCGCTGCTTCGCATGGCCGCCGCGCTCGAGGTCAATGTCGCGAACTTCTTCGACCCGAACGCCGAGCCGGCGCCGCGCTACACGCTGTTCCGGCGCGAGGGCGGCAATGTCCCGCTCTTCCAGGACACGTTCGGCGTGGTGCCGCTGGCAACCGGCCGCACGCGCAAGATGATGGAGCCGTTTCTGCTCAGCCCGCCGCACAAGGCGGCGACGCGTGCCTCGCATGCCGGCGAGGAGTTGCTGTTCGTCATCAACGGCAAGATCGCGATCAAGCTCGACGGCGAGGAGCTGACGCTCGGCAGGGGCGACTGCCTTTATTTCTCGGGCGAGACCCCGCATGAGGTCAGGAGCCTCGGCCGGCAGAAGGCAGAGGTTCTCGTCGTCGTGGCGCAGAGTCCAACCTAGCGGCCGGATGCCGCGACTAGCGGAACCAGAAGAAACGTCCGGCCGACGGCGGGACTGACTCGGGCGGACGCGGCCGCTTCGGGCGCGGCTTCGGCGGCGGCTCGGCCGACGAGGTCGTCTCCGCCGCCGGCACGGTCTCGCTGCCGGGCACCCTCACCGACAGCAGCAGGTTCGACTCGTGCATGCGCCAGCGATAGCCGACGCCGAAATCGATCGGCTGGGCGCGGGTGAACAGTTCGGCGTAGCGCTCCTGGTAGCGTCCGGGGAATTCGCTGATCGGTCCGAGATAGCGGCCGAACGGAAAGAACCGCCATTGCCGCGCATTGTAGTTCGCGAGCGGAATTCCTGAATCGTCCTGGATGATGGTTGCGCTGTTGGCGAGCAGCCAGTCGCGGACGACCGTGAAGTTGCCGGAGTGCAGCAGGTAGGACGCGCTCTTGAGCAGGCTGTTGCCGGGACCGAGCGTCTCGCAGAACTTCAGGAAGCCGGTCGCGCGCGCCCCCTGATTGGAAAGGTCGGTCGAGAAGTAATACAGCGTGCGCACCTCGCCGTCGCTGCCGGCGAAGGTGATGCGGACACCGCGCGTCGCATTCGGTCCCGGATTGTCGTTCCCCACATGCAGCCCGCCCTTGTTGTCGAGCGCGACCATCTCGACGTTGCGGATGGTCTTGCCGGAGCGGGCGAGGAACACATAGAGGATCGGCAAGGTGCCGTTGACCTGGTTGGTGTGCAGGTCGACCTTCATCTGCTTGGTGATGAAGAAGGAGAAGCTCAGGATCGAGCCGAGCGAGCGTTCGACATTGTAGAGTGCCGCGCCAACCGAACCGCGCGACAGCTTCGTCAGGTCGGGCACGGCGCCGACCGGCTCCAGCGCGCCGAGCACATAGGTGCTCGCCTTGGAATAGAAAGCGTTGGCGTAGAGGAAGTCCGGGCCGCTGAACATGTAGAACATGGTCGGCCGCGGCGCCGCCAGGTTGACGTCGGCCCAGCTGCGGATTTTCGAGATCTGCCGCTGCTCGAGCTGGGCGAAGGCGTTGTCGAAGAATTTGGCGTGATGCTGCCAGTTGGGATCCCTGGTCATCGGCACCAGCGGCGAGTCGGCCGATGGCTGCATGCCCGCGAGGAAGCGCGCGGTGTCGTCAAAGGTGACGTCGGCGGCGCGTGCGGACGAGACGGCCGCAGCCAGCAGGGCAAGGGCGACGGCCGCAATTCTCAAGGGTCGGACCATGTCTATTCGCGATGTGATGAGGTGCCAGCGGCGACCGGCCGCCCGCGGAAAACAGCATAAATCAACAGGCCCGAGAGCATGACGAGCATCCCCGACAGCGACTGCACCGGCCGCTCGGTCAACAGGTAGTACATCATGAACGCGGTCACGAGCAGGAAAACGAGCGGCGTGAACGGGTATCCCCAGGCGCGATAGGGCCTCGGCAGATCGGGATCGGTGATGCGCAGCTTGATGACGCCGGCAACGGTGAAGAACGAGCAGAACAACAGCGCGAACTGGATGAAGTCGAGCACCGCCTCGAAGCTGCGCGTGAACAGCAGCAGGGTCGCGACCGCGAGCTGGAACAGGATGGCATAGGCCGGCGCGCCGCTCACCGATCGCTTCGAGAAGACGCGCAGCGCCGGGATGTCCTCCCCCATCGTCATCATCACGCGCGGGCCGATCCACATCATCGCGGAGATCGAGGAGACCAGGCCGACGCAGATCATGGCGCCGACGATCCGCCCCCCCAGATTGCCGAAGATCGCGGTGCCGGCGACGCTGGCGACGTCGAGCTGCCCGGCGAGCGCGCTGACCGGCGTGGAATAGAGAAACACCGCGTTCAACGCGACGTACAGCACGAGCACGATCAGCGTGCCCGCGAGCAGCGCGCGCGGCAGGCTCTGCTGCGGCGTCTTCATCTCGCCGATGATGTAGGTCGCGGCATTCCAGCCCGAGAACGAATACATCACAAAGACGAGCCCGATCGCGAAGGGCGCACTGACGATGTGCGCAAGATCGCCCGGCTGCGGCGTGAAGGCGATCGGCTGCGGCACGCCGACGATGAAGCCGGCGACCAGGAAGGCCACGATCAGCACGACCTTCAGGATGGTCGAGATCAGCTGGAAGGTCGCGGAATGCCTGACACCGGTCAGTTGCACGAGCGAGACCAGCCACACGACGCCGATGGCGAGCGGGATCGGCGGCAGATCGGGCACGACCGACTTGGCATATTCGCCGAAGGCCATCGCGGCGAGCGCGACCGGCGCTGCAAAGCCCACCGTCGCCGAGACCCAGCCGGCGAGAAAGCCGAAGGCGGGATGGTAGGCGCGGCCGAGGAAATTGTACTCGCCGCTCGAGCGCGGAAACATCGCCCCGAGCTCGCTGTAGGAGAACACGCCGCACAGCGCGACGATGCCGCCGACGGTCCACAGCAGCAGGATCGAGAAGCCGGACGGGATGTCCTTGACCTGGAAGCCGAGGCTGGTGAAGACGCCGACCCCGATCATGTCGGCAACGACGATGGCGGTTGCGACCAGAGCGGAGACGCCGGGCCCGCTTCCGGTCAGCCGGCCAGTCCAGGGCGCGCTACCCGCATCTGATGCCGTCATCTCGGTCCTTAAACCTTAGGCGTCACGCCTCGTGGGAGCATCGTGCAGTTTGGTCCAGTCAATTCAAGCAGGGTTAACAAGGGTTAAATGAGGCAACGGGAATTGGTATTTTGACACCTTTTATGCACGGCCATGGGCAATAAACCCAAGCAAACCCCGGAAAGTCCCGCGCCCCGCCCCCACAATCACGACACGATTGCATGGTCCCTTTGAGCGTTCCGGATGGGGAAGTTTCTCCGGACGCTTAACGTCGCCTAAACGCCAGTCGGCTCAATTGTCTAGAGTTTGCCGATGGACGTGACTTTGGGGTCATGGGTGGATGGTCGGGGCCGTTCCGAACATGAGAGCTGACATACGTGCCGATCGGACGCCGTCCGGTCGGCGCGCTCGCGCGCTCCATGTCGGCCTGATCTCAGCCTTGGTGCCGCTGTCGCTGACGCTGGTTCAATGCGGCAAGGCGCCCAATCCGGCAGCGCTCGCGGCGAACTCGCAGGCCAACGTCCAGGTCGTCGCCAAGACCAATCCCCAGCAGGTTGCCAGCGCAGACACGTTCGAGGACCGCTTCCCCGCCCCGCAGTTCAGGGAGCGCTTCCCCTCGGCCAGCGAGAGCTTCCTGCAACGGCAGATGTCCGACTTCTCGCCGAAGCGCGCCGTGCAAGCGCCGCAGCCGGAGCAAGCGCCCTACAAGGTGGCCTCGCTCGCACCGCAAGTCCCCTACCAGCGCCCGGAGCGCGAAGACCTGACGACGCTCGTCAGCATGAAATCGTCGGCCTTCCCGTATTTCGGCAACAACCCCGCCTCCGACGCGCCGTTCCTCAACATCTCCAAGGGCGATCGCCGCGGCCATCGCAGCTATTCGGGGCGCGTCTACTGGCAGGACGAGACCTACAGCGACAGCCGCGTGCTGGTCCACGTGCCCGAGCATTTCGACGTGCGCAAGCCGGGCGTGATCGTGGTGTTCTTCCACGGCAACGGCGCGACGCTCGAGCGCGACGTGCGCGACCGTCAGCTGGTGCCGAGGCAAATCACCGATTCCGGCGCCAATGCGATCCTGCTGGCGCCGCAGATGGCGGTCGATGCCGCCGATTCCAGCGCCGGCAAGTTCTGGCAGGCCGGCGGCTTCAAGCGCTTCATGGAGGAATCGGCGAACCATCTCGCCCGCCTCACCGGCGATCCCAACAGCGCGCGGGCCTTCGCCAACATGCCGATCGTCATCGTCGGCTATAGCGGCGGCTTCCTGCCCACCGCCTGGAGCCTCGAGGTCGGCGGCATCAGCGACCGCGTCCGCGGGGTGGTGCTGCTCGACGCCGTCTACGGCGAGATGGACAAGTTCGCCTCCTGGATCGAGAGCCACCGCTCCGGCTTCTTCGTCAGCTCCTACACCCGCTACACCGCACGGCGCGACCGCGAGCTGATGAGCATGCTCCGGCAGAAGGGCATCAGCGTCTCCGAGGACATGGACGGACCGTTGCGTCCCGGCAGCGTGGTGTTCGTGGAGACCGGCGACGGCATCACCCATCGTGATTATGTGACGCGCGCCTGGACCCGGGACCCGCTCAAGGACGTGCTGGTGAAGATGTCGGCAACGCCCGCGCTCGCGCTGACACGCGTCGCCTCCACCAATCCGGCCGCATCGAGCCGCTGATCGAAATTGCGCGGGCCGGGATTTGGCGCTGCGCTGCCTGCAATTGTCTCAGGCTCTGATCAAAATGTGATGTTGATGGCCGACGGCCCCCGGGAGCCACCGGATTGTTTCCGCTGGCGAGCGCCATAATTTGCCGGCCACATTGCACATCGAATTCTGCGGGGACGGGTCGTTGCGTCAGGGATTGTACAAGGTCGACTTCCACACGGTTCACGGGACCGGGTGCGGCGTCGTCTATGTGGTGGACGGGAAGATGCGTGGCGGCAATTCCGCCTTCGCCTTCATCGGCACCTATACGGGCGAAGGCGCCAGCATCAAGGTCAAGATCTCGACCCAGCGCTACAATGACGATCCGTCCTTCAAGGCGCTGTTCGGCATCGACCGCATCACCCTGACGCTCGCGGGCCGGGAAGACGGCGACACCGCGGAATTCGAAGGCACCGCGCTGCAAGTGCCGGGCGTTGCCTTCAGGGCGGTGCTGAGCCGGATCAGCGACTAGCCGGCTCCAACCTCGGATTTCAGGTCGTCTTGGGCTCAGGTCTTGGGCTCAGGTCTTGGGCTCAGGTCTTGGGCAGCTTCGGAATGCTCTCGGCGAAGCCGTTGAAGCAGGCCAGCCGCTCGTCCTCTTCCTTGAAGAAACGGCAATCGGCGTAGCCCTTGGCCTTTGCCGGCTTCGGCTTCGGCGTCGGCGGAATGATCGCGTCGTAGCAGTTGAGCCGGTCCTTGGTGCCGTCATCGAGCTCGAGGCAGGCCTGGAGCCGCGCAGCGACCGATTGCGGCTTGCCCTTCGGCGCCGGCGTCGCAGTCGCGGCTGCTGCTTTGGTCCCCTTCGGCTTGACCTGCACCAGTGGCTTGTCCCCCACCATCGGTGGCTTGTCGGCCTGCGCGAACGCGGAAGCTGAATAGAGCACCGCGGCAACCGCCAGAATCATCCTCATTTCAGTCATCTCTCTTTGGTCCCCATGCCTCGCCTTCTAGCCCTCCGGCGCGCCGTTTGCCAAGCGCCTTGCACACAGGAAAACGGGGGATTCAGGCGGCAAGGGCAGCAGGCCGGGGCCGGCTCAGGAGCACCAGGACCAGCGCCAGCACGACGAAGCCGGCCGCCGCGAAGCCGACCGTATGCAGCAGTTCGCGAGCGAACAGCAATCCGCCGATGGCGGAGCCGACGGCCTGGCCGATATAGAGAACGGAGGTGTTGAGCGCGACGGTCGCCGGTGCCAGCTTCGGTGCGGCCGTGACCAGGCGCACCTGCTGCATCGAATTGGTCGAGGCAAAGCCGAGCCCCCAGATCGCGACCGCGATCGCCATCAGGACCAGCGTGCCGGCGCCGAACGCCCAGCCCGTGATGCCCGCAAGCAACAGGCAGGTGAACAGCAGCGAGGTGCGATAAGGTCCCCACCCGTCGACGATGCGGGTGGCGATCACGACGCCGAGGAAGCCGCAGACGCCGTAAATGGCGAACACCATGCCGATGGCGTCCGGCCCGGCCCCGGTCAGCTTCTTCAGCAGCGGGCCCATGAAGGTGAACACCGCGAACTGCCCGGACATTTGCAGCATCGTGATCGCCAGCAGCAAGAGGATGGCCCGGTTGCGGCCGACCGCGCTCCAAGTCTTCAAATCCACCGGCGTGCCCTTCAGCCCCGCCGGCAAGCGCAACAGCAACAACAGGAAACTGATGCAGCCGAGCGCACCGATCCCGCCATAGGCCGCGCGCCAGCCGTAGCGGCTGGCGATGAAGGTGATCAGCGGCAGGCCGACGGCAGCAGCTAACGACCAGCCGAGAAAGATGAAGGCGATCGTGCTGCCGCGCCGCTCCGCCGGCACGATCAGCGCCGCGGTGCCGGCAGCCTGCGGCGTGTAGAGCGCGCCGACCGCGAGCATGACCAGGCGGATGACGAGCAGGCTCGCATAGTCGGGCGCGAACGCAGAGGCGAAATTGCCGAGCGCGAGCACCGCCAGCGTGACGGTGAGCAGGGTCCGCCGCTCGATCCGGCTGGTCAGCCACGCCGTCAGCGGCGAGCCGATGCACAGCGTCACCGCGCCGAAGGTGATCAGGAGCCCGGCCGCATGGATGCTGATCCCGAGCCCCGACGACAATTCCGGTAGCATGCCGGCCGGCGCCAGCACCGAGCAGCCGGTGACGAGATTGCCAAGCATGAGGGCGGTCGGCGCGAAACGGCCGGCGGCGGGGGCATTTTCCATGCAAACGCATGTAGCGGCGGCCTATGACGAGTTAAAGGGCGGAGCGCCAAATAGTTGGGGCCGCGCCCTCGCTTTTGCGCGCCACTTTCTTGGAAATGCCGGATTGCGCAGGCCGAATCGCCTGATATATCGCTCGTTCCCGCTTACCTGCGCTCGTTCGCAGGAGTGAGCCTCAGGAGAAAAGCAATGACCGATCAGCCCAAATCCGAGTCCGGCTTCCAGTACAGCCTATCCAACCTCAAGCCCGTGACCCCCGCAGCAAAAGTTACCCTCACCTTCCCCGACGGCGCCCAACGCCAGTATGACAAGAGCATCACCGGCCTCGACATCGCCAAGGGCATCTCGCCGTCGCTGGCCAAGCGCACGGTTGCAATGGCGCTCGACGGCGTGCTCGCCGACCTCAACGATCCCATCGAGGCCGACGCCAAGATCGAGCTCGTCAATCGCGACGATCCGCGTGCGCTCGAATTGATCCGCCATGACTGCGCGCATGTGCTGGCAGAGGCCGTGCAGACGCTGTGGCCGGGCACCCAGGTCACCATCGGCCCGGTGATCGAGAACGGCTTCTACTACGACTTCTTCCGCAACGAGCCGTTCACGCCGGAAGACTTCGCCGCGATCGAGAAGAAGATGCGCGAGCTCATCGCGCGCGACAAGCCCTTTACGAAGGAGGTCTGGGATCGCGAGAAGACCAAACAGGTGTTCCGCGACAAGGGCGAGGCCTTCAAGGTCGAGCTGGTCGACGCCATTCCCGGCACCGAGCCGATCAAGATCTATTACCAGGGCGACTGGTTCGATCTGTGCCGCGGCCCGCACATGACCTCGACCGGCAAGGTCGGCAACGCCTTCAAGCTGATGAAGGTGGCCGGCGCCTATTGGCGCGGCGACAGCAACAACCCTATGCTGACCCGCATCTACGGCACCGCCTTCGCCAAGCAGGAGGACCTCGACGCCTATCTCAAGCAGATCGAGGAAGCCGAGAAGCGGGACCATCGCAAGCTCGGGCGCGAGCTCGACCTCTTCCACTTCCAGGAGGAAGGTCCGGGCGTCGTGTTCTGGCATCCGAAGGGCTGGACCATCTTCCAGCAGCTGATCGCCTATATGCGCCGGCGCCTCTCCGGCGACTACAGCGAGGTCAACGCGCCGCAGATCCTCGACAAGGTGCTGTGGGAGACCTCGGGCCATTGGGGCTGGTACCGCGAGAACATGTTCGCGGCGCAATCGGCCGGCGACGAGGCCGAGGACAAGCGCTGGTTCGCGCTGAAGCCGATGAACTGCCCGGGTCACGTGCAGATCTTCAAGCACGGCCTGAAGAGCTACCGCGACCTGCCGTTGCGCCTCGCCGAGTTCGGCGTGGTGCATCGCTACGAGCCCTCGGGCGCCATGCACGGGTTGATGCGCGTGCGCGGCTTCACCCAGGACGACGCGCACATCTTCTGCACCGAGGACCAGCTCGCCGAGGAATGCCTGAAGATCAACGACCTGATCCTGTCGACCTACGCGGATTTCGGCTTCACCGGCGATCTCACCGTGAAGCTGTCAACCCGGCCCGACAAGCGCGTCGGCACGGACGCGATGTGGGATCACGCCGAGCGGGTGATGGCGACGGTGCTGCGCGAAATCCAGTCGCAGAACAATCACATCAAGACCGAGATCAACCCGGGCGAAGGCGCGTTCTACGGGCCGAAGTTCGAATACGTGCTGCGCGACGCCATCGGCCGCGACTGGCAGTGCGGCACCACGCAGGTCGACTTCAACCTGCCGGAGCGGTTCGGTGCGTTCTACATCGACCATGACGGCGGCAAGAAACCGCCGGTGATGGTGCACCGCGCGATCTGCGGCTCGATGGAGCGCTACATCGGCATCCTGATCGAGCACTATGCCGGCAACTTCCCGCTCTGGCTCTCGCCGGTGCAGGCGGTGGTCACGACCATCACCTCCGAAGGCGACGAATACGCCAAGGTGGTGCTCGAGCAGGCGCGGCGCGCCGGGCTTCGGGTCGAGATCGACCTGCGCAACGAGAAGATCAACTACAAGGTCCGCGAGCACTCGCTGGCCAAGATTCCGGCGCTGCTCGTGGTCGGCAAAAAGGAAGCCGAGACGCATTCGGTCTCGGTCCGCCGGCTCGGCAGCGACGGCCAGAAGGTGATGACGACCGAGGAGGCGATCGCCGCCCTGGTCGACGAAGCGACCCCGCCGGACGTCCGGCGGGCCCGCGGCGCGGTCTGATCCCTGAAATCGATCTAAATTCGCTTCCGGTTGCGGGCGTGCATGCTTATCTCGGCATGGCACGCCCGACGACCAGCCGAAGAGGACATCGCAGTGCCCGACGCCATCGAACTCCTGAAGACCCGCCGCTCGGTCAAGCCGCGCGAGATGACAGGACCCGGCCCCTCGCCGGCCGAGCTCGAGACCATCCTCACCATCGGTGCGCGCGTGCCTGACCATGGCAAGCTCGCGCCCTGGCGTTTCATCATCTTCGAGGGCGACGCCCGCCAGCGCGCCGGCGAGGTGATCGCCAAGGTTTTCGCCCGCAAGAATCCCGGAGCCCCCGCCGCCGACATCGAGACCGAGCGCAAGCGCCTGATGGACGCGCCGCTGGTGATCGGCATCGTCAGCTTCACCAAGCCGCATCCCAAGGTGCCGGCGTTCGAGCAGGAATTGTCGGCGGGCGCCAGCGCCATGAACATCGTGACGGCCGCGACCGCGCTCGGCTACGGCGCCTGCTGGCTGACCGGCTGGTTCTCGTTCGACCGCGACGTGCTGGACGGACTTGGCCTCAAGCCGGACGAGAAGCTCGCCGGCTTCATCCACGTGGGCACGCCGACCAAGCCGAGCGAGGATCGTCCGCGACCGTTCCTTTCGGAAATCGTGACACGTTTTTAATCGAAGTCTTGTTGACGCTCCCGACGTCTTGCGGCTTTGTTCCCGGCGAGGGAGGAAGCCGGAATGCAACGTCGTGAATTTCTGGTTGGGGCCGCGCTGCTGGCCGGCTCGATGGGCCGAAGCCGCGCCGCCGCCAGCAGCATCCCCGCCCCGTCTCCCGACGGCCTCGATCGCATCACCGCCTATTTCAGCAACGAGGTGACGACCGGCCGCCTGGCCGGCGCGGTGATCATGGTGCAGCAGCACGGCAAGCCGGTCTATTTGCAGAACTTCGGCGTGCGCGACACCAGGACGGGCCTCGCGATGACGCCCGACACGATCTTCTCGGTCCACTCGATGACCAAGCCGATCACGTGTCTCGGCGCGATGATGCTGATCGACGAGGGCAAGCTCGCCCTCACCGACCCCGTGTCGAAATACATCCCGCTTTTCGCCGAGACCCAGGTCGGCATCGAGCCGGAAGGCAGTGCGAAGGTCGAACTCGAGCCGCCGGTCCGTCCCGTCAACATCGAGGATCTGCTGCGGCACACCTCCGGCATCAGCTACGAATATATCGGCGCCCCCTGGGTCATGCAGGTCTATCAGGCCGCCAACATCTTCGAGGGCCCCTTCAACAACAGGCAATTCGCCGACCGCATCGCCAAGCTGCCGCTGACGCGCCAGCCCGGGACATTGTGGCGCTACGGCCATTCCACTGACGTGCTCGGCGCCGTCATCGAGATCATCTCGGGCCAGACGCTGTACCAGTTCCTGAAAGCCCGCATCCTCGATCCGCTCGGCATGACCAGCACCAAGTTCGTCCTGACGACTCCCGAGGAGCGCGCCCGGATGGCGCGGCCGCTGCCGAACGATCCGATCCTGCTCGCCGGCGAGCGCGACCGGCTCGCCCATCCCGAATGGGAATCCGGCGGCGGCGGCCTGCTCTCGACCATCATCGACTATCAGCGCTTCTCGCAGATGCTGCTCAATGGCGGCGAGTTCGAGGGCAAGCGCTACCTGAGCCCCGCGGCCTTCAAGGCCATGACCACCGATCACGTCGGCCCCGGCTCCGGCGTCGGGCGGGACTACTTCTATTTCCCCGGCGACGGCTTCGGCTATGGCTACGGCATCGGTGTCCGCACCGATCCCGGCAATGCGAAGCCGCCTCCCCCCGGCTCGATCGGCGAGTTGAAATGGGACTCCGGCAGCGGCACCTATTTCGGCGTCGATCCCAAGCTCGACATGGTCTACCTCATGATGCAGCAGACCCAGAACGAGCGCAGCCGCATCACGCCCGCCTTCAAGGCGCTGGTCTACGACTGCTTCCCCGAAGGATTACGCCGCCCGTGAGGCGCGCTGGCCGAAATCGGCCAGCAGCTTTGCGATCTCGGCGGCCGGCCGCGCCGCGCTGAACAGAAATCCCTGCACCTCGTTGCAGCCTTCGGCGCGCAGCCAGTCGAGCTGGTCCTCGGTCTCGACGCCTTCCGCGGTCGTGGTGATGTTGAGGCTGCGGCCGAGCCCGGAGATCGCGCGCACGATCGCGCCGCAATCGGGGCGCTGGGCCAGATCCTTGACGAAGGAGCGGTCGATCTTGATCTTGTCGAACGGGAAGCTGCGGAGATAGCTGAGGCTGGAATAGCCGGTGCCGAAATCATCCATGGAGATGCCGACGCCGAGCTCGCGCAGCTGATGCAGCGTCGCCAGATTGGCATCGGTCTCGGCCAGGAAGATCGACTCGGTGATCTCCAGCTCGAGCCGCTTCGGCGACAGGCCGGACTGCGCCAGTGCCGAGATCACCACCTGCACCAGATTGCGGCTCCGGAACTGCGCCGGCGACAGGTTGACCGCGACCTTGACGTCGGCAGGCCATTTCACCGCTTCGGCGCAGGCCTCGCGCAGCACCCATTCGCCGAGCTGCGTGATCAGGCCGATGTCTTCGGCGACCGGAATGAACTCCGCCGGCGAGATCATGCCTTTGTCGGGGTGACGCCAGCGCAGCAGCGACTCGAAGCCGGAGATGCGATCGGAGGCGATCGACACCAGCGGCTGATAGTGCAGCTCGAACTCGCCGTTGGCGAACGCACGGCGCAGGTCGAGCTCCATGTCACGGCGCTTCTGCGCCTGCAGGTCCATCTCGCGCTCGAAGAAATGATGCACGCCGCCGCCGTCCGACTTCGCCCGGTACAGCGCCATGTCGGCGTTGCGCATCAGCTCCTCCGACGTCGTGCCGTCGCCGGGCGACAGCGCAATGCCGATGCTGGCGCCGATCACCATCTCCTGCCCGTCGATCTCATAGGGCGTCTTCAGCATGTCGATCAGCAAGGTCGCGCAGGCGCTCGCCTCGTTCGGCGAGACGTCGGCGGCGAGGATCACGGCGAACTCGTCGCCGCCGAGCCGCGCGGCGAGATTGGCACCGCGCACCGCGGTGGTCAGGCGTTCGGCGACCTCCTTCAACAGGCGGTCGCCCGAGGGATGCCCGAAGGAATCGTTGATGTTCTTGAACAGGTCGAGGTCGATGTAGAGCACGCCGACGCGCTTGCCGCCGGCCTGGTCCAGGGCCTGCTTCAGGCGCTCCTGGAAATATTCGCGGTTCGGCAGGTCGGTGAGCCCGTCATGATGCGCCATGTGGGCGATCCGCGCCTCGGCCTTGCGCCGCTCGGTGATGTCGACCACCGCAACGAGATAGCCGTCGCGATCGTCGAAGGCGACGCGGCGGCCGAAGGTGAGCACCTCTATCTCGCTGCCGTCGGCGCGCAGATGGCGCCAGTTGCGCGAGGAATGATAGGTGTCGCCGACGCGCTCGAGCGCCTCGGCGTGACTGTCCCATTCGTCCTCCGGCCAGATCTCGTGAAGCTTCATGCGCAGGAACGTGGTGCGGCTGTAGCCGTAATGCTGGACCGCGGCGTCGTTGACGCCAAGGAACTCCTTGGTCTCGGCGTCGAACACCCACATCGGCATCGGATTGTTGTCGAACAGCAGGCGGAAGGAGGCGTCGCGCCGTTTCAGGGCGGTGACGTCGGAGATCGTCAGCGAGACCACGTCGGCAAAGGCGGTGGCGCTCAGGCGGAGGTGACGGCCGCCGTGTTCGATCTCGAGTTGCTCGCCGCGGCCGCCGGAGACGGTCTTGACCAGGAATTTGATGATCTCCGGCGCTGCGAGCAGCGTGCCGCTCTCGCCGATCCGGCGCCACAGCAGGCTCGCGCCCGCGGCTTGCAGCAACACGGCGGCGCTCTTGTTGTGATGCACGATCTGGAGATCGAACGGCTTGCCCGCGGCATCGCGCAGCGTCGCCAGCGAGATCACCGCATCGTCGGTCGCCGAGAAGATCGCATCCAGCAGATTGTATTGCGCGCCGCGCTCGTTGACATAGGCGCCTACCAGCGTGGCGCCCCAGCGCGAGGCGGTCGGCAACGCCAGCACATCATAGGTCCTGACCATGCCGTCGCGCACGCAATGCGCGCTCGCCTGATGCGGCCGCCCGTTCGCCAGCGCGCTGGCCACGGCTTCCGACAACGCGGTGGCGCAGTCCGGCGAGAGCTCGGCGACCGGGATGTCCCAGCGCTCCTCGCCGAGCCATTTCTGCACGTAGCGGCCGCTGCGCGACAATTCGAGCGCGCCGTCGTTCTTCAGGAGCGCGATGTGATCGGCGAGCCTGCCGAGGCTGCCGAGCATCACGTCCTCGTAGCGCGGCAGCCGTTCGCCCGGCTTCAACGCCGCACGCCATTTGCGCTGAAGCACCGGGATGTCATCGAACATTTCGGCGGCCGGTTTTCCCGGCATCTTCTTCGCGGCAGTCATCGCAGTCCCCAACGCACTTTCCCCGCGCATCCAATGCAGTTGCACTTAATGGCGTGTAAAGAGCGCGCGGGCGCGGGTTCCATTTCTCGATTGTGACAGTTTTAAGTCCGGTGTTGGTTAGTGGGCGTTAGAGACTATGACGGTTGCGCAAAATGCGCGCGGTGTATGGGCGCGCGAGAGCGGAGTTTTCGCGCGCGCTTGCCTCCACACCGTCATTGCGAGCGAAGCGAAGCAATCCAGGATCTTTCCGCGGAGGCAGTCTGGATTGCTTCGCTGCGCTCGCAATGACGGAAGATAGAGTTGCGGCATTCTCCACTCTCGTGTCCCGGACGCGACGCAGCGCGCAAGCGGTGCGGCGCAGAGCCGGGACCCAGCAGGCCACGCACTCGCTGAAGCATGGGCCCCGGCTCTGCAGCGCACCGTCGAAGAGACGCTGCGCTGCGTCCGGGGCACGAGAGCGGGGTTTGGCGCAACTGTTTCCACATCGTCATTGCGAGCGTAGCGACTTGTCCGCCGAAGCCTTGGCGAAGGCGGAAGCAATCCAGGATCTTTCCGCCGCGGCAGTATCCATTCCGTCATCCTGAGGTGCGCGCTCTGCGGCGCAATCGCGCCGTGGAGCAAGCCTCGAAGGATGAGCGGCCGAGATGCAGCCGGGCCGTCGCCCTTCGAGGCTCTCCACGCGACGCGTTGCGTCGCATGGTTCGCACCTCAGGGTGACGGTCTTGGATAGTGCTTGCGGGAGCATTCGGTATTTTGTCTTAGCGATGGACACGCCTTCGCATCCTCGCGGCATTTTCCGCCCGAGTTCTGCTTGGCTACCCCCAATGAAAGAGGGCGCAGGGAAGACCGGGTGCCGGCCGGGCACCCACGGTCCACTGTGCGGAAGGTGGCAACAAGAATTGCACAGCGGCATACAGGTGAAGCCAAGCAACCGGCCTTCCCTGCGCAGTGGTGTTACGGCTTATGTCGTGCTCTCCCCGGGGAGCGATGCACTATTGCCCCCGTCGTCCCGCGAGATGGCTGATGCGCGCGCCGGTCGGGCCGCCACATCACCGCTGGGACTTGACGCACAGACCCCGGGCGTCAGGACCACACGATTTTGCCGTACGCTGATGGCACCGGTCGTATGCGCGAGGTCCTCGCTCACGGTCTCCCGCCCTGCAAGGCCGTTCGCGCCGACGCCACCTGCGTCCACCGCCGCCCGGCCCGCGTTCGTGACGATCGCGATACGCCCCTCTTCCTTGGGCCGGGTTGCGGCGATGGATACGCCGCTCCCGAATTTCGGTAAAGTGGAATATTTTCGGCGATGTGCGTTGACCGAGAGATTGGGTGTTTTGCCCGTCGAGGAACGCAAGGTCTCGTAGCCCGGATGGAGCGAAGCGTAATCCGGGATTGCATCCGCGGACACAGCGGCCCCGGATTGCGCTGCGCTCCATCCGGGCTACGGCTCTACCCCGCCAGCTTCTCGATCACTACGTCCAGCGCGTAGGGTGGGTTAGCCGAAGGCGTAACCCGCCACTTCTGTCGCCGCGGAGACCAAAGAGGTGGATTACGCTTCGCTAATCCACCCTACGAAGCTTCACCCGCCAGCTTCTCGATCACCACGTCCAGTAGCGCACGCAGGCGGGCGAGACGCTTGAGGTCGCGATGATAGCCGACATAGGTGTCGCGGCCGGGCGGCGGCGCGCCGATGTCGAGCGCGACGAGGCGCCGATCGCGATCGCCGATCGGCCGCGGCAGCACGGCCAACCCGGCTCCCCCGGCGCAGAGCTCGGCCTGCGCCTGCCTGTTGTTGCTGCGCGAGGCGACCTCCGCGTTCGGCAGCGTGCGCTTCAGCCAGATCGCGTCGGGCATGTCGGCGAATTCGGTGTTCATGGTCACGACGCGGGCGCCGCTTCCGTCCCCGGCGCGCGGCGGCTTGCTGCCCTTCCGGCCATAGAGCGCGTAGGGAATGTGGAGCAGCTTCCGCGAGATCACCTCGGGCTCGCTAAACGGCTTGATGCGGAAGACGAGATCGGCCTCGCGGCGCGGCAGGCTGTAGAGACGCGCATCGGTCAGAAGCTCGACGGTCACCTTCGGATAGCGCTTGCCGAAAGCGGCGATCACCGGCGACAGCATCACCGTTCCGAACCAGTCCGACGACGACAGGCGCAGCAAGCCATCGAGCTCGGTCTCCACGCCGCTCACGCGCCGCTCCAGCGCGAGCGTCTCCTCCTCGATCCGCTCGGCATGCCGCAGCACGGCCGTGCCCTCGTCGGTGAGGACGAAGCCGTCGGCGGTGCGCTGGAACAGGGTCTGGCCCAGCGCCGCCTCGAGCGCGCGAAGCCGCCGCCCCATGGTCGGCTGGGTCTGCCCGATTTTTCGCGCTGCCGCGCCGAGGGTGCCCTCGCGCGCGATCGCCAGGAAGATGCGCAGGTCGCTCCAGTCCATCGCAATAGCCCCATACAAAAATGCACGATGATCGTACATCCTCGTTGCTTCCCATGCAAAAAATCATGGGCATATTGGGGGCCGACAACGGAGCAAGGACGATCATCATGACCAGACCATCGACGATGCGCGCAGGCGTGCTGGAGGCCCACAATGCGCCGCTGCGCATCTCGCAGATTTCGATGCCGGAGCCTCACACCGGCGAGGTGCTGGTCCGGGTGCGCGCGAGCGGAGTCAATCCGCTCGACACCAAGATCCACGCAGGCGCCGCAGCCCATGCGCGCCATCCATTGCCCGCCATTCCCGGTATCGATCTCGCCGGCGTGGTCGAACAGACCGGACCCGGCGTCACGCGGTTCAAGCCGGGCGACGAGGTCTACGGCATGACCGGTGGCGTCGGCGGCGTGCAGGGATCGCTCGCGGAGTTCGCGGCCGTCGATGCCGACCTGCTGGCGCTGAAGCCCGCCAATCTCAGCATGCGCGAGGCCGCCGCGCTGCCGCTGATCTTCATCACGGCCTGGGAAGGCCTGATCGACCGCGCGGCCTTGAAGGCGGGGCAGAAGGTGCTGATCCAGGGCGGCGCCGGCGGCGTCGGCCATGTCGCGATCCAGATCGCGCGTGCGCTCGGTGCAGACGTGTTCGCGACGGGCTCGGCGTCGCAGCGCGCAACGATCGAAGGCTTTGGCGCCGTCTTCATCGACCGCGACACCGCGGTCGAGACCTATGTGGCAGAGCACACCGGCGGGCACGGCTTCGACATCGTCTACGACACCGTCGGCGGCAAGGTGCTCGATGCGTCCTTCGCCGCGGTGCGCCGCTTCGGCCACGTGGTCAGCGCGCTCGGCTGGGGCACGCATGCGCTGGCGCCGCTGTCGTTCCGTGCCGCCACCTATTCCGGCGTGTTCACGCTGCTGCCGCTGCTGACAGGCGAAGGCCGCGCGCATCACGGAGAGATCATGCGCGAGGCAACGCGCCTGATCGAAGCCGGCAAGCTCGTGCCGCTCGTCGACGCAAGACGCTTCACATTGGAGACTGTCGGCGATGCCTACACGCTGATCCGCGATCGCGCCTCCAAGGGCAAGCTGATCGTGGATGTCTGAGTTGCGAAGGTCCTGTAGGTCGGATGGAGTGCAGCATAATCCGGGATTCCGTCCGAGCAGAGACAGCGGCCCCGGATTGCGCTGCGCTCCATCCGGGCTACGGACGACTACGCGCGGCTAGTCCTCGCTGGACGCCGCGGAGCGCTTGCGCAGGTACGCTTGCGACAGCAGGAAGAACAACGCGCGCTCACCATGATATTTGGCGGCCGGCCGCGTGCGCTCGAAACCGTCGGCAAATATCTTGCCGGACTGGTCGCACACCTGCCACCGCCAACCGAACCGTTTGCGCCTGGTAAGGATCACTTCGAACATGCCGACGGGCTTGGTCCCTGCTCTTCCGGTCTCGCAGGCAACCAGCCTGCTCCGGCGTCCCCCATTGGACGGATGCCCGACATATAACGCAGCAGGATGGAAAGAGAATAAAATTGATTATCGGAATTGCGTGTCTTCCACCGGCGATGATGAAGTCGCGACGTCGCGGAATAAGCCGACGCTGACGGTGTTAACCGGCGCTCCGATGCAGCTTGGTAGCGCTCGCAACGCGTATTCAAACCCAAACGCAAGACACGAAGGTCCGGTAAGCAAACGCTCACCGCGCCTCCATGCAATATTTGTTAGTTTGTCAGCCGCTGGCCCTAACCTGAAGATGGGCGGGAAAGCGGTCTCCTTGCACGGTCACTTTCGCAAGCACCGCATGCAATCGCAGCGGGATCGGCCTCGGACAACGTTACCAATGCCGCGCCAAGATTTTCCTCGCGCCAGTGCAGCTTCCTGGTGCCGGGAATCGGCACGATCCACGGCTTCCGCGCCGGCAGCCAGCACAATGCGATCTGCGCCGGCGTCGCCCGCTTCGCCGCCGCGCTCTTACCGCGCGGGGTGGCCAGTGTCGGATTGGGTTTTCGTGCGCTGAATGAGAAGTGCGGCACGATATTGCAGTGCTTACAGAACGTCGCTTGGGTCCGGCTCAGAGCTTCGGGCTGCACGGCATCGGGGGCACGCGATCAGCGCGCGACGACCTCGACCTCGCCATCGACGCCGTTCACGACGTTGAAGCCGCGCTCGTAGACCTTGCCCTCGTTCTTGGCGATGGCGCGGTATTCGCCTTCGGACAGCACGACGCGCGGGAAGGCGCCGATCGATTCCTTGATGACGTCGCCGCCGGGCGTCAGCACTGACCAGGCGGTGTTGGCGAGCGCCTCGCCGCCCCTGTCGCTGACGAGCTTGAGCGTGATCACGGCGGCGCGGTGGGTGATGGTGACGTCGGTGAGCTTGCCGGCCTGGACGCGGATGTCGGAGCGCACCACCGAGTTGGCATCGCCATAGTTGGAGATGATGTAGTAGGTGCCCTCGGGCAGCAGCACGACGTCGCCGGCTGCGACGTTCGGCACCAGTGAGGCGCGCTCGCCGGACTCGAACTGGCTGCCCTTGTAGATCGCGAACGAAATCTGGTTCTGCGGGATGCGGCTGGTGCCGACGCGGCCCTCGATGCGCAGGCCGCCGGCGGGCAGCACGAACGACTCGCGGTCGGTCTCGGCCTTCAGGCTGACGGTGCGCACCGCGCTGACGAGGCCGAAGGCGACGTGGACGACGTAGTTGCCGGGCGGCAGCACGATGTTCGGCGCGGCGCTGCGGTCCTCGCGGATCAGCTTGAAGGTGCCGTTCTCGTCGGGACGGTCGGCGAACACCCGCCAGACCAGGCCGCTGGTGATCGGCGCGGAGTCCTTGCCGTATCGCGCGGTCAGCGACAGCACGCCCTGGCCGGGCACGGCCGCGTTGAGCGGCGCCGCCGACGGCACGGTCGTGACCGCGGGTGGCGGCATGCTCGGCGTGACCGGCTGAGTGAGGGTCGGCGGCAGGCTCGGGGGTCCGGCACCCGGGCCGGAGGGCGGCGCCAGGCTGACGGCGCCGCCGGGATCGGGCACCGAGGCCGGCGGCACCGGCGGCGGCCGATCCGAAAATAGCTGCGCCTGGGCAGTGCTTTGGCCGGATATCACCAGGCACACGGCAAGGCTCAGCGCCGGCAGCAGCCTGCCGCTGCGCCGCCATCCGATGATGCCGTCACCCCCGCGTGTCATGTTCCCTGCTTTTCACCGAAAACGCGGCAAATTCAAGCCTCTGATACCCCAGGAAATACGGTCCCGGCCGGACTTGTGGAACCCGGTTGACGCCTGCGTGATTAGACATGAGGCAAACGCCTCTCGCCATACTCCTGCCCAGCGCCCTCCCCAAAGCGGCATAAACCATGCTTCGCCCCAGAGATGGCGGAGCGCAAAAGGGGTGCCTAGTCTGGCGGTGGGCTGGCCCCGGCGTAGGAGAGTGTACTGGTGCTCGAGATCTTGAAGGGCCGCGGTGCGAACGGCTCGAACGGTGACAAGGTTGGCCTCGGCGCGACCCGCCGGCCGATCATCGGCCTCGCCCTCGGCGGCGGCGCGGCGCGCGGCTTTGCCCATATCGGTATTCTGAGGACGCTGATCGCCAACGGCATCGTGCCCGACGTCGTGGTCGGCACCTCGATCGGCGCCGTGGTCGGCGGCCTGCATGCGGCCGGCCGGCTCGAGACGTTCGAAGAGTGGGGGCGCAGCCTGCAGGGGATGCGCAACATCCTCGGCTATCTCGACATCCGCCTCAACGGCTCCGGCCTGCTCGGCGGCGAGAAGCTCGCAACCCGGCTCGAGGCGGCGGTCGGCCAGATCCAGATCGAGGACCTCCCGATCAAGTTCGCGAGCGTTGCGACCGAGGTCCGCACCGGCCACGAGATCTGGCTGACGCGCGGCCGCCTGGTCGATGCGATGCGCGCTTCCTACGCCCTGCCCGGCATCTTCTCGCCGGTCCTGATCGGCGACCGCTGGCTGGTGGACGGCGCGCTGGTCAATCCGGTGCCGGTCTCGGCCGCCCGCGCGCTCGGCGCTGAAATCGTCATCGCTGCAAATCTTTCCAGCGACATCTTCACCCATTCCACGACGATCTATTCGCACGGCGCCGCGACGGAAGCGGTGGCGCCCGTGGTGGAGGAAGCAACGACCAAGCGGCGCTTCCCGCGCCTGTTCTCGCCCGAGAAGACCATGAAGCGCGAGTTCTTCGGCGGCGCCGGACGTCCCGGCATCTCCTCGGTGATGGTCGATGCCTTCAACATCATGCAGGACCGCATCACCCGGGCGCGCCTCGCCGGCGATCCGCCGGACATGCTGATCACACCGCGGGTCGGCCAGTTCGGTTGGTTCGACTTCCACCGCTCCGAGGACCTGATCGCACACGGCACGCGCGCCGCCGAGCGCGCGCTGGAATCGATCCAGGAGGCGATCGAGGTGCTCGCGCCGGCGCCCGCGGGCCACGCGCCCAAGGTGGAGGAGTAAGGCGCGGCGAGAACGAAGCCTCGTCGCGCGTCACGAGATCGTTCGCGCACGATCTTTTCGCCGGAACGCCTCGCTGTTGCGCTCCGGATCGGGCTCCGGTCAGGCCGTCTTGATGTAGTCGCGCAGGGCTTCCTGCTCGGTCTCGTATTCGCGGACACGCCATTTGACGATGTCGCCGATCGAGATCAGGCCGACCACCTTGCCGTTGTCGAGCACGGGCAGATGGCGGAACTTGCCTGTCGTCATCGTCTCCATCAGTTCGGCCACCGTGTCGGTCTCCTTGCAGGTCACGACCTTGCGGGTCATGACCTCCGAGACCGGCGCCTCCAGAACGGCGGCGCCGCGCTCGCCGAGCACGCGCACGATGTCGCGTTCGGACAGGATGCCTTCCAGCCGGCTCTGGTTCATCACCAGCACCGCGCCGATCTTCTTCTCGCCGAGCAGCTTGACCGCGGCAGCCAGCTTGGCGTCGGGCTCGACGCTCATGATCTGGTGGCCCTTGGTGTTGAGAATGGAACGTACCGTCATTGTCGCCTCCCTGAATCGGAGCCGTCCGCCATGGCGGCGGTCCCGGACTTGTTCGCGAGTCTTCAACTAACAGTTTCGGCGCGGGTTTCACGCTCGCGCGCTTGTCGAAGCGTTGCCTCTATGGGCTTGTCGCTTCGGCACATTCTTCACGCAAATGATGGATGAATTCGGGCCGCGCCGCAAGCGCCGCTTCAGATGCGGTCTGAAACGTCCCGTGATGACGCATCCGCAGCATCGCTTCGCACGCGCGGCACGGGATCGAACAGTGCGAACAGCAACAGGCCGGCGAAGAAACCGCCGATATGCGCCTGCCAGGCGACGCTGGTGGTCTCGGCATCGACGCCGATCGCACCGACGCCGAAGATGATGTTGACGCCGAACCACACGGCGAGGAATGCGACCACCCGCCCGTCGCGCAGTGCACGCGACAGCGGCAGCGCGGGAACCTTGGCGGCGGTATCGGCATCCGAACGGGAGAAGGACAGGAAGCTGCCGCGGGCGAAGGCGAAGCGGATCGCGGCCGCCATCGCCCCCGACACCGAGGCCGAGGCGCCGATCATCGGCGCCACCGCATGCTCGTGGGTGACGAGATGGGCCAGCGCGCCGGCCGCCGCCGTCACCGCCATGAAGACGAAGAACCTGACCGCGCCGAAACGCCGCGCCAGCGCGCTGCCGAACGGCAGCAGCCAGAGCACGTTGAAGCCGAGATGGGTCAGATTGGCGTGCAGCAGCGAATAGGTGACGAAGCTCCAGACCTTGGCACCGGCCCCGCCGGGGATCTGCAGATTGAGCAGCGAGGAATCGTAGCGCTTCGGGATAAAGCCGAAGACGTCGATGGTCCAGTTCTCCAGCTCCGGCGGCAGCAGCACCCGCAGATGGATCACCGCCAGCAGCACGATATAGGCGGTCAGCGCCGCGGGCAGCGTCAGGATCGGCTCGCGCGGAGCCTCTTCGACGACGGCCGGCACGTCCGGCGACGAATCTTGCGGGGAATCCAAGGCAGCTTCGCTTTCAGGCCCGATCGGAGCGACAACTTGGAGATAGTCGCCTTTACCGGCCTTGCGCAAGTGCACAAAAGGAAAAGGCAGGGCCCTGGGAAAGCCCTGCCTGTCCGTGTCGGCCTTGCCAAGCCTCGGGGAATGAAGGTGTATCCCCACCCCTCCCCGGCCCGTGGCCAAACTGTTTGACGCCCTGTGTACAGACCTCGCCGAGAACCTGGAGAAAAGCGGCGAGGCTTGCGACCGCGGTCACCATAGCAGGGCCGCGCGAGGGCCAAAGCGCATAGTTAATTTAACGTTAACAACGCAAAGACGGCCTTAACGGGCGCGAAAACGCCGCCCCGGCATGGACGCTGCAAATCCCCTCCTGCACAACAACAGAAGGGATCGCGGGTGCACTGAAGCGGGACAGATCTGTCCCGGAAGTTGTACCCCGGGGTTAGCGTTCAGCCATGAAACACTCGTCGAGCCGCGCGTTCTTCGCGTATTGGGACAAGAAGCGTGGCACCGCGCGGGCGCCTGACCGGGCCGACATCGATCCGGCCGCGGTCCGCGAACTGCTCGGTGACATCTTCGTGCTCTCATGTGAGCCCGATCTCGGCTTCCCGTTCCGCGTCGCCGGCACGCGCGTCTGCGCGCTCACGGGACGCGACCTCAAGGATGCGAGCTTCGCCGCGCTGTTCACCGAGACGAGCCGCCGCGAGATCGAGGAGATCACAACCATCGTCGCCGACGAGACGCTGGGCGCGATCGCCGGCCTCACCGCCACCCGCGAGGACGGCAGCAAGGCCCATCTCGAGCTGCTGCTGCTGCCCTTCAACGCCCGCCCGCATACGCCGGTGAGCGTCACCGGCGTGCTGGCGCCGTTCGACGACGAATGCGGCACGCTGTCGGCATTCACCCTCACCTCCTGGCGCTATCTGCATCAGCCGGAGAAGCTGCTGCCGCGCGCGATCCGCAAATTGCAGGTCGCCCGCGGACTGATGGTGTATGAGGGGCTGAGGTAACGCTGCCGCGTACGCGACGATTGATCGCGCCGCGGCGTGTGACCGTTTTTGCCGGATCTGCGTCATTCCTGATCGCGCTGCGAACGGATAGTTTCCGCGCCGCGTGAGGCAATGACGACGGATGACATCTCATGAACTGGCGCATTCTGGCATGGAGCGCTTTCGGGTGCGTGGCGCTGCTCGTCGCGATCGGTGGAACCTGGCTGTTGCTGCTGCCGGGCTCTCCGGCGCGGGGAACCGCGCCCGCGATCTCCAGCGACGAAACCGAGGCGACGCTCGCCGCGCTGAAGCCGCCGAAGCGCAAGCGTCCCCTCATCGCCATCATCGGCATCAACGACAAGAGCGAGACCACCGACTATCTGATGCCCTACGGCATCCTGGCGCGCGCCGACGTGGCCGACGTCGTCACGCTGGCCACGCAGCCGGGCCCCGTGACCCTCTATCCCGCGCTGAAGGTGCAGCCGCACGCGACGATCGCCGCGTTCGATGCTGCCCATCCCGATGGCGCCGATTACGTCATCGTGCCCGCGATGACACCCGAAGACGACGCGGCCGCCCTGCAATGGATCAGGAGCCAGGCCGGCAAGGGCGCGATCGTGATCGGCGTCTGCGTCGGCGCCAAGGTGCTCGCCAACACCGGATTGCTCGACGGCAAGCGGGCGACGACACATTGGTATTCGGTGCGAGATCTGAAGAAGCATTCCGAGATCCGCTATGCGGCCGACCGCAGGATCGTCGTCGACCAGGGCGTCGCGACGACGACCGGCATCACGGCCTCCATGCCGATGGCCCTCACCTTGATCGAGGCCATCGCCGGCCGCGAAAGGGCCGAGGCGGTCGCCCGGGAGATCGGCCTTGCGGCGTGGGACGCGCGCCATCGCAGCAACGCGTTCCAGTTCACGCGCCGCTTCGCGTTGACGGCGATTGCAAACACGCTGGCATTCTGGAACCGCGAGCAGCTCGGCATCGCGCTGACACCGGGCGTCGACGAAGTGTCGCTGGCCCTGGTCGCCGATGCGTGGTCGCGAACCTATCACTCGCGCGCCCTCACTTTCGCGGCAACGGCGGAGGCGCTGGCCAGCCGCAGCGGCCTTCGTATCCTGCCGGACCGGATCGCAGACGACTGGCCGGCGACGCAGAGAGTCCCGGCAGCAGTGACGCAGCCGCCTGCACAGGCGCTGGACGAGACGCTGCGATCGATCGATGCGCGTTACGGATCGGCTACGGCCGACTTCGTGGCCATGCAGCTCGAATATCCGAGATAGCGGGACAAACGGCCCGGCGCGCCCCGCATTTGCGGCAGGGCGCACCGCGCGCGCGTCATCAGCTCACGGCATCGCCAGATGCCAGGCGCCGTTCAGGAAGCCGTCGCCGGTGACGTCGCCGGGCTTGGTGTCCTTGGCGAAGGTGTAGAGCGGCTTGCCCTTGTAGGCCCACTGCTTCGAACCGTCGTCGCGGGTGATGATGGTGTAGCCGTCGCCTGCGGCATCGCTGGCCTCGGCCTTCAGCACCGGCCAGTTCGTCGCGCACGGGCCGTTGCAGGCCGACTTGCCGTCCGCATCCTTGTCGAACGTGTAGAGGCTCATGCCCTTGGCGTCGGTGAGCACGGTGCCCTTGTCGGTTTTGCCGGTCTTGGTCGGCGGCGCAGCGAAGGCGGCGGGAGCGAACGCCAGCGAGACGGCGAGCGTGAGCGCGAGGCGGATCGAGGACGTCATGGTATCTCCTGTCATGCAATTGGCTTGCATGGGTAGGACGCCGCAGACGGCATCGTATTCCTGCGCAAGCAGCCAAGATATTTTTCGCTGCACGGACCAGCACGGCGGAATAAACTGGAATGAGCGAGACGAAGGCGACGGACCAACATGAGCAAGCCGCACTGGCGCAACGCCCGCGCCTCCGACCTGCCCGCGATCAGCGCGATCGCGGCGCGCATTCATCCCGACCTTCCGGAACGGGCGGAAGTGTTCGCGGAGAAGATGCGGCTCTGTCCCGGCGGCTGCCGCGTGCTCGTCGCAGACGATGCGATCGCCGGATATGGATTGGCGCATCCCTGGAAGCAGCACAGCATTCCGCCGCTCGACGTTTTCCTTGAGCACATCCCCGACGGTGCGGACTGCTTCTATGTGCACGACGTCGCGGTGCTGCCGGATTTTCGCGGCGGCGTGTCGCGCGCTTATATCGCCGATATCGAAAGGCTGGCCCGCGCGTCAGGGATCACGGCGCTCGCGCTGGTCTCGGTCTATGCCACGCAGCCGCTGTGGGAGCGGTCCGGCTTTCGGCCGGTCCCGGCGGATGCGCAACTGCGCGCAAAGCTCGCCTCCTATGGCGAGGCTGCGACCTACATGCTCCGCGACCTCACCGCGACGTAACGTCCCAGCCGGCAAGTCCCGGCTCACGCGGGCGTGAAGCCGCGCGCTCGAACCGGCTTTGGCCAGCGCCCGTCGAACAACCGTGCGGGCCGTTCCGGTCTCGCCGAAACGAGACTGGAGAAGATCCATGAAATTCACATTGTCGAAACTTGCCTTGATTGCATTTGCTGCAACGGCGGCGTTCAGCGCGACCAGCGCCAACGCGGCGCAGTACAGGACCTATGGCTGCGAATTCGCCTTCTTCGAGGGCTGCGCCGGCCTGGTCGATCTACCCAACCAGGGCGGCGGACGTCGCGTCGTTCGCCTCACCCATGATATTTCGCCCATCTACATGAAGCAGACGGACCCGCGCTACAATTCGGCGCTGCGTGATGCCGGCGGCGGTGGTGGTGGCGGCGGCGGAGGTGGTGGTGGCGGTGGCGGCGGCCGCTAAGTCCACACAGGCGTTTCAGATGATGCCGCCGGCGCAATCCGGCGGCATCATTGCTGTCTGCATGTCTGGCGCTCTCAGGCGCGGCGCTTCTTCTTTGATTTTTTTCCAGGCGCGCCCTTGGCCGGCCACGGTGTGACCGACGGCTCCGCATGGCCCGGCTTGTTCTTGTGCTTCTTTTTCTTACCGAATGACGGAGCATCCTCGAACTTCGGCGCGCGTTCGCCGAAACCCTTGCCGCCCGGCTTGAAGCCCTTCTCGCGCGGGCGATGCTCGCGCCGCTCGCGATGATCGCCGTCGCGCTCTTCCCGCCGCGTCTCGTGCGACCGCTCCTCCGCGGGCTCCTGCCGCTGCGGCGCATCCGCCATCGGCTCGATCCGGATGCTGTCTTCCTTGTCAGGACGCTTGACCTTCGCGGCGAAGGACTCCGCGACCCGCTGGGAGATCTCGAACTCGGTCGTGGTGTCCATGATCTTGATGGCACCGATGTCGCGCTTGTCGATGCCGCCGCGGCGGCAGATCATCGGCAGCAGCCAGCGCGCCTCTGCATTCTTGCGCCGTCCGATCGCGGCGCGGAACCAGACGCTGCCCTCCGCCATGGCATGCTTCGACGACGCCTTCCCCGACTTCGGGCGAGGCTTGCCGGGACGATCGTCACCGCCCTCGCCCCTGTCGTGAAATTTATCGCGGCCGCGATCGTCGCGTGACCGTGCGGGTCGTTCGCCGGGATCGATGATGTCCTCCGGCGACGGCAGCCGCGCGCGATAGAGCCGCGCCAGCGCCGCGGCGATGTCCTCAGCGGAACGCTCGGCGAGCAAGGCCTGCGCCAGTGCCAGATCGTCGGGAGCCGTCTCCTCGGTGAACAGCACGTCCTTCATGCGGTCGTGATCGAGCTTGCGGATCTCGTCGGCCTGGGGCGCCGTGCCCCACTCCGCATCGACCCCTGCCAGATTGAGCAGCAGTTCCGCACGCCGCCGCCGCGCGGGCGGCACCAGGAGGACGCTCGTCCCCTTGCGGCCCGCGCGCCCCGTGCGGCCAGAGCGATGCTGCATGACTTCCGCATCGTTGGGCAGATCGGCATGGATGACGAGATCGAGGCTCGGCAGATCGATGCCGCGCGCGGCGACGTCGGTCGCAACGCAGACACGGGCGCGTCCGTCACGCAGCGACTGCAGCGCCATGGTCCGCTCATTCTGCGTCAGTTCGCCCGACAGCGCGACCACGGCGAAGCCCCGCTCCAGGAGCGCCGCCTGCAGATGCCGGACGTTGTCGCGCGTGCTGCAGAAGACGAGCGCGCTCGGCGCCTCGTAGAAGCGCAGCACGTTGACCACGGCGTGCTCGACGTCGGCAGGCGCGATCCGGATGGCGCGATACTCGATATCGGCATGGCCGCCTTCGTCGCCGGCGACCTCGATCCGGAACGCATCGCGCTGGTACTGCCGCGCCAGCGCGACGATGCCGCGCGGGAATGTCGCCGAGAACATCAGCGTGCGGCGCGTCTCCGGCGTGGTCTCGAGGATGAATTCCATGTCCTCGCGAAAGCCGAGATTGAGCATCTCGTCGGCCTCGTCGAGCACGACCGCGGTCAGTTCGGAGATGTCGAGCCGGCCGCGCCGCAAATGGTCGCACAGACGGCCGGGCGTGCCGACGACGATGTGCGCGCCGGCGGCAAGCTCGCGCTGCTCGCGCCGCGGGTCCATGCCGCCGACACAGGAGACGACACGCCCACCCGCATGCCCGTAGAGCCAGGCGAGCTCGCGCTGAACCTGCATGGCGAGCTCACGGGTCGGCGCCACGATCAAGGCGAGCGGCGCACCGGCCTGCCCGAACCGCTCGGCATCGTCGAGCAGGTTCTTGGCGATGGCCAGACCATAGGCGACGGTCTTGCCGGAGCCGGTCTGGGCCGACACCAGGAGGTCGCGGCTGGTCGCTTCGTGGGCGAGCACGGCGAGCTGGACGGGGGTCAGTGAATCATAATTCCGCTCGGCCAAAGCGCGGGCGAGCGGCGGGGTCAGGGCCGGAAGGGACACGAGATGGGAAACCTTGGTTAATTCAGGCGCGCAAACGGTGAACCGGCGGACCCGAGGGGGCGTGCGCGGCAATCGGCCCGGCCGCACGCTTGATTTGATCTGGCCGCTCTTTACGCCATGTGCTCCCAAATCACCATGCCTTTGATGCATGGCTTGGCGGAAAGAGCCGCGCCCGAAGGTTGCAGCGGATTTTCCTGGCCAACTTCATTAATCTGGCTGCAACGGGGTTTGCCCTGGGGGCTGCTTGCGGCCCGCCCGGGACACGAGAGAGGCGGATTCCCGCCCCATGTACCCCGTCATTGCGAGCGTAGCGAAGCAATCCAGACTGCCTCAGCGGAAATAATTCGGATGGCTTCGCTGCGCTCACAATGACGACGTTGAATGGGAGCACGACGATGCGATTGGCAGTCATTTCCGACATCCACGGCAACCTTGCCGCACTCGAGGCGGTGCTGGCCGACATCAAGACACGGGGCGTCGATCGCACAATCAACCTCGGCGATTGCGTCACCAGCCCGTTGTGGCCGAAAGAGACTTTCGAAGCGCTCCAGTCGCTGTCGTTGCCGACCGTGCGCGGAAACCATGATCGCTGGATCGAGGAGTTTCCGGACGACAAGCTCTCGCCGGCTGGTCTGTTTGCGCGCAACGCATTGACCGCGGAGCAGCGCCGCACGCTTCACGGCTTGCCGTCTCAAATACGGCTGGACGACGGAATCCTGGCCTGCCACGGCACGCCGGACAGCGACACGACGTGCCTGCTCGAAGAATCGCTCGACGACGGACGCTTTGTGCCGGCCCGTCGCGACGTGCTGGCAGCGCGCCTCGCCGGTGAGCCAGCGGCCCGCGTGGTGCTCTGTGGTCATAGTCACCGCCAGGCGGTCATTCAGGCCCCGGGCGAATGTCTGGTTCTCAATCCCGGAAGCGTGGGCTGCCCGGTGTTCGCGGACATTCCCTTTGCCGCAAACCTTGAATATCGCTCGCCGCACGCCCGGTATGCGGTCATCACCAAGCGAGCAAGGGGCTGGCAGGTCGAGCTTCTGGCGCTCGAATATGACTGGCAGGCCGCCTCGGCACGTGCGCTCGCCAACAGCCGCCCTGAATGGGCGCATGCGATGCTGTCAGGATACGTCAAGTAGAGGCCGGCTGCCCCTCCGCAGGGCGAAATCGAGCGATGAACGAGCACGGCCTTGTCGCGCCCGCTCCTCGATCCCAAATCCTGCCCCAACAGAGAGCAACGGGTGAAACATGGCCGACGCAATATCGCTTGCCGAGAAGCTTGCAACCTTCGGAGATCATTGGTCGCCGCGCACGGTCACGACCTTCAACGATTGCGACGTGATGGTGGTGAAGGTAAAGGGCGAGTTCACCTGGCACAAGCATGACGACACCGACGATTTCTTCCTCGTGCTGAAAGGTCGTCTCGATATCGAACTGCGCGACCGCACCGTGACACTCGGTCCAGGCGAGCTCTATGTCGTCCCCAAGGGGGTCGAGCATCGCCCGGTCGCGCGCGAGGAAGTTCATCTCATGCTGATCGAGCCGACCGGCACGCCGAACACCGGCGACAAGACGACCGCCGCCGCGCGCAAGCTCGCATAGCGGGCAGCGCACCCGGTGCGGCCCTAGTCCCTGGAGGCCGCCAGTTTGCTGAAGCTGCCGGCCAGCCTGGCTCTTGCGCGTGCGACGCTGTCCCTCGCCGCCCGGGCCAGGGCGCGGATGGCGCGCCAGGCTTCGGTCGCCTGCAGCCACGCCTTCGCCGCGGCGTATTTTCCGTAACACCAGGCAAAGGCGGGAATTCGCATCAGCTTGTCGCGCGTGAGGTGGAACAGGCGCTCGACCAGCACCAGCTTGAGCAATTCGCCGACAATGAACGTCACCGCGCCGCTCAGGACCTGACCTGTCGCGGCGAGATAGGCGGCGACCGGCTTGATCGGCTCCAGGATGATGACGGGCACGGAGAACAAAGCGAGAGACGTATAAGGCGACAGCGACTTGATCCAGGCGCGCAATCGCCTGAATTCGAAATGCCGCCCGATCCAGCGCGCAATCGGCCTGGCCACGGCCATGAAGACCGCATCCACCAGGAAATAGATCGCGGCCAGGATGTAAGTGACCGGTTTCAGGATTCGCTTCACGGCACCTCTCCTGCGAAGTGAAAGCCGGAACCTGGGCCGAAGTTTCACCGCAGCGTGAATAGTTCGCGATATCGGATGGAACTTTTTGCGGCGAGGGGTAGCTGCCTCGTATTCCAACGCGAATTGGACTCGCGGAGAGATACCCCTCACCCGTCTCGCCGCTTTGCGGCGAGCCACCCTCTCCCGCAAGGGGAGAGGGTGAGACCGCCCTGCGCGCTCAGATGTCCGCGTAGACCTCCAGCAGATTGCCGTCGGGGTCGCGGAAGAACAGCGTGCGGTGGCCGAAGGACTGGTTCGTCGGCGGCGACAGCAGCACCACGCCCTGCCGCAGGAGCTCATCGGCACACGCATCGACTTCGGCGGCTGCGACCTTGAAGGCCAGTTGCAGCGAGGCGCTGCCCGGCGGCGTCGGCGCATCAGCCGCCGTCCGGCTCGGCGTTGCCAGCGCCAGCGTGTTGCTCCCGATGCCGTACTCGATCCAGTTCGGCGACAGCTCGCGCAATAGCGGAAACGCAAGGACGTCCTCGTAGAAGCGGCGCATCGCCGCCATGTCGCGGACGAAGATGACGGTGTAGTCGATCGCGCGGATGGCGCCGAACGGGGAGCGCCGGTTGGGTTCAATTGCTTCACGGTCTGTCATGCATCGTCATTCCAACGTCCGCCCGTAGCCCGTATGGAGCGTAGCGGAATACGGGGAGCCACGGGCGAGATTCCCGGATTACGCTACGCTCCATCCGGGCTACACGTTTTCACTCCACCAGTTCCGGCCACGGCACGATGGTCGACTTCACCGTCTTCATCGCCATCGCGTCCTTCACCGCCTGCGCGACGCCCGCTTCCGTGAACGGATAGATCGTCTGCATCTTCAGCCAGGGATATTTGCCGGCCGTGCGGTAGAGCATGTCCACGCCGAGCGGCAGGTCGTTCCCGGTGAAGCCCCAGGAGCCCAGCACATTGAGGTCCTTGGTGCAGATGCGGTGCCATGAGGTGTCGATGGAGCCGGCGTCGGTGAACTGGCCCATCTCGACATAGGTGCCGCCGTCGCGCAGCATCTCGATGCCTTCCGGGCCGGCGGTCGGATGGCCCGAGCAATCCATCACGAGATCCGCGCCGAAGCCGCCGACGATTTCGCGGACGCGCGCGATGCGATCCTGCGGCGACTTGATCTCTTCGATATTGACCGTCGCCTCCGCGCCAAACTCGCGCGCCAGCTTGAGGCGGGGCTCCTCCGGTGCGCCGACGCAGATGACGCGCCCTGCCCCCATCTCCCTTGCGGCGGCCACCGCGAGAATTCCGATCGGGCCCGAGCCCTGGATCACCACCGTGTCGCCCCAGCTGAATCCGCCGGCGCGGGTGGCGCGGTTGAAGGCCCGGATGCACGAGGTCAGCGGCTCCGACAGCGCACCCAACCGCAGCGACATGTCGTCGGGCAGCTTGTAGATCTTGGTGCCCGGCAGCATCTCGAGATCGACATAGACATATTCGGCCCAGCCGCCCCACATGTGCGGCGCCTTGTCGAAGCCGAGATAGCGGCCGTAATAGACCGGCGTCAGGCATTTGTTCGCCGTCTGCGGATAATGGATGCAGTAGTAGCATTGGCCGCAGGGCATCAGCGGCGGGATCATCACTTTCGAGCCTACCTTGAGCGGCTTGCTCATGAAGTCTTCGGTGAACTCGTCGCCGCATTCGACGATGACGCCGCCGATCTCGTGTCCCAGCGTGAACGGCCACGGCAGCGGTTTCGGCCAGTGCCCCTTCAGGATATGCAGATCGGTGCCGCAGACCCCGCAGGCGCCGACCTTGATCAGCGCGGCCTTCTTGCCGACCTTCGGCCACGGCACGGTCTTGATGACGGGTTCGCTGCCCGGCCCTGCGTGGGTGCAGACGCGGATTTGCTCCATGGTGTGTCCTCGCTGCCCGTCTGTTATGATTGATGGTGCGGGCTGGATTGAAGCGTATGTGAGATGCGCGGAGATGCCAAGCTGGCAGTCTCGTAGCCCGGATGGAGCGGAGCGTAATCCGGGAAAAGTCCATCGATCGCGAACGGCCCCGGATTTAGGTACGCTCCATCCGGGCTACGGATCGAGGATGACGCCGATGCTGCGTGACTATCGAGAGGAGGATGCCGACGCGATCGTCCGCGTCGCGCAGGCGGCTTTCGCCGAGTTCGAGCCGCACTATTCCGACTGGCCGCTGTTCACGGCCAACGTCGCGAAGATGCCGCGGCTTGCCAGGACCGGCGAGATCATCGTCGCCGAGGACGGCGGCGAGATCGCCGGCGCCGTGGCCTATGTCGGACCGCAAGCGCCGAAGCCCGCGTTCTTCGATCCGGCCTGGCCGGTCATCCGCATGCTGGTGGTCGACCCCGGCGCGCGCGGCAAGGGCATCGGCCGGCAATTGACGGAAGAATGCCTGCGCCGCGCCGAGCGCGACCAGGCGCGCACCATCGCCCTGCACACGACGCCGATCATGACGGTCGCGCTGCCGATGTATCTGCGCATGGGATTCGTGAGAAGCGGCGAGGCGCCGGATATTCTCGGCGTGCCGTATGCGGTGTATGTCAGGCGACTCGATTAGAGCTGCGTTCGTAGCCCGCATGGAGCGAAGCGAAATGCGGGACCGGCCCCGGATTACGCTTCGCTCCATCCGGGCTACGGGACCACCCAAGTGTCTTGAGCGGTCCGCGGCAAACGTGTAAGGCCGCAAGAGTCCATCCCAGGTGCCCGCTTGAACCCCCTGCCCCAAAATCCCGTGGTCGCGTCCGGCTCGTTCGCGGCGATGAAGTCGGTGCCGTACCGGCTCCAATTCATCGCTTACGTGCTGGCGATGATGGCCGACAATATCGAGCATGTGATCAGCTATTGGGTGGTGTTCCAGAAATTCCACTCGCCGACGCTGGGCGGCTTTGCCGTGCTGTCGCACTGGCTGCCGTTCCTGCTGTTCTCCGTCGCGGTCGGCGGGCTGGCCGACCGGTTCGATCCGCGCCGCATCATCCAGTGCGGCATGCTGCTGTTCATCGTCGCCTCGGCCGGATGGGGCTTCTTCTTCCTGACCGACACGATCCAGATGTGGCACGCGATGCTGCTGCTGGTGATCCACGGCTGCGCCGGCGTGCTGTGGCAGACGCCGAACCAGCTGCTGCTCTACGACCTCGTCGGCCCCGCCGACCTTCCGAGCGCGGTGCGGCTCAACGCGATGGCGCGCTATCTCGGCATCCTGGTCGGGCCTGCCGTCGGCGGCATCATCATGCTGACGCTCGGCACCTCGCACGGCATCATCTTCAACACGCTGTTCTATCTGCCGATGCTGCTGTGGCTGTTCTGGGCGCCCATGCGCGACAAGAGCGTCGCGGTGCGGCGCTTCGCCGTGCGCGGGTTTGCCGACATCATGCTCACGATCCGCGCGATCGGCACGCAGCCGGTGCTGACGGCGATGACCTGGCTTGCCGGCCTCACCTCCTTCATGATCGGCAATGCCTATCACGCCCAGATGCCGGGCTTTGCCGGCGATCTCGGCCATGGCGATCCCGGCGTCTCCTACAGCGTGCTGCTGGCGGCGGATGCCGGCGGTGCGCTGCTCGCCGGCATCGCGCTGGAATCCTGGGGACGCCTGAAGGGCACGCCGCGCACCGCGATCACGCTCGCGATGCTCTGGAGCATCGCGCTGCTCGGCTTCGCCGCGATGCGGATCTATCCGGTCGCGATCGTGCTGCTGTTCTTCGCCGGCTTCTTCGAGCTGTCGTTCAACACCATGGCGCAGGCGCTGGTGCAGCTGAACGCGCCGCACGACATCCGCGGCCGTGTCGTCGGGCTCTACAACATGGCCGGGCTCGGCATGCGCGCCTTCAGCGGCATCACCGTCGGCGTGTTCGGCGCTGCGATCGGCATTCACTGGTCGCTCGGGCTTTCCGCCGCAGTGCTGCTGGCGCTGCTGTGCCTGCTGTATCAGCGCGCGGCGAAGAGTGCCTGAAGGGCGCAGCGTGGCCCGCATGGAGCGCAGCGGAATGCGCGGCCGGCGTTCCCGGATTGCGCTGCGCTCCATCCGGGCTACGGAAGCGCGGCCTCCAGCCGATTGACTCCGGCGTCTCTCCACCGCACCCTCAAGCCTTTGGGGGGATGACGCATTGCGCAATCGCTGGGGCATTCTTGCGATCCTGTTCGTCGTTCGCCTCACCATCGCATTCCAGTTCCAGAGCGTTGCGGCGGTCGCGCCGCTGCTGCAACAGACCTTCGGCGTCGGGCTTGCCGACATCGGCATCCTGATCGGGCTCTATTTCACGCCGGGCGTGGTGTTGGCGCTGCCGGGCGGCGCGATCGGACGGGCGCTCGGCGACAAGCCGACCACCATTGCCGCGCTATTGCTGATGACGGCGGGCAGCCTCGTCATGGCCACCACCGATGTCTGGGGCTGGCAGATGGCGGGCCGCCTCGCCTCCGGCGCCGGCGGCGTGCTGCTGACGGTGCAGCTCACCAAAATGGGCACCGACTGGTTTGCCGGGAAGGAGATCGCCACCGCGATGGCGATCTTCGTCAACTCCTGGCCCGCCGGCGTTGCGATCTCGCTGCTGGTGCTGCCGGCGATCGGCACGGCCCATGGCGCGGGCGCCGTGTTCGCGGCGACCGGTGCACTGACCCTGATCGGTATTGCACTCATCACGCTCTACCGGCCGCCGCCCGGCGCAACAGTCGGCGCGAGCAGCTCGGGCCGGCCCGATCCGCTTGCGCTGCTGGCGGTGGTCGTCGCCGGCACGATCTGGGGCCTATATAATGTCGGCTTCGCGATGATCTTCTCGTTCGGCCCGTCCCTGCTCGCCGAGCGCGGCTGGAGCATTGCCGCCGCCGGCTCGGCGATCAGCGTCGTGATGTGGCTGTCGGTGATCTCGGTGCCATCGGGCGGGTATCTGGCCGATCGCGGCAAGCCCTTCGTCCTGACGATCGCGGCCAGCCTCGCCGTGGCCGCCCTGCTGGCCTGGCTGACCCGGTCCGACGCCGTCATCACCATCCTCGTGCTGATCGGCCTGGTCGGGGGCTTCCCGGCGGGCCCGATCATGAGCCTCGCCGCCCGCGTGCTCGCCCCCGAGACCAGGGCGATCGGGATGGGCGTGTTCTACACACTCTTCTATGCGGCGATGATGCTGGGGCCGGCGATCGCCGGCCGGCTGGCCAAATCGGCCGGAACGGCCGCGGCCGCGCTCGACCTCGGCGCGCTCGCGGTGCTGGCCTGCCCGCCCCTGATGTGGCTTTTCGAGCGCATTGTGTCTGTGCGTGATCGGCGCGCCCAATCCTAACGCGGCATTAACCCTGTGCACCTTAGGGTCGTGCCGGACTCCGCCAGGCGGGGGGTCGGGTTGTGAAAATGGCGTTGGCGAACAAAAAATTTCTACCGGCCGCCGAGGAACGTCGGCGTTTCCAGCGGGTGAAAGTCCACCTGCTCGGCCGCTACATGCTGCCGGACCGCCGTGAATTCCCCTGCCAGGTGATCAACATGTCGCCCGGCGGGCTCGCTTTGCTCGCCCCCGGCATCGGCAATGTCGGCGACCGCGTGGTCGCCTATCTCGACCATATCGGCCGCGTCGAGGGCAAGATCACCCGCATCATCGACAATGGCTTTGCCATGACGATCGGGGCGACGCCCAGGAAACGCGACAAGCTCGCCGCCCAGCTCACCTGGCTCGCCAACCGCGACATCCTCAACCTGCCGGAGGACCGCCGCCACGACCGTATCGTGCCGCGCAACCCGATCGCGGTGCTGACGCTCGAGGACGGCACCAAGATGACCTGCCGTATCATCGACCTCTCGCTCTCGGGCGCGGCCATTGCCGCCGAGAACCGCCCGCCGCTGAAATCGATCGTCCTGCTCGGCCGCGTCCAGGGCCGCGTGGTCCGAAACCTCGAGGACGGCTTCGCGCTGGAGTTCATGCACGAGCAGCCGGCGGAGACACTCGAAGAGAGCGTTACCGCCCGGTAAAGCGCAATCGCGCCAAAACCAGCGATTTTCCAGCCCTGAAGGCGGCCTCCGCGATGCGGACGCCGCCTTTTTCATGCGTTTCGACGACCCGGCGCGCGTTAACGCGGGGGCCGTTTGCGCGCTGAAACGGCGGTTCCACCAGCGTTTGCGCGTTAATCGATAAAATTTGAATCAATTGCAGTAATACTGCATTTTACGCAAATTCTATTCAAGTATAGATCGAATTCGCCGCGGTTTTTACTTGTATTCGTCTCGACTTGACTTGATCGACTTAGCGGCAATTCAAAAGCTCGATGCGCATTGTGGTCCCAACAAGAAACGGGGGCGACAATGTTCAACTTCAAGGGACAGGGGAAAGGGCTGGCGATCGCCGCCATGCTCTTCGGGATCAGCGCGGCAGCGCAGGCCGGCGAAAGCCGTCTGCTCTACGCGAGCCTCGGCGACACCACGCGTGCGCCGATCGGCTGGGTCGAGTTCTGTGCGGACAACGCCGCGCAGTGCCAGGGCGGGCCGACGCAGCCGCGCGACATCGTGATGTCGCAGACGGCATGGCGCGACCTCGTCAAGGTCAATCGCTGGGTCAACGAGACCGTCAAGCCTTTGACCGACCAGGAGCACTGGGGCGTGATCGAGAAGTGGTCGCTGCCGTCGGACGGCTACGGCGACTGTGAAGACTACGTGCTGTTGAAGCGCAAGATGCTGATCGATGCCGGCTGGCCGCGCGAGGCCCTGCTCATCACCGTCGTGCGCGACAAGAAGGGCGAAGGGCACGCGGTGCTGACGGTGAAGACCGACAAGGGCGAGTTCGTTCTCGACAATCAGAACGAGAACGTCGTTGCCTGGACGGAGACCGGCTACCGCTTCGTCAAGCGCCAGTCGCAGGGCGATCCCAATGTCTGGGTCTCGCTCGGCGATACCAAGCCGGCGGTCTCCACCGCCAGCGCAAGAGATTAGGAACGAGACAACAGGTTACGCGACCCGGTCACATCCCCACCCCTCCCCGTCCCAGACCGGTTCGCGCGCGGCCAGCCATCCCCCAATGGCTGGCCGCAACTTTTTTGGGGATGTGAGATCAGGCCTGCGACGACCACGGCACGCGCGAAGCGGTGAAGTCGCGCCAGCTATTCAGCAGGGACCGGTGCGCGCCGATCGATGCGCGCGCCTGCCAGCCGGCGATCGCGGCTGCCGCAATGGCGCTGTCGCGATCTTCGGAACCGAGCCCGTCGAGCAGCGATGCCGTCACCGCCATGTCGTTGAAGGCGCCGAGCTCCTCCTGCAGGCCGGCGAGCCTGCGGGCGAACTTTCGCGACGATTTGCGGTCGGCGAACAGCGGCAGCAGGAACTCGCCGAGATAGCGCAGGCGCTTGGTCGCGAGCCGCACCCGGTGCACCTCGTCGACATCAAGCGATTTGAAGCGCCGGCCGCGCTTGAGCACCTTGGCGTGCTGCTCCGACAACACGCGCTCGGCGAAATCGACCGCCGGCTCGGCGAGCCGGCCGAGATCCTCGGGCGCGACGTCGTTGCGCCAGCCCCGCGCCTCGATCCAGCCGCCGAGACTGATCAGGAAGACGGCGCAGCGGCGATCGTCGAGCGCATCGTGCGCCTTGCGATAGGCCTCCGACTGGCGCCGGGCCGCGACGCGCCCCAGCGCATCGAAGCCGGCGACCGACGGACAGGCGCCTGCGATCGCCGGCAAGGTCTCGAACTGGAACACGTCCCAGTCGCGCGCGGCGGACAGGTCCTGCGCCAGCCATCTGGCTTCCGAACGCAATGCGTCGAGATTGCTGAGCGCGCCGGCGGATCGCATCAGGTCGAGCGCCGATCGCAGCCGGCGCAGCGAGACGCGCAGCTGATGCACGCCTTCGGGATTGCGGCCGTCCTCGGCCGCCGGCAGCGACTGCAGCAGATGCAGGAAGCAGGACCGCAGGATCATCGCGAAGGCCTCGTCGAGCGTGACGGCGGGATCGAGATGCAGCTTGCGCGGCCGGCGCGCCGATGGCGGCTTGTCCGCGGCAAGGTCGAAGCCGCGCGCGGACTTGCTGCGGATGGACGGCTTCACCGCGCCGTGCTCCGCAAGCCGCAACGCAATCTCGTAGATCGTGCTCGCGCTGCCGCTCTTGAGCTCAAGCTCGATCTCGCTCACCGGGACCGAACGATCACCGGATGTCAGCACGCCCTGGTCGAAGGCGATCTCGACGGTGCCGGTGGGCAGATCGATCATGCGCGCGTGACGATGGACGTCGGCGGTGAACACCGCTTCGAGCGGCCGCGTTTCGAGCTGCCCGCGAAGCTTCTCCGGAATGAAGGGCATCGCCAGAGCGAGATCGGGGACAAGCGACGGCACCCTCGCCTCCCATTCGCCGCGGCGCAGCGGATCGTCGGCGGCGTCGGTCTTCACGGTCTGCACGAAGCGCGCGCCGCTCTGGCGGACGCGCAGGCTCAGGCCGGCGCGGCGAAGCGTTTGCTCCGCCGTATCGTAATAGACGGATTTCAGATGCTTGCGCGCGCCCTTGTTGCGGGCATTGGCCGCGATCACCGGCGCAGCAGCGAAGTCCGCCATGCGATCGGCATCGACGAGGAGCTTCAGTTCGATTTCACCGGCGGGGCGCGCGGCAATGTTCTGCTGCGGCGGTTCCGATGCCGGCGTCGTCAACTGCGATGGCGTCGGATCGACCACGGCGCCCTCGACGGTCGCAGATGTCACGCCGTGCTCGGCCGGATCAATCTGCCTGAGGAACCCGGCGATGACTTGCGTCTTCTTGCGATCCTTCGAGTCGGGATTCCCATCCGCGCCCGGTGGCTTGCGGGATGGCGTTGCGTCTGATTTGAGCATTTGCGGTAACATGACAGTTCGATGACAGAGCGACAGCATATAGCCGGTGCGCTCTGCGATGAATAGTAACGTTGCGCTGCAATGCATGATCGTCCACACACGTCAGCACAAAACCGGCAGGCCTTGTCATAATCGGTTTGACGCGCCGAATTAAATTGCCGCCAAATGCAACAAGTGATCGAATTCGATAGCGAATCTCGCGGTTCTCGAAAGCGAGATGAACGCGTCAACGAGATTGACTCATGCTGGCCGAGAAATTCTTTCTGGTTCTTGAGACGCTTAGAAGTCACGCCGGAGATGACAGGCCTGAAATTGTGACAAGCCCTGTGCGACCGCCTGCGGGTTCGGAGAGCGTCAACAGCGAGCGGCGCGAACAACCGCGCCCTGACGAGCGGGGCCAATAGCGTTTCAATTGGCCGGATCGCACCAGGCGATGCGTGTCAGCGCGCGAGATTGTTCCGGTAGATCTTGCCGCCCTTCATGATCACGACGAAGTTCTTCGCGGGATCTTCGACGAGGGCGATGTTGTCGAGCGGATTGCCGTCGACGAGCAGCAGATCGGCCAGCGCGCCCTCCTCCACCACGCCGAGCTTGCCGGGATAGGGATTGCGCAGGCCCGACAGGCTCAGCAGTTCCGCATTCACGGACGTCGCCATGGCGAGCGCTTCGGCCGGCGTGTACCAGCGCGTCACCGCGGCCAGCATCGAGCCCTGCTTCTCCGCCAATGCCCTCGAGAACAGCACGTCGGTGCCGAACGCGGTCTTGATCTTGTATTTCTTGGCCAGCGCGTAGACGCGATCCGTGCCGGCAACCACCTGCCGCATCTTGTCCTGCTCCGCAGGTCCGAGCGCAGCGGCACCGCCGAGATCGAGGAACGGCTGCGTGCTGAGCCAGACGCCCTTCTCCGCGATCAGCTTCGCGCTCGCCTCGTCCATGAGGTGGCCATGCTCGATGCATTTCACGCCGGCGGCGATCGAGCGCTGGATCGCCACCGGCGTATAGGCGTGGGTGGCGACATAGGTGCCCCAATTGTCGGCGGCCTCGACCGCCGCGCGCAACTCGGGCTCGGTGAAGGTGGAGACGTCGAGCGGGCTGAACGGCGAGGCGACGCCGCCGCCGGCCGTGAGCTTGACCTGTGAAGCCCCCTGCATGAGCTGCTCGCGCGCGCGAACGCGCACCTCGTCGGGACTGTCGGCGACCATGCTGCCGCCGAGCAGTTCCATGCGGCTGAGCATGCCGCCGATCGTTCGCGGCAGATCGGTGAGCTGCCGGAAGTCGCCATGGCCGCTGGTGACGGTGATGATGGCACCAGAGGGATAGATGCGCGGGCCGGCGACGAGGTCCTCGTCAATGGCCCGCTTGAGGCCGAAAGTGGGGCCGCCCATGTCACGCACAGTGGTGAAGCCGCGCATCAGCGTCGCCGTCGCCTCACTGGCGGCGAGCAGATTGTTGTAGCCGACGTCGCCGAGAGCCGCGGCCGGCGTCGGACGCACCAGCATCGCGTGCCAATGCGCATCGATCAGTCCCGGCATCAGCACACGTCCGCCGCCGTCGATGACCTGACCGGCGGGCGCGATGTCCGCGGTCGAGATCTTCTCGATTTTCCCGCTTCTTACGAGGACATTGGACGCGCCTGAAAGCGTGGCGCCCTTTCCGTCAAAAATCCGCACGTTCCGGAACAGGACAGCAGAGTCCTGCTGGGCCGTCGCAGGCAGCGCGCTGCAGGCGATCACTGCAAGCAGGACGGCGAGCACGGCCCGCATCTTCAAACACGGCATGGTCAATCTCCCCCGTTGCTACGCGACTACGCGGCTGCCGGTGCGGGCCGCCACGCCAACGTCATCCAGCCGATGCCGTGCGACAGCAGGTCGATGCCGAGCAGCAGGCCCAACACCCAGATCCCGGTCGTCGGAAATCCCGTGAGGATGATGAGGCCGGCAATGACGCCAAACAGTCCGGACGCGATCATGATGCCGCCGCCCTGCTGCCAGCGGCCCATTCCAATCAGCATGCGGATCACACCGGAGACGAGAAGCGCCACGCCGAGCACGTAGGTCAGCAGCAGCGCGCCGGTCAGCGGCTGGCTGACCAGAACGACGCCGAAAGCAATGTAGAGAATGCCGAGTATCACCTGCCAGACGAAGCCACCCCACCCCTTGGTCCAGAACGCGTGGAAGACCTCGAAGACGCCCGCGGCGATCGCCATCCAGCCAATAAAGAGCGCGCTGATCACGGTGAAAAACGCGATGTCGCCCAGGACCATCAATCCGGCGAACACCATGAAGAGACCAAGGAGCACGCAGACCCAGCGAGACGGTTGCGGCAGGCCGGTCGCACCCAACGGTGCGCTATGATCGAACGTCGTCATGCCTTCCTCCCTTGTTCATCTCCAGCGCCAGCCGCGATGCTACCGGCACACCGAACGCCAGTGCTTCCGATGCCGCTGCGGTCGATGGGGTGGACGATATGGCGGCTGATGCAACGAGCGGCTCGCGGCGCCGGCGATGGACGGGTATCCTGCGCGTAGGCCTGGCCGTCGGGATCACGCCTCCCAAAAGCACGCGCAGAGCACCGCGGCGATCCATCTCGGGCATAGGGCACTCCCGATCGGGACACCGCCAAGCGCGGATAGCGAGGTGGTTCCATCCCGTCTGAAATCGCCGCCGTGCCTCGCTCACCAACGACCGCACGGTCTTCGGACCCGGCAGATGGCCGGTCCAGACATACGTCGGCTCCCGCTCTTCGACGACGGAACGCAACGCCATTGCACTACTCCGCAGAACGGATTGGCCTGGTGTCGGCTCCGTTCCAGAACTCAATGCGCAAGGCAAGTTGATGCCGACGCCAACGCCAAGTCAATTTGCAACCACAGGGAGTTTCTGCAATTCAGCTATACGGGTTCCACGGTGATGCACCGCGACAGGCTATTGATCGTGGATTTCCGACAAATGCGTAAGCTTCGCTGTCGCGCTTGCATCGAACTCTAATCAAAGACCGACGACGGCTCTTGTCACACATCAACGAAAGATTGCAACCGCATTGAACGAGAGTACGATCGCAGCCACGATCCCGCAGGGGCGGACGGGAGAAGCGCTTGAACCGAGGGGCGACATCTCAACGACGAGGCAGAACATGGTGGCGCAAACGAGTGACGGACACATCCTGCTGGTCAAAAAGCTCGGCGGACTCTTCGCAATCATCATCGGATGCCTGCTGACCGCAGTCGGCGTGACCTTCGAATCCAGCGGAACGACGTTCGTCGGCGTTCTCTTCCTGGTCCTTGGCGCTGTCATGCTCGTGCTGAAGATCATCAGGCGAAACGAAGGATCGTCACTGCCCTAACAGGACGCCGCGGGCGCTCAGGCGCCCAGCACGTCCGCAAGCCGCAGCTCGTCGGCGGCGGGATCCTTCAGGAACAGCTCGTCCTCGATCTCTCGCAGATGCGACAGCATCTGCGCGCGCGCCGCCTGCTTGTCGCGCTTGCGGATCGCGGCGACGATACCGGCGTGATGATCCGTGCCGCAGGCCGGCGTGTCGTGACGGCGATACAGCAGGATGATCAGCGAGGAGCGCGCGATCAGCTCCTTGAGGAAACCGAGATAGATGCTGTGGCCGCTCATCTCGGCGACGAGGCGATGAAAATCGCCGGAGAGGCGGACCGAGGCGCGCGCGTCGCCGCGCAGCTCCGCCTCGCGTTCCTCAGTGAGATGTTGCTGGAGACGATCGAGCGAGGCCGGCGACACCGCGTCGATGGCGTGGTCGACGATGGTGGGCTCGATCAGGCGCCGCGCCTCGAACACTTCGCGGGCATCGGCGGGCGTCGGGCGCGCGACGAAGGCGCCGCGGTTCTTCTCGATGTTGACGATGCCCTCATGCGCGAGCTGCTGCAGCGCGGTGCGTACCAAGGTGCGGCTTGCGCCGTAGATCTCGCCGATCTCGTCCTCGCCGAGCTTGGTGCCCGGCAGCAGACGATGCTCCAGGATCGCGGCGGTCACACCCTCCCTGATGCGGCTGACGCGATCGCTGGCGTCTGGCGCGTCGGATTTGGGGCGGGTCTTGGCAACCATGGCTGTGAGGGCTCGATCGGCAACGTTCGGCCTCGAATGTTAGACGACGAGCTGTATCCAATCACAGGCGAAACTTTATACAATCTTCGCCCGTTTTGTGTGCAGGCGACTGCGCGCGCAGCAGGCAGCCCGAATCCGCCGGATTCGATCTAACGATCTGACTCCGCTGCACAGTTTTTGGAATCTGCCCGCCTGAAGCCTGTTGGCACGGACCTTGCGGAGAGAGGCCGGACACCGCCCTCCTGCCGGACTCGCCATGGCCATTCCTGCCGCTCTCGAACTGGTCGCCGTCACCAAGCGCTACGACACGACGCTCGCGGTCGACAACGTCAACCTGAAGATCCCGGCCGGCACCTATTGCTGCCTGCTCGGCCCCTCCGGCTGCGGCAAGACCTCGACCCTGCGCATGATCGCCGGCCACGAGGCGGTCAGCGCGGGCGACATCATCCTCGGCGCGCAGAACGTCACCGATCTTCCGCCGGCCGAGCGCGGCACCGCGATGATGTTCCAGTCCTATGCGCTGTTTCCGCATCTCAGCGTGATCGACAACGTCGCCTTCGCCTTGAAGATGCGCGGCATCGACAAGCCGACCCGCCACAAGCGCGCCGGCGAACTGCTCGAGCTGGTGGCGATGAGCCAATATGCGGGCCGGCTGCCCGCCCAGCTCTCCGGCGGCCAGCAGCAGCGCGTCGCGCTCGCCCGCGCGCTGATCACCGAGCCGCAGATCCTGCTGCTCGACGAGCCGCTGTCGGCGCTCGATCCGTTCCTGCGGGTGAAGATGCGGGGCGAGCTGAAGCGGCTGCAGCGCGAGCTCGGCATCAGCTTCATCCAGGTCACGCACGGCCAGGAAGAGGCGATGGCGCTCGCCGACCACATCGTGGTGATGAACCACGGCAAGATCGAGCAGCAGGGCACTGCCCGCGACATCTTCCATCATCCCCGCACCGAATTCGTGGCCCGCTTCATCGGCGGCCACAACGTCCTCAGCGACGCCGGCAAGCTCATCGCCGTGCGCGCCGATCAGCTCGGCATCAGGCCGATCACTGACGGCGCGTTCGGCGCACCGGCGCTGCTGACCCAAACCGAGTACCAGGGCTCCTACATCGCCGTCTCGCTCACGCTCGACGACGGGACCGCCCTGTTCTCCCATGTTCCGGAAGCCACCTTCGACGTCCACCCGTTCCGCCCGGGTGACCGCGTGCTGGCGACCTGGGATCCCGCCAAGGCGCAGCGCCTGCAATAGCGCCGATCGATCAGTGGAATGCGCAACAGAGGAGTGATTGATATGACCGAGACCACCAGGACGAAAGGCGTCAGCCGCCGCACGCTGCTCAAGGGCACCGCGGGTCTCGCCGGCCTTGCCGCCGGCTCCGGCGCCATCACCGGCTTCCCCTATGTGAAGTCGGCCGATGCGAAAGTGCTGCGCTATCTCGGCACCGCCGTGAACGAGGGCGACGACATCTCCAAGCAGTGCCTGAAGGACACCGGCATCAAGATCGAATACATCACCGCGACCACCGACGACGTCACCAAGCGCGTGATGACCCAGCCGAACTCGTTCGACGTGCTGGACACCGAATATTTCTCGCTGAAGAAGCTGGTACCGTCGGGCAACATCCTTGCCCTCGACGCCAAGAAGATCAAGGAATTCGACAACATCACGCCCGTCTTCACCAAGGGCGAGACGCCCGGCGGCAAGAAGATCGGCGGCCAGGGCACCGCGCCCTGGAAGGTGCTCTATCTCGAAGGCAAGGACTCCAAGAAGTTCGCGACCTCGGCGACCGAATTCGTCACGCTGATCCCGACCGTCTACAACGCCGACACGCTCGGCATCCGCCCCGACCTGATCAAGCGCCCGATCAGCACCTGGGCCGAGCTGCTCAACCCCGAGTTCAAGGGCAAGGCCTCGATCCTCAACATCCCCTCGATCGGCATCATGGATGCCGCGATGGTCGTGGAAGCCTCCGGCAAGTACAAATATGCCGACAAGGGCAACATGACGAAGGAAGAGATCGATCTCACCATGAAGGTGATGACCGAGGCCAAGAAGGCCGGCCAGTTCCGCGCCTTCTGGAAAGACTTCAACGAGAGCGTCAACCTGATGGCGTCGGGCGAGACCGTGATCCAGTCGATGTGGTCGCCGGCGGTGACGAAGGTCCGCTCGATGGGCATCCCCTGCACCTTCCAGCCGCTGAAAGAGGGCTACCGCTCCTGGGCCTCGGGCTTCTGCGTCTCCAAGGGCGTCTCGGGCCCCAAGCTCGAATGGGCCTATGAGTTCGTGAACTGGTTCCTGTCCGGCTATGCCGGCGCCTATCTCAACCGCCAGGGCTACTACTCGGCCGTGCTCTCCACCGCCAAGGCGCATATGGAGCCCTACGAGTGGGCGTACTGGATGGAAGGCAAGCCGGCGGAGAAGGACATCAAGGCGCCCGACGGCTCGCTGCTGGAGAAGGCCGGCGCGGTGCGCGACGGCGGCTCCTACGAGGACCGCATGGGCGCGGTCGCGTGCTGGAACGCGGTGATGGACGAGAACGACTACATGGTCCGCAAATGGAATGAGTTCATCGCGGCGTGACGGACATGTCGGAAGAAGTCCTGCAACAAGCATCCCCGGGCTTGATCCCGGGGTCGGGAACAGCGCGCGCCGCAAAGCCGACGCGCCTGTCGCCGTCCTTCATCTCCTGGCTTCAGGCCGGGCCGATGATGCTGGTGTTTCTCGCCTTCTTCCTCATTCCGCTCGTCTTCGTCGTCATCGTGTCCTTCTGGGACTACAATGAATACCAGCTGCTGCCGGCGTTCTCCGGCCGCGGCTACACCGACACGTTCGAAGGCTGCATCGCGCAGCTCCCCGATCTCTGCACGATCGGCAAGACCTATCTGAAGACGCTCAAGCTCTGCTTCATGGTGTGGGCGATCACGCTCTTCATCGGCTTCTGGGTCGCCTATTTCCTCGCCTTCCACGTCAAGTCCAAGACCTGGCAGATGGGCCTGTCGCTGCTCTGCACGATCCCGTTCTGGACGTCCAACGTGATCCGCATGATCGCCTGGATCCCGCTGCTCGGCCGCAACGGCCTCGTCAACTCGGGCCTCGTCAAGACGGGGGTGATCAACCATCCGCTGGAATGGCTGCTGTTCTCCGAATTCTCCGTGGTGCTGGCGCTGGTGCACCTCTTCACCTTCTTCATGGTGGTGCCGATCTTCAATTCGATGATACGGATCGACAAGTCGCTGATCGAGGCCGCCTATGATGCCGGCGCCAGCGGCTTCCAGACCCTCGTCAATGTCGTCATTCCCTTGGCCAAGCCCGGCATCGTGATCGGCTCGATCTTCGTCATCACCATCGTGATGGGCGATTTCATCACCATCGGCGTGATGGGCGGCCAGCAGATCGCGGCTGCCGGCAAGATCATCGAGACGCGGGTCAACGCGCTGCAATTCCCCGCGGCCGCGGCCAACGCGGTGATCCTGCTCATCATCACCTTCCTGATCATCACCATGATGTCGCGCATCGTCGACATCAAGAAGGAGCTCTGAGTATGAAGGAAGGACGCCCGCGCTCTTTCTACGTGCTCGCGGTCTTCTTCGCGGCCTATGTGCTGTTTCTCTACGGCCCGATGATCGCGATCTACGTGCTGTCGTTCCAGGGACCGCAGGGCGGCCTTACCTTCCCGATGAACGGCGTGTCGACGTTCTGGATCGCAAAACTGTTCCAGGGCACCGGCATCGTCGATCTCGGCGCGGCCTTCCGCCGCTCGCTGCTGCTCGGCATCATCGTGATGATCGTCACCGTCGTGCTGTCGGTCGCCGCCGGCATGGCCTTCCGCCGCAGATTCAAGGCGCAGAGCATCCTGTTCTATTCGGCGATCGCGAGCCTCATTGTTCCTTCGATCATCACCTCGCTCGGCATCTCCCTTGAATTCCGCATCATCGACGACCTCATCAAGGCGCACTGGAACGAGAATTTCGAGACGTCGATGGGCCTGCTGACGTCAGGCCTCGGCGCGCACCTGACCTGGACGCTGCCGTTCGGCCTTCTGATCATGTTCGCGATCTTCAATCGTTTCGATCCGCGCCTCGAGGAAGCCGCGCGCGATCTCGGCGCGACGCCGTGGCAGACCTTCCGCCATGTCGTGCTGCCGATCATCCTGCCCTCGGTGATCGGTATCGGCCTGTTCGGCTTCACGCTGTCCTGGGACGAGCTCGCCCGCTCCAGCCAGGCGATCGGCGCGGTGAATACGTTGCCGCTGGATCTGCAGGGCCTCACCACGACGGTGACGAACCCCGACATCTACGCGCTCGGCACCGTGATCTCGGCCGTCTCGTTCACGGTGATCGCGCTTGCGCTCGGCACCATCCACGTGCTCAACAAGCGGCAGGCGGCCAAGGGCTCGGACGCCGGCCAAGGGCTTGTTTAATAGCTTGTCTCATAGAGGGCTCGTCTGATCCGATGCGGCTTCACGTCGTCAATCCCAACACCACCGCGTCCATGACGGCGAAGATCGCCGCTGCGGCGCGCAGCGTTGCGCTTGCCGACACCGTGATCGACGCGCGCCAGCCCAATATGGGCCCGGTCTCCATCGAGGGCTTTTACGACGAGGCCTTTGCGGTGCCCGGCATGCTCGGCTGCATCCGCGAGGCCGATCGCGACGGGGCAGACGCGCACATCATCGCCTGCTTCGACGACACCGGCCTCGATGCCGCGCGCGCCGCCGCGAAGGCGCCGGTGATCGGCATCGGCGAGGCCGGCTTCCATATGGCGAGCCTGATCGCGGCGCGCTTCGCCGTGGTGACGACGCTCGGTGTCTCCATCGTGCCGATCGAGCATAATCTGAAGAACTACGGCCTTGCCGAACGCTGCGCCCGCGTTCGCGCCGCCGAGGTCCCGGTGCTCGCGCTGGAAGAGCGCAATGCCGATGCGCTCGGCAGGATTTCGGCGGAGATCACCGCCGCCATCCATGACGATCGCGCCGAGGCGATCGTGCTCGGCTGTGCCGGCATGGCCGATCTCGCCAATGAGCTTGCCGCCACCCACGGCCTGCCGGTGGTCGACGGCGTCGCCGCCGCGGTGACATTGGCGGAATCGCTGGTGCGGCTGGGGCTGAAGACGTCGCGCCTCGGCCCCTACGCGGCGCCGCGGCCGAAGACCTATTCCGGGCCTTTTTCGCCGTTCCAGCCCTGATTTTTGCCTTCCGCGAGGAATGCAAGGGGGTATGGGCCGCTTTTTTGGCGGCTAGCCTCTTTTTGGTCCCAATTGTTGCCGAACAGTAACACTTTCGGGACATCCCGGTAGCCTGTTCGGGCTGCCGGTCTTCGCCACTCACCAAGTTTCAATTTGGGTTTTGTCAGCGATGATCGATCTCGCAGCGGATACACGTTCCAACCCCCTGCTTCGCCTTGGCGCCCAGCCGATCGCGCTGACCGCCGCCGCCCTGTTTCTGTTGATCGCCGGCGTGACCTCGATCGCGATCTGGCGTGCCTATACGGGCTCTGCGCCGGAGACCGACCGGGTGGTGGCCTCGCGGCAGCTTCAGGCCCGCACCGCCCAGGCCTCCGAGCAGCTGGTCGAGAAGACCAAGGGGCTTGAGGCGACCCAGCAGGAATCGATCGACCAGCTCCAGGTCGTGCAGGACCAGCTCCAGACCGTGAAGCGGCTGCTTGCGTCCCAGCAGGCCGACACCAAGCGCCTCTCCGAGCAGGTGGCGACGCTGAACGAATCCATCGACGGCCTGCGCCAGTCCTTCGCCAGCGCCCGGGCCACCGAGGCCGAAACGCCCACGGTTACCCGCAGGAAACCGGCCCGTCACCGCGTCAGTGCCAGCGCGCGCAAGCGCTCGCGCGGCTAAATGAGCCCGCGGCGGCCGCTTTAATTTCTCCACATGTGAACTGGATCACATTCCCCCGTATGATTCCGCGCGATGCTGGCCCTTACCGGATGGCGTGAGCCGATTTTAATATCCGGGGCTGGCAAGGTCGTTGACGGTATACTGCGTCAACGGCCTTGTTTTTTCATGGGTCAGGTCGCCCCGCCTCACTCGCAGACGTCGACGCGACGGTATCGCCATCCCGCCGGCGTCATCACGCGCTTGCGGGTGACGTAGCAGCCGCCGTAACCGCCATCGTCATAGCCGGACCCGTAATAGTAGGGATCGCCGTAATACGGGGAGCCGTAGCCGTAATAGGCGCCGTAATAGCCCGCGCCCGCGAGGCCTGCGCCGATGGCGACGCCGGGCCAGAAGCCGCCGCCATGCCAATGGCCGTGACCGCCATGGCCCCAGCCGCCACCACCGTGACCCCAGCCGCCGCCATGTCCAAAGCCCCGCGCCTGGGCCATCTGCGGCATCGACAGTCCGACTGCCGCGACGGCCAGCGCCGCCATCATTGTCTTGCGTAACATTACTCGATCCTCCGCGTGGACACGCTCCACGCTTCAAAGCGGGATCAAGCTAACGTCCATTGGGCAATCCGGACAGCCACACTGTCTCACTTCCGCGCGAGCATCAGCAGCCGCGACAGATGCTCTTCATCTTCCTGTCGAGCTGCCGGTTCTCGGAATTGACGGTGGCGTCGGCCGCGCCACCAGTCCCGGTGCCGGTGGTGACTCCGGCGCCCGGACCTGACGATTGAGCCGTCCCCAGGCTGTTGGTCCCCGGCGGCGGCGCCGGTGAATTGGAAACACCACCGCTCACCCCCGACGAGGCGCCGCTCGATCCCGCAGAGCCGCCGGTCGCCTGCGCGAACGAGACGGCCGGCATCGCCGCGAGGGCGAAGATCACAAGCATGGTCCTGATCGAAGCGTTTGCGGATGACGCCATCGGAAAATCTCCCTTTGCCCGTCAACCGCTGCCGCGAATGCGGGTTCCGGAACAAATGCGGCGGCATCAGCTTGAAAACCAGGAGGCGACATCACGATGACCGATCGCGACCCCTTTGCAGAAGGCGAACGCGCCGCGCGCGACAACATTCCCGCCGAAGCCAACCCTTATACGGACGGCAGCGACGAGCACGCGCTGTGGTCGGCAGGCCACGAGAAGATCGCGGGCGCCAGGGAAGCCCGCGAGTCCGAAGGAAGTTAGCCGATCCGCTTCAGGCCCTTCTTGAAGCGCGGGCCGTTGGCGACGTAGAACTTCGCCGCACTTCCCATGCGCTGCACCTGGGCGTCGTCGAGCGTGCGGATCACGCGCGCGGGCGAGCCGATGATCAGCGAGCGTTCGGGGAATTCCTTGCCCTCGGTGATGACGGAGCCAGCGCCGACGATGCTGTTGCGGCCGATCTTCGCGCCGTTCATCACGATCGAGCCCATGCCGATCAACGCACCGTCCCCGATGGTGCAGCCGTGCAGGATGACATTGTGGCCGACGGTGCAGTTGGTGCCGATGACCATGGGAAAGCCGAGGTCGGTGTGGCAGGTCGAGCCGTCCTGCACATTGGCGCCCTCGCCGATCTCGATCCACTCATTGTCGCCGCGCAGCACCGCGCCGAACCACACGCTCGCGCCCGGCTTCAGGCGCACGCGGCCGATCACGGTCGCGGTCTCCGCGATGAAATAATTGCCGTCGGCGGGAAGTTCGGGCGCCTGCCCGTCGAGCTCGTAGATCGCCATCAAGGTCTCCTGTCGGGTTGACCCAGCCATAGCGAAACGGCAGCCCCGACGCAAAGGTCCGGCCGTGTCGGGAACGCTCGCACGAGCGTCCCGGGGAACGCTCGCACGAGCGTTTCGGGGAACGCAAAGCCTCAGGCCAGGACGCCGGCGGCGCGCAGCGTCATCAGGAAGAAGGTGCCGCTCATCATGCTCCAGAAGCCGGCGATGAGGGTCGCCATCATGACGAATTCCACGCGGCGGCTTTCCACCTGCAGGCCGCGCAGCGTGTTGCGCATGATGATGAAGGGAGCGGCGAACACCAGGAACGGCACCGCCGCGAAGGTCTTCGGCGCCACGCCGTCCTGCAACAGGCCGAAGCCTGCGGGGCGCTGCGCGAACGCCTGGTATCCGTTCACGAGGGCCCCGGCGAGGGCGAAACCGATGCAGATCGAGAAGAAGGAATTGAGGGCTTCAGGTGTCATCGGAAACTGTCCGCACTTACGCAACGCCGGAGCTTTCCTGTGACAAATCGTGCTGGTTAACGCTACATTATCCTTAAGAGAAGGTTAACGAGGCCCGCCGGTCGGCGCAGGGCCCTCCTCCCGTCCCGCGGCCGGCAAGGCCTAAGCGAATTCGCCGCCGCGTGGCATATTCGCGGCTGATTCGTCGGCCATCGGCCGACCTCCGGTTCCACGCGCGCTCGTCATGACGGTGTTTTCGGCAGCTTCCCCCAGACCCTCGCGCACGCGGGCGCATGTCGTGCCGATCGTGCTCGGCGGCGCCGCTGCGCTCGGCGCAGTCGCGCTGGTCGCCTATCTGCTGTGGCCGACCTGGGGCGCCGGCGGCGCCAGCGCCCCGGACAGGCTGCCGGTGAGCGTCGGCGGCACGCTGTTCAACGTGCCGACCACGGCGATCCGGATGAAGATCCAGCGGCACTCCGGTCCGCAGGAGCGCATCGATCTCGACGTGCTCTATCCCTCGCTCGAGCCGCCCGGCGCGCCCAGGCACGTCACCGCCGACACGGTGGAGACGGCGGTGCAGTCGATCGACCGCATCTTCCTGTCGATCGCCGCCCATCACGATGCGCTCTCGCCCGAGCAGCGAACGGCTACGATCTATCCGCGCTATCTCGACCGGGCCTCGCCCCAGCCCGAGGACGGCCTGACGATGCGGATGTTCCGCAGCGACACGCCCTACGGCAGCGAGGATCTCTATTCCGCCGCAAGCCCGGCGCTGACCGCGCGCTGCACGCGCGATGCGGCAACGCCCGGCATGTGCCTCTCCGAGCGCCGCGTCGGCGGCGCCGACCTCACCTTCCGCTTCCCCCGCAGCTGGCTGTCGCAATGGCGCGAGGTGGCGGAGGCGATGGAGAAGCTGACGGCGCAATTGCGCGGGCCGAAGGGCTGAGCAACGTCCGCGCGCGACCGCGGGATCGGCCCCCGGGCCCTCCAAAGCAAAACTTCGAAAACAACCCCATGCACAGTAGTCGGGCGACCGTCACGACTTCGATTTTTTCGAAGTCGATTTGATCCGTCGGGCAAAACAGGGGTATGCTGTCATGGTGGGGCGATCGACCCGTCCGCCGCTACGAGCGGAGCTCGTCGGGACGGAGCGCGGCATCGACGGTCGCCGCTCATTGTTGCAGAGAGACAGGCCGCGCGGCGTCGTCATTGCGAGCGGAGCGAAGCAATCCAGAATCCCTCAGCGGAAAGATTCCTGGATTGCTTCGCTTCGCTCGCAATGACGGAGTGGAAAGAGCTTGGCTTGATCTTCGGTCCATGCCCCAGGCGCCGCGCAACGTCTCTTCGACGGTGCGCTGCAGAGCCCGGGCCCATGTTGCAGCGATGCGCCGTGGGGCTTCCGGGTCCCGGCCCTGCACGGCAACGCCATAGTACGTCGAAGACGCGCGTGAACGCGCTTATGGGCGGCGTTGCAGCGCGTCCGGGACACGAGAGGCGTCTAAAACTATTCCTGATCGACGAGATCGTCCTCGAGGATCGCCATCTGGAACTGGAACGAGCGATCGTCGTCCTCGTCGTCGACGAAGAGCACGCCGATGAATTCCTCGCCGATATAGACCTCGGCGGAGTCATCCTTCTTCGGCCGCGGCACGACGCGAATCTTGGGATTGCCGAATACGCGCTTCAGATACGCATCGAGCTTTCTGACTTCTTTGACGTCCACGGCAAGTCTCCGATCGAAATGGGTTGGCGGCGTTTTAGGACGAGACGCGACGAACCGCCAGCATGAATTGCCAAACAATTTGGGGACGAAAAAGGGCCGGAAAATCCGGCCCTTGCACGCAGGCTCAAAGTCCCATCGCGTTGATCATCTGATCCATGGTGCGCGACGGCTCGGCGCAGCCGGCCTCGCCGACGATCTTGGCCGGCACGCCCGCGACCGTGACGTTGTGCGGCACCGGCTTGACCACGACCGAGCCCGCGGCGATGCGCGCGCAATGGCCGATCTCGATGTTGCCGAGGATCTTCGCGCCGGCGCCGATCAGCACGCCGTGGCGGATCTTGGGATGACGGTCCTCGTTCTCCTTGCCGGTGCCGCCGAGCGTGACGCCGTGCAGGATCGAGACGTCGTCCTCGATGACAGCCGTCTCGCCGCAGACAAAGCCGGTGGCATGGTCAAGGAAGATGCCGCGGCCGATGCGCGCGGCGGGATTGATGTCGGTCTGGAACACCGCGGAGGCGCGGCTCTGCAGATAATACGCAAAATCCTTGCGGCCCTTCAGCCAGAGCCAGTGCGCCAGGCGATGGGTCTGGATCGCGTGGAAGCCCTTGAAGTAGAGCAAGGGATCGATGAAGCGCGAGGTGGCGGGATCGCGATCGTAGACGGCGACGAGGTCGGCGCGGAAGGCGTTGCCGAGATCGGGATCGTCGCGCAGCGCCTCGTCATAGGTCTGGCGCACGAGATCGCCCGACAGCGCGGAATGATCGAGCCGGTCGGCAAGACGATGGATCACCGAATCCTCGAGGCGGCTGTGATGCAGCACCGTCGAGTAGATGAAGGTTGCAAGCTCGGGCTCGCGGTGGACGATGTCCTCCGCCTCGCTCCGGACCCGGTCCCAGATCGGATCGAGGGATGCGAGCTTTCCTCCCGGATTGACCTGATGCACTGCCATGGGAACTGCTCTTTCGAATTGGCTCGTTTTGCGGGCTCTATAGCACAGTCTAGGCGACAAAGTCCTGACCGGCTTGCCTGAGAGTGAACAGTGCCTTGCCCCGCGAAAGCATGCCAACGCCTTGAAAGACAAAGATTTCTTCTGACGCCCCCAGGCGGCAAGGTTGCTTCAAAGTGGTCAGAGTTTCGCCGAATTCAAGCCGGGCGACGTCAAACTATTGGTGAATTCTCTCCCAGCGGCTAATGCGGGCATGGTCCCGGGGACGACGGAGCAGCCTTGAGCATCACCACCGAACAATTGCGCGCGCGCGCCACAGGCTCGCTTTGGCTGCGGCTGGCGGCGGTGGCCCTGCCCCTCCTGATGATCGCGCCGGCATTCTGGAACGGCTATCCGCTGTTGCAATGGGATACGGGCGGCTATCTGGCGCGCTGGTACGAGGGCTATCTCGTCCCCAGCCGGTCCACCGTGTTCGGCCTCTATCTGCACTATGGCGAAAGCTTCGGCTTCTGGATCAACCTCGCGGTCCAGTCGCTGGCGGCGCTCTGGCTGCTGCAACTGACCTTGCGCGTGCTCGGCCTGATGCAGACGTCCCGCTTCGTCGCGATCAGCCTGCTCCTGATGGTGTCGACGGCCCTGCCCTGGCTCGCCAGCATGCTGCTGACCGACATCTTTGCCGGGCTCTCGATCCTGTCGCTGTTCCTGCTGGTCGTCGGCGGAGTGCGGACATCGACGCTCGAAAAGATCTCGCTGTTCGGCTTCACCGCCTTTGCCGCCGCAACCCACAGCGCCACGCTCGGCGTGCTGCTCGGGCTCTGTGCCGCCGGCTGGATGGTCCGGCCGTTCGTGGGCAACCGGCTGCCGCTCGCGGGACTGGCGCAGGCGAGCATGACCATCGTCGCGGGCGCCTTGATGCTGGTCGCGGCGAACCACGCGCTGTCGGGAAAATGGGCCTGGACGCCCGGCGGCTACGGCGTCGCCTTCGGCCGCATGATGCAGGACGGCATCGTCACGCGCTTTCTCAACGACCATTGCCCGCGCGAAAAGTTCAAGCTCTGCCCCTATCGCGACCAGTTGCCTGCGACCGCCGACGAATTCCTGTGGGGCAAGAGCATGTTCAACACGCTCGGCCGCTTCGAAGGCATGAACGACGAGATGGGCTACATCGTCGTGCATTCGCTCGCCGACTATCCGGCCTGGCAGGCCGGCGCGGCTTTGAGAGCCATGGGCCAGCAATTGCTGCATGTCGCGACCGGCGAAGGCGCCAGCGTCTGGCTCGGGCACACCTGGGGCATCATCGAGCGCTACATCCCGGGGCAGGTCGCGCAGATGCGCAAGGCGCGGCAGCAGAATCACGGCCTCAATTTCGACTACGTCAATTGGCTGCACGTCCCTGTCGCGCTGGCCTCGATGCTGGCGCTGGTCGCCCTGCTCGCGCATGCATTCGCCAACCGCCGGCTCGACGATTTGACGCTGCTGGCGGCGACCGTGACGCTGGCGCTGCTCGGCAACGCCTTCATCTGCGGCGTGATCTCCGGCCCGCACGACCGCTACGGCGCGCGGATGGTGTGGGTCGCGACCTTCGTGGTGCTGATGGCGCTGGCGCGCCGCTTTGGGGATGACGTCAAAGCGGGGTGAGATGAGAAGCGTCGTCGCGGTTCTCGTGAAGCATGACCTGCGCGCCGACGCGTACTCAACCCGCCCGGGCACCGTCATGTTGATCGGGGCTCCCGCCCCGCCTGCTATTGGCGGGAAGCCGCATTTTGTTTTTCGAGCCGCGCGGCGGTTATTTCTGCGTCCCAACCGTCGCTCGCGACTTCCCCGATCGAGCCACCGAGCACGATAGCGGCCGTTAGCGGCCAGACCGCTGCCATGACTATGGTGCCGGCGATACGCTGATCTTTGCCCGGCCGATTGTAGCTTTGCATTCCCGTGATCGCGAAGGCCGTAACAATGAAGCCGACCGCGTAACACTTGAGCCACTTCACTTCGAATACCTCCAAGCTATGGTCGTTAGTGGCGGCTCCCTCTGGTTTGGTTCGATGGCATAGCGCTCCAGTAAGGCGAGGCAGCAGGTAACTTCCCTCCGCTGGGCCTTAGCCGAACCACGCTGAAGCTGGCGTGATGTCGGCTGACACCGGGAGAACGGCGGCGGGGCCGCGCTCAGTTCGACCGCCGCTTGTGACCCATAGCCGACCTTCTAGGAATGACAACCAACTGTGAGCTTTTGACCCGAAGCGGACAGTAGCTGGTCAGGTCCAAGTCAACGCCTTAAGTTGCGTCGGGATTCTCAGCTCAGCGAACATCGGAACTGGACTGCCCGATTTGTCTTAAATCTGGTGTCAGCCGCGTGCAAAACCAAGAAGCTCGGTATTTCGAGATTACGCGAGGAATAAAATGAGGCTTAGTCGTGCAGCCAGATCGACGAAACAGTTATTCGTGGTTGTGGTTTCGATGCTTCCCACGATGGCCTTCGCGCAAGATGCCGCCCTCCTCCGAACCTGCAATGGGACGGATCGTCAAGCCAGCGTCTCGGCTTGCACCCAGCTCTTGGGGTCCTCGCTAGATGCGGCATCGCGTTCTCGCATTCTGTTCAATCGAGGAGTTAGATACCAGTCCGGCGGTGAAATCGATAAAGCTATTTCGGATTTCTCCGAGCCCATTCGGATCGACCCATCTAGCGCGCTGTCGCTGAGCGCGAGGGGCGTCGCGTACATTCGGAAGGAGCATTTCGATGCCGCCCGCAAGGACATTGATGCATCCATCCGGCTGCGGCCCGACCTTGCGGAAGCCTATACAGCACGCAGTCTCCTCAACCTCAATTCGGGACGGCTGGACGAGTCGATTGCAGATGCGTCCAAGGCGCTAAGTTTGGATCCGAAACAACAGGCCGCCTACAACAATCGAGGCGCGGCCTATCGAGAGAAAGGAAACTACGAGAGAGCCATCGAGGATTTCAATGTGGTCGTGAGGCTTAATCCGGCCGCCTCGCGCCCACTCTACAACCGCGGACTGGTCTACATGAGGCGGGGCGAAATGGACCGTGCGCTCGCGGACTACGATGCGTCGTTGGCGCTGAATCCGGCTGATGGAGATGCGCAAGCGGCGCGGAACGCGATCCTGGATGCGCGGAAGGCGCAGACCAGTTCCAACGACCAAGCTTTCCAACAAGTGCAATCCGACAGCACGATAAAGGATCCCGGCTGTGACTCGTTGAAATCGCTTCGCTTTGACGGGCCGCCTTCGGACCGGGATCTGCGCGTCTTCGGCAAGCCGCTCCGCGACTGGAACAGCGGCGACACTTCCAAGTTTCGGCGTATCGTTGATGCCTGTCGATCTGAGATTCGTTCGGTCGCGAACTATCCGCAAAAACTCTACGAGAAGGAGATTGAGCGATACGTCGCGTGGATCGGCCAATCCACCGAGCAGCTAGTTTCAAGGGCGGTCGCATCGGCCAAAGGGCGCGCGGTCGTGCTCGAAGCCAAGGAGTTGGCTGGGAAGGTCAACAGGCAGGAGGCGACCCAAGCTGATGTCGACCGGCTCACAGCAATGATTTCCGGGGCGAGAGGCTTGTCATCGGAATACACCAGAAATGGCGACAGCGATTTGGGGCTCGAACTCGCGAAGACTGTCGAGGCTGCTGAGAATGCATTACGCATCTACAAGAACCAAACAGAGACCAAGAGGCTTGCCGAGGAATCCCGCAAACGAGAAACCGAAGAGCGCGAAATGACGCAGAGAGAGCAAGCGTTTCTGGATTCCATTCCGTCATGCAAAAAGGCGTACGCAGCCTTACGAAACTCAGCCAATGCGCCGGGGGCAGAGAACGCATTTTCGTTGTTTGCGGCAGGAGAGTCAGCGAACGCATGTCGTCTCATGACGAAACTTTTGCGGGAGATGGATAGCGCCCGCCTCGACCACATCTCATGCTCGAAGGATTTGAGCGCAAGCAGCGATCCCTTCGCCAAGGAAGCCGCCCAAAACGCTATGACGACTGCAGTCGGAATTAACCTCAACCTGGATAAGATTGCGCGGTCAATTCAAGAAATGCACTGCGACAGTCCGCGCTGAAGACCGGGCCAATCGGCACGTACTTCACTTCCGCTTGTGGCCTATAGCACTTCCCGCTTCGCAATGACGTCTCGCCATCGGCCGCCGCGGACTCCAAATCTCCGTGCATGAAGGAGTGAACGGTTGCCCGAAGAGAGTGGCCGGCCCGTGTGATCGGCCGCAACCGTGCCCCGGACGACACTGCCTCAGCCGCGCCGTGACAGGAAATCCAGCACGCCGGTCTTGTAGACCTTGTCGCCGACCGCGCGCATGTGGTCGCGGTTCGGAATGTCCAGCACTTCCGAGCCGGGGATGATGGCCCCGAGCGCGCTGGCCGATCCCGCGACGTCGTCGGTCGAGCCGACCGCGATCAGCACCGGCACCTCGATCCGCGCCGCCTCCTGCCTCGTCATGAGATCGCGCGTCCCGCGCAGGCACGCGGCGAGCGCCCGGCGGTCGGAACGGGTTTGGTCCGCAAACGCACGGAAAGTGCGTCCGACGGGATCGGTGACGTCGTCGAGCGAGGGCGCCTCCAGCGCCTTCGCCACGGTCTCGCCGGGGCCGGTACCCTCGATGAGCCCGCCGATGCCGATGCCGCCGAGGATTGCCGAGCGCAGCCGCTGCGGCTCGTTCAGCCCGAGCCAGGCCGTCATGCGCCCGCCCATCGAATAACCCATGATGTCGGCCTGCGGGATCGCGAGATGATCCATCAGCGCCAGCACGTCGCCGGCCATGGTGGGGATCGAATACTGCGCGGGCTCGTAGAGCTTTGCGCTTTCGCCATGGCCGCGATTGTCGAGCGCGACGACGCGGCGGCCGTTCTTGCGCAGCTCGGAGACCCAGGTCGGATAGACCCAGTTCACGTTCTTGCTCGAGGCAAAGCCGTGCACCAGGATGATCGGATCGCCCTCGCCTTCATCGAGATAGGCAATTTCAACGGCGCCGTTGTGGAAGCTCGGCATCAGCAGTTCCGTGGTGTTGTGGGGAGTGATGGGTCTTAGAGCACGATCCGGAAAACTGTGCAGCCGTTTTCCGGCAACATCATGCTCAAAGAATAACCGAAAGCGCGGCGTGATTCAGGCCGTCGCGGCCGCATTGGCCAGAGCGGCCTCCGCGGCGACCTTGGCCTGGCGGAGCCGCCGCGCACGCCTGCGATCGCACCAGGCCTGGGTCAGGCGCTCGGTGGTCGCCTTGATCGAGGACAACAGCCCGAACAGCGTCAGCGCCGCGCCGAACAGCCACATCGCCAGATCGAACGCGCCGCCGATCAGCAGCAGCGCGCCGCGGCCGAGCAGCTTCATGATCGCGCGCGTCTTGCTGCCTTGCGCCTCCGCAAGCCGCGCGGCGCGGGCAACGTCCTTCGGACCTTCGGCAATGCGCAGCGTATCCATGGCGCCGCGCGTGCCGGTCTTCTCGGCGACGCGCGTGACGTCCTTGCCGAGCCGGACCAGCGCCCCCGCCTTCTCGGCGCGGAACGCGGCCTTGATCGCGCTCACGGTTTCACCGGGGCGGAACACGGAACCCTTGGCGACGGCGTTCTGAAGCATCGGGGTGTCGACGATGTCGCGCGCGGACCGGCCGGCCCATGCCGCGAGCCCTTCGCCGAGCCGTCCAACCTTGCGCGCATCCTTCACCAGCGTCAGACCGGCCCGCACCGGCGCTGCGCCGCCGACGGAGATGTAAGTCGCCGCTGTCACTGCCAGGCCCGCGGTGGCGAGGCCGAGCACCAGGCGGTCGGTCTCCTCGCCCATCGCAAGATGCTTGCCCTCGCGCACGACGTCCCTGACGTCGCCGATCACGAAGAGGTCGCCGGCCACGGTCCCGGACAGGCTCGCAACATCGTCGGCGTTGCCCGTGACGAGCCCGGTGGCGAACCGCTTGGCGAAATGCGAGGTGGAGTTTTCGGACCTCACCGCGTCGCTGACGCGATTGAGGAGGTCGTCCGGGAGCGCGATGTTGCGCTCGCGTGCCAGCGCCACGAAGCTGTCGGCGAGATCGGCATCGCCGGCGGCGAGCGCGGCCTCGATATTGTCCTGGACCAGACGGTTGTTCTGCCGCAGCAGCGCATCGAGCCGGAGCTCGGAGAGTACGGCCGGATCGTCCTGGGCGGCGAGCATCGCGCCGACCTCACGGGCCTGCGGCACTACCTGTGCGAGCAGGAGGCTGCACGCGGCAATACCGGTCAAAGCTGTGCCGATTCGCAGCCATTTCATGCGGAAAGCCCGGACAGTCCTGGTGGTTGGCGCCTGATGATTCGTCTTTCGCCGCAATTGCGCGCACCCAGAGACATAGTATGCCAAAATTGCGACACAACGTCCCCGACGAAAGAAGGGCTTCTCTCTGGCCGCAAGATTGTGTCGAATTTGCATGAGCAAATGAGCATGGGGCAATTGCGAACCTTTCGGTTCCGCTGGACTAGCAATCATCCGAACCCGCCTTTATGGTCCGCGGCGCCTCAAAGATGCCGCGTCAGTTCGTGATTGTGTCTGCCGCCATTGCCACTCCAGGATGAACTACGATGTCCGACCATGTCGTCCCGCACTTCCATAACGATGCCGGTGTCCCCGTCATCGAGATCGGCTCGCAAGAGTTCATGTGCGTCGGCGCCAATCCTCCGTTCGATCATCCGCACGTCTTCCTCGACCTCGGCAACGACAACGAGATCATCTGCCCCTATTGCTCGACGCTGTACCGCTTCGCCGCCGACCTGAAGGCCGGCGAAGCCCGTCCGCCGGAATGCGTCCTGAAGGACAAGGTGGCCTGACCGCGTCCATCGGTCAGGGGTGGCGCTCTCCCGAACGATTGTCATTGCCGGAGCCGGCATCGGTGGACTGACGGCCGCGCTTGCGCTAGCGGCGCGCGGTTTCCGCATCGTCGTGCTGGAAAAGGCCGAGCGGCTCGAAGAGGTCGGCGCGGGCCTGCAGCTCTCTCCCAATGCCAGCCGCGTGCTGGTCGAGCTCGGCCTCGCCGAGCGCCTCAAGCCGCGCGCGGTCGTTCCCGAGGCGGTCTCGATCATGAGCGCGCGGGCCGGCGGCGAGCTGCTGCGCATGCCGCTCGGCGAGGCCGCCTCGCAACGCGCCGGAGCCCCCTATTGGGTGGTGCACCGCGCCGACCTGCAATCCGCGCTCGCCGGCGCGGTCTCGGAAAACCCCGACATCGATTTGAAGCTGGGCGCGACCTTCGAAGACGTGGCGCCGCACGCCAAGGGACTGACGGTGGTCCATCGCAGCGGCACGATCCGCCGCAGCGATCTCGCCAGCGCCCTGATCGGTGCCGACGGCATCTGGTCGACGGTACGCCAGCATCTGTTTCCCGAGGTGCAGCCGCGCTTCTCCGGGCTGATCGCCTGGCGCGGCACGCTCGATGCCACGCAGCTGCCGAAGGACTACGCCGCGCGGCGGGTGCAGCTCTGGATGGGTCCGAACGCGCATCTCGTCGCCTATCCGATCGCGGGCGGACGCCAGATCAACGTGGTCGCGGTGCTGCCGGGCACCTGGAACAGGCCCGGCTGGAGCACGCCCGGCGATCCGCTCGAGGTGATGGACGCCTTCGCCGCGCCCCGCTGGCCGTCGTCGGCACGGATGATGCTCACCGCGGTCGACAGCTGGCGGAAATGGGCGCTGTTCGGCGTGCCCGACGGCTGTCCCTGGAGCAAGGGCCCGATCGCCCTGCTCGGCGACGCCGTGCATGCGATGCTGCCGTTCGCGGCGCAAGGAGCCGGCATGGCGATCGAGGACGCCGCCGTGCTCGCGCAACGCCTGAGCCTCGAGGCGGCCGAGAGCACCGCGGGCATCACGGCCGCACTGAAGCAATATGGCGGGATGCGCGAGGGCCGCGTGCGGCGGGTGCAACGGACCGCGCGACAGCAGGGCCGCATCTATCATCTCGGCGGGCCGCTCGCGATCGCGCGCGACCTCGCCATCCGCGCGCTCGGCCGGGACCGCATGCTGGCGCGGCAGGACTGGATCTACGGCTGGCGGCCCTGAGGATCTCTCCGGAGAACCGCTTCACCCTCTCCGGATCATGCTTCCAGTTCAGCGCGCGGCGCTGCCGGGTCGCACCGGTGCGGGCTTGATCACGGGCGGCTGCGGCGTCGCGGGCTCCGGCTTTGCGTCGGGCGGCGTCTCCCGGCACCTGTTGCGGCGCCAGGCGTCGTCGGCAAGCTGCGCCTGCCCGCGCACTGCGACGTAGTCATTGCGATAGGCGAGCTCGGACACGACGGCGCCGCCGGCTCCGGTCTGCGCCTTGTCCATCAGTCGCTGCAAATCGCCGGTCCGGTTGGCCAGCGCCTTGCGCTCGGCTTCGAGCTGCTTGCAATCGTACAATTCGTACCTGGCGGGATCGGCAAAGGCCGGCGCGACCGTCTCGCTGATGCCGGCGCAGCCGCCCAGGGCCGCGCTGCCTGCGAGCAGCACGAGAAGCGCGCCGCAGCGACGCAGCGGGAAGGAAAACGAAGCAGCCATGCCCGACGAATAGTCCCCGTGGATTGAGAATGCCTAAAGCAGCAACAGGTGTCCGGATTGAGGCTTTGCCTTGTGCGCCCGGCTCGCTTAAGGAAGAACCACCCACCCGGACCGGCAACAGGCCAATTCCAGACGGCCGCAGGTGGACTTAAGTGTTTGATCTCGTTGGATCAAGCGGGCATGGCGGAATTGGTAGACGCAAGGGACTTAAAATCCCTCGGTGCGCAAGCGCTGTGCCGGTTCGACCCCGGCTGCCCGCACCAACTGAGCTGACGGGGCGAGGATGGCGGCGCCGTCTGGTGCCAAGATGCCTCGGACATCGATCACAAGGCCTCTCCGATGTCGGCGGGGCTCGCTATTCTGACTTTTGGGATCAAGCCGATGTCTCTCTTCTAACGCACGGCGGGAGACTCGTCGAAAAACGACAGGGGAATAGACTTCCCAACCGGATAGACCACGGGCTCCCACTTCATGGCGCTGTCGGCTAACCCCAAAACCACCTCACCATACTTCTCGTGCATGGCCCGTCGCATAGCCGCAGTAAAGGGATCGTCTGCCAAGGGCACTGGGCGCACCATTGTCACGAAAGCCAAACCAGAGGCGACGGTCACCGGGACAGCAAACCTTGCGAGCCAACTGGAGAGCGACAAGACTCCGAGCAGCCAGGTACACTTGACCCCGTGAAGGAGACCTCCGGCCAGGGAGAAAAACAAAGCGACAGGAATGACCACGGCCGTTTTGGCCGCATCGTATCCGTCCCTTGCCAAGCGTCCCCCTTCTGCGTAAGCCGCTGCGGGGCTGTTGTACCGTGACACCAGTTCGTCGAGCTTCCTCTCCACGATCGGCGCGAAAACCGCTTTCTCGAACGCCGGAAACAACTCGTCTGAACTCCCTTCACGTGGCCCAAAGCTGCAGACATTGTCCCGGAGTTGAGCTTCCAGTCCCTGCAAGGAGACGCACCACCGGCTGCGAATATCCGCATGCGAGATAAATTGCTGGAACGTTTCAATTCGTAGCGGTCGCGATGGGTCCCGAAAACCGATCCTGCCAAGGGCGTCCTCGTAAGCCTTCTGCACCCTGGCCGCGCGCTGGACCCGGAAGTCTTCCGCGCTGGTGGGTACCCAATTCGGCGGCAGCGAGGGATCCCGCCGCCGCAGGACCTCCGACACCTTTTGCCTCACAGCGGGCGAGCGGCTTGCCGTGGCCGGGGCGAGCCTGTTGCGGGCTAGCTCGTCGGTGTAGTTTTCCCAATCCGAAAACGCGTCCCGCTCGACCCTCAGCATTTGCGTGTTAAAGGCTGCGGTTGTGTCATGGTAGGCTTGGAAGGCGCTCGCAAGCGAGCCCATCCCTTTGACATAAACCTCATTGTAGAGCTTGGTCGGGCTGCCCAGCTTATCGCCGAGATCGTCCGCCAGGATGGCGCGGACCTGCTCCCGCGTCCTTCGCTCAAGGTCTCCAACGTTAGACAGAAGGAACGGCAAGGTTGCGAGGACCAGACGGCCCGCCACTGTTTCCCGCAGGTAAGTCGGTGCGTCCCTTCCATTAAGTGCCAGAGCCGGTTGGCCGTCCTGCTGCTTGTGCAGGTGAGAGACGATAAACAGTGAGAGAACTGCCTGTCGCCGTTCCACGGCCGTGCGGCTAGTTGTAAGGCGCTCGACGAATGCTTCGATACCGACCTTCGCACCTGCTACGGAAAGCGAAGCGACCAAGACGGTGGCCGCCGCAGTTGATGCAGCGAAAACAACCCGGCTTTGATGGAGCAGCGGCACAAGACGCTTGAGCACGATAGGCAGCAAGAACAACGTGAAGGCCAAGCCGGTCAGCAACCTTCCGACATGTTCGGCGTCGTGGATTTGGGTTTGCGACGGGTAGATGCCCAAGAGGTCCACAAGTTGCGCGTGGAAGGCGACCTCCAAGGTGAGATAGATGAGAGAAGCGCAGAGCGCCGCCAGGTCGATGATGAGAATTGTTCTTCGTGCCAATGTCATTGCAAATTAAGGAACGGAGGCCGCGGCCATCATCGTCGCTATGAGTTTTTGTCTGCGGTGAACGAGATGGCTACCATGTGGGTCACCACGCAGAACTGGTTAGAAGCTGTAGCGCCAACGGCGCGCTCTTTGCGTAGCTCTCCACGAACCACCTGTCTTGGCCCCGGCCCGGGGAGCCGGAGATGCGGCATGTCCGGCCGAAACAAGCAGGCTGAAGGCGAGACGGCGGGCCTGCTCATGAATAATCCCCGATGCAAAACGGTAACAACGCCCCGTCGGCAATGAGTTCAGTTGATCTGCAGATCCGGGCGCCTTCTCGGGGGCCTGGAGCCATCCCTCTGCTCGGGCACAGAGGCCGGCGCGGCGACTGGCGGGGGCGGACTGACAGGGGCTGCCATCGGGGCTGCGGACGTGCCTGCCTGCGATGAGAGCGTGGCTCGCCCAAGATTGACGACCTCGCCAGCTGCGAATTCACGCTGCATGTTGTCGTTCGGGCCGCGAACCCGGGCCGTAAAATAGATGTCGCGCCAATGCTTTCGATAGAATGAAAGCGCAGATGATCCTCCACAAGACATCGTCAGCCGCACTTCCGCCCAGCCCGGTTCAAGGGAGACGCGGCTAGGCGTGGTCAGAGTATCGCGGAGCGCCACAGCCTCATAGCTATCCCCCACTCGGGAGCCGTTCACGCGTATTGTCATACGGCACCTGAAGGCCATGCGGGAGCCTGTCTCCTGTAGGATGGAGTAGAACTCGTAGGCACCTGCCTCGCAGACCCGAAACCGGGCCATGAAGGCGACGTTCGGAAACTCAGTGCCCCCGGGGTCCAGCTGCGCGAACGAAATCGGCAGCGGCGTGCTCATCGAGCCGATTGGTGGCGGGCTGATGACCCCCTGCTTGTCATCGAACGGTGCCCGCTTGTCGTAAGTCTCCGCGAACCATCCCGGTTGGGCGCCTTGCAGGGGGATGGGGCATGCGGCCTGCGCGGATGACACGAGCAGACCAAACACAAGGCACCACGCGAATTTCATGCTGTTCATTCTCCCCCGAAGCACAAAAAATAAAACGGCCACGAACCACGCTTGTCGGGCTGCTCAAATCCGCTCTAGATTATTGCTCAACCTTGGGGCGAGCAATGCCGAAATCATGGATTCTGAGCCTATTGTTGTTATGTCATTCGCTCCCGAATTGTTTTGCCGCGGAGGGCCCGCTTCTCAACATCACCGTCGTCGCCGACCAAACCAAAGCGAATGGCGAGCCGTGGGATGGACTCCCCGGCGTGGGAGGGGGCCGCGGCTCCCTGATGATTCCGCTTCCAAACAGTAACGCGCCGCCGGACCTGGCTATCTGCATTATTCGGCTGGGCGGTGCTTCCGATTGCATCATACGGCATGAAGGCGGAAAGGAGTATTCGTTCTGCCAGAATGCGCACGACTGCACTTTCCGCCGGATCGCTATTCCGGACGCTCCATTTGGCATGATTATTCTAGACCTCGACCTCCAGCGGCATGACCTTGTGGACTTCCTAATTCTGAAGCCGGAGAGTGGTGCTTCAGCTGCCGAGCTTGGCCAACTGGAAGAATTGGTACGTAGCAATGTTGAGAAGCTGGCTCCGCCATTTACTGAAGGGGAGCGGCAGCGACGGAAACGAGAGATTCTTGCCCTTTCACTGGAGCGCTGCACGGGGACCGGTAAAGCATGCAAACTTGTGCAGTCCGAGTTGAGAATGAACTGGGCTGATTGAGGGGCTAGGAGCATGAATTCCCGAACCACGATGGCGTTTCTGGCCAGTGCCCTTGCGCTCGCAGCAATGGCCAATACCATCAGCCACGCGACGGCAGCCTCGATGCAGGTCGCAGAATCGCGATGGGCGCGCCCAACCACCAAGCCGGAGGAAACGAAACCTCAGGCGGCTGAGCCCACGACCAAACGGTCCAGTCCCGAGAGAGAGGTCCCAGGTAGCGCGACAGATCGCAAGCGCCTTGTTCCAGGCGATGTTGCAGGGGAAAAGCCTGCCGAAGATGTCAAGCGGACGAGGCAGGAGGCATCTCGACTTTCTCCGGAGGAGTGGAAACAGGAGCGTGAGAGACTGCGCGCAGAGATAAACGAGCAGTTGCAGCTGAGAAAAGCGCGTGGCCCAGATGATCTGGACCTTGCCACCATCAAGGATGATCCCCGAGTCCATATGCGCTTTCGCAAGCACAACGAATCCGTAGACATTGAAGAGATCGTAACGCGGGATTTGGAGAAAGGCGCAGGATCTGTCTTCGCTTCTGAAGCGCTTATCCGGTCCGGAAACCTGCCTGACAAAACCATTCGGTTGCGCAACATCATAGAAGAGACAACTCTCGAGGAACTCAAGGCTGGAAAGCAGCCGCAAGAAACCAAACTTGGACGATTTGGCACGGCAGTTGCCGAAGATATCGGCAGGAAAATTCGGCAGGTGCGCATTGAGGATCAAGTTTCAGACTATGGAACCAGAACAGCCAGAAGAGACATGGTATTTGTTTTGGAATGAACACTTTCTTCAATGAAGCCGATTGCAAGCTGTTGGGTTCGCTCACCTTTGATGAGGACAGCGAAATCGTGTTTGCTTCATACACACACTCCATTTACTGGCTGGACGAATATTCGGGGCCAATCCTGCGGGAGATTCACAATTTCCGCGGCTACCAATCCCTTTTCCATCAGAGGGCGCGGCTTTTTTTCAATCGCGATTTGGGAGACGACCACTTGGGCGAAAGTGTCCCCCTTGATGAAGAAATTTGGCAGTGGACCAATAGGCATATTCCGTCGTGGATTGGATTCAAGCGAACGAATCTCAAGCCTGAAGAAATCGAGGCAATTAAGCGAATGAAACGTGAAGGCCTGACCTAAAGCAGGATCGTATTCGTCCCGGCGCCCCGGCGGTGCGCTCAAATGGCAACATTCCACTCGACCTGAAGCTCCCTGAACACCTTCGTAACCGGCAGGTGAAACGGCAAATCCGTGTTGGTGTGGTGCCAGCGGAACGGACACGTCTTCTCGATCGAGATTCCCGGCGTCGAGTTGAGCGCGCCGAAGCCGTCGATCGTACCCATCACGTCGATGATCTTCCTGTATCGCGGCGGCATCGCGACTGCCGCGGACACTGTGACGATCCAGAACTTGTCGGCGGGAATGGCCTGTTCGATCGCCGGTGTCTCCTTCAGTTCGTACAGCGCCTCGGAGATGACGAGGTTGCCCTTGGAGTGTCCGGTCACCAGCGAGAAGCTGAATCGGCCATCGCGCAGCAAGGCCATGACGGTCCTTGTGTCCAGGCTGATGCCGCCGAGCTCGATCGGTGACGTCGGCGGGCTCAAGGTCTCCGGACGGTTGAGCGCCCGGCTCATATCGTCCAGCTCCTCGAACTGATGGCGCAGGCGGTTGAGGGTGCCGAACCAGAACCAGCCGCCGAGCGCCTCGGTCAGGAGATCGGCAAGCCCGTAGCCCGACACCACGGCCGCGACCGCGACGCCGAACGCGTCAGCGACATTCCGTGCGAAGGCCGCCGCGCCCAGCGCCGAACTGCCGACGCCCGCCACCGCCAGGATGCGGACATCGGCGCCGCCGGCATTGGCGAAGTCTTCCACGGTGTTGCAAAGCTTGAGCGTTCCGGCGCCGGATGGCGGCACGATCAGGATGGCGCCCTCGCGCGCCAGCCAAGGCGCCGTTTCGCGGGCCTCCTGATGGGTCACCTTGCCGATGTCGTAGAAGATTCCGTCGAGGACCGCGTTCCTGCGACGAAACGACTCCAGGGCCGCCTCGCGTAGCGGCGTCCGGGATTCGAAGATCTCCTCGAGACTGTTGCGGCCAAGCTGGGCCGTCGCGAGCGAGCGTTGCGTCGAGAGCATCGTGGTTCTCCGCAGCCAGTCGAGCGAGGACTGCGTAGCAAGAATCCTGCCACCCAGGGTGGTATTACTGCGCCGTCCAGGGCCGACGCCCGCTCGCCAGGAATCCGGAAACAGGTCCGCGCCCATCGCACCCGCCGCCCGCGCAAACCATTGGTTTACCAACTCGCCCGTCGCCCCGCGGAACCCGCCCGGTGCAACCGCCCTTTACCCGGCCTTAGATCGTCCTCCCCTAAACCGGACCATGTCTGCCGCTTATCGCCGCGGACGTCAGGGGAAACGCGAAAGCCTGCGGCGCCGGCTTCGATGGTGAGAGCTCTCATGGACGCGCGCGAGAATTGGTCGCAGGGCCGGATTGGCGGGGCGCCCACGGCGTCCGGCGGCCATCTGCACGGGTACGAGATCTACCTCGTCCTGATCGCGTTCCTGTCGGTGTTCTACATCTCGAACGGGCCGGTCCAGCTCAGCCATTACGACCTCGGCTGGCACATCGCCGCGGGAGACCTGATCAGGGAACGCGGCGAGATTCCATTTCAGGATCCATGGGCGTTCACGCTCGCCGACAAGCGATGGTACAATCTGTCCTGGCTGTGGGACGTGATCGCGAGCGTGCTGTATCAGCACACCGGGCTTGCCGGGATCGTGCTGCTCGTCGTCGCCTGCGGCGCGATCATCGTCGGATATATCACGCATTGCTGCCTGCGCAGCGGCGCATCGGCCGCTTCGGTCTGCATCACCGTGTTCGCCGCGTGCCTGCTCTATCCCTGCTACGAGGCGGCGCCCAACACGTATCTCGCGGCATCGCCGAACATCGCGACCATGCTGTTCGCCGTGATCTTCTACGGCGAATGCCTGCAGCGGCGCCGATGGTTCCTGCTGCCGCCGATGATGGTGCTGTGGGTCAATCTGCATGGCGGCTTCATGCTGGCCTTCCCGATCATCGGCGTCTTCGCCGGCGTCGCCCTGCTGCGGCGGGACTGGACCAACTTCCGGAATTACTGCCTCGCGGGCGTCGGCTGCTTCGCCGCGATCTTCGTCAATCCGCTGGGATGGCACATCTACGACGGCGTGATGGCGACGCTCGGCCACTTCATCCAGTCCAATATCGGCGAATGGCGCCCCTACTTCCACAACATGGAGCTGCCCGGAAGCATTCCCGGCATCGCCTATGCGCTGGCCTTCATCGCACTTGAGCTGCGCTACCGCAACTCGAAGCCCATTCCCGTCGAGCCGCGCCTTCTGGCATGGCTGTTCCTGGCGCTCGGCCTCTACCAGTTCAGATACATCGCGTTCTTCTTCATCTTCTCGGCGGTCCCGATGGCGCTTCACGTCGACCGTCTGCTCCCCGCGCACCTCGCAAGGCTCGATATCCGCCGCGCGATGCTGGCGGCCGGGATCGCCGGCATGGTCGTGCTGCCGCTCAGCTTCCTGCAGGTGAGGCCGGCGCTGGCGCTGCCGGAGATGCTCTCGGACGAGGATGCGGCCTATCTGCTCGCGCATTCCACGCATTCGCGCGTGCTGAACCACTGGAATTCCGGCGGGCTCCTGATCTTCCGCACCCACGGCAAGGTGCCGATGTTCGTGGACGGCCGCGCCGCGACAGCCTATCCGGACGAACTGCTCCGCGACTATCTCAAGCTGGTGCGCTGGGACATCGACGAGGACGCCTGGGACACGGTGATCAGCAAATACAGGATCGATGCGGTGCTCTGGGTCCGGGGCCACGAACAGCTCCGACAGTTTCTCGTCGGCCGCAGGGGCTGGAAAGAAGACTATACCGGCGCCTATATGAGCCTTTACACCGCGCCGCAGGCTACTGCGCCGCGATGAGATCACGCGCGCTGCGGCGCGCGCGGAAGCAGGATCCAGAAACAGATCAGCGCGAGCGTGAGCTGGCCGTACCCGCCCATGAAGGCGGTGACCGAGGCTGACGCCAGGACCGGGATGGCGACCGCGACCGTGAGTGCCGCAACCATCATCACCGCAGGCAGGTCGCCAATGAGAACGGCGGCATAAAGCGCGACCTGGAAGAAGGTGTATTCCTTCGGCCTCGGCGTGCACAGATAGAGCGCGTACATCGCGAGCACGGTGATGCGCATCGCCGCGCCGGGATGATTCACCAGCCAGTCGTCGAACGCTGAAAGCAGCGCGGTCTTGCCCGTCCCGGCCTGCCGCCTGAACATGCGCCACACGGACACCGCGAACGGCGCGAGCACCAGCACCGCCGCGATGAGCGCGTAGAGGCCGATGACGAACGGCTTGCTGCCGGCGAGGCCGATGGAGCCGGCAAGCGACGACGCAAGCAGGAGCAGCGACTGATTGACCTCGCTCGCGGGCGAATGCTGTCCGGGAATCTGGCCGGTGATCGCGCTGATCCAGCTCCGGAACAGGTCCGGATAGAACGCCAGCGAAATCACGATCGGAAGGACAAACGCGCCCGCCGCGACTGCGATCAGGAGAAGCTTGCGACGCCTCGGATGCGGCAGGAAATAGAGCGCGGCGAGAATCGGCAGGAACACCAGCTTGAAGGCGGTGACGAGGCCGAGCACGGCGGCGCCGGCGAGCTTCGGTGCCAGGCTCGCATCGCCCCGCTCAGCAGGCTGCGCCGGGCGCAGCAACAATGCGAGCGCGGCGGCCGTCAGCAGCCCGCTCAGGATCTCGAAATTGCCGGTCGCGACGACCCAGTCGAAGCCGAGGAAGCCGCCCAGCACGATGACGGCCCGCAGCACGGTGTCGCGCCAGCCGCGGCGCGCCGCGCCGAGACCCGGCAGCAGCAGCGCGCAGATCAGCGCGAGAGCCAGATAGATCGCCTTGTAATGGGCGACGAGATGACCGCCGGCGCAGAGCGGCCGGAAGGCATCGAGCGTAACGGGAAGATAGGGATAGGAAAGCTTGGTGTCCTTCAGGTTCCTGACGAAATAGGGATCGACCCCCGCCGCATGCGCATCCACGGCCAGGCAATTGACCCGCACGTCCCAGCCAAAGCTGTCTTCCGCGGCGAAGTCGACGGAGACGGACATCGCGACGAGCATCGCCGCGACCAGGATCAGCCAGGTCAGCCAGCGGCTTCCCGAGACGCTTGCACCCGCAGAGCCGGCGTCTGCGGACGAGACGAGGCTCGTCATGGACGCAACTCCTCCGGCTCGCGCCGCATCGGCTCCGCGCGAAAATCGAGCAGCAGGATCCAGAAGCATGTGAGCGCGACGATGAGGAGGGTAAAGCTGCCTTCCACCGTGCGTCCCGTCATCGAGATCAGGCCCGGCGCGAGCACACCAGCGCCGAGCATGGCGGCGAGTGCCACGGCCGGAAGATCGGCGATGAGGACCGCGGCATAGACCGCGAGCTCGAAGAAGGCATATTCCTTGAGGCGCGGCGAGGTGACGTAAAGCGCAAACATCGCAAGCATGGTGATGCGCGAGGCCGCATGGGGATGGTCGATCAGCCAGCGATCCAGGCGCGCCAGAAGCGATTCCCCTGCCCGGCCCGGTCCGCTGCCGGCCGCGCGCAGGACGGACAGCACGAACGGCACGAGCACGAGCGCGAGGGCCGCGAGTGCGTAGACCGCGAGCAGCAGCGGCTTGCTGTCGCCAAGCCCGGCCTGCTCCAGCAGGCTGTGCGCGAGCAGCAGCAGCGACGGATTGGTTTCCACGAGATCGACGGCATGCTGACCGGGGATCTGACCTGCAATGGCAAGCAGCCAGCTCGAGAACAGATCGGCGTAGAACACCCGCGATATCAGGATCGGCAATACGAAGCCGAGCGCGGCCACCGCGATCAGCGCCAGCTTGCGGCCGCGCGGCAGCGGCAGGAAATAGAGCGCGGCGAGCACGGGACAGAAAACCAGCTTGAACGAGGTCACAAGGCCAAGCAGCGCGGCGCCGCCGACGCGAAGCGCGAAGCCGCGGTCCCAAGCACCGGATGCCGACGGGCGCAGCAGGAATCTCAGCGCGAGCGCGGTCAGCACGCCGGCCAGCATCGCGAAATTTCCCGACGCCAGCACCCATTCGAAGCCGACGAACGCGCCGAGCGCGCACAGCACCCTCAGCGCGACATCGCGCGGGCTGGTTCGCGCGCGGCCGAGACCAGGCAGGATCAGCGCGCAGAGCACGGCGAGGACGAGATAGACGCCCCTGTAATGACCGACGAGAAAGTTACCTGCGCATAGTGGGCGAAACGCGTCGAGCGTGACGGGCAGATAGGGATAGGAGAACCTGGTGCCCTTCAGATTTTTGACGAAGTACGGATCGAGCCCGGCGGCATGGGCATCGACCGCAGCGCAATTGACGCGAACGTCCCAGCCGTAGTTCAGCGGAAGCGTGGCGTCGGCAACGAGATTGCCGAGCACCAGCAGCGCGGTGAGCGCGATCAGGCAGGCAAGCCAGGTGTTCCGCGGCGCGGTCGTGTCGACCGAGGGGCCGAGCCATCGTGCTATGCCGGTCGCGTCGGACACGTGCGAACTACCTTTCTTGATACTTGTCTTGCCGGGTTCCACGAGGCGCCTTTCGCGGCGCCCCGTCGGGCCCACAATGAGCAGGATGGGTTGCGGATTCATCTCCCAGATGCGGCGGCCAAGGCCTTATGGTGAATGTTTGGTTGCCGGCCCGCCGCGGGCCGCGGCGGAACCGGCCCTCTCCTACCGCGATGCGCGGGCCGCCAGCCAGGCATCGAGCGCCTCGCGCGTGTCCTGAGTCGCCGCCATGCGCGCGAACTGCTCGCCCTCGATGGCGAGGCCTTCGGCGATGGAGACGTTGAGGCCGCGCGTGGCGGCCGTGATGACCCGGGCGACCGCGAGCGGCGAGTGCCTGGTGATCCGCTCCGCCAGCGCGAAGGCGGCGTCCAGGAGCTGCGCGTGCGGCACGACGCGATTGACCAATCCCATCTCCAGGGCTCGCTGTGGTGAAAAGGAATCGCCGGTCAGGAGGTACTCCAGCGCCCGCTTCCGGCCCGCGAGCCGCGGCAGGCGCTGGGTGCCGCCGAAGGTCGGCGTGATGCCGATGGCGATCTCGGGCTTGGCAAAGCTTGCGCGCTCGCTCGCGACGGCAAGATGCACGGCTTCCGTGATCTCGCAGCCGCCGCCGAAGGCGATGCCGTTGACCGCGGCGATGACCGGCTTCGGAAACGCCTCCAGACGCGCCGTCATCGCCTGGCCGCGCCGCACGAAGGCCTTTACCGCCGCATCGGGCCCGCCCCTTACGCTCTCGGAGAACTCGGCGATGTCGGCGCCGGCCGAGAACGCCCGGTCGCCCGCCCCGGTCAGGACGACGGCACGGATGCGTGCGTCGTCCTCGATCCGGTCGAGGAGCGCCATCAGGCGGTCGATGAGCGCGTAGTTCAGTGCATTGAGCTTGGCCGGGCGATTGAACGTCAATAGCGCAACAGTGCCGCGCGTTTCCGAGAGGACGAGATCGGACAAGTGAAGGCTCCTTCCAGGTCGAACAGTGCCCGAAGTCAGCCACAGCGGCCTTGCCGTGTATACTCACTAGGCAGTATACATTGCGTCGATGCCGAGACAGGGTGACAGCACGCGCGAGCAGATCGTCATTGCGGCGACGCGCCTGTTCTATGGCGAAGGCATCAGGGCGGTGAGCATGGACGCCGTCGCCGAGAAGGCCGGCGTCACCAAGAAGACGCTCTACTATCATTTCACCAGCAAGGACGAGCTCGTCGCCGAAACCATCGCGGCCCGGGACCAGCCGACGCTCGAGCTCTACATGCGCTGGTTCGCCGAGACCGACGGCAGCGCGGCCGACAAGGTCCGCGGCTTGTTCACCAGGCTCGGCCATTCCGTGAACACGCCGCGCTGGCGCGGCTGCGGATTCCTCCGCACCATCGCCGAGCTCGCGAACACGCCGGCGCATCCCGCGGTCAAGGCCGGCGCGGCCCACAAGAAGCGCTTCGAGGCGTGGCTTGCGACCGAATTGCGCGCGCAGGGCTTGCGCGATGCGGCGGCGCTGGCGCGCCAGATCCTGATCCTGCTCGACGGCGCCACCACCGTGATGCTGATTCACCGCGATCTCGCCTATGTCGAGACCGCCGGGCAATTGGCGCTCGGCCTCGTCGAGGCCGCGCAGAAGACGGGCCGCGGTTAAGCCGCCTTTAACGCCCGGGGTGACGGGCTACCTCATCTACTCGTGTCCGCCGCCGCCTCGCCTGACAGCCATCCCGAAACATGGGTTGTGCAACGCAGCATGGACGGGGGATAAAGTGCCCTGAATTTCAGAGGTGCTTCTTGTCCGACGTCAATGCCGACGGTTGGGTGTCCTCGGGACACCGGCCCATGGGTTTTCCCGAATTTGTCATCGTGATCGCGTCCATCATGGCGCTCAATCCGCTTGCGATGGACATGATGCTGCCGGCGCTGCCCAACATCGGCGCGGCCTTCCAGATTCCCGTCGCCAACCATCTGCAGCTGGTGCTGTCGACCTTCCTGATCGGCTTCGGCGCCGGACAGTTCGTCATGGGCCCGCTGTCGGACCGTTTCGGCCGCCGCCCCGTGCTGCTCGGCGGCATGGCGGTCTATGCGGTGGCGAGCGTGCTGGCGGTCGCCGCGCCCTCGTTCGAGACGCTGCTGCTGGCGCGCGCGCTGCAAGGGCTCGGCACCTCGGCAACGCGCGTGATCGCGACCTCGATCGTGCGCGACTGCTATGTCGGCCGCCGCATGGCGAGCGTGATGTCGCTCGCGATGATGGTGTTCATCGCCGTCCCCGTGATCGCCCCCTCGTTCGGACAGGCCGTGCTGCTGGTGACGGCGTGGCGCGGCATCTTCGTCGTGCTGATGCTCTACGGCCTGCTCGCGCTCGCATGGTGCGTGCTGCGGCTGCCGGAGACGCTTCCTCCGTCGGAACGCCGGTCGCTGGCGCCCGCCGACGTGCTCTCGGCCTTCCGCCAGACCGTGACCAACCGCCAGACCATCGGCTATGCGACCGCCGCGGGCAGCGTCATCGGCGCGCTGTTTGCCTACGTGTTCTGCGCCCAGCAGGTCTTCACCGGCGTGTATCATCTCGGCCACTATTTTCCGGTCGCCTTCGCCGCGATCGCGGCCGGCACGGCCGTGGCAGGCTTCCTCAATTCCCAGCTGGTCGGACGGCTCGGCATGCGCGTCATCTCGCACGGCGCGCTGACGCTCTATACCGTCGTGGCGGGCGTGATGCTGCTGACGGAGATCCTCGGCGTGCTGCCGCTCGCCCTGTTCATGGTGCTCTCCGCGCTCATGATGTTCTCGTTCGGCATGATGGTCGCGAACTTCACCGCGCTCGCGATGGAGCCGCAGGGCCACATCGCCGGCACCGCCTCCTCGCTCTACGGCTCGATCACGACGTTGATCGGCATCGTGGTCGGCATGGCGATCGGGCAGAGTTTCGACGGCACCCTGCTGCCGTTCTCGATCGGCTTCTTCCTGTCGACGCTGGCGGCGCTCGCGATCGTGCTGGTGGTGGAGAAGGGACGGCTGTTCAAGCCGCATCATCGCCCCATCGCGTGAGGAACTTCGCAGCGCGCTCGATGTTGTCCTGCAGCAATTCGAAAGGCCGCTGCCATGGAACTGGAACTCCGCGAAGATAATCACGCCTCGGAGCCGTCGGAATCAAAGCGCTCCGAGCCGAATGCGGAGCAGGCCGCCTTTACCGCGCCGTTCGCCAGCGAAGGCCTCGAGCGCCTGCGCGACAGCCATTGCTGAGCGCGCGCTCTAATCCACTGTCCGCTTGCTTGCGCTGAAATCTTCGGCAGCGCTCTCCGGTGCCGCGCTTTTTCCGTGCGGCGGCACCATCAGCACCACCACCTCCCGCGTCAGGCCGGGCTTGCCCCATAGCGTCGCCTGCACGGAGAGTTCGCGCTTGACGAAATGCTCGGCGCGCGACGACACCGACTCCATCCAGCGGATGCAATCGTCCTGGTCGCGGAAACAGAGCGCCGCCCAGCCACGGCTCAGCGTCGTCTTGCGCGGCAAGCCCCAATTGTACTGATATTCGAACGGCCGCGCGTAACGCGGATGGTCGGGGCTATAGAAGGCAGTCGCAAACGCCAGCGAATCGTCGCCGCTCACGGCGCTCAGCGGCGTGCCGGTCAGCTCGCGCCATGCGCGCGTCAGCTCGTTCGCCGCCGGCGCGTAGACATTCCGCCCCTCTTCATAGCCGTGGTCGTTGCGATAGACGGCATGGATCGGAGCTGCGACCAGAACTGCGGCGAGCGCGATGCCGGCGACGATCACCGTGACATTGACGGTGTAGAAGCGCTCGATCGGATAGCGCGTGCCGCAGACCACGAGAACGGCGAACAGGAACAGCCCCTGCAACGCCCACAGCGACGGCAAATCCGTGCCCATCGCGAGCGAGGTCAGCACCGGCAGTGCCATGGTTCCGATCGCAACGTAGAAGAGGAGCCGCAAGCCCGGGTTCATCGCGGCAAAGTCGGCCGGAAACTGCTTCAGCCGCGTGCCAGCGATCAAGGCCCAGAACACGGCCGACACGCTCATGGCCGCCGCCAGCCCCAGCAGGAAGTTTCTGACCTCATGAAGCGAGCTCGCGACATTGCCGTTGGCATGCGCCAGCGCGTAGGTGAAGGTCGATGCGCCCGTCGTCACGAGCCACCAGACATGCGGCGACAGCGCCGCGAGCCCGACGACGGCCGAGATCCAGGGCGAGGCCGAAAGGAAATAGGCGCGCCGCCCCGGATGCGCCAGCGCCGCAAAGGCGAAGCTCGCGACCAGGAAGATCGAGTAATATTTGCCGACCATCGCCAGCGCCGTCGTGAATCCCACCGCGACGGCCCACGTCACCGTGCGGGTCTCGAACGCGCGCAGGAAGCACCAGGTCGCCAGCGGCCAGGCCGCAAGCAGCACCGCATTGGCGTTGAAGCGCTGGGCGTGGAATTGATAGGCCGGCGTCAGCATCAACAGCAGCAGCACCAGAACGCGCTTGTGCCCGGTCACGAACTGCCGCGAGATCAGATCGACGAAGAACAGCGCGAGCCCGGCATTGGCCATCGCCATCAATTGCAGCGACCAGTCACTGAGCGGAAACACGGAGGTCCACGCCGCCGCAACCCATCCCATCAGCGGCGGATGCTTGTGATAGCCGAAGGCGAAATTCCGCCCCAGCGTCCAGGCCTCGAGCGTATCCGGATGCAGCCCGCCGCCGGCATAGGCGACGGCGAGATAGACCGTCCAGACCGCAACGAAGCCCGCGATGAGAAGCGGCACGGCCCAGCCCGCCTCGACGCCGTCGAGCCACCGCAGGAAGGGCCGGCGCCAGCGCGCGGGCGTGCGATCTGACCGTGCGGCCATCGCCTGGAATGCAAAATCGAGCGGCACGGGAAGCAAATGAGGAAAGGAAAGTGAGGCGCGAAGACGACACATCTATTTCAGGTTGGAAACAAATAGCAATGATCAGAAACTAGAAAGGTTAAAGGCGGCGCGCCTTCTCAACCAACGCAAGGGCAACGCACGAAAACGGCGCCGCTGATGCCAGCGGCGCCGCGCGATGGGCCGAGTGCAAGGCGCGGGATGCGCCCTCGCCTTACTCGGTCTTGTCGATATTCCAGAATACCGGCGTGGCCGGACCGTCGATCACACCGGTCAGCGACTTGCGCCAGGCACTGGGCGCCTGATACTGGCCGAGTGGCATGTAGAGCACCTGATCGTAGGCTTCCTTCTGGATCTCGGCCGCGATCTTCTTGCGCTCGTCGAGCGAGCCGGCACGAACGAAGGCATCCTTGAGCTGCTCGATCTTGGCGTCCTCCGCCCAGCCGAACCAGCCGCCTTTCTTGCCCTGCCCGCCGACGGCGACGTTGGAGATCGGGTTGTCCACGTCGGCGCTGACCCAGTTGGTGATGAACATGTTCCAGCCACCCTCCTTGGGCGGCTTCTGGCTGGCGCGCCGGCTCACCACGGTCTGCCAGTCGGTGGCCTGCAGGTCGATATTGAAGCCGGCCTCGCGCAACTGCTGAGCCACCACGATCGGCTGGGCCTTCAGCAACAGCACGTCGCCCGGCGCCATCAGCACGACGGGAGCGCCGTCGTAACCGGACTCGGCGAGCGCCTTCCTGGCCGCCGCGATGTCGCCGCCCTTCGCCAGGGTCTCGCCGCCAACCTCGGTCGCGAACGGCGTGTCGCAGATGAAGGCCGCGGCGCAGGTCTTGTAGTATTTGGAATTGCCGATCAGCGCATCGAGCACGTCCTTCTGCTTGATCGCCAGGAATGCCGCGCGGCGGACCTTGACGTTGTCGAAGGGCGGATGAAGGAAGTTCATCCGCGCGCCCGTCTGGAAGCCGAACTTGTTCAGGATCTCGATCTTGAGCTCCTTGTCGGCTTCGATGGCGGGCAACATGTCGATGGCAGGGTATTCCATGAAATCGATGTCGCCCGACTGCAGCGCGTTCAGCGCCGTCTGCGAGTCCGGCATCGTGATCCATTCGACGCGGTCGACCTTCACCACCTTGCCGCCGGCGGTCCAGCTCGCCGGCTCCTTGCGCGGCACGTAATCGGTGTTCTTGACGTAGACCGACTTCACCCCCGGCTGGAATTCACCCTGCACGAACTTGAAAGGGCCGGAGCCGATCTGTTCGGGGATCTGCTTTTCCACCGGCGTCTCGGCAAGACGCTTCGGCATCATGAAGGCGACCCGCGAGGACGGCTTGCCGATCGACTCCAGCACGAGCGCGTACGGCTCCTTCAGCTTCAGCGTGATGGTCTTGGCGTCGGTCGCCTCGATGCTCGCGGTGAACAGCATCATCTGCTGTCCCATCCCGTCGACTTGAGCCCAGCGCTTCAGCGAGGCGACGCAATCCTCCGCGGTGACCGGCGTACCGTCGTGCCACTTCAGCCCGTCGCGGAGCGTGAAGGTGTAGGTCAGCTTGTCGTCGGAGATCTTCCAGTCCGCCATCTGCGGCTGGATCTTGAAACTGGAATCCGTGGCGATCAGCGTGTCGTAGACCATGTAGCCATGGTCGCGCGAGATATAGGCGCTGGTGAAGATCGGATCGAGAATGCGCAGATCCGAATGCATCACGGCGGTGATGGTCTTGCCGGCGGCAAGAGCCGGCGAAGCCGGTGCCGAAAGCGCCAGGACCGGGAACGCGAGGGCCGAAAACACAAATCTGGAGGCGAACGCGAGACGCCCCCACCGCTTGAGTTGGAACATCGTCATTCTCCTGGGGAAGCGGCGCCGTCGATGTCGGCGGCGCCGCGGGGATGGTCCGTTAGCAAGACGCGGGAAGCGCCCTCACGTTACTCCGACTTGTCGACGTTCCAGAACAGCGGGGTTGCCGGGCCGTCGAGCACGCCGGTGAGCGACTTGCGCCAGCCGCTCGGCAGCAGGTACTGCCCGAGCGGGATGTAGATCACCTGCTCATAGGCTTCCTTCTGGATGTCGGCCGCGATCTTCTTCTGCTCGTCGATCGAGGGCGCGCGGACGAAGGCATCCTTGAGCTGCTCGATCTTGGGGTCTTCCGCCCAGCCGAACCAGCCGCCCTTCTTGCCCTGGCCGCCGATCGAGAGATTGGCGATCGGGTTCGAGACGTCGGCCGCGACCCAGTTGGTGAAGAACATGTTCCAGCCGCCCTCCTTCGGCGGCTTCTGGCTGGCGCGGCGGCTCACCACAGTCTGCCAATCGGTCGCCTGCAGGTCGACCTTGAAGCCGGCCTCGCGCAGCAGCTGGGCTGCGACGATCGGCTGCGCCTTGAGGGTCGTGACGTCGCCCGGCGCCATCACCACGACCGGCGTGCCGTCATAGCCGGACTCGGCGAGCGCCTTCTTGGCTTCCGCCATGCCGTTGCCCTTCACCAGGGTTTCGGCGCCGATGTCGGTCGCGAACGGCGTATCGCAGACGAAGAACGCGCCGCAGACCTTCTGGTACTTGGCATTGCCGACGAGCGCGTCGAGAACGTCCTTCTGGTTCATCGCCAGGAAGGCCGCACGGCGCACCTTCACATTGTCGAACGGCGGATAGAGGAAGTTCATCCGGCCGAGGGTCTGGAAGCCGAACTTGTTGGAGACCTCGATCGTGATCTCCTTGTTCGCTTCAAGCACCGGCAGCATGTCGTAGGGCAGGTTCTCCATGAAGTCGATGTCGCCCGACTGCAGCGCGTTCACCGCGGTCTGCGAGTCCGGCATGGTGATCCACTCGACGCGGTCGACCTTCGCCACCTTGCCGCCGGAGGTCCAGCTCGCCGGCTCCTTGCGCGGCACGTAGTCGGTGTTCTTGACGTAGACCGCCTTCACGCCGGGCTGGAATTCGCCCTGCACGAACTTGAAGGGACCCGAGCCGATCTGCTCGGGGATCTGCTTGTCCGGCGGCACTTCGGCGAGACGCTTCGGCATCATGAAGGCGACGCGCGAGGACGGCTTGCCGATGGAGTCGAGCACGAGGCCGTAGGGCTCCTTCAACTTCAGCGTGATGGTCTTGGCGTCGGTCGCCTCGATGCTCGCCGTGAAGTCCATGAGCTTCTGGCCCATGCCGTCCACCGCGGCCCACCGCTTGAGCGAGGCGACGCAGTCTTCAGCCGTCACCGGCGCGCCGTCATGCCATTTCAGGCCGTCGCGCAGCGTGAAGGTGTAGGTGAGCTTGTCGTCGGAGATCTTCCAGTCCGCCATCTGCGGCTGGATCTTGAAGTTCGAGTCCGGGGCCACCAGCGTGTCGTAGACCATGTAGCCATGGTCGCGCGTGATGTAGGCCGTGGTGAAGATCGGGTCGATGATGCGCAGGTCGGAATGCATCACCGCGGTGATGGTCTTGCCGGCCGCAAGCACCGGCGAGGCCAGTGCCGTCGAAAGCGCGACGACCGACAGCGCAAGTTTGGAGGCGAACGCGCGAGGCCCCCGGCGCATGTAGTTGGACATGGATAAAGTTTCTCCTGACGTGAAACTGGTCAAAGGCGGGTTATTGATTGAGCATTCGGGTCGTTCCTTGGGCGAACTAACCTCATGCAATGCCTTTATCTTTTCGAGACTTGCAGACAGTGTTGAGCGCGTCAATCCGGTTTCGTCGCAAGCCCTCGCGGCGCGCGCACGGGCTCCACAAAGATCGGTTTAGCTCTACAACGCTCCCTGCTTGTCCTGCCCCGCGCCGATGCAATGCGCGTTCCATCTTTCGCAGCCTGAGAGAGATCAAGATGAATCCAGCCAATCTTCCCTTCGATTCCGAGGCCATGCTCGAGGGCCTGCGTACCTGGGTGGAATGCGAAAGCCCGACCTGGGACGCGAACGCGGTCAACCGCATGCTCGATATCGCAGCGCGGGATATGGCGATCATGGGTGCGACGATCGAGCGCATCGCCGGCCGCCAGGGTTTTGGCGGCGTCGTCCGTGCGCGCTTTCCACATCCCAAGCAGGGCGAGCCGGGAATCCTGATCGCAGGTCACATGGATACCGTCCATCCGGTCGGTACCATCGAGAAGCTGAAATGGCGGCGCGAGGGCAACAAGTGCTACGGTCCCGGCATCTACGACATGAAGGGCGGCAATTACCTCTCGCTGGAGGCGATCCGGCAGCTCGCGCGCGCATCCTTCACCACGCCGCTGCCGATCACCGTGCTGTTCACGCCCGACGAGGAAGTCGGCACGCCGTCGACCCGCGATATCATCGAGGCGGAAGCCGCGCGCAATAAATACGTGCTGGTGCCCGAGCCCGGCCGCGCCGACAACGGCGTTACCACCGGACGTTACGCCATCGCACGTTTCAATCTCGAGGCGACGGGACGGCCGAGCCACGCCGGCGCGACGCTGTCGGCGGGACGTTCGGCGATCCGCGAAATGGCCCGGCAGATTCTCGCGATCGACGCCATGACGAGCGAGGATTGCACCTTCTCGGTCGGCGTCGTGCATGGCGGCCAGTGGGTCAACTGCGTTGCCACGACCGCGACCGGCGAGGCGCTGTCGATGGCCAAGCGCCAGGCCGATCTCGACCGCGGCGTCGAGCGAATGCTGGCGCTGTCGGGCACCAACAACGACGTCACCTTCAAGGTGACGCGCGGCGTGACGCGTCCGGTATGGGAGCCGGATGCCGGCACCATGGCGCTGTACGAAAAGGCACGCGGCATCGCCAAATCGCTCGGCGCCGAGCTGCCGCATGCCAGTTCCGGCGGCGGTTCCGACGGCAATTTCACCGGCGCGATGGGCATCCCCACCCTCGACGGCCTGGGCGTGCGTGGTGCCAATGGCCACACGCTGGAGGAGTATATCGAGGTCGAGAGCCTGGTCGAACGCGGCCGCCTGATGGCGGGGCTGCTGGCGACGCTGGAGTGATTTTTGAGCACGTCATTCCGGGGCGGTCCGAAAGGACCGAACCCTGGTGCGCAATTGCGCACCTGGGAATCTCGAAATTCCGGGTTTGCGTCTTCGAACGCGCCCGGAATGACAGGAACATGCCCCCTCGACAGGACTAGCCGCCCCGCAAAACCTGTGGCCCGGATGGCACGGGAATTGCTGAAATGTTAGGCTGATGGCAACCTGCCGAAGGCCTTGCCGCCGTTTTGACTCTAACACAACGGATCCAACTTGCTCGGATATCTCATTCGCCGAATCTTCGCCGCGGTGCCTGTGATGGGCGTCGTCGCGCTGTTCGTGTTCCTGCTGCTGCGGCTGACGCCGGGCGACCCCGCCGCGATCCTCGCCGGCGACAACGCGACGCCCGAACGGCTGGAGCGCATCCGCGAATCGCTCGGCCTCAACGAGCCCCTGATCGTGCAGTTCATCACCTGGGTGAACAAGCTGCTGCACGGCGATCTCGGGACGTCGCTGATCTCCAACCTGCCGGTGATGAAGATGATCGGCCAGCGCGTCGAGCCGTCGATCTCGATCGCGCTGTGCACCATCATCCTCGCCGTCATCGTCGCGGTGCCGCTCGGCGTGATCGCCGCATGGAAGCACGGCACCTGGATCGACCGTTTCGTGATGGGCCTGTCGGTGCTGGGCTTCTCGGTACCGGTGTTCGTGGTCGGCTATGTCCTGATCGAGGTCTTCGCGATCGATCTGCGCCTGGTGCCGGTGCAGGGCTTCCGCAGCATCTTCAACGGCTTCGGGCCGTTCTTCGAGCGCATGATCCTGCCGACCTGCGCCCTCTCCTTCATCTACATCGCGCTGATCGCGCGCATGACGCGCGCGGCGATGCTCGACGTGCTCGGCGAGGACTACGTGCGAACGGCGCGTGCGAAAGGCATCAACGAGGTCGCCGTGATGATGCGGCACGCGCTGCGCAACGCCGCCGTGCCCGTGATCACCGTGATCGGCACCGGCTTTGCGCTGCTGATCTCCGGCGTTGTCGTCACCGAGAGCGTGTTCAACATTCCCGGCATCGGGCGCCTCACCGTCGATGCGGTGCTGGCGCGCGACTATCCGGTCATCCAGGCGATGATCCTGCTGACCTCGCTGATCTACGTCGTCGTCAATCTCCTCATCGATGTCGCCTACACCCTGCTCGATCCCCGGATCCGGTACTGAGGCAAGGACAAGAGCAAAATGTCGGTCGATACCCTTCCCCAGTCCTCCATTCCGATCACGTCGCCGCTGCGGCCGCGCTTCGGATTCCTCACCTCGACGCCGATCATCGCGACGGCAACCTGCCTGCTCGCTTTGATCGTGCTGATCTCGATCCTCGCGCCGCTGATCGCGCCGCATGATCCGATCCAGCTCGCACCGTCGCAGCGGCTGAAGCCGGCCTCTGCGCAGTTCCTGCTCGGCACCGACGCTTACGGACGCGATCTGTTGTCGCGCGTGGTCTATGGCGGCCGCATCTCGCTTCTGATCGGCATCGGCTCGGCGATCCTGTCGATCGTCATCGGGCTCGCGATCGGCCTCGTCTCCGGCTTCTTCAAGCTGGTCGACGCCGTGATGATGCGCATCATGGACGGCCTGATGGCGATGCCGAGCATCCTGCTCGCCATCGCGGTGGTCTCGCTCTCCGGCGCCAGCCTCTGGACCGTGCTGATCGCGATCACGATCCCCGAGATTCCGCGCGTGGCACGCCTGGTCCGCTCGGTGGTGCTGTCGGCGCGCGAGGAACCCTACGTCGAGGCTGCGATCTCGGTCGGCTCGTCCCTGCCGAAGATCATGTGGCGGCATCTGATGCCGAACACGATCGCGCCGCTGATCGTCCAGGGCACCTATGTCTGCGCCTCCGCGATCCTCACCGAAGCGATCCTGTCCTTCCTCGGCGCCGGCATCTCGCCGGAGACGCCGACCTGGGGCAACATCATGGCCGAGGGCCGGCAGTACTTCCAGATCAAGCCCTCGCTGATCTTCTGGCCGGGCCTTCTGCTCTCGATCGCCATCCTCAGCATCAACCTGATCGGCGACGCAGCCCGTGACGCCCTCGATCCCCGCATGAAGCAGCGGGAGGGGAAGTGATGCAACTGACGCTGTCATTCCGGGGCGCGCCTGTTGGCGCGAACCCGGAATCCACATCACGTCTTGTGCTGCGACCCGATGGATTCCGGGTTCGCGCTACGCGCGCCCCGGAATGACGAGAGACCCTGCATGACCAACCCTATCCTCGACATCAACAACCTCGTCGTCTCCGTCGGCAAGAAGCCCGGCGGAAACAAGATCATCGACGGCATCTCGATCCAGGTGCGCGAGCGCGAGACGCTGTGCCTCGTCGGCGAAAGCGGCTCGGGCAAGTCGGTGACCTCGCTCACCACGATGGGTCTTTTGCCGAAGGGCACGCTGGTTCCGACCAGCGGCAGCGTCAAGCTGGTCGGCGAGGAGTTGCTCACCGCCACCGACCGCCGCCTGCGCCAGCTCCGCGCGACGCAGATGGCGATGATCTTCCAGGAGCCGATGACCGCGCTCAATCCGGTGGTCCCGGTCGGCCGCCAGATCGACGAGGTGCTGCGCGCCCATACCAAGCTCGATGCCAGGGCGCGCAGGAAGCGCATCCTCGACATGATGGAGCAGGTCCACCTGCCCCAGGTCGAGCGCATCTTCGCCTCTTATCCGCATCGTCTCTCCGGCGGCCAGCGCCAGCGCATCATGATCGCGATGGCGCTGGTGCTGGAGCCGAAGCTCTTGATCGCGGACGAGCCGACCACCGCGCTCGACGTCACCACGCAGAAGCAGATCCTGTCGTTGATCCGCGAGCTCCAGCGCGACCACGGCACCGCCGTGCTGTTCATCACCCACGACATGGGCGTGGTGGCCGAGATCGCCGACCGCGTCGCGGTGATGCGGCAGGGCCGCCTCGTCGAAACCGGTCCGCTCGAGGCCGTGCTGCGCAATCCGACCATGGAATACACCCGCAATCTGCTGGCGTCGGTGCCGAGCCTGGTGCCGCGACCGCCGCGCGAGGAGAGCCGCGAGCCCGTGGTGCTCGAGGCCAACGACCTCAGCAAGATCTACAAGGAGCGTGCGTTCTTCGGCAAAGGCCGCGAGGTCGTCGCCGCCGACAAGGTCACGCTCACCCTGCGCAAGGGCCGCACGCTCGGCATCGTCGGCGAGAGCGGCTCGGGCAAGTCGACGGTGGCGCGCTGCATCGTGCGCCTGATCGACCCGACCTCGGGCGGCGTGCGCCTCGCGGGCCGCGAGATCGCCGACATCTCGCGCCGCCTGCTGCAGCCGCACCGGCAGAAGATCCAGATCGTGTTCCAGGATCCCTACCGCTCGCTCAATCCGCGCGTCACCGTCGGCGAGAGCATCGCGGAAGGACCGATCAATTACGGCACCTCGCATGCCGATGCGATGAAGCGGGCGCGCGAGCTGCTCGAGCTGGTCGGCCTGCCCGCCGACGCGGTGTCGCGCTATCCGCACCAGTTCTCCGGCGGCCAGCGCCAGCGCATTGCGATCGCCCGCGCGCTGGCGCTCGATCCGGACGTGCTGGTCGCGGACGAAGCGGTCTCGGCGCTCGACGTCTCGGTGCAGGCGCAGGTGCTGGAACTGCTCGACGAGATCCAGAAGCGGCTCGGCATCGCCATCCTGTTCATCACCCACGATCTGCGCGTCGCAGCCCAGATCTGCGACGAGGTCGTGGTGATGCAGCACGGCCGCGTCGTCGAACAGGGTCCCGCCGCCGAAGTGCTGACGCATCCGAAGGAGGCCTACACCAAGGCGCTGCTGGATGCCGCCCCCGGCCGCGACTGGGATTTCGCCAATTTCCGGCCGGTGTCGGAGGGTGTTGGGGCTACGGCGTGATGTCGTCCTGGCGAAAGCCAGGACCCATTACCCCAGGGAGACGTTTGGCGAAGACCCGTCGTCCGGTACTCTCACCGTACATAATTGATGGACCTCGCGGTATGGGTCCTGGCTTTCGCCAGGACGACATCGAAGGTGTGGCACGCCCTCCTCTCACAACACCCACCGCATCCGCAGCATTCCCAAAACGGCTTGACCCTATGCGCGGCGCGATTGCTTCCCGCCTTGCTCTCCGCGCAAAGCCGGGGCTAACGTCGCGCAACTTTTGATCGACTGGACTTGAATTGATGACCCGTATCGCCGTCGGCGGCTTCCTGCACGAGACCAACACCTTCGCGCCGACCAAGGCGACCTTCGCGGACTTCCAGCATGGCGGCGGCTGGCCGGCGATGACTGAAGGTCCTGATGTGCTGAAGGTGATGCGCCGCATCAATGTCGGCCTCGCCGGTTTCGCCGACAGCGCCGAAGCCAATGGCTGGGAACTCGTTCCGACCATTGCGTGCGGCGCAAGCCCCTCGGCGCATGTCACGGAGGATGCCTTCGAGCGCATCGTGAAGGTGATGGTCGACGGCATCACGGCCGCCGGCCCGCTCGATGCCGTCTATCTCGACCTGCACGGCGCGATGGTGACCGAGCATCTCGACGACGGCGAAGGCGAGATTCTGGCGCGCGTGCGCCGCGTCATCGGCAAGGATGTTCCACTGGTCGCAAGCCTCGACCTGCACGCCAATGTCACGCCCGCGATGATGGAACACGCGGACGCACTGATCGCCTACCGCACCTATCCGCATGTCGACATGGCCGACACCGGCCGCGCCGCCGCGCGTCACCTCGCGCTGCTCCTGAAGACGAAGCAGCGCTTCGCAAAGTCGTTCCGCCAATTGCCGTTCCTGATCGCGATCAGCTGGCAGTGCACCAACGACTTCCCCACCAAGGGCATCTACGAGAAGCTCGCCGCACTGGAGAGCGACGCGGTTCCGACGCTATCCTTCGCGCCGGGCTTCCCTGCCGCCGATTTCCGCGATTGCGGGCCAAGCGTGTTCGCCTATGGCAGGACACAGGAAGACGCCGACCGTGCGGCCGATGCGATCGTCAGGCTGATCGAAAGCCACGAGGACGATTTCGACGGCAAGATCTGGTCGCCCGACGACGGCGTGCGCCATGCCATGGAGCTCTCGAAGAACGCCACCAAGCCGATCATCATCGCCGACACCCAGGACAATCCGGGCGCCGGCGGCGATTCCGACACCACCGGCATGCTGCGCGCGCTGGTGCGCAACAAGGCCAGCGCCGCGACCGGCGTGATCTACGATCCGGAATCGGCGAAGGCTGCTCATGCGGCCGGCGTCGGCGCCACCGTGACGCTGTCGCTCGGCGGCAAGTCAGGCATTCCCGGCGACGAGCCCTATACCGAGACTTTCGTGGTCGAAAAGCTTTCCGACGGCCGCTTCATCGCGCCCGGTCCCTATTATGGCGGCCGCGAGATGGAGATGGGTCCCTCCGCAGCCTTGCGCGTCGGCGACGTCCGCGTCGTCGTCTCCTCACACAAGGCGCAGCTCGCCGATCAGGCGATGTATCGCTATGTCGGCATCGAGCCGACGCAGGAAAAGATCCTGGTCAACAAGAGCTCGGTGCACTTCCGCGCCGATTTCGAGCCGATCGCCGAGAAGCTGATGATCTGCGCCGCGCCCGGCGCGATGCCGGCGGATACCGCATCGCTGCCCTGGACGCGCCTGCGCCCGGGCATCCGCATCAAGCCGAACGGCCCCGTTTTCAATCCCCCTTCACGCTAACCGGACAGGACCACATGCCCACGATCGACCGCATCGACGGCTATGCCGACGAACTCACCGCCATCCGCCGCGACCTCCATGCCCATCCCGAGATCGGCTTCGAGGAAGTGCGCACCTCCGGCATCGTCGCCGACAAGCTGAAGAGCTGGGGCATCGAGGTGCATCGCGGGATCGGCGGCACCGGCGTGATCGGCGTCATCAAGGGCAAGGGTTCGGGCAGCAAGCGCATTGGCCTGCGCGCCGACATGGACGCGCTGCCGATGGAAGAGAACACCAACCTGAAATGGAGCTCGAAGATCCCCGGCCGCTTCCACGGCTGCGGTCACGACGGCCATACCACCATGCTGCTCGGCACCGCGCGCTATCTCGCCGAAACCAGGAACTTCGACGGTACCGTGCACCTGATCTTCCAGCCGGCCGAAGAAGGCCTCGGCGGCGCCCGCGCCATGATCAAGGACGGCCTGTTCGAGAAGTTCCCCTGCGACGAGCTCTATGGCCTGCACAACGCCCCCGACCTCAACCACGGCGAGATTGCGATCCTGCCCGGTCCCGCGATGGCGAGCGCCGACTTCTTCGACCTCCGCATCACCGGCTACGGCGCGCATGGCGCGATGCCCGAGCGCTCCAAGGACGCGGTGATCATCGCGACCACGCTGGCGCAGGCGATCCAGACCATCGTCAGCCGCAACGTCGAGCCGCTGCAGGCCGCCGTCATCTCGATCACGCAGATCCATGCCGGTTCCGCCTACAACGTCATCCCGGGCGATGCGCATCTGTGCGGCACCATCCGCACCTTCTCAAGGGAGGTCCGCACCCTGATCGCCGAGCGCATCCGCACGATCTGCGCCGGCATCGCGAGCGCCTATCAGTGCGTGATCGACGTCGACATCCGCGACACCTTCGACGTGCTGGTCAACCAGGTCGAGCAGTCCAAGGTGGTCGAGGAAGTCGCGCGCACGATCGTCGATCCCGCCAACGTGATCACCCGCGCCCAGCCGAAGATGGGCAGCGAGGATTTCGCCGACATGCTGCAGACCATTCCCGGCGCCTATTTCTGGGTCGGCCATGACGGCACGGTGCCGGTGCACAATCCCGGTTTCGTGCTGGACGACAAGATCCTGCCGATCGGCGCCAGCATGTTCGCACGCATCATCGAAACGCGTATGCCGGTGGGCTAGCAATGCACAAGAAGAGCGTCGACGAGGCGGTCACCTCGCTGCACGATCTGTCCGCGGTCGATCTGATCGCGGGCTATCGCGCCAAGCAATTCTCGCCGAGCGAGGTGCTGGAGGATCTCCTCGCGCATGTCGCTGCGTGGGAGCCGCACCTGAAGGCGCTCTATGCATTCGACCCCGACAGCGCGCGCGAGGCCGCCAAGGCCTCGACCGCGCGCTGGAGCGGCGGCGAGCCGTCGGGCGCGCTCGACGGCGTGCCGGTCACCGTGAAGGATAACATCGCGACCAAGGGCGTGCCGGTGCCGCTGGGCGCCGCCAGCGTCAAGCTGGTGCCGGCCGAGAAGGATGCCCCGCCCGCCGCACGCCTGCGCGAGGCCGGCGCGGTCATCTTCGCCAAGACCACCATGCCCGATTACGGCATGCTGTCATCGGGGCTGTCGAGCTTCCATGCGCTGGCGCGCAACCCCTGGGACCTCAGCAAGAACCCCGGCGGCTCCAGCGCGGGCGCAGGCGCCGCCGCGGCGGCCGGCTACGGTCCGCTGCATCTCGGCACCGATATCGGCGGCTCCGTGCGCCTGCCAGCGGGCTGGTGCGGCCTCGTCGGGTTGAAGCCGAGCTTTGGCCGCGTGCCGATCGATCCCGCCTATGTCGGCCGCGTTGCCGGTCCCATGACCCGCACCGTCGACGATTGTGCGCTGATGATGAGCGTGATCGCAAAGCCCGACCGGCGCGACGGCATGAGCCTGCCGGCCGAGCCGCTCAACTGGAAGGGACTGGACAAGTCCCCGCGCAAATTGCGGATCGGCCTGATGCTCGATGCCGGCGTCGGCCTGCCGGCGGAAAAGCCGGTCCGCGAGGTCGCGGTGAAAGCCGCCAAGGCATTCGAATCCGCTGGTGCGGTCGTCACCGAAGTCGACGGCATCCTCACGCGCGAGATGCTCGATGGTCTCGACAATTTCTGGCGCGCGCGGATGTGGGACGATCTGTCCAAGCTCACGCCGGCCGAACAGGCAAAGGTGCTGCCCTATATCTTCAAATGGGGCGCGTCCGGCGTAAAGCTGTCGGGTGTCGATGTCATCCGGGGCTTCAACCAGACCATGGCGATCCGGGCAGCCGCATCAAAACTGTTCTGCGAGCTCGACTATGTGATCTCACCGACCGCACCGAACGTGAATTATCCGGCGGAGTGGGCATCGCCTACCAACGATCCGATGCGACCGTTCGAGCACATCTGCTATACCGTGCCGTGGAATATGTCGGAGAACCCCGCCGTCTCCATCAATGGCGGGTTCGATGCCACCGGCTTTCCCATCGGCGTGCAGATCGTCGGCCGCCGCTTCGACGACATCGGCGTGCTCGGCATGGCCAAGGCGTTCGAGGGCCTGCGCGGCCCGCAGAAGCCCTGGCCGAAGCCGCCGGCGAAGTAAGACGCTCAATCGTCCTGGACGCGCCCTTTAAGCGCAAGTCCGAATGACTTGCTTGCAAGAGTATGCCGAGCTTATTGCTTCACCCTCCCCTGGAGGGGGAGGGTCGGCTCACGTGGAGCGCAGCGACATGTGAGACCGGGTGGGGTGACAGTCTCTCCGCGGACGCAGTGCCCGCGTGGAGAGATCACCCCCCGCTCGCGCTTCGCGCGATCGACCCTCCCCCTCCAGGGGAGGGTCAGAGCCTCTGCCGCTCACGCAGCGAAAAGAACGAAGGAAGGAAACCACCATGGCGTATGAGACGATCAAGTACGAGGTCGCCGAGCAGATCCTCACCATCACGCTGAACCGGCCCGACAAGCTCAACGCCTTCAACGCGCAGATGCAAGGAGAGTTGATCGACGCGTTCGACGCCGCCGACAAGGACGACAATGTCCGCGCCATCATCGTCACCGGCGCCGGCCGCGGCTTTTGCGCGGGCGCGGATCTCTCCTCCGGCGCGGATACGTTCGACCGCGATGCGCGGCGCGGACCGGTCAAGCGCTTTGCCGACGGCAAGGTCGATTACAGCGACCCGCAAGTGCGCGACGGCGGCGGCCAGGTCACCTTGCGCATCTTCAAATGCCTGAAGCCCGTGATCGCCGCGGTGAACGGCCCTGCCGTCGGCATCGGCGTCACCATGCAGCTCGCGATGGACATCCGCATTGCCTCGGACGCTGCGCGCTTCGGCTTCGTGTTCTCCCAGCGCGGCATCGTGCCCGAGGCCGCCTCGAGCTGGTTCCTGCCGCGCATCGTCGGCATCTCGCAGGCGCTGGAATGGTGCTATTCGGGCCGCGTCTTCCCGGCGCAGGAAGCCCTTGCGGGGCGCCTCGTCAGCAAGGTGGTGCCGCCGGATGATCTGCTCCCGACCGCACGCGCGTTGGCAAAAGAGTTCGCGGCCAAGACCGCGCCGGTGTCGGTGGCGCTGATCCGCCAAATGATGTGGCGCATGATGGGCGCCGACGATCCCATGGAAGCCCACAAGGTCGACAGCCGAGGCATCTACGCCCGCGGCCGTTCTGACGATGTGAAGGAAGGCGTGGTGTCGTTCCTGGAAAAGCGGCCGGCGCAGTTCAAGAACAAGGTGTCCAGCGACATGCCGGACTATTTCCCGTGGTGGACGGAACGGGAGTACAAGTGACGCGGCGGGTTGGGGCGGGCATTGCCCGCCCCAAATCCCTACGCGACTTCCCCTTGCGTGGCGACGGCAGCAAGCGCGAGTTCTCTGGCGCGGCGCGCGAATTTCACTCCCCTGGTGAACTGATCCAGGGACCTCTTCTCGCCGTTTGCTTCGCCTGACCAATCCATCATGGTCCTCACAAACGTGTCGAACAGGCTGTTCAGCTTCGCGCGATAGGCTTCTTCGATGGCATCAACATCGGACTTCTCAGACATGGGTCGATCTCCGGACCGATAATCGTCATTATTCGGTCGATTCCGCCCGACTTCAACGTCTGATTGCTACGGCTGCCCGCATCACTCCATCACCAGCGCCACACGACCGATCGCCTTACGATCGAGCAACAGCCGCATCGCCTTGGCGTAATCCTCAAGCGGCAGGCGGTGCGAGATGTTGGGGCGCAGCTTGCCCTCTTCGGCCCATTGCAGCAGAGCCTTCAGCCTGACCTCACCCAGCGCCGGATTTTTCCGCACCGCCTCGCCCGCGCGCACCCCTAACACGCTGGCGCCCTTGATCAGCAGCAGGTTGGTCTTGGCCGAGCCGATGCCGCCGGTAAAGCCGATCACCAGCAGTCTCGCGCCCCAGGCGATACAGCGCATCGAGTTCTCGAAGACTTCGCCGCCCACGGGATCGAACACGACGTCGGCGCCGCGTCCGTCGGTGATGCGCTTGACGGCATCGCGAAACGGCTCGCGGTCGTAGCGCACGAGATGATCGGCGCCGCGCGATTTCGCGATCGCGAGCTTCTCGTCGCTGGAAGCGGTCGCGATCACGGTTGCGCCCAGCATCTTGCCGATCTCGACGGCGGCCAATCCGACGCCGCCGCCGGCGCCGTGCACCAGCAGCACTTCGCCCGGCTCGACCCGGCCGCGATCGATCAGCGCGTGATAGGCGGTGCCGTGGCCGGCGAGATAGGTCGCGGCCTCCGCATAGTCGAATGTGGTCGGCATCGGCGTGAGCTGCGACGGTGTCACCACCGCTTCATCGGTGAACGCGCCGTGGCGCATCTTCACGATGACCTTGTCGCCGACGGCAACGCCCCTCGCCTCCGGCCCCACCTCGGTGACATCGCCGGCGGCTTCCATGCCGGGCGTGAACGGCAGCTCGGGCTTGAGCTGGTATTCACCGGCCGCCATCAGCACGTCAGGGAAATTCAAGCCGGCCGCGCGGATCGCGACCCGCACCTCGCCCGGCTTCAGGGCGCGCGATGGAAACTCCTCCAGCCGCAAGGTCTCGGGTGCGCCGAGCGCGCGGCAGACGACTGCGCGCACCATCAGGCCGCGCTCGCCTTGGCACGCGCGAGTGCCTCGCGGATCAGCGGCAGGCGGTCATTGCCGAAATACATATCGGTCTTGTTCACGAAGATCGTCGGCGAACCGAAGCCGCCGCGCGCCACGACCTCCTCCGTATTGGCCTTGAGCTGGTCCTTGATGCCCTGCTCGGAAATGCCGGCAAAGAATTTTGGCGCGTCGATGCCGACCTTGCTGCAGATCTCGGCCAGCACCGCATCCTGCGAGATGTCCTTGTCGCCGCCCCAATAGGCCTCGAACACGGATGTCGCGAACGGCAGCATGTCCTTCCCGAGCCAGATGCAGCCGCGCATCGCCTTGACGCTGTTCACCGGAAACACCGTCGGCGGCATCTTGATCGACAGGCCCGCGGAACGTGCCCAGTCGGCGAGGTCCTTCTTCATGTAGCGGGCCTTCAGCGGCACCGGCGTCTCGCGCTGGGCGTAGACGCTGGGATTGACCGTGTTGAAGATGCCGCCGACCAGGATCGGCCGCCAGACGATCTCGGCCCCGAGCTCTTTCGCCAGCGGCTGGATGTTGTGGAAGGCGAGATAGGTCCAGGGGCTGGAGCAGTCGAAGAAGAATTCGATCATGGCGTTTCCTTTGTCACGTTTTGTCTCGCTCCATCCTCGTCATTGCGAGCGAAGCGAAGCAATCCAGTCTGCTCCCGCGGATAGATTCTGGATTGCTTCGTCGCAAGGGCTCCTCGCAATGACGCGGAGGCAGCAATGGCCTACTTCCTTCCCAGCACTTCCTTCGCACGCTGGCCGAACATGATCTTGCGTGATTCCTCGTCGAACGGCTCTTTCACGAACTTTCCGATCGCCAGTCCCGCCTGCACCTGCGGCCGGGCGCGTACCTCGGCGTACCAGCGCTTGACGTTCGGATAGTCGTCGAGCGTAAAGCCCTGCGCCTTGTGGGTCATGGTCCAGGGAAAGCAGGCAATGTCGGCGATGGAATAATCGCCGGCGACATAAGCGCCGGTCTTGGCCAACTGCCGATCGAGCACGCCATAGAGCCGTGCCGCCTCGTCGCGATAGCGCTCGATCGCGTAAGGAATCTTCTCGGCCGCATAGAGCGCGAAATGGCCGTGCTGGCCGAGCATCGGCCCGAGGCCCGCCATCTGCCACATCACCCATTGGATGGCGGTGGAGCGGCCGCGCAGATCCGCCGGCAGCAGGCGGCCGGTCTTCTCCGCGAGATAGATCAGGATCGCGCCGGTCTCGAACGCCGAGAACGGCGCGCCGCCATCTGTGGGATCATGATCGACGATCGCGGGAATGCGGTTGTTGGGGGAGATCGCCAGAAACTCGGGCGTGAACTGCTCGCCGGCGCGGATATTCACCGGGATCACCCGATAGGGAAGCCCGAGTTCCTCCAGCATGATCGAGATTTTCCAGCCGTTCGGCGTCGGCGCGTAATAGAGGTCGATCATGACCTGTCCCTTGGTCTTCCTTTGGCCTTTGTTTCGGCCTTCCCCGTCGCCGCCGCCGGAATAGAGAGCGACTTTCGTTGTTCTGTACCTCGACGTTAGGACATGGCAGGAAGGGGCGCAACTGAACCTGCCGGGAGGGCCGCCATGCTGTTTCCAACCACGATCGCCGGCTCCTTGCCGAAGCCGGAATGGCTCGCCGAGCCCAACATGCTCTGGGCGCCCTGGAAGTCCGAAGGCGACGAGCTGCTCCGCGCCAAGCGTGATGCGACGCTGATCTGGCTGAAGATCCAGGAAGACGCCGGCATCGACATCCTCACCGAGGGCGAGCAGGCCCGGCAGCATTTCGTGCACGGTTTCCTGGAGAAGATCGAGGGCATCGATTTCGCCCACAAGGTCGAGATGGGCATCCGCAAGGACCGCTACAAGGCGATGGTGCCGCAGGTGGTCGCCCCGCTCCGGCTTAGGGGACGCGTCCACGCCTTCGAGGCGCAAGCGGCGCGCGCGCACACGAAGAAGAAGCTGAAATTCACCCTGCCCGGCCCGATGACCATCATCGACACCATTGCCGACCGCTATTACGGCGACCGGGTCAAGATGGCGTTCGCCTTCGCCGAGCTGCTGAACGAGGAAGCCAGGGCGTTGCAGGCCGACGGCGTCGATCTCGTGCAGTTCGACGAGCCCGCCTTCAACGTCTACATGGACGAGGTCAACGACTGGGGCATCAAGGCGCTGGAGCGCGCCGCGCAGGGCCTCACCTGCACCACCGCCGTTCACATCTGCTACGGCTACGGCATCAAGGCCAACACCGACTGGAAGGAGACGTTAGGCAGCCAATGGCGGCAGTACGAGCAGATCTTCCCGGCGATCGATGCCAGCCCGATCCAGCAGGTCGCGATCGAGTGCCGTAATTCGAAGGTGCCGCTCGACCTGCTCGCGCTGCTGAAGAACAAGATCGTGCAGGCCGGCGTGATCGACGTCGCCAGCGACACGGTCGAGAGCGCCGAGGACGTCGTGAAGGTGATCGAGGCGGTGTCGAAGTTCGTGCCGAAGAGCAATATCATCGCCACCACCAATTGCGGCATGGCGCCGATGCGGCGCGAGATCGCCGAGGCCAAGCTGATGGCGCTCGGCGCCGGCGCCGCGCTGGCGCGCGAGAAATTGGGCTGATGGCAGTGGTCCGGACCGCGCTCGTCGCCGCAGCGCTTGCGGCGATCGCCTCGCCTGTGCACGCGGAGGATCGCTCCGTGCTCTCTAATTGCAAGGCGATGGTGGAGCGCGCGGAGAAGACCACGGGCACGGCAAGCGAAGCTGAGCTCGCTCGCTGCCGCCAGATCATCCGCGAATGGGCCCTGCGCGATGCGCGGACGACGGTGGATGAGCAGGGACGGCCGCTGAAATAGCCAAAAGCTCGGTGCGTTCCCTCCCCCCTTGCGGGGGAGGGTCAGGGAGAGGGGTGGCCGCGAACTCCGCTCTCGCTTGTGGCTACGCCTCTCCCCCGCCCTCCCCCGCAAGGGGGGAGGGAGCGCACTTTGCACTGGGATGCAGTGTGGCCTGATAGCCGGCAGTCATAGCGCGAAGCGTTGATGGCGGTGTGAGCAACAGCGGCTGAGACAGCTCGCGCGTATCGGCGACGTAGCCCGCAAATGACCACGGCAACGCCCTGCCCTGCTTCACGAGAAAGCTCTCGTCGCCCTGCTGCACCATCGCGCCGTCGGGCAATTCCGAGAGCGGCACCGGCAGCGCGTGCAGCCGCTTTCTGCCACGATCGAGCCGCTCCCGATGCAGTACGGCATCCATCGCCTTCGCACTCACGCCGCTCACACCATTGCCCTTTTCCCATGCCGCGCGAAAGCGCTTCGCATCCTCGCGGCGGCAGAAGAAGCAGGGCCGATGCCCGGCGGCGAAGGCGGTGGCCTCGTCGAGGAAGAACAGCTCGGTCCAGCTCCGCCGCGCCATCACCGGACGGCGCCATCCCCGGAATTCGCACAGGCAGGTGATCCAGGCCGGTGACGACCAGCGCTTGTTCAACAGCGACTTCGTCGCGGGATCGTGGATGATGCCGCGATTGCCGGTGAACAGGCCGCGATGCGGCGTGGCGACGATCTCGCCGGTGGGCGTGACGCGGTTTTGCAGGGGCATGGTGGCTTATTCAACTGCCGTCATTCCGGGATGGTCCGCAAGGACCAGACCCGGAATCTCGAGATTCCGGGTTCGGTCCTGCGGACCGCCCCGGAATGACTCCATCCCTTAGGCCGCGCCGTCGCGCAGCGGCGGGTGGTAGGACAGCGCGGTGTCCCAGGGAAAGAAGATCCAGGTGTCCTGCGACACTTCGGTGATGAAGGTGTCGACCAGCGGGCGTCCCATCGGCTTGGCATAGACCGTAGCGAAATGCGCATCGGGCAGCATCTCGCGCACCATCCTGCCGGTCTTGCCGGTGTCGACGAGGTCGTCGACGATCAAAAGGCCCTTGCCCGTTCCGCCGCCGAGCTTCATGGCGGCCTCCGAGATGCCCTTAAGCACCTGCAGCTCGCCCTGCTTGTTGTGGTCGTAGCTGGCGATGCAGACCGTATCGATCACGCGCACGCCGAGTTCGCGCGCCACGATCGCGGCCGGCACCAGGCCGCCGCGGGTGATCGCGATCACCGCATGAAACGGGCCGACCTCGTTGAGCCGCCAGGTCAGCGCCCGGCAATCCCGGTGGAACTGGTCCCACGAGACCGGAAAGGCCTTGCCGGCCCGTTCCTGCGCGCTCAGTTCCGGTGCGTCACCAGCCATTGTCGTCTCCTGCCAATCGTCATCCGGCAGATTCTCTGCCAACGCATGATCCGGAAAAGTGTGCAGCGGTTTTCCGACAAGATCATGCGCAAAATCAAAGCTAAGCGCCCGGCGGGCCAGGCGCTTTAGCGGGTGATGTTCAATCCCGCCAGCATGTCCTTCACCGCCGCCATCGCGGCCGAGAGCTTGTCCGGGTCGCGCGAGCGCACCACCAGGTTGGTGTTGGGCTTCTGCTCCTCGTCCATGAAGGGATAGCTGCCGATGATGGTGTCCGGGTGAGCCGCGGCGATCGCCCGCAGCGGGCTGCCGATGTCGCCTTCCCGCGCGTTGGCGCGAACCGATTCGGAGAGCATGCGCACGCCCGACTTCAGCTTGGGCGAGACGATGTCCATCATCGCCTGCATGATCGAGGGCACGCCGGCCATCACGATGACATTGCCGATCTTGAAGCCGGGGGCGAGGATGGTCGCGCTCTGGATCAGCTCGGCGCCGTCGGGGATGCGGGCCATGCGCAGGCGCGCCTCGTTGAGGTCCTGCTCGCTCCAGCGCTCGCGGAAACGGGCGACCACCTCCGGATGGTGATCGATGCCGACGCCGAACGCCTTGGCGACGCTGTCGGCGGTGATGTCGTCATGGGTCGGCCCGATGCCGCCGGTGGTGAAGACATAGGTGTAGCGATGCCGCAGTGCATCCAAGGCGGCGATGATGTCGGGCTCGTCGTCTGAGACGACCCGGACTTCCTTCAGGTCGATGCCGATATTGGTCAGGTACTCGGCGATGAAGCCGATGTTCTTGTCCTTGGTCCGGCCGGACAGGATTTCGTCCCCAATGACCAGAATGCCCGCCGTGACGATCTCGCTCATGCCTTAAGTCCCTCACCTATGCTCCGACTTTGCCGAGGTAACGCGTTGAAGTCACGCGGTTTTGCTGCCGAAATAAGCAGTCCTCAGCCATTTTTTCAGGCAAGCCGCCCACCGTCCCCGCTAAATCCTGCCAGTCCATGCTTATCGCGCTGGCCCGGCCCTTGCTACCACATGAAAGTCATGCACTGTTGATGCATGGCCACAGGACGTTGCGGTCTTCACCAGGGGCCGGCGGCCTGTCCAATGGCGCAACGCCTTGCGGAGACAAGTCGGGATCTATGGCAGTCGCGTTTGATGAAATGAACATTCCAGGCGGGGACCTTCGCCCCGCCTATCAGGAGCTGGCACGCTGGCTCAAGGAGACGCCTCCCGAGGCGCTCGAATATCGCCGCCAGGAAGCCGAGCTCCTGTTTCGCCGCATCGGCATCACCTTCGCCGTCTATGGCGACTCCGAATCCACCGAGCGCCTGATCCCCTTCGACGTGATCCCCAGGATCATGTCCGGCAAGGAATGGGCGCTGCTGGAGAAGGGCCTGAAGCAGCGCGTGAAGGCGCTGAACATGTTCCTGCGCGACATCTACCATGGCCGCGAGATCCTGCGCGCCGAGATCGTGCCCGACGATTTGATCTTCCAGAACCCGGTCTTCCGCCCCGAGATGAACGGCCAGCAGGTGCCGCACGACGTCTATGTGCACATTGCCGGCATCGACATCGTCCGGGTCGACGCCGAGGACTTCATCGTGCTGGAGGACAATGCGCGCACGCCGTCCGGCGTGTCCTACATGCTGGAAAACCGCGAGATCATGATGCGGCTGTTTCCGGACCTGTTCGCCCGCCACAAGGTGGCGCCGGTCGAGCGCTATCCGGATGAGCTGCTGTCGGCCCTGCGCTCGGTCGCGCCGCAAAGTGCCTCGGGCGAGCCGACCGTCGCCCTGCTGACGCCGGGCGTCTACAACTCCGCCTATTACGAGCACTCGTTCCTCGCCGACAAGCTCGGCATCGAGCTGGTCGAGGGCCGCGACCTCATCGTCAAGAACAACGAAGTGTTCATGCGGACGACGGAGGGGCTGAAGCGGGTCGACGTGATCTACCGCCGCGTCGACGACGACTTCCTCGATCCCCTCACCTTCCGTCCCGATTCCGTGCTCGGCGTGCCCGGACTGATGTCGGCCTACGCGGCCGGCAACATCACGCTCGCCAACGCCGTCGGCACCGGCATTGCCGACGACAAGGCGATCTACTCCTACATGCCCGACATCGTGAAGTTCTATCTCGGCGAGGAGCCGATCCTGAAGAACGTGCCGACCTGGCGCTGCCGCGAGCCGAAGGACCTCGCCTATGTGCTGGACAATTTGAGCGAGCTCGTCGTCAAGGAAGTGCACGGCTCCGGCGGCTACGGCATGCTGATCGGCCCCGCCGCGACCAAGGCGACGATCGAGGCGTTCCGCGAAAAGCTCAAGCGCGAGCCGGAAGGTTTCATCGCCCAGCCGACGCTGGCGCTCTCGACCTGTCCGACCTGCACGGCGTCGGGCCTTGCGCCACGCCACGTGGACCTGCGGCCGTTCGTTCTCACCGGCAGCAAGAACACCACCATCGTGCCGGGCGGTCTCACCCGCGTCGCGCTGAAGGAAGGCTCCCTGGTGGTGAATTCGAGCCAGGGCGGCGGCACCAAAGACACCTGGATCCTGGACGAGTAGTCAGATGCTGTCGCGTACCGCCGAAAACCTCTACTGGCTCGCCCGCTACGTCGAACGGGCCGAATATCTCGCGCGCACCATCGATGCGACGCTGCGCGTCACCGCGCTTCCCGCCGCCTATATCGGCAAGACCAACGAATGGGACTCGGCGCTGCTCACCGCCGGCGTCGCCGCCAGCTTCTATCAGACCTATGAGGAAGCCAACGAGCACAACGTCGTCGAGTACCTCTCGTTCTCGTCGAACAACCCGTCCTCGATCCGGAATTGCATCGAGGCGGCACGGCTGAACTCGCGCTCGGTGCGCACCGCGCTCACCAGCGAGATGTGGGACACCATCAATTCGGCCTGGATCGAGTTGCAGGAGGTCTGGAGCAAGGGCACCTCGACCCGCGAGGATCTGGCAAAATTCCTGCGCTTCGTGCAGGAGACCTCGCTGCGCTTCGACGGCTCGGCCTACCGGACCATGCTGCGCAACGACGCCTACTGGTTCTCGCGGCTCGGCCTGCATCTGGAGCGGGCCGACAACACCGCGCGCATTCTCGACGTGAAGTATCACGTGCTGCTGCCGGAAGAGGAACATGTCGGCGGCCCGCTGGACTTCTATCAGTGGAGCTCGATCCTGCGCTCGGTGTCGGCGCTGACGGCCTATCACTGGGTCTATCGCGAGACGCTGAAACCCTGGCTGGTCGCGGATCTGCTCATCCTCAACGGCACGCTGCCGCGCTCGCTGGCGAGCTGCTACGACAACCTCACCCGCAACCTCGACCAGATCGGCGTCGCCTATGGCCGCCAGGGCCCGGCCCAGCGCCACGCCCGCGGCATCCGCAACCGGCTCGAACACAGCAATATGAACGACATTTTCCAGCATGGCGTGCATGAATTCATTCAGGAATTCATCGCGGACAATTCCAGGCTGGGCGAAATCATCACGAAGCAGTATTTGATCTGATACACGCTGTCATTCCGGGGCGCCCGCAGGGCGAACCCGGAATCTCGAGATTCCGGGTTCGGCCCTTCGAGCCGCCCCGGAATGACGGAGCAACAAAACCGGTCCACCATGCGCCTGCGAATCCAGCACACCACGACCTATCGCTACGAGCCGGCGGCCACCAGCGTGATCCAGATCCTGCGCATGACGCCGGGCAGCCACGACGGGCAATATGTGGCGGAGTGGCAGATCGACGTCTCCACCGAAACCAGGCTCGACACGCACGAGGATGCGTTCGGCAACGTCACGCATGTGCTGTCCTGCGGGCCCGTCGGGGATATCAAGATCACCGCCGAAGGACTGATCGAGACCCACGATACCGGCGGCGTGCTGCGCGGCGCCGACGAGCGCTTTCCGGCCGGCATGTTCCTGCGCGCCACCGACCTCACCTCCGTCAATCCGGCGATGGCGGCGGTCGCGCGGCAGCTGCGCATCGAGGCCGAGAGCGACACGCTCGGCTTCCTGCACACGCTGATGAGCCAGATCAGCGACCACATGACCTTCGACGAGGACCCGACCAACAGCGGGACGTCGGCGGCCGAGGCGTTCGCGCTCAAGCGCGGCGTCTGCCAGGACTACGCGCACATCTTCATCGCCTGCGCCCGCAGCGGCGGCGTGCCGGCGCGTTTCGTCTCCGGCCATTTCCTGCGCTCCGACGGCACGGTGCATCAGGACGCCGGCCATGCCTGGGCCGAGGCCCATGTCGAGGGTCTCGGCTGGGTCGGCTTCGATCCCGCCAACTGCATCTGCACCACGGACGCCCATGTCCGCGTCGCCATCGGCCTCGACTATCTCGGCGCCGCCCCCGTGCGCGGCACCCGCTATGGCGGCGGCGCGGAGACGCTGACGGTGGCGGTCAAGGTCGAGCAGGCCGGCCGCGGCGGCCAATCGCAGTCGCAATCACAGCGGCAGGGCTAGCGCAGGCGCCCTCGTCGCAAGGCGCATGCCGGCCACCCGCATCGGGATGCTATGATCGCAGGACCAGACCAGCCCCTGCGAGGACCCCCATGGCCACCGTAAAACTGCTTTCGGACGACGAGCTCTCCAGCGAGGCGCGCGCCGTCTTCGACGACATCCGCAAGGTCAGGCAGTCGGATTTCATCAACAATTTCTGGCGCGCGCTGGCGCACGATCCGAAGACGCTGCGGCGGACCTGGGAGAGCCTCAAGGAGGTGATGGGCCCGGGGGCGCTCGATCCCAAGGTCAAGGAATTGCTCTATGTCGCGGTGTCGGTCGCACACGGCTGCAGCTACTGCATCCATTCGCATACCGCGGCTGCACGCGCCAAGGGCATGACCGCGGCCGAATATGGCGAGCTGCTCGCGATCGTCGGCATGGCCGCGGAAACCAACCGGCTGGTCACGGCGCTCGGCGTTCCCGTCGATCAGGCGTTTCTGGCCGATGCCGCCGACTGAGGCCCCGCCCGCGGGAATCGGGGGTTGGAGTGGCCCCTGAAATTGGCTAGTAATTCCGCGCAAACGCGTTCGGGGACTGGAAATGACCTATTGCTGCGGAATCCTGGTTCGGGACGGTCTGGTGATGATCGCCGACACCCGCACCAATGCCGGTCTCGATAATGTCTCGACCTTCCGCAAGCTGCACATCTTCTCCAAGCCCGGCGACCGCATCATGGCGATCGCCAGCGCCGGCAACCTCGCCATCAGCCAGTCCGTGCTCTCCACGCTGACCGAAGGTCTCGAAGACCCCAACACGGGCGAACTCGAGACGCTGATGAATGCGCCGACCATGTTTCAGGCCGCCCAGCGCATCGGCCGGGCGATCCGCGCCGTGCATGCGACCGAGGGACCCGCGCTGAAGTCCGAGGACGTCTCCTTCGACGTCTCCTTCCTGTTCGGCGGCCAGATCAAGGGCGCGCGCATGCGCCTGTTCATGGTCTACACCGCCGGCAATTTCATCGAGTGCACCACCGACACGCCCTATCTGCAGATCGGCGAGCACAAATACGGCAAGCCAGTGCTCGACCGCGCCATGCATTACGACGTCGAGCTCTACGAGGCGCTGAAGACCGGCCTGATCTCGATGGACTCCACCATGCGCTCCAATCTCGGCGTCGGCCTGCCGATCGACGTGCTGGTCGTGCGCACGGACGCCTGCGAGGCCGATCTCAACCACCGCATCGAGGCGGGCGAGCCCTATTTCCACGATCTGCGTTCGCGCTGGTCGGCGGCCTTGCGCGCCGCGCACCAGAACATTCCGCGGCCGCCCTACAAGAACGAAAAAGAACCCAAGACCTGACAACCGAAGAAAAGGCAGGAAACGATGAGTGAAGCAAAGAAGATCGCAGTGGTGACAGGTGCGGGCACCGGTGTCGGGCGCGCGGCGTCGCTGGCGCTGATGAACACCGGCTTCACCGTGGTGCTGGTCGGACGCCGGATGGAGATGCTCGAGGAGACCGCAAAGCTCGGCCCCGCGGGCAAGAGCCTGTGCGTCACCGCCGACATGACCAAGCCGGACTCCATTGCCGCGCTGTTCGACAAGGTGAAGGCGACCTATGGCCGCCTCGACGTGCTGTTCAACAATGCCGGCATGGGCGCCCCTGCCGTGAACTTCGAGGACCTCAGCCTCGAGCAGTGGCAGGCGGTGGTGAACACCAATCTCACCGGCCCGTTCCTTTGCACCCAGCACGCCTTCCGCATCATGAAGGACCAGAGCCCGCGCGGCGGCCGCATCATCAACAACGGCTCGATCTCGGCGCACGCGCCGCGGCCGTTCTCGGCCGCCTACACCTCGACCAAGCACGCCATCACGGGCCTGACCAAGGCCTCGAACCTCGACGGCCGCATGTATGACATCGCGGTCGGCCAGGTCGACATCGGCAATGCCGCGACCCCGATGACCGATCGCATGGTCAACGGCCCCGGCGTGCTGCAGCCCGACGGCACCACCAAGCACGAGCCGCGCATGGACGCGAAGGCGGTCGGCGATGCCGTCGCCTACATGGCCGGCCTGCCGCTCGACGCGAACGTGCTGACCATGACGGTGATGGCGACCAAGATGCCGTTCGTCGGGCGGGGGTAAGCCTTATCTTCCCCTCTCCCCGCTTGCGGGGAGAGGGTCGGGGTGAGGGGGAGTCTCCGCGAGGACGGAGGTAATTGGACTCGCGGAGAGTCCCCCTCACCCGCCACGCTTCGCGTGTCGGCCTCTCCCCGCAAGCGGGGAGAGGCGAAGAAGGCCTACTCCAGACTGTCCACCTGCCGGAGGCTGGGAAACAGCTTCATCCACAACAGCGCGACCGCCACGGTGCAGACGCCGCCGAGCACGGCGGCCGGCATGGTGCCGAACAGGGCGGCGGTCACCCCGCTCTCGAACTGGCCGAGCTGGTTGGAGGCGTTGATGAAGAGGAAATTCACTGCGCCGACACGCCCGCGCATCTCGTCGGGCGTCGACAGCTGCACCAGCGAGAAGCGGATCACGACGCTGATCGTGTCGGCAGCGCCAAGGATGGCGAGCGACAGCACCGACAGCCACATCCACGGCGACAGCGCGAACACGATGGTGGCGACGCCGAACACGATCACGGCCTGGAACATGCGCAAGCCCACATGCCGCGCGATGGCGTGACGCGCCAGCACCATGGTCATCAGCAGCGCGCCGACCGCGGGGGCGGCACGGAGCACGCCGAGGCCCAGCGGGCCGGTCTGCAGGATGTCGCGGGCATAGATCGGCAGGAGCGCCGTGATGCCGCCGAACAGCACGGCGAACAGGTCGAGCGAGATGGTGCCGAGGATTGCGGGGTTGCTGCGGATGAAGCGGACGCCGGCAAAGATATTGTCCGCATCGCCCATGTCCTTGGCGACGGCCTGCGGCCGCGGCCGGATGAAGCCGGTCAGGATCATCCCGAGAATCCAGAACACCAGCATCACGGCATAGGCAAGATGCGGTGCGATCGCGTACGCGAATCCGCCGAGCGCGGGACCGGTGATGGTCGCAACCTGCCCCGCGCCGCTCGCGACCGCCGTCGCGCGCTGGAGCGATCCCTGCGGCGCGATCAGCGGCAGCAGTGCCGCGGTCGTCGGGCTCTCGAAGGCGCCGGCAATGCCGAGCACGAAGGTCGCGATGAAGATCTGCACCTCGCTGACCGCGCCGAGATAGGTGATGATTCCGAGATAAAGCGCGGTCAGGGCTTCCACGAGCTGGCAGAGCTGGACCACGCGCTTGCGCTCGAAACGGTCGGCGGCATGGCCGGCGACGAACACCAGGAGCGCAGTGGGCAGGAATTGCACGAGGCCGACCATGCCGAGGTCGAAGGCCGAGCCGGTGAGATCGTAGACCTGCCAGCCGATCGCGACCGCCGCGATCTGGCTCGAAAAGCGCGACAGGCTGCGCGAGAGCAGGAAGTACAGGAAGGCGCGGTGGCGGAGCAGTGCGCCGGCGCTGACCGGCGGATTTTCGGATCTCGGCTGCTCTGGCATCGCCCCTTCGGTCACCTCGAACTTGCCCGGCCTTGATTTCGCCGGGCCTTCCGCGTGACTGAGGCCGACCTGCTTGTCAACAGGCGGAGGCTCCCGGCACGTCCCGGCATTGCCTTTGCAACGCACACGCGGCCATAATCATTGAGGGTTTGGGGACATCATGCTTCGCCTGCAATCGGCACTCGGCATTTTCGCATTGCTGCTGATCGCCTTCGCGCTCGCGGAGAATCGCCGCGCGGTGTCGCTGCGCCAGGCGGCGATCGGCCTCGTCGCGACCTTCGTCACCGCGATCGTGCTGCTGAAGCTGCCCGTCGTCGCCCATGCCTTCGGCGCCATCAACGACGCGGTCGGCGCCATCTCGGCGGCGTCGCGCGCCGGCTCCGCCTTCGTGTTCGGCTATGTCGGCGGCGGCACCCTGCCCTTCGACGTCAAGGTGCCAGGCGCCGATTTCATTCTGGCGTTCCAGGCGCTGCCGATCGTGCTGGTCATGAGCGTGCTGACGACGCTGCTGTTCTATTGGCGCGTGCTGCCGCCGATCGTGCGCGGCATGGCCTGGCTGCTCGAGCGCACGCTCGGCGTCGGCGGCGCGGTCGGGCTGTCGACCGCCGCCAACATCTTCCTCGGCATGGTCGAGGCGCCGCTGTTCGTGCGGCCATATCTGGCGCAGATGTCCCGCAGCGAATTGTTTCTGGTGATGACCGGCGGCATGGCCGGCATCGCCGGCACCGTGCTGGTGCTCTATGCGACGCTCCTTGCTCCTCTTATTCCTGATGCCGCCGCGCATTTCGTCATCGCCTCCGTGCTCGGCGCGCCGGCGGCGATCCTCGTCAGCCTGATCATGGTGCCCGAGACCTCGGACAAACGTACCGGCGGTACGCTGGAAGATCCGGAGACGGAGGTGTCCAGCACGATGGACGCGATCGTGAAAGGCACCAGCGCGGGGATCGAACTGCTGATCAACATCGTCGCGATGCTGCTGGTGCTGGTGGCGCTGGTCTATCTCGTCAACGCCATTCTCGGCCTGCTGCCGAACATTGGTGGCGCCGCGATCTCGCTGCAGCGCCTGCTGGGGCTCGTGATGGCGCCGGTGTGCTGGCTGATGGGATTGCCGTGGGACCAGGCGGTGACGGCCGGGAGCCTGATGGGCACCAAGACCGTGCTCAACGAATTGATCGCCTATGTCGACTTCTCGAAGCTGCCACCCGATACGCTCGATCCGCGCTCGCGCCTGATCATGCTCTATGCGATGTGTGGCTTCGCCAACTTCGCCAGCCTCGGCATCATGATCGGCGGGTTAGGTGTGATGGCGCCGGACCGGCGCGAGGAGATCAACGCGCTCGGGCTGAAGTCGATCGTATCGGGCACCCTGACGACGTGTCTGATGGGCGCGGTGGTGGGGGTGCTGACGTAGGTCGTCCCGTCAATCACACAGCTTCGACTTCTTCGAGATGCGCCGCAATTCACCCGACTTGGCGCTGCAGGACTCGACCGCCATGGCCTTCGCCTCGCTGTTCCGTCCCTGCACCCGCAGCAGCTCCGCCAGGACGGCCTGCGCCATCGAGCGCACCGGCCCGCCCGCCACGTCCGAAGCGGCAAGCGACATGGCGGTTCGCACTTCCGCCTCGGCGGGACCGGCGCTGTTCTGCTCGATGAAGTAGATCGCGCGGAACAGGTGAGCGCGCGGGTCTTTCGGGTAGCGGGTGACGAGATCGAAAGACCGGCTGGCCATCTCGCGCGGGTTCGCCGGCAGCTCCGAGGCGCGGACATACTGCAAGGCATCGGTCATGTAGGACGAATAATGCGCGGCGGCGAAGCCGGCGCAGATCAGGGATCCGGCAAATCCCGCCAGCAGCGTCATGCCGGCGATCCGCGGCAGGCTGTCAAAGGAACAGAAGACGAGCCATGGCGCGAGAGCAAGCGCACCGCCGGCCAAGGCACCACCCGCATGGGCAAAATAGTCGACATTGCCGGACGCGCCGAAGGCAAGCGGCAGCAGTGCGGGGACACCGAAGAACAGCGACGTCTTCAGCCGCGATATCGTTTGATCGGCATCCGCTTCGGGATCGAAGCTCGCGACGAACAGCGCGGCGATCAGCCCGGTGATGGCGCCGGACGCGCCGACGCCCGGCATGCCCGGCGCATTGCCCAGCAGCGAGCCGGCCTCGCCGACCAGCGCGCCGGCAACGAAGATCAGCGCGAACCAGCCACGGCCGATCAGCGGCTCCAGCCTGACGCCGACGATGAACAGCGCAACGCAGTTGCCGAGGAGGTGCCAATGGCTGCCGTGCAGAAGCGGCGCCAGGCCAATCCGCCACCACTCTCCCCTTCCGACAACCAGATCATAGCTGGTCGCGCCATCGGCGATCAGCGAGCGGATATCGAGTGAGCCGTCACGCCCAATGTCGATGGCCAGAGCGCGTTGCAGGGCGAAGATCAGCAGCAGACCGAAAATCAGGCCAATGGTGAGGAAGGGAATATCAGCCAGAAGCTTGTTGTCGCCGAAGAGCGTGTCCTCGCTGGACGAGGGTTCAACGCCCTCGCGCATGACCGCCGGAGCGATCGGCGCGGCGGCGGGTCGAAACGACGCTCTCGGGGTCGGCGCCACGACGCCGCGTCGGCCAAACGTATTGGTCGCCATGAAAACATTTCCCGCATTTTCACGGCCTCAACCTGACGCGCGGGTGTTGTCGACTGGTTAGCGCCGGTGTGCGGGACGCAACGGAACCCTGGGATTGATGACCGCCCGGTTTCCCGGATCGGGCGCATTTTAGCGACCGGTGTGAAGTAGCCCGGATGGAGCGCAGCGCAATCCGGAGCCAGCTTCTCCGCAGCGAGACTTTCCCGGATTTCGCTACGCTCCATCCGGGCTACGAAGGAAACACTCGCCCCGTCACTGCGAGGCTCGCAATGACGACGGAGAAACCGACTACGCCTTCAGCTCGACCGTCCTGAACTCCGCCGGCAGGATCACCTCCAGCAATTCGACGTCGTCCGAATAGTCCAAAATCATGTGCTTGATCTTCGGCGGCTGCGTCCAAGCGCTGCCCTCCTGCATCAAGGTCTCGCCCTGCCCGTCCATGTAGGTCTTCACCCAGCCCTTGAGCACGTAGACCATCTGGAATTCGACGTCGTGGAAGTGCAGCTTCGAGACCTCCGCGGGATCGCAGGGGCCTTGCAGGCGGATCACATGCGCCTGCGCGAGGCCATGGGTCGCAGCGGCGATCCCGAGGTCGCGGTATTTGGCGTAGGTGCGCAGGCCGTCGGCGCGAAAATCTTCCTCGCGGTGATGGCTGATCGCGATGCGCTGCCTGGGACGTGCGGCCTTCTTCGGTGCTGCCGTGCGGGCCTTCGCCTTCACCGCCTTGCGCGCCGTGGATCGCACCGCCGCCTTGGCGCTGCTCCGCTTCTTCACCGCGGTCTTGGTTGCGGGTCTTGATGCCTTTTGCCTGGCCATTGTCTGCCTCCCTGATCCGGGCCGCGCCCGGACGGGTGCAGCCCGACGGCAGACTATCCACTCCTGAACGGGGCAGCAAACGTGATGACCAGCTCCGTCGTAGCTTGCCCGGGGCTGTCGTGCCGAAGGGCCGTCGTCTCGTATTCGTTCCCCCGCCGACTTAATCTCGCCGGGAGATTCTGGGGGATTGATTCATGAGCAACAGCGTAGGTCAGCGTGCATTTCACAATGCCCGGCTTCAGAAACGGCAGAAGGCCGACGTGCTGCCATTGCTCGGGCAGGCCCTCCAATTGCACAAGCAGGGGCTGATCGCCGAGGCCCGGACTGCCTATCGCCTGGTCCTGCAGCTCGCGCCCAACCAGTTCATCGCGCTGCATATGCTCGGCAGCCTGGAGACCGACGCCAAGAACTACGAGCAGGCCGAAATCATGCTGAGCCGCGCGGTTGTCGTGGACCCGCAATCCGCCGATGCCCATATGAGCCGGGGCATCGCGCTGAACAAGCTGCGGCGTCACGACGAGGCCCGCGAGAGCTATCGACGGGTCCTCGCCCTGCGCCCCAACTACGCGGAGGCCCTGTCCAATCTCGGCAATGCGAGCGTGACCCTCGATCTCAGGGAAGCGCTCGCCTGCTACGACAAGGCGCTCGCGATCGACGGAAACCTTGCCGAAGCCCACAACGGCCGGGGCTGGGTGCTCTATCGTCTGAACAATTTTGACGAGGCGATCGCAAGCCTGAACCGCGCGCTGTCGATCAAGCCCAACTATGCCTCGGCGCTGGCAAATCGCGCCGGCGCATTGCGCGAGCTTCTGCGCTTCGGCGAAGCCATGGCGGATTGCAACCGGGCCATCGCCCTGGCGCCCGACGATATGATCGGCTGGCTCGGACGCGCCGGCGTCTCGCTCCAGACCCAGCAATTGGCCGACGCCCTGCACGATTGCGAGAAAGCTATCGAGATCGATCCCGAGGCCGCCCGCGCTCACCTGTTGCAGGGCGTTTGCCTCGCCGAACTTGGCCGGGTCCATGAGGCCATCGCCAGCTTCGACCGCGCCCTCGACATCCAGCCGGATCTGCCGAGCGCGATCTCCAACAAGATCTTCACGCTCGACTTCGTGGCGGATGCCAGCGTCGAGCTGCATCAGCAGGCGCGCCGCGTCTGGTGGGAGCAGATCGGCGCGAATATCGCGTCAGAAGCTGCGAGGCCGCACGACAACAACCGCGATCCGGATCGCCCCCTGGTGCTCGGCTACGTCTCGTCGGACTTCAACGCGCATTCGGCCGCGTTCATCTTCAAGCCGGTGCTGCAATATCATGATCGGGATCAGTTCGAGGTCGTGTGCTACTCGTGCTCGTCCAAGGTGGATCCGGCGACCGAGGAATTCCAGAAGATCGCCGATCGCTGGCGCGACGCCTCGCAATGGAGCGACGATCGCCTCGCCGAGGAGATCCGCGCCGATGGCATCGATATCCTGATCGATCTGTCCGGCCATACCAAAGGAAATCGCCTCGGCGTGTTCGCGCGCAAGCCGGCGCCGATCCAGGCCCATGGCTGGGGTCACGGCACCGGCACCGGGCTGCCGACGATCGACTATCTGTTCTCGGACCCGGTCGCGATTCCCGCCGAGGTGCGGCACCTGTTCGCCGAAACCGTCGTCGACGTGCCGTGCTTCGTGACGCTGGAGCCGCTACCGATCGAGCTTGCGCAGGTGTCGACGCCGGCGATCTCGAACGGCTTCGTCACATTCGGTGTCTTCAACCGCATCAGCAAGATTTCGGACCAGGCTGCGCGGGCATGGTCCAGGATTCTGGAGCGGGTGCCGGGGTCACGGCTGCTGATCAAGGATGTCGCGCTGGACGATCAGCTGGTCCGCGACAATCTGATGGCGCGGCTTGCAAGCTGCGGCGTGCCGGCCGAACGCGTCGAGCTGCTCGGCAAAACCCTGCGTATCGATCATCTGGCGGCGTATAACCGCGTCGACATCGCCCTCGACCCGTTCCCGCAGAACGGCGGCGTCAGCACGCTGGAAGCGTTGCAGATGGGCGTGCCCGTCGTGGCGAAGCTCGGAAGCAGCCTGCCCAGCCGCGCCGCCGGCTCGATCCTCACCGCGATTGGACTGCCGGGCTGGGTGACTGACAGCGAAGAGGGCTATGTCGATATCGCGGTGAGCCGTGCCACCGAGCTCGGCGACCTCGACAGGCTGCGCGGCGAACTGCCCGGACAGGTCAGGGCGGCGGCCGCCTGCAATCCGGTGTCCTACGCGCAAGCGGTGGACGAGGCCTATCGCGCGATGTGGAAGCGCTATTGCGACAGCGCCGCCTGATTGCGTGTTCGCACAGACGCGCGCGATGTGATCGCGGAGAGATGGCGGGCACGGCGCGCACGCGCGCGCCTTTGCCCACCCTGCGAGACCGACGCTCGCGCCCTCAATGCAGCCGGAACACGCCGTCCACCGCGCGCAGCTCGGCCGGCTTGATCAGCTTGGAATGCGCGACGGTGACCGAGAACAGCGGCCCCTCGAGCTTCTCCTGCCAGAAGGCCAGGAAGTCGGTCAGCGCGGGGAATTTCGGAAACATGTCGTAGTTCTGCCAGACATAGGTCTGGAGCAGCGAGGGATGATCCGGCATCCGGTAGAGAATTTGTGCCGTCGTCAGCCCGTAGCCCAGCATCTGTTTCCGGAAGTCCTCGGAAACGCCCCCAACGCGCAGTCCCATGCCAAACCTCCTTTGCAGGAGCGCATACGGGGGGTGGCTTGATCGGTGCCCCGGGAGCCACCCGGAAACGACGCGCTCACATGAGAGAAATGTGACGCAAACTGACAACTCATCTCAAGCCCAAAAGTTTAACAAGCTGTTGAAATTCAATGCGTTAGCAGCAGACATGCCCCCGTGCTAATACGGTCCTCAAGGGGGTCTCTCCGAGCCCCCGAGGCTGGTTAACGATGGGAAAGAGATTCTGGCAGTCGGCGCTTCCGGGTGCTGATTTTTCTGCTAGAAGCCCTTGCCCCCGCAAAATTCCTGTCCTATTTCAGCTCCGCCGGCGCTAGCACTCGCGGGCGCCGATTGCTAACACTTGAAAAACTCCATCTCGTGCAAATGCTTAGGAGGACTGCATGAAATTCCGTCCGCTTCACGACCGCGTCGTGGTCAAGCGCATCGACGCAGAAGAGAAGACCGCAGGCGGCATCATCATTCCCGACTCTGCCAAGGAAAAGCCCTCCCAGGGTGAAGTCGTCGCCGTTGGCCCGGGTGGCCGCGACGAAGCCGGCAAGCTGATCCCGATCGACCTGAAGGTCGGCGACCGCGTGCTGTTCGGCAAGTGGTCGGGCACCGAGGTCAAGATCGACGGCGTCGATCTGCTGATCATGAAGGAAAGCGACATCATGGGCGTCCTCGACGTCCCCGCTTCCAAGAAGAAGGCGGCCTAAGAGCCCCTCTCTCCCTCCAGTCAAACATCTCAAGGAAAATTCCAGATGGCAGCCAAAGAAGTCAAATTCTCGGTTGAAGCGCGCGACAAGATGCTGCGCGGCGTCGACGTTCTCGCCAACGCGGTGAAGGTCACGCTCGGCCCGAAGGGCCGCAACGTCGTGCTCGACAAGTCGTTCGGCGCTCCCCGCATCACCAAGGACGGCGTCACCGTCGCCAAGGAGATCGAGCTCGACGACAAGTTCGAGAACATGGGCGCCCAGATGGTGCGCGAAGTCGCCTCCAAGTCCGCCGATGCGGCCGGCGACGGCACCACCACCGCGACCGTGCTCGCGGCTGCGATCGTCCGTGAAGGCGCCAAGTCGGTTGCCGCCGGCATGAACCCGATGGATCTGAAGCGAGGTATCGACCTGGCGGTGGAAGCCGTGGTCGCCGACCTCGTCAAGAACTCCAAGAAGGTCACCTCGAACGAGGAAATCGCCCAGGTCGGCACCATCTCCGCCAACGGCGACGCCGAGATCGGCAAGTTCCTCGCCGACGCCATGAAGAAGGTCGGCAACGAGGGCGTCATCACGGTTGAGGAAGCCAAGTCGCTCGAGACCGAACTCGACGTCGTCGAGGGCATGCAGTTCGACCGCGGCTACATCTCGCCCTACTTCGTCACCAACGCCGACAAGATGCGCGTTGAGATGGAAGACGCCTACATCCTGATCAACGAGAAGAAGCTCTCCTCGCTGAACGAGCTGCTGCCACTGCTCGAAGCCGTGGTGCAGACCGGCAAGCCGCTGGTCATCGTCGCGGAAGACGTCGAAGGCGAGGCCTTGGCCACGCTGGTTGTCAACCGTCTGCGTGGCGGCCTCAAGGTCGCGGCCGTCAAGGCTCCGGGCTTCGGCGATCGCCGCAAGGCCATGCTGCAGGACATCGCGATCCTGACCGGTGGCCAGGCGATCTCGGAAGATCTCGGCATCAAGCTCGAGAACGTCACGCTGCAGATGCTCGGCCGTGCCAAGAAGGTGATGATCGACAAGGAAAACACCACGATCGTCAACGGCGCCGGCAAGAAGGCCGACATCGAGGCGCGCGTGCAGCAGATCAAGGCGCAGATCGAGGAGACCACCTCGGACTACGACCGTGAGAAGCTGCAGGAGCGTCTGGCCAAGCTCGCGGGCGGCGTCGCGGTGATCCGCGTCGGCGGCGCGACCGAAGTCGAGGTGAAGGAGCGCAAGGATCGCGTGGATGACGCGATGCATGCGACCCGTGCGGCGGTTGAAGAAGGCATCGTGCCGGGCGGCGGCGTCGCCCTGCTCCGCGCCTCCGAGCAGCTCAAGCGCATCAAGACCCAGAACGACGACCAGAAGACCGGCGTCGAGATCGTGCGCAAGGCGCTGTCCGCGCCGGCCCGCCAGATCGCGATCAACGCAGGTGAAGACGGCTCCGTCATCGTCGGCAAGATCCTCGAGAAGGAGCAGTACTCCTACGGCTTCGACTCGCAGAACGGCGAATACGGCAACCTGGTCTCCAAGGGCATCATCGACCCGACCAAGGTCGTTCGTGCGGCGATCCAGAACGCGGCCTCGGTCGCGGCTCTCTTGATCACCACCGAAGCCATGATCGCCGAACTGCCGAAGAAGAACGCCCCGGCCGGCGGCATGCCCCCCGGCGGCGGCATGGGCGGCATGGACTTCTGATCCAGGCCCCTCAAGGCGATTGCAAGAAATGCAAAACCCCGGCAGCGATGCCGGGGTTTTTGTTTGGACGTGTTTTGCCGCGAGCCGTCATTCCGGGGCGCGCTTTGGCGCTAGCCCGGAATCCATCAATCGCCTTCCTTGCCGATCGATGGATTCCGGCCCGATGCTGCGCATCGCCCCGGAATGACGAAGGGGATCGAGCTTTCGTAAATCGGCAATACTATTTCCTCCGTCATTCCGGGGCTCGCGAAGCGAGAACCCGGAATCCATTTCTCCACTTGCTCATGGCCTACTACGTCTACCTGCTCGCCAGCGACAGAAACGGAACGCTCTATCTCGGCGTGACGAACAACATTGCGCGCCGAGTGCACGAGCATAAGAGCAAAGCAGTCCCCGGCTTCACGAGGCGATACACCGTCGACAAGCTTGTGTGGTTTGAGATTTACGACGACCCGACGACGGCGATCGCGCGTGAGAAGGAGTTGAAGAAGTGGCGCCGGGATTGGAAGGTCCGGCTCATTGAAGAGTGCAATCCTCAGTGGATCGATCTGTACCCACAAATATGCGCCTGAGATTTTAGATGGATGGATTCCGGGCTCGCGCTTCGCGCGCCCTGGAATGACGAGCAGATCGGTCGGCGATCAACGTGGCGTAAAGCTCACTCCACCAGCTTTCGAAGAATTTGCGAAACCCCGCCTCCGTGTAGCGGTCCGGCACCGGATGCACCTTCCAGATCTCAGGATCGGACCCGGCCGCAAACATTTCGGTCCAGTCGTCCCTGGAAATGGGCCTGACTGATATGCTGGCACCGACAAGCGTCGGTTGAAAATCGGGCTCGGACATGGATGCAAATGTAGCGTTGCCGCATGGTGTCTGAAAATCAAAAAAATGAGGTGCCGCCGGTAGACGGCCCCCTCCCCGTTCGCAGACGCTATCTGGTCTTCCGCCACGGCGCACCCGTCTCCCAATCGCCGGCCATGATCGAACCGTACGGGATCACCTCATCGATCACCTCGCCGAGGCTGTATTTCGCGATCTGCGATCGGACCGATTCGGCGTTCTTGTAGGCCTCCGGCAGCTCCGACAGGTCGGGCTTGCCGCAGTAGAAACGGGCATCGATGCCGGTCGGCAGCGGTGGCTTGTTCTCGCGCAGGAAAGCCTTGCGTCCGACGTTGCGGCCGGCACCGTGGGGAGCAAAACCAAGCGCACTCTTGTTATCCCTGTGCTTCAGCACCAGCACCGGCTCGGCCATGTTGAGCGGAACGATGGTGCGCCCGTCATCATCATCCGAGAAGCCGGACCAGTTCGGGGTAGCTCCCTTGCCGTGGTAGAACAGCCCATCCGCCTTTCTGAAGACGAAGTTGTGTTCGTTCCAGAAGCGATCGGCGACGGCATTTCCGATTTTCGTGGCGGTGAGATCGTGGATCGCATAGTGGTTGGCCCTGGTCCAAAGTCGCACGATCTGCAGAGCTTCCCAATAGGCACGGCCGGCTTCGCTCGACGCCTTGATCCAGGCATTGTGGTCCGGGATTTTTGGCGCGTGAATCGCCGTATGCTTTCTGGCGGCCGCCATTCCGCGCTTGTAGAGCTGGGCGCCGAGGCCGCGCGAGCCATGGTGCGTCACCAATGCGGCATGCCCCGTTGATTTGAGGTGACCGACAAAGGCAAAGTGATTGCCGTCGCCCTGCGTGGCGAAGTGGCCGATCGCGAACCTCTCCAGTCCCCTCAAGAACGGATTGCCGTCGAACCTCGACAGGATCTCGCCCGGCGGCATGTGAACGCCGTCGCGGCCGCCCGGGCCGAAATGGGTGACATCCTGGACGGCATCGAGAATGCGCCTTGGATCATCCTTGCGGGCGAACACGGTCATGGCGACCGAGCAGCAGATGTCCGACGAATGGAATCCGGGATGGATCGCATCCTCGCATGCCACGACGCCACCGACCGGGATCGTCCCGGCCGCCGTACCGGACGGGCAGGCATCGGGCATCACGGCGCCGGCCACGATGGTCGGGACGCGCATCAACGCATCCATATGCTGGGCGACCGCCGCGATATTGGCACGCTCCAACTCGTTCTCGGCCTCGATCAGCATCGAGAACGCAAGACCGTTGGTCCGCATCAATGTTTCGATCGGCTGCAGCGCCTGCAGCGCGACAAAGATCGCATCGTCATCCGCGCCGCCGGCGCGCATGGTGTTGGCGGTCTCCAGCGCATCCCTGAACCAGCGCCCCGGGCTGAAGCCCCAGGCGATCAGGGTGTTGCCGTCAATGATCTGAGATACGCTCATGACTTCGACCCCGACGAATTTATCGCTGTTTTCATTCCGTCCATTCAGTGAAGGGCCGCCCGTGGGCGACCCTTCGTTCTCATGCGTTCTCGGCGGACTTGATGCGGACCAGCTTGGTGAGCAGGGCGTCAAAACCCTGCCCGTCGCCTGCATGCAGGTCGATCCGGCCGACCTTCTCCACGAGCCGCTCCAGCGACTCCAGCTCCTTGAGCCGCAGCAGCAGAGGGTTCTCCTCCATCAGCTTGGCGGTGTTCAGGAGCGAGCGCGTCGCCGCGGTCTCTTCCTGACGGCGGATCAGGTTCGCCTTCGCGACCCGCTCCGCCTCCACCACCTTGTTGACGAGCTCGCGGATCTCGCCGGGCAGGATCACGTCCTTCACGCCGAGCTCCGTGACCTCCACGCCGCTGTCGGCGACGCGGCCGCGCACATAGTCGCGCAGCTCCGCATCGAGCGACGCCTTCGCCGACAGCACCTCGTCGAGCGTGCGGCCGGCAACCGCCTCGCGGATCGCGAACTGCACCAGACGGTACAGCCACGCATCGACGTCGGGCACGACCGCGACGACCCGCTCGGGGTCGACGATCCGGCGGAATGCCGTCAGGGTCACACGCAACGCGATGCGATCCTTGGTCAGCATTTCCTGCGCGGTGATCTCGACCGCCTGCGGACGCAGATCGAGGCGCTTGACCTCGATCTTGCGGCCGGCGATCCAGAACGCGTGCCGTCCGGGCGCGAGCCGCTCGACCAGCCGGCCCTCGACGTAGAGCAGACCGGCCTCGTGGTTCTCGACCACCGCCTCCGTCACGATGGTCGGACGGTTGCGCTCGATCATCGCCAGATGGCGCTCGGTTACCCGGGGATCACGGCTCACATCGATGCGCTCGACATCGACAGCGGTCGCGACCTTCCAGTAGACGCGCGCCTGCCAAGGCGTCATCAGGTGCACCGGACGGCCGTCGAGGCTGACGATGGCGATCTCGTTCGCCTTCGTCTCCACCGCCTCGAACATTTCGGCGGTGAGATCGGGCCGCGCGGCCTTCAGCACCGCGTAACGCTCCGCGGGGAATTCGGTGCGCACGACGTTGAAGATCTCCGCCGTCAACTGACGCCGCAGATCGAACAGCGGGTGACGGCCGGGTTCGAGCACGCGCTCGAGCCTGCCGTTACGCGTCAGCAACGCGCGCTCGCCATCCTTCACCGTCAGCGTCTTCATCAGCAAATGCCAGGTCACGGCACGCCTCCATGGTTTGCGCTCCGGCCCTGAAGGATCGAAGTGCGGGTTTCGTTTTGCAAAGGACGTGGGGACGCGGACGACGCTTCCCGAAAGCTCGGCGGGCCGGGCTTGAGCTGGCGCGATGACGGGCGCACGCGGTCGATCGCACGACTTGCGCCGCGCGGCCAACACGTTGCCACCCGGCATCAACGCAAGCGGTATCCACCGCGGCGCAAAGCCGGTCTCACAGTGCCTAGGTTCGGACGAAAAGCCTTGCGGCAATGCGGCCGGACTGCGACTGAAGCGCGCGTCCGGTCCCCTTCAGAGGTATCAGCTTATCAGGCTGAAACGGAGCGCTGGAACGGGATTCGAACCCGTGACAGGATGATTCACATTCATCTGCTCTACCAAACTGAGCTATCCTTCGTGGTGTGATAGACCGGAATCGAACCGGCGACCTTCGGGTCACCCCGACGCTCTGCCGCTGAGCTACTATCGCGTCTTCACCTGGCGGAACACGAAACCGCAAGACCGGCCCGCGCCAGTCGGGATCACAACGAGCCCGAACCCATGGCCAAAGCGAAGGAGCGGGTCAATAGACGAAACATCTTTCCGTTGCAAGGGCGCTGAGAAGATTTTTTTCGCGATCATGCAGACGCTGTGTCGTCACCGTCACAACGTTAACCAAGCTTCGCAGCTTCGTAGGGTGGGCAAAGGAGCGTGAGCGACGTGCCCACCATCCATCGTCGAGTGCTTTTCAAATGGTGGGCACGCTTCGCTTTGCGCACCCTACGCACTACTGGAATGCGACTTCGGCAAAGCTTCTGAGCTTGCGCGAATGCAGGCGCTCGGATTCCTGGTGCTTGAGCCGTTCGAGCGCCTTCAGGCCGATCTCGAGATGCTGACTGACGCGTCGGCGGTAGAATTCACTGGCCATGCCGGCGAGCTTGATCTCGCCGTGCAGCGGCTTGTCGGAGACGCACAGCAAGGTGCCGTAGGGGACGCGGAAGCGATAGCCGTTGGCGGCAATCGCCGCCGACTCCATGTCGAGCGCGACGGCGCGGGATTGCGACAGCCGCCGGATGACCGACGGGCCGCTGATTTCCCAATTGCGGTTGTCGACGCTTGCGACCGTTCCGGTGCGCATCACCCGCTTGAGTTCGAAGCCAGTCAATCCGGTGACTTCACCGACCGCTTCCTCGAGCGCGACCTGCATCTCGGCAAGTGCCGGGATCGGGACCCAGAGCGGCAGCTCGTGGTCGAGCACGTGATCCTCGCGGACATAACCATGCGCGAGCACATAGTCGCCGAGCCGCTGCGTATTCCGCAGGCCCGCGCAATGCCCGACCATCAGCCAGGCATGCGGCCGCAGCACCGCGACGTGGTCGGTGACGTTCCGCGCATTGGACGGACCGATGCCGATGTTGATCAGGGTAATGCCGCCATAGCCGGGCTCGACGAGATGAAAGGCAGGCATCTGCGGCGCGCGGTCGGGCGCAATCCCGGTCGTGCCGCCGCCAAGCCGCGCATTGCGCGTGATCGTATTGCCGGGCGCAACGAAGGCATCGGGGCCCATCGCACCCGATGCGAGGCGCTGCTGGCACAGTTGCACGAAGGCATCGACATAGAGCTGGTAGTTCGTGAAGATCACGAAGTTCTGGAAATGCTCGGGATCGGTGCCGGTGTAGTGATAGAGCCGGCGCAGCGAGTAATCGACCCGCGCGGCGCGGAACAGCGACAGAGGTTCGGGTGCGCCGGGAGGCAGCACAAACGTGCCGTCGGCGATCGCATCGTCCATGGCGGCGAGATCGGGCGTATCGAACACGTCGCGCAGCGTTCGCGTGAAGGCCGAACTGTCGGCAATCGTCAGCGCCGCCTCGATGTTGATGTCGCGCCGATAGGCGAAATGAATCGGAATGGGCTCGTTCGACTCGCCGATTTCAACCGGCACGCCGTGGTTCTTCACCAGCAGCTCGATCTGCTCGGTGAGATAGGTGCGAAAAATATCCGGGCGCGTCACGCTGGTCTCATGCACGCCCGGCCCGGCGACAAAGCCGTAAGCGAGGCGCGAATCGAGCCGCGCATGGGTCGCGGTCGTCATCCGCACGAACGGATAGCAGGCCCGCACGCGCGCAGCGAGCGTGCCGCCATTGACATAGGCTTCAAAGCGGTCGCGAAGGAACCTGGTGTTGCGCTCGTAGATCTCTTCGAGACGGGCAACGGCCGCGCCGGCATCGACGAATGCCTCGGTCGCGAAGTGCGGTGGAGTTTCGACGAGCATTGCTGAACACATCTCGCTTCCCGCCGGATTGGCCACCAGCGCGGAGACTCACTCTAGGTCAGCAATATAACCACAATCGAGGCTCGATCCAGATAGGTCCAGGACCGTAGGATGGGTAGAGCGAAGCGAAACCCATCGCCTAGACCGTGCATGCGGAACGACGATGGGTTTCGCTTCGCTCTACCCATCGTACGTAAACCCGCTTTCGCCTACTGGACCTTCGCCAGCACCGCGAGGCGGCGGATGCCCTTGTTGTTGTAGGCGTCGAGGAAGGCGTAATAGTCCTTGAAGGACACGCAGCCGTTGGATTGTCCGCTCGGCCCGAGCATGTAGGTGTGAGCGAGCAGTCCGTCGCGGTTGAAGATCTTGTCCTGGCCGCCGATCGGCGTCAGCCGCAGGGCCGGCACACCGTGGAACAGCGCCTCGCGCGGCTTCAATTCGTAGATGTGCGGCGGCGTCACACCCTGCATCCGCACATGCGCGGAGCGAACGTCATCCATCTTGGAGCCGAGGCCGGAATGCGCCTCGAGCCGGGTGCCGTCGGGCAGATAGACCATCTTCGCGGCAATGTCGTAGACCGCCGTCTGCCGATCATAGGGCGGCGAACCGCCGAGCATCGGGTTCTGGCTGCGCGTGTCGATGATGCTGCCGGTGACGTTGGCATCGGCCGAGGCATAGGCGAGCAGCGAGTTCGACGGCTGCTTGCCCCACAGCTTCTCGACCATGTTCGTCCGGTCGGTCGAGCCGATCGACATCACCGCCGCCTTGGCGCGCTGCGCCATGTCGCGGATGGGGTTGCCAGGTGCTTTCGCCGGCTCCTGCGGCGCCGCGGCCGGCACATTGAGCGCGAGCTGGGTCGCCGGGGGCGCAGCCTTCGGCTTCGGCGTTTCCGCGCGCTTGGGCGCCTCGACGGGCTTCGTCGGCGCAGCAGCCGGCGGCGAAACTTCGGCCAGTTTCGTCGTTTCGACCGGCCTCGCCTCGCCCGCGCGCGAGGGCTCGCCTTGCGCCGCGGCGGCAGCGAATCTTTCGCTGAACATCAGCGAACTCGCGACGTTCTCCGGCGCCGGCATCACCAGCGGGCGCTGCTCGAGCGAAGCGAATATTTCGTTGAAGGCCGGCTGCACCGGACGGGCGGCGATCGTCGTCGTGTTGTTGGCGGCGGGCGCCTCGTACGCGGGGCCGGTCACAGTCGGATAGATGCTGGCGCCTATCACGTTGGTGTAAACGGTCCAGGCGCAGCCCAGCACGAGGCCGCTGACCGCGACACCGCCGAGGAAATATTGGGAAATAGCTTTACGAGAGGACTTCCTGCGGTTGTGGGCCGCAGGGCCGAACGCACGCGTACGCTTACTCATTCACACAACGCCCAGAACAGTTCCACCAAGTCCCCCTTTGATGCCGCGTCCCGACGGGTCCCCCCGCAGCATCTCGCAGAGGCACAGAGCGTCATTAAGGCGAATTTTAGTTAAATCCGGCTTAAACGCGGGCGGAACTAAGGCGTGTTCAAATATCTGGAACTATTGGGGAAATTATCCCCGTAATGCTCCGGGTATTGGGGCCAATCAGGGGCGATTGGGGACATCCGGCCATCAAGCGACGGCGGATGTCCCATATTGGACCAAGTTCGGCCTCAATCCTTGAACGGGTCGAACTCGTTCTCGCCGGCCATCGCCACCGCGAACGGCCGCAGCGTGTGCTGCACCCTGATCGAGCCGGCGTGTTCGGCCAGCACCTCCGGCAGCCGGCGATAGGCCATCGGGCTTTCGTCGAGGTCAGCCCCGACCAGCGTGACGCCACGCGATTGCAGCCAGGCGTCCATCTCGGCCCGCGTGAATCGCCGCTTGGCCTCCTTGCGACCGAACAAACGGCCGGCGCCGTGCACGGTCGAATAGAGCGAAGCCTTCGCCTCCTCGCTGTCGACGCCCTCGACGATGACGGCATCGTCGCCCATCGATCCGCCGATGAAGCCACGCTGGCCGGGAAATGCCGGCGTGGCGCCCTTGCGCACCACCCACAGATCCTTGCCGCCATGGTTCTCCCGCCACGCATAATTGTGGTGGTTGTGCACCATGTCAGTGACTTCGCCGCCGATGATCCGGCGCACGCGCTCGATCACCCATTCGCGGCCGGCATAGGAGTAGCGCCCGGCGAGCTGCATCGCCGCGATGTAGCGCCGCCCGATCTCGCTGTCCTCGTCGATCACGGCGGGCGGCACGTTCATGCCGTCCTTGCCGCCGGCGGCCTTGAGGTAGCGGGTCGCGCTGGTGTGGCCGAGGCCGCGGCTGCCGAAATGCACGCCGATCCAGACAAACCCCGCCTCGTCGCGGAGCAGGTCGACATAGTGGTTGCCCGACCCGACGGTGCCGAGCTGCGAGACCGCCTTCTGCCGGTAGGCGCCCATGTCGGATTCACGCCATGCGTCATCGTCGTCGAACAGCGCATGCTCGACGCGCTCGTCATTGGTGCGGCCGACGCCGAACGAGATTACGTTGTGCACATCCTTGATGATCGTGCCGACATTGTTCTCGATCTGGCTGAACGGCGTGTCGAGGCGCACGGCCATGTTGCCGCAACCGATGTCGAAGCCGACGCCGGAGATGCTGATCTGCTTCTCATAGGCAATCACGCCGCCGACCGGCTGGGCATAACCGAGATGGCCGTCCGCGCAAATGACGCCGGCAACGGCATTGCCGACCGACATGCAGTTGCGCATCTGTGCGATCGTCGCATCCTCGTGCTTGCCGAAGATCTTGAGCGGGCTGTTCTGGTATTGCGCCGCCTGCGGCTTCATCGCGATGTCGCCGGCAACAGCCTCCGCATCGCGCGCAAGCTTTTCCTTGCGCGCGGCGTCGCGAAACAGGCACCAGGTCGGCATCGGCCGCTGCCCGGGGCGGTCGATCTTGGCATCGGGATCGAGCCCGGCTTCGACAGCCAAAGCCCGGGCGCGCTCCTGGTAGGGATCGGATCGCATCTCATTCTCCTTCACAAGCAATACTATACGCCGAAGTCCGTTCCGGATGTCGGCGTGTCCCGTGTCAGTCGCAACACGGGCCGGTTGGGTTTTGCAGGCAGGGAGGAATGATGAGGTCGAACTTGCCACGAATGGCGTTATCCGCGGATCGTTCCCTGCCATGGCGGCAGAGGAAGATCCGCTGCCGCGTTACGCTGTCAGTCTTTCCTGGCGGGGCGATGCACAATTCGAATAGACGCCATCGACGCACGCCAAGGCACGACCGCGCCGGACGACCGGCTGGCCTGCATCACGTGAGAGGTTGGTGTCTGGTCGAAGCATCGTCTTTCCATGGATCGCGGAAGCGCGCGATCCCATACATCAATTTCCGGATTTGTAAATAGCGCGCACAATTTCTGCGCGTCGCGGGCGCTAGTAGCTGAGCCGCGGATACCAATCCTTGCCGCGCCCTTCCGGCGTGGTGTCGAGGATGGTCCATAGCGGATCTATATCGGGTGCGCCGCGCGGATCCTGCCCGGGATCGGCGGTCGATCCTCCCATTTCGCCCGACCAGAAATGGCGGATGCTGCCATCGCGGCGCGTGAACACATTGTAGCCCGGCACGTCAGCATCCGCAGCGCTGACATAGTCGCGCGTGTAGTCGCCCGACTGATCCGAATAGATCCGGTGCTGCGTCCAGCCGCGCGCCTTCTTCGCCTCGATCAGCCGCGCGATCGGCGAGCGCGCTACAAATACGAAGGCGATGCGCTGCTCGATATCGGGCAGCTTTCCTTGCCAGGTGCTCATGAAGGACGTGCACATCGGGCACGGCTGCTCGCGTGAGGGGCCGAACATGTAGCTGTAGATCACCAGCGTCGGCTTGTTGCCGAACAGGTCCGACAGCGTCGCCTTGCCGCCCTCGCCTTCGAACTCATAGGGCTTCGTCACCGCGCCACCCGGCGGCAGCGCGCGGCGCAATGCGGCGACGCGTTCGATATGACGACGCAGCTCGATCTCTTCGGTCAGCAATTGCTCGCGGGCGCGGCGATACTCGGCGCTCTCATTGGGAAAGCGCACGGCGCTCGCGCGTGCGAGCTCGGCGGCGGGCTTCAGAGTGGAACCGGACATGGGAATGCCTCCTGTTGGACTGGACGATTGGAAGACGTTCCAACCCCCGCTGCGCCGACAGCGGCGGGTAAAATCTTGGTGTTAAACTCCTGGTTTCAGGCCGTTTTGGCGGCGTTTTGGCCCGCTTTCTCGCATTGCAGCCATCGCCGAACCTTAATCGCCGCGCGCAGACACATTATGGCCAATCATTGGCTTTGCACGGGAGAGCGGCGAGTGATACGGTACCGTATCAAACCCCTGCTCGTTGTATTCGCCCGTACCCAAGGGGAAGCTGCCATGACAATGATGCTGGCGCGTGCCGGATCCATCGCCTTCGCAGGCACCCTGTCGTTGTTCGCCGGAGCGGCGGTGGCCCAGCCGGCCGCATCAGGCTGCACGTCCGCACAGACGGCCCAGGGAACGCAGACCTTGCAGTGTGAAGCAGCTATCACAATCGTGGCCGAGAGCGGTGCTAAGTTCGAGCTCAGGGATCGCAACCGCGACGGCCATGTCGATTCCGTCGAACTCAGCAGCAAGGCCCTGCTGCTCGAAGTGCCGAAGAAGCCGGGCCGTACGCGGTTCAACGTGGTGACGCCGCAGGCGATTGCCGCGGTGCGCGGCACCAAATGGGCCGTCGATGCCGAGAGCGGAAAAACCTCCGTCTTCGTCGTCGATGGCCGCGTGAGTGTCGCGCGCTCCGCCCGCCGCAGCAGCGTCGTGCTCGGACCCGGCGAGGGCGTCGACGTCGAGACGTCGGGCGACCTGGTCGTCAAACGCTGGGGCGCGGCGCGCGTTGCTGCGCTGATGGCAAGACTGGGACAATAGAAGGCCAGGACAATAGAAACCAGGCGAATGAACCATCGACGTCTTCAAATTCTGGTTGCGTTGCTCTGCACGGGATTATGGGCAGGCGCGATATGGCTCGGCCATTCGAACGGCTATCTGCGCTTTCTCGACCGGATCGAGTCCGAACTGACCGATGCGCGAACGCTGCTGCGCGGCATAAAGGCGCCGCCGGACCTCGTTACGATCGTTGCGATCGACGACACCATCGTCAAGCTCGCCGGCACCTATCCGCTGCCGCGGGCACAGATCGCCGGGATCGTCGAGGCGATCGCGCGGCTGGAGCCGAAGGTCATTGCCGTCGACCTGCTGCTGATCGACAAGGGCCCTGCCGAGGGCGATGCGGCCCTCGCGAAATCGTTTGCGGCCCGCCCGACCGTGCTCGCGGCAGCGGCCATATTCCCGAACACCGTCCAGCCCTCGGCGGAGAACGATGGGCCGCTGGCTCACCTGCCCAAGGCCAATCGCTTCCTGCTGCCGCTGCCGGCATTTGCCGAACGCGCGGAAGTCGGCATCGCCAATGTGGCGACCGGCCGGAGCGGCACGCCATTGTCGGTGCCGATGCTGTTCCGGACCCGCGACACCATCGAATTGTCGTTCCCGCTCCGCGTCGCCTCGACCGCGATCGGCCAGAAGCTGACGATCGAACCCGACCGTCTCAGGTTCGGCGACCGGCCGATCTCGACGGCTTCCGACTACGCGCTGCCGATTTCCTATTACGGTCCGCGCCACACCATTCGCACCATCAGTGCTGCAAACCTGATCGACGGCCATGTCGACAAGGACGCCATCCAGGGCCGGATTGTCGTCCTCGGCGCCACCGCGACCGGCGCCGGCGACTTCTTTCCAACACCGTTCGACTCGCTGATGCCGGGCGTGGAAATCATCGCAACCGCCATCACGCATTTGCTGGCGGCCGACGGCATCGTGCGCGACCGGCTGGTTCGCATCATCGAAGCCATGACGACGATCCTGCTCCCGATGCTGCTGGTCGGACTATTGGCCTGGCGGCGAAACGCGATCGCGCTCTTCGCGGTGAGCGCGGTGCTGCTGGCATGGGCGGCCGCAAATACGGTCGCCTTCGCGCATGGCCTATGGCTCAACGCCGCAGTGACCATCGCCGCCACGGCGCCGCCGCTGATGCTGTTTGGCGGCATCCAGCTCTGGTCAGGCCGGCGCAGCGCCCAGCATCTCGCCGTGCAGAACAAGCTGCTCGAGCAGTTTCATACGCCGGGCCTGCAGCAATGGCTGACGCGCGATCCCGACTTCCTGCTGGCGCCGGTCCGGCAGAACGCCGCCGTCGTGTTTGTCGATCTGTCCGGCTTTACCTCGCTCAGCGAAACGCTCGATCCCGACGCCACGCGCGGACTGCTGAAGGATTTTCATGCCCTCGTCGACAAGGAAGTGACGCGATGCGGCGGGGTGATCACGAGCTTCCTCGGCGACGGCGCCATGATCCTGTTCGGCCTGCCGGAGGCAACCGCGGACGACGCGGCGCGCGCGGCGCAATGTTCGATCGCGCTCTGCGTCAAGACTGAGCGCTGGATCGCGGCGTTGCCGCCGCAAATCGCGCTACGTATCGGCTTCAAGATCGGCGCGCATTTCGGGCCGATCGTCGCCTCCCGGCTCGGCGGCCGCAATCACCAGCACATCACCGCGACCGGCGACACCGTGAACGTGGCGAGCCGGCTGATGGAAGTGGCGGCCCGCCATGATGTCCGGCTGGCGGTGAGCGATACGCTTCGCATCGCGGCGGAACGCATCGGCGCGCGGCTGAAGACCGGAAACCTGACCGGCCCCGTCGAGGCGCAGATTAGAGGCAGGTCCGGCTCGCTCGCGGTCTGGCTGTGGCGAAACGAGTGTCCAACGGCCGATCGACACGCGCAACCCGACGCCGCAGAGTGAATCGGCCCCGCGCCTACTGCATTTCCGGCGGCGGCGTGCGGTCGAACACCTCGCCCTTCGGCCCGCGCAGAAGATAGAGCGCATAGGTCTCGACAACGAGCGGGCCGCGCCTGCGCTCGACCTCGCCGACCTTCTCAACGCTTGCGAATGCATCGTCCAAGGGCATCTCGACCGGGACCTCGCGCACATAGAGCAGTGGGCCGGCGAGCTGGGCCGCGTCGGGCTCGGGCATGTTGACCCAGCGGATGCGCTGGCTCTGCTGCGCCACGCAGGTGCCCTTCGGCAGATGGAAGGCAAGCCAGCCGGTGGTGCCGTAGTCCGCAGCCAGCACGCAGGTCGCGCCCGCTTTCGCCCTCGCCGCTTCGATCGCGGCCGCCGTTTCGCGCCAGCCGATGCCGATGCTGCGCACGGTGGCATCGCGGCGATAACCCGACAGCATGCCCGTGTCGGCCTGCACGACCAAGGCCACGAACAATACGATGCCGCCCGGCGTCGCCCAGCGCCGGCAGAAATCGGCCAGGCGCTGCCAGCGCGGCCGCCATTGCACCAGATGCGCGGCAACCGCCGCGGCGATGGCAAACGCCGGATAGACCGGCGCGAACCAGTTGGCCTCGACGCGGGCATGCAGCGAATGCCAGACGAAATAGGCGACGATGATCCAGAACATCGTACCCACGAGCGCGCGTGCCGGCAGCGCACCGGCGCGGCGGCGGAACAGCGCATAAAGCCCCATCGTGCCGAGGATCCAGATCAGCGGCGTCGCAAACGCGATCTGCGTCGGAATCAGTTCCGCAATGTAGACCGGACGGAAATCCTCGATCCGCGCCCGCCCCATCTGCTTGATGAAGGAAACCCAATGATGGTCGGCATTCCAGAGAATGACCGGCGCGAACAACAGCAGCGCGATGAGCCCGCCGAGATAAAGCCAGGGCGAGATCAGCCAGTGCCGCAGCTTGGGGACTGCGATCAGCCAGATCAGGATCGCCGGGCCGAAAAACAGCGCGGTGTATTTCGACAGCAGCGCGCAGCCGGCGGCGGCGCCGACGGCAAGCCACCACGCGCCCTGGCCGGTCTGCAACACCTTGGCGAGTGCGAACAAGAGCAGGCTGGAAGCCACCAGGAGCGGCGCATCCGGCGTCACAATCATGGTGCCGACCGCGGCCATCAGCGTGATGTTGAGCAGGATCGCCGACGAAGCCGCGACACGGCGGCTGCCGAACAGGATGGCGGCGGCCTGATAGATCGCCCAGCTCATCGGCAGCGCCAGCAGGATCGACACCAGCCGCACCCCGAACTCGGTATCGCCGGCGATCATGGTGCCGAGCCGGATCACGACGGCGACCATCGGCGGATGATCGTAATAGCCGCCGGCCAGATGCTTCGACCACATCCAGTAATAGGCTTCGTCGAAGGTGATCGGGGTGAACGCCGCCGCGACCAGGCGCATGCCGACCAGCGCCAGGATCGCCAGACTCGTATTAAGGGCTACCCGCGCCTCGCTCGAGTTCATCTTGGAGCTCTGGCGGTCCTGATTGGATCAGGATTGGGCTCCAGTCTGTCCCATCCACTACCCGTCATCCCCGCGAAAGCGGGGATCCAGTATGCCGGGAAGCCAGCGATCAGATCGAAAGGCCGCGGCGTACTGGATCGCCCGGTCCCGGCTACGCCAAGGCTTCGCCGAGGCTTTTCCGTGTTGGCTCGCCGAAGCTTTAGCGGAGGCGGCAAGCCGGGCGACGACAGTGGAGTGTGAGGGGCACGCGTCATCTCATCGTCCTTCGCGCGAACCAGTATCGACCCTCGGATCACGTCCGAGGGCTTCGCTTGAAAGCGCCACGGGCTATCGCTTGCGCCAGACGAACAGGCCTGACATCGCGTAATTCCAGACCACGCCCATCAGTGCGCCGGCAAGCCCCGCGAGCCACCAGATCGGCTCCTGGTCGAAGACCGCGAAGGCGACGCCGACATTGGCAAGCAGGCCGACGCCGCAGACCAGATAGAACAGCAACAGGCCGCGCAGGATCGCAAATCCCTTCAGCCGCTGGTCGCGATAGGTCAGGAAATTGTTCAGGATGAAGTTGCTGGTCATGGCGATCAGCGCGCCGGCAGCCTGCGCCTCGGCAAACGGCTCCCGGAAGATTTCATGCGCAACGAACAGCGCCACCAGATGCACCACAAGGCCGGTGCCGCCGACCATTGCGAACAGCAGGAAGCGCAGCGAGACCACGTCATGCGTCAGCTTGGCGAGCACCAGGCCGAGGAAGTCCAGCGCCACCATGGAATCGAGCTTGCTCTCGCCGTGTTGGCGCGAGCCGAAGGTGTAGGGAATTTCGACGGTGCGCAGCTTGCCTTGCGCGGTGGCGATGATGTCGAGCAGGATCTTGAAGCCCTGCGTCGAGAGCTGCGGCGCCAGTTGCTCAAAACGGTCGCGGCGGATCATGAAGAAGCCGCTCATGGGATCGGCGATCTCGACCTTCAGCGCACGCTTGGCGACCTCGGTCGCAAGCTGGCTGGCGCCGGCCCGCTGCTTGTTGAAACTATCGGCGCTGCCGCCCTCGATATAGCGGCTGCCGACGACGAGCTCGGCATCACCGCTGCGCAACAGCGCGACCATCTTCGGCAACTGCGTCTCGTCATGCTGCAGGTCGGCGTCGATGACCGCCGCATAGGGCGCGCTGGAGGCCAAAATGCCCTCGATGCACGCCCCCGACAGTCCACGCCGTCCGATCCTTCGGATGCAGCGGACGCGGGAATCCTTCCGCGCCAGTCCCCGCACCACGTCCCAGGTGCCGTCAGGCGAATTGTCGTCGACAAAGACCACTTCCCAGGCAATGCCTGACAGCGTGGCCTCGAGCCGCCGGTACAGCACGGTGACATTGTCGCGCTCGTTGAAGGTCGGGACTACGACCGAAAGCTCAGGCAAACCGGCCTGCGACGGGGTTTCGGGGCCCGGTTTGATGGCTTCATTCATGACCGGCAGCGTATATCCGCAGCCGGTTAACATGCCAAGGCGAGCTTGGCGAACGAGGTGACCAGACGGTGAAAAACCGGGCGAAATCGATCCGCCACCTGTACGGCGCCGGCGAATCAGTCGCCGCCCCGGGATCGGATCCGGGCCTGCGCCGCTTGAAAATGCTCTGAAAATGCCAACGACCACGAACAGAGGCGCGCGTACATCCGGCGCAGCCAAGCCATTCATGGTCGTTCCAGCGCCGGAGCTTTTAAGCGTCAACGTCGCCGTTGGGAGAGAGATGGGAATGCCCAAAGCATTCCGCAAGGGGGATCAGCTAGTTCGGCACCTCGCGAATCACCGGCCCGCGCGGGGCTGGTGCCGCGGGAACCGGCTGCGCCGGCGCGGCTTGCTGGAGGCTGGCCGGCTTGGCGGGCTTTCCATACTGGCCGATCGGCCCGTAAGCGATTGCCACCACCATCACAATCGACGCGACGATGGCTCCCAAAAGACCGGCGACAGATTGCGAATTCATACTCTTCTATCCCCTACCTGACCGGGAACTGTTATCACGGAAAAAGCGCGTCACGGAATAGTCCCAGTTGTCGGCGGCCGACTAAATCGGCCGAAAACGCCGGTCTTCAAAATCTCACCACGCGAGTGCCGCGCTAGTGACAAGCAAGAACCGCGATTCCAGCGCAAACATGGCGGAGTCTCGACCTTTGATTTGATAGGGAATAGGGGAAAGCAATGTCGACGACAGATGAGACCAAATCGGCCGGCAAATCCGGGCGGCGCAAGGGAAAAGGCAAGAAGAAGCCGGACGCCCGGCAGACCCCGGCACCGGTCCAGTTGCAGACCCCGGAACCTGTCGAACCGCAAAGCCCGGATCTGAGCCTGCAATCGCAGCCAGAGCCGGAGCCGGCGGTCGTCGAAAGCCCGCCGATGGATCAAGCGCCGCTGGTCGCCGAGCCGATCGAGGCCGTCGCCGCCTCGCCCGAGCCTGCACCGGCTACGGCTCTCTCACCCGAGCCGGCTGCGGCTCCCTCACCCGAGCCTGCGCCCGCTGCGGTTCCCCCGCCCGCCGAGCCCGCGGCAGCCGCGCCCCCACCGGCCGGGCCGGCGCCGGTGAGCCTGCAGACCATCGCGAATGCCTATCGCGACTACACGCGGAAATCCTTCGAGGAGTTCGGCTCGTTCGTCGAGCAGCTCAGCGGCGCGCGCTCGCTCGACAAGGCGATGACGGTTCAGACTGAATTCGTGAAACGGGCCTATGAGACCTCGGTCGCCGAGTCGCAGAAGATCTGCGAACTCCACACCCGCCTCGCCAAGCAAACCCTCGATCCGTTCAAGGGACTGCCGGGCAAGGCGCCGCCGACGCAGGGCAAGCCCTGAGATCCAGGCCGGTTCGGCAAAAACCATGAGGCAGGGGCTCCGGTTTTCCGGAGCCTCTTTTTTGCGCGATCACGCCTGCGATCCCTGGCGCTGGCTCCGCTTCGACGCCGGTCCGGCGCCGCGCATATAGTGCCGCTCCGGCCGGTAGCGGCCGGCCCAGGCCCGCATGATCGCCTTGGTGATGGTCGATATCCACTGCATGATGGCCATCGAGTGATCCTTTCGTCCTGCAACGCTGCAATTCACGCGCCAAGCTGGCCGGTGAGCCGCTGGTGAAACGTAGAGCTGCGCTGGTCGAGCCCGGTGAAAGTGACGATCGCGCCGTGCTCGCGATACTTGTTCTCGATCGAATCGAGCGCCGCCACGCTCGATGCATCCCAGATCTGGGAATGGGTCAGATCGATCAGAACCCGCTTGGGATCCTCGCCATAGGAGAACCGCTCCACCAGGTCATTGCTGGAGCCGAAGAACAGCGGCCCATGGACGCTGTAGCGAACCGATGCGCCGTCGGCGCTCACGATACGTTCGGCGCGGATGACATGGGCGACACGCCGCGCGAACAAAACCATGGCCAGCAGCACGCCGACGGCGATGCCAACCGCGAGATTGCCGGTGACGACGGTGACGGCGACCGTCGTCACCATGACCATGGTTTCCGGAATCGGCATGCGCTTGAACGTCGCCAGGCTGAGGCTGTGCCAATCGATGGTCTTGAGCGCGGCAATCATCATGACGGCCGCCAGCGCCACCATCGGTATCTGCGCCATCAATTCGCTGAGGCCGGTGACCAGCACCAGCAGCACGATGGCGGCGACAGCCGTCGAAATGCGGGTACGGCCCTGCCCGATCTTCACGTTGACGACGGTTTGCGCAATCATCGCGCAGCCGCCGATGCCGCCATAGAAGCCCGCGGCGATATTGGCGACGCCGAGCGCCCAGGATTCCCTGCCCTTGTGCGAGCGCGTGTCGGTGAGATCGTCGACCAGCTTGGCGGTCAGCAGCGTCTCGAGCAGGCCGACGAAGGCCACACTGATCGCCGTCGGCCAGATGATGCGCAGCGTGTTGAGGTCGAGCGGGACCGCGAATGCGGTGATGCCGGGCAGCCCCGGCGCCATGGCGCCCTCGCCACCGACATTGGGGACGGCCAGGTGCCCCATGATCACGATCGCAGTCACCACGATGATGGCGACGAGCGGCGCCGGCACGGCGGTCGTCACTCGCGGCATCACCAGCACGATCGCGATCGTCAGCGCGAACAGGGGATAGACGAGCCAGGGCACGTTGAAGACGTGCGGCAACTGCGCGGCGAAGATCAAAATGCCGAGCGCGTTGACGAAGCCGATCATCACCGAGCGCGGGATGAAGCGCATCAGCCGTGCCAGGCCGGCAACGCCGAAGGCGATCTGGATGAGGCCCGCCAGCAGGATCGTCGGCAGGATGTAGCCGACGCCATGCAGCTTCACCATCGGTCCGATCACCAGCGCGATCGAGCCGGCGGCGGCAGTCACCATGGCGGGCCTGCCGCCGAGCACGGACATCACGAGACACAACACGATAGAAGCGACCAATGCTACCTTGGGATCGACACCCGAGACGAAGGAGAACGAAATCACCTCCGGAATCAGCGCCAGCGCGGTGATGATACCGGCGAGCGATTCGCGAACAACCAGATTTGGCGCGCGGAGCACCGAAAGGATCGAAGGTGTGTCTTCGAAGTCGGATTGTGTCGCGGTGGGCCTTGCAACTTGCATGTTATTTCCAGGATGTTGGCGGTTCAGTCCCGCTCGGCGGAATTCACGCGCCGGGCGGTTTGCGCACGATGCAGCGGAAGCCGATGTGACAGGTTGAAGAATCGACCGTTTCGCCCTGCCGGGCCGACGGCCGGTAGCGCAGGCAGTAATTGGGGGCGCAGAGATGCGAGCCGCCCTTCACCACGCGGCGCATCGATCTGTCATCGCCGGCATTCGGGTGGCAGCAGGATTGCGGCGGCTGATCGGGCGCGGCGTCATACGGGCTCGCCGTCCATTCCCAGACATTGCCGACCATGTCGAACAGGCCGTAGCCGTTGGCTGGAAATGCGTCGACCGGTGACGTCCCCTCGTAGCCGTCCTCGGCCAGATTTTCATGAGGGAAACGGCCCTGCCAGGTATTGGCCAGAAACCGCCCCTCCGGATTGGCGGCATCGCCCCACGGATAGGCCTTGCCTTCGAGGCCGCCGCGCGCGGCGAATTCCCATTCGGCCTCCGTGGGCAATTCCTTGCCGCACCACGCCGCATAGGCGAGCGCGTCCTCATAGGCGACATGCACGACGGGATGATCGTCGCGGCCGGCGATCGAACTGTCAGGCCCTTCGGGATGCCGCCAGTCCGCGCCAGGGCGATATTCCCACCAGGCAAGGTTATTGCGCAGGCTAACCGGGCGATCCGGCTTAACGAACACCAGCGAGCCCGGCACCAGCAGCGCCGGGTCCGCGTCCGGATACATCGCCGGATTTGGCGGCCGCTCGGAATAGGTCACGTATCCCGTCGCCTCGACGAATTTCCTGAACCCGGCATTGGTGACGGGGTGGATGTCCATCCAGAAGCCCTCGACGAAGGCCGGACGAACCGGGCGCTCCTCCCGATAGAAGCTGTTGGAGCCCATCAGGAAGTTTCCGCCCGGAATCCAGGTCATGAATTCCGGCCTGGCCGCATCGGGCGCGTGGCCCGCCTTGGCCTTGCCGGAGAGAGCGCAGCAGCCCTCTCCCCGGCGATGGCCGGCTGCACCCAGCGCGATCGTTTCCGCTCTCGTCGGGGCAGTCATCGCGGTCACGCCTTCGCGTGCCGCTTGGGCACGAAATCGAGCGGCGCGCCCGGCGGAATCAGCTCCTCCTTCTTCGCGCTGTCCTCGAATTCCCTGATGACGCGCTGGGCGTGCTGCATCACCCA
>Ga0102590_1000075_pt1 | contig 284182 bp, 222 predicted proteins | sample AraplaMF_Col_mMF_FD_76859 | JGI IMG/M metagenome (GOLD analysis project Ga0102590, IMG submission 76859) | Arabidopsis root microbial communities from the University of North Carolina, USA - plate scrape MF_Col_mMF | ecosystem: Host-associated > Plants > Roots > Endosphere | place: USA... | reverse complement strand
ATTATTAGCAATTTACATCCCTCTTTCCGGTTTTCCAAATTTGGAAAATTCATAAAAGTACTATTACCTTTGCACCCAGTTCTTAAACATCACTTATCCAGAAAGGCGGAGGGACTTGGCCCTGCGATGCCTTAGCAACCAATTCTGCTGGTAACAGCAGAAAAAAGGTGCTAATTCCTGCCCCGGCACATACCGGGGAAAGATAAGTTGGCAGAGGTAATTCTTCCCGCATAATATTAAAAAGGGGCTCTTCCAACTACAGGAAGGGCCCTTTTTTATTTCCACCCCTTTCAGGATAACACCATTAAAAAGAACTTTTTTTATTTGCATGAAAACAGCCACCCAACTCATTCATAGCATCCCGGTAGATGAGCTTACAGGCGCCATCTCTGTGCCCATCTATCAAACCTCCACCTTTGTGCAGGAATCGCCCGGCATTAATAAAGGTTTTGAGTTTTCCCGTGCCAACAACCCTACCCGCAAAGTATTGGAAAACCTCATCTGCACCCTGGAAGAAGGATATGCAGGTTTTGCCTTTGCCAGCGGCATGGCCGCTATAGATGCGGTGTTAAAGCTGTTAAAGACCGGCGACGAAATACTGGCGGTGGAAGATACCTACGGCGGCATTTTCCAGATGTTCAACCATATGATCGAACGTTTTGGCATTAAAGTGAACTTTACAGATACCAGCAATATTGATAATGTATCGGCGGCCATTACGCCCAAAACAAAGTTCATTTGGCTGGAATCACCCACCAACCCTACGCTCAAGATCTCCGACATTAAATCCATCAGTAAAATAGCTAAGCAGCATAACACCCTGCTGGTAGTAGATAATACCCTGTGCACACCCTTGTTGCAGCAGCCCATACCAATGGGGGCCGACATTGTAATACACAGCGCCACCAAATACCTGGCAGGCCATACGGATGTAATTGCAGGCCTGGTAGTGGTGAACAATAAATCACTGGCCGACCAGCTGCGTTTTAACCAGAACATTTCCGGCAGCATCCTGAGCCCGTTTGAAGCCTGGCTTACTATACGGGGTATTGAAACCCTGTACCTGCGCCTGGAAAAGCAGTGCAGCAATGCACAGGCCATAGCCAGCTGGCTGGCTACCCACCCGACTGTAGATAAAGTATTTTACCCCGGCCTGGCCACTCACAAGAACCATCACATAGCCCGTAAGCAGCAAAAGCTGTATGGAGGCCTGGTGAGCTTTTCCCTTAAAAGCGACAATATTAAAAACGCCATCCGCATTGTAAATGCAACGCGCCTGTTTAAGCTGGCAGAAAGTTTTGGCGGCGTAAAAAGTATGCTGGACCACCCGGCTACCATGACGCACCGTAACATACCGGAAGACTTCCGTAAACGCGCCGGCCTGCAGGATAGCTGCATACGCCTGTCTGTAGGGATTGAAGATGCAGATGACCTGATCAGCGACCTGAAACAGGCTTTAGATAAATTAAACCAACCATCTGGCAAACAAACCACCGTTTTACAATAGAAGCTAAACGCCGAACGCTGAAGGCTAAACGCCTTTAAGCATGGCAGGAAGCGTTAAGCATTAAGCATTAAATTAAATTATGGAAAGTAAGATCATTAACCTTGGCATTTTCGGATTTGGATGCGTAGGACAGGGACTTTACGAAGTATTGAACAGAACAAAAGGCATTAATGCCCGCATCAAAAAAATATGCATTAAAGACCCTAACAAAGCTCGTCCTATAGACATGAGCTATTTTACCACCGACAAGAACGAGATACTGGAAGACCCTACCATTGATGTGGTGGTAGAGCTGATCAACGAAACGGAAGCCGCTTTTGAAATTGTAAGCACCGCCCTGCGTAATGGCAAAGCCGTAGTAAGCGCCAGCAAACGTATGATCGCGGAAAACCTGCCAGCCCTGTACCAGCTGCAGGTAGAGAACAGGGTACCTTTCCTGTATGAAGCTTCCAGCTGTGCCAGTATTCCCATTATCCGCAACCTGGAAGAGTATTATGATAACGATCTGCTGAATGCTGTAGAAGGCATTTGCAACGGATCCACCAACTATATACTCACCAAAATATTTGAAGAAGGCCTCAGCTTTGAAACCGCCCTGCAACAGGCGCAGGAGCTGGGCTTTGCTGAAACGGATCCTACGCTGGACATTGAAGGTTATGACCCTAAGTTTAAAATAGTGATCCTGCTGCTGCATGCTTTTGGCACCTTTGTAAAACCGGAAGAAGTGTTCAACTTCGGCATTCATCACCTCAATGATTTTGATATACAGTTTGCACGCCAGCGCGACTCTACCATTAAGCTTATTGGCAACTGCCGCCGGCAAAACGGGCATGTAAATGCCTATGTGCTGCCACACCTTATTAAAGAGCATAACCTGCTGTATGATGTATACAACGAGTATAACGGCATATTGCTGGAAAGCGCATTTACCGATAAGCAGTTCTTTGTAGGTAAAGGTGCAGGCGGTACGGCTACCGGCAGCGCAGTGCTGTCTGATATTTCAGCGCTGCTGTATAATTACCGCTACGAGTATAAAAAGATCAAGCAGAACAACCAGCCCACCTTCACAAATGATGTACAGCTGAAAGTATACCTGCGTTATAAAACACCTGACCAGGTAGACCTGACCGCGTTCTACAACATTTCAGAGAAATACGAATCCCCTACCTACCGCTATGTAGTGGGCATTATTAACCTGCAAAAGTTGAAAGAAAATAACTGGTTGAAGAATAAAGATGTGAACTTACTGGTGCTGGAATAATTTGCAGATGTGCAAATATGCAAATGTGCAGATGTGCAAATGAAATGCCTCAACGATCACTTCGATCCATCTGCACATTTGCACATTTTCACATTGTCTCCAGCTGCTCCACTACCTTGCTTACCGGCAGCCCCATTACATTGTAAAAGCAGCCGTTAATACGGTCAATGCCCACAGCGCCGATCCAGTCCTGCACACCGTAGGCGCCTGCTTTATCATAGGGTTTATAATGATCTATATAATAAATGATCTGTTCCTGTGTAAGCGGTTTAAAGTGTACTTCCGTAATATCTACAAAACTAATTTCCCGGTCAGCATCCTGTTTAATAACTACACCGGTCATTACCTGGTGAATACGGCCGCTCAGGGTGCTGAGAATGTTAACAGCATCTTCCCGGTCCTTAGGCTTGCCAATAATAGTATCATCCAGCACTACTACGGTATCTGCCGCAATAATAATATCGTTCGGGCTGCACAGCACCGCCACAGCAGCTGCCTTCTGGCGGGCTATATGTACGGGCACATCCGGTATATGCATATCCGGCGGAAAAGTTTCCGCTGTTTCCACCACCTTTACTTCAAAAGGAATGGCTGCCTGCTCCAGCAATTGCTTACGCCGGGGCGATTGCGATGCCAATACCACACGTTGTCCCTTATACATTAATGATAGATTTTAAAGAATATCATGGATAAAATGCCGCTAAGCATTACCCATTTAATGAGTGAGCTTACTTTATGATAATGTTCCGGCAAATGCGCCTTCTTTAGCAGGAACCATATATAAATAGCCGGCGCCTGCACCAGCAGCAGCAAATAAGCAATAGCCAGGTACCAGCCGGGTATAGCTACCCTGATCTCTACCAGCAGCAGCAATACCTGCAACACCAGCAGCAGGCCATAACATAAGCGCTTGGCCGGCAGCACACCCCATACAATAGGAATAGTGCGGCAGCCGTCTTTACTATCGCCGATCATATCTTCCAGGTCTTTTACCACTTCCCGCACCATAGATATTACAAAGGCAAAGGTTGCATATACCCCAATGATCTGTATCAGCTTACGCCCGGCGGGGGACATAATGGCCTCCAGGCTTTCATAGATCTGTTTTTCATAAAAGCCTACCACCACTACAGACAGGGCTGTTAATAAAGAGATCACCACATTGCCTATCAGCACCTGCCGTTTAAAAGAGGTGGAGTAAAACCATAATAACAGGGAGCACAGCACCTGGGTAAAGCCCAGGTAGATCTGCCCTATTTTCCAGGCCACTATGAACCCGATGGATACGCCGGCCATATTAAACAGGGTATGCCAGGCCATTGCCCAGCGGCGGCTGATGATCTTGTCCAGCACCATCTTGTCTGGCTTATTAACGATATCTATATTAATATCAAAATAATCGTTAATGATGTAGCCGCCGGCAGCTACCAGCACCGTGGAAATACATAATAGCACAAAACACAGCACGGAAAGGGAAGGGCGTTCCCCGCTGTTTGCCAGTACCGGCGCTATTACGCAGTATTGCAGTAAAAACTGCGTTAACCCGATATAGATCAGGTTGGGGTAGCGTATCAGCTTTAAAAATGCGGCCAGTAGTTTCATAAAAGTTCTTCACAATTTGAATAGATAGTTGCAGCTGGTTGTAGCTGGCAATATAAAGTATTCCCAACCACCCCTGCTAACTATTTCGACGCAATGGTTTCATCAATTTCCCAATGCCCGTTCAGCTTCAATACCTTTTCCAGTATATCCCGCACACAGCCGGTGCCGCCGTTAAGAGGTGATATATAGCGGCAAATGCTTTTGATCTCAGGCACCGCATCAGCAGGGCACACTGCCAGCCCTACCATTTGCATACAGCGGTAGTCCGGTATATCATCACCCATATATAACATTTCTTCCCAGCGCAGGTCATGCTCCAGTACATAATCCTGCAGGCGTTCTTCTTTATGGGTAACGTTAAGGTATATATCTTTTATACCCAGCCCCTGCAGGCGGCTCACCGTGCTTTCTGACCTGCCGCCGGAAATAATCACGATCCGGTAGCCTTTTTTCACAGCCAGCTGCAGCGCATAACCATCCTTTACACTCATTTTCCGGGACATTTCCCCGCCGGGCAGCAACTGCACCGTACCGTCTGTAAGCACACCGTCCACATCCAATACAAACGTGGTGATAGGCTTGAAAAGTGATAAAACGTTCATTCTTTGATTTAATGATTGGAAGCGGGAAATTCTGTGTGTCTTTTTTAATGATACCTGAGTAACCTGTGCTACACGCGTGACCATATATATATGGTGTGGCATTCGCGTAATACAGGTTACTCAGCAGATCGCAAAAATATGTTTTATTGGCTAAAGTTTATTTGCCTGGAACTGGTAAATACTGTCAGACAGTACCTTGTATAGCTGCTGGAACAGGGCATCGTTACCCAGGAGCTGCTGGTGCAGCTGCATGGTAGCCGTATCACCCCGCATAGCCGGCCCTGTTTGTACCGCCTCCGGCGGATATTTATCCAGGCGTTCAAAAGTTTCCTTTATAATAGGCTGCAGCAGGCTAAAATCCAGCCCCTCCTGCTCACAATATACCTTTGCCCGGGCAATCAGGTGGTTGGTGAAGTTATTACACAGCACCGCGGCCAGGTGTAATTGCAGGCGCTGGTGCGAGTCTACCATCTCTATACGGGAAGCAATGCTTTGCGCAAGGGACTGTAAGCGGCGCAGGGCCTCATCATTACTGGCCTCCAGCATAATAGGAATGGGCGGCGGGGTTTTAATCTCCTTCCGTAGGGATTGCAGCGGATATAACACCCCCGTATGGGTGGATATGCGGCTGATAGCGCTCAGCGGTACGGCCCCTGCCGTATGCGCTACTATACGCCGGCCCAGGCGCAGCTCATCATTCAACGCCTGTATGGCAGTATCATTTACCGCCAGTATATACACATCCGCCTCCATATAAATATCCAGCAGGTCGTTGGTAGCAGGCGCATGTAATACCTCGCCAAGCTCTTTAGCGCTCTCTGCGCTGCGACTGATGACTTGCTTGATCTGGTGCCCGTTGATCTTTAATAATTGTCCGAAAGCATGTGCTACATTACCGGCACCTATAATTACAATCTCCATAGAATTGGTCCTTTTTATCCGTTTTTAATCGTCTGCGACGCCGAATATATGAATATACGGCCATATGTAACCTTCCCCCTGCCATTATTCACATTAAAACAACCTATAACGCAATAAAACAAAGCCTTATTTTTTATTTTCACCCTTAATTTCTATACTTGCAAAAATCGTATTGTTATTTTTTATATTAAATTTTGCATATTTAGCTCGCAATAAAGAAGGCATTCATGGCAAAAAATCTAGTAATAGTTGAGTCCCCGGCCAAGGCTAAGACCATAGAAAAGATATTAGGAAATGACTTTGAGGTAAAATCTTGTTTTGGTCACATACGCGACCTGGAAAAGGACGATATGGGTATCGACATTAATAATAACTTCAAACCTAAATATGCTGTTCCCGAAGATAAGGAAAAGATAGTGAAGGAGTTAAAGAAGTTAGCCAAGGATACCGACGAGGTTTGGCTGGCAACGGATGAGGACCGTGAGGGTGAGGCCATATCCTGGCATTTATGTGAAGTATTGGGCCTGGATCCCCATACCACCAAACGCATAGTTTTCCATGAAATTACCAAGCCTGCCATAGAAAGGGCCGTACAGCAGCCCCGTTTGCTGGATATGAACCTGGTAAATGCTCAGCAGGCGCGCCGTATACTGGACCGTATTGTGGGTTTTGAGTTGTCACCGGTGCTGTGGCGCAAAATGAGCATGCGCAACTCCCTCTCTGCCGGCCGCGTACAATCAGTAGCTGTAAGGCTTATTGTGGAGCGCGAGCGGGAGATCAATACTTTTAACTCGGTAAGCAGCTTCAAGGTAGAGGCCTTTTTTACCGCTAAGGATAGCCAGGGTAAAACCCTGAGCTTTAAGGCCGAGGGCCCTTCCCGCTTTAAAACAGCGGAAGATGCGGAGAAGTTCCTGCAACAGTGCATAGGCGCTACCTATACTGTAAAGGATATACAGGTAAAACCGGCCAAAAAATCGCCGGCAGCGCCTTTTACCACTTCCACCCTGCAGCAGGAGGCCAGCCGTAAGCTGGGCTACAGCGTTTCCAAAACCATGCTGCTGGCTCAAAAATTGTACGAAAGCGGTAAGATCACCTACATGCGTACGGATTCCGTAAACCTTTCCGATACTGCGCTTACTGATATTAAACAAGCCATTGAAAAGAGCTATGGCCAGCGTTACCACCAGCACCGTAAGTTCAAGAACAAGAACGAATCGGCCCAGGAAGCGCACGAAGCCATCCGCCCTACCTACATGGACAATGCTACTGTTGATGATAGCGATACCCGCCGCTTATATGAGCTGATCTGGAAGCGTACCATTGCCAGCCAGATGGCCGATGCGGAACTGGAAAAAACCATCGCTAAGATTGATATTTCCACCAATCATGAGGAGCTGACCGCCAGCGGTGAAGTGCTGAAGTTTGACGGCTTCCTGAAAATATATATGGAAGGCCGCGACGATGAAGATACGGACGAGGAAGACCAGGAAGGCGTGCTGCCTCCCCTGGCTGTAAAGCAGGTGGTGGACCTGAAAGAAATGAAGGCTACCGAACGTTTTACCCGCCCGGCCCCCCGTTATACGGAGGCCAGCCTGGTGAAAAAGCTGGAGGAGCTGGGCATAGGCCGCCCCTCTACTTACGCGCCTACCATTACCACCATCCAGAAACGGAGCTATGTGGAAAAGCGCGATAAAGAAGGGATCAAGCGTGAGTTCCGTATTATGACGCTGAAAGCGGATAAGATCACTAAAACCGCCGATACGGAAAATACCGGCGCCGAAAAAGCCAAGCTGTTCCCTACAGACCTGGGCATGATCGTTACCGACTTCCTGAACCAGTACTTTGATTCCGTAATGGACTACGGCTTTACCGCTAAAATTGAAGAGGAGTTTGACGAAATAGCCAACGGCAAAAAGGTTTGGAATAAAATGCTCAACGAGTTCTATGAGCCCTTTCACCAGGATGTAGCCAACACCCTGGAAAAGGCAGAACGGGTAAAAGGTGAGCGTTTACTGGGCGAGGATCCTGAAACCGGCAAGCCTGTAGTAGCCCGTATGGGACGCTATGGCCCCATGATACAGATAGGCAAGGCAGAAGATGAGGAAAAGCCCCGTTTTGCCAAGCTGAAAGCCACCCAGAGCATTGAAACCATTAGCATGGCCGATGCTATGGAGCTGTTCCGCCTGCCCCGTAACCTGGGCATGTTCGAAGGCCAGGAAGTAACGGTGAACATAGGCCGCTTTGGCCCCTATGCACAGCACGATAAGAAGTTCTACTCCCTTAAAAAGGAAATGGACCCTTACACCGTAGAGCTGGAAGAAATAGGGCCCCTGATCGTGGAAAAACGCACTGCCAAAGACGAGCGTACAATCAAGGTATTTGAAAAAGAAAAGATCCAGATCTTAAAAGGCCCTTACGGCCCATATATAAAGCAAGGGTTGAAGAACTATAAGATACCGAAGGAAAGGATTGATCACGCTGCGGATATTACCGTGGAGGAAGCCAAAGCCATTATTGAAGATGTAAAGGCCAACCCACCCAAGAAAAAGGCACCGCCTAGAAAGAAGAAGACTGAATAATGTGCGAATGTGCAGATATGCAAATGTGCAAATAAATAACCGCGGAGATCAAACATCTGCACATCTGCATATTTGCACATCTGCACATTGGCAAATTGTGACGCGTATGAATGAAACTAAAGAAATTAATGCTCTGTTCCATTTGCTGGACGACCCGGATCAGGAAGTATTTGATACCGTAGCCAGTAAAATATTGCTGTTTGGGAAAGAAATTATACCCAACCTGGAGAATTTGTGGGAGAATACAATTGATGAATCTATCCAGGAACGGATAGAACAGCTTATACACCGCGTACATTACCAGGACCTACAGATAGCTATACAACACTGGACCCGCGCAGAAACTCCCGACCTGCTGCAGGGCGCTATGCTGGTAGCCCGCTACCAGTTCCCGGATATGCAGCCCAACCCGGTAATGACAGAGATTGAGCGTATTAAGCGCAACATCTGGTTAGAGCTGAACAACTATCTTACCCCGCTGGAGCAGATCAATGTGCTCAACAGCATGATCTATAACTACTTTGGGCTAAAGGGTGAGGAAGTGGCTTACATGCGTAAGAACCAGTTCTTTATTAACCAGGTAATGGAAGCCAAAAGAGGTAACCCCATCACCAACGGCATTATTTACCAAAGCCTGTGCGCCATGCTTGACCTGCCGGTATATGCCGTAAACATTCCCCGGCAGTTTATACTGGCTTACTTTGATTCCTTTTACGATTTTGCAGAACCGCCCAAACCGGATGACTACCGCATCCTGTTCTTCATAGATCCCATGCAGGGGCAGATCTACTCCCACCAGGATGTAGAAACCTACCTGAAAAGGGTATCCGTACCGCCGGTGCCTGCTTACTACCGCCCGCAGTCCAATAAACAGATCATCCGCTTTTTGCTGGAGGAGCTGGCTAAATGTTTCCAGGAAGATAAAGAGCGGTACCGGTATGATGAGCTGGTGAACCTGATCAATATGCTGGGGGACTGAGCCGCTTCCAATAAATAATAGTACCGGTAAGCCCGCCATGTGGCTTTAATGCAAAATCCGGGATCACCCCGGTCCGCTGGTACCCCATTTTATCATACAGCCCTGCGGCACCTTCATCTTCCGCAGTATCCAGCGTAAGCAGGGTTTTACCCCGTTCAACAGCAATACGCTCTGCTGCCTGCAGCAGCATACGGGCCGCACCCTGGCCGCGGTATTCCGCGCGGGTCATCATTTTGGCTATTTCAGCACGGTGTGGCTGGTTAGGCGGACAATCCAGCAACAAGGTTACAGTACTGATCAGCAGCCTGCCGTCATAGGCGCCCAGTATTACCCGTTCTCCACGGCCGGCAGCTGCCAGTGAGGCTTCCCAGAAAGCGGTAGCTTTTTCAGGCGCTAAGGGGTGCATAAAGCTAACGGAGCCGCCATTGGCAACCGTGTCAATGATCAGGTTTGCAAGGGCTGCAATGGTTTCCGGCTGGCTGCTAAGGGTGGCAATAGTGAATCTGGCATTCATATACGCTGATGGTTGATAATATAAAAAGCAAAACGCCGATCCCTGCGTGGTGATCAGCGTTAAGCATTATGCATTTAGCGTTAAGCGTTAGTTGCTTTCCTGTTTTCCTTTCATTTTGGGATAAGACATTACGATCAGGTCATTCATCACATTCACAGCCTCATCCAGGTAAGGGTCTTTTGCGCGGAACTTTAACCAATCCTTGTTACGGGCCACTTTGCCGGTATCGTTACCCAGCTTGTCGAGGTCTGTTTTCAGGCTGGCAATATTCAGCTCCTTCACCTTATCGTTCACAGAATCGTATTTCTTCAACGCTGCGGTATTGTTCTTTTGCTCGGTCTTGTACGTTTGTATATTCAGCGGGTAAGATTCCTGTTTGTCTATGTTCTTAATGGCGCTGATATTCTCCGTCATGGTCTTAAACGCCTCGCTGCTGCTTACCCTTAAGGCGCTTTTCTTTTTCAGCGCTTCTACATTCACAGGATCGTACCAGGGGGTGAAGTTAGCTTTGGGAATTTCGTCCCAGGCCAGCGCATCTTCATCTTTCTTCTCTCCTACTTCAGCGTACGGATCCGGCAATACTATGTCAGAGCTCACACCTCTTAACTGGGTTGATCCACCGTTTGCACGGTAAAACTTCTGCACGGTAAGCTTCAAAGCGCCCAGTGCGCCAATTTCAGGCTTGCTGGGGAAAAAGTCGTCCAGGTTGTACATGCGCTGCACGGTACCTTTACCAAAGGTTGATCCGCTGCCTATGATCACTGCACGTTTATAATCCTGCATGGCAGCTGCCATAATTTCGGAGGCAGAGGCGCTGTATTCGTTCACCATAATAGCCAGTGGGCCATCATACTGTACACTCTTATCACGATCGGGCAGTACAACCTTATCGCCACCGCGGGAGCGTACCTGTACTATGGGGCCATCCGGAACAAACAGGCCGGCCATCTGTACCACATCCTGCAGGGAACCGCCGCCATTGTAGCGCAGATCCAGGATAATGCCTTCTACATTTTCTGCTTTCAGCTTTTGTACTTCCTTGGCTACATCCACTGCGGAGCGTGCGCCGTTCCTGTCCTGGAAGTCAGCGTAAAATTCCGGTAAGTAAATGTATCCTATTTTATGCTGGCCATTGATAATGGCCGATTTTGCAAAGGTGTCATCCAGCACGATCTCATCCCGCACAATGGCGATATCTTTTACGGTACCATCGGTACTTTTTACAGTCAGCTTAACGGTAGATCCTTTAGCTCCGCGGATGATCTTTACGGCATCTTCTACGGTATAACCGGTAATATCCACCGGCTCCTTATCGCCCTGCGCTACTTTCAGGATCACATCATTTGCTTTCAGCTGGCCTTGTTTCCAGCTGGGACTGCCGGTTACCACGGATGCAATCTTGATCTTATCATCTTCTTCCCGCAGCTGGGCGCCAATGCCGAAGAACTTGCCGGCCATCTGCTCTTCAAAATACCTTTTCTCTGCAGGCGGCATAAAGTCCGTATGCGGATCCATGGTAGTGGTAATGGCATTTACATACAGGCTAAAGCGGTCGTTATCATCCTGCTTATTCTTCAGGCGGTCAAAATAACGGTCATACAGCTGTTTTACCTTGCCCCGGGCTTCTGCTTCCAGCTCAGCGTCGGTTTTAGGTTTAGCGTTGGTTTTATCTTTTGCCTGCATTTCCTGCAAATCGGTTAATTTTTCCAGGGTGCGGTATTTCAGCACTTTGCGCCACGCTTCTTTGCGGGCTGCTTCATCGGCCGGGTAATCTATTTTATCGGGGTCCAGCACTACTTTTTCATCTTTGGTAAAATCAAAAGGCTGCGACAGAATGGCCGGGTATAACAAAGCGGCTTCGCTTACGCGTTGTTTAATGATGGCATTTACGCTGTTAAAACAATCCAGCGGGGCGCCCTGCAGCTCGTCATCAATGTGGGTTGATAAAGTGCTCAGTTTCTGTATATCGCTTTTCAGGAGGAACTTCTTTTCACTGTCCAGATCTTTCAAATACTTGGTAAATACCTCTTTAGAAAATGTATCGTCCAGTGTTTTGGGCTGGTAATGGCCCTCTTTTAATATTTGCCCTACCAGGTTCATGATAATCTCATAGCGTCCGGGAGGATCGTCTGTTTTGCCTAACTTATTGAAAGCCAGTACGCCGCCGGAGATAACTATTAGCAACACCGGTATAATCACTTTCATTCTTCTCATATGGAACAATTGAACTTTATCAAATTTAAACTAAAATTGGCTCCCGTAAGAGCGGGTTAGCGTTGGTTTAACAAAACATTACCGCTAAAATCCTACCAATTTATACACGGATCCTTTAAATCCTTCACTTGTAGAAGAACTGCAAAGCATATATAGCTCACCTGCTTCATCTTCGCCCCAACTTAATATTTGTAAGCCTTCGGCGGGGCGCCCTTCCAGCTCCAGGTCGGCCCGCTCCCATTTACTGCCATTTTGTACCAATACCCAGGATTTACCGTTATAATCGCCAAATACATAGTTGCCTTTCAGGGCCGGCAGGGCTTTTCCCCGGTACACGTACCCGCCTGTAACACTAATCCCCAGGTCGTGGCTATATTCATCAATAGGAGCTATCAGCTTACTTTTATCTGCGCCAGCCGGTACGTTAAAATCATGATAACCTTCTATAATGCGCCAGCCGTAATTACCACCTTTGGTAATAATATCTACTTCCTCATACTTGTTCTGTCCCACATCGCCGGCAAACAGCCGTTTGGTGGCTTTGTCAAAAGAAATGCGCCAGGGGTTGCGCAGGCCATAAGCCCATATTTCCGGGCTTACGTCATCACGGCCAACAAAGGGATTATCTTTTGGTACATTGTACGGATTACCGTTAACGTCTATACGTAAAATTTTACCCAGCAAAGTATTCAGGTTCTGGCCATTGCCAATGGTGCCGTGCTTATCGCCACCACCGCCGCCATCGCCCAGGGCTATGTATAAATAACCATCGGGCCCAAATACAAGGTCGCCGCCATTGTGGTTGGATTCCGGCTGCTCTATTTCCATTACTATCCGCTTGCTGGCCGGGTCAGCTACATTTGGGTTACCGGCTGATACCGTAAATTCCGAAATACGGCTTTTATGGTTGCTGCCGGCCGTATTGGAAGGCACGCTGTAATACACATAGAACTTTTTGTTTTGCTTAAACCGCGGGTGAAAGGCAATGCCCAGCAATCCACGCTCATCATAACCGGGGTTGATCTTTACCATTTCACTGCTTACATCCAGGAAAGGCTGTGCGGCAAGCTGCCCGTTCTGTATTAACCATACTTTCCCTTCTTTCTGGCAAATGAATAAACGCCCGCTGCCATCACCCGGTACGGCCAATGCCACGGGGGAAATAAACTTATTGGTTACCAGTTGTAAACGGGCTTTACGCGCAGGAGGTTCTTTCAATAAAGGGGCAGCCTGGCAGGCAATGGAAAATGCCAGCGCAGGCACGGCCATCAATAAACGAAATGCATTCATAAAGGGAGGTTCTTTACTATAAAAATAATCATCTTAAAGTGATAGCTGCTACCGTTCAACAAGTATTAATTTCCGTTCAGGTTATTCCCGTCAGGATATAATATGGGTACGCTGCAGCCCGCTGCTGTAGCGCATTCCCATAATTCGCTCTTAACTTTTCAACAATTATTTTAAATTTGTATCACCTTATCACTCAATAAAACGCATTAGCTTGGACACGGCAACTCCTGCAAAGAATGATCCCTATGCCTCCCTTCGCATACGGGAATTTAACTTTTACCTCGTTATCCGTTTTGCAATTGTATTTGCCCTTAGCATGCAGTTCACCATTATTGAATGGAAGGTGTATGCCCTTTCTCATGATCCCTTTACATTAGGCTTAATAGGTTTGGCAGAGGTGATACCCGCGGTGCTGCTGGCCCCTTTTGCCGGCCATATGGTGGATAAGCGGGAAAAAAGAGGTATGCTGCTGGCCTGTATCATCTCTTACATTGTTATAGGCACGGGGTTGTTCCTGCTTACCTGGGACCGTGCTGTGCAGGGCTTCTCCACCCAATTGGTGCTGAACCTTATTTATGCGCTGGTGTTCCTGGGTGGCATTGTGCGGGCATTTACCAGCCCTTCCAACTTTTCAATGCTGGCGTTACTGGTACCGCGTTCATTATACGCCAATGCCTCTACGTGGAGCAGCAGCGCCTGGCAAATAGGCGGCATGACGGGTCCTGCGCTGGGCGGGCTTTTCATACACCTGTTTGGCGTACACTGGTCTATGCTGGTGGTAGTGGCGTTTTTTGTACTGTCTATGTTTTGCCTGTTGCAAATAAAGCCCAAACCCATTTACTATAAATCACAGGGCGAAGGTTTTATAGAAGGCCTTACCAAAGGCATCCGCTTTGTTTGGAATACCAAAGTAGTGCTGAATGCCATGGCGCTTGATATGTTTGCCGTATTATTTGGCGGCGCTACTGCTATGCTGCCTGCTTTTGCTACAGATGTGCTGCATGTGGGCTCCCTGGAATTTGGCTTTTTACGGGCCGCAGTGGCTGTAGGATCGCTGGTTACTATGTTCATACTGGCTTACCGGCCCCTGGTGAATAAGCCGGGTATTAAGCTGCTGGCGGCAGTTTTCGGCTTTGGGTTGTGTATTATTATTTTTGGTTTATCCACCAGCTTTTACCTGTCGTTCTTTGCCCTGCTGATAAGCGGTATGCTGGATGGTATCAGCGTGATCATCCGTCAAACTATTTTGCAGCTGAAAACACCGGATGATATGCGTGGCCGCGTAGCTTCTGTAAGCTCTATGTTTGTAGGATCTTCCAATGAGCTGGGCGCTTTTGAAAGCGGGTTTATGGCGCGGGCAATGGGATTGGTGCCCTCTGTAGTATTTGGCGGATGTGTAACCCTGGGTGTGGTGATCACTACTTACATTATTTCACCGGCTATGCGCAAGCTGGATCTGAAGGCGTAAGCTCAGGTCAGCCCCCTTATTTCATGATCGTTTTTAACCGTTCCAGCACATAATATACTGCCGGGCAAATGGTACTGTTCAGGAAAGTGGTATTAGGCCGTTTAAAGAAATCATAACTATCTGTATAGGGATAATTCTCACAATCACCCGGGCGTACATCGTAAATGCCGCAGTAGTTATCTGCCCCCAGGAAAGGACAGGGCGTTCTCTTCACTACATAATCACCATCTTCATCCAGGCGCAGGTAGGTTTCAATGAATACAGATTCTTTCAGGCCCAGGTGTTTGGAAATGCGTTTAATATCCGGCGTTTTAAACCGGGGGCTGATGGTTTTACAGCAACCGGCACACTGCAGGCAGTCAATATGGCTAAAAGCTTCCTCATGCAGCTCGGGCAGCAGCTTTTCTACGCCCTTGCCTCTTTTGGTTTGCAGCTTTTGCAGGAATTGCTTGTTAGCCTTCTGCTTTTCTTTTGCCTTCAGCTCCCAGTTCTCTAGTAAGTGGTTCATTGAGCGCAAAGGTAAGTTTTAAAAGCCGATGGACAATACTATGACAATCCAACAGCTTCCGATCACTCATTTATCACCACAGTTTCCACAACCCTGCCGCCCGTTTGGCAGTTGCTTAAAATCGTTATAGCTTTGCACATTCTATTCAAACTACCTGCTTTTACATCATGAATCTTTTTGATATTCAACAGAATGAGTTCGTGCCCCGTCACATCGGGCCAAATGAATCTGAAACCAACCAGATGCTGGACACCATCGGCGTTCCCTCCCTGGAAGCTTTGGTGGATAAAACCGTGCCCGGCAACATCCGCATGCAGCAGCCGCTGGCCATTCCGGCTTCCATGAGTGAAAGCGACTACCTGCGCCATCTGAAAGAGGTTTCACTGAAGAATAAAGTGTTCCGTAACTATATTGGCCAGGGTTATTATGATACTATTACCCCCAGCGTAATATTGCGTAACATTTTTGAGAACCCGGGATGGTATACCCAGTATACCCCTTACCAGGCAGAAATTTCACAGGGCCGTTTGGAAAGCCTGCTGAACTTCCAGACCATGGTGAGCGACCTTACCGGCCTGCCTATTGCCAATGCGTCCCTGCTGGATGAGGCTACCGCTGCCGCAGAAGCTATGACCATGTTCTTCAACGCGCTGAACCGCGATCATGATCACCTGACCCGTCCTAAATTTTTTGTAGATAACAACGTATTCCCGCAAACCAAAGATGTAGTGCTTACCCGCGCTACCCCATTGGATATTGAAGTGGTGTACGGCGATTATAAAACCGCCCAGCCGGATGCTACTTATTTCGGCGCCCTGCTGCAATACCCCAATGATATGGGTGCAGTGGAGGATTACCGCGCCTTTATTGAAAAGGTACATGCTGCCGGCGCTTATGTAGCCATGGCTACCGATCTGCTGGCGCTTACTCTGCTTACCCCTCCGGGTGAGCTGGGAGCGGATGCGGCCCTGGGATCGGCCCAGCGTTTTGGCGTACCCTTAGGTTTTGGCGGCCCGCATGCTGCTTTTTTTGCGGTGAAGGATGATTTTAAACGCGCCATTCCCGGCCGTATCATTGGCGTAAGTATTGACGCCCAGGGCAACCGCGCGCTGCGCATGGCCCTGCAAACCCGCGAACAGCATATTAAACGCGAAAAAGCTACTTCCAATATCTGTACCGCCCAGGCATTGCTGGCCAATATGGCCGCCATGTATGCAGTGTTCCATGGCCCGCAGGGCCTGGAGCGCATTGCTACCCGCGTAGCGCTGCTGGCTAATACCATTGCAGAAAAGCTGCAGGCCAAAGGCATAACCGTACAGCACAAACAATTCTTTGACACCCTGGTAGTAAAAGCCTCTGTTGAAACCATCAAACCCAAAGCAGAACAGGCAGGCATTAACTTCCGCTACTTTGGCGCTGATACCATTGGCATTGCGCTGGACGAAACCACTACCATCCAGGATGTGAACGACATTCTGCAGCTATTTGATGCAGGCCAGGTAACCGCTAAGACCATTACCGCAAAAGCAGCGGCTATACCGGCTTCCCTGGCACGTACCTCTCCTTACCTGCTACACCCGGTGTTTAATACGCACCACAGCGAAACAGAGATGATGCGTTACATCAAAATGCTGGAGAACAAAGATCTTTCTTTGAACACCTCCATGATATCCCTGGGTTCCTGCACCATGAAGCTGAATGCTGCTACGGAAATGATACCCCTTAGCTGGGCGCACTGGAGCAAGATCCATCCTTTTGCACCGAAGGATCAAACCGGCGGTTACAAACAGATCACAGATGAGCTGAGCGAATACCTTTGCCAGATCACCGGTTTTGATGCCTGCAGCCTGCAGCCTAACAGCGGCGCCCAGGGCGAGTATGCCGGTTTGCTGGTGATACGCGCTTACCACGAAAGCCGTAACGAAGGCCATCGTAACATTATGCTCATTCCCATCTCTGCACACGGTACCAACCCCGCATCTGCAGTAATGGCGGGCTTTAAGGTAGTAGTAGTAAAAGCACTGGAAAACGGATATATAGATGTAGATGATCTGAAAGCTAAAGCACAGGCACATGCAAATGACCTGGCAGGTATCATGATCACCTACCCATCTACCTACGGCGTGTATGAAGAAAGTGTAAAAGACATTTGCAGCACCATTCACGAATACGGCGGACAGGTATATATGGACGGCGCCAACATGAACGCACAGGTAGGCTTAACAGCACCGGGCTTAATTGGCGCAGATGTATGCCACCTGAACCTGCACAAAACCTTCGCCATTCCGCATGGCGGTGGTGGCCCCGGTATGGGCCCCATTTGCGTGGGCGAGCACCTGGCAGCTTTCCTGCCCGGCCACGTATCGCTGAATAAAGGCACCGCACAGGCAGTATCTGCGGCCCCTTACGGCTCTGCAAGTATTTTGCTCATCTCTTATGCCTACATCCGTTTGCTGGGCACAGCAGGCGTAAAACAGGCATCTGAATACGCCATCCTCAATGCCAACTACATGAAGGCAAGGCTGGAAAAAGCATACGACATCCTGTATAACGGTAAGAACGGTACCTGTGCGCACGAGTTTATTGTGGACCTGCGTCCCTTTAAAACCAGCGCCGGCATTGAAGCGGAAGATGTGGCCAAACGCCTGATGGACTATGGTTTCCACGCTCCCACCCTCAGCTTTCCTGTAGCCGGTACTATTATGATAGAACCTACTGAAAGTGAAGATAAAGCTGAGCTGGACCGTTTCTGCGATGCCATGCTGGCCATTCGCGAAGAGATCCGCGCAGTGGAAGAAGGTAAAGCAGATAAACAAAACAACATACTGAAAAATGCACCGCATACGCAGTTTGTAATTACTGCCGATGAATGGTCATTTGCCTATAGCCGCCAGCAGGCCGCTTATCCGCTGGAATATGTGAAGGCTAATAAATTCTGGCCTTCCATTAGCCGGGTAAATAACACCTATGGCGACCGTAACCTCATTTGCACCTGCGAGCCGGTGAGCGCTTACGCAGAAGCAGAAGCCTAGTCAATTACGAATGATAGAATTATGATTGCCGCGGTCCTGGATCGCGGCAATCTTTTTTTTTGCCTTAAGTACCTCATAACTAATCAAAAGAGGCACGATCCCTCCTAATTCCCACCAGATCAATATCCGGTAGTTATAGATTATATATATTAAATTTCAACAATTAATCGTTATTGATTATATTAGTAACAGAAAAACCTTATTTTATCTATGCAGGATTTCTCTTTTATGACCACAGAAGAGCATTTTCTACTACAGGATGCCCTCAAAAAGAACAAAAAACAGGTAACTAAATTCGTACTGATTGGCCTTGGTTTAATGATTGTAGCTGCTGTAGTACCGCAAGTTTATCTTTACACGCACAGCACAGCCGACGAGGCGGATCAATCCCTGTTTTCCTATACCAATGGCTGGTTCTGGCTTTGGATGTTATCTTTTATTGTAGTATTAGTATTTGCTTTGATCAAGGTAACAGAGGTGCGTTATTTCACTATTAAACGCGATCTGATGGCTTTACAGAAAGGCACCATGCAGGCGCCGCTGGAAGCTGTGTACCATGAGAACGACGACACACAAACCAACTTCATGGTAATGCTGCCCAATTCAAAAAGAAAAAGGCTGTTCTACTGGACCCGCGGCGCTTTGAGCGATTACCGCGCAGGCAATGAGGTGGAGATCAGCTATGCCCGGTATTCAAGGGTGATACTGGCGATCAATAAAGTTTAGAAAAAACAAAAGGGTGAAAAGTAAAGCATAACCTGGCTTTACTTTTCACCCTTTATTAACGTGTAAAAGACACTTATACTATTTCCGATAATATTTCCATGATCTGCCGGGCACTGGTTCCATTCCCATAAGGATTTATTGCGTTCACCATTTGCTGGTATATAATATCATCTTCCAGCAGCGTGCTTACGGCCTGCTCTATTTTCTCACGGCTGGTACCTACTAATGTGGCTGTACCGGCTGCAATACCTTCTGTTCTTTCTGTTACATCCCGCATTACCAGCACCGGCTTTTTTAAGGCAGGCCCCTCTTCCTGCAAGCCGCCGGAATCAGTAAGCACCAGGTAACAATGCTGCATGAGCCATAACAGGTACGGATACTCAAGCGGTGCTATCAGGTGAATATTTTCATGGTTTTCCAGTATGCGCCTTACCGGCTCCTGCACCTGCGGGTTTAAGTGTACGGGGTAAACAATTTCAACAGAAGACGCATATTTTTCCGCCAGTGTTTTAACCGCCATACACATCTCTTCCAAAGGTTTCCCAAAGCTTTCGCGCCGGTGCCCGGTAATAAGAATGATCTTTTTACGCAGGTCCAGGAAATTAAAGAATGCCGAATACTGTTCTTTGCCTTTCATTTGTTCCAGCGTTAGCAGCACAGCATCTATTACCGTGTTGCCCGTTACATACACATGCTCCATGATATGCTCTTTCAGCAGATTGTTGCGGGCATTGGAAGTAGGCGCAAAATGAAAATCGGCTATAATGCCGGCCATTTTACGGTTAATTTCTTCAGGGAAAGTAGAATACTTATTGCCGCTCCGCAAGCCTGCCTCTATATGCGCTATTTTGATCTTTTTGTAAAATGCCGCTAATGCGCCTGTAAAAGCAGAGGTAGTATCTCCATGGATCATAACCAGGTCTGGCTGCTCCTTTTCAAGCAGGGCAGCCATCTTTACAAGCCCGTCGGCCGTTATGTCAAACAAGGTTTGATTAGGTTTCATTAAAGCCAGATTTTCATGCGGCTTTACTTCAAAGAAGGTAAGTACCTGGTCCAACATTTCTTTATGCTGCCCGGTAACGCATACCCTTAGCTCCCATAAATGTGGATGTTTTTCACATTCTTTTATCAACGGGATCATTTTAATTGCTTCGGGCCGCGTCCCAAATAAAAAGAGTATTTTCTTCATGGTCATTGATAACAGGTTAATAAATTGCCTGCGATTGTAAGATCATTGCATTAATGTCTATTGATTCATCGGTTATTAATTGCTTATAATTTTCCAGAAAGATCTTTGTTTCAGCTGTTTGGAATTTCTGGTGGAAAATTGTGCAATTCCTATATCCCTGTTCTATCTTCTGTTCCATATTCTTTTCATGCGGGAAATGAATGGATGCTGCTTTCCGGCAAAGGTGTATTTTCACTCCTCTTTGCCAAAGCCGTATTCCTACATCATTATCCTCACATCCCCATCTTCCGTCATATCGCTCATCAAAGCACCCTATATTAATGAGGTTCCTACGGCTTACTGATACGTTACAGGTCCAGAATAAGATCCAGGGGGCTGGGAGTGTTTCTATCCTGTCGTTATAGCGCTTGTAATATCTTTCCCTGATATCAAGACCAATCCCTGCTGATCTTAAATTTTCAATTGTCTGAGCAGGATTTGCGGGGATTATTGTTTCCTGTATAGATGTATTACCGGATTGATCGAACCCATACACATAACCAATGGCAGCCACCTGCGATCCCAGCTCACTATGTATAGCTATATGCGCATTTACACAATCCTCGCTAAGAATTACGCCTGCATCTACAAAAAAGCAGATGGCCCCTTCTGCGTTAATTATTCCCAGGTTCCTGGCCGAAGCCGGCCGGTAGCCTTTATCTTCCTGGTACACATATTTTATGTTCAGTTGTCCCTTATAGCTTTCTACTACTTCTTTAGTATTATCAGACGATCCATCGTCTGCAACGATCACTTCAAAAATATTTTTGGGCGTATGCTGGATCAGGAGCGAATCAAGCGTATAGGCTAATAACTGGCTGCGGTTATACGTGGGTACGATAACAGAAATGGGGTATTTTTCCATAACGTTTATAAATTAATTGCTGATGATTATTATTGGCCTTCTTTTATCATTATTTCGCGCAGTGCCCTTTTTTCATAATACAGGGAATCGTTCTTCCTGGTGAGCGCCAGGTCATTCCATCCTGCTGCCTCTTCATGATTCAGATGAAGATAGATAAGGTCCGGACACCGGACGAGATGCCTGGTTCCTCCCAGGTATCTTTCAATAACATCTTTATCCTCTGCCCCCCAGCCTTCAAACCTTTCATCCCAGGCGCCTGCTTTTATCAGCCGCTCCCTGTTAAAAAGTGGAATAACCCCATACCGGTGCCCTTGTACCAGCTGCTCCCGTAAAAAACTTTCACTACATTCTTCCTTTACACAAATGGCCGCCTGCAGTCTTTCCTGCTCAATTTCCTCCACATTTATATATTCCTTCCCACAGTTCAGCCGGTAGCCTGACACCAGTAGCACCTCAGATTCTTCAGCCAGCAGCAAATGTTTTTTAAATGAGAGATCAACAGGTACCAGGTCAACATCGTATGAGCTCACCAGTTTCCCAACACTGTAACCCAGACCAATATTTAATAGCCTTGCTTTGTTAAAATTTCCATCTTCCTGTACATGAACATACTTTATGTTCTTCCCAGGCTCCTTTACCAGTGTAGGTTTGGGGCTGGATTCAATTAGTATCAGCTCAATGCCAGGGTTTATGTGAACAGTGTTCGTGAACCACTCCAGCAGACATTTTAAATGCAAAGGGCGGTTCCGGTAAGCTACCAGTAATGATAATGTCATATGTGTAGGATTAGGTTTTGTATTGTCTGTCAATTGGGGAAAGATCTTGAGAGCACCGTTATCTTTTAGCAATGTATGCCTACTGCCGGATATCCGGTGATGAAGTCATTATCTATTATTTTTTTAGGGAAAGATACCAGAGAAGATAAAACAGGAATAAGGACCGCTTAATAATAAGCCCGGGCAAAGCTTGCGCTTATGTGAGTAACAGGGCTGCTATCATCACACTATAAACTGCGGTAAATCATTTTCGTTCTGATCAAGGTCACACCTAACAAAATAATTTAAAAAATCAGAAACCGGATATAGCAGTTTTTCGAAATTTTACTTCGGGTTTTACTAAAAGTATTCAGAATTAGCTAATCATTCCGCTGCGGCCTTTTTATTTCCTTCCGGAAGAGCCGGTTACAAACAGCTGCCCGGCCAATAACATTATAAAACATTACAATATCAATCTTTCTGTCGCAGGTGCTGCTCTTTTTTATTAGGGAAATATTTTGTATGTTTAAAAAGCTTTCGGGCTAAAATGTTCTTTCTGTATTGGATGACAACTGATATAAAACTTATGCTTACTCATATGAAATCTAAAACCATTTGGGCACCACCCTGAACACAATTATTCATTCACCCAATTTACATTTAGAAAAAGTACCACCTCAAAATAACGCATTAATTTACGCGTTAGACCCATTAACCCTTCAAATCACCATTCCACCTTTTCCAACGTGTGAGAACCCTTTCAATATTATTTTATGATAGAAGAAGCAATCAAATTAGCTATCATTGATGAATTCACCTTATTTAGAAAAATGTTAAAAGGCTACCTTTCAGAACAAGAGAACATTAACATAACTACACATACCTCCGACCCTTTTGAACTATTGAACAGGCTCAAACACTTTCCCGCCGACATCCTGTTATCCGACATTCTCATTGCCAATGTTAACATCATTGATGTATTAAAAACAATACAAACCCGGTATCCCGAGATCAGGATCATAATATTATCAACCTGCACAGACCCAAAGGTGATCAGCAACCTTTTGGATCTTGGCATTCATGGCTATCTCTCTAAATCAGACGAACCGGAAGAACTGGTCCAGGCCATCATGACAGTGGCCAACAACAGGATCTACCGCAATAAGCTGTTTACAGAAGCATTATACTACAACAAGCAGTATAATATAAAGCCGGGTATAAACGGCCTCTCTGCTTCCCTGAATGAACGGGAAAAAAAGGTACTGCAGTTATTGTGGGAGGAAAAAAGTAACCGGGAAATAGCAGACCAGCTCTTTCTAAGTGTACGGTCCATTGAGAAAATACGGCAGGATATGAAAGACAAGCTGGGCCTTAAATCTACAGTAGGATTATTAAAATACGGAATTACGAATAGAATAATAGAACCTGCAAATCTGACGGTATAGCCGGTATAGTTTTGTAACCGCTTTAGTAAAACCCGCAACAAGATTAGTACTACTACGATTCTTTTGCCACTTTTTAGAAATTAACTTGTTACTGGCAATATCCCATATTGCCTGCGTTAACCACACAGGCACCATATCATTTAAATCAAAAGCTATGTTCCAGCTAAAATGGGCTAACAAAGATCTATGGTCCTCCGACAGTATTTCCGCAATTGAGCCATCTAAGATTGATAAAAGGAATATTACCCGGGTGCTGAAAATGGATTGGGAGGAACATTGCGTGGAATGTGCAATTCCGGAATGCTACCATAACTGCCCGCTCTATGAACAACGTAAGGACGGAGCCTGCGCCAGGTTTGTATATGGGATAATACCCAACCCAAAGTTCAGCGGCCATTATAATTTTGGCGCCGATGTTACTTTCAGAAGATGGGGCAAGATAGAAGCTTCTTTACAGGATGCTTATCCTGTAAGAACGATCTCCCTTTTTAATACAATGATCAATTACAGCCTGCCAAAAAAGATCAGGAAATGGTTAGGAAAGAAAGAGAAGGCTGTTCATACGGATGCAACCGGCCTTTTTGATGAATTTGTAATAGAATGTTACTCCGTTAATGAAGAACCTTATAAATTAATTTGCGAGTATTTCACGGAAAACAACCGGGTAAGGAATACCAAATACAGGAACGTGCTTAATATACAAAAAGGGTTTAATCACTTTAACATTCCGTTCCATCTTTTAAATGTGGCGGCCATGGAAGGGTACATTTATTTGTATCCTGAAAACAGTGATATAGAAAAGCGCCTGATCTTTACATGGCTTGATCTTGTAAAATACAAGCGGCAGCCTGTACCGGTAAAGGAACCAGCCTCAAAGGCAAACACCACAAAAGTAAAATGCGTTGCATGGGACCTGGATAATACATTCTGGAACGGAACTTTCATAGAGCAGGAAACAGTAGCCGTAAAAGAGGAAGCAGTTAACCTGGTAAAAAAGCTGGATGAAAGAGGAATAATACAAACGATTATAAGCAAGAACGATTTTGACCCATGCTGGGAAAAGCTCAAAACCCTGGAGATGGACAAATACTTTCTGGTGCCTGCTATAAACTGGGATCAGAAAAGCAAGAACCTTAGCAAAATTGTTGAAAAGCTGAATATTGGGCTCGATACCATTGCCGTTATTGATGACTCCCCGTTTGAAAGATCGGAAATAGTGAATGCTTTACCCCAGGTGAGGGTTTATTCTGAAAAAGAGATCGATAATATTCTCAGCTACGAAGAATTTAATGTATTGATAAGTGAAGAGAGTAAAGACAGAAGGAATAAATACCAGCGGGAAGCGCAGCGTATTGAAACCCAGGAAAAATTTGCCGGTTCCTATGAAGATTTCCTCATTAGCTGCAACATGGTGGTGGAAGCCTTTGTGCCGGGTACAGACCAGGAAATTGAAAGATGTTTTGAACTGATCCAACGCAGTAATCAGCTAAACCTGTCCACCATCCGGTATTCCAGGCCCGAGTTCAGCTCATTGCTTGCAGATAAGCAGGTACTTCCTATTGGCATTCGTTGTGAAGATAAATTTGGCGATTATGGGTTAATAGGATTTTCCAGCATTAATGTTTCCAATAATATTCCTGTAATGGAAAACCTTGTGCTGTCATGCAGGATAGCACAGAAAAGGGTTGAGCATACTTATATGAAATCTATTACAGCGCTTCTTCGTAATAATGGGTATAAAGAGCTTTGTGTAAAACTAACCCTCACTGCCAAGAACGGCCCTTTGTGCAAAGTTTTTTCCGAACTTCCTTTTACCGTTAAGGAAGAGGGGCAGGACAACAAGCTGCTAAGTATTCAAACAGACGCATTAATGAATACTCATAATATCATGAAATTTACGCTCAAAGATTCCGTTCACAATTTCAAATTCCGGTAAAGCATGTTTTCCGATCAGCAGTATACAGGCCAGGCCCTGCCACATAAAACAATATGCCTCACATTTGATGACGGCCCCGGCGAAAGTAAGGATAACGGACCTGGTCCCAAAACGGCACACCTGGCCCAATACCTCTGGGAACAAGGCATTTGCGCTACTTTTTTTATGGTTGGGAAGTTTATAGATAAATATCCTTCCATTCCACGGGAAGTATCGCGGTTGGGGCATATAATCGGAAACCATACCTACAGCCATCAGCAGCCGTTACCAGACCTGCTCACAAAAGGCGAAGATGTTATTTCAGAAATAGCAGCAACCGACCAGTTAATAAAACAATACTGCCGGAACAATACCATTTATTTCAGGGCCCCCTGGGGAATATGGTCAGCAGCAGTTGCAGCCCATCTGAATGAAAACATAGATAATGGCCTTTCGCATATAGGCCCGGTTAACTGGGATATTGACAGCAATGACTGGGCGTATTGGAGAGATGGCGGAAGTGCAGAGGATTGTGCGCAGGAATGCCTGTACAAGATACAGGAGCTAAACGGAGGCATCCTGTTAATGCACGACTCCACTGCAGATATAGACCACATCAGAGAGAATAACCGCACTTTAGAAACCATCAGGATCCTGGTTCCTCAGCTCAAAGCCCTGGGTTATCAGTTTGCAGGGCTCGATAAGCTTTCCCTTACTTTCTTAGGCAGGCTGGCCACTACCAGGTTATAAGAATCCTTAATCCATTCATACAGCAGCTTGTCTGAAATACCGGCGCCATGGGTAACTACGGTGTTCCAGTGCTTTTTATTCATATGGTAGCCGGGTGTTACGCCTTCATAACGCTCCCGCAGCTCTACGGCATTTTCAGGATCGCACTTCAGGTTCACACTTTCAAATGCATTAATATCCGTTAAGGCAAATAGCTTTCCCATTACCTTATACACCAGGGTATCCGGGCCAAAAGGAAATTCTTCTGTTACACCTTTAAGGCTAAGACAATATTCGCGGAACTGTTCAATATGCATATTACTAATTTACGATTTTAGAGCTGACGGAAAAATATATCCACCCATCAATTAATAGGAAAACCAAAGGCCAAAAATTGTAAATTCAGCGCTTCGATCAAAATCTAAACCTTTTACACTTATGAGCAGACAGCTGTGGCTGGCCTTAGCCATCCTCCTTTTATTTCCGGCTTTTGCAAAAGCTATTAATGAAGATTCCCTGTGGGTGTATGAACATTATACCAAGAAAGAGGTGTACATCCCTATGCGGGATGGCAAGCGCCTGTTCGCTTCCGTTTATCTTCCGAAAGATAACAGTGAAAAGCACCCGGTGCTTATGACCCGCACGCCCTACAGCTGCGCGCCTTATGGCGAGGACAAGTTCAGACCCTTCTGGAACAGCTATGTGCTGCAATACATGAAAGAAGGTTATATCATGGTAATAGAGGACGTAAGAGGCCGTTGGATGAGTGAAGGTACCTTCATGGACGTACGCCCTTTTAACCCAAACAAAAAAGGCAAAAATGATATTGATGAAGCCAGCGATACCTATGACACTATAGACTGGCTGGTAAAGAACCTGACCAATAATAACGGTAAGGTAGGCGTGTTCGGCATCTCTTACCCCGGCTTTTACAGCACCATGGCAGCGTTGAGCGGCCACCCCGCCTTAAAGGCGGTAAGCCCGCAGGCGCCGGTAACCGACTGGTTCCAGGGCGATGACTTTCATCATAACGGCGCCTTTTTTGTAATGGACGGGTTCTCTTTTTACACCTCCTTTGGTAAACCACGCCCCCAGCCCACTACCGTAGGGCCTACCGATTTTGATTATTACACGCATGACAACTATAAGTTCTATTTGGAGACCGGCTCCCTTAAGAACCTGGCCCGCCTGATGGGCGATAGCATTGCTTTCTGGAAAGACCTGTACGCGCATCCTAACCTGGATGAATGGTGGAAAGCCCGTAATATACGCACACACCTGAAAAACGTACAGCCGGCCATGTTAGAAGTAGGCGGCGTGTTTGATGCAGAAGATTGTTTTGGCGCCTGGAACACTTATAAAGCCATTAAAAAACAAGGTACCGGCACAAACAACCGTATTGTAATGGGCCCCTGGTACCATGGTCAATGGGCGTCTAAAGACGGCACTCATTTAGGTAACGTGCGGTTTGACAGCAATACCTCCGAATGGTACCAGCAGAACGTGGAAATTCCCTTTTTTGATTATTACCTGAAAGGTAAAGGCACCGAGCCAAAGATTGCAGAAGCCACCATTTTCTTCACCGGCGAAAATCAATGGAAGCAATTACCACAATGGCCGCCGGTTAACATGCAGGCCCAACCTATTTTCCTGCAGGCCAATGGCAAGCTGGCTTTCAGCAAACCTGCCGGCGCCAATAGCTTTAGTGAATACGTGAGCGACCCTGCTAAGCCGGTACCTTATACGGAGGATGTACATTTTTCCCGCACCATTAATTACATGACGGACGATCAGCGTTTTGCTGCCCGCCGCCCCGATGTGCTGGTATTTGAAACAGATCCTTTAACCGCAGATGTAACCCTGGCCGGCCCGCTGCTGGCAGACCTGGTAGTAAGCACCACCAGTACAGATGCGGACCTTGTAGTGAAGCTGATCGATGTATTCCCTGATGATTTTAAATACGAAGAATCAGCGGCCAGCGAACATCGCCGGGTGCCCTCTTCCACCTATCCCATGGGCGGTTACCAGATGCTGGTACGTGGAGAAATTATGCGGGGTAAGTTCCGCAACAGCTTTGAAAAACCGGAACCTTTTGAGCCGGGTAAACCTACGCCTGTAAAATTCAGCATGCCGGATGTAGCGCATACTTTTAAGAAGGGCCACAGGATCATGGTGCAGGTGCAAAGCAGCTGGTTCCCGCTGGTAGACCGCAACCCGCAAAAATTCACCAACATTTACACCTGTGATGATAAAGATTTTCAGAAGGCTACCATCCGCATTTATCATGATGCGGAACATGCCTCCAGCGTGCAGCTGCCGGTGGTAAAATGAATAATTAATAATTAATGGAAAAGCGCTGGTGTAGCCAATAGCACCAGCGCTTTTTTTTATGTTATGATCACAAGCCTTGTTTTGCCCAATTGATGATCTCTACATACCCGGTAGGCTGCACATTCAGGTAACCGGAAAAAGGATAATCCAGGATAATGATCAGGTATATCACAATGCCAATAAAAGAACCCAGCAGGGCGGTCATAAAAATATGCAGCTTAAGGTTCTCTATATCCAGCATCATCGCAAACACCATTACAATAAAACCGCCGATCAATAACGGGATCCACATTTCCAGCGGTATGCCGGTACCTGCATCCAGCTGGCGTAAGCTGCGATGGGTAGCCAGCTCATTTAAATGACGGAAGATCTCTGCAGAACGGGTGGTTAATGCCGGTGTTTGCGGATTCATTTGCTCCACTACCCGGAACAGCTCATCAAAGGCTTTTTTACTGCTGGCCGGCGACGGCTCCAAACGGGCCATGGCAGGATATTCATCCTGCACTACTGCTTCCATAAATTGCAGGTACACTTGTTTTATCTTATGGGACTCCAGCGTATCCGGGTAATACTGAATGTCGCGGTACAGGCCTTTGGCCATGCTAAATTCCATATTGGCATGCTGGGCGGCGTCATTAAAGCCATCCCACACCAGAAAGACCACAAAGGCCAGTAAAAGGCTGTATAAGCCGCCGGCACAGGAAAATATATTGCCGGTAACTTCATTGTGCGATTGCAATACGCGCATGCGTATATATTTGCGAAAAAAATAAGTGCTGCCGCCTCCGGTAATGGCAAAGAAAACAATCATGAGTACCAGCAACAATAGCGGTGGAACGCTTAGCAGGGTATAGGACAATTGCATACGATGGTTAGATTAAGAGGGATAAAATAATTAATGATCAAATTGGCTATTTCGAGGGCAGCAAATTACAAAAAAAGGGGTTAGCGGCACTTTTTTTAACAACTGCACGTTATAAGTACTACAGAGCCATACGACCACTACCGCAGGCTTATTCATTATTAATTATCCATTATTCCTTATCTTACTGCCTATATTTTAAAATTATGATCAGAAAATTCCTATTCCTGGGGGCGCTGGGCCTGGTAAGCTTCCAGGGCTTTGCACAAACAACCGCAAAGGCAAAACCTAAACCTAAAATGGCAACAGCCGCACCTGCTGCCTTAAAAACCAAACTGGATTCTGTGAGTTATGCCATTGGACAGGATATTGGCAACAGCCTGAAAGCACAGGGCCTGGATAACCTGAACAGCGCTTTGCTGATGAGGGCTATACAGGACGCCACCAAGAATCAAAAGCCATTATTAACAAAAGAACAATGTGATATGAGTATCAGTGATTATTTACAGAAACTAAAAGGCGAGAAATCTGCCAAGAATAAAGAAGCCGGCGAGCAATTCCTGGCTGCTAATAAAACCAAACCCGGCGTAGTAACCCTGCCCGATGGTTTGCAATACCAGATCCTGAAAGAAGGTACCGGCCCTAAGCCTACGGCTGCAGATAAGGTAAAAACACATTACCACGGCACTTTGATCGACGGTACTGTGTTTGATAGCTCTGTGGAAAGAGGGCAGCCGGTAAGCTTCCCTGTAGGCGGTGTAATCAAAGGCTGGACAGAAGCCCTGCAGCTGATGCCTGTGGGCTCTAAATGGCGCTTGTTCATCCCCGCCGATCTTGCTTATGGCGACCGCCAGGCAGGCCCTAAAATTGGCCCGGGCAGCACGCTGATATTTGATGTAGAGCTGTTGGAGATAGAACAGAATTAATGTGCAGATGTGCAAATATGCAAATGTGCAGATGATGGATCTACATTATCTGCACATTTTATTCAAGGAGTAAAATTGTACGTTTGTATATTGCCTAAATGCAAATGTGCAGATGAGTTGAATAACTTATCTGCACATTTTTATTTTAAGGCATGTATTTGCACATCTGCATATTTAAAAGATCCGCTTCACCCGCTGTTCCAGCAGCATCAGATCTGCCAGTACCATAGCGGTTACGGATTCCAGCACCACGGGTACGCGCAAGGCAATACACAGGTCATGACGGCCTTTTACGCTAAAGCTTTCTACTTCCCCGCTTTTAATATTTAAGGTGTGCTGCTCTTTAGGTGTGCTGCTGGTAGGTTTTACCGCTACGCGGAATACCAGGGGGTTACCATTGGTAATACCGCCTACTACGCCCCCGGCATGGTTGGTGGCCGTTTTGCCGGTAGCATCTAAAATAGGATCGTTATGTTCCAGTCCTTTCATGCGGGCAGCGGCAAAGCCGGCGCCAAACTCAATACCTTTAATAGCCGGTATGGAAAAAGCTGCATGTGCAATGCAGGATTCTACTGAATCAAAAAAGGGTTCACCCAGGCCAATAGGCAGGCCATCCACCACACACTCCACAATACCGCCTACAGAATCTTTGGCGGCAATGGCAGCTTCCAACCCTTCCTCCGGATCAGCATACCCGCCTACTTCTTTTAAAGCAGCTGTTACCGTAATGTTGCTGCCTAAGATCTTTTTAGCAATAACACCGGCCGCTACCAGGTTCAGGGTTAAACGACCGCTGAAATGCCCGCCACCGCGGTAATCTTCAAAGCCGCCGAATTTCTGTGTAGCTACAAAATCGGCATGGCCCGGGCGGGGAAATTCACGCAGCTTTTCATAATCTGCGCTGCGGGTATTATTGTTCTCAAATAAAATGGTAATGGGTGCGCCGGTGGTGCGGTCATTGAATACGCCGGATTTAATGAATGGCAGGTCTTCCTCTTTCCGTGGCGTAGTGCCCCGGGCGCCGCCTTTGCGCCGCTCCAGGTCCGGCAAAAAATCTTCCTGCTGTAAGGGAATACCTGCCGGTACCCCATCAATATTTACGCCCACACTGGCGCCATGCGATTCGCCAAAAACATTTACCCGGAATATTCGTCCAAAACCATTCATTACAATCTGATTTATAAGCGTAAGGAAATTACCTTCCCCTTAATTATTAATTTTTAATTCTTCATTCCTCACAGAGGCGCCGATCTTCTGCAAATGTTCAAAAAATTCAGGATAGGATTTGTTAATCGCTTCTGCGTTTTCAATACTTACCGGCTTATCGGCTGTTAAAGCAGCTACTGCACAGGCCATGGCAATACGGTGATCGTTATGGGAATGTACCTGTGCACCTTTAATACCGGTACCGCCATACACCAGCATATCATCGCCCTGCAGGTCAATACGGATACCCATTTTGCCAAACTCCTGCTGCAGGGTTATACCACGGTCGCTTTCTTTATGCGCTAAACGGCTTACGCCTTTTATTTTCGTAGTGCCCTTACAGTTAGCAGCCAAAGCTACCAGCGGCGGAAACAGGTCCGGGCAATCGGTAGCATCAAATTCAAATGCTTCCAGCTTACCTTTTTCCACTATGATGGTAAAAACGCCCGGCAGCATGTGCGCGCCTGCCTTTTCCAGCGCTTCCAGGATGGCTTTATCTGATTGTGCAGACTGTGTGTTCAGGTGGTGTACTTCCGCCTTACCGGCTACTGCTGCTGCTACCAGCAAAAAGGCAGCGCCGCTCCAATCCCCCTCTACGGTATATTCACCGGCGCGGTAGGTTTGCTTTTTTCCAAAATGAAAAGTTTCAAAGTTGTGCTGCTCCACCTTTACGCCAAACTGCTCCATCAGCTGCAGCGTAAGTGCAATGTAAGGTTTGCTTTTCAGGTCTGTTACGGTAATGGTGGCATCTTCCGCTACTGCGCCAAAGGCCATTAACAGGCCGGTAAGGAACTGTGAGCTGAGTGAGCCATCGATCGTAATATCTTTTGGCTGCAAGGGGCCTTTGATGTGTAAAGGCAGCTTACCCTGGCGGGTGCTGCATTCCACGCCCAGCTGCGGCAGCACGGCTTCAAAGAAATCCATAGGCCGTGTGGTGAGGCTGCCATGCCCTTCAATGGTAATGGCAATATCTGCCAGCGCTGCAATGGGTGTGAACATGCGGATGCCTAAACCGGATTCCCCGCAGTTAATGCTGTCATAAAAAGGTTTTACGCCATTGCTGGTGATCTCTATATCTTCTGCTTCGCGTTTTATTTTAGCGCCCAGGTTTTCGGCTACTTCCAGTGCTGCCAGGCAATCATTGCTTAAGCCGGGGTTATGGATAACCGTTTTCCCCTTACTAAGCAAAGCCGCTGCCACAGCGCGCTGCATAGCGCTTTTTGACGGGTTGGCAGTAACGGTGCCTTTTATTTCACCTGGTGATACGATGACTTGCATATTTTTCCTTTTTGATGGCGGAAGCAACAGCGGCTGCTTCCTGTTTACAGTTCTTGCAACAATTGTTTCAGCTGCTCAATGGGTACCGGTTTTGTTACGGCTTTGCCAAGGGACTCCAGCAGCACAAAGTGGATCACATCTTTTTCGCGTTTTTTATCCAGCTTAAAAATGTCAAATACTTTATCCTTGTTGGAGGTAAGCGTTACCGGCAGCTGGTAGTCGTTCACTAAGCGCATGAGGCGGTTGGTTTCTTCTGCCGGCAGGCCGCTTAACTTTTCCGATATTTTGGCGGCAGCGATCATTCCAATGGCTACTGCTTTGCCATGCGCTATGTTCTCGATCTTTTCCACGGCATGCCCCAGCGTATGGCCAAAGTTAAGGAAGCGGCGGATGCCTGTTTCAAATTCATCTTCCTGCACCACCTTGGTTTTCAGCTCCACGGAACGTTCTACCAGGTGTTCAAGAATATCCACATTACGCTCCAGGGCTTTATCACGGTTCTCTTCCAGGAAGTTGAACAGGTCAGCATCCAGTATGCAGGCATACTTAATGATCTCTGCAAAACCGTTATGCCACTCCTCATCCGGCATGGTGGCCGGCAAAGTATAATCAAACAAAATGAATTGCGGCTGGTTAATAGTGCCCAGCAGGTTCTTGTGGTGGCCATGGCTAATACCATTCTTACCACCCAAAGAAGCATCTACCTGCGCTAACAGCGTAGAGGGCACAAAACCAAACGGAATACCCCGCATGTAAATGCTGGCGGCAAACCCGGTAAGGTCGGTGAGCATTCCCCCGCCAATACCTACCAGCATGGTTTTGCGATCGGCTTCCAGCTCTATGAGCCCGTTCACGATCTGCTGCACTACCTCCATGCTTTTGTTCTCTTCCCCATCGGGTATCACCAGCTTCTTCCAGCCGGGTAACCGCTGTCCATGAAACTGATCTACGTTTTCGTCCATCACCAAAATGGTCCTGGACATATCCACGTAATTACCCAGTTGTGTAAGTTGCTCACCCAGGTAATAGGTGGTAGTGCTTTGCTGGAATTGGTATTTGAGTGTTTTCATATGTTTGAGTTACGCTAAATGCTAAGGGCTGAATGCTGAACGCTTCATCATGTTTTGCTTCATGCTTTAAGCGTCAGGCGTTAAGCATTAAGCATTCTTGTCGTCATTCATTACACGGTTCTGGCGGTTAATGGATTCCAGGTGCACGGCATCAAAGTATTTCAGGATGAAATCTTTGGTAAGGCCCAGCTTATCACCTTTCTTGATGCTGCGGTCCAGGATCTCGTTCCAGCGGTTGGTTTGCAGGATGGTGATGTTGTTCTCTTTCTTGTACATCCCTATTTTCTCTGCTACCTTCATACGGTTACCTAACAGCAGCATGATCTCATCATCTATCTGGTTGATCTGCGCACGCAGCTTTTCCAGGGCGGTATTGAAATCTTTCTGGTCAGTGCGCTCATGACGCCATACAATGCCATCCAGTATTTCAGCCAGTCTTTCCGGTGTTACCTGCTGTTTGGCATCGCTCCATGCGTTATCAGGATCCACGTGTGTTTCCAGCATCAGGCCATCGTAATCCAGGTCCACTGCTTCCTGCGCAATTTCCTGCAGAATATCGCGGCGGCCGCCAATGTGGCTGGGATCACAGATCATGGGCAAACCGGGCATACGGCGTTTCAGCTCAATAGGCAGGTGCCACATGGGTGCGTTACGGTATTCGGTATTGCCATAGCTGGAGAAACCACGGTGTATTAAACCTACTTTGGTAATGCCTGCTTTCTGGATACGTTCCACTGCACCGATCCACAGCTCCAGGTCAGGGTTAATAGGATTTTTGATCAGCACTGTAGTATCCACACCTTTCAGGGCATCAGCTACTTCCTGCACAGAGAAAGGATTTACAGTGGTACGTGCGCCTACCCACAGAATGTCTACCCCGAAATGCAGCGCATCTTCCACCTGCTTACCGGTAGCTACTTCTATAGCAACAGGCATGCCGGTCAGTTCTTTGGCTTTTTGTAACCAGGGCAAACCCTTGGTGCCAATACCTTCAAAAGAACCGGGACGGGTACGCGGCTTCCAGATACCGGCGCGTAATACATCTACCTTACCGGTTTTAGCCAGCGCCAGCGCCGTGGCCAGCGTTTGCTCTTCTGTTTCTGCGCTGCAAGGCCCTGAAATGATCAGCGGCTTTTTGTCAGATGACGGGTCAGCGAATTTCGTTTTTGCTAAGATCTGTTCCATGTGTGTTATTTTTTTGGTCCATGGTCCATAGTCCATGGTCCATAGAAATTTGCGTATGTATGTTTTATAATTAATTTTCAGTTATGCAATGGACCATGGACTATGGACCATCGACTTTCTATTTTAAAATCTTCCTGATCTTATTTGATTTCTGGATCAGCTTATAAAAGGCATCGTAATCTTCTTCTTCCAGCAGCTGTTTCATTTGCTGCAGCTGGTGAATATGCTCATCCAGCACATCCAGCACATTATTACGGTTATGCTTGAAGATAGGTACCCACATATCCGGTGAGCTTTTTGCCAAACGTACGGTTGATTCAAAACCGCCGCTGGCCAGCTCAAAAATGCGCCCCTGCTCTTTTTCCTTCTTTAACACCGTAAGCGCCAAAGCAAAAGAGGTGATGTGGGAGATGTGGGATACATAAGCTGTATGCAGGTCATGCTCCTCAGCATTCATATACACCAGGCGCATTTGTAAAGCGTCTACCAGCGCTTCTATAATTTCCAGCGCATCTTCATCACTGTTCTTTACATCACACAGCACCATGGTGCGGTTAGTGAACAAATTAGGTATGGCTGCTTCCGGCCCGGAATACTCCGTGCCGGCCATGGGATGGGCCGCTACAAAACGACCTCTGTTGGGATGACCGGCAACGAGCTCTAAGATCTTTTTCTTGGTAGATCCCACATCCATGATCACATGTTGTGGCTGTACTTTATCCAGCATGGCGGGCAGCAGCTGCATTAATGCATCAACCGGTATGGCCAGTATAATTAACTGCGCCTGCTGCATAGCTTCATCCAGGGTAGCCGCTGCATCAATAAGCTTTAAGTCCAGCGCTTTTTTTATGTTCTGCTCCTGCTGGTCCACGCCAATTACCCGGCTGGCCATACCTTTCTCCTTCAGGCTAATTGCCAGCGACCCTCCTATTAATCCTACGCCTATTATAGCTACGACCATGTTTTACTTTTTTACTTTTTCTTTGATCCGGTCAATGGCTTCCTGGAACACAGCTTCATCCTTACACAGGCTTACGCGGATATAACCGTTACCGTTACTGCCAAAGATGCCGCCAGGGGTGATAAATACATGCGCTTTTTGCAGTATTTCATCTGTAATGGTATAACCATCTTTTGCGCCGGCCGGGATCTTAGCCCATACAAACAAGCCTACCTGTTTGGTATCAAAAGTGCAGCCCAGCAGCTCCAGCAGCTCAAATACTTTTTTGCGGCGGCCGCGGTAAATGGTGTTCAGCTCATCGTACCAGTCCTGCCCCAGCTCCAGCGCTTTTACAGCAGCCATTTGCACGGGCTGGAACATACCGGAATCCATATTGCTTTTAAAACGCAGCACTTCATTGATCCAGGCAGCCTTACCAACCAGCATGCCTACACGCCAGCCGGCCATGTTGGATGATTTGCTGAGGGAGTTCAGCTCCAGCACTACATCCCTGGCCCCTTCTACCTGCAGCAGGCTTTCCGGTTTATCGTTCAGGATAAAGCTGTACGGGTTATCATGGCAAATAAGAATGTTATGCTTTTTAGCAAATGCTATTAATGCTTTTGCAAAGTTAGTATTGGTTACTGCGCCGGTAGGCATATGGGGGTAGTTCACCCACATCAGCTTTACCTTGCTCAGGTCTTTTTTGGATAAGGCATCCAGGTCGGGCAGCCAGCTGTTTTTTTCTTCCAGGTCATAATCTACCACGGTAGCGCCGCTTAGCTGTACGGCAGAGCGGTAGGTGGGATAACCGGGATTAGGTACCAGGGCTTCATCCCCTTCCTGCAGGTAGGTCATGCAAATATGCATTATACCTTCTTTGGAGCCTATCAGCGGCAGCACTTCCGTATCTGCATCCAGGCTTACACCGTAAAAACGGTTATACCAGTTAGCCATAGCTGCGCGCAGGGCCGGTATACCTTTGTAACCCTGGTAGGCATGGGTGTTGGGCTTTTGCGCATACTCATTCAACGCAGCAATTACAGATGCATGCGGCGGCAGGTCCGGGCTGCCAATGCCCAGGTTAATAACGCTGGCGCCGGCCTTGTTCATCTCATCTATTTCGCGCAGCTTTTTTGAAAAGTAATACTCTTCCGTATGCTGTAATCTTTTGGCTACCTGTATGTTCATAAATTAATGCGTTATTCCTTTTTTATAAACACCTAATACCTTCAGGTGTTCGGTTAATGGCGTAATGTGTTCCAGGCCTTTGTTAAAGAGGTCCAGGCTTTCAAATTCCATATCCGCGTGAAAGTAGTAGGTCCACTCTTTGGCTGGTATAGGAAAAGACTGCAGCTTGGACAGGTTAATGCCGGCATCTGCAATTTTAGTAAGCACTTTGGCCAGGCTTCCCCTGTCATGGGAGGTTTGGAAGTATACCGATGCTTTGTTGGCATCCGGCGCAGGCGCAGTGCCATTGCGGGAAATAGCCAGGAAACGGGTATAGTTATTTTTAGCAGTATGAATGTTGGGAGCAATAATGTCCAGCCCAAACAGGTCGGCAGCCAGCTTACCTGCAATGGCAGCGGTGCTTTTCAGCTTTTTCTGTGCCACGTGTTTTGCGCTGAGGGCAGTATCTTCTGTTTCCACCAGCTTAATGTGCGGGTACTTTTCCAGGAAATCCATGCATTGCAGCAATGCCATCGGGTGGGAATGTACTTCGCGTATATCCTCCAGTGTTTGGCCGGGCAATACCATCAGCTGTTGTTTGATCTGCAGGTATACTTCCCCGTTAATGTGCAGGCCGGAGTTCTTAAGCAGGCTGTAATTCGGTAAAATGCTGCCTGCAATCGAGTTCTCAATGGCCATTACACCGGCATCTACATCGGGTTGTTGCTTTACTTTTCTTACCAGCTCCGCAAAGGAAGCGCAGCACTCTACCGTTGTTTGCTTACCGTAATAACTCTGTGCTGCTATCTGGTGAAAAGATCCTTCAAAACCCTGTATTGCTATATTCATCGCTGTATTATTGCTGTTGTTATGTTGTTTTGTATGTGGCCATAAAAAAAGGGCCCCGGAGGAGCCGGGACCCTTTTTTTGTAACTGGTTTATATTTTTTTAGTTATTACAAAAGAGTCCCGGCCTTCTTCACGTAAAAGAAGTAAAAGAAAAAGTAGTAAAAGTAAAAACCGGAACGACGCTGTAACATTGCTATTATTTTAAATAAGAAAGGGCCCCTTTTTCAGGAGGCCCTTTTGCTAGTTTCTTTTATATTTTGATACTTACAAACGACCTCCTATTTCCGGAACCAGAAATAATAAAAACCATAAAAGTATCCAAAGGTCGCAGTGCGTATCATATTGTATGATTGTTTGCCCGACAAAAATACACCGTGCTTTTTATTATCCAAGCGCCGGCGCTAAAAATTACATTTTATTCAATAAAAGAGAGTAAAAGACAGTTTTCATTCAAAAAAACATCCAGAAAAGGGCATAGTTTAGGAGGAAATGGCTTTTATAAGTATATAAAAGACAGATAGTTGTATTAGCAAATATTTTTTTAATCTAGTCCATGGCCGATGGTCCATAGTCCATTGCCGGGTGCGTGGAAACGGGTAGTAAATGGAAAGGTGGGTTTGCGCTAAAGGCCATGGACTATGGACCATCGACCATGGACCATCGGTCCACAAAAAAAAACCGTCCCGCGGTTAGCGGAACGGCCTTTTTATAGAAACCTTTTTTGCTTACTAATTATTTCATTTTGCTAGTGTCAGCAGCAACTGAATCAACAGCTTGTTTAGCTGAATCAGCAACAGCGTTTACAGCAGAATCAGCAGAAGCAGCAGTAGAATCGATAGACTCAGTTGCAGCGTTTGCAGTAGAATCAGCAGTTTCAGAACCGGTACCGGAACCGCAAGCTGTTACAAATAAACCGAAAGCCAGTGCTAAGAAGCTAATTTTCAGGATGTTTTTCATCGTACAATGATTTTAAGGTTTTGGAAATAATTTCTTCTTTATACCCGGTTGGGAAAAAGGTAACCCATCTTTTAAAAAAATTTTTTTTTGCTACTTTGGGTTACCAAACGCACATAATAGTATTAAATAAGTGAGTGACCATCTAAACATAGCAAGGGACAGAGAATTACTGCAAGGATTGGCCCGTAGTGACGACAAGGCACTGGAAATCATTTATTTGGAGAATTTTCCGGTGATCCTGAGAATGGTGCAGCAGAATAACGGGTCGGACGATGACGCCAAAGATCTTTTCCAGGAGGCAATGATCATATTATATGAAAAGGTACAACAGGGCGATTTTGACCTGTACAGCAAACTAAAAACCTTTTTATATGCCGTATGCCGGCGCCTGTGGCTGAAAAAATTACAGGGTAATACCTGGGTCGGGCTTTCCGACCACATTCAGGAAACCCTGCCGCTGGAAGATACCATGGAGGAGCATGAAAAAAGGGACGAGCAGTTCCGCATCATGCAAAGATCCATGGGCAACCTGGGAGAGCCCTGCAAAACCCTGCTAGCTGATTACTACCTGCATAAACGATCTATGCAGGACATTGCTGAGAAGTTTGGCTATACCAACGCGGAAAACGCCAAAAACCAGAAGTATAAATGCCTCATGCGGCTTAAAAAGCTGTTCTTTGATCAATATAACGATACCAAGTAACCAATTAATACTACCACAATTCTAAAGGAGCGGTGATGAAAGATCAGATACAATTATTACAGGAAATAGAAAGCTACCTGGAAGGACAGCTCAGCGATGCCGAAAGGGCATCTTTTGAAGCTCGCCGCCAGGCCGACCCTGTGCTGAACGCACAGGTAGAGGAGCAGCAGCTATTCCTGCAAACTTTACAACAATACGGCCGCCGCACAGAGCTGCAGCAGCAAATGGACCGTATCCACGAACATATAGCTACGCCCAAACCTGCTAACGTAGTGCCTATACGTAAAAGCACCCCGTACCCACGCAGGCGTACAATCACCAACCTGGCAGCAGCAGCCTGTATAGCGCTGGTAACCTCCCTGAGCACCATTGCCATTATGCAAAGGGCCGCCAAACAAAAAACTACCGCCCAGTATGAGGATGTAAGAAGGGTGCTGAATAATATTCAACGCTCACAGAATGCGCTGATCAATAATATGAACAGCACCAGCAAAAAAGCACCGGCTAACCCGGGCACTTACGGCGGTACCGGTTTTGCCATCTCTACCAACGGGTATATTATTACCAACTACCACGTAGTACAGGGAGCCGATTCATTATACGTACAGAATAACAAAGGCGAGGCTTACAAAGCCACCAGCATTTTTGAAGATATATCCAGTGACCTGGCCATTCTTAAAATAGCAGACAGCACTTTTAAAAGCCAGCCCCTGCCCTACCAGCTGAAACCACAGCCGGTGAACCTGGGTGAAGAAGTATTTACCATGGGTTACCCTCGGGATGAGATTGTGTATGGTAAAGGCTACATCAGCGCACAAACCGGTTTTAACGGAGATACAGTGGCCTACCAGGTATCCATCCCGGTGAACCCCGGTAACAGCGGCGCCCCGCTGATGGATAGCGAAGGCAATATAGTAGGTATTATTACCGGTAAACAAACTACCTCAGACGGAATTGCCTTTGCAGTGAAATCGGCCCACCTGAAACGCATGCTCGATGAAATGCCAAAGGAAAAGCTGCCCCGCCGGGAATGGGCCCGCAAAAGCGCTCACCTGGAAAGCATGAGCCGTATAGACCAGATCAAGAAGCTGGAAGATTTTGTGTATATGGTGAAGGTGTATAATTGATGTGCGGATGTGCAATATGCAGATGATTGAAATGTGCTGATATGCTAATGTGCCGGTGAGATTAAATGACAATTGGCCTTAGATTAAATACAAAGGCTACACTCTTAAAACAGTGTAGCCTTTTTTATTAAAATATTTCTCCCATCATCTGCATATTTGCACATCTGCACATTATTATTTCTTCCATCCCCGGTACTTATCCGTGATCCAGTAGATCAGGTCTTCCTGGCGCATCATACGCATAGCGTCATAGGCGGGGTAATTATCGTGCATGAAGTGCTGCAGGGAATCGCCTTTAAGGCCGGTAACCTGGCTAACCAGCAGCGGTGTATAACGGGAATCGATATACTTTTCTTCCTCTGCCTTTGCATAGATCTCCTTGAACTTTCTTTTTTGTTTTTCCTTGCGGGAATAACGGGTAAAGGGACTAAAAGTAAGCCCAAAGCCCTGCGGGGTATTACCTCCGGCCAAGGGTTTATTTGCTTTATCCAGTATAAACCCATATTGTTCGCGGCGGGCTATGGAATCCAGCTGGTAAGGCGTGTATTTGGCTGTTACCTCCACACTGCGCAGCATCTTGTTCTCTACCTCCAGCTGTATATTCTGGGTAACGGTGGCATTGGCAGATGCTTCTACCACCAAACTATCTGTTCTGTAACCAATAAAAGTAAAAAGGATCAGGTCGTGCGGTTTAACGTTTATGCGGTAAAAGCCTCCCTGGTCTGTAGTAGCTCTTTTGCCGGTGGTTTTGTTGATAATGGAAGCATAGGGTAATACCAGGTTGTTATCCTTATCCGTTAACTGACCGGTAAGGGTGATCTGGGACTGGGCCCGTACCTGCTGCACCGCCAGCAGCATAACACTACAAAGTAATAATGCGCTGAGGTATTTGATTGTATACATATTAATTGGTTTCAGAAAGGTCATATTAAGAGGCAAGTATATGCTAAACAAAGTAAGTAACAAGTTGTTAAAAAAAATAAAAAATCCTCCCGGGTACAGGAGGATTTTTTTGGCCGGGAAATGAATCCCTTAAATAAGGCCGGTATTATCTTAACAGGTCTATTACTTCTTCACGGGTTTTACCCAGCTTCTTCTGCAGGTTGCCTATTAACCGATCTTCCTGGCCTTCTTCATACAGCAGATCATCATCGGTAAGATCTGCATACTGCTGTTTTAAACGGCCTTTAATATCATTCCATGCTCCTTTGATCTGTAACGTATCCATAACATTCTGTTTTATGTGAACAATTAGGTTATTACAGGGAATGAAAATTCAAAGACTATGCCAGCCGTACCTGTATGCGGGTAGTAAAGGTTTGCTCCCCGCCCGGCGGCAGCTGCTGTAAATGCATGCCGTTATTAAAGGTATTGGGGGGAGCGCTGAGGTTCTCTATGGCAATACTGCGGCGGTGAGGCGGTATGTACACCTGCAGAACGGGATAATTGTGATCTGGATAAAAATCAATGGCTATGCGCTGCTGCGGATCAAATAAGGTACATAACGGGCCAGGGTGTGTGAAATGCAGCAGAAAGGAATTATCCAGCTGCACATCTTTCAGCAGCTGAGGCTGCAAATAATCTTTACAGGATAATAATTGACCGGTAGGCACCAGCTGCTCATTAAATTCCACTATTTGTTCCGATGCAAACTGTAGCTCCAATGCATCTACCGGGGTGCCGGTAGTAAAATACGGATGCCAGCCATCCATAATAGGTATGGTCGTGCCTGCATGATTGATGAGCGTTGTGCTAACGGATAAGGTATAGTTAGATTGCAGGCTGTACCGCACCCGGCAGTCATATGCAAAGGGATAACCGGGATCCGTGCCTTTATAGCTATACTGTAGTACCAGGGCGGCTTCCCGCTCATTGGAAATGGTTTCCAATACGGTAAACGCCGCATCATATAGCAAACCATGAATAGCGTGGCCGGAGGGTGCCAGGCGGCTAAGCTGGTAGGCCTGATCCTGCCATTTATATTGCCCGTATGGAATGCGGCAGGCATAAGGGCTGAGCTTTACACCTTTGAAACTTTTGGTAAGCTGTTGCTGCTGCTCATCCAGGCTTTTGTAATTATCTATTATATTCAGGGGCTGCCCCTTATGCGGAATGGTAAAGGCATGCAGGGCGGCGCCCAGGGTAGGTATTATTTCTACCTGGGTATTGTTCGCGGTATCCTGCAGGGCAAAAATCTCAAAACCATTTTGCTGAAAAGTGTGGGTACGAAATGCCATGTAATTCAAAATGTAGCCGAATTTACCCAAACTGGTACATATCTTTATATATTGTTAAAAATTTGCTGAGTCTATGTCCGATACAAAACCTGAAGTTTGGTTACGCGGCCCGGTAGAAGGGGTACCGGCATTATTACAACCCGTAGCACATGCTTTATTACAGGCACAGGAAGAGATACATGTGCTGCTGCAGGACTTCCCTGCTGATAAGCTGTGGGAACGGCCTGCAGGTGTGGCATCCGTAGGTTTTCACCTGCAGCACCTTACCGGTGTGCTGGATCGCCTGTTCACCTACGCCAACGGGCAAACGCTTTCAAAACAACAGCTGCAATACTTGATAGCAGAAGGCGCTGCCAACGAAAATATAACAGCCGCACATTTACTGCATACATTTGATATGCAGGTAACCCACGTGCTTACCATCCTAAAAAATACGGACGAAAAAACTTTAACGGAAGCAAGAACGGTTGGCCGCAGCCAGCTGCCCTCTACCCTGCTGGGCTTAATGTTCCATGCCGCAGAGCATACCATGCGGCATACCGGCCAGCTGCTGGTAACGGTAAGGGTTATACTATCATAAATAAACAGGTTGGCACAGCGCAGGTATTAACATGGCTGCTGTAAGCCCGTTGGTTTGGGCCGCCTGCTGCAGCTGCTGCACCGGGTAATACAAGGGCTCATCAGACAGGTCAAAGGTGCCATAGTGCATGGGAATAAGCCGTGAAGCCTGCAGATCCTTAAAAGCCTGCAAAGCATCTGTAGGGGATTGATGATTTACATGCATGAACCACTCCGGCTCATAAGCACCAATACCTAATAAGGCATAACTGAATGGGCCAAAGGTCTGCGAGGCCAGCTTGTAGTGCCCGTTATACCCACTATCCCCGCCAAAGTAAATACTGGTTTGCTCACTCTTAATTACAAAGCCACCCCATAAACGTTTGTTGGTATCAAATGCGCCCCGCTTAGCCCAATGCCGGGTAGGTACAAAATATACGGCCGGGCTGCTTTCTTTGGTTTGGTATTGCTGGTACCAGCCGGCGGTTTGCATATGTATATTTTGCCCCCATCCTTTTAACAAGGCATCCATATGTAAACCGGTAAGCACCTGTATCTGCGGATTATTGGCGAATACGGTTCCCAAACTTTGTTTATCACAATGGTCCCTGTGATCATGGGACAAAAGCAGGTAATGAATGCCTTTTAACAGCTGCGGATCCAGCGGAAAGGGAGACACCCGTTTGTTGAACAAAATGTTGCCAAAAACAGGATCTGTAAGAAAAACCGTTTTATGTAAACGGATGTAAAACGTGCAGTGCCCCAGCCATACTATGCAGTCCTGCTCATTACTGAGCCAGGAAAGATCGGTGCTGATAGCGGGTTGATAGCGGGTACGTTTCTGCTGCTTAAAGGGATTTTTTTGCAGCTGCCATTTAAGCACCTCCAATAGCGTTGTTATGTAGGGATGCTCTATGTTCCGGAACCTGCCGCGATCATCTACCGGCGTGCCCTGCCAGTTTGGCGAGGGCGGTATTGTATTTAAAAGCGGGGTGCTCAGGTACGGCATGTTATTAAAATTACTGCATTCCCTGCAGCCATTCCGCATAAATTTCCTGGTACTGTGCCTGGCCTGCATCCGGCTCAACGGTTGCAATACATTCCATTCCTTTAAAAGCATTTTCCAGGGAAAAACAACCGGCGCCTACACCGGCTGCACGGGCAGCACCCTGCGCACCATCTGTATTATACAGCTCTATTACTACGTTCAATGTGTTGGCAAATACCTGGCGGAACAAGGGGCTCAGAAACATATTGGCATGACCTGCCCTTACCCGTTTAATGTTCATTTGCATCTGCGTCATAATATCCACCCCGTAACGCAGCGCAAACACAATACCTTCCTGTGCGGCACGCAGCAGGTGCTCTTTATGGTGAATATTAAACTGCAGGTTCTTAACAGAGGCGCCGCCATCAGCATTGGCCAGGATACGTTCTGCACCATTACCAAAAGGATAAATGCGCAGCCCGTCTGCACCTGCGGGTGCTTTGCCTGCCAGGATATTCATTTCGTTATACGGCAGGCTGCCGGTCATGCTTCTGAGCCAGCTGTTTAAAATGCCGGTACCGTTCAGGCACATGAGCACACCATTACGTATATCCGTCTCCGTATTATTCACATGCACAAAAGTATTTACACGGCTTTGCTCATCATACGAGATCTGGTCATGCACGGCGTACACTACACCGGATGTACCAGCCGTGGTGGCTGCTTCCCCGGGGTTTAACACATTCAGGGAAAATGCATTGTTGGGCTGATCGCCGGCACGGTAAGTAACAGGTATACCTGGGGCCAGGCCCAGTAATTTGGCCGCTGCTTCCGTAAGCTTGCCCTGCAAGCCAAACGTGGGTACAATGTTGGATAGCAGGGAGCGGTCTATTTTATAATAATCCAGCAGTGACTGTGCTACACCATTCCCGGCAAAATCCCAGAAAATACCTTCTGAAAGGCCGGATACCGTAGTACAGGCTTCACCGGTAAGGCGCATGGCTATAAAATCGCCCGGCAGCATGATCTTGTGAATGCGTTCATACAGCTTGGGCTCATTTTCCTGTACCCAGCGCAGCTTAGAGGCTGTGAAGTTGCCGGGTGAGTTCAGCAAATGTTCCAGGCAATACTCCTGCCCCAGCTGTGCAAATGCTTTGTTACCGATATTCACCGCGCGGCTGTCGCACCAGATAATGGAAGGGCGCAGTACCTGCTGGTCTTTATCCACACATACCAAACCATGCATCTGGTAAGCAATACCAATACCGGCTACAGTATGGCCATCAAACGGCTGCTGCTTTTTCAGCAAATGGGTAGCATGCTGCACCTCCTGCCACCAGCGTTCAGGATCCTGCTCTGCCCAACCGGCCTGCGGCGCCTGCATGGGCATTTCCTGCGCCGGGCTGGTGGCGGTAGCTACACAAACACCGCTGTCAGCATCCAGTAAAGCGGCTTTTACAGAAGAGGAACCTATATCGTAACCAAGTAAATACATGCTTGAAAATTAAGAAGTATTAAGAAAGAAGTAGGATGTATGAAACAGCGCAGCGGCCAGATCTTACATCCTACTTGCTAATATCAGTTTATAATAACTATTACCAGAATACGGTGTATAAGGCGGCCAGGATACCACATACCAGGATAGCGCCTACAGCAAATGTACCGGATGTTTTAAACATGGAACCATCTACCTCCAGGCCTTTCGGGTTGTTCTTGCTCTTAGGATCCAGTAAGGTCATAACCACCATAATGGCCACGATCACTACAAAGATCCAGCCCATACGGTCCAGGAAAGGCATTGCCGGCATGCTGAATTTAATAACGATAGACAAGGGGATGGACAACAGCGCACCGGTTAATGCGGCGGCTGAAGTAGTGCGCTTCCAGAAGAAGCCCAGTATGAAGATGGCAAACACACCCGGTGAAATGAACCCGGTATATTCCTGGATGTACTGGAAGCCCTGATCCAGGTTGCTGAGCTGCGGCGCTACTATCACACCAATAATGCAGGATACGATAATGGCTATACGCCCTACATTCACCAGCTGCTGCTCCGTTGCATCTTTCTTGAAATAATGACGGTAAATATCCAGCGTAAAAATGGTGCTGATACTATTGGCCTTGCCAGCCAGGGAAGCTACGATGGCAGCGGTTAAGGCGGCAAATGACAATCCTTTTAAACCTACCGGCAGTAAATTCAATAATACAGGATAGGCATGGTCCGGTTTAATAACACCGGCAGCATCGGTCATTTCTGACTGGAACACACCGTTCTTATACAACACGTAAGCTGCAATACCGGGCAGCACTACGATCACAGGCATTAACAGTTTCAGGAAAGCGGCAAACAGGATGCCTCCGCGGGCAGTTTTAAGATCAGCCCCTAATGCACGCTGTGTAATGTATTGGTTACAGCCCCAGTAGTTCAGGTTCACGATCCACATACCACCGATCAATACGGCAATACCGGGCAATTCATTATAGTGCGGGTTGGATTTGTCGAAGATCATGTGAAAATGTTCCGGCGCCAGCTTACGCAGCATGCCTACACCTGCCATTACCCCATCGCCGCCAAAATGGTTAGCTACCAGGTTCAGCGCCAGGTAAGTAGTGGCCAGGCCTCCCAGGATCAGGAAAAATACCTGGATCACATCTGTATACCCGATCACCTTCATACCACCCAGTGTAATGAACACGGCAAAAATGGCGAGGCCCCAAACGCAGGTGGTGAAGCTGAAACCGGAAATGGTTTGTACTGCCAATGCGCCCAGGTACAGGATGGATGTAAGGTTCACGAAAATGTACAGCAACAGCCAGAACACCGCCATTACGGTAGCCACCCGGTTATCATACCGCTGGGAAAGGAATTGCGGCATGGTGTAGATCTTATTTTTAAGATACACCGGTATAAAAAAGATGGCAACGATCACCAGCGTGGCGGCGGCCATCCATTCATATGTAGATATTGCCAGGCCCATGGCAAAACCGGAGCCGGACATACCAATAAATTGTTCTGCGGAAATATTAGACGCGATCAATGATGCACCAATGGCCCACCAGGTAAGCGATCCCTCTGCAAGGAAAAAATCTTTTGTATCAGCGGTGCTCTTCTTTTTCTTTCTATAAATGTAGAATCCATAACCGGCTACGATAAAAAAGTACACCAGGAACACGGCGTAATCAAGGAACTGTAAACTCTTTTGCATAAATGGTTTAACGTGGTAATTGAATAATTCTTATCCATATACCGGGTTGGTGATCGATAAAAAAGCGGATGAATATAGGAAAGAAAGCTGAAAGTGCAAAGCATAAAGCTGAAAGCTTCCAAATTGATACGTATTGCCTGAATGCTGAGATGATTTGAGTACCCTACACTTCCTCCAACATCATTTTCGCCAGCTGCTGCGCTACCTCGCTGCCAATAGCTACACCCATCCCACCCATGCGTACGCCCAGGAAAACGCGGCTGCTAAAGGGTTTAAGCAGGGGTTGCTTGCTGGCGCCAAAGGCCATAATACCCGTCCAGCGGCCGGCTATTGTAAAGGAGCGGCCCGGGAGGATAATGGTGCGCAGCTTTTCCTCCAGCACCTGTTGTATACGATCATTCAGCTCAAGAACCGTAGTAGTTTCCCCGGTAAAGTCCAGGTTGCGGCCGCCGCCGAATAACACCCGGCCTTCCAGCTCGCGGAAATAAAAATAGCCTTCGTCCATATGAAAAATGCCTTTAAAGGGCAGGCCGGGAACCGGGTCGGTAATAAGCACCTGCCCACGGCCTGGCTGCAGATCCAGCTGGGGCAGCAGGGCCCGGGTAAAGGCATTGGTGCAAATGGCCAGCTTGCCGGTATGGAATACAATCTCTTCCTGCGGGTTGGTTTGCTGCGTTATAACGTGAACGCCTGTGGGTATTTCCTCCATACGCACCGCGGTGCAGCCGGTCTTTATCTCTACCCCTCTGGCAATAGCCAGGTCTATAAGGGCGCGCATCATATGGCCGGTATGCAGCTCTCCCTCATAATTATTTTGTACCAATGCCTGTGTAAAGCTGCCATCAAATCCAAAGGAGGCTATTTTTTCATTTACCAGGGTAAAGGCATTACCGCCTAATACGGGCTGCAGCAGGGCATTTACCGCATCCAGCTGTTCCAGCGCCGGTAATTCACGGGTGCTGATCAATTCATAGCTGCCCTGCTCCCGGTAATGAATATGCTCATCGCCCAGGCGCAGGCGCAGCATTTGCAGGCCTTTGCGGCGCATGGCTACCAGGGCAGTAACCTCCGCAGGGGAAAGGGTTTTCAGATCGGCTAATATTTCCGTGAGGCTGCCTATGCAGGCAAAACCGGCATTCTTAGTACTGGCGCCGGTGGGCAGCAATGCCCGTTCCAGCACCAGCACACGGGCCTGCGGCTGCTGCTCCTTAATGCTGATAGCAGTTGACAGGCCCACTATACCGCTGCCTAATATAATGTAGTGATAGTGGAGAAGGCTTTGTTTTTCCCAGTAGCTTAACATAAAAAAAAGTCCATGGTCCATTGCCGATGGTCCATTGCCTACTACGTAATGCTGTTATTTACGCAAAATGCTATGGACTATGGACTATGGACAAATTTAAGGTATCAGCACCACCTTACCATTAATATGATGGGTTTCCAGCGCCTGGTGGGCTTTGGCTACTTCGCGCAGGGGAAAGCTGGCATCTACCTTTATCTGCAGCTTACCGCTGGCCATGAGGGCGGCTACCTGCTCCATACGCTCACCGCTGGGCCGTACGCTCATCCATACTACCCGCACGCCTTTTTCTTTGGCTTTGGCCAGCACTGCCGGATCATTTTTAAACATGGAGGGTAATGATACCATTATACCGCCGGGTTTAAGCACATCCAGGGAACGCAGGGCGGTTTCCCCGCCCATGGCATCCAGCACCACATCAACAGGCGCTATGTTCTTTTCAAAGTGCTGATCGTGGTAGTCAATGCTTTCATTTACACCCAGCTCTTTCAGGTAAGCATGATTTTGTGCGGAGGCGGTACCAATGATATATGTTTCCGTATTACGCGCCAGCTGCACAGCTATATGCCCTACCCCGCCTGCTGCTGCATGTATGAGGATGCGCTGGCCGGGCTGCAGCTGCGCATGATCATACAGGGCTTCCCAGGCGGTGAGTGTTGCCAGCGGTGCCGCCCCCGCTACATCATCTGTAATATTATCGGGCACGCGGGCAAACTCCTGCTCCTCTACTATGGCAAATTGTGCATAGGCATTTGCAGGGTTGGGGAAGTGGCTGAGGCCAAACACCCGGTCGCCGGGGATGAACTTATGTGCACCCTGGCCGGCATCCACGATCTGGCCGGCAATATCCCAGCCCAGTATGGCGGGGAGTGTAAAGTATTGTGCCTGTCCTTTGCCGGCGCGTGTTTTATAATCTACAGGGTTAATACCGGCGGCTTTTACTTTTACCAGCAGCTGGCCTGCAGCCGGCCGTGGTATGGGGATCTCTGTTATTTCAAAAGTGTTGGCATCGCCAAATTGTGGTAAGGTAGCTGCTTGCATGATTCCGTTTTTTGTGCTTAACGCAGAAGGCTGAATGCTCAAAGCTGCCTTCGTTATGTGTTAAGCGTGTGCTTTAATTTATCGCTCAATTACTTTGCCATTTTGCAAATAACGCACATTAGCGCAAGTTACGTATACCGCTGAGCATAAAGCTAAAAGCAGAAAGCACAAAGCAGTGAATAAACCCAGCGCTTTGTGCTTTCTGCTTTATGCCTTCAGCCTTTTACACCAGGTACCCGAACAGGTTATCGTCTTCGTTCAGTGCGGTATAATGCAGGTTATACTTGCGGAAGTTGGCTATCAGCGTATCATAATCCTCACGGTTCTTCAGCTCTATGCCAACCAGCGCGGGGCCGGTTTCCTTATTATGTTTCTGTATAAATTCAAAGCGGGTGATATCGTCATTAGGGCCCAGTATGTTGTTCAGAAAATCCCTGAGCGCGCCGGGCCTTTGGGCAAAACGTACAATAAAGTAATGTTTCAGCCCTTCGTACAGGAGGGAACGTTCTTTTATTTCCTGCATGCGGTCAATATCATTATTGCTGCCGCTTACAATACATACTACGCGTTTGCCTTTTATTTCAGCGGCAAAATCATCCAGCACGGCCATGGATAAGGCGCCGGCCGGTTCTACCACAATAGCGTCCTCATTATACAGCTGCAGGATGGTGGAGCATACTTTACCTTCTGCCACCAGGTGCATTTTATCCAGTACATCTTTGCAGATCTCAAAAGGCAGGTTACCTACTCTTTTTACGGCAGCGCCATCTACAAAGCGGTCAATTTCGGTGAGGGTAACAGGGGCACCGTTCTCCAGCGCGCGTAACATGGATGGTGCGCCTTTGGGCTCTACCCCTACAATGGTTGTTTTAGGACTGTATGTTTTAAAATAAGTGCCTACCCCGGCTGCCAGCCCGCCGCCGCCAATGGGTACAAACAGGTAATCTACCTGCGGCTGATCTTCCAGGATCTCCACGGCTACGGTGCCCTGCCCTTCAATGATCAGTGGATCATCAAAAGGAGGTATGAACGTCATGCCATGTAATCTGGTAAAGGCCTGCGCTTCAAATGCGCAATCATCAAACGTATCGCCTACCAGCTGAATGCGGATGTGATCACCGCCGAACATTTTCACCTGGTTCACCTTTTGTTTGGGTGTGATGATGGGCATAAATACTACACCCTGGATGCCTAATAATTTACAGGAGTAAGCAAAGCCCTGTGCGTGGTTGCCGGCACTGGCGCAGGTTACGCCATTAGCCAGCTGCTCAGGATTTAAACTGCTGATGAGGTTATAAGCGCCCCTCAGCTTGTAGGAGCGCACGATCTGCATGTCCTCCCGCTTCAGGTATACCTCACAGCCATAACGCCGGGATAAAGTGGCGCTATAGGTAAGCGGTGTGCGTTTCACCACAGCCGCCAATCGTTCTGAAGCACTCAGAATGTTTAATGGTTGGACAGATACTTCAGACATGTTGTAACTCACTTTTAGCATTACGAATTATTAATTACGAACTACGAATTAAAATGCAGCGATTGGATCATCCGCCTAAATCAATCCGTAATTCGTAATTAATAATTCGTAATTGAATATTAGGCGTTGTTCGGACGCAGCTTACGAACCGCTGCACCGGCCTGCCACATTTCACTTTCACGCAGCTCTTTCAGCTCTTCGTTCAGCTTCTCGCGGTAGTCCGGAGTGCTGTTGGAAGCGATAGAACGGGCGGCTTCTTTACCGGCTGCTACGCTGGCATACAGCTCTTCAAACACCGGCTGGGTAGCTGCTTTGAACTTCTTCCACCAATCCAGCGCACCGCGTTGGGCAGTAGTAGAGCAGTTAGCATACATCCAGTCCATACCATTCTCTGCTACCAGCGGCATCAGGGATTGGGTGAGCTCTTCTACGGTTTCGTTGAAAGCTTCTGAAGGAGAGTGGCCGTTTTTGCGCAGCACTTCATACTGGGCGGCAAAAATACCCTGGATACAACCCATCAGCGTACCGCGTTCGCCGGTAAGATCGCTATATACTTCTTTCTTAAAATCTGTCTGGAACAGGTAGCCGGAGCCTACGCCGATACCCAGCGCAATAACGCGATCGCGTGCTTTGCCGGTGGCGTCCTGGAAAATAGCGAAGCTGGAGTTCAGCCCCTGGCCTGCCAGGAACAGCCTGCGCAGGGAGGTACCGGAACCTTTAGGCGCTACCAGTATCACATCCACATCTGCAGGGGGAATGATGTTGGTTTGCTCTTTGTAGGTGATGCCAAAACCATGGGAAAAATACAATGCCTTACCGGGGGTGAGGTATTGCTTTAATGTAGGCCACAGGGTGATCTGGCCGGCATCAGACAGCAGGAACTGGATGATGGTGCCTTTTTGTGCGGCTTCTTCGATCTCGAACAGCGTTTTACCGGGTACCCAGCCATCAGCAACGGCTTTATCCCAGGTTTTAGAATCTTTACGCTGACCAATGATCACATTAAAACCATTGTCTTTAAGGTTCAATGCCTGGCCGGGGCCCTGCACGCCGTAACCGATAATAGCGATCGTTTCATTTTTCAGAACTTCTCTCGCTTTTTCCATGGGGAATTCTTCTCTGGTTACTACGTCTTCCAGTACCCCGCCAAAATTGATGGTTGCCATTGTTATTTCCGATTTTAGATTTTAGATTTAATTAATGATGCAGTGTGATTTTAAATGTTGGTTTTAAAGCTATCTGCCTCTTTACGGGCCAGCTCTTTCAGGTGATCGTGGAAACGGCGGCTCCATTTTACAATGGCTACCCGGCCGCTTTTGGAATACTCGATCAGCCCATAAGGTTCCAGCTTCTTAAGCATATCTATCAGCTCCTGTTGATGCCCTGTTTTTTCTATCACAAAATACTCTTCGGTGATAGTGAGGATACGGGCGTGGTTATCGCGTATCAGCTGCTCAATATTACCATTTTGCAGTGATTTGGTAGATATTTTATATAAGGCCAGCTCCTGGTACACCACTTCATCCTCTTCATGTACAAAGGCACGGTGTATCTCTATGAGCTTTTCTATCTGGCCCACTACCTTGTCCAGCTTTTCGCGTTCAGACAGTACGGTGATGATGAACTTATATACACCGGGTATTTCCGTTTCAGCCGTGGTAAGGCTGGTGATGTTGATGCCGCGGCGGGTGAAGATAACGGTGATACGGTTAGTGATACCGATACGATCCTCCGTATATACCGTTACTGTATATTCTTTTTGCATGATTGTCTTAAATGTATTGGTGAAAAAGTGATGGATGAACCGGTACTACTCCAGGCGGATATCTGCAATAGATGCGCCGGAAGGTACCATCGGGAATACATTGTCTTCCTGTTCCACCACTACTTCCAGCAGGTAAGCACCTTTATGGTTCAACATTTCATCAATGGCTGCACTGATATCGGCACGCTCTGTTACCTTTCTGCCGGGAATGTAAAACCCTTTGGCTATCTGCACAAAATCAGGGTTGATCATTTCCGTGGAAGAATAGCGCTTATCAAAGAACAGCTGCTGCCACTGGCGTACCATGCCCAGGAAGTTGTTGTTCAGGATCACGATCTTCACGCCTATTTCCGACTGGTAAATAGTGCCCAGCTCCTGTAAGGTCATCTGGAAACAACCATCGCCGATAATAGCTACCACCTCTTTTTCCGGTGCGCCCATTTTGGCGCCCATAGAGGCCGGCAGGGCAAAACCCATGGTACCCATACCACCGGAGGTGATGTTGGTATTAGGATCTTTAAAGCCGTAGTAACGGGAAGCCACCATCTGGTGCTGCCCTACATCTGTTACCAGTACGGCATGGCCGCCGGTTTTTTCAGAGATCAGGCGAATTACTTCCGCCATTTTCAGCTGCCCTTCTGTGGGATATAATTCTTTCCTGGTTACTTTTTCTTCTTCCTTTTTATCTGCTTCGCGGAAGCTTTGCAGCCACTCATCGTGCTTTTGTGCCTTTACTTTCGGCAGCAGGGCGGTTAATGCGGCCTTTGCATCGGCATGCACAGCTACATCTGCTTTAATGATCTTGTTGATCTCTGCGGCATCAATTTCTATGTGCAGCACTTTGGCCTGTGTGGCATAACTATTAACGTCCCCGGTTATACGGTCATCAAAGCGCATACCTACGGCTATCAGTACATCACACTCATTGGTGTTAATGTTAGGGCCATAGTTACCGTGCATACCCAGGTAACCTACATACAGCGGATGATCTACCGGTACGGCAGAAAGGCCCAGTAATGTAGATGCAATGGGGATCTGCGCTTTTTCTGCCAGGGCGATGAGCTCTTTTTCCGCGTTGGCAATTAACACGCCATGCCCGCACAGGATGTAAGGGCGCTTAGCGCTGTTAATGAGTGCGGCGGCTTCCTCTACCTGCTCCGGCTGTAATTCAGGTACGGGGCGGTAGCTGCGGATGTAATCGCATTTCTTATACTGGAAATCGAATTTGGCAAATTGTGCATTTTTGGTAATATCTACCAGCACCGGGCCGGGACGGCCATTGGCGGCTATATAAAATGCTTTTGCAATGGCGCCGGGAATATCTTCTGCGCGTGTTACCTGGATGTTCCATTTTGTGATAGGCATGGTAATACCTATTACATCGGTTTCCTGGAAAGCGTCGGTACCCAGTAAGGAGGCTCCTACCTGGCCGGTAATACATACCATGGGGGTAGAATCCATATGTGCATCTGCAAGGCCGGTGACCAGATTGGTTGCGCCTGGTCCTGAAGTGGCAAACACCACACCTACTTTACCTGATGTACGCGCAAACCCCTGCGCAGCATGGGTAGCGCCCTGTTCGTGCCGGACCAGTATATGATGTACCTGGTCCTGGAAATCGTACAGCGCATCATAGATAGGCATGATAGCACCTCCAGGATAACCGAAAATGGTTTCCACTCCTTCTGCAATAAGGGAGCGGATCACCGCTTCTGCACCGGTAATGTTCAGTGCAGGCGCTGGTGAGGCTGTAACCCGTTTATCAGACGGTTCAGTCTTCATCGGTAACACATCCTTCTGTTGCATTTTTTACAAGTTTTGCGTATTTAAATAATATCCCATTAGTGGCCTTTAAAGCGGGTTGTTTCCACTGGGCCCTGCGGGCTGCCAGCTCTTCATCGCTTACCTCAACATGTATCTTGTTGCTAACGGCGTCTATTTCTATTATATCATCGTCTTTTACCAGGGCTATGGTGCCGCCTTCAAAGGCTTCGGGCGTAATGTGCCCTACCACAAAGCCGTGGGTGCCGCCGGAGAAGCGGCCATCGGTGATCAGCGCCACGCTTTTACCCAAACCGGTGCCCATAATGGCGGAGGTGGGTTTCAGCATTTCCGGCATACCGGGTGCGCCTTTGGGGCCTACCTGGCGTATCACTACCACATCGCCTGACTTTACACGTCCGCTCTGGATACCGGCTATCAGCTCAAACTCACCATCAAATACACGGGCCGGGCCGCGGAAACGTTCGCCTTCCTTACCGGTGATCTTGGCTACGGAGCCTTGCTCCGCCAGGTTACCATACAGGATCTGTATGTGGCCGGTGGCTTTCAGCGGTTTATCCAGCGGGAAAATGATGTGCTGTTTTTCAAAGTCAATATCCGGTACGCTTTCCAGGTTCTCTGCAATTGTTTTACCGGTTACGGTAAGGCAATGTCCGTGCAGGCGTCCCTGTTTTAACAGGTATTTCATTACCAATGGTACACCGCCAATGTTGTGCAGGTCTTCCATCATGTATTTACCGCTGGGTTTCAGATCTGCTATCAGCGGCGTTCTATCGCTGATGGCCTGGAAATCCTGCAGGGTAATAATGATGCCTACGGAGCGGGCAATGGCTATCAGGTGCAGCACTGCGTTAGTGCTGCCGCCCAGCGCTATGATAACGGTGATGGCATTTTCAAATGCTTCACGCGTCATAATATCGCGGGGTTTAATATCCTGTTCCAGCAATAAACGTATATACTTGCCAGCTGCTAAACACTCCTCATGCTTTTCCTTGCTAAGCGCAGGATTGGAGGAGCTGTAAGGCAGGCTCATACCCAGGGCTTCTGCTGCGCTGGACATGGTGTTAGCGGTATACATACCACCACAGGCGCCGGCACCCGGGCAGGAATTTTTTACAATGCCTTTAAAGTCCGCTTCATCCAGCTGGCCGGCCATTTTCTGGCCCAGGGCTTCAAAAGCGGATATAATGTTCAGGTCCTGGCCTTTGTATTTACCGGGGGCAATAGTACCGCCGTACACCATAATGGCCGGGCGGTTCAAACGGCCCATGGCCATCAGTGAGCCGGGCATGTTCTTATCACAGCCGGGTACAGTGATCAGCGCATCATAATACTGCGCGCCGCAAACGGTTTCAATGGAATCTGCTATCAGATCGCGGCTTACCAGCGAGTAGCGCATACCTTCTGTACCATTGCTGATACCATCGCTTACGCCTATCGTATGAAAAGTAAGGCCTACCAGGTTCTGCGCCCATACGCCCTGCTTTACTTCCTTTGCCAGGTCGTTCAGGTGCATGTTACAGGTATTCCCATCATATCCCATGCTTACCACACCTACCTGCGCTTTTTTCAGATCTTCCTCTGTTAAGCCTATCCCGTACAGCATGGCTTGTGCGGCCGGTTGCGTAGGGTCTTGCGTGATCGTTTTACTATATTTATTCAGTTCCATTGCCGTTGAATTACCAAGTTTCCAGTTTTACAAGAGAAAATAAGCCCCGTATCCCGCTCCAGAGCGGAACTTAAGAGGCTACAAAATAGTTAGTATTCGTGGGAGGCGCCAAACCAACAATTACAGGTTAGCCGGTCTTCAAATCTGTGGTTTTATGGCTCAAACCCTTTACTGTAGTGAAAATCGTATAGGCGAAATTCCGGATTCCAAAGAAATACCGGGATGTGGATTACGGGAATCCACATCCCGGATCCGGTATATTATTACGCTACTTTAGCTTCGCGTTTGAATTCTTTTTCCAGCACACGGGCTTTGTAGGCCTGCTGTAACACTTTACCCAGTGATTCGGAGAAGGGTTTGGAGAAGGATTGCCCGTCCAGGGAATCCCAGCCAATAACTTCTGCTGCGGTACCGCAATAGAACACGCTTTCGGCCTGTTTCAGCTCGTCCAGGGTGAATAATTTTTCTTCCAGGGGAATACCCAGCTCATGGCACAGCTCAATCACTGTGGCGCGGGTAATGCCGGGCAGAATGTGGCCTTTGGGAGGTGTATAGAGCTTTCCGTTCTTTTCAAAGAAGATATTAGCGCCGGGGCCTTCTGCTACGTTACCATTCATATCCAGCAGCAATGCTTCGTCATAACCTTTTTCCTTGGCTTCCTGAGAGGCCAGGATGGAGTTGATATATAAACCGGCTGATTTGGATTCGATCTGGAAGGCTTTAGGGTTGGGGCGTTGGTAGGAGGATGTCATTACGCGCAGCAGCTTTTCGCCCAGGTACGCTCCCCACTCCCACGCACATATGAGAATATGTGATTCGCTGGCGGCTTTCAGGGTCATGTTCGGCGGACAGAACACCAGCGGGCGGATATAAGCTTCCTCCATGTTGTTTAATTCCAGCACTTTGTAACAGGCCTTGATCAGCTCTTCGTTGTTGTACTTGTAAGGAATGTGTATCAGCTCACAGGAACGCTTGAACCGGTCAAAGTGTTCTTCGGCTTTGAATATTTTCACTTCCCCCTTTTCTGTTTTGTAGGCGCGGATGCCTTCAAAAACTGCATAACCGTAGTGCAGGGACTGACCATACAGGTCTATTTTAGCCTCAGCGGCTTTTGCGTACTCACCGTCAAAGTAAAGAATGGTGTTCTCGTTGTAGTAGCTGTACATATGATTTTGGATTATACTTCCTGATTGATTGTTGTTTTACTGTTCTATTTGTTCGGGCAAAAAAAAAGCCTTCCTCTTTGCGGAGGAAGGCGATCTATATCTTAGTAGTGATTATACACGTCAACCTATCCTCCATACTGGTGGCTTATAATGACAACGACAATCACGACCAGCGTAATAGCCCAGTTGAGCTGCGGTACGATGTGATTGAGTTTATTATTGTCTTTATTTACCCACATGGAGGGACACATTTATTTTACTGTGACTACAAATGTATTAGAGTACGCACGAAAAAACAATATCAGCTAAAAATTTTGATGTTTCGCAACTACGGGGCCTGTTTTTGAAGATATTGAAATTTTTACTTCGCTCTTTAGATGATTTCTATCAAAATACTAGGAATATTATATATCGTTCCTTGCTTTTCCAAGGCAGGTACTGATAATTTCCTGTAAAACGGCCTCTTTTTCCAGTAAGCGTTCCAGTAAGGTAAGCTGGTTAATGGCCCGGTTATAGTTATGCTGCGGGTATTTGACAGGGTAATACACATCCCCGTTCAGATAATCCGTTAAAAAGCGGAGGCCCTGCATATAGATCATAAAGGGGCCTGCGTAGAACAGGTGCTCCTTCTCTACATCTGTGAGCACACCGCCTATTTCTGATAAATAACCATCCATTAAGGCATGATAATACTCCTGGCGGATGCGGATGCGGCTGATATCCGGCTCCTCTTCAGATACGGGGCATACGTAGGTGCGCACCATATCGCCCAGGTCAGAAATGATCTTGCCGGGCATCAGGGTATCCAGATCGCACACGCACAGTCCTTTGTAGGTGCCCTTTTGCAGCAATACATTATTGATCTTGGTATCGTGGTGCATGAGACGGTCCGGGAACTGCGGGTTGCCGGTTAAACGCTCGTAGGTAGCGGCAATATCCTTATGCTGCAGAAAGGCCTTTATAAGGTCCGCTGCGGCTGCTTTACGCTCTGCACCTGCATTTTGCACGGCTTCTTCAAAAGCGTTGTAGCGTAAGGTTAAGTTATGGAAGTTGGGGATGGTAGCCTTAAAACCCTGCATATCAATACCATCCAGGTAACGGGCCAGGCGGCCGAACTGCTGTGCTGCCTGGAAGGCCTGGGCCGGATCATCGGCCTGATCCACCGTCAGGGAGCCGTCAATAAAGGGTATTACGCGCCAGTATTCATCATTGAACACAAACAGGTCCTTACCATCCACTGTGGGCACCGGTGTTATAAACAGGTAATCCGGGTGGTACAGGGACAGGTAGTCGGCGGCCATGCGCTGGTTAAGCGCTATGGCCGCCGGTTCCTTAAATACGGCTGTATTAATACGTTGCAGTATCAGGTGGCTTTCGTTCCGGGTTTGCACCAGGAAGGTATTGTTAATATGACCGCTGCCAAATTTTTTGATCTCTGTTTCAGCGCTGTCTATATTAAAGGCCTGCAGGATACTGCTATGCGGTTTTATTTCCATAAGTTATTGGGATATTCTCCTTGAGCTACCAGTGCATTCAGGCTTTCCTGTACGCCGGGAGCATCTTCTTTATAGGTTACGCCAAACCATTTAGAGCTGGTAGGAATAACATTTACCACGCCCAGCTTGTTCTGGATAAAGTGATCCACTACAATGGGAATGAAGAACTCTGACTTAGGATTGCTGATGTTCTTATCCAGGAAGGCTTTGAACTGTTTTTCACTCAGGTCAAATACGGAGGGATGGAAGCCCCAGAAGTTCATGGATACCGGGGTATCAGGAGACAGCGGGTGTTTGGAGCCATCTGCTTCTTCATACACGATCTGGCCGCCTTCGGGATAGATCTTGGTACGTTCGTTGATGGCCGACAGGTTGCCATTAGCATCTGCCGCGCATACGCCACGGGATACGGATCCATGCTCACTCACGGTTTTACCCAGCTCATACCCTACTACTGCATAAGTATCTGCTGCGCATTTGTTATTTAAGAAGTCGGCTGCTTTCTGGAAAGCATCGCGGCCGTAGAAATCATCTGCATTAATTACGGCAAAAGGCTCGTTAATGGCGTTCTTGGCGCATAATACGGCATGTGCGGTACCCCAGGGTTTAGCACGGTCTGCCGGTACTTCATGGCCCTGCGTAAAGGCATTCATTTCCTGGAACACGTAATCAGTAGCTACCTTGCCTTTCAGCTTGGGCTCAAAAATGTCTTTGAAATCTTTTTCAAAGTCTTTACGAATGATAAATACGATCTTACCAAAACCAGCGCGGATGGCGTCAAAAATAGAATAGTCCACGATGGTTTCACCGCTGGGACCAAACTGCTGGATCTGTTTTAAACTACCGTACCGGCTTGCCATGCCTGCTGCCAGAATCAATAAAGTAGGTTTCATTTTCTACTGATTAGTTTTTAATTTTCAAATCTTGAACCATAAATATCAGCGTTAAATTTAGTCATTAAAAGTATTTTACGCGTTCTTTTTTAGCTCAAAGCGGAAAGCAGAAAGCAAAAAACAGCAGGCGCAAAGCTGAAAGCGGAAAGCAAAAAGCTACCTGCGTTGGGGTTGGGCTTTATACTTTATGCTTATATGAACAAATGGTAAATTTTAGCGGAAAACCGAAAGCGCAAAGCAGAAAGCTGACTGCGTTGGGCCGGGACCTTGGAGGATGTATATAAACAGATAGTGAATTAGCGGAGGCCTGGGGGAGTTATGTATAGTGGATTTATCGAACAGCCGGCTACATGGAGGATTGGGCTTTATGCTTTATCCTTTATGCTTTGAGCTTATAATTATAAATAGTGAATTTTAACGGAAGCAGAGGACAAAGCTTTATCCTTTATGCTTTATGCTTTTATAAACAAACAAACATGAAGAAACTTTTAGTGTTTTCCTGGGCTTTGCTGTGCTGCGTAATAGCCAGCGCACAGCAAACGCCGGCCCTGCAGCTGGTGCCGCAGCCAAAATCCGTTCAAACAACGGCGGGTACTTTTTCCTTCTCCAAACAAACCCGCATTCTTTATGGGGATGATGAGGCTAAAAAAGTAGCCGACCTGCTGAACGTTTTTTTAAAGGCCAACAACGGCATCACCCTGCCTATGAATAAGGCCATGGCCAAAACGGCTACCGGCATGATCTCCATTGTGCCGGATAATACCCTGCCGGATGAAGGTTATGTGCTGTGGGTAACCTCTAAAATGGTGCAGCTGCGCGGCAAGGGCGCCGGCCTGTTCTATGGCCTGCAAACCTTACAGCAGCTGATGCAGGGTGAGGGTGAAACAGTGACCATACCGAACGTAAAGATCACGGATGCACCACGCTTTGCCTACCGCGGGCTGATGCTGGATGCAGGCCGCTGGTTTTTCCCGGCCGACTATGTAAAACACTTTATTGATGTAATGGCGCAGTATAAGTTCAACCGCTTTCACTGGCACCTTACGGAGGACCAGGGCTGGCATATAGAAATAAAACGCTACCCGCGCCTGCAGGAAATATCATCCAAACGTGCAGAAACCATTGTAGGCCATGCAGCCCGCAGCAATACCTATGATGGTAAGCCCCACGGTGGCTATTACACGCAGGATGAAGTAAGGGATATTGTAAAATATGCGGCAGAGCGGCATATTACCATCATTCCCGAAATAGAAATGCCCGGCCATTCGGAGGCTGCGCTGGCAGCCTATCCCAACCTGGGCTGCACCGGCGGGCCGTATAAAGTGTCGGGTAAATGGGGTGTGAATAAAGAGGTGTATTGCGCGGGTAACGACTCCGTATACACGTTCCTGGAAAATGTATTAACAGAGGTGATGGACCTGTTCCCCGGCCAGTACATTCATATTGGCGGCGATGAGTGCCCCAAGGACCGCTGGAAGGAATGCCCCAAATGCCAGAAACGCATGAAGGAACTGGGCTTAAAGGATGAACATGCCCTGCAAAGCTATTTTATACAGCGCATGGAAAAGTTCATTAACAGCAAAGGACGCCGTATCATTGGCTGGGACGAGATCCTGGAAGGCGGCCTGGCGCCCAACGCCACTGTAATGAGCTGGCGGGGTGAAGCAGGCGGTATTGCTGCGGCCAAAGAAAAACATGATGTGATCATGACGCCCAATACCTACCTGTACCTGGATTATTACCAGGGTAACCCGGCTACCGAACCGCTGAACATTGGCGGCTTTTTGCCCCTGCAAACCGTGTATAACTACGAGCCCCTGCCCCCTTCCCTTACAGATAACGAGCAGGGATATATTAAAGGCGTGCAGGCCAACCTATGGACGGAGTACCTGCCTACCGGGCAATTGGTGGATTATATGTTATGGCCCCGCGCCCTGGCAGTTGCAGAGATCACGTGGTCGCCGGCTGCTGAAAAGAGCTATGATAAATTCCTGGAACGCCTGCCGGCACAGCTGGCCCATATGGACAAAACCGGCGTACCCTTTCGCATACCGGAACCCGTAGGTTTGGAAAATAATGTAACAGCATCTTCCAAAACCAGCATTACCCTGCAGCCATTGGTAGCAGGCGCTAAGATCTATTATACTACTGATGGCAGCGAGCCCACAGAAAGCAGCACGCTTTATAAAGAAACCATCAGCCTTCCTGTACACAAAACGCCTACTGTGCTGAAATGCATAGTGGTAACACCTTCGGGCCGTAAGAGCAGCGTGTACAGCGCTACCTACCTGCGTAAAGATTATGTAGCAGCAGCTAATGTGAACCCGGCCAACAAAGGCATTCGCTTTAATGCCTATAACCGCACTTTCAAAAATGCCAGGCAGGTAAGCGGACAGGCCGACAGCAGCGGCGTGCAGCCCTCGTTTGACCTGCGCCCTTTCCTGAAAAAGGATGTTTTCAGCTTAGCCTATGAAGGTTATTTAAAGGTGGATGCGGATGGTGTATATGAGTTTAACCTGAAGTGTGATGATGGCGGTGTATTGTATATTGATGATGACCTGACCGTAGATAATGACGGCGAACATGCACCACAGGATAAAACCGGGATTGTGCCCCTGAAGGCGGGTTTCCACAAAATAAAGGTATTGTACTTTAACGCAGGCGGCGGTGCTGAACTGGGTGTAACCGTGCGTACCAAAACAGGGAATCTGAATTTGAGGAATGCGTTGTTTGTGGAGTAGACCATGGACCCACTCAAATATTCAAATATTAAACTTCAGCCCATACAACCGGCATGGCTGTCTCCGCAACTGGAGGCAGCCATGCTGCGTTTAGACCTGCTGCATCCGGAAATATCCGGCAACAAATGGTTTAAGCTGAAACAGAACCTGGAGCAGGCAAAAGCCGCCGGTAAAGCGCGCATTGTAACGTTTGGCGGGGCATGGTCTAACCACATAGCTGCTACAGCGGCAGCCTGCCGCTTAGCGGGCCTGCAAAGCACGGGTATTATACGCGGGGAAGCAGCGCCTGCGCTGAGCCTTACCTTACAACAGGCGCAACGCTATGGTATGCAGCTGCATTTTATTAGCCGGGAGGCTTATAAACAAAAAGATAATACGGATTGGGAAGCACAATACCCCGATGGGTTTATAATCCCGGAAGGCGGCCATAATGCAGCCGGTGCAGCGGGGTGTGAGGAAATATTAACCTTGGCGCCCACGAAGCACTTTACACATATCTTATGCCCGGTAGGCACCGGCACTACCCTGGCGGGGTTAATTAACAGCGCACAACCACAGCAACAGGTATTAGGCATTGCCGTATTAAAAGGCGCCACCTATCTGCATCAGGAAGTGGAGGATCTGCTGGAAAGCCCTGCCACTGCCAACTGGGAGCTATTACAGGGATTTCATGGGGGCGGGTATGCCAAAGTAAGCCCGGCACTGATAGACTTTATAAATGACTTTTATACACAAACCGGGGTACCGCTGGATATGATCTATACCGGCAAAATGGTGTGGGGCCTGCAACAGCTGGTGCAGCAGGGTTATTTTTCCCCCGGCAGCCGCCTGCTGCTGATACATACCGGTGGTTTGCAGGGCAATCTTTCCCTGCCCTCCGGCGTTCTATGCTTTTAATAAAAAGCGCTTCGCTATATTTGGAGCTAATTGTATTTTTGCCAACTTAACAGCCAATCCCTTTTACAGGTCTTCGCATACGCCCGGTGAGTTACCTACCCATCCGGAACTGGCTATGCCCGGCGACTGTAAAGGCATTAGGAACAGTAAAGTGGAACTGAACTTGTTTTTTGTTGTATGAAGCAGATCGCGCGTTTATCATTCATAGCATTATTACTCAACATATTTACGCTGTGTGCCTATGCCCAGCAAGCGCCCACCCAGCAGTACACCCCGCCGGTGTTGCCGGATTTTATGGCCCTGATCAAAACCGGTAAGATCCAGCTGGAATGGCTGTCGGGTTTTACCAATGTAAAACAGATCGGTATACAGCGCTCGCTGGATAGTGTGCTGAACTTCAATACAATTGCATATGCCTCTTACCCGGCCCAAACCCGGAATGTATACCTGGATACCAAGCCTTTACCCGGCAGCAACTATTACCGCCTGTTCATACTGCTGAACACCGGGCGGTATATGTACAGCAATACCGTACTGGCGGTGCCGGACAGCACCATCAAGGCCACCCAGAAGCTGGAAATTGAAGATGTAAAGGAATTACAGAAAAGCGCTGCCAACGGGGAAAAGGCGCCGGAAAAAGTAGTATGGCACCCCTCCAATACGGTCTATACCACTGTAGACGGAAATGTGAACATTAACCTGCCGGATGCTGAAAAAAAGAAATACTCCGTTAAATTCTTTGAAACAGATGGCGGCTTCCTGTTCCAGATAGACCAGGTGAAGGAGCCCTTCCTGATATTGGAAAAGGCCATATTCCTGCACTCCGGCTGGTTTAACTTTGAGCTGTATGAGGATGGAAAGCTGAAAGAGAAGTGGAGCTTTTTTATACCATTGAATTACAGATCATAGCAGCAGAAAATAAGAGGCTGACATGAACTTCACTAGGGATTCACATGGGAAAAACATGGGATTTACCAGGGAAACTCATGAGAAACACATGGGAAAGACATTACACTTTAACCATCAGCTCCGCACCAAATACTTCTCCGAAGTGCTTTTGCAGCCGGATCTTTACCTCCTCTACCGGTACCGGGCGGCCCAGCTCCTCGTGCATGGAGGCTACTTTTTTATCGGTGATACCACAGGGTATAATATGATTAAAATAACTGAGGTCTGTATTTACATTCAGCGCAAAGCCGTGCATGGTTACCCAGCGGCTGCAGCGCACTCCCATAGCGCATATTTTACGTGCATTGGCCGGGTCTTCCGGCGATAGCCATACCCCCGTCTCGCCTTTGGAACGGCCGGCAGTGATGCCATAATCAGCCAGGGTTAAAATGATCACTTCTTCCAGGGAGCGCAGGTAGCGGCCCAGGTCAGTAAAAAAGTATTCCAGGTCAAGGATGGGGTACCCTACTACCTGGCCCGGGCCATGAAAGGTAATATCCCCGCCCCGGTTGGTGGGCACAAAGGCAATAGCTTTTTCCTTCATCTGCTGCTCGTTAATAAGCAGGTTTTCCATATGGCCGCTTTTACCCAGGGTATATACAGGCGGGTGTTCGCAAAAAAGCAGGTGATGGATGGTAGCGGGGGCAGTAGCTACCGCAGCGCGGCTGGCATCCAGCTTAATACGCACATTTTGTTGTAACAGGTTCTCCTGGTAGTCCCAGGCTTGTTGATAATCGATCAGGCCTAAATCATCTACATTGATCTGTTGTTTCATGCTGCAAATTTACGCTGGATTTACCGGATTTGGAGAAAGGGGGGCAAGACGGAGGATCAGGAAGATAATAGTAGCAATAGGCCACCGCAACAGAAATATGACAGTACTGGCTATTCAGAGACGTGCTGAGATGGCAGATAAGGTAAAGGCAGCGCCAAACAACAGCCAGGTGCGCGAAAATAGCCGTACTTTTGCAAAAATTTTAAAGCACACATGGCGGAAGTATTACCGGAACTGGAAGATGAACTGGACAACGGGGAAGGCAGTGAGGAGCTGTACGAACGGGTGAATATACAGGTTGATAAAGGCCAGGAGCCCCTGCGCATCGATAAATTCCTGATGAACCGGGTGGAGGGCGCTACGCGCAATAAGATCCAACAGGCCTGTGAAAGCAGCATGGTGCTGGTGAACGAAAAACCTATAAAATCCAACTATAAGGTAAAACCCGGCGACCGTATTATCGTGTATTCCAGCAAAAACCCGGAAAGCCTGGAAGTATTGCCGGAAGATATGCCGCTGGATATTGTTTATGAGGATGATGACCTGATGATCATCAACAAACACGCGGGCCTGGTGGTACACCCCGGCTGCGGCAACTATACCGGCACCCTGGTGAACGGGCTGGCCTGGTACCTGGGCGATGAGCATTCCCGCACCGCCGTAATACCGGCAATACCGCGCTTTGGGCTGGTGCACCGCATTGATAAAAATACCAGCGGCCTGCTGGTGATAGCCAAATCAGATAAGGCTATGACCGACCTGGCCAAGCAGTTCTTTGACCATACCGTACAGCGCCGGTACCTGGCCCTGGTATGGGGCGATTTTGAGGAGGACGAAGGTACCATTGTAGCCCATGTAGGCCGGCACCAGCGCTTCCGCAAGATCATGGATGCCTACCCGGATGGCGAGTATGGCAAGGAAGCTATTACCCATTATAAAGTGCTGGAACGGTTTAACTATGTAACCCTTATTGCCTGCAGGCTGGAAACCGGCCGTACGCACCAGATAAGGGTACATATGCAGCACATTGGGCATCCGCTGTTCAATGATGATACGTATGGAGGGAACCGGATCGTGAAAGGAACCATTTTTGCCAAATACAAACAGTTCATAGAAAACTGCTTTGAGGTTATTCCCCGCCATGCCCTGCATGCGCAAACCCTGGGTTTTATTCATCCCCGCACCCGGCAGCCGATACAATTTGAAAGTCCGCTACCGGATGATTTTAAAAATGTGCTGGAAAAATGGCGGCGGTATGTAGCTGCACGGCCGCTGGAGGAATAACTTTCTGCAAATAATTTTAATAAAAAACGGCAGCCCTGATGGACTGCCGTTTGCGTGTAAGCACGCTATTTGCTTCTCTCTGTATCTGCGAAGGTTAATAATACACAGCCCTTCCGGGCTGTGTATTGGTATGCAACACATACCATTGCATCTCTCTGAAACAAAAATAATGTAGCGGATATAATTATAGCGCTAATCAGATGTTAACGAAAATGAACTTATAACAGCCCCTTGATCTCGCTCAGCTTCAGCAGCGCTTCTACCGGTGTTAAGCGGTTAATATCCACATGCTCCAGCATATCCCGGATCTGTTTAAAAGTATCGCTATGTGCATCAAAAATGCTCAGCTGCACTTTGGTTGAATTGGCAATCTGTTTAATGTTATGCTGCAGCGGCGCTTCAATATGTTTTTCTTCCAGCTGCGCCAGCACTTCATTTGCACGGTTCACCAGCGCAGGCGGCATACCTGCCATACGGGCTACGTGAATACCAAAGCTATGCCGGCTGCCACCCGGCGCCAGCTTACGGAGGAAGATCACTTTGTTGCCGGATTCCATATTGGTAATGTGGTAGTTCTTTACCCGGCTATGTTTATTTTCCAGCTCATTCAGCTCGTGATAGTGCGTGGCAAATAATGTTTTGGGTTTATGCGGCGTCATGTCGTGCAGGTATTCCACAATGCTCCAGGCAATGGAAATACCGTCATAGGTGCTGGTGCCGCGGCCTATTTCATCCAGGATCACCAGGCTGCGGGGCGTAATATTGTTGATGATGCTGGCGGTTTCATTCATCTCCACCATGAAGGTGGATTCTCCGCCGCTCAGGTTATCGGAAGCGCCTACACGCGTAAAGATCTTATCCGTTAAACCAATGGTGGCGCTGCTGGCAGGCACAAAGCTACCCATATGCGCCATCAGCGTAATAAGTGCCGTTTGCCGCAAGAGGGCCGATTTACCGCTCATGTTAGGACCGGTAAGTATAATGATCTGCTGTTGCTCCTGATCCAGTAAAATATCGTTGGCCACATAGCTTTCGCCGGCAGGCAGGCCGCGTTCAATTACCGGGTGGCGGCCTTCTTTAATATCCAGCTCAAAACCATCTGTAAGCACCGGGCGCCGGTATTTATATTGCAGCGCATTGCATGCAAAACACAGCAGGCAATCTATGCGCGCCATGGCCTGTGCATTATGCTGCACGGGCACTATGTATTCCTGTAAAGCCAGCAGCAGGTCATCAAACAGCTGTATTTCCAGGGCCAGTATCTTTTCTTCTGCACCGGTGATCTGCTCTTCATATTCCTTCAGCTCCGGTGTAATGTACCGCTCCGCATTGGCCAGGGTTTGTTTCCGGATCCAGTTGTTGGGTACTTTATTCTTATGAGCATTGGTTACTTCCAGGTAATAGCCGAACACATTGTTAAAGGCCACTTTCAGGGAGGGAATGCCGGTAGCTTCTGATTCTTTTTGCTGGATCTGCAGCAGGTATTCCTTGCCGGAGCTGGCTATCATGCGCAGTTTGTCCAGCTCCGGATGCACTCCTTCGCGGATGGTGCCGCCTTTATTTACCAGCACTGGCGGCGTATCTGTTACCTGTTGTAAAATGCGGTCCAGTATTGCCGGGCAGGGATCCATTTGTGCGTGCAGGCGTTGCAGGTAGTTGTTGCTGGTAGCAGCCAGCAGCTCCTGTATAGCCTGTACCTGCTGCAGGGATTTTGCCAGCTGCATTACCTCCCGGGGATTGATCTTTTTCAGCGGTATTTTAGATACCAACCTTTCCAGGTCGCCGGCTTGTTTCAGGTGCTGTTGCAGGTTTTTGGCCAGATCGGTTTCTTTAATAAAGTATTCCACCACATCCAGCCGTTCGTTGATCTGTTGCGGATCGCGGAGTGGAAATACCAGCCAGCGTTTCAGCAGGCGGGCGCCCATGGGGCATACGGTGTTATCCAGCACATTCAGCAGGGTATGCCCGTTCTCCACGCTGCTGTTCATGAGCTCCAGGTTACGCACGGTAAAGCGGTCCATCCACAAAAAATCATCCTGGTCTATACGCTGCAGGCCGGTAATATGCTGCAGGTGCGGGTGCTCCGTATCACGCAGGTAATGCAGGGTAGCGCCGGCAGCAATATGCGCCTCTTCCAGGTCGGCTACGCCAAAGCCTTTCAGGGAGTGCGTACCAAAATGTTTAAGTAATATTTCCTGGCTGTACTGCGTGGTAAAGATCCACTCATCCAGCGTATAGGTATAAAAGCGGCTGCCAAAATGCTGGCGGAAATGTTTTTGCTGGGGTTTGGCAAACACTACCTCTGCCGGTTTAAAGCTTTGCAGCAGCTTATCAATATATTCCAGGTTGCCCTGTGCTATAAAGAACTCGCCTGTAGAGATATCCAGGAAAGCCACGCCCGTATTATTATTGCCAAAGTGTACGGCGGCCAGGAAGTTGTTGCTGGCGTTTTCCAGCAGCTTATCATTTACGGCCACACCGGGTGTTACCATTTCTGTAACGCCCCGTTTTACAATCCCTTTTACAGATTTGGGATCTTCCAGCTGATCACATACCGCTACCCGGTAGCCGGCCTTTACCAGCTTATGCAGATAAGTATCCAATGCATGATGCGGAAAGCCGGCCAGGTCAACATAAGAAGCAGCGCCATTGGCTCTTTTTGTTAATACAATGCCCAATACCCGTGCAGCGATCACTGCATCCTCGTTAAACGTTTCATAAAAATCGCCCACCCGGAAAAGCAGCACGGCATCCGGATATTTTGCCTTAATGGCATTGTGCTGCTGCATCAATGGGGTTTCTTCTGATTTGCTTTTAGCCATAGGGGGCAAATATAATAAATGTGCCAATGTGCAAATATGCGGATGTGCAGATGGAGTTCACCGTTTATCCACATTCGCTTTCATTCAGTTATATATTTGATACATGTATTTTCGAACGTGAGGCACCTGCTTCGCTTTCATTCATTTACACATTTGCATATCTGCACATCCGCACATTCTCCTATCTTTGCGCTCTATGCGTAAACTAACCATGGACGAGTTGGGGCGTAAAACCATCCACCAGTTCAAAGTTGCCGATAAAACGCCGCTGGTGCTGGTGCTGGATAATGTGCGGAGCATGCATAACGTAGGATCGGTTTTCCGTACCGCCGATGCCTTTCTTTTACAGGGCATGGTGCTTTGCGGCTACACGCCTACCCCGCCACACCGGGACATTCACAAAACCGCCCTGGGCGCCACTGAAACAGTGGACTGGCAATACCTTCCCACCACGCTGGATGCCGTACAGCAGTTACAGGCTGCCGGCTATAACGTAATGGCTGTGGAGCAGGCCGCGCAAAGCGTAATGCTGGATGCATTTACACCACCTGCCAACCAGCCGCTGGCGCTTGTTTTCGGCAACGAGGTATCGGGCGTGGATGCTGCGGTGATGCAGCTGGTGAATGGTTGTATTGAGATACCGCAGAGCGGTATGAAACACTCCCTCAACATTTCCGTTAGCGCGGGTATTGTGGTTTGGGATATCTTTGCAAAGTTGAAAAAATAGTCATTAGCCACTAACTCTTAACTTTTAGCAGCTAACAGCCAATAGCCAAAAGCTCAAAAAACATGATCAGCACCGTTAATAAATACCTTTCGCTGGTAAAGTTCAGTCACACCATTTTTGCTATGCCCTTTGCCATGACCGGCTTTTTTATGGCTACCATAAAGGCGCAGCAGCCTTTTCACTGGCAGCAGTTCGTGCTGGTGGTGCTGTGCATGGTATTTGCCCGCAGCGCTGCCATGGCCTTTAACCGCTGGCTGGATGCGGATATTGACAAACGGAACCCACGCACGGCACAAAGGGAGATCCCTGCCGGTATTATAGCGCCGGGTAATGCCCTGTTCTTTGTAATTGCCAATGCCGCGCTGTTCATGTTGTGCAGCTGGTTCATTAACCGTCTTTGCTTTTTCCTGTCGCCCGTAGCGCTGCTGGTAGTGCTGGGGTATAGCTATACCAAACGTTTTACGGCATTGTGCCACCTGGTGCTGGGCCTGGGCCTGTCCCTGGCTCCTATTGGGGCTTTCCTGTCGGTAACCGGCTATTTTGACCTGTTGCCGGTGCTGGTATCGGTGCTGGTGCTTTGCTGGGTATCGGGCTTTGATATTATTTACGCCTTGCAGGATGAGGAGTTTGACCGTTCCCAATCCCTTAACTCCATACCGGCCTGGCTGGGCAAACCAGGCGCGCTGCGCTTTTCCGAAGTGCTGCATATTATAGCCGGCATTATCGTATTGGGTATTGGCGTAATCGGGCATTTTCACTGGCTGTACTGGATAGGCGCCGGCGTGTTCATTATTATGCTGGTATCTCAGCATTTGCTGGTAAAACCGCATGATCTGAGCCGGGTAAACCTGGCCTTTATGACCACCAACGGCATTGCCAGCGTGGTATATGCTGTATTTGTGATCAGCGATATGCTGATCATCGGGTAATATCCCTTTCTTTTTTAACGCATCTTACAAATAATTATGGGGCGCATCCTGGCCATTGATTACGGAAAAAAAAGGACCGGCCTGGCGGTTACAGATCCACTGCAGCTGATTGCCAGCGGGTTAACTACGGTACTTACGCACGACCTGATCCCTTACCTGAAAAAATACTTTGCACAGGAAACCGTGTCTGAGATTATTATTGGCGAGCCTAAAGGCCTGGATGGTAATGCTACGGATGCTACTGCCCTGGTCACCGAATGCATCCGCATCCTGCAAAAGAATTTCCCGGATATGCCGGTGAAAAAAATAGACGAGCGTTTTACTTCCAAAATAGCCTTCCGTTCTATGATAGACAGTGGCCTTAAAAAGAAAGACCGGCAGAACAAGGCCCTGGTGGATGAGATCAGCGCCACTGTTTTACTGCAGGAGTACTTGCAGTATAAGTAATCCATGTTCCATAGTCGATGGACCATGGCATATACCGCAGAGAAAGTGTACCTGTAATAGTATTATACAAATTAGCCGCATGCCGCAGTACTCGCCTGATTGATAAAGGCTGTGCACCATTGACTATGGACTATCGTCCCTATTTCTTACCTTTGCCCTCTTTAAAAAATATTATTAGCAATGATATTACCCATTGTAGCGTACGGCCACCCGGTGCTTAGAAAAGTTAGTGAAGATATTACTCCCGACTATCCGCATTTGCAGCAGTTTATTGCCAATATGTGGGAAACCATGTATGGTTCCAGCGGGGTAGGACTGGCCGCGCCACAGGTGAATAAGCCTATCCGCTTATTTGTGGTAGATAGTGAGCAGATCATTAATAACCTGGAAGACGACGAAAAAGCCGATTATCCCGGCGACCAGGGTGTTAAACAGGTATTCATTAATGCCCATATAGTAGATGCTGAAGGCAAGGAATGGCCCTATAATGAAGGCTGCCTGAGCATCCCCAAGATCCGGGAGGATGTGTACCGCCCCGAAACCATCCGCCTGCGTTATGTAGATGAACATTTTCAACCGCACGAACAAACCTTTCACGGCATTACTGCCCGTGTGATCTTCCATGAATACGACCACCTGGATGGTAAGCTGTTCATCGACTACCTAAAGCCCCTGAAGCGCAGAATGCTAAAAGGGAAGCTGGAAGATATCTCCAAAGGGAAAATAAGCACCGATTACAAGATGATTTTCCATAAATAAAATAGATGAAAATTTTGTAATGTAAAATAATCCTGTTATTTTGGACACTGCTTTTACTTAACTATCCCTGTGTCCAACTTGAGACCCTCTCTTACATATACAGAAGCTGAACTTGTTCAGGGACTAAAATCCCGGGACGAGAAGGTTTTCAGTTACTTATATGATCATTACTCTCCGGCTTTGTACGGTGTGGCCCTTAAAGTGGTGAACGATGAGAACATCGCGGTAGATGCATTACAGGAGATCTTCCTCAAGATCTGGCGCAGCGCAGAGCGTTATGATCCGGACAAGGGACGCCTGTTCACCTGGATGCTGAACATTGCCCGCAACACGGCTATTGATACGCTGCGCTCACGTGCGCATAAGCTGGATCAGAAAATGCAGGAGCTGGGTAATGCTACTTTGCAATGGGAAAAACTGAGCGTACAGCAGTCCGTAGACCACCTGGGCCTGTCCAAAGTGCTGGACCAGCTGAACAAAGAGCAGCGGGTGATCATTGACCTGGCCTATTACCGGGGCTGCACACAAGATGAAATTGCCAAACTACTGGACATACCGCTGGGCACTGTTAAGACAAGAATGCGCAATGCCATTATTCAATTAAGGAATCTCTTAAAACAGGTGTAATCAAGGTGGATGTACAACGCTACATATCGTCCGGTATCATTGAAAGCTATGTGGTAGGCCTGCTTCCCGCACAGGAAGCCCGGGAAGTGGAGCAGGCTGTAAGCCTGTACCCCGAAGTAAAGGCAGCGGTAGAGGCCTGCCGTCAGGATATGGAAAGATATGTGCAGCTGCATGCCGTTACGCCGCCAAAAGGCATCCGTAAACGCCTGATGGAAGTAATAGATAAAGAAGATTCCGCAGAAGGGGAAACCCTGCTGCCGGAGGAGCTGCGGGAGCCGGTGCCGGAAGAAGATGCCCCCTCAGCAGGTTTTAAACGCTCCATTCCGCGGGAGCGGATCTGGCAATATGCGCTGGTACTGGCAGTTGTGCTGCTGATCATTAGTGTGGTCATGAATGTGCGGTATACCGATCGCTATAAAGCATCTGAGCAGCAATACGAAGAGCTGGTTGCCACCCACAATAAAGCCACTGCTGATCAGGGGTCTATACAATCAAAACTGCAGCATACGGAGCGGGAGCTGGTGTTGATGAAAGATCCGGCCTTTAAATGGATCAAGCTTTCCGGTAACAGTAAACATGCCGGTCAGTTTGCCACCATATGCTGGAACCCCCAGTCCAAAGAAGTGTACCTGCTGGCGCAAACCCTGCCGGAACCTGCTGCAGATCAGCAATATCAGCTATGGGCCATGGTGAATGGTAAGCCGGTGGATGCGGGTGTGTTTGAAATGGGACCGCAGCGTACCGCCCTGCAAAAAATGAAGGACCTCGCTGCCGCCCAGGTATTTTTCATTACCCTGGAAAAAAAAGGTGGTAACACCATCCCTACCCCGGATCAGGTGTTTGTAAGCGGCAAAGTAAATGGCTGAGCAATGCTTTATTAATAATGAGCCATTAATAATTAACTGATTTTATTATATTAAAATTTTGCGTGTATACTTACTTGTTAATTATCCCGTATTCACTTTTAATTATTAATTAATTCCTTATCTTTCAATCTCATTTTACCCCATAATCTTGCCTCCTTTAGAATCAGTGAATTTTATACAGACCAGCCCATTCTGAAAGCAATTGCTTAGCAGGTACCGGCTACTGTTACCTTAGGAAACCTTTTAAATAACCAGAACACTAATAGTGGAATCCGATTATACATATACGGAAGCAGAATTAATTCAGGGACTGAAAGCCAGGAACCAGCGCGTATTCGGCTATTTATATGATCATTATTCACCTGCCCTGTACGGGGTTGCATTGAAAATACTGAATGATGAAAATGCAGCCGGTGATACGCTGCAGGAAGTGTTCCTGAAAATATGGCGCAACATAGACCGCTATAACGAGGAAAAAGGAAGGCTGTTCACCTGGATGCTGAATATTACGCGCAATACAGCCATTGATATGCTCCGGTCTAAAGCCCACCGGTTTGAGCAAAAAATCCAAGATGTCGGGGACGACGTACATTTATATACAGGTCACCTAGCCGTTTACCAATCTACTGATCATCTGGGACTTTCAAAAGTTTTGGAAAAATTGAACAAAGAACAGCGTATTATCATTGACCTGTCGTATTATAAAGGTTGCACGCAAGAAGAAATATCTACCATATTGAACATACCTTTGGGTACGGTTAAGACCAGAACACGCCTGGCGATGATCAAATTAAGGAATCTTTTAAAAACTTTATAAAACAGTGAGCTTAGAGCGTTTTATATCCTCCGGCATCATTGAATTGTATGTAACCGGGATGGCCTCGGAAGCCGAAGCTAAAGAGTTAGAAGCCGCTATGGTAGCATATCCTGAGCTGGAAAAGGAAATAGAATCCTGCCGCCGGGACCTGGAGCGGTATGTAAGCCTGCAAGCCATTGCACCACCGCCTGCAATTAAAGATCATTTGCTGCGTATGGTAGCAGATGAAACAACGAAATGCGAGAAGCCGTAGCTCTTTAACTCTTCATTAACAAAATAATTTCCCGTGCATGCACCCGCATACACAGGTGGGCAAAGTAGTTCCAATCTGTAAATTTGCTTAACCCTTTATTAACAAAACTCCTCCCACACAAGCATCATATCAATATATTAGTTAGCGCAGCTATCCACATTCCACCATTAATTACATTTTTCCTATTTTGCAGGAATGCAGAAGTTTTTCGTGGTTGTTACCGGTTTTCTGATAACCGGGCTGTTACACTTTAATAATACCTATGCCCAGGATACTGCCCGTTATAAAGGAATGACTGTGAACCTGGATGAAGTGGTCGTGAATGCCAAACGTATAGGCTTTGACGTTAATAGCTTTATTAAACGGGTGGAAGAAGACACCACCTTTTACCGGGCCTTTAAGAACCTGCGCCTGCTGGGCTTTACCGCTGATAACGATATTCGTATATACGATAACGATAAGCAGGTGAAGGCTTCCCTGAAAAGCGAAACCCGCCAGACCATGAATGGCCTTTGCCGCACCATGCAGGTAATTAACGAAAAAGTTACGGGAGATTTTTACACCTCCAAAGGCAATTATAACTACTACACGGCAGAGCTGTATGCCGGCCTGTTTTTCACAAAAGGTACCGCCTGTGTAGATGCAAACGGCAATGGCCCCGAGCAGGGTGGCGGCAGTATGCAACGGCATAAGGCCCAGTTAAAACAGCTGATCTTTAACCCCGGCAAACCCGTACGCGGCGTACCTATTGTAGGGCCTAAAGTGGCCATCTTTAACCCGGAAGTAATGCGCTTTTATGATTTTTTCATTACTGCGGAAAATTACCTGGGCGTATCCTGCTATGTATTTGCCGCCCGCACTAAAAAAGACCTGGGCCGCATAGACCGGGGCGATGTGGTGATCAATGAGCTGGTAACTTATTTTAATAAGGAGAACTTTGAGATCGTAGGCCGTAAATATTCGCTCTCTTATAAAACGTTGTTGTTTGATTTTAATGTGCGTATGAATGTGGAGATGACTAAGAAGAATGATCTTTTAATACCGGCTTTGGTTACATACGATGGTACCTGGGATGTACCCTTCAAAAAGCGTGAGACTGCTGCGTTTGTGGCAAGGTTTCACGTAGACTGATGTGCTGGTTCTTGCTTAAGCAGCTATTTTACCAATAAAAATAAAAGGTGCAAATGAACTATTCATTTGCACCTTTTTATTAAGCATAATTCTACATTCTATTCCAATCAAATACACCAGCACATTAGCACATCAGCACATTAATATACGATCGTAACCGCGCCTGTTTTCCGGAACGATTGCTGTGTGCTGGCGCTCGTATATTCCATTACCCACACATAGGTGCCAACGTTCAATTGCACACCGTTCTGCCGCCCGGTCCAGCTAACCTGCGGATCGGTACTGTAAAAGATCCGCTGTCCCCAGCGGTCGTACACACTAAGCTTGAAGTCCGATAACAGGCACCGGTAAATAGGCCGGAAATAATCATTCTTCCCATCGCCGTTAGGAGTGAACGCATTCGGCAGCCATACCTGGCACTCGCAATCTTTTGCCAGCACCAGTACCGAATCTGTAGCGCGGCCGCAGGTGTTGTTAGCCACTATCGCGTAGTAACCAGGCTCGGTTACCATAAAAACAGGAATGTTGGTACTATCCTGCCATTTATAATTAGTGCCTGCGCCTTTGGGGTAAAGCCGTATCTGCTCTCCCTTACATATGGTACTATCAGGTCCCAGGTTGATGTGCAAAGTATCATCATAAGTTACGTGGATGGTGTCAGAAGAAATACAGCGGCCTATTTGCGCCCGAACATAAAAGTAACCCGGTTCGCGTACATAATAAGTGGCCTGGTCAGAGCCATCCTGCCACAGGTACTGGCCCTGCCCAAAATCGGCGGTAAGCACCAGGAACTCACCTTTACAAATAGTGGTATCACCGCCAAGGTTCACGCCGCGCAGGCGGTTATAGTCTACCCGCACTGTGTCCAGCACCTCGCATTCATTATCTACTTCTATAAACACCCAGGCATCTACCGGGCTGCTTACCCGTACCGTAGGATTCTTTGAACCGTTAAACCAGCTGTACCCGGAGGCGCCGGCCACCTGGGGCGCCAGCACAATAGTTTCGCCGGGACATAACAAGGTATCGGGGCCCATGGTAAAGGGATGTTCATGCCCGCCAAAGTTGATTGTCACAGTATCACGGAAAATGCCGCAGCCACCTGCATTTACCTGCACCATGTAGGTGCCGCTGGTGGTTACAACATAAGTGGAGGCATTTTCTCCTGCTATGGGTGTAAAATCCCGGTACCACTGGTAGTTGCCATCCTGCGAGGTAGCATCCAGGCGAATGGCCTCGTTAATGCATAGCAGGTGATCATCGCCCAAATCAATTTCCGGGATAGGTGTAAAGAACACGTTCACAGAATCCGGTACCTCGCACCCATTGATCTTTACCCTGTAGGTGCCGGTGGTATCTGCTACAATGGTGGCGCCTACGGAATCTTTCCGTGTCCACTCATAGGTGGCGCCGGCTACCACTGGCGCGCTGAGAACAATGGTTTGTCCTTCGCAAAGCGTGGTATCAACCGGTTCAGGAAAATTGTAGGGTACAGGCTGTACTACGGTGATAGAAACGGTAGTGGTATCAGCTACACCGGCCCGGTAAGCAATAAGGGTGACGGTATAGGTACCAATAGTGGTGTACTGGTGGCTGCCGATCATTTTATCGGAAGTGTTCTGTACACCGGATGGCGGATCGCCAAAGTCCCACAATACGGAATCAATGGTCTCATCCTCAGTAGTAATGGCGAACTTGATATCTGTGTTCACACAGGTACTGGAGTAGGTAAAAGGCGTTAGCCACGCGCTCCTGGCAGGGGCGGCATACGAATATTGTGATGTGGCCATGCTGATACAAACGGCTACCAGGAGTATCAGCGGACATAGGATACGGCAGTGAATAAGGCTTCTCATGTATAGGACATGGGTATTGGCACTAAGTTAATAGAAATATAAATATATAATACTTTTTTTTCATAGAAAAACAAGTGATAATGTAGTAACTTATTCATTATCATTTACATCAGATTAGCAAAAAAACATATTCAGAACCATAACTTTGTCATGAGGGAGCATTGCATCATGTATGCACATCAAGGTAGTCCTAAGGGGCTGCCTTATTTTTTGGGATCAGCACCGGACAGGTATATGAAACCAGCCCTCTCCCTTGTTTTCAGCCAGGTGTCGGTATATTTTTATGCGAACTCTACTATGTTAAAAACGATGGAAGAAAGATTTTATTGAAAACCCATACAGTATTTCTCACAGGACAAATTATCACAGGATTATATTATAAACAGGATCACTTCTCTGGCAAAGATCGTTCGTTTTACGATACGATCAGTTTCAATATTATTAAAAGTATTTTGCAATTGGAACGGGGCAAGTTAGGTGCGGTCAAATGTTCCTGGTTATCTAATACCAGTATCATAACTGGCTGCTGGTATTATGGTAGTAAGATTAAAACTGGTTTCTTGTTCTCTGCAAATGTAAACGAATCAATTTATATATACTATTTATTGATAAATTAATTATTAATTTTAATTGAAATTATTTGATAATGTGATAATTAAATTAATTTTCATTAACATCTGATTAGCGCTTTTTTTATATTTAGTGCCTTATTTTTGTTTCACTAATGAGAGATGAGGAGAGCGGTTTGCGCCGCTCTCCAAAAGTCCGCCCTCCGGGGCGGATTTTTTTTGCGTAGTGTAGCTGGGGTAATGTTATCGGTAGTTTAAGCCAGGGGTAATAAGATCTTCGTCTACTATTATGGCAAAGAGGTAATGCGGCATTTTATCTATCGCCTGTTAAATGACCCGCAAGGATTCAGCTACATAGATTTCATACATCATTTTTCCGCCTCCTATTAAAATCACCGGCAAGGACCTTCAGCTACATAATAGGTAAGTAATCCAGGTTTGAAGCATAGCAAAACAAGTAGTACTTATAAGATGGACATCCTTCATTAAACAGGAGAAGGGGTTTAACGTATAGCAGAATTAGCAGCACTTATGCGTTTTGTTCACTGATAAATTAACTTCTAAATTAAAATGCAAACGATTGATAATGTAATAATAAAATTGATTTTTCCATTAACAACTGATTAGCGCTTTATTTGTATTGAGCGCCTTATTTTTGTTTTACTATTGAGAGATGAGGAGAGCGGTTTGCGCCGCTCTCCAAAAGTCCGCCCTTCGGGGCGGATTTTTTTTTCGTAGTGTAGCCGGTAATGTTATCGGTAGTTAAGCCGAGGGTAATGAAGATATTCGTTACTATTATGGCAAAGAGGTAATGCGGCATTTTATCTACCGCCTTAAGCTGTTATTTTTTCCGACGCCGCACTACTACTTAGTGTCTTCATTTTTCCCACTCGCTGTTAAATGACCCGCAAGGATTCAGCTACATAGATTTCACATCATTTTTCCGCCTCCTATTAAATCACCGGCAAGGACCTTCAGCTACATAGGAGGTAAGTAATCCAGGTTTGAAGCATATCAAAACAAGTAGTACTTATAAGATAGACATCCCTGATTAAACAGGAGAAGCAGTTTAACACATAGCAGAATTAGCAGCACTTATACGTTTTGTTTACTGATAAATTAATTCCTAAATTAAAATGCAAACGATTGATAATATAATAGTTAAATTGATTTTTTCATTAACAATTGATTAGCGCTTTTTTTATATTAAGCACCTTATTTTTGTTACACAAGGTTGAGATGCACGGTATGCGCCGCATACCAATAAACAGCCCTTTCGGGCTGTTTATTTTAAAAATATTTGCGATGAGAGAGCAAACAGCGTGTGCTTACACGCTAACGGCAGTCCTGATTGACGGGCTGCCGTTTTTTTTACCAAAAATACTTGTGGATAAGAGTGTGTTGTTTCAAAGTATCTTGCTATTCCTCCAGCGGCAATACTGCTTTATACCACCGCCATCTTTCCCGCACATTTTAAAATTATCCGGTAACGGACTTTCAAATTGTATGGGCTTGCCGCCCCCCTACCCCTTACTGCCCACCGTTTGCTTCCGCAACAGATCAATCACCACTACCGCCCCGATCAATGCCGGGAAAAACAACAGGAATGAACGCTGTAATAAAGTAAACACCGGCAAACCTGCCGGCACAATCTTTCCAAACAACACAGAAATACTTAGCTCCGCAAAACCGCTGCCACCGGGGCTGGGGGCAAAATAGATCATGAACTGGATCAGCACCTGGATGGAGATCACCTGCACTAAACTGGCATGTATTCCCAACCCTAACAGTATAACATATTGCATGCAATATTTATTCAGGTAAAGCAGGGTTGTAATTAATAAGCTCAGCGGAAAAAGAAAAGGATGCTGCTTAACAATAATACTGCAGGCTTGCTGGTACTTTGCAATGTTCTCATATGCACGTTGCGCCCAGGCCGCCAGCTTATCCTTACGTGCAGGCAGCAGCACCGATAAAACACCTGCCATTCTTTTAATGAAACCGCCCACCCAAACCGGTTTCCAGAAGGCCAGCAAAAAGGCGGATAAAAATAACAGGAAAAAGCTGAACCCATATTTTAACATGGCCGGCACCATACCGCTTACTGTACTGGTATCCATAAGCATTATAGCTATAAAACCGGCCAACGGCATAAAAATAAGGGTGGCTCCCATGTTAATCAAACTCACCGCAAATGCATTTACAAAAGACACTCCCTTGCTGGTATACACAAAGATCTGTGCCGGCCCTGCGCCGCCATGTGCCGGTGTTACAGCGCCCATAAACATATTGGCTACATTGGCTTTAAAGCTTACCCATTGTGATACTGCCGGATTAAGCTTACGAATGTAAATATGATTACGCCAGCTGCCCAGCATCAGGTCTATAAAAAGCATCAGCAGACAAATAACAATGTACCGGTAAGAGATATGCGACAATGCCTGAATGGTTTGGCCCGTATTGTTATAAAAAAATATAGCCGCTATGGTTAGTACCGTGATCAATGCCAGCCAGAGGCTGCCTTTTATAATAAGCTTTTTATTAAAAACGGATGATATGCCGGGTTGTTTATAATTTACTTCTGACATCATAAGATAAGTGATTTAGTTCAGGGCCTCTCCTTCCGAAACAACGGTGCTGATCCCTTTCCATTTTAAGATACTGTTAAACAGATCCGCTGTGCGGGCAGGATGTGTATGCCAGTTCTTTTGATTGTAGATGAGCGGCACATGCATATGTGAGCGGTGCAATGAGCCGTGCGAGCCCAGGTGCTCGGGATATTCCCAGAAATCGCGCAGGTCATAGCCGGTGCGGGCGCTCACTACAAGATCCCCTGCCCTGCGGCTTTGGAACAGCTGCTGTACCTGGTAAAGCGAATCGGGATACTCACTATCGAAGGTTGCTTCCAGGGCTGCCCGGTGGCCATTCACACAAAGCTCCCCGCCTAACTTAAGCGGGTCGGCACTTTCCGGATGGTAGGCAAAAGTTTGGTCCCATACTTCAAGGGTGGCTTTACCATCGGCATTATGCACTACAAAGCTTTGGGGAGTGTTACCGCGGTAAATAACAAGGTCCACCGCTTTTTCTGCCAGCAGCTCATTTAACCGTGCGCTGCCCATAATACTCAGGATCTCCTTTTCGCGCAGCACATGATCACCTTCATGGTTCAACAGATGAATGCTGCCAAACGAGTTGCCCGATACCATAACAGCCGATTTGGGATTGCTTTTCCAGATAGTGGGATAGTATACTGATTTCAGATCGTGATGCGTCATCCACTCACCCAGATCAAGATGTGTATCCGTTGGCGTTAGTCCATGGTCAGATGTGAGAATAAACAGTATATCCTGCCACCATCCTTTTTTCTCCAGCAGGGCCCTTACTTCACCCAGGCTGTTATCTGCTATCTGGTAGGCCTCAATAGTGCGCGGGTCGCGGATATGGTGGTAATGTGAATCCCAGTCAACACTGGGAAATACTGCAAACAAAAAATCAAAATCGTTACCGGCGTGCAGCATATCCATAATACGCCGGTGCCCCTGCCGGTCAACAGGGTGATGCCGCTTCCAGAAATGGGCGCGTGTGTATAACAGGCCCTTCCCTTTTTTCCCCAGGTCGTATGCAGGGGGTATATTACGGGTGATCATGTTATACAGGTTATATGATTCACCCAACAGCTCAAACAGCGTAGGTTTATTGGCGGGCATGTCTGTATTAAACCAAGCCGCTTCCGGACCGCAATAGGAGCGCATGGCGTTCTTATTCCAACGGGTACGCTTAAACTCTTTTTTATCAAACCAGCGTATGCCTGTAATGCCCATGGTGCCGGGAAAGTGGCCTGTTAAAAAAGGCAGGTAAGCAGGACCTGTGGTAGACGGGAAACAGGTGGTTGCTTTGCGGTAAGTTCCTTCATCAATAATGCGCTTAATATTAGGCAGGCGGCCTTGTGCTATGAGTTCGGGCAATACCTCGCTATGCGCACCATCCACTAAATAGAACAAGGTGCGCTTTCTGGCTTTCGTCATTATCTTAATTTGGTACTAAGACAATGAACCCGTGCTGTACCCCGACAAACAATCCCTATTTATTTACTTAACTTAAAACGGTAACCCAGGCGCAGGGCAAACTGTTTATAGGGCGTTTGCAGGCCATAGTCTTCAAACTTAATACCTGCTTCCAATCCACTTGAAAAGCTAAAGCCTGCAGATGCAGTGTACATCAATGAACGGTAGGATTTATACACCGGTGTGTAGGTATAGGGATTAGCATTGTGAACAATATAGGGCATCGTGTTTCCAAAGGCCTCTCCTATTTCCCCGGCCATAAAAAAACGCTTGCCGGTCCTTAACCTTATGCCTGCTTTTACCGGTATAATTTTCACCGGCTGCGCATATACGTTGTTCTGACCATTGCTGAATATTAACCAGTTCCTGTCTGCTGAAAAATAGGTGTACCCGGTAGATAATGTGCCGGTTAAATACTCGCCCAGGTCGCGGTGTACAAACAGCTCCCCGCCGGATACAAAGCCCAAAGGCGCATCCCATGCAACGCCGCCGGTAGCTACAACACCCAGGTACCAGGCCTGTGAATGATCTATGCTTCTTTTAACGGGTTTAAATACGGAGTTAAAGGCAATACCCGCTTCCCAGCCTATCCAGCTCTTAGTCTGATAAAAAGAGGTGGCAGGCTCCGGGTATTCCGGTATCTCCGTTACATTCTTATAACCGGGGCTGCGCCATAAGCCGGCATGTTTATAACGGTTAAACGTAGGCCCTGCCAGCAGGCTGATATGCTTGCTGAGCTGTACATTCAGCAGCAGTTTACCCTGCCACCAGCCATCGTCCCAAGTGCCTGCATCAGAGAACTGGTAAGCTGCTTCGGCCGATAGGTACAGATTGTTGCTGAACATAAGATCACGCCCGATGCCAAAGCCGAAAGCATAAAACCTGTTGTCAGCAGATACGTTCATACCCAGCAGCACCGTGCTGTAAAAGTTATGTGTGCCGGTTTTTAATGACAGGTTTGTATTGGCCAGGTTATTAGCCGTATAGCTGATCCTGTAAAAACCATTATAGATAATGTTGATGAGCCCAATGCTAACGCCCTGCGATGTATCTGCCACATTCACCATTCCCATTTGTACTCCTTTTAAGCGGCGCGTTTCATTATGCAATGCACTGATCTGCACACCGGATAACTGCGCCTGCGCTTTATTGGTGAATAAAGAGATCTGCACCCCTCTTACTGTATCCAGGGCACGGTTATGTGCGCCGGCCAATTGCAGCCCGGTAGCATTACCGCCTACTAAATTAAACACACCGGCCAGCTGCAGATACTTTGCACTTTTCTTGTTGATGTTAAATAAACCGGCTACCTCCAGCCCGTTTACACCAGCTGTGTAACCACCTGCCAGGTTCAGCGAGAATTTGTTTACCACCTGCGGACTAAACATGCCATGTGTGCTGAGCCCGGGTGTTAAGGATACCTGGAAAGGCCTTTTAGCAAAAAAATCCGTTATGTTCAAACTCTGGATCTTTTGCCTTGCGGAGATGAATAAGTTTCCCAGCGCGGTTCTTTCAATGCGGTTGCTTTCTTCATCTACATTATCATACACAGCAGTGTTAGCTCTTGAGCTTACCAGCACGGTTTGTAAAAAATGAATGGTAGTATCCCGGTACAGTCTTTTACTGGCTGTAACGGTAATGCTTCCGGGGTTGCTGGTGCGGAACTTTAATTTAAAATAACCATGTTCGTCTGTTAAAGTGGCCACCAGGTACGTTTTCTCATACACGCTGGCATTCATAAGGCGTTCGCCGCTACGCTCATCCACCACCATACCGCTTACAGAAAAGGTATTATTATCATTAGTAAGATCAGTATTGATCAACATGAGGCGGGGTAGCGCAGGTGTTATTATAACGTAGTTATTCTGCTCGCCATACTCATAACGTTCATTGAACAGCTTATATAAAATGCGGGATACCTGCTGGTTGTTTGCAGTAAGGGTTACCAGGCTATCCTGCGGTATCAGCCTGCTGTTGTAGGAAAAATAAAACCCGCCTTTGCTGCTGATCTCATTCAGCACATCCGCCACCCGCCTGCTGTTTACATTTACTGATATAAGCTTATTCAACAGCCCCTGCGCATTGCCTTGTTTGGGCAACACGCATAGAAAGCCAATCATCAACATTATTATTATCCTGTAAAACCCGGTCATTTTAGAATAAGCTGATCGTTCTTTTTTTCCAGCGTAATGTTAAAGGTGCGGCTAATCACCTGCAGGATATTATCCAGCGATTCGTTCTTAAAAGTAGTATTCAATCGCAGATCGCGCAGCTCTTTTTTCCCAATTATAATGTGGCTGTCATAAGCTTCATTCAGCACCTCTACCATTCTCCATAAGGGTGTATTATCTGCTACAAATTCTTTGCTGCGATAGTAGGTGTACAGCTGATCGGGGTTAGCAGCTTTGGTAAGCGTAGCAGCTTGCTGCTGTACCACCAGCTTTTCCCCGAGGTTTAATACAATGGTATGCCCCTGCCTGCTCACCTGCACCCTGCCGGTTTCTACGATCACTTCTATATTCCCGTTCTTATTTTTCACATTAAACGAGGTGCCTAATACCTGCACGCTCAGATCGCCGGTGCGGATAATGAATGGCTTTGACTGGTCCGGTGCTACATCAAAAAAAGCTTCGCCTTTGGTTAACACTACCTGCCGCTCCTTACCCTTAAATGCTGCAGGAAGCTGTATCTGTGTACCTTTGTTGAGTGTTAGTATGGAGCCATCGGGTAAGGTATCTGTTTTAACGGTGAGGTCACTGGCAATTTGAATACCGGGTGTGTTACGATGCGTTAAATAAAACAAGGTTCCTGTTATTATTACCAGTATTGCTGCTGCAATTTTCAGCCAGGGCATCCGCGGCTGCAATACGGCTACCGGGGCCTGTTCTGCTGCTTTTTGCTTTAACCTTTGTAATGATGCGTGCGCATTTACCGTGCCTGGATATTGCAGGCGCAGGCTGGTTTCCCATACCAGCTGCAGCTGCTTAAAGCGGGCTTCATTGGCGGCATCCTGCCCCCTCCACTCTTCCACGTGTTGCGCCTGCACGGGAGTGGTTTCTCCCAACAGATGGCTTATCAGCAGATCATCAGTCATAGTCGTATGTTTACATTCATTAACAGCCAAAGTATTAAGGGCAGATAATCTGCCAGCTGTGTACGCAGCTTTTTAAGCGCCCTGCTCATTTGCGTTTCTACTGTTTTTACCGACAGGTTTAACTGCGTGGCAATTTCAGCATACTTCAGCTCCTCAAAACGGCTTAGCTGGAAGATGGTGCGGCATTGTTCCGGCAAGCCGTTAATAGCTTTTCTTAGCTGCTGTTCCAGCTCACGCAGCTGTAATGCAGCAGCGGGTGTTTCCGTTTGCCGGCCTGCTGTTCTTGCATTAAACAGGGCAAAGGCATTTCTTACTTTCTGGTGTTTAAGGTAATTCAAACACTCATTGTTCACCGACCGGTAGAGGTAGGCTTTCAAAGAGGTATGAATGGCGAGCGGCCCGCCCTTTTCCAGGATCTTTAAGAATACCTGGTGCACCATTTCCTCTGCAAGTATTTCATCATTCAGCATAGTATAGGCATACCGGTACAACGCATCGTAATGCTCAAGATATACCCTGTCAAGATCATGGTCTTTATCCAACCCGTTATTTCCCTGGCTCGTCTGCAAGTATTCTTTATTCAGATTTTATTGGTAAGACAACTTTCTCTGTATTTACCCTTACACACAAAAAAAATAATTTATCCGGGAAGCGACTGTTTTTTTTGAACGGAAACATTTAAATTAGATATGATATATTCTTTTAACCCTTAAACCCAAAGAACCTTATGAAGAAGTTTGTTCCTGTTGCACTGCTGCTGTGCGTATTATTCTCTATGTCAGGCTTTACCCCCGCGCATCCCCGGGTCTTAAACACTGAAAGAAGGGTGATACCGCTTACCTTCCCTGTTACCGGCCAAACCTATGGCAAACAGGGGCTATTGAACTACGAGGTGATTGGTAGTGGCAGTACGCCCTACAACATTAAGTTTTACTATAACGGTACACAGGTAGGCACTTCTTACCCGTTCACCACTACCCCGGCCTCCGGCGGCGTTTGGACTGCTGTTGGTATGAAAGATGCTACCGGCATTAACGGCGTGGAGTTTACGGTTTACAGCGGCGGCGGCGGTACAGAATACAATATTGATTTCTTCAGCCCATTTTAAGCAATATCCCGTTCAGGAGCGCTCTCACTCTCAACGGGGTATCAGATCTTAAACAAAAGGAGCCCTTCGGGTTCCTTTTGTTTATAAATAATCTTTGTTATAGCTGCCATTCGTCTGTCATGAGGGACTTAACCTATCCAGCGCACTGTTAAAGAATAATTGCACCGTATCGTAGCTATCTTTATGTTGTAATTAATATGAAAAATGAATAAAGGCCGTTACTAAAATGCCCGTTGTGATCATTCATGAATCATTATTGATTAGTTAATACGTATAGTCATTAATGTTAACAACATTTAACGGTGCGTGTATTGAAAAAACATTTAAATTCGATACGATATAATTTTTAACCCGTAACTCAATAACCATTATTATTTATGAAAAAGTTTGTTCCTATTGCATTACTGCTGTGCGTATTGTTTTCTATGTCAAGTTTTACACCTCCAAAGAAGCACTCATCTTTATTGACCGGTAGCGGTAAATTTGCTATCTCCTTCCCTATTACCGGTACAACCCTTGGAAGACCTGGTGCAGGCCAACCACGTACTACTATAAATTATCAAATAGACGGCAGCGGCTCTACTCCAAACATAATTACATTTTCTTACATGGGCAACCCGGTGGGTACAAATTATCAATTCTTTGTCGAAAGTGTTAGCGGGTCTACTACCAGTTACATAGCGGATGGTATGGAAAGCGAAACAGGGATCGCAGCTGTAAGATTTATCAGAACCGGAGATAGTAATTATTCAGTTGAATTTATACGCGGCTTATAAAAAAATATAACCCTTAATTAAAAAGCTAAAGGGACTTCAGTGAAGTCCCTTTAGCTTTTTAATTAGCAACATCTCTTCATCACCATTCATCTGTCCGGAACGAGGATACAGGCAGCCCTTCATTGCTGAACAGGGTGCCTACCAGCCAGTCCTTATAAGCATAACGTACGGCTACCGGTGTTTTCACTTCCTCACTTTTTACGGCAATGCCATAACCGGTTATCCAGGCAGTGGCCGGGTGATATACCTTATCGGCGCCGGCTACTTCAAAATCAGACAGGGGTTTATTAAAAGAAAAAGTAGTTAACCCATTCGGCGCATTGTTAAAGAACAGCTGTACTGTATCTGTAGCTACCTTCATGTTCTTATACACTGGTGTGGCATAGGGAATGTTCTTATATCCATAGGTTTTTGCCAGTGCGTTATATAACAGGCGTTTGGCAATAATGGTCTTATCTGCCGGGTGTATGTTGGTTTCATCTCCTACATCCATACTCACAGCCATACCGGAGTTGGGAATATCATCCAGCGCTTTTAGCTGCGCTTCGCGAAGCAGGAAGGTTTCACCTTTATCTCCTTTATATACAAAAGGCGCTATCTGCACATAATAAAAGCCCCATTCCCCGCAATCCCAGGCCGTTCTCCACGACTTTACCATGGCGCCCATCAGCTGCCGGTACTGGGTCGCGCGGCCCCGGTTACTTTCTCCCTGGTACCACAAGGCCCCGTTAATAGTATACCCCATTACCGGCGATACCATACCGTTGTATAAGTTGGTGGGATCATTCGGGCTTAGTTTCAGTGTATCTGTTACCGCAGGAATTTTAATCTCATTGGTGAAGGGCTGCAAGGCCTGGGCATGCATCCAGGCTTCTATCACGGTGCCGCCCCAGGTGGCTTCAATAATACCTACCGGCACTTTCAGCTTTTGCTGCAACATTTGGGCAAACTGATACCCCACTGCGCTGAAATCAGCGGCGCTGGCGGCATCTGATACCTGCCAGGTGGTATTACAATCTGACAGCGGTACCCGCGATATTTTTTTGGGCACATTGAACAGGCGGATCTGTGAGTTATCTGCATCCATCAATATATCGGCAGCATGTAAAATAGTCTGGTTCTTAAACCCTTTTACGGGCATTTCCATATTGGACTGGCCGGAGCAGAACCATACTTCACCAATAAGGATATTATGCAGCGTAAGCGGCTTACCATCTGAAATAGTAATGTCATAAGGCCCGCCGGCTGCCGGCGTTTGTACTTTTACCTTCCAGGCGCCATCTGCGCCGGCTTTAACGGTGTACAATTTTTTGTTCCAGGAGGTGGTAACAGTAACCCTGGCATTGGCGGCGGCAGTGCCCCATAAGGCGGCCTGTGACCGTTGCTGCAGCACCATATTGCTGGCAATAACAGCGGGTAACTTAACGGTGGCAGATGCGCCTAAAGAAAGCAGGAGAAAAAAAGAGATGATGAGTTTCTGCATAGTGGAATATTAGAGTTATGGGCAAAAACACAAAATACATAATCAGGCAGGTAAAAAAAAGCGTCCCGGGGTTTTAAGCCCGGGACGCAACATCTCTGTTTCTAATGTAGGTATAGGATTAGTAAGTAGTAAGCCTATTTCATCCAGAAGATCTTGGCATAAAGCTGATCCTTGTCAGCTACTTTAGCATAGTTATCACTATTCAAACTACGTTCTTTGCTGGGATACATTAAGCGGTATGCAGGTGTTGCCGCTGCTGTAACACCCGGATCAGGCGCAAAGGTCAGCTTCGGGAAACCTGTTCTTCTTAATTCAGCCCAACCTTGTATATTCTGCATCATACCAAAATCAGCCCATTTCTGGGTAGCTATTTTACGGAGATTATCCGCACCGGTACCATAAGCCACTAAAGGATTAGCCAGCAGTAAAGTGATCTCAGCCGGAGTAGGAGCTGTTTCACGTGTGCCGGTATAGCTGCTGCCGGTGTGTATTTTATACCAGTAGGCGATAGAATACTGTATACCTTGTTCGTAAGCTGTTTTAGCAGTTCCGCCGCCCCATCTTTCGTAAGCTTCTGCTTTCAGGAAACTTACTTCAGCAGCGGTGAAAATGATACCGGGGAAGTTGCTGTTCCTGATGAAGGTAACGGTATCCAGACGGGAAACCAGGTTATCAGAGATCTGCGTCTGCTGGGTAGCAGCAGGCGTAGTTGTGGACAGACCCTGGTATACTCCATTTTTATTCAATGTGAAAATAAGCCTTAAACGGGGATCACCGGAAGGTTTCCACAGTGAATCCACCAGGTAACCGGGCGCCACATCATGGCCCTGTATAAAGGAGCTCGTAAGATCTGTGGTCAGGTTCGGCGGACCAGTTGTGATCTGCACATTATTGTCGATACCATCAATTACCGGATAAAGCGTAGGGTTGCTCAGGATCTGCTGCACCAGCGCTTTTGCTTTGTTCTCATCCTGGTAGGAGATGCGCATAGCTAAACGCAGGATCAGTGAGTTTGCGTACCGGCGCCATTTTAACAGGTCGCCTTTAAACAAAACATCCTGTTTGGCCAGCTTGTTAAGATAATACTGCTCTGGTTGTACTGTAGCCAGGTAGTTACTGATACGTACCAGGTTATTTAAAGCAGTATCATAAAGTGCCCCTGCATTGTCATAAGCGGCAGGTTTTACTACACCGCTGGCATTTAAGCTACCCGCTTCAGAGAAAGGAATATCTCCCCAAAGGTCCACCTGCTGTGCAGTATAGTCGTATAAGAAAATACGGGATGTTTCCAGGAACAGTAAATAACCTGTTTTTTCAGCATCACTGGGCAGCTCATTATACAGTTTTTCTATTTCACGGTAGTTGGCAAGAGGGCCTGTCCAGTTGTTACCCGGTGAGGCATAGAAGTCGTCCCAACGGTCTTCCGCAAAACCTGCAGGCTGTTCATACATTTTGTTTACGGTAACAATACCCAGGGTTTGTGTATAGGTAGCTAACTGACCTGTAACAAAGGTATACAGGTTCCAGTAATCAGGTACTATACGCCTGTTGTTGAATAAGCCGGTGTATAAACCGTCAATCGTACCGTTGGTAGTTTTCTCCGGGTTAACGAACCGGTCAGAAAACTGCGATTTTTTACATGCTGCCACGAAACCCAGTATCGGGGCAAGCATTAGTATAGCGAGAATATTCTTCTTCATTTTTTTCTGTTTTAGGCTTAATCAATTAGAAGCTCAGTTTCAGGTTAGCACCCAGTGTACGGGTAGGTGCCATGGTACCACTTTCCACACCCTGGCTTACAAAACTGCTGCCTATACCCACTTCAGGATCCAGGTTGGGCAGTGATTTATATAAGTATAAGAGGTTGCGGGCAAAAAGTCCTACAGACAGGCGCTGTACTTTCATTTTATTGAGAAGCCTAACCGGTAAGGTATAGTTCAGAGAAACTTCACGCAGTTTAATAAAGTTATTATTAAACACTGCATTTGAATAGGAGTTCATAGTGGCATTACCAGCATAGTTACCCCAGGTATAAGTGTTTACATAATATTCTGCTGCGGAAAGTATTTTATCATTCTTTTTACCATTTGCATCCACACCGTCTAACACCACACCGTCATGATATACATCAGTACCGGCAGGAGCTGAGCTACCTGAAGGTAAAAGTGTTCTGTTGCCTGCAGCGTCTTCATAGTAAGTCAGACCACCGTTTGCTTCATCACGATATTTAAGCGTGCTCTTAAACATACCGGCGCCTGTGTTATAAAAGTTAGTCAGTGACACAATCTGTCCACCCCAGCGGAAATCCACCAGGAAGTCCAGGGTTACATTTTTGTAACGCAGACTATTTGAGATACCACCAGTCATTTTGGGCTGAATGTTACCTGCTTTTTCAAACTTATTCAGATCTGTTACATAATAACCCTGTGCATCTGTCAGGAAATTACCTGCATCATCTTTTATGAAAGGGTGCACCATAATGTCACCGGCAGCTTGACCTACCTTAGCAACAATGTCAAATGAGCCACCATCCGGGTTAGCACCGATCAAACGCAGTTGATCAATACCATCCCGCAGGCTTTTCAGCTTGTTTTTGTTAAAGCCCAGGTTACCACGTACACTCCAGTCAAAATTTTTGCTGGCTACAGGTGTACCATATAAGGCTACTTCCACACCAGTGTTACTAAGAGCGCCTACATTCGACCAGATAGAAGCTGCACCGGTACTGGTAGGTACGGTCAGGTTAGATATCTGATCATTGATGGTGTTGGTATAGTAAGAGATGTCGAAACCTAAACGGTTCTCTAACATTTTAGTTTCCCAACCCATTTCAAATTCGTGCTTGGTTTCCGGCTTCAGATCCAGGTTACCATATTCACGGCCGGGGAATAACATAGCCACACCATTAACAGAACCACCGTTGTAAACGATATTGGATACATACGGAGGAGCAGGCGTAGCAACCACACCATAAGAAAAACGCAGCTTGCTGTAATCGATCATGTTGGGCAGCTTCAATGCCTTACTCAGCTCAAATGAAAGGCTTACGCTGGGGTAGAAGTAGGCATTATTGCCGGGGGCCAGCGTAGATACTCTTTCATAACGTTCTGTTGCTTCCAGGAACAGGAAGTTCCGGTAGCTTAAACCCAGGATACCGAAGATACCGTCCTGCAGGTAAGAAGTTCTTGCAGACTGGTTATTATCATCGGAAGTTCTGATCGCATTTTTGGATGCAGCCAGGGTATACCAGTTTTCCTGCAGCAGGCCACCATTTGTAGAAGCATAAACATAACGTCCATCTTCCCTACGTGCCTGGTAACCAACACTGGCGTTTAAACCGAATTTAGGAGAAAACTCTTTATTATAGGTAGCCAAGATATCTGCATAAGCAATGCTGTACTGCCTGTTGCCTACAGCATAAGCGCCGGATTCACCAAAGGCCAGGGGAACTTCCGCAGGGTTTTTCTGTTCAGAGCCATAGCCGGTAAAGTCGTTACCAAAACGGCCGCGCACCTTAAAGTTCTTTGTAAAATCGTAGCTCAGGGTAGCGCTGGAAACAACACGGTTCGTTCTTTCGTCATAACTATTCATGTTCTGGTTCCAGAGCCAGCCCAGTAAGTCAGGACGCATGTTGAATTTTATAGCCTCTTCCGGATCTGCTGCGGTGTTGTTAAAAAATACATATTTGTATCCCTTGGTAGTTTTATACTTTCTTAAGAAAACATCGATATCATCTGCCATACCAATAAAACCGCCATAACTACCGGTCATATTGTGGATCTGGTCAGGACGGTTATGTATGAATTCATTTACGTACGTTACTACGAAATCTGCAGTTAACTTAGGCGTAACTTTATAAGTAGTGTTCAGGTTAAAAGTATTTTTTTCCTGCTTACCACCTATCTGTATGCCTTTATAATCGTTACGGGTATAACCGAAACGGATGCTTCCCCGATCATTGGAGCTTGAAACAGCTACGTTGGCAATAGAGCTGCTACCGGTGCGGTAGAATTTTTTCCAGTTGTCAGGGTGCGCGTCGTATTTTATGAAGTTACCATCCCAGTAATATACCTCGCGGCCATCGAACTTAGGACCAAACTGTGCATAAGCACGGTTAGCCGGTCTAACATCTGCCTTGCCATCACCATTCAGATCACCTAACTGTATCCAGCCATTTTTATCAGCGCCGTAGTTAGCAGCGTTGGTAGCGCGATCATAACCAGGACCGTAAATAGTCTGGTAATCAGGCAGGTTGGCTACTTTTTCCATGCCATATGAGTAATTGAAATCAACGCCAATGCCGGGTTTGCGGGTACCTTGCTTAGTAGTGATGATCACCACGCCGTTACTACCATCAGAACCGTACAATGCAGTAGCAGCAGCACCTTTCAGAATGCTGATGTCCTGGATGTTATCCGGAGAGATATCTAATAAGCTGTTACCACGGATACGGTCGTACACACCACCGATATTACCGCTTTGTAAGTTTACATCTTTGCGGATGGGCACACCATCTACTACCATCAGCGGCTGGTTATCACCATTCAGTGAGTTCACACCTCTGATCTTTAAAATTACCGCACTGGTAGCACCACCAGGTGCAGCCTGTACGCTAACGCCGGCTGCCCTGCCATATAAGGCAGCGCCAAAGTTGGTGGGAGATGCCTTCGCAATATCTTCACCTGACACGTTAGACACGGCATAACCCAGCTTACGGCGTTCTCTTTTGATACCCAAAGCGGTTACAACCACTTCATTCAGACCCTTACTATCCGGCAACAACCGTATAGCCAGGGAAACACGGCTATTTAAGGGCACTTCCTGCCTTATATAACCGATGTACGTAAATACGAGCGTAGCTTCTGTGCTAACACTCAATTTAAAGGCACCGTTAGCGTCCGTAAGCGTACCAGCCGAACCGGCTTTTTCCTGTACACTCACACCCACGAGCGGGCCACCTTTTTCATCCTGCACGATACCGGCTACAGTTTTCTTTTCCTGTGCATAAACAAAGTTGGCACATAGCAGGAAAAGTACCGCGCATACGAGGAGCGATCTTTTCATTTTACTCTTTTTTAGATTAATTACTATAGTGTTAAAGCGTTAATGTGTGAATTGGCATAGTTATAACCATCCCACCGCAGGGGATAACGAGATTGGCAATAGTTATTCATTATTGTGTCATTTGCAGAGTGGCCTGCTATTTACAATCTGTAGTTTTAGGTATAAGGAATAAGTATTGCGCACCATTATTAGTGCTGGTTTTCATGGCGTTGTGTCGAATTGTTTCATAGGTTCAATAAGATTTTCATTAGGTTTCAAATAGTAACTCCGCTGTTATGCTGTTTTTACAACCCGAAAGCGGCAATTGTTGGTATAGTTGTTCTAGTAAAATCTATTGTAATATAATGTAATATAGATATTTATTTCAAAACAGTAAAAATTATTATAATATTTTTCGTGCTGTACACCTCAGGTCTTTTTTGTTTTGTCCCACCCAAAGCATAAATACGTTATCTGTTGTGAAAAAGTTTGTATTACTCTCTTAAAAAAATGAAAACACCTGATATATCATAAGTATATGGGTTTATACTTATAATATAAAACTTTTAATCATTAATCACTGGTTATGTTCCAATCACTTATCAACATCAAACATAGATATATTTTTTATAATCTGCAAGCTTATCTGATCATTTTCAATAAAATAGTTAAAACAACCCCAGTTTCTGCTAAAATAAAATCAGGCGGTTTAGCAAAAAAAAAGCAGGATCATAATGATCCTGCCTTAAGCTTTCTTTAACAAAAATTATGGTTTACGGGTAGAATAACTCACATGCATGTACGCATTTTATGCAACGGGTTCCACTTCTTTCATAGTGGATTGTCTTACTTCCAGCGTAGGTTGTAATACCAGCTGCTGAGAAGTGCTGGAGGCATGATTCAGCTCCTTCATCAATACATTCACTATCTGCCTGCCTATTTCTTCTATAGGTTGTGATACACAGGTTATAGAAGGGCTGTGCAGGCGGAAAAGATCATGATCATCAAAACATACCATACCCACGTCAGCGCCTATACGAAGACCCAGTGAACGGATGCTTTCTATACCATAAATGCCCAGGTAGTTGGTGGCAAAAAATACGGCGTCTACCTTGCTTGCTTTCAGGTACTTGGTAATTTCCTGGGTATGCCCTACCCGGTCCATTTCAAAAGGCAGGCGTTTTACCACGTTCTTGTTATAGGGTAACCCGTGCTTTTTGAAGGCTGCCATAAAACCATCCATACGCTGTTTCATCTGCACCTGGTCAGAGGTAGTGGTGATGATGGCTATTTTCTGGTATCCCTGCTCTATGAGGTGTGTAGTGGCGGCATACGCGCCCTGGTAGTTATCCACCACCACGTAATGAGAATCTACATTCGGTAAGTAGCGGTCCATCAGCACGACTGGTTTGCGTACCATTTTCAACAGCTCTATCTCCTTTTCCATTCCTTTGGTAGGCGTAATAATGTAACCGTCCACCTGGCGGTATTTTAATACCTCCAGCAGGCCGTGTGCTTTTTCACTGTTATCTTCTGTACTGCCGTATAATACCTTATAGCCATGCTTGTCTGCCTCATCCTCCACTACTTTGGCCACGTTGGCAAAGAAGTTGTTGGCAATATCTTCCACTATCAGACCCAGGGTTTTGGTCTTACCCGTGCGTAAACCGCGGGCCAGCTGGTTAGGCTTGTATTTGAGCTTATTGGCAATCTTCAGGATTTTCTTGCTAACCTGGTCGCTGATCCGTTTTTCCTTGGCTTTTCCGTTCAGTACAAAAGAAACTGTGGTAGGAGACACCCCCGCCTGTTTGGCGATGTCCTTTATAGAAATTCCTTTCATTCGTGATAATAGTTTGTGCTTATGCTTGTAATTCAGGTGTGCCGGAACTTCCTATTGAGCGCAGGTATAAAACGCTCAATCGATTTAGCCCTGTGTAAAATACAAAAATACTTGTCAAAAAAACAATACTCTCTCCAACAGCTAATTTACGGGAAATGATAGTTTTTTAACCAAAAATTAATAAATTGGCATCATTCACAGGAAAACGCCCGCGGGGGGCGGGCAACGCTGACCATTGCCATTAAGAGACAACACACTACGACCAAACACATAAAACACAGAACCGGATGAAACCCATCCTTATTAAAGTTGGGGCTTTTGCAGACAACCAGATCACCATTATAGAGCGTAGTGATCCGCATTTTAACACACCTTTCCATTTCCACCCGGAGTGCGAGCTGGTATATGTGACAGAGAGCCATGGAAAAAGAATTGTTGGCGACAGTATTGAAAGCTTTGATGTAGGCGACATGGTTTTCCTGGGGCCCAACATTCCGCATGTATGGTATAATGAGGAAGATTATTACCAGGGGCTTGAATCACTCAGGGCTCGCTCTGTAGTGATCTATTTTCCAAAAGATATTTTTGGCGATAAGTTCTATGGCCTGCCGGAAACCAAAGCGCTCTCAGAACTGTTCCACCGCGCGCAACGCGGCATGAAGATCATTGGCAATACCCAGGAAGCGCTGAAAGAGGAAATACTGGCCCTGCCCAAAAAAGAAGGGCTGGACCGTATTATTTCCCTGCTGCGCATTCTAAAAACGCTGTCTGAAACACGGGACTATTACTTCCTGGCCAGCACCGGCTACTCCCATGCCTTTAATGTAAAGGACAACCACAAGATCGATGAAGTGTTCAAGTACGTGATGAACAATTTCTCCAAGGAAATATCCCTGCAGGATGTGGCGGGCATCACCAACCTTTCCCCGCAGTCGTTCTGCCGCTTTTTTAAGAACCGTACCAAAAAGTCATTTGTACAGTTCCTGAATGAGGTACGTATTGGCCATGCCTGTAAGCGGCTAACAGAGGAAGACTGGTCTATTGCAGAAATTGCATACTCCTGCGGGTTTAAGAACCTTTCTAACTTTAACCGGTTCTTTAAGGAGATCGTTGGGAAAACGCCGAAGGAGTATAAGCATGAGCTGAGGCTGAAGGAAGCGTAAAGGTGAAGGTGTTATGCTGAAGGCGGATTGCTGATTGCCATTGATGTAAGAAGGATGGAGGCTCAGGTGCGTGTAAACTGGTGAGAAGGCAGAACGCGGAATGACGTTGATAAGTCAGAATGCGGGGAGCCGGAGCATACAGGCGTGTACGGGCTGGTTAATGTGGAAGGCCGAATACTTAAAGGCGTTATTAAAGCAAGATGCTAAATACCCATCGCAACTATCAAAGACATAAAAGCTAAAACAGACTAATAAAGCATTACATACTCCGATTAATACCATTCATTAATTACTACTCGTTCAGCATTAAGCTTTTAGCTTTTTGCTGTATGCTTTGCGCTTTCCGCTCATGGCAGATTTATTTCTGCATTTCAAAACATTGTTCTATTTTCAGGCCCAACGGTAGGTAGAAGACACGCTGTTCACTTTTTCAACCAAATATTTCTTGTACCTGTAATCCTGATGTACAGCAACTATTCAGATCAACAGCTACTTAACTTGCTCCGGGCCGATAACGTCGCGGCCTTTAACGCCATCTACGAGCGTTACAGCAAGCCATTGTACCTGTATATCCTGAGCAAGCTGGAAACCGGGGAGATCAGCAAGGATGTGCTGCAGGATCTTTTTGTATCCCTGTGGGAAAAACGTAAACAGCTGCAGATCAGCGAATCACTGAAATCTTACCTGTACCAGAGCGCCCGGCATAAAGTAATTGACATTTACCGCAAGAACACCTCTTACCGGAAATACCTGCAGCAGCTTATAGAACATTTTGATGCGCAGCCGGAAAATATTACGGAAGCCGTTGATTATAAAGCAAAAAACCAGGAAATACTAGAAGCCATCAACCACCTGCCCGACCGCATGAAGGAAATATTCATGCTCAGCAGGCTAGAACATCAATCCATAGAACAAATTGCCCAGCGGCTGGGACTCTCACAGCAAACCGTGAAGAACCAGATCACTAAAGCGTTGAAGATCTTAAGATCACACCAGGATCTGCGATCGTGAGGGACCGCCCGGGCAGCCAATATCAAACAAAACAGGGACAAAACTAACGATTGTAAATACGGAAGCCATTAATTTTAGCTAAATCTAAAATCTGCAATCGTAAATCTAAAATAGTAGTACCTAAGTCTCACTTATACGACTACTGGTAAATCATAAATCCGAAACGGTGGATACAGAACACATAAAACAGATACTGGAGCGCTATACGCAGGGACAATGCACGGCCGAAGAATCAGCGATCATTGAAAAATGGTTTGAGGGCGTAAACCGGCATCATACTACCCCCGTGGCGGATGATGACCTGCCCCTGCAGCTGGAAGCCGTGAAGCAAAGCATCCGGGAAAGGATCCAGGTGCCCCGCCGGCAACTGCGTCCGCTGTATTTTTATGTAGCTGCCGCCGCCAGCGTATTACTGCTGGCCGGCGCATGGCTGTTCACCTACCTGAAACAATCCCGCACCGCTTTGCCGGCCGGGGCTTCCATAGCACAAACCACCCCTCCCAAAAGCAGCCGTACTGAAAAAGACGGGTTTATGGAGCTGCGCACCGCCAAAGGCGCCACAGAACGCGTAGTGCTGGCAGATGGCAGTACCATCGTTGTAAATGCATCCAGCTATATCCGCTATCCCCTACAGTTCACCGGCGCCCGCCGCGATGTGTACCTGGAAGAAGGAGAAGCCTTTTTCACTGTAGCATCCAATGAAAAAAGCGCCTTTACCGTACATACCGGCAACCTGCAAACCACTGCGCTGGGCACCTCTTTCAACATCCGCGACTATGCGCATGAGAACCGCATCACCGTGGCGCTGCTCACAGGCAAAGTGAAAATAGATCATGTACTTGATAATAATAAAGAGGGAAATAGCGTAATATTGTTGCCCAATGAGCAGGTGCATTACAATGTGCAATCCCTGCAACTGGTAAAATCGTCCTTTGAAAAACCGGAAGAGATCACCGGCTGGAAACAGGGCTACCTGGTGTTTAAAGACGCCTCGTACAACGAAGTGATCACCGAGATAGAGAACCGTTATGGAGTTACCGTCATCAATCAAAGCAATAAGAAAGAGTGGAAGTATACCGGCTTCTTTAAGGAAGAAAGCCTGCAGGATGTAGTAGAGACCATATGCCTGGCCAAGTCCCTTTCCTATACGATCAGCAATGATACGATAGTACTGAAGAACTAAGGCCCCTCCATTAACCATTTGCACTTAGCCCATGACAACGTTTAGATCATACTGCTATATGGTAAGTATGACTGCCGGCCTGTTGTTAACATGGTTGCCGGCAGCGTGCATGGATATACCTATACTCGTAAGCATACAGGCCCGTAATAAACCACTGGAAGCCGTAATGGTTGAGATCTCCGCACAAACCGGGCTTAATTTCCACTACGATAAAACAGACCTGAGCCAAAGCCTCAGAAAAAAGATCACCCTCCGCTGTAATAAAATGCCGGTGGAGGAAGTGCTGCAAATACTGGCCAGCCAAACCGGGCTAAAGTTCGTACTCAAAGAAGATAAGATCATCGTAGGCCCCGATCCCGGACCGGAGGAAGCCCTGAACAGCGTAACCCTGGTAAACGGCCGGCTGCCGGAAAAGGAGATACGCGGACGGGTATACGATGCGCACGGCGCTCCCCTTTCCGGCGCTACCATCCTGGTAAAGAACAGCACCAAAGGTACACAGGCCGGGGCAGATGGCAGCTTTACGCTCAGCGCCGCCCCTTCAGAAGTGCTGGTGTTCCGCTCCATTGGTCATTTACAAAAAGAAGTGATCCTGGATAACAGCGATGATGAGCTGAATGTAACCCTGCAGGAATCCATTAAAGGGCTGAATGAGTTTGTAGTAGCGGCTTTGGGCATCCCGAAAAAAACCAAAGAGCTTACCTATGCCACGCAGCAGCTCAGTAATGAAGATCTTACCCGGGTAAAAGATGCGAATGTGATCAACAGCCTGTCCGGCAAAATAGCCGGAGTAAATATTTTCCGCAGCGCATCCGGCATTGGCGGCTCAGCAAGAGTGATCTTAAGAGGCAATAAATCTACCCGGGAAAATCAGCCCCTGTATATTATTGATGGTGTGCCCATGGCCAACTACACACCTTCGCAGCCCGCCAACATCTGGGGAGAGTCCAGCAGCATTGTAGGCAATACCGGCCGTGATGGCGGTGATGGCATCTCTAACCTGAACCCGGATGATATTGAAAGCATCAGCATACTCAAAGGCCCTTCTGCAGCCGCTTTGTATGGCAGCCAGGCCGCCAATGGGGTAATTGTGATCACCACTAAAAAAGGCCGGCCGGGTAAAGGGCATATCAATGTATCCTCCGACCTTACCATTGAAACACCCATGCTGCTGCCCAAGCTGCAATACCGCTACGGGCAAACTACGCTGCCTTATATTGATGATAAAGGCCAGCCGCAGCCCGGATCTGCAGATAGCTGGGGCGCGCCGGTTACAGCACCCGACCATGCAAAACCATTCTTTAATACCGGCGTAACCTTTACCAATTCTGTTTCTTTCAGCGGCGGCCTGGAAAAGGCGCCTTCGTATTTTTCATATTCCAACACCACTAACAAAGGCATACTGCCCAATTCCAAACTGGACCGGCATACCTTTAACTACCGCGGCTCCCTGCGCCTGCTGGATAATAAGCTGCTGATGGATGGTAACGTAACCTTTATGCTGCAAAAAGCGCTGAACCGCGCTGCCAGCGGCTTATACTTTAACCCCCTCACCGGTTTATACAACTTTCCACGCGGGCTTAATTTCAACAGTTATAAGAATTACGAGTATTTTGATGCAGCCCGCAACATGCCCTTACAGAACTGGTGGAATATCCGTAATGATAAGGACTGGACCGGCCAGGATGATCAGCAGAACCCTTACTGGCTGCTGTACAGGAGCCTGCGGGAAGAGAACCGAATACGCAGCCTGGGCTTTTTATCCATGAAGTACCTGGTGAACAGCTGGCTTTCTATACAGGCCAGGGGCAGCTTCGACCGCTCATCCGACCAGTACGAGCTGAAAGCCTATGCCGGTACCCAAACCGTGCTTTCACCACCCAACGGGCGTTATACACTGGAGAAAGAGAACAATACCCAGCTGTATGGCGATCTTTTGGTGAGCGCTGTAAAAAAGTGGAACAACCGGCTGCAGCTTGCCGCCACCGTGGGTTCCAGCATTATGGATGTGCGCGCGCATGACCGTACGCTCATCAGCACCAACCCCAATGCCAACCCGGGCTTAAGCGTTGCCAACCATTTTTCCGTAGCAGATATTTCCAGCAATGCGCTGGATGCACAGCAATACATAGAAAAGCGGCAGCTGCAGGCCGTGTTTGCCAGCGCCCAGCTGGGCTTTAAGGATTATTTGTTCCTGGACCTTACAGGGCGTAATGACTGGTCCAGCACCTTTGCCTACACGCCCATCAGCGGTAAAGGCTACTTTTATTATTCCAGCGGTATTACTGCGCTGCTGAGCGATATGGTGAAGCTGCCTGCAGCCGTCAGCTTTGCCAAGCTGCGTATTTCCTATGCAAAGGTGGGTAATGATATTGCGCCTTATGTATCGCGGCCGGCGCGGTTCACCTTACAAACAGTGGCTGGTGTTACGCGCATTGCATTTAACACCCGGTCCCCCTACCCTGGCGTGTACCTTAAACCGGAGGACAACCGTTCCCTGGAAACCGGTGCAGAAATACGCCTGCTGGATAACCGCGTGAACCTGGATGTAACCTGGTACAAGAACAATAACTACCAGCAATACATGGAAGTGCCTGCCCCCAGCGGCAGCGGTTACCTGTTCTATTACCTGAATCTAGGCAATATCCAGAACACCGGGCTGGAAGCTACCCTAACGCTGGTGCCCGTACGCAGCAAAACGTTCCGCTGGCAATCGGGCTTTAACTACAGCTTTAACAGGAACCGTGTAATTAAGCTCAGCAACAACAGCATACCGGGCGCCGGGCCGGATAACTATTTTATACTAACGGACTTCCTTACCAATATGTACGGCTCTTTTATTAAGGAAGGCGGCGCCTGGGGCGATATTTACAGCAATAAAGAGCTTTATAAAAATGAAAAGGGCCAGTATGTAATTGACGGAGACGGGCACCTGAAAACCAATAAGGATGTGCTGAAGAACATTGGCAATCCCAACCCGCGCTTTACGCTGGGCTGGAACAATAGCCTGGAATATAAAGGGCTTACCTTTGGCTTCCTGGTAGATGGTAAGTTTGGCGGCAAGGTGATGAGCATTACACAGGCCATACAGGATGAATATGGCGTAAGTGAAGCCAGCGCAAAGGCCCGGGATAACGGCGGCGTAGCATTAAATGCCGTGAATGAGGATGGTACCCCCTTTTCGGGTAAGTACGACGCGCAGAAATATTATACTACTATTGGCGGGCGCGCCGGCATTGGCGATCTGTATATGTACAGCGCCACCAACGTACGCCTGCGCGAGGTATCGCTTAGCTGGCAGCTGCCCATCCGCTCCAAATGGATCCGGCAATTGCAGGCCGGCCTGGTAGGCAGGAACTTGTGCTTTTTTAAGCTGGATGCGCCGTTTGACCCGGAAGTATCCATGAGCTCCGGTAATGGCTTACAGGGCATAGATGTATACGGGCAGCCGGCTGTGCGCAGCATGGGTTTGAATTTGAGAGTTGGTTTCTGATGAACTGAAAAAACTGGAACAGGTGATATGATGTAAAAAGCATCGGTCAAACCTGCGTAATTTCACAAAGAAATGGGGTGTGTTTACAATAAGATAAAACGTGTGATAGCTGCTTCCTGCCTGGGCGGGTTGTTGCTTAGCGCATGCACCAAAAACTTTGAAAGCATCAACGAAAACCCCTACGATTTTAATGAGGATGAGCTAACGCCGGACCTGAAGCTGCTGGGTGAGCCGCTGATACAAACCATGCTGAATATTGTGGTAAGCAATGACCCTGCCACGGCGCAGGTACAGCAAAACCTGATAGGCGATGTGTACTCCGGTTACATGATGACACCCACTCCTTTTGAATCCAACCGCAACAACACTACCTACGATCTTTTAGATAACTGGAACAACCATGTATGGACCATTGCCTATGGCAACGTAATGCCTAACTGCAAGTTTGTACAGGAAAAATCAAAAGGCCGGTACTCCGATTTTTACGCCTGGGCGCAGCTGCTGCGGGTAGCGGCCATGCACCGGGTAAGCGATGTATACGGCCCTATTATCTATACCCGGTATGGCATTATTAATGCGGACCGCAGCGTGGATTATGATACGCAGCAGGATGCTTACAACGCTTTTTTCCAGGACCTTTCAGCCGCCATTGATACGCTGACACTATACACCACCCGCAGCCAAAAGAACTTTGCGCCTTTTGACCTGGCTTACGGTGGCGACTATACTAAATGGGTAAAATTTGCCAACAGCCTGCGCCTGCGCCTGGCTATACGCATTTCTAAAGTGGACCCGGATAAAGCACGCCAGGAAGGAGAAGCGGCGCTGCAACATCCCCTGGGGCTGCTAACCACAGCGGCAGATAATTTCAGCATCAACATCAGCCCGGTCACACACCCGCTGTACGTGATCTGTTATAAGTGGAACGACATCCGGATGGGCGCGCCCATGGAATCTATTATGACCGGCTACCATGATCCCCGCCTGCCTTCCTACTTCGTATATTCCGATATGCGCGATTCTTCGTATAACGGTATCCGTAATGGCATTAACATCAGCAGCCGGGATACTTACAACGGCTTTTCCAAACTGGCGCCCCTGCCCTCCCGCATACAGCTGATGACCGCCGCAGAAGCCTGGTTCCTGAAAGCAGAAGCAGCCCTGTATGGCTGGAAAGGCGCAGGTGATGCCGGCAATAATTATGAACAGGGCATTCATACCTCGTTTGCACAATACCAGCTGGACAGCGAATTTCCGGAATACATCACCAATCATTCCTATACAGCGCGGCCCTATACAGATCCCAGGAACCCTGCTAATAATGTACCGGCCAGCAGTCCCTGCCTGAGTAACATTACCATCCAGTGGGATAATAACGCTACTACCACCCAAAAGCTGGAACGCATTATTACCCAGAAGTGGATTGCGATGTTCCCGGAAGGTGAAGAAGCCTGGGCCGAGTTCCGCCGTACCGGCTACCCCAAACTGTTCCCCGTAGTATTGAATTACAGCAATGGCAAAATACCTACTGAAACGTTTATACGCCGCATTGCATTTCCGCAGCTGGAATATGCCACCAACCCGCAGGGCGTGGCCAGGGCTTTACAGGCATTGGGCGGGCCGGACAATGGCGGTACAAGGTTGTGGTGGGACAAGCCATAAGTAAAGAATAAATACGACCTTTAAGCATCATCATACATTGATACTATGAAGGTTAACATTTTTTGGTTCCGGCGTGACCTTCGCCTGGATGACAACGCAGGATTATACCATGCATTAAAACAAGACAAACCCCTGATACCTGTTTTCATTTTTGATAAGCTTATACTGGACGACCTGGAAGAAAAAACAGACCGCCGGGTTGAATTTATCCGCCTGGCGCTGGAAGATCTGCAGGAAGCATTGGTACAAAAAGGCGCTTCCCTGGAAGCATATTATGGTACACCCATGGAGGTGTTTAAAAAGCTGCTCACCCAACACAACATTGAAAAGGTTTTTACCAATCACGACTATGAACCCTATGCCATTAAAAGAGATCAGGAAGTACAGCATTTGCTGAAGGAGCATGGCATAAGCTTTCACACCTATAAAGACCAGGTGATCTTTGAAAAGGGCGAGGTAATGAAAGATAACGGGGACCCATATACGGTATATACCCCATACAGCAAAAGATGGCAAGCTACGCTGAATGATTTTTATGCAAAAAGTTATCCCACTGAAAAATACTTCCACAATTTTTACAAGCAATCTGCGCACCGGATCCCTTCTTTAAAGTCCATGGGATTTAAGGAAGCAGGCATCCCATTCCCCTCTGCCACACTGGATGAAGATATTGTACGTAAGTATGATAAGCAGCGGGATATACCCGCTATTACCGGCACCACGCACATGGGCATACACCTGCGCTTTGGTACGGTTAGCATCCGCAAGCTGCTGCAAACCGCGCAGGAGCTGAATGCGGTGTTTATGTCGGAATTGATATGGCGTGATTTTTTTCAAAGCATTCTCTGGCATTTCCCTAAAGTAGGCGAAGGCAAAGCATTTAAAGCAGACTATGATTTTATCAAGTGGCGGTATGCTGAACAGGAATTTGAACGCTGGTGCAAGGGCACTACCGGTTACCCGCTGGTAGATGCCGGTATGCGGCAGCTTAATGAAACCGGTTTTATGCATAACCGTGTAAGAATGGTAACCGCTTCTTTTTTAGCCAAGCACTTATTAATAGACTGGCGCTGGGGCGAGGCTTATTTTGCGGAAAAGCTGCTGGACTTTGACCTGGCGGCTAACAACGGTAACTGGCAATGGGCCGCAGGCTGCGGGTGTGATGCGGCGCCTTACTTCAGGATCTTTAATCCAACCCTGCAAACAAAAAGATTTGATCCGCAGCTGCACTACATAAAAAAATGGGTGCCTGAGCTGGATACATTAGACTACCCCATTCCCATCATAGCGCACGAAGCTGCCCGCAAACGCTGCCTGGATGCATATTCCAAAGCTCTTAAGCAGCCGCGTTAACTTTATTTTAAAATTTCTCTTTGTGCGATGGTACTTCGGTACTTTTCGTACGACCTCTTATCTGCATCCTTTAAAGGTCAACAAAATCGTGCACCAACTTAACGTGTAAAATTTAACGTGTAAACAGCATTTATGATTATGAAAAAACACAGCGCTATAGCTGAGGGGGATCCTATTGCCTAACGTAAACCATGACATTTCAACCAAACTAGCATATGAACAGAAAATTCCGTCTTTCATGGACATGCAGACCGGCAAGCGTGATACTTTGCCTGGTACTGGCCGGAGATGCGCGCATGCAAGCCATTGCAGCTACTCCCACATTTGCTCATACCCCGGTTGAGCAGGACGTAACAGGGACCGTACGCGATGCCCAGGGCACACCGTTACCCGGTGTAACCGTACAGGTAAAAGGAAGTAACAAGGGTACACAAACAGACGCTAACGGCGTATTTAAGATCACCGCCAACCCCGGTGATGTGCTGGTATTTAGCTCCATTGGTTTTGTTGGCACTGAAGTACCTGTGGGTAATAGCACCACGGTAAACATTACCCTGCAAGGCAATGTAAAAGGATTAAATGAATTAGTAGTAACTGCGCTGGGTGTAAAGAAAACGCCCAAATCACTTACGTATTCCACACAACGCATCGGCAGTGAAGAGCTCACCACTGCAAAAGATCCCAACCTAATGAACTCTTTGAACGGCAAGGTGGCCGGTGTGAACATTAACCGCAGCAGCTCCGGCGCAGGCGGCTCTGTTAAGGTGGTGCTGCGTGGTAACAAATCAGCGCAGGGCAGCAACCAGCCCCTGTATGTAATTGATGGTATACCCATGACCAACTATACCGTACAGCAGCCTAACAGCACCTGGGGCGGCGATGGTACTATCAGCTACGCGCCCGGCCGCGATGGCGGTGATGGTATCTCTAACCTGAACCCGGATGATATTGAAAGCATTTCAGTACTGAAAGGCGCCTCTGCATCTGCATTGTACGGTAGCCAGGCTGCTAACGGCGTAATCCTGATCACTACCAAAAAGGGAAAGAACGGTGCTACAAAAATAGACCTCTCCAGTGGTTTTCAGCTGGACCGTGTAGCTATCAAACCTGAGTTCCAGAACAAGTATGGTCAGGATCCCAATGCAGCCACGCAAAGCTGGGGCCCTGCCATTAACAGCGCAGCGGATAACGTAAAGGACTTTTACCGTACAGGTTATACCTGGATCAATTCTGTTGGCCTTTCCGGCGGTACAGAAAAAATGCAGACCTATTTTTCGTATGCCAATACCCGTGCGAACGGCGTGATACCGGAAAATGATCTTTCCAGGCATAACATCACTTTCCGCGAAACCGGCAAATTCCTGGATAACAAATTAACCCTGGATGGAAGCGCTAATGTGATCATTCAAAAAATAAACAACGCCCCTGTAACAGGCTTATACTTTAACCCGCTCACAGGCCTGTACCTTTTTCCACGCGGTTTAAACATGCAGCCTTACAAGGATAATTATACCAAGCTGGATGATGTAAGACAGATCTACTTACAGAACTGGCCCTTTAATGAAGATGTGCAGCAGAACCCTTACTGGATCATAAACAGGAATGGCAGTGTTACAGAACGTAACCGCACACTGTTCAGCGCATCTGCCAAATATGATTTTACAGACTGGTTAAGCCTGCAGGCACGCGGTAATATGGACCGTACCAATGATACCTATGATGCCAGCATTTATGCAGGTACCAATGGTGTGCTTTCCGGTCCCAATGGCCGTTACATCACCAGCAACCTTACCACCACACAGTTCTATGGCGATGTGATCCTGAACCTGAACAAATCCTTCGGCGCTATTAAGCTGAATGCATTATTGGGTTCCAGCATTACAGATACCAAAACAAAAGGTTTAAGGGCCGATTCCTATAACGGCAGCCTGTATGTAGCTAACTTCTTTACGCTGCAGAACATGACGCCCGGTAGCCAGATCAGTACGGAGCCCAGCCGCCATCAGCAGCTGCAGGCAGTTTTCGGTAATGCCAGCATCTCCTTTAAAGACCTGGTATTCCTGGACCTTACCGGCCGTAACGACTGGTCATCTAACCTCAGCTTTACACCCAATGGCTCCTATTTCTATCCTTCCGCAGGCTTATCATTCATACTGCATGATATGATACCTATGCCGCAGGCTATTACTTACGCCAAGCTGAGAGGTTCTTATTCTGTAGTAGGTAACTCCGTACCTATTTACGTAACACACCCGGTAAATAAGCTGGGCGTTTCAGGCGGTACCTTTGACTTCAACACTATTCAGCCTTTTACAGATCTGAAACCTGAAAAAACAAAATCGCTGGAAGTAGGTACTGAATGGCGTTTCCTGAAAGATGCGCTGAGCTTTGATTTCACTTACTATAAAACCAATACCACTAACCAGTATTTCCAGATAGCCGTACCACCGGGCACCGGCTACAGCTTCCGGTATGTGAATGCCGGTAATGTTCAGAACACAGGTGTGGAGGTATTGTTAGGTTACAACCTGGTGAACAGCAAGTTCTTTAAATGGAACACCACCATCAACTACTCCAAGAACAAGAATACGGTGAAAGAGCTGGCGCCCAGCATTGATCAGTTCATCTTAACAGATCCGGGTTCCAATGCTTACACTTCCCTGATCAAAGTAGGCGGTTCTTATGGTGATATTTACGGCCGCGTATTACAACGTGATGAGCAGGGCCGTGTTATGATAGGCGCTGACGGTTTACCCATGGTAGCTGCGGATCAAAAGTTCATTGGCAACCCCAATCCTAAATGGCAGGCTGGCTGGAATAACAGCTTTAACATTAAAGACTTTAGCGTAAGCTTTTTGGTGGATGGCAAATTCGGCGGCCAGGTATTGTCTATGACACAGGCCATGCTGGACCAATACGGCGTATCCAAAGCCAGCGGCGATGCCCGTGATGCCGGCGGTGTAGTTATTAATGGTGTGGATGCTGATAAAAAACCGGTAAGCACTATAGATGCCAAAACCTGGTATACCACTGTTGGCGGCCGTGCAGGCGTGAGTGAGCAGTATGTATACAGCGCCAGTGTGGTAAGACTGCGTGAAGCATCTATCGGTTATTCCTTACCCGCATCTGTGCTGAAGAGCAGCTTTGTTAAGAACCTGAAGCTATCACTGATAGGCCGCAACCTGGCTTATTTCCACAAGAAGGCGCCTTATGATCCGGAAGTTACTATGTCAACCGGTAACGGCCTCTCTGGTGTGGATGTGTTTAGCTTACCTGCTGTACGCAGCTTTGGTTTGAACCTGAATGTGACCTTTTAAGTAACTCACCAAAAAATCAAGGAAGATGAAAAAGATCAGCAATAAATATAGAGCACTGGCCCTTGTTGCATTAACGGCACTGCTGGGCGCCGGGGCTTGCACCAAGAATTTTGAGGACTACAATACCGATCCAACGGGGCTTACCGAAGACCAGCTGAAGCCGGACTTCAACTTCATTGGCGGTTTTTATCCCCAGATACAATCATCCATTTACTATAACTATAACAATACCACCTGGGAATACCAGCTGCAGCAAAACCTGATAGCAGATGTATACTCCGGTTACATGATGTCGGCCAACCCGTTCCGCGGTAATATCAGCAACCTTACCTATTCCCTGGTAAATGACTGGAACGGCTTCCCATTCAGCCTGGCTTATAACCGTGTAATGGCGCCTATTTTAGAGGTGAAGAGAAGGGGCGCGCAATCCGTAGCGCCGGATTTCTGGGGTGTAGCGCTGATCCTGAAAGTGGAGGCTATGCACCGTGTTACCGATATTTACGGGCCTATACCCTACAGCCAGTATGGCCAGGGTGGCACCACCTCTGCCTACGACAGCCAGGAAAGCATTTACAAACGTTTTTTCCTGGAGCTGGATACTGCTGTAACTAACCTGAAAGCTTACATAGCCAGCAAACCAGGCGCCACCCCGTTTGCAAAATTTGATATGATCTATGGCGGTGATTATAAGCAATGGATAAAATTCGCCAACTCACTGCGCCTGCGCCTTGCGCTGCGTATTGTAAAAGCCGATCCCGCTACTGCTAAAGCACAGGGCGAGAAAGCGCTGGCTGATAACGGCGGCCTGCTGGAAACCAATAACGACAATGTAATGGTGAGTGGTTTTGGCATACGCCATCCCTTATATACCATCACCAATAAAGATGGCTGGAGCGATATCAGCATGAACGCTTCTATGGAATCTTACCTGGGTGGTTTTCATGATCCGCGTATCGGTAAATATTTTGATCCGGCATCTGATTATCCCGGCCAGTACAAAGGCATTCGTATAGGCGGCAGCATTACTGCCAAACCGGGTTACAGTGGTTTTTCCACCCTGGCTTATAAGGAAACAAAAAGCATCAGGGATAACTCACCCTTACAGCTAATGACGGCAGCGGAAGTATATTTCCTGCGGGCAGAGGCTGCGTTGCGCAGCTGGGCCAATCCCGGCGGTACGGCTCAGGAGCTGTATGAAAGAGGTATCACTACTTCCCTTTCACAATGGGGCGTAGCAGACCAGGCCAGCGAGTATATGAATGATGCTGTCAGCAAGCCGGCTGCCTATGTGGATCCGAAGAATGCGGCCAATAACGCACCAGCCCCTTCTGCCATTACCATTAAGTGGGATGATGGCGCCACTTTTGACACCAAGCTGGAACGCGTGATCACCCAGAAATGGATAGCCATATTCCCTGAAGGACAGGAAGCATGGTCTGAGTTCCGCCGTACCGGTTATCCCAAGCTGTTCCCGGTAGTGAATAACCTGAGCAACGGTACTATCAGCACTACTATACAGATAAGACGCATCAACTTCCCACAGGCGGAATATGTGGCTAACCAGGCCGAAGTACAAAAAGCTATACAGCTGCTGGGCGGGCCTGACAATGGCGGCACAAGACTGTGGTGGGATAAGCTATAAAGATCTTTTACTCTCTATCTACATTTCACACGTTTGAAAAAAGCCGCTGGTGTTCCCACCGGCGGCATTTTCTAAAAATCTCTGAACCATTTATCCATCAATCATAGATCGCTACAAAAGCAGCTACAAAAAAGTCCCGCACAATGGCGGGACTTTTTTATTTAACATCTTCTTTGGTGAAGAACCGGTGAAAGAATAACAGCTGGTACACTACTGAGTTAGACCAGTAATCCCAGTTATGCTCCCCGGGCCGCTCAATATAATCATGCGTAATACCCTGCTGCAACAGCTGCTGGTGCAGGTTACGGTTCACGTTAATAAAAAAGTCCTTTACACCGCAATCGATAATAAGCGCCAGCGCGCTATCCTTTAAACGGGTGGTTTGATTAATGACCGTATAGTTGTTCCAGTTATCCAGGTGATCATCCAGTGTGCCTAAACGTTTTGCCAGGTCCCACTTTTGAGGAAAGGGCCTTATATCCACTCCCCCGCTCATACTGCCTGCTGCGCCAAAGGTTTGCTGGTGGCATATACCCAGGTACAAACCTCCATGCCCGCCCATGCTTAAGCCCGTTATGGCGCGGTGCTTTCTATCGGCCAGTGTACGGTAATGGCTGTCAATGTAAGCCGGTATCTCTGTTCCTACGTAGGTTTCAAACTTCCAGCTGCTATCCACAGGGCTATCCAGGTACCAGCTGCCGGTATTACCATCGGGGCACACCACCATCATCTCATATGCATCTGCCAGCTGTTGTATTGCCGGTGCTTTTTTTACCCAGTTGGCGTAATTACCGCCATAACCATGCAGCAGGTATACTACCGGAAAACGCTCATGCTGATTTTTATCATAAGCCTCCGGTGTTATTACCACGCATTTGTAGCTTTTGTGCATGGTTGGGCTCATAATGTTCAACGTATCTACCTTAGCGGCTTTTGCGCTGCCGGCTAACAGTAAAAGGCCTGCGCAGCATTGGAAAATTTCCTTCATCCGTTTTTCATATTTTGATGTGACAGCTTTGCTCTTTACAAACAAGCCACCCCGGGAAGAATGTAAAATCATAAATGTAAAAGTAAAATGCTGCGAAACCAGGCAGGCCTGCTCGCAGCATTTTACTTTATTATTTATAATTTATCTCGTTCATAAAGTCTTTTAAATGGTCTCTATGAACCTCCTTTGCCGGTTTGAAAATTTTACATTTTACATTCTTATTGTCCGCCCCTGGCTTGCTGCATGGGGTTAGGCCCTGCAGTGGAACCTCTGGGACGTTCCTGCTGGCGGAACAGCTCAAATTTGGAAGGCAGCGCTACACGCGGCCAGCTGTTATTGGTTTCGTCAATATCCGCTGTTTCCCGCTGTGGATCCAGCTTTATGGCTACTACCTCTTTATCTTTTGCAAATACCTTGGTTACATGGTATTCGTCCTTACGCCAGATGTAGGCGGAGATGCGGTCTGTTTCCTTAGTGCCGTCTGCAAAGGTCCATTCAATGATCAGGGGCGATACCAGGCCGCCTACGTTAGAGAAGGATACCTCGTAGAAATTCTTTTTGCTGTCGTACAAACGTTTTTCTTCAGGTGTTAAGCTGCTTACGAACTGGCTGTACTTGGTTTTATCACTATCTGTTACTGCAAAACGGTCCCATTTGCTGTAAAAGTCCTGCAGGCTGGTATCCTGCTCCACGGCAAACTTCACGCCTGCTGCACGGTTACGGGTGCGGGCAATATGATCTGCTTTCAAGTCATAAGCGGCTTTATCATCGCTGCTTACAGCCGCAGGGTCCTGTGTATTAAGGCGGTACCATCTAACGCTGTCAATAGATACATCAACCGGTTCAATGCCAAAGAACCATCCTCTCCAGAACCAGTCCAGGTCTACTGCGCTGGCATCTTCCATGGTGCGGAAAAGATCAGCCGGGGTAGGATGTTTAAATGCCCAGCGGCGTGCATATTCACGGAAGGCAAAGTCAAACAGCTCACGGCCCATAATGGTTTCCCGTAAAATATTCAGGGCGGTAGCAGGTTTGGCGTATGCATTAGGGCCAAACTGAATGATGTTTTCAGAGTTGGTCATAATAGGCTCCAGCTTGTCTTTCGGCATTTTCATATAGTCCACGATCTTATGCGCGGGACCACGACCGGAAGGGAAGTTGTTATCCCACTCCTGCTCTGCCATAAACTGGCAAAAAGTGTTCAGGCCTTCATCCATCCAGCTCCACTGGCGCTCATCAGAGTTCACGATCATGGGAAAGAAATTGTGCCCTACCTCATGCGTGATCACGCCTATCATACCATTCTTTGTAGCTTCTGAATAGGTACCGTCTTTTTCCGCACGGCCGTAGTTAAAACAGATCATGGGATATTCCATACCGTTAGCCGCTTCCACGGAAATAGCCACCGGGTAAGGATAAGGGATGGTATGTGCGGAATAGCTTTTTAATGTATGCGCCACTACCTTAGTGGAATAACGGCGGTATAAAGGATAAGCTTCCGGTCCATAATAAGACATGGCCATTACCTTTTTGCCTTCTACATTGGTAGCCATGGCATCCCACACCAAACGGCGGGAGCTCACCCAGGCAAAGTCGCGTACGTTCTGCGCTTCGTACACCCAGGTTTTAGTAGCGGTAGCTTTGCTTTGCAGGCCTTTCTTAGCCTCATCCAGCGTTACTACTTCCAGCGGCTCTTTAGCGCTTTGCGCCTGCTGCCAGCGCTGAAATTGTGCGCCGCTCAGCATTTCCTTATAGTTCTGGCATTCGCCGGTAGCGCCTACCACATGATCCGCAGGTACGGTCATCTTTACATGAAAGTTGCCGAAGGTAAGGGCAAACTCGCCACGGCCGGTGAACTGTTTGTTCTGCCAGCCCTGGAAGTCGGAGTACACCGCCATGCGGGGATACCACTGCGACATGGTGTACAGGTAGTTACCATCTTCCTTGAAATATTCATAACCACCGCGGCCGCCTTCTGTCATACGGTCGGAGATGTTGTACCACCAGTCAATTTTCAGCTTTATCTGCTCGCCCGGCATCAGGGTTTTAGGCAGGTCTATCCGCATCATGGTCTGGTTAACCACATAATGCAGGGCATTACCGCCGGCATCCGTGAGCTTCACGATCTTTACGCCCAGGTCCTTGGTGGTGCCCAGTAAACCATTTACATCGCGCATTGACATTTTATCGGACATATGGCTGCCGTCAAAATGCTGGTTATCGCTTTTGGCATTATGCTCATTCTCATCCAGCTGCAGCCACAGGTAGGTGAGCGGGTCGGGAGAGTTATTGTAATAGGTGATGGTTTCTGCACCGGTGAGCTTTTGTGCAGCATCATCCAGGGTGGCGGAAATATCATAGTCCGCCCGCTGCTGCCAGTATTTAGGACCGGGTACGCCGGAGGCAGAACGGTACATATTAGGGTCCTGGATCATGGTGCCCAGCTGCTCAAAGCGGGTGCCGTGGTTAGATCCATTAGGATTAGCGTCCTGCGCCATCAAAGGATAAGCGCTGCTGCAACATAAGAGTGGCAGCCATAAGTACTTCATTTTCATCCGTAATATTTCATTTTTGCGCGGTATGCTCCGCATGCTCGTATATTAATGGCCGGTGAACCTGGCTTTTTGCCCGGTTGCATTAGCGGTTTAGATTTTTGTTTTAAGTTGCAGGTGCTGTTTACTTCCTTTGTTATGTAAATAGTGCTTTAAAACGTTCAATTGCCATTACAAAGGCAACTCCAAAGATAGCAGAAGAAAGGAACATGATCCAGTCCCTGCGTTTTACCCCCGTTATATTTACAATGATCCCTGCCAGCAGCAATACGCATATTACGATCAGTATTTGCCCGAATTCCAGCCCTATATTAAATCCCAGTAAGGGTATTACTACGTTCTCTCCACCGCCCAGCAGGCTTTTCAGGCGGTTGGAAAAACCCATGCCGTGTATAAGCCCGAAAAATAATGCAAACAGGTAGTTAAGCTGTATGGCCTGCTGCTGCTCTTCTGCCGGCGGGCGGATGATGTTGAATAAAGCGGTGATGAAGATCGTTACCGGTATAAGGAACTCGATCAGGGGCGTGGATATATGCACTATATCCAGCACGCTCAACGCCAGGGTGACGGAGTGCCCGATGGTAAATGCGGTCACCAGTATCAGCACCTTCTTCCACTCCTTCAGCAGGTATACTGCACACAATGCAGTTATAAACAAAATATGATCAACCCCCTCCCACGCTACTATATGCTGCCAACCTAACTGGAAATACAAGCCGAATTCACTCATTGCCTATATTTTGTCTAATTTTGGTAATTATATAAACTCTCCGTTTAAAATTAAAATTTTTTAGTCAAGTGGGCTTAATATTATGTAAATGGTTGGTTGGTGCGTGGGCTATGCTGCTGCACCCTTTTTATGTGAGCGTGACAGAAATAAGACATAATGCCGCCCAGCAGGAGCTACAGGTAAGCAGCCGCATTTTTTACGATGACCTGGAACGTACACTGAAAACGGAATATAAAACCCCGGTAGACATTCTGCACCCTGCCGACCGTAAGGCCGTGGATGGCCTGATAGCCGATTACCTGGGCAAACATTTACGGATCGTAATTGATGGTAAACCCCTGGCGCTGCACTATTTAGGTTACCAGATAGAGGAAGATGCCGCCTGGTGCTTTCTGGAGGTGAAAGGCGTAGCAGGGGTAAAAAAGGTGCACATCATTAATGATATTCTTTATACAGAGCACCCGGAGCAGATCAATATGATGCATGTGGTGGTGAAGGATGTGCGGAAGAGCACCAAGCTGGATAACCCGGAACGGGTAGCGGATTTTGTGTTTTAGGACTGCCTATTTCCGTTTTCTTTTAAGATATAGTCTAACGCCTTTGTTGTTGCCCAGCAGCCTGGCTGCATGGTGTACAGTGATAATGGCTACCTGATCCTCATTAATAATTTCGTAAATAATACGGTAATATCCACAAAGGAGCTGGCGTATGGTTTTTACCTTTAATTCCGGTACTATTCTGCCAATAAGGGGATGTTGGGTTAAGACCTCTGCCCTCTCGAAAAAAAATTTTACCTGTTCCTGGGCGTAACGGGGAGAATCTTTTGAAATATAAGTTGCTATTTCGTTAATGTCCTGTATAGCTCTTGCACTCCAGATTATTTCAGCCATTTTTTCAGCTTCCTTCTGGCCTCTGCTGTTGAATACACCTCACCTTCCTTTATTTGCTTGCGGCCCTCTTCGATTTTATTCAGCAGCACCAGCCTGTCAAATAATTGCGTTGTCTCAAATGTATCAGGCATATCCTTTATTGCTGATAAAACCTGTTTTTTTGTAAGCATAACCTTTCTGCTTTTGATCAGTGAATAAAGTTAACGAATTTCCCTTAAAAACAGGCGTTGCCTATATACCGTTCCCCTGCCGGTTATCCACAAACTTCATAGGCTTACGCATGCCTTCCGGAAACTGCATTTTCATGATCTCTGCCTGGGAAATATAACGTACCTGCGGTATTACACGCAGCTTGGCCTGCAGGTAAGAGCGGATCTTACGGTCCGTATCTTCAGATTCTGAAACCGGCCACAGGTGCAGCAGGATCTCATCCGTACCAATTTCATTGGAAAATACTTCTACTACAAACTCTTTCACTTCTTCCATTTCATTCAGCAAGTCAAATAACGCAGGCGGGTATAAAGTGGTGCCTTTATATTTGATCATTTGCTTTTTACGGCCGATTACCGGGGAAAGGCGGATGGTATTACGCCCGCAGCTGCAGCGCGAGGTTTCATAACGGCAAATATCGCCGGTTTTGTAACGCAGCAGGGGCATGCCTTCCACGCCCAGGGTGGTAATGGTTACCTCCCCTTCTGCGCCGGGGCCTACAGGTTGGTTCTCATCATTCAGCAGCTCCACATACAACAGCTCAGGATGGTGGTGCCCGCCCTGGCCGGCTTTACACTCTGTGAAAGCAGTTTGCATTTCCGTGGAGGCGTAGGTGGAATATAGCTGAATGTTCCACTGCTCCGTGATCTTTTTACCCAGCACATTCAGCGAAAAATCCACCTGGCGGATATTCTCGCCTATACACACTGCTTTTTTCACAGAAGATGCATTGATATCAATGTTATGCTCCTTGGCAAAAGCGATGAGCTTTAATATGAACGAAGGTACTGCCACAATGGTAGTGGGCTGTATACGTTGTATATTTTCCCATTGCAGGGAAGGTACGCCCGGCCCTACGCGCAGCACGCCGGCACCCAGCTTGCGGATGCCCGTGTAATAAGCCATACCGGCCATAAACTGCCGGTCAAGCGTAAGCATAAGCTGGTAAATATCATCGTCTGCACCATCGGCGCAGCAAAAGGAAATGTATTCGTTATAGCTTAAACGGTTCAGGTCATTCGCAGTAAGCGGAATGATCACCGGCTTGCCCAGGGTGCCGGAAGTAGTAGTGTATTCAGCGATCTTGCTGCGGTCCACACATAAAAAATCCCAGTTGCGTTGCTGCAGCTCCTCTTTGGTTACCGGCGGTATTTTGGAGAGATCACTCAAACTATTTACAGTAGCGGATGTAATGCCATGTGTTGCAAACCATTCCTTATAAAAGGGCGAGAACTGCCGCAGGTAACCGATCAGGTGCAGCACCTCTTTTTCCTGGAACTGCCGGATAGCAGCTGTGGATTGCAATTCTATGTCTGGTATGTACATAACTATACTTCTATAATAACCATAGCCACTGCGGCAGTTTTAATGTGCGACAGCGACAGGTGGATCTTTTGAATATTTAATTGTGTGTAATGGGCTGCTGCATCACCTAACAGGAACAATTCCGGTTTGCCCAATACAGTATTACGCACTTCTATCTGGTTAAAATTAATGACCCCGTGGCCCCAGCCGGTGCCCATGGCTTTAAGGAATGCTTCCTTGGCGGCAAAACGGGCGGCAAAACTTTCTGCTGCAGCTGAACCGGCCTGCTGCTCACAATAGGCTATTTCATGCGGCGTAAATACCAGGTCCAGGAAACCTTTTCCCTTGGCCACTTTAGCCGCTATACGATCTACTTCAACGATATCGGTGCCAATGCCATAGATCATGGATGCTCACATTTTTCCAGCTGTTTCCGTATATGATCTTCCTCTCCTTTAGTGGCGATCACTTTTGTTAAGGCTGTCTGGTAATATTGTTTGGCTGCAGCGTATTGTTTGTGTTTGAATGCATAATCGCCCGCCAGCACGTAAGTATGATAAAACTCCGGATTGGAGGCTACCAGCTGCTGCAGATCCACTTCCTTACCATCCATGATCTCCGACTTCAGGTGACGGAAAGTAAGAAAATTCTGGTAATCCCTGGTTTGCAGGAAGGGATCGGCAGGAATGGTTAGCGCACTGTCATACACTTCATGATTAGCCTGTAAGCCATGCATGCCAAAGATCTTGTTCAGGTCATAGGCTACAAACTTACCTAATTGCCAGGGGGCTGTGGATACCCATACCAGCCGCTTTTGCGGTTCAAATACAATGGCATGGTGGGCTATGAACTGGTTCACTGCTTTTTCATTACCCATGCCTATGTTCTGGTTATGCAGGCCGTAACGGTCGCGCAGGATGTTCACCGTTTTCTGTACGGTGTTAGGCCCGCTTTCCTGCAGCAGCTCCGACAAACGCTCATACCGGTATTCACTGGCGCTTTCCTTCATCCATTGCACATTAGAGGTCAGCCTGCGCATGGTATCGCCCTGGAAGTGGTTGGTGCAGGTAATAAAATTGCTATGCGGGTCGTACATGTCCATGCCATCCGGTGTTTTTTCGATGATGGCGGCACGGTCATCGGCCGCAGAGCCTATCAGGAAAGATTCCGATACAAACATTTTATGCCGTTTTGCAATGGTCCATGCTTCCTGTATGTTGCTGGCGTATTGTAATATTTCCCTTGCTACCAGCGATACCGGGGTGGCGGAGCCGGTAGGGATCTCACTTTTATCTGCATTAATAGTAACGGTCAATCCCTGTGCATTCATGCCGGAAGCTGCGCCGGTAAAGCCGCCCCAGGTTACGATCATAAAAGGAAAACCTTTATCCGGATGATAAAAGGCTATTATTTTATCTTCGGCAAATTTATCACCTACAAAAAAATCGAAGTTGCGGCCTATGATCAGGCTACTATCCGCAGAGCGGCCATCCCAGGTAGCAAAAGAGGTACAGCCTACCAGCATCATGTTCTGCAGGGCATGCCCTATATCATGCGCGGCATGGTAGTTCAGGATCCGTTCATAGTTGCTGCCAATGAAATCATACTTATCAGATGCGGAAAAAGAAATGCCGTAGATCTCCTCCTTATTTTCTTCTGCAATATTCTTTGCCAGGTTGCGGTTAAACCATCCCACAAAGTATTTCAGGAAACGCAGGTAAGATTGGGAGGGGATCATTTTCTTGATCTGGTCCACGAAATTATCCTCCTGCCTTTTCACTAATTCTGCCGATAATTTACCGTAGATAACACCGCGTTCAAAGGGTTTACCTTCAATATACATTTCGTACAAACCGCTGTTGCTTTTGCGGAACCAGTTATTGCCGATGGTGTAACAGGAAGTATCGATCTGTTTGCGCTGCAGCTGCAATGCGCTCTTATCCGCTATTTGCGGCGGATCAATATGTGATACGCTTACCACATAGATCACCAAAATAAGTATAAGTAACAGGAAGCCGCCTGTTATGTACAATAATATCCGTCCCAGTTTTCTCCAACCGCTTCTCTTTTTCATTAGTTATGGTATATATGATGGATCATTTTTGTTGATCTGTTCCAGCAGCCAGTCCAGCCCCAGGATCTCCCCGCAGGTCATTACCGCGCTGATGGTAACCCCCAAAATGCCATGCAGGTTTAAATTTTGGCCGGTAAGATACAAATTGGTTAGCTTGGTACGCTGTGTGATCATGGTTTTTAACGCATCTTTATAATCTTTTTGCACCCCGTACAGGCTGCCATCGGCCGTACCCAGGTAGTCCCGGAACGATAACGGCGTAGCGGCGTAACAGGTAGCAATGCTGTTGCGCAGGCCGGGAAATTTCTGCTCTACCACATCCAGCAGCCGCTCCGACTTTTCCCGTTTAAACGCTTCATAATCATCGCCGCGGTGCTGTTCCTGCGAGGTAGTATTAAAAGTGTGCTGCCAGCGGGCCACCTCATCATAACGCATATACGTTAATATGGAAAGGCTGTCTGTATAAGGCATATGGCGCGAGCTGGCGGCTGCAAACAGGCTATAGGTAAGCGGCCAGGTATCTGCTGTATAATCAATGCCTTCCCAGGCATCCTCCGTCTGATGATAGTAGTAGTTGTAATTCAGGTAGGGAAACGTGTTGGGCTTTAGCACAATGTTCAGCACAAAAGGTGCAATGGCGTTTTCCAGGGTGTTGATGCGGGTACGGTATGCGCCCCGTATCAGGTCGCTTTCCGTCATAGCCATGGTTTGTGAGGGGTGCAGGTTGGAGATGAAATAATTGGCTTTTACCTGCTGCCCGTTCACCAGCGTAATATGATCTACCTTGTTCCCCTCCCCTACGATCTGCTGCACCATGGTATCCCTGTAGATTTTTCCGCCATTTTCCAGGATAGCGCGGGCCAGCCACTTACCTATCTGGGAGCCGCCATCCACACATTTCCAGGAATCTTCAATATAGCTGTTCACTACCAGCGCATGTACATAAAAAGGTGTTTTATCGCGCACACCGGCGTATAACATATTATTGCCGGCCAGCACATTCTGCAGGCGTTCATTACTGGTGAGCTGTTTAAGAAAGCTGCTGGCATCAATATTCATTACCTCCTGCTTTTCGGCAAAGCTGCCTATGCGCAGGTTGTACAGGGGAAAACGGCGGCATACATCCTGCATAGCATGGCAGTAATCCTGTAAGGCCTTTCTTTCACCGGGAAACTCCTTTAACAGCTGCGCTATAAAATTATCATAGCCCTGGGCTATGCGGTACTCGGTGGGGTCGCCATTAAAGGCAATACGGTCAAAGCCATCCAGGTCCAGGCGCTGCAGCTTCAGCTTGTCCATAATGCCCAGGTAGCGGAAGATCTTTTCCAGGTTACGCCCTTCTCCCAACGCGCCAATATAATGTACGCCGGAATCAAAGATCACCTTATTACGAACATAGGTTTGCAGGCAACCGCCTATTTGTTTATTCTTTTCAAATACGGCCACGCGATACCCGTTGCGGCTTAATAAAGCGCCGCAAACCAGGCCTCCGAGGCCGCTACCGATTATGGCTACATCATAACTCATAGTCTAAAGGGTGCTGAATGCTAAACGCTGCATTGAGCTTTTTGCTTTGTGCTTTAAGCTTTTTGCCTAATCACAAATATCACATTTGAGGTATATTTTGTATTGTCTATCTGCTCCAAACTAGCGCCCATTTTCTCTATCAATTGTTTCAAGTGCTGCCCGGAAAAAAAGGACAGCTGCTGTTTTGTTTTATTAAATCCCAACAAACGCGTACTAAAAAATTCTGTAAGGCGGGTACCTTCATGCCGTTTGCTCATATCGGCATCGCCGTCCCGCACAATGATCACCCCACCCGGCGCCAGCTGCTGTAAGCAGCGCTGCAGCAGCTGCTCCTGCTCCTGTGGCTGCAGGTAATGCAATACATCACTAATGATAAAGGCATCATGCTGCTCAAAAGTATAGCTCACCACATCTGCATATTCAAAATTCACCTTATCATTTTTCAGGTAGCAGTGGTTAGCGGTGGTTATCTTATCCTCATCATAATCAACGCCGGTAATAGTCCGTTCTGCAGACAGGAAGTGCAGCATATAGCTCATAAACCCATAACCACAGCCAATATCCAGGATACGGCCTTTTTCCGGCACCAGGCTATGGAACAGGGTATAATTATTTTCCATGCGGGTTTTAATACGCATGTACCATTCCAGCACCGGACCTTTATAAATATAATTGTAAATAAGCTGCTCACGGAAATAGGCAGGCGTTTCCACACTGCGGCGCAGCTCTTCATACTGCTGCTTAAAATAGCGGCTAATGTGTTTGGTACGCGCGGCATAACCTTCGCCCCAGCTCTTATCGTCCGGTGTAATGCGGGGCAGGTATTGCGCAGTAAGCACCCCGTTCTTTAACAGGAAATCGCTTTTACTCATCGTATAGGCGGTGCCGTGTATCAGCACCGGCAATATATCCAGGCCCAATTGCTCTGCTAAATAAAATGCGCCTTTATGAAAACGCCTGATTACCGGGTCAGGTGAGCGGGTGCCTTCGGGGTACACCACAATGGAATAACCCTGTTCTACCATCCCGCGCAGCTTGTCTACACTGGCTTCCGCACCTTCTGCCACCGGGTAATACTCTGCCAGCCGCACTACTGCGCCAAATACCGGCGAGCGCCATACCCATTCATTGGTAAGCAGGATCACCTTGGGATTCAGCGCAATGGAAATTAATATATCCAGGAATGACTGATGATTGCTGATAATAACGGCCGGCTTTTGCAGCTGCTCATTCAGGGGATTGATAACGCGTTTTTTCACGTTGCCCATAATGTGCAGCTGCGACCAGGTAAACCACGACAGGAATACATGATACAGGTACTTACCCTTTTGCTTGTTAAAAGGGTTCAGGCGGATGAGGATGTAACCTACAGTGGTGAGCAGCAAGCTGCCCAGCGTAAAATAGGTGAATGCAAATACAGAGATGCACCAGCCGCTTAAGGTCCAGGGCGCCCAGCCACGGCGGGTACGCCTGGCAATAAGCCAGTTGAACAGCAGCGGTATCATTACCTGCGATATCAATACCACGCAGCCAATACCGATCATAGAGATCAATGCAATGGAACGCAGGGATGGATGTTTTGCAAAGATCAGCACCCCCAATCCCAGGATGGTGGTAATAGCAGATAAAAAGATAGAAGAACGGAAAGAGGATAGCTGCTCCTTACCGGTGCGGTATTGCTGCAACAAGCCATCCATAGTAAAGATGCTGTAATCATCCCCCAAACCAAAAATAAAGGTGCTAAGAATAATGTTTACAATATTAAAGCGGATGCCGAACATGCCCATAATACCCAGGATCCAGATCCAGCTGATGAGCATGGGAATAAAGGTGATAAGCGCCAGCTCTATGCGGCCGTAAGAAATGAGCAGGGCAAAAAATACCAGCAGGGAGGTCATCCAGGCAATGCTGTTAAACTCATTGCGGATCACGTCTACCAGGCGGTTGGCGGCATATTGCTTATCCAGCACCGTAGTATTTTGTTGCGAGGCTAATGCTTTATACACCGCCTGTTTTTGACCCGGATTCACTTTAAGCAGGGTAACCAGCGATACACGGTCCGGCTTTACGGTAATATAATCACCCAGGGAGCTATTGCGCAGCGCTTCCTGGTCTGCGGCTGTCATAACCGTAAGATCCTGCTGCAGCCATTGTGCAAAGGGATCAAAGGCAGTGGCTTTAAAGCCCAGCGCAGGGCCCTGCTGCTGCAGGTAAGTGATCAGCCGTTGTTTTTTTTGCGGGGTCCAGTATTGCTGCCAGCGTTGTAAACGCGCCCGCTGTTCCTGTTGTGAGAGCAACAAGCTGCCTACACCGGCGTATCTTTTCACAATGCCCTGCTGCTGCAGCTGCTGCACTACCGGCAGCATACGCTCGTTGGCCTGCAGGGCTTGTTCCAGCGTAGGGCCTTCTGTTACCACGTATACTGATTGTGCGGCATACGCGCTCAGGCTATTCAGCTTTGCTTCAGCAGCTTTCAGCTCCGGCGTCATGAAGTTCATGCGCATCATATCACTCTCAAAACCTACTTTGCCGGCTGTGAAACAGAATATAACGGTGAGCAGCAGGATACCGAACACCAGGTATTTATTTTTTTCCGGGCGGTAGCTGGCCAGCTTATCCAACCAGGTATGTGAATGGGCTGCAACCGGCTGTTTGGTTAAGATCCAGTGTGGTAAAAAGATCAGGGAGAACAGGGCAGCGCCTACCAGGCTCAGTGCCGCAAACAAACCTACATCCTTTAACATAGGCGATTCCACAAACTGCAGGCACAGGAACCCGCCAATAGTGGTAAAGCTGCCAATGGTCATGGGGGTGGCCAGGTCGCGGATAGTTTCGCGGATATTGCCCAGGTGGCGGTAATGGTTAAATACGTGCAGCGAGTAGTTCACTGCAATGCCTAATACCACAGCGCCTGCACCCAGGGCTATAACAGATAATTTTCCTTTGATCAGATAAATGCATGCCAGGGAGAACAGCGCACCAAAAACTACCGGCAGCATCACTAATACCGGCGCTCTTTTTTTGCGGAAGAATAAGGCAATAAGCACTATGAGCAGCACCACGCCAATGCCCTGTGTAAGCATGGTATCCATACGCAGCTGGTGTGCGTTGCCTTCGGATACAGCGGTGGCGCCAAAATAAGAGGCGGCTGTAAAAGTATGCCCTGGCTGCAATGCAGCCAGCTTAGCCTGCAATAACTTTAAGAACACGGCATTTTTACCAGTGGCGCTGGGCGGGTACGCAGGGGTAAGGAACAGCAGCAAATTGCGGTGATCCCTTGTTACAATAAACCCATCGTACAGCTCGTACTGATCATCTATTTGCAGCTGCTGCAGCTTTTTAACGCCCTGCCATGACATGCCCACCGGATCGGCCTGGATCATTTTCTTCAGCACTAATCCCGCGGGTGATATTAAGGTCTGGTAATTATGTTCCAGCGTTTGGTGTAGCCGTTCCGGCTGTATGAGCGAATCAATGGTACGGTAATCCTTTTCATCCAGGAACACCGGCAGGTGCTGCTGAATGGTAGCCATTAAACCCAGTATGGCAGTATCTTCTACCTTAGCCTGTACCTGTTTAACGTAGGGGTTTAGTGCAGTATCTTCCTTTATGGCTGCTTCAAGATCAGCAGCAAATGTGGTAAGGCTATCCGGCTGCGCTTCCGCTGTTGTATCTTTCTGCGATACCATAACCACCAGCTTATCTGCAAAACGGGAATCATTAAATACCTGCTGCAGCTTGTTCAGCGTTTTATCCTGGGGCAGTATCCTGGTAATATCCTCCTCCAGCTGAATGCGGGATGCAAAATAGCCGGTGAGCGCAAAAGCGGCCACCACGCTGATCCACAGCCACACTTTGCGGGTTGCATAAAAGTTATAGATATGTACAAAAAAACTACCCATGTTTCTGCTTTCTGAATATGGACAGCAACACGTAGGTTACCAATCCAAATATGATCCCCCCTGCCACGGCCAGCGTTACGCTGCCATAGATATACTGTAACAAATTCTGCTGCACGGCCTCCTGTGTAAGATGCTTACTGAATATTAAGAAAGTAGCATCGTGCCCTACCCAGAAACGGCCCACCATAAAGCTCAGGAACACGATCGCCGGTATCATAGGCGGTATGCTGATGTTGGCCGCAATAAGCACCAGTGCTTTATTAAGCTTAAAAAGAGTAGCCAGCAATAAGGCCACTAACATCTGGAAACCCCAGATGGGTACAATACCCATAAAGATGCCCAGCCCGATAGACCATGCCTTTTTACCATTGGATTCAGCGGGATTCAGCAACACCTCTTTCCATAACCAGCGCCAGCTTTCCTTTTTGAACAGAAAACGGATAAAGTCGCGCGGTTTAATGTACAGGAAAGTAATGAGCACCAGCACCGTGTTTAACACGCTAATGCGGGAAAAATCCTGGAAGGGGCGGAAATGGGATACCCGCTCTTCTGCCGGCGGATAATATACCTGCACCGGCACCCAGTCTATTTTAATACCTCTCCATGCGCTGCGCACCAGCACCTCTACCTCAAACTCATAACGGGTACACCAGAAGCGGATAGGCGCTATTAGGTTTAAAGGGTACAGGCGGTAGCCGGATTGGGTGTCCGCAGCCTTCATACCTGTTTCCACATAAAACCAGAAGTTGGAAAATTTATTGGCAAAAGAGTTTTTGCCGGGCATATTCTCCTGGTGCAGGTTACGTGCGCCAATGAGGATAGCGTTCTTTTCTGTTTGCAGCTTATCCAGGAACACCTGCAGGTCGGAGGCAAAGTGCTGCCCGTCTGCATCTATTGTGATCACATATTCATATCCCTGCTGCAGGGCATATTTAAATCCCCGGCGCAGGGCAATACCTTTACCACGGTTAGGCGTATACGCTACACGCTGTACAGTTGGGAACTGGTCCAGTATTTCAGTAGTAGCATCTGTACTGCCGTCATTCACCACAATCACATGTTGCGTATAGGATAGCACATCCTGCAATACCTGCCCCAGGGAGGAGGCGTTATTGTAGGTGGGAATAAGGACAGCGATATGAGGTGCAGTACTTGTCAATTCGTAACTAAACTAAACGTTCCCTGAAATTTCATAAAAATGCTGCTGTCATTTTTAATAACAGCATTCACTTTTACTATATTATTTTCCTGCAAAGCGTATTGCAGGGTAACGGTTACCTGTGGTTGTACCACCGGGTTTATCATCACCAGGAACTTCATGCTGGTGGCCTTTTGCAGCAATACTTTGCTTTGCAGGCCTTTTTCCAGCAGCTCCTGGATGGTTTGCATCATGCACACGCCCGGCACTACCGGCTGACCGGGAAAGTGCCCGTCAAATACGGGATGCGCGGCATTCAGCGCCAGTAAAGCCATAAATGACGACGCTGTTTGCTCTGATTGTACAATGTTATAAAAACTTCCTTCCAGCATTATTTTTGTACGCGTTGTAATGAAATATTGAACTTAAAATTCTGGTGTTGTATTAAAATAGTATCCGGTACGCCCTGCTCATAATGCTGCATCCACACTTTAACCACCGGTTTGCGTTTAGATGATTTCTCTATCCGCTCCAGCCGGGTGCAGGCCGTATCTGTTATGTAATAGTTGTTGCCCTTGGCGGTGGGAACAGCGATGTAATGATACCCGCTATCCTGCAGCAGGGTGGCTTTTTCTAAATTTGCCCGCAGCAGCACCAATTCAAAATCGTTCCGCAGGGTTTTTACGATCACCTTTTTATCCATTTTCGGCAGCATGTAATGTTTTACAAAACCACTGTCTTTCGTGAACTCAAAATCAAAGAATTTAAACCCCATTTCATTGGCAAACACCACGCGCAGGCTGCTATCCGGCATTTTTTTGAAGAACAGCAAACCGCTCAGGTGGTGCTTCAGCACATCTACCTGCGTGCTGTACAGCGTATTGCTGAACTGCGGCTGAAACTGCCGGATGCAATTCACATCACCATTGCTGCGCTGCAGGCTACGGTAAACGGAGCTGCAGGAGCTGAATAACAATACGCAAACCAGCCATAAACTATTTAACCGTAAATACTGCATCCGGGATATTTACATTCATTTGTTTATGCAAAAAGCTAATAATGGTATTATCCCCACCGGCTTCCTGCATTTCAATGGACGATACAGAATAATCCTTTTTATCCACCAGCAGCTCAATAGTTTTGAAATACTGCTGCAGCGCTTTGGATACCGGCGTCATCTCCAACCGGTAGTACTGCGCATTTTCCAGCACTTTAGTGGTAAAGTCAGGATTATTGAACACATTGCCCTGCACACAATCTACCGTAATGCGGTTGATCTGCTCAAACAGCTTATTGCCTTTGGTGCTTACCTTGTTCTGCTTCTGGCCGTCTTTGGTAAAAATATCCTTACCGTTCATTACCATCAGGTAATAGGATGGCTGCTGGTATTCCATACGCACCTTATTCTCCTTACGGAACCAGAACTTTCCTTTGGAAACAATCTTATCAGACAGCATGCTCAGGTTTTTCTCCTGCACAAAATCGGCCTGTATGGATTGTGTGCTTTGCGATGCCTTTGCAAACTGCTGCTTAAAGGCAGCCGCATCTGCTACGGGCTTAAAACCGCCTGTTTGTGCATATATATGCAGCACGCTCATACAACAAACCAATAACATCCATCTACGCATAAGCAGGTTTATTTAATAGTTTATCGATCCTTTCTATTGTATATCCATTGTTGTGCAAATAGGTGATCAGCGCCGGTAATACCTGTACTGTTACTGCAGCGCTGTCATGCAGCAAAATAATGCTGCCGGGCTGCAGTTTGCCGGTGATACGTTCCAGCAAGGCCCCTTCTTCTTTTATCACCGTGTCTAAAGAGCGGATGTTCCAGCCTAATGGAAAGTAACCGCCTTTACGCACCGCTTTGCTTAGATTAGGATTAGTAACCCCGTACGGCGGCCGGAAAAAAAGCGGCCGCTGACCGGTTACCTGCTGCACATTGGTATCTGTTTGCTGCAGCTCTTCCAGCATACGGCCCGCCCCGAACAGGTCGAACCAGAAATGATGAGAGTAGCTGTGGTTGCCGATCAGGTGCCCTTCTTCATGTGCCCGTTTCAGCAAACCTTCATTACCGGGTATATTTTTACCAATGCAAAAAAAAGCAGCAGGCACCTGATGCGCCTGTAATATATCCAGCACCTGTGGGGTGAACTGCGGCAGCGGGCCATCATCAAAAGTTAAGGCCACTACCTTTTGCTGCGTAGGCACCTGGCAGGTAACCGGCATATAAAAACCGGCCCTTATATCCATGGAGCCCCATACCAACAGCGACATATATACGAATAACAGCATTACAAAAATCCACCAGGCTAGCGGCTGCCACAGGTTGTGCAGGCACAAAAGCCCTGCAAGCAGCAGAAAGGTGATGATATTTGTAATGCGGTATAACAAGTTTGTTTATGCTTTTTCCAACAATATCAGCGCATGGTGTGTGCCCTGGTACTGGTTATAAATTAAGATCCTGTTTAACTGTTGCGGCGCGGTACCACTATACAGTATGCCGGCCGGCGCCTGCTGCTGTTGTATGATCTGTGCGCCCATCCACATAGCAAACGCGCTGGCTGTAGGATACTCGCCGCACAAATGCTTAAAAGCTGCGGTAGCCGTTTGCGGGAACAGGGTTTGCGTAAGCTGCGTGTAAACAACATCTTCCCCTGCATTCCCATTACGGCCGGTGATCAGCAGGTCAATATCAGCTGTGCTTAAGCGGTGTGTAGCTAAAAAGCCCTGTATAGCGCTGCTTACCTCCTGCTGAGAAGCCGGTTTATACAAGGTATCCAGTCCGGTTAATTTTACCGCTCCTTTTGCTGTACCCAGCACAAAAAAGGCAGCGCCTTCACCGGCAATAGTACCTTTTGTAGTGCTTTGCAGCAGCGCAGTATTGCGCACAGGCTCCTGCTTGTATAGTCCGAAACGGGATAAAATGGTGTGGCTGTGATCCGTGATCTCATCTACCCCGCCTATTAAGATCTGCTGTGCAGTTTTTTCCCGCAGCATCATAATGCTATCCAGCAGCGCGCTTTCAAAAGAAAAACCTTTGTGTACAAAAGTGCTGTTGTAGCCGTGGCAGCCCAGCAGCAGCGCTATTTGCCCACTTACGGTATTGTGGGTGGATTGTATGAATGGGGTGGGCGACAATGCGCTCTCCTGCCCCTGGATCATCCTGGTCAGGAAAACGCCGGTATCGGCCAGGCAGCCATAAGCGGTACCGGTAATAATAGCATCCGGCATTTCAATACCCGCATCCTGCAAGCCTAATTTGGCGGCCCCTATTCCCATTTTAACCACACGGCCCATACGGCGCATGGTGTTTGCATCCGGGATCCACTGCTTATAATCCGGGTCCAGCACTTTCAGGCGGTTGCCTTCATACTGCCGGATCTCTGCCAGGAACGGGCCTTCCGCCGCAGTTTGCTGCGGTGATACACAACCCATACCCTGGATGTAAATATTCATGCTTGCTTTCTTGTAATTAATAATTAAGAATGAAGAATTGATAATTGTGGTGAAGTACTTCACTCACATTTTCTCCTTCATACTGCTATTCCTTTGAAAATACCAGGCTGGAACAGTTACCGGCAAAGCCAAAGGAATTAGACATTACATGCGACAATTTATTACCACTGGAAAAAACCGTAGCCGGCGTTACCGGCCACTCCTTCATGGGTGTGGCAAACCGCGCATTCGGGTAAATAATACCCTGCTGCACTGCCAGTGCGGAAAACACGGCCTCTATGCCACCGCTGGCGCCCAGCGTATGCCCGGTAAATGATTTGGTAGAGCTAACAGCCGGATAGTTTGGTGCAAACAAACGTTCAATGGCTTTGCCTTCAGAAGAATCGTTATTCTGCGTACCGGTACCATGCAGGTTAATGTAGGCAATATCCTTTGGCTGCAGCCCGCTCATCTCCAGCGCACCTTTCATAGCCAGGTAATTACCTGTACCATCCGGCGAGGAAGCGGTCTGGTGATATGCATCGCTGGTGTTGGCATAACCGCTTAAGCGGCACCAGGGCGCATTGGGCAGTTGTTTACTTATAGCGTCACTTACCAGTACCACGTAACCCGCGCCCTCACCCAGGTTCAGGCCCGTACGGGTATCATCGAACGGCCGGCAGGGCTGCTGGTCCAGGATCATGAGGGTGTTAAACCCATTCAGGGTAAAACGTGTAAGCGCATCCGTGCCACCGGCTATTACAATATCTACAATATTGTTGCGGATAAGGCGTGCACCATACATCAACGCATTAGCGCCGGATGAACAGGCAGTGCTGATGGTTGCTACCTGGTGGCGGATGCCCATGGCATCTGCTACCAGCTCTGTAACGCTGCCGCATTCATGATGCACTACCTGCTGCAAATGCCCTTTGGCAGGATCCTGCAGGTAATCAGCAAAAAAATCTTCTGTTTTATCCATCCCGCCAACGGTGTTGGCGGATATAAAACCTACGCGGTATTGTAAAAGATCGCCCAGGCCGGTGCTGTCCCAGGCTTCCTGTGCAGCTATTTTGCTTAGCAGGGCTGTTCTGCTAATATGTGCAGGCATGCCGGCCTGCGCGGCCAGCATAGCATTATCGGCCTTTACTTCAGCTACCGGGAATACGCCACAATGTACGGTATGCAGGTACTGCACTTCCTCCATACCTGGCTGCATGCGGCTGAAAGCCTCCACGCAGGCAGGCAGGGTAGCGCCTATACCGCAAATAACGCCGCCACCGGCTATCCATACCGGCTCACTCATCCCGGCTGTTTTTGCTGCGCAGTGATGTATGTTGCCATGGTGCGCACAGACTGGAATATTTCAGGACCCTGTTCGGGGTTAGCAATGCGGATACCATAGTGCTGCTGTAACAGTACGATCAGCTCCAGCGCATCAATTGAATCCAGGCCCAGGCCTTCTTTAAACAAAGGCTGATCGTTCCCGATATCCTCCGGTTTTACTTCCTGCAGGTTCAGCTGCTCAATGATCTGCGCTTTCAGATCCGCCATCAATTTTTCCATATATAAAACACAAGTAATTTTAAATCTTAGATCTACGATCTCAGATCGTAAATGTTTTTCATTTCCGCTACCGTGAACGGCCGGCTTTCTTCCCGCTGCTGCCTTTCTACCAGGTATAGCACCGCCTCATACTGCTGTTCCATCACCTCTACCCAGCCGCAAAGGCAGGCAGTGGCAACACCGGTATTCAGCAGTATTTGCGTATAGGCCATTACCTGCTGCGCATCAAAACCACCGGTAGTAAAGAAAATATGCTCTCCCTTAAAGCCGTGGCGGATGCATATTTCCCCGATCACAATATTAGCCAGGGTATATACAAACAGCGCAGGGCTGGGAATATCTTTTACCGTATTGTAGTAACGCAGGTCCGTATCCAGGCTGGCGCTGCGGTTGCTAAGCACAATGGCCACCTGCTCCGGCAAATGATCTTCTACCGGTGCAGTGCGTAATAATACTTCCGCAGCCAGCCATCCCAGCTTGCTGAGCGCATCCATTTTATGGAACTTGGGATACTGCCCCGAAAAACGGTCGTACCCCTTGCGCAGGAAATCCGTAAGCTCCGCAGCCGGCGCATCCTGCCACAGCAGGCTGCCGTTGCTGAACACCTGCTGATCCCTGATGACACAGCTTGCTGTAATATATGCGTTAGCGTTACTCAATGTTCATTTTTCAGTTTATCCAGCTTTCCCATTACTTCAATGGTGCGGGCCAGGCGTTTCAGCACCGTATCGTGATTGCTCACAAAAGGGTTGCTCATATCCCAAACATAACCGGCCAGCACAGAGCAGATCTGCTGTTTTACCAGCGGGTCCGGATCTTTTTTAAAGAAAATAGTATCCAGCGTACCTTCATACCAGGCCATTACATAAGAGCGGAATGTGTTTACACCCTGCATAGTGGGGGCCATATATTCGGTTTCCCAATCTACCGCTTCTCCTTTCAGCTTACGGATCACCAGCTTGGAAGCTGTTTGGCTGGACACGCAGGCCAAAGTTACGCCAGATGAAAAGATCGGGTCCAGGAATTCTGTTACATTGCCTGTAAGCACAAAGCCATCGCCATAAAACTTATCGGTAGTGGCCGACCATGATTCCAGGATCCGCGGCTCAAATACCAGCGGCACATCCCTGAAACGCTCTCTGGTATAAGGTTCTGCTTCCAGCAGAGCGCGGTATTGCTGCTCCGGCGTACCGGGGTATTGTGCAAAAAATTCCGGATCGCCCACAAAGCCCAGGGAGGTTACCCCGGTGGCAAAGGGAATGATCCAGATCCAAACGCCTGGCTTGTGCACCACCGCGGTGATACGGTTCGGCTCGTCGGCCATGGAGCGGCGAATATCATTAGTATGTGCAAACAACGCTCTGCGCGGCTGCAGCATAGAATTTTTTTCCAGGTTGAACAGGCGGGGTATTACCCGGCCATAACCACTGCCATCTACAATAAAGCGGGCCGCTATCTCCTGCTGGTTGCCCTGTACATCTTCTACCGTGGTTACACTATCTGATCCATTAAAACGTATGCCTGTTACCGTAGTTTCATAGGCTATGGGTATGCCCATGCTTTCACAGGTATCGGCCAGTGTTTTATCAAAATCGGCCCGGGTTACCTGCCAGGTCCAGTCCCAGCCGGGTGTATATTGTTCCTTAAAAGTAAAATCACATATACCGTCGCCTTTTACGAACTTGGCACCGGATTTCTGCTGAAAACCTTTTTCCTTGATAGCATCAATGAAACCCGCCTCCTGCAGGGCTTCCATACTACGTGGCAACAGGCTTTCCCCGATCACGAACCGCGGGAATTTTTGCTTCTCCACGATCTTTACCCTGTAACCTGCCTGGTGAATAATAGATGCTGCCACGGTGCCTGCAGGCCCCGCGCCAATTACCAACACATCTACTTGTTCTGTTTTCATCTGTAACAATTTATAGGTAGGAATTAATTAGAACATTATGCTTTCACACATTTTAATAAGGTGTAGCTTAATCCCATCTGGTTATTTTCGTCCACTACCTGCAGGCCTGCATTTTGAATACACTGGAAAAATTCATCGGTATGGTACATCTGGCTGTTGCCATTAGCCATAGCAGTAAAATACAGGGAGGTTTGCTGTAAGCAGAAAGCCGCAGATTTAAATACCTGCCGGTTCCAGAAGGGTTCCAGTATATAAATAGCGCCGTTGGGTGTAAGCGCTTCCCGGCAGCGTTTTAAAATAGATTCGATCTCCGGTTCGGAAAAGCAGTCCAGGAACTGGCTCATCCAGATCACATCAAAGCCCTGCGGAAAAGGCAGGCTTTCATCCAGGATGTTGGCTTCATGGAAAAACACACGGTCGGCCACACCGGCATCCTTCACCCTTTGCTGCGCAATGGCTATTTCACCCGGCAGGTCAAACATGGTTACCTGCACTTCCTTATCATAAGCAGTGCTGGCCAGCGTCCATTTACCGGTATTGCCGCCAATATCCAGCAGCCTGCGGGGCTTATCTTTAAACACAATAGGCAGTGCCTGCGGAAAAGCAAGGTCAGAGTAATAGTGATCAAAATCGAACCAGCTTTTGCCTATTTCCGGCGGCAGCAAAGGCAAACCGGGGTAAATAGTATCCCAGGGGCCCAGCTCCTTTAACCCGGCGGGACGGCCTTCTTCCAGGCTATCCTTCAGGTGGTACATGCCTTTGTAACAAATGTCCTGTACAAAGTCCATGTTAATACGGGTGAGCTGATCATGCTCAATGAAATATCCTGTTTTGGTAAGGGAGTATCTTTTATTGTTAACGATCAGCAGCTCCATGCCCAGGCCGGCTTCCAGCAATACGCGGATGGCGTAGCGTGACAGCTTTACTTCCTGCATGATCTCTTCAATGGTTAATCCGTTGGCGCCGCTTTTGCTCACTATCTTTAAAATGCCAAAATCCCGCAGAGCGCGGGAAGCCTGGAAAGCCACAGGAGCAAAGGCAAGCTGCAGGGCGGCTTCTTTAGCCTGCAATGCTGTTTTCGTTTCTTTGGTGAAAAATTCCATTATTAAGATTTACGATTTTAGATCTTAGACTTACGTTTATGTAAATCTTCAATCGCTCTTTTATTCCTTTGAAAAAACCATTGCGGCGTTACACCCTCCAAAACCGGATACTGTTTTCAGGTAATGCTGCATAGGCTGCCGGGTTAAGGTGCTGCTTACATTCACCGGCATGCTTACACCCAGCTGCTCAAAACCCAGGGTAGGTATAACCGTTTGCTGCTGCAGCGCATGAATGCCTATAATAGCTTCTATTAAACCGGCGGCGCCCAGCGTATGGCCGTAATAACCTTTAAAGCTATTCACCGGCCTGTCCTGCAAACCGGCCAGGTGCAAGGCTTTGGCCTCCATTTCATCATTATACAGCGTGGCGGTGCCGTGGGCCGATACAAATCCTATATCGGCCGGCGTAAGCCCGCTGTTTAACATAGCATGGCGCATGGCCATTCCCAGTTCCGCACCCGTACGCGAGGGGCCGGAAATATGGTTAGCATCATTACTCACAGAGCCCGCATTTACCACCACTGCATTTGCAGGCGCTAACGACGCCTGCTTAGTGAGTATTACGGTAGCAGCGCCCTCCCCTAACGTTACGCCTTTACGCGCTGCATCAAAGGGGCGGCAGGGCTCATTACTTACTGCCTGGAATGATTGAAAACCGGACAGCACAAATTGCGTAACCACATCGGCGCCGGTAACCACCGCATGATCATATAAACCTGCCGTTATTAAACGTTTGGCTGTTAAAATAGCCAGCAGCCCAGATATGCAGGCATTGCTCACTACCAGCGGCGCTGCCGTGAAATTGAAATACGCGGCTACTTTTTTAGCAGTAGCAAACAATTCCATTTCCCCTAAAGGCGGTTGTGCAGGCTGCTGTTCCAGCAGCTCAATATTCCCTTTGGTGGTAGATACAATGAAGGCAGTACGCCCATTGGTAATATCCAAACTGGTTTGCCCCAATGCTTCCTGAACGGAAAGGATCAGCAGCTGCTCAAATTTCGTATACCCTTCCAGGTTACTACCTTTACTATAGGCTTCCAGCTGACCGGGAGCCATTATTGCAGCATAAAAATCAGCAGGGGATAATAAACGGCTATGCTGTAGCTGAATACCGCTTTTGCCCTGGCATACCGCAGCAAAATTTTCTGCTGCTGTACGGCCCAGGGGCGCCACAATATTATCTGCTATTACATATACCTTACTCATAATAATCCACACTGTTTCTTCCACGCTTCAAAAAACGGAGGTATTGTTAGTTGCAGCGAGGAAGTGGCCGTATCCAAAAAAACCTGTACGGAGGACCCATCTGCCACCAGCTCACTGGTAGCGGGATTGTACAGGCGGTACGTAAATTTAATTTTAGCGGCGGGCGTATCCACATACTTCACTTCCACTATTACCCGGTCGCCATAACGGAGCGAGCGTTTATAATTGCATTCCACCTTCACTACCGGCACTGTGTAACCGTAATTAAAGATATCCAGGTAACGCAAGCCGTATTTTTCACCGAATGCTTCCCGTCCATCTTCAAAATACCGGATATAATGCCCGTGCCATACAATACCCAGTGGATCTGCTTCATTAAACTTTACCAGTATGTTGGCCCGCTCTGTTAACTCCATGCTTTATGCTTTACAGGGGCTGACTAAAAGAATGTAAAATCATAAATGTAAAAGTGAATTACACGGTATCCCTGCATTATCCTTTTACATTTTACATTTGAAATTTTACATTTTACGTTCTTTTCCGGTCAGCTGATCCAATATCAATTCTTTGCTTTCCAGTCTTTATACTTATGCTTCTCCACCTCTTCCAGCACCTTATGTATGGTATAGGCCCAGTAGTTACGGAACCCAAAACCCTGTGCCTTCCCTTCTATTTTTTCTGCCAGCAGCACTTTTTTAGTGCCCATATCAACCAGCGTTACATATACATTCGCCGCTTTTTCGGCCTTGCTCATACCGTCCATTACAAACAGCAGGCCCACGCCTTTTTTGCCGTTAAAGTTATAGCCCTTTACCAGCTTGTCTACATCTTCCTGCTTCAGGCGGTTGTAGTCGGAAGCATTGTCGGACTTCAGGGTGGCGGTATTGGTGGTTTCATTGTGCTTGTTCACCAGGGCCAGGTCTGTATTTACCGTTTTGTGGAAAGCAGCTGCAATATCATATTTCTTAGGCTCATTCACTACTACAGCGTTAATAGCGGGAAAATTACGGTCGCGCATGTCATTGGCATCCGTAACCGGCTCTCCGATCACCCTGGCCTGGGTAAAGTCGATCCCCAGGTAAGTCAGCGGCTCATCGGAGGAGAAAAAATCTTTCAAGGTTTGTGCCTGTGTGCTTACAACGGACAGCATGGCGGCCAACAATAAGGAAAAGTGTTTGTGCATAACTTTTACTGTATTTAGGGGGTTATGAAAATCTTCATTTCGCATTGGGCCATCAGCTTCCCGTTCCAGGTTACTTTGCCGGTAACCATGGTGGCGTTAAAAACAGCGTGGCCTACCTGTGTGGTGGTTTCTATAAACGCACCGGCCGGGGGCAGCTCAAATATTTCCAGATCCTTGACGGCGCCAATATAGCCCATAGGTACCGGCGCATTATCCTGTACGGCCTGGTAACCGGCACTGGCAGCCGCCGTTTGCGCTATATTTTCCATGAGCCCCGGCGGGGTAAGCACCCCATCCTGCACAAAAATATTATCGTCGCTGATATGCAGCCCGCTGCGGGTAAAAGGGCCTTGCGCTTCCAGGATGCCACTGATCATTACAATGGGCGCCCGTTGTGGAATATAATGTATAATATGGTCTGAATGAATGAACATCAATGTTGTGGTTATGATTATGGTTACTCCCAGAAATCGTAATAGTTAAACCATTGCTCCGGATACTGCCGTACCTTTTCTTCCATCACATGAACAAAATCCTGTACGGCTTCCTGCACACCCTGTTTCCTGCGGCCATGGTATTCCCGGGGCGGGGTGGCGAACAGGTGATAGTGGGTAGCAGATTCCTTAAATGCAAATACCAATGATACGGGTACCCGGAAAGTGGCCGCCAATAAAAAAGGCCCGGCCGGGAACCGCGCATTACTACCTAAAAACAATGCGGTTTCCGTTTTGTTGCCTTCCAGGAACCGGTCGGCATGCATACACACCAGCTCGTTATTACTCAACGCATCATTAATAGCGTAAATGTGCGATAAATCATCCTTAATTACAATAACATTTACATTCCGCTCACCGGTAACCGTGGAAAGGTATTGCTTGATACGCTCATGCTCCCCGTCGAACATCACAATATTAATGCGGGTTTCCAGCCGTTTAAACAGGTGGCCGGCCACTTCCCAGTTGCCCAGGTGTGCGCTTAATAATATACCACCTTTCCCGGCTGCTATCAGCTGCCGTAAATGATGCTCCCCCTCAAACTGGAATGTAAATTTATTGGGAATGCCGGCCATTACTACCACCTTATCTATCAGCGTTTGCCCGAACACGTAATAATTACGGTATACACTGCGCAAAGAACGCCACCAGCCATACCCTATTTTGGTACGAAAATATCTGAAGATGGGTCTTGAAGAACTGTGGGAAAACAAAAAATAATACCCTGCCACACACCTTAAGAGCGCATAAGCCGGCCATATCCCCCCATAACGCAAGATGTCAATGAATATCCGGTATCCTAGCTTATTGCCTTTAGACTTCCCCTGCCACGACGGCATTATACCAGCTCTTTTTGTTTTAAACAACGGGCTACATAATCATAAAAATCCTGGAAGGTAGCAATGCTCTGAAAATCTTCCGGATTCACTTTAAACCCGAAATTATTTTCAATTACCACAACCAGGTCTATGTAGTCCAGGCTGTCCAGCTCCAGGGTTGATTTGAGGTTAGCTTCAGGCGCAATTTTCGCGGGGTCCGCTTCAAACTCCTCAATAAGGAACGCATTTGTGGTTTGTATGATCTCTTTAATGTCCATAATAGTGTAACTCTATCAGTATAGGTTGATTAAAAAATAAAAGTGTGACCGGTTATTGTTGTTAAACCCAATTACAATGGTAAATTGTACTCAAAGTTAATAATATATTATAAGTTATCACAAAGGCCGTTCGCCGGGCCGGGGTTATACTATTGCTGGGCTACAAGAATTAGGACCAAACGATTGAAATACAGCTATTTCCCCTCCCATTTCCGAACGATGAGGGAGGAATTCGTCCCCCCAAAACCAAAGGAATTAGACAAAAATATATTAAAATCTTTATTAATAGTGCGATCCGCAATATTTAATCTGGCGGCATCCTCATCGGGGTTTTCCAGGTTAATATTCGGGGCTATGAACCCATGCTGCATCATCAGCATAGAGTACACGATCTCACTGGCGCCTGCCATCCAGCACTCATGCCCGGTCATTGACTTGGTAGAGCTGATGTAAGGGTTGGATGATCCGAACACCTCGTACAATGCTTTGGCCTCACTGGCATCACCTGCCGGCGTAGAAGTGGCGTGGGCGTTGATATACGGAATATCGCCGGGCTGCATGCCGGCATCTTTCAATGCTATTTGCAAGGACCTTACCGGCCCTTCTACTGTTGGGTTGGAGATATGTGCCCCGTTGGAGGAAAAACCATATCCCAGCACCTCGCCCAGGATAGTGGCGCCCCTGCGCTGTGCCGATTCCAGGCTTTCCAGTATAACGGTGGCTGCGCCGCCGCTGGGTACCAGCCCATCCCGGTCCCGGTCAAAGGGGCGGGAAGCTTTTTCCGGCTCATTTTCCCGCATGGAAAAGGTGGCAATGCCGTCAAAATTGCCCATGGCATACTTATTCACTTCCTGTGCGCCGCCACAGATCACACAATCCTGCATACCATTCTTAATGAACATATACCCCAATCCAATAGCATGCGAGCCACTGGCGCAAGCCGCGCTTACGCTGAAGTTAACGCCCCGCAGCTTGAAAATAGTGGCCAGGTTCATATTCACGGTAGAGTTCATGGTCTGGAACACAGAACCGGAACCTACCAGCATGGTATCTTTCTTTTCACGGATCACGTCCATGCTTTCTATCACGGCACGGGCAGTACTGTCGTTGCCGAACAGCAATCCAATATCAGTACGTTCTATATAATCGGGATCAATGCGCGCCTGGGCCAGGGCCTCTACGGTGCTCACATATGCAAACTCGGCCTGCTCCGGCATTGTAAGCCGTGCACGCCGGTCCAGCGCTCCTTTTAAATTGGGCCGTTCAATAGCACCGGTCAGTGCGGAACGGTAACCAAAGGCTTTTCTTTCCGGGTCCATAACAATGCCTGACTTTCCTTGGTACAGCGAGTCCCGGACTTCCGCCTGGTCCTTGCCTATACAGGAATAAATCCCCATGCCCGTAATCACTACTCTGTTCATATCGATAGCTGTTAGCTGTTAGCTATTAGTCGTTAGCTAACGGCTTATTTACGTATATAGACCTCCGTTAATAGACAGCACCTCGCCGGTAATGTACCCCGATGCTTTGGAGGCAAAGAAGCCCACGGCATCCGCCACTTCTTCTGCCGTACCAAAACGGTTCATGGGTATTTGCGCGGCCAGCTCCTTTTCATTCAGCTCCGCTGTCATGTCTGTTTTAATAAAGCCGGGCGCAACGGCATTCACCGTTACCCCCCGTTTAGCCACTTCCTGCGCCAGGGCCTTGGTAGCGCCAATTACGCCTGCCTTGGCAGCGGAGTAATTAGTTTGCCCCGGCAGCCCTTTAATGCCGGAAAGGGAAACAATGTTAATGATACGCCCGTAGCGCTTCAGCAACATGTTATTCAGCAGCTGCTTGGTCACATAAAAGAACCCGTTCAGGCTGCTGTTCAGCACATTGTGCCATTGGGCGCTGTTCATCCAGAACAGCAGGTTATCTTCCCGGATGCCGGCATTATTCACCAATACCTGCACCTGTTTTTCTTTATTGTTTTCCAGCCAGGCGCCTAATACCGCCTGCACTTCCGCCTCATTTCCTACATCAAACTGCAGCAGCTCACCATCGCTGCCTTTAGCCCGCACTGCATCCAGGGTTTCCTGCGCAGCTGCGGTATTGCCTTTGAAATTAATGATCACATGATAACCCAGTTCGGCCATCTTTATACATATTGCCCTTCCTATTCCTCTTGACCCGCCGGTTACTAAAGCACAGTTCATGGTTAATTACGAATTATTCAATTACGAATTACGAATTGGATACATCGTTTGGCAAACTCTTTACAAACAAATACCAGCACATTAGCACATCAGCACATTTTCTCATCATCTGCATATCTGCACATTTGCATATCCGCACAATTACACACTTACCGGTACCTGCTGCACCAGGTATTCCTTGATCTTTTGCAGATCTTTATACCGGGGGCTGTCCTCAATAAATTTAGGAAAAATAGCCCTTACTTCCCGGTAAATACGTTGGGAGAAGGAGGACAATCTATCCTGGCAGTTCAGGTAGTCTACCGCCTGCAGCATGGTCATGACCTGTATGGCCAGCACCTCAAACGTGTTTTCTATTACTTTATTGGCCATCAGCGCTGCATTGCAGCCCATGCTCACAATATCCTGGTTATCATTATTATTAGGAATGCTGTGCACGTACATAGGGAAGGAAAGCGTCTGGTTCTCCGCCACCGTGGAGGTAGCTGTGAACTGTACGCCCTGCATACCGAAGTTAAAACCCAGCTTACCCAGGTTCATGAAAGGCGGGAACTTGTGGTTCAGCTTTTCATTCAGCAGGTAGTTCAGCTGCCTTTCTGATAACATGCTCAGCTTGGTGATGGCAATTTTCAGCTTATCCATTTCCAGGGAAATATAATCCCCGTGGAAGTTACCGCCATGGAATACATTCTGGTGATGATGGTCCACCACCGGGTTGTCGCTCACAGAGTTCAGCTCATGCACCACTACTTTTTCCGCATGCACCAGCGTATCATACACCGGGCCCAGGATCTGGGGCACACAACGCAGGGAGTAGTATTCCTGTACCTTATCCTTAAAGATCTCTTCTTCCAGCTCTTTATACAAATGATCCGGGCGATGGCGCACCATTTTGCTATCCTTCAGCACATCGCGCATTACTGCGGCTACCCGGTTCTGGCCTTCATGTTTTTTCACCACATTCAGCTCGTACGACAAATGATCATCAAACGCTTCCACAATTTCATTGATCATGGCAGAGAGGATGCAGCTCCAGCCCAGCAGCTTCTTGGCTTCTATCAGGTTTACCAGGCCCACACCGGTCATGGCAGAGGTACCATTAATAACGGCCAGCCCTTCGCGGATGTGTACTTTCATAGGCTGTAAGCCCAGGCGGGCAAATACTTCGGCTGTTGGCTGTATCTTATCTTCATACCATACCTCTCCTTCGCCTATCAGCACCAGCGCCAGGTGCGCCAGCTGTACCAGGTCGCCGCTGGCGCCTACACCGCCATGCTCAAACACGCACGGATATACGTTCTTATTGATCAGATCCCTTAATAACTTCACCACATCCGGGTGTACGCCGGAATGCGCCTGCATAAAGCTGCTCAGGCGCGCTATCATCAATCCTTTAGTTAACAGTGGAGGCATACACTTACCGGCGCCGGAGCTGTGGCTGCGTATAAGATTATACTGCAGCTGCAGAGTATCGGCCTCCGGTATGCGGTATTGCGCCATAGGGCCAAAACCCGTGTTAATACCGTAGATCAGCTTTTTGGCTGAGAATTTTTGCAGGAACGAAAAGTTTTCCTGTACCTGCTGTAAAGCAGCTTCTTCCAGCTCCAACGTTTCTTGCCCGAATAAAATACGGTACACTTCATCTAAGGAAAGCGCCTTACTTCCTACTGGGATCATTATTTTAAATTAAATTATTTATTATATGTAAAAACGCACAAAAATAATACAAAGCTGGAAATAACCTAAAAAAAAGACCACAGACCATAGTCCACGGTCCATAGCCGTTCCTTTATAGTACATGTAACTACGCAAAAAGCAGTGGACAGTGAACCAGGGGCTATGGGCCGCAATTCCCAGCCATTCTCTTAAAATACATGTAACTACGTAAAACGCCATGGACCGTGGACTATGGACCATGGACTAAAAATTACTCCTCCTCCCTTTCCCTTGGTACGGGTGTATATACCAAAACTTTGTCTATACGATGAACATCCATATCCACAATCTCAAAGGTAAATCCTCTCCATTCAAATTTCTCACCTGTTTGGGGGATATGTTCCAGGTGGTGCAGTATAAAACCTGCCAGGGTATCAAACTCCTGCTCAAATTCTGCCATCCAGTCCTCCTTATCAAACTCACTCAGAAAATCGTAAAAAGGGATCTGGGCATCTACCAGGTAAGAGCCATCGTCCCGTTTGGTCATTTCATAGTCATCATGCTGCCCGGTTTCCGGCATATCGCCTACAATGGCTTCCAGGATATCGTTCAGGGTGATCATCCCCAGGAAAGTACCGTATTCATCCACTATAAAGGCCGCATGGATCTGTGTTTCCTTGAACTTTTCCAGCACCTGGTAGGCGCTGTTATTTTCCGGAACAAACAGGGGTTTGCGTATAATGGGTTTCAGCGCGTAGCTGTTAGTGGACGCGGCTGCATACAGGTCTTTAATAGAGATAATGCCTTTTATGCTGTCTATCTGCCCTTCACATACGGGGTATACGGAGTGCAGGCTGTGATTGATCTTACGTTTAATAACCTCTACCGGCTCGTTGATATCCAGCCATACTATATCCGTACGGTGGGTCATGAGGGAGGTAATATTCCGGTCGCCCAGGTGAAACACCCGTTCAATGATCTCCTGCTCCGTTTCTTCAATAGCGCCGGAGTTGGTGCCTTCATTGATAATGGCTTTAATTTCCTCCTCCGTTACGTGCTGGTCTGAGCCTTTGAGCTTAAAGATCTTTACGATCACGTTGGTGGATACCGTTAACAGGGCAATGAACGGAAAGGTGATCTTGGATACCCAGGTCATGGGCCTGGCTACTGCTTTGGCAATAGCTTCCGGCCGGGCCATGCCCAGGCGTTTGGGCACCAGCTCACCCAGTACCAGTGAAAAGTAGGTGATCACTATTACGATAATACCGGTGGCAATACCGCTGGCGTAGGGGCGCAGCATCTCCATTTGCCCAACGAACGCTACCAGGTCCGATTTCAGCTTTTCGCCGGAGTAAATACCGGTTAAGATGCCTATAAGGGTAATGCCTATTTGTACGGTAGAGAGGAATTTATCCGGATTATTAGCCAGTTTCAGGGCAGCCTTTGCCTGCTCATCGCCTTTACCGGCCTGGTGTTCCAGCCGGACTTTACGTGCAGAAACCAGGGCGATCTCTGACATTGAGAACAGACCATTAAGTAAGATCAGGATGAGGATAATGACGACTTCCATGATATAAAGGCTAAAAATAAAAAATTATTCAAATATTAAGGTAAGAAATGCCAAAACAATACCAGTGGCAAACGCAAGAATCTTCCGTTTGCTTAATTCATGATGCCGGGTACCGCTTTCGTAGAAAATAGTGGTGGATATATGTACAAATGCGCCAATGACCAGCGCAGTGAGATATACCAGTGATGCATTCACCGTTTCTGAATACAGTCCCAGCTGCCCGGCCAGTACGGCTGCCAGCGGGGTTACCAGGGAAAACAGCACCAGAATGCGCCACAAACGGCCCTTCGGCTGGTGTGTGTGCATCATAACCGTCATCAGGGTAAGGGCTTCCGGCACTTTATGCGCGGCAATGCCCAATGCCAGGGAGGGCAGGGCCGACTGATCCTGGAACCGCAGGCCCAGCGGAATACCTTCCATAAAAGCATGGATGGATAAACCCAGCAGTAAAGGTGTGATGGAAATATGATGATGATGCCCCTCTGCCGGCGGCAAATGGGTATGCCCGTGCTCCATACCGTGGGAAAGCTGCTGCAGGAACACCTGCAGAAAAAAGCCCAGCAGAACATATACCCCCGCGGCATGCCCCAGCTCCTGGTACACTTCCGGCAGCAGGTGCATAATGGTGATGCCGAACAGGAAAGCGCCGGTAAAAGCCAGCAGGTAAATGGGTAAGTTGGGATGCAGCCGCTTAACGGTTATGGGAATGACCCCGCCGCCAATGGTAGCCGCAAATATTAATATCAAATAGCTCCAATTCATGTTGTTAGTTCTGCCTCCAGTCTAATGCGGCGTTGAAAAAAGCTGCCACTCAATAATCCGATCAAGGTGCCCAGCACAGCCCCCCCTGCTACATCCAGCGGGTAGTGCACGCCTACGTATACCTGTGCATAAGCTATCGCAAATGCCCATACGTAGAACAACCAGGCATAACGTTGAAAAGCCGTTTTTAAAGTTAAGAAACAAAATGTTCCCAGCGCAAAGTGATTAGCGGCGTGGTTAGAGGTAAAGCTGCCGCTCATGGGGCAGTAGCTGACCAGCACCCGTACAAACTGCTGCAGCAGCGGATCGCGGCAGGGCCGCACCCGGTTAAAGGTATCTTTCAGGAAACTGCTGCTTTGGTCAGCGATCCCAAAGGAAACAATGAACAGCACGATCCAGAAAAAACCCCGCCACCCGTAATTAATGGTTACAAACAGCCCCAGGAACAGGTATAAGGGCGCCCAAAGGTAGGGTTCCCGGATCCAGGGCATTACCGCATCCATCCAGGGCTGCTGCCATTGGTTATTGATATGAAAAAATAATCTTAGATCCTGACGTAACAACCATTCTAGCATAAAAACTTCGTTTACTTCTTCTCCGCAATCAATATCATCCTGGGCGAGCGCTGCTCATCGTACGCATTAAAATGATAATCGCCGAAAACATCCATGATCTGCAGCCCCTGTTTGGCAAACATCCGCTCAAAATCAGCCCGGGTAAAGGCATGCACACTTTCCGTAAAAGAGGTGCGCACCATTTTTTCCTTATCCAGAATGTTGATCTGCTTCAGAAAACAGTTATGATGGATGGCCCTTTTAATGTCAAACACCACCCCTTCCAGCTCTTTTACCTCACTGGGTACCAGGTGCGCCGCCACATAAGGGCTGTTCAGGTAATCCAGCACCAGGCGGCCGCCGGGTTTCAGCGCGTTTTTGAAGGTACGCAGGGCATTGTCATTGTCCCGCTGCGTATCAAAATAGCCGAAACTGGTAAAGAAGTTGAACACCGCATCAAAATAGTTAATGCGGAAAGGCAGGCGCATATCATGCTGAAAAAAGCTAAGGTGATCGTTTTCCAGCTTTTTGGCGGCATTGATACTGTCAATGGAAAGATCTATGCCTGTGACGGTAAAGCCTTTATCTGCCAGGTATTTGGCGTGCCGCCCGCGCCCGCAGGCCACATCGAGCATCAGCGCATTTGCGGGGGGCTGCAGGTAGGCCAGCAGCTTATCAATGAACATAGCGGCCTCCTTTTCATCCCGGTTACTGTACAACACGTGATAGTAGGGGGAGTTAAACCAATCTTTGAACCACTGCTTTGCTGCTTCCATATCTTTGAGCTGTTAGCTGTTGGCTCTTAGCTTTTAGCGATTGCCTGTTGTTAATGGCTAAGAGCTAAAGGCTAGCTGCTATTTTTTATTATTAAACATCAAATATCGGGTGCTTTCATAAAACCCGTGCGTTAAATTATTAAGCGCGCGGGCAGTGTCTGCATGCTGTGCCTCCACATCTTTCAGGGCATCCTCCTTCAGGTCGTACAGCGCGGTTTTACCGGTGCCGTTGTTCACCTCAAAAAGGTATTGCTCCCCTATTACTGCGGTACAGAATTGCAGGTTCTTAATATAGGAAATAAAAGCGTAACGGCTGGTGTAAGTTGTATCCAGCAGGTCTACGCCCAGCGTGTAGTTCTTAAACGGAATGCCTGCCAGCTTGGCCACCGTAGGGTACACATCCAGCAAGCTGCCGGCGCGGGTATTCTGCTGTGGCCTAAGGTGGCCGGGCCCGTACATGATACAGGGCACATGCTCTCCGCCGCTGCCCAGCTCATACTCCGGGAAAGGCATAAAATGGTAAGGATTAAGCGTACAGTTATGATCGCCAAAGAACACAAAAATGGTGTTATCCAGGTAACCGCCTTCTTTGGCCAGCTGTATCAGGTGGCCCAGGTTGTAATCCAGGTAACGTAAGGCATTAAACTGGTCAATGGATATGAAACCGGCCTGTTTAAACTTGTTCATATCTATATCCTTTTCCGTTACTTTCTTAAAGTCACCGGCGCCTTTGGTAGTGGTGTAGGGCGGATGATTATCTGCCGTTTGCAGGAAAGCAACAAAAGGCTGCTTACGCTGGTGCGCATCTTTAAAAATGGCGCTGGCTTCTGTGATCAGGTCGTAGTCGGAAACGCCCCATACATCGGCCTTGGCAGCTTTAAAGTATCCCTCTTCGTATATCTTGATACCATCTACATTATTGCTGAACACCGCGCGTATGTTGGCCCAGTTGGTATTACCGCCCAGCAGGTAATATTTCTCATATCCTGCAAACTGGTCCATAATAATGCGCTGGTCTACCATCTGCGGGTGGCGGCTGGCGGTTTTAACCCGGGTAATATCCGGCAGGCCGGTGGTTACGCCATACACGGTTTTGGCGGTGCTGATGGCCGGCACGTAAAAGTTCCGGAACAGGATGCCGCTGTCGGCCAGCTTTTGCATATTGGGCGTGGCCTGCATGGGATTGTTGAACATGCTGGTAACCGCTGCCCCGGTAGATTCCAGCATTACCAATACAATGTTAGGCCGCGGTTTGTTAACACCGGGCACTGTGCGTACATAGCTCAGCTTTTGCGCATCCAGGCTGTCTACCCGCAGGTATTGGGCTATATAAGGGTAATATTCGCGGGTCTTTTGAAGATCGTAGGTATCGCCTTTTACGGTAAAGTTGGATACAAAGTATAGTACCGGGTTCAGGGCCAGGCTGGTAATGCCATTATCGCGGGTGAACATGGCCTGGCTCCAGCGCAGGGGAAAATAGGCAAAGTTGCCATAGATGCCGGCGGCAAACAGCAGCACCAGGGCGCTGATCCAGGCGGCATAACGGCCTTTGCGGATGGTAACCGCCTGCTGCCGGGCATACCGGCGGTAAATATATACCAGCAAACGGCTAACCAGGAACAGGAACAGCGCTATACCAATAAGGCCGCGTACTACCGGGTAGCTTTGCCAAACCATCCTGGCATTATCTGCCCGCTCGCCGGAAGCAAAAAAGCGGGTAATGGACGGATCCAAACGCAGGCCCAGGTAGGCATAGTGGCCCAGGTCCAGCACATACAACAGCGTTAGCAGCAGGTACACCAGGAACAGGTATACGAAGCTGGTGCGCCGTACGGCAGCTGAAGTAAAGAACTTATTCCGGGCAATAACGGCCAGCAATGCCAGCGGGATTATTAAGATAAGTGTAAGGCGCAGGTCAAACTTCAGGCCCAGGTACCATGCTTTGGCAATAATACCGCTATCTGTGATGGAGGATTTAAAGAAGAAACAGTAAAATATCAGGCGAAAAAAGGCCGTGAATATGAAAAGACAGAGTGTTTGAACAAGCACATACCGAATATACCGGGGTATATTCTTCCAAAAGTACTTCATGTAAAACGTAAGCGTTTATGTATTATTAAGTCTATTTATTATTAAAAATTTCAAAGCGTAGCTGCAAATATAGTTTATTTGGTCCATTGTCGATGGTCCTTAGTCCATGGTGGTTGCTCACGAAAAGTTGCACTACAGTCTGCTGATGCATAGGCTGTGGACTATCAACTATGGACCATAGATCATCGCAACTAAATTAATTTTCTTGCTGGTGGATTTTTTTATCTTTGCCTTCCTTAAAATTGAATTTGTGGCACTGATCAAATCGATATCCGGCATTCGTGGCACCATTGGCGGCCGCCCCGGCGAAGGACTTTCCCCCCTGGATGTAGTAAAATTTACCGCAGCATACGGCACCTGGCTTACCAATCAACAACCTGACAACAAAAAAGTAGTGATTGGCCGTGATGGTCGCATCTCCGGTGAAATGGTAAAGAACCTGGTAGTATCCACCCTGAACGGCTTAGGCCTGGATGTGGTAGACCTGGGTTTATCCACTACCCCCACTGTTGAAATTGCTGTTAAGATGGAAAAGGCCGCCGGCGGTATTATTATTACTGCCAGCCATAATCCAAAGGAATGGAATGCGCTGAAGCTGCTGAACAGCGACGGTGAGTTTATTTCCGGCGCAGAAGGTAATGCGCTGCTGGATATTGCTGAGCGGGAAGATTTCACCTTTGCAGATGTGAACAAGCTGGGCACCTATCACCAGGATGACAGCTACCTGCAAAAGCATATTGACCTGGTAGTGAACTATCCCCTGGTGGATGTTGCCGCCATCCGCGAACGTGATTTTAAGGTAGTGGTGGATGCTGTAAACTCGACCGGCGCCATATTTATACCCGCCCTGCTGAAAGCGCTGGGTGTAAGCCAGGTAGAAGTGCTTTTTGGTGAAGTGAACGGCCGTTTCAGCCACAACCCGGAACCGCTTCCTGAAAATTTATCTGCCCTTTCCAATGAAGTTAACCGCTCCAACGCAGACCTGGGCATTGCCGTAGATCCGGATGTAGACCGCCTTTGCTTTGTATGTGAAGATGGCAGCATGTTTGGCGAAGAATATACCCTGGTGGCAGTAGCAGATTATATACTAAGTAAAAGAAAAGGGAACACGGTTTCCAACCTTTCCTCTACCCAGGCATTAAAGGATATTACGTTGAAGAATGGCGGGGAGTACTACCCTTCTGCCGTAGGTGAGGTGAACGTAGTAAAGAAAATGAAGGAAGTGAATGCTGTAATAGGCGGCGAAGGCAATGGCGGTATTATTGTACCGGACCTGCACTATGGCCGCGATGCGCTGATCGGCATAGGCCTTTTCCTGAGCCATATGGCGCACAGCAAAAAGAATATCAAGAACCTGCGCAACAGCTACCCTGATTACTTTATTTCCAAGAATAAGATTGAGCTGGATAAAGGTGTGAACGTAAAAACCATCTTTGAAAAAATACAGGGCAAGTACAAGAACCAGCCTACCAATACCGAAGATGGCCTGAAAATAGAGTTTGAAAAGGACTGGGTGCACCTGCGCACTTCCAATACCGAACCTATCATCCGCATTTATGCCGAAAGCCAGTTTGAGACTACGGCCGACAATATTGCCCGCCGTATTATGCAGGATATTAAGGAGTTTATGCATTAATAGATCATGGTCTAAGTCCATGGCCTGTAACGGGAATAACTGTAATACGCAAAAGGCTGTGGACTGAGGTCAGTTGACCATGGACCGTTTTATAAAATTTTTTCGGACATTTGTGGGCGCTTTAGAGCGCCCATTTTTATTATATCAAAAACCACCATCCACACCTTGAAAAGAATTTACTTTGACAATGCAGCAACCACACCGCTGGATAAGGCCGTGCTGGATGCAATGTTGCCGTATATGACAGATCATTTCGGCAATCCTTCCTCTATTTACTCCTACGGGCGGGAATCCCGGCTGGGTATAGAAAATGCCCGTAAAACGGTAGCTAAGATCCTGAACGCGCACCCGGGAGAGATCTTCTTTACCTCCGGCGGCACAGAAAGCAGCAATACCGCTATTAACGCCGCCATCCGTGACCTGGGCTGCCGCCACATTATTACTTCTGAGATAGAGCACCATGCCACCCTGCACAGCGTAGAACAGCTGCACAGCGGGCAAAATATTGCGCTCTCTTATGTAAAGGTGCTGCCCAACGGGCATATAGATATGGAGCACCTGCGCGCATTGCTGGCCGGTTCCTCCAAAAGAAGCCTGGTTACCCTGATGCATGCCAACAACGAAATTGGCAACCTGCTGGATATACACGCGGTAGGTAAGCTATGCCAGGAGTTTGATGCCATTTTCCATTCCGATACCGTGCAAACCGTAGGGCACTACCCGTTTGACCTGCGCAATACGCCGGTACACTTCATTAACGGCGCCGGGCACAAGTTCCACGGCCCGAAAGGAGTAGGCATCCTGTATATTAATGAGAATGTAAAGATCACGCCTTTTATACAGGGTGGCGCACAGGAACGTAATATGCGGGCCGGTACAGAGAACCTGTATGGCATTATTGGCTTTGCCAAAGCCCTGGAGCTGGCCACTGCCCACTATGAAGAGCATAGCAAATACATTAATGACCTGCGTATGTACATGGCCGCACAATTGCAGCAGCACATACCCGGCATTGGCTTTAATGGCGACCTGCATGGGCGTAGCCTGTACACCGTGCTAAACGTATCTTTCCCCAAATCTGAAAAGAGCGAGATGATCCTCTTTAACCTGGATATAAACGGCATTTGCGCTTCCGGCGGCAGTGCCTGTACATCCGGTGCAGATGCAGGCTCCCACGTGATCCGTGCGCTGAACAGCAATCCTAACCAGATCAGCGTACGTTTTTCCTTCTCTAAAGACAATACCAAAGAGGAAATAGACCAGGTGGTAGATAAGTTGAAAGAGCTGGTATAAGTAACTTATAAAATGCAAGATCCCGGCTCAGCGGCCGGGATTTTTTTTATTTATTGGAATGGTATACCTTTGTACTGGTCTGTTACAATTGAAAGTTCGCTCTCTGAGCGTGGCAGGTACCCTGCTTAGGTTGATAATGGGCCTTTTTTATTTGTGATCATCAGGAAATTGTTCCTGTTAAACTCCCCTTCTGCTATTTCCTCATCTTCATACAAGTCTACCACCACATTGATCTTATCCTGCATATAATTATAAAAGCGGGTTTCACCTTTTTCAAATACCCTTTGAATGCTCCAGCATAAATAGTCTGCAATGTTCAATAGCGGCTCCTGTAATTGATCCTGTACATTAAACACCACATTAGGATCTATAATTGAACCGGGGTTCTTTTTTGTAAACCTTTCTACTGCTTTATGCAGGCTTAGCTGCAGATTATCGTGCCGGGTGCTGGTGCCCCTTTTAGCAATATTCAATACCAACCTTTTATCAATCGTTAACTTCTCATGCAATAAGTGCGACAACAGATCCGCATAAAACTCCTTCTGATTTGCATTATGCTTATGCACATACAGGCTGGGGATTTTTGCAGCTACCACCGCCTCAAAAGAGCAGTTCAGCACCCCCCTGCTGCCCTACAATAATAGTTTTCCCTTTGCCATAAAAACAGGGGTCGCCTGCTTCGTCAAGAAAATAATGCTGCTTATGCAACGGCCTAACAACGGAGGTAACAAGCGTCATATGTATTCGGTTGGTTTGGTGTGGGTAAACAAATGACAATCAGTAATTAGTACAATATAAAGGATATTTCCACGCGAACCGTTTTCTACCCTTTTTTTCCGTAAATTTAGATAGCCTGTAAATCCACGTATTATGCGCATCATCCCCATTTTAACCCTGGGCATGCTGGCCATCTGCCATCAGCCCATATATGCCCAGCGGGACATACAAAAACAATTACAACGCCAACTGATCATGGCCGAAGACGGCAGCGTAATTGAGCTGCCCGCAGGGCAATTCCAGCTCTCCTCCACCCTTTCACTGGAAGGTAAAAAGAACATCCTGATCAAAGGCGCCGGTATGGATAAGACCATCCTTAACTTCAAAGGACAAAGCGAAGGCGCCGAAGGCCTGCGGGTATCTAACGCGCAGGACATTACTATCCGCGATCTTACCGTACAGAATACCGAAGGCGATGGTATTAAAACCATGAATGTTACCAATATTGCCTTTAAACAGGTGAAAGTGGAATGGACCGGCCCACCTGCGAAGGAGAATGGCTCATATGGCTTATACCCCGTGCAATGCCAGCAGGTGCTGATAGACAGCTGCACGGCCATTGGCGCATCTGATGCCGGTTTGTACGTGGGGCAATCCAAAGACATTGTAGTGCGCAATTGCATAGCTAAGAACAATGTAGCCGGTATAGAAATTGAAAACTCACTGCATGCAGAAGTATATAACAACGAAGCGCTGGAAAATACCGGCGGCATCCTGGTATTTGACCTGCCGGACCTGGTGCAGAAAAAAGGCGGTTATGTAAAAGTGTATGATAACAACATTCACCATAACAACTTTCCCAACTTTGCGCCCAAAGGCAATACTGTAGGCAAAGTGCCGGCCGGCACCGGGGTAATGATACTGGCCACCAGCCATGTGGAATTGTATAATAACAAGATCCATTACAACAACAGCGCAGGCACTGCTATTATCAGCTACTTTATGACGGAAAACCCCATCAAGGATTCATCGTACAATCCATACCCGGCCACCGTGTACATTCATGATAATGATTATGTGCGCGACCCGGTGAAGTTCCAGGGCAAAGGGCGCATAGGCCTGATGTTTAAGTTCAAGCTGCGTTTTGGGAAAAATGTGCCGCATATTTTTTATGACGGCATCCTTAATAAAGAATGGACAGATACCAATGGCCAATACAAACCGGAGTACCGCATTTGTATCAGCGACAATAAGAACGCCAGCTTTGCCAACCTGGATGCAGGAAATAATTTCAAAAATGTATCGCGCAACGCGGCACAGTATAACTGTAGTAACCCCGTTACCACTAATATAACGGTACCGGCTAAAAGTGGAGATTGATGAAACGTGTTATTGGTATAACCCTTATACTGGGTTTGTTAGCGGCGCTGCTGGCGTCAGGTACACAACGGGAAGCGCCTAAGGAAACCTTATCGGCCTACGGATTTTTCAGTGGTAATATAGCAGAGCAGGTACCGGTAGCAGGTATTATGCCTTACCAGCTAAATACGCCGCTCTTCTCTGACTATGCGGAAAAGCTGCGTTTTATCCAGCTTCCCAAAGACAGTGTGATCCTGTATGACAGCGCTGATGTAATGCACTTACCTGTTGGCGCTACCATCATTAAAACCTTTTATTATCCAAAAGACTTCCGCCACCCGGAAAAGGGCCGCCGGCTGATGGAAACGCGTTTGCTGCAACATGAACCCGGCGGCTGGAAAGCGCTGGTATACATCTGGAACGATGAACAAACCGATGCGTTCCTGGAAGTAGCGGGCGACCGGAAACCCACGCAGTTCATTGATCACAACGGGCATACCGTTTCCTTCGAATATATTGTGCCCAACCTGAACCAGTGCAAGGGCTGCCATAATACCAATGAAGTAATGACCCCCATTGGCCCTACCGCCCGGCAGCTGAACGGCGATTTCAATTATACCACCGGCCGCGAGAACCAGCTGCAGCACTGGCAAAAAGCAGGCATCTTAAAAGGATTGGATGATGCAGGAAAGGCCCCCAAAGTACCGGTGTGGAATGATCCGAAAAGCGGTACCCTGGCTGCCCGCGCCCGTACCTGGCTGGAAATTAACTGCGCCCATTGCCATAAACCGGAGGGCCCGGCCAAAACATCGGGTTTATTCCTGAATGCCAGCGAGCAGGATCCTGTAAAAATAGGCATCAATAAAACACCGGTAGCAGCAGGCCGCGGCGCAGCTGATCTGCAATTTGATATTGTACCCGGCCACCCGGAAAAGTCCATTTTAGTTTACAGGATGGAATCCACAGATCCCGGTATTATGATGCCGGAGCTTAGCCGGAAGCTTACGCACAAAGAGGGGGTGGAGCTGGTGAAGGAGTGGATAAGGCAGATGAAATAATGTGCGGATGTGCAAATATGCAGATGTGCAGATGTTGATCTTCGCGGCGTTCATTTGCACATTTGCACATCTGCATATTTGCACATTTACGAGTTCCTCGTTATCACCTCATAAAACCTTTCCCTGTACCCATCACTGATCGGGATAGATTGATTGGCGATCATCACGGTATTCTTTTCTACAGAATTGATCTTATTAAGGGATACCAGGTAAGAGCGGTGCACACGTATAAATTTCTCTGCCGGCAGGCGGCTCTCAAATGATTTCAGGCTGCGCAGCGTTAACACAGGCTGGTAAGGTGTATAGATCTTCGTATAATCTTTCAAAGCTTCAATGAACAAAATATCTTCCAGGTTGATCTTAATGATCTTGTATTCCGTTTTTATGAAAATATAATCATTTACATGGCCGTTGTCGCCATTCTTTTGCTGGCTCACCGTCATGTATTCCTGGGCCTTGGTAGCAGCCCGCAGAAAACGGTCAAACGGAATGGGCTTCAGCAGGTAATCCACCACATCCAGGTCAAAGCCATCCAGCGCATACTCACCATAAGCCGTTGTAAAAATTACCAGGGGCGGGTGTTTGAGGGATTTCAGGAATTGAATACCATTAATGTCCGGCATTTTAATATCCAGGAATACCAGGTCAACCTTTTCATCCTGCAGGAACCGCATGGCCTCAGCGGCGTTCTCAAAAGTTTGCACAAGTGAGAGAAAAGGAACTTTGCGGGCAAAGTCCGTGATGATCTCCAGTGCCAATGGTTCATCGTCCACTGCAATACACTTAATCATTTTTCAACACTATTTTAAGATCAGCAATAAATTGGTGCTCAGTTTCCGTAATGGTTACCTCGTGTTTGTTGATGTATAACAATTCCAGTCGTTTTAATACATTCTGCAGCCCAATGCCGCCCTGCTCCCCTACCCGCTGCGGGAATAAGCTGTTCTTTACCAGCATCCGCACTACCTGCTGCTCTACCGTAACCACAATGCTGATAAAAGAATGGTCCGTATAGCTGATACCATGTTTAAAAGCATTCTCCACAAAAGGTATCAGCAGCATGGGCTCTATCCACAACCCGTCCGGCGATCCGCATTCCTGGTAATCCACCTGGATACCGGAGGGTAACCTTAGCTTCTGTATGTCAATGTAATCCTGTAAATACTGCAGCTCATGCTGCAGCTGCACCATATCCTCATTGGATTCATAGATCATATACCGCATTATGGTAGACAGCTTGATGATAGCGTTCTCCGTTTGTGCGGAATGTTTATGCGCCAGCGAGTAGATAGTGTTTAGACAGTTAAAAAGGAAGTGAGGATTAATCTGCGACTTTAAAAATTTTAATTCCGCATGTAATTTCTCCACTTTCAGGGCTTCCCGCTGCTGCTCACTCTTGAACCATTCCTGCGCAATTTTGATAAAACCACTCATCAGCAGCATCAATAGTGCCGCCAGCACTGACTTTCGCAACACTTCCGGGAAAAACATGTGCTGCCAGAAAGTGGGCGGTCCTATGGGCATCAGGGTCATGGCGCCGTTAGGGCCGGCGGCCATTACGGAATCCCTTCCAAATTCCGGCGGCCTGGATCCGGTTACATACCGGCCGTTACCAAAGAACCGTGCCCGGGGCGCGGTATATACTGCATTATCTCCTGCTGCAAAAGCGCGATAACGCATAAACGCACGAGCCGGTACTAAAGTTACTTTCCCCGAGCTATCTATGGCGGTACCCGGCAGGTTCAGCTCTACCTTATGAGTGGCCAGGTAGCGCATGAAAAAATGATCCATTACCGCCTGCTGTAACGTAATGAAAACCAATACCAGCAGCACGCAGCCAAAGTAATAAACAATCTTTTTAAGGGTAAAAAAGCGCGGTATGAGTACGTAAATATTGAGGTAAAATACACCTATGAGGAACAGGTTATCGATAATTTCCCGGGTAAAGAACCAGGGATGTAGGATCCGCAGGCGGTAAATAAAAAAGGGAAGTAACAGGAAACAGGTCCACGCAATAATGTGCAATCCAATAATGAAGAGCCGGTTCCTGTAAATATTTTTAAAATTGATCATACACCGCCTGAAAAGCGGGGTAAACATACATCACTATCGGGTTAACCATCTGTTAAAATTTGTTAACCAATTATAAGCATATGTTAAAATAGTCAATAGTCCATATTCGATAGTCCATTGCCTACTTCGTAAAGGAATGATTATAAGCAAATTGTATATATTGAAGTGCTCCTGCACTACTTCACAATCCCCATCTCCACCAGCTCCTCTTTACTGATAGTTGGCAGCTGCTTATTGCGCATTTTTTCTGCTACGCGGTTGCCCACGCGCAGGGCATCGGCCTTGGTTTTAAACACATTCCTGCCTGGCAGGGCCGGTATAATATCCTGGTAAATATAGGGGCGGGCGCCAATGTTCACGGAATAGCCCCAGCCGCCACCGGTCTCAAAAGGTACAACCGCAATGCTGTCCTGCACTGCGGTTGTATTAGTAGTTTCCCTGGCGGATGGCTGACTGGTGCACCCAAATGCTATGATCACCAGCAACAGCCACCCTCCTGTAAGGAGGATGATATGTTGCCTGCCTTTAGTCATTCTTGTTGTAATCCTGTGTGGGATTAAATTCCCAGGTATCGCTCAGCTGTACGCTGCCACTGGAGCCGGTGGTTATAAAACCACGGTTCTTAATGGCAAAACCTACAGCGCCGGTACGGGCAGTACCTTCAAAAGGCTGCTTCAGATCCCACAGGTCTGTTACCGGATCATATTCCCAACATACGTTGGAAATGCTGGGTTTAGCACCGGTAGCCAGGTATGCTTTGTTGTTCATTACAAAAACAGAGCAATTGCTGCCGGCTATGGAAGTATAGTCATTATCATAATCGTCGTCGCTAACATTGGTGATCGCTCTTTTCAGGATCCAGGTATCAGTTTTGGGATCGTAGCGGCTCAGCTCATTAATGGTAGTAAGGTTAGAGGTACCGGTTACTATATAGGCAGAATCACCGATCACGAAAGCAGAAGCATCCTGTCTTTTAGAGTTGGGTACATCAGACTTGGCAGACCAGCTGTTGCTGCCCGGGTTGTACTGGTAAGTATCGTTTAACCAGGTACCATCATAACCGGTGGCTATGTAGCCATTGCCGGCAACGCCAAAACCTACGGCGCCATAACGGGGCGTACCGGGGAAGGGCGCTTTTGCGGTCCAGGCGTTTGAAGCCGGATCATATTCGTAAAAGTCGTTGAATTTGTTCACACCATCTGTGCCGGTACCCATATAACCTTTACCACCTACGGAAAAAGCTACGGCGCTGTTACGGCCGGGGGCAGCATCCGGTAAGGAAGCGCGTTGCGTCCAGGTATTTTTTTCTGCATCGTAGGAGTAAAAATCCTTCAGGCGGTTGGTTCCATCATAGCCAGTACCAACAAAAGCAGTATCTGCAATGGTAAAGCTCACTGCTTCGCTCCGGGCAGCACCTTTAAAATCCACCTTATGAATCCAGTTCCCCACCGTTGTAGTACTATCACTACTTTTAGAGCAGGCCATCCACGTCAAGGACATCAGCAAACAAAAACCTGTTGAATAACGCATTAGCATTTTATAATTTTTATAGCTGCCAAAATTATCCGCCGTTATATTAGCATAAATATAAAATAGATATACCACCCCTTTCACCGGACAAAAGGGTGTTTTTCGTCTGCCAATTGCTTGGTTTAACCTATTACCCCCCTTTGGAGGGCAGGCGGCTATATAAAGAAGATTCCCGCGGATTCATCGATGAAAAACCGCTATTGGCATATTAAATCAACGGAAAGTAGGCTTCCTGTCTAAAATTGCGCTCCATGAACAATATTATTTGCCGTGTCAGGTGCGCCCATGCCTACTTAAAAATTGGGGTGGCCATGCTATTGCTGGCCACCAGCAGCGCTTGTGAAAAGAACGGATTTACCTACGACCTGACGGGCAGTAATCAGCCGTCCAGCTATATAGTTGCGGATACCTTAACCATTAACATGAACACCGTGTCCCTGGATTCTATTCCAACCAATGGTACCGGCGTTATGTTATGCGGCCGCCACCAGGATCCTTACCTGGGCAAAATAACGGCTGCTGCTTTCTTCCAGCTGCAGCTGCCTTCCTCCACCGTTACCAGCGCCATGCAGGCCGACCTGTCCTCCAGGTACGATTCTGTAGAGCTGATCCTGAAACCTAACAGGCAGGTATACGGGGATACGCTGGCCATGCAGGAGATTGGCGTATACGAGGTATTACAAACCATTCAGAAAGCAGAGAACAGCGCCTATTTATATAACAACAGCAATTTCCAGACAGCCGCGCAGCCTTTAGCCAGCGTACAGCAGGTAGTAAGGCCCAGCAGCGACAGCAGCATTCACATTAAGCTGCCTAACAGCTACGGGAATACGTTATTTAACCTGTTCAAGAATAAGAATAACGAGGTATCCACCCAGGATATCTTCCTGCAATATTACCGGGGCCTGGCCATTAAACCCGGCGCCAGCAGCGCCAATATTATGGGCTTCCTCACCAGCGATACCTCTGTAATCCTGCGTTTGCACTACCATGTAAATGAAGTGATCATAACAGACCGGCACCTGGATATGAACCTGTACAACCCGGATGTACAGTTTAACCAGATCTCTGCCGACCGTACCGGCACCCTGCTGGCCGGCCTTACCGGTACTACCAAAAGCCTGCCCAGCACCGCTACCAATAATATGAGCTTTGTGCAGCCCCTTACCGGTATCCTTACCCGTATAGACCTGCCTTCGCTGAAAACCCTGGCCTCGGTGGGTAAGTTCTTTAAGGTGATGCGGGCTACGCTCACCTTATTACCGGTTGCAGGCACTTACCAGAACTATTACACCCTGCCCCCGGCGGTGACCCTGTGTGAGACGGATGATAAAAATAATGTGATAGATACCCTTGTTGCCAGCACCGGCGGTGTGCAGCACGGTAACCTGGTAATTGATAACCTGTATCAGTTAAATACTACTTACACCTACGATATTACACACTACGCCATTAATAATATTAACAGCAACGGCTATAACAACTACGGGCTGCTGGTAATGCCGTCCAGAGGGGCTGCTACCACCAGCTTTAACCGGCTGGTACTGGGAGATAGTAAGAATAAACAGAACAAGATCCGTATCCAGGTATATTACCTGCTGTACAATTAATACGCCGCTAAAAACGTGAAGGCAAATTTTAAATAAGTGTAAATGTTCAACATAAAAAAATATACCGGTATCTGTGGTTTGTTGTTGTTAGGCTGTGTACAGGCAAATGCGCAAACCGGCAAAGGCATAAACTCCCTGTACTCTGCTTTTGGTGTAGGCGATCTTGAAGACCGTGATTACAGCCGTAACTTCGGCCTGGGCAGCGCCGGTATGGCACGTCCTTCCCTTTATTATCTGAATGAGCTCAATCCTGCTTCCTATACCGCCATTCCGGCGCAAAACTTTATGTTTGATGTAGCCCTGCGCGGTACCAGTGTAAGCTATAAAGGCGAAAGCCTGAGCCAGAGCGCCGGTGATGTGAACATCAAACGGCTGGCCATTGGTTTTAAAGCCAATAAACGCTGGGGCATCAGCGCAGGCCTTACCCCTTACAGCACCGTGGACTATAAGCTGCTGAACCAGCGCTTTATTGAAGGTACCGGCCAGGCGATAGATGCGGTTACTGAAGGCACCGGCGGCATTAACCGGGTATATGTATCCAATGCTATAAAACTTACCAAGAACTTTTCCGTAGGGGTTTCCTCTGCGTTCCTGTTCGGGCCTATTAATACAACTGAAACACTGGGTAATGATACGGTATCCACCGTAGATAAACGCTATGCCTATAATGTGAACTTCAATACCGGCCTGCAATATTCCGGTAAGATAAAAGACTGGGAAATAGGCCTGGGCGCCACTTACCGCTTTAAAACCACCATGCGTTTCCAGCATACAGTGAATGTGGTGAACTCTAATGAAACCGTGCTGTATAAAGACGACCAGGGTACACAGAAATTTTCCCTGCCGGAGCAATACGGCGCAGGCCTGTCCTTAGGTAAAGGTAATGTGACCATTGTAGCCGATTACCGCAAACAGCTGTGGAACGGTATTAACCCCAGCCAAACCAATTACAGGCTCGCGGATGCGGAGCGGATTGCCGGTGGTATAGAATACGCCTTTAAAAGACATTACTTTAATGGTATAGTTGAAGGCATGGTGCTGCAGGCAGGCTTTTCCCAAAATAAATCCTACCTGGTGATAGCAGGGCAGCAGATCAAGGATGTTGCCGGTTCCGTAGGCGTATCACTGCCCAGCCGTAACGGCGCTTTACGTTACTATCTGGGTATAGAGGTAGGGCAGCGTGGTGTTACCACCAATAACCTGATCAAGGAGAACTATGTGAACGCCGTATTACACTTCTCTTTACGCGATATCTGGTTTATACGCAGAATATACGAATAGTCCCCTTCTTTTTGGGTAAAAAAGCAGTAGTAATTGTTAAGTTTTCATTAACACGGTATTTCCCCGTTTTCTAATTTTAGTAACTGTGCCAACGTTAGCGCAGCATCTCTAAACTCGTAAACAGAAGGGGGAAATAGTGCCTGTACACTATGCAGATAGAGAATTGCTATTGACAATGCGCCTGCAATCCGGCGACCACGTTGCTTTCAAAGAGTTATACAGCTTATACCACCAGTTATTATATGGGGTAGCCTGTAAATATCTGAAGAACACAGTAATGGCGGAGGATGCAGTGCATGAGGTATTTGTAAAGCTCTGGGTTAACCGCCAGCAGCTGGACCCCGCGCAGGGTGTGCGCAACTTCCTGTTCAAATGTTTAAAGTTCCATGTGCTGAATGTGATCCGCGATCATAAACGCGCGCTCATCAAACAATACAATCTTTCTTACCAGGCCCCTGCCTCCCATGAGGAGCCCGAAGCCGTAGTACTGTTCAATGATTATAAAAAGGTCCTGGACCAGGCCATAGAACAGCTTTCCCCCCGCAAAAAGCACATCTTTAAATTAAGAACCGTAGAAGGGCTTACCAACGAAGAAGTAGCCCAAAAGCTCGGCATCTCCATCAACACCGTTAAGCTCCAGTTCTCCCAGGCCAGCCAGCTGTTACGGCATTACCTCAAATTATTCAGCAGCACGCTCCTCATTTTGCTGGTTCGTCTTTTCCTCTGAAATTTTTTTTCTGCGCGTATAATACTTTGCCTTGCGCCGGGTGTAGTACTTAGTAAGGAGGCAATTTATACATGCACGAAATGGACCCTGCACTATTAGCAAAATTCTTTAACAACCAATGCACCCCGGAAGAATATCAGCAAGTACTGGAATGGCTGGATACGGATGAAGGCCGCCAGTACCTGTCTGCCGCCATCCGGGAGGATCTTGAAAACGGCTCCCTGCAGCCGGAGCTGGCACGCACCCGGCGGTCGGAGGAGCTGTTCCAGCGCATACTGCACACCACACAGCAAACGGATATAACCACGCGCCGGCAAAGGTGGCGGGGATGGGCGCCGTTAAAAGCCGCCGCCGTTATTACCGGCGTGGCAGCGCTTTCTTTTGCCGCGTGGAAAATGTACCAACAAAACAGCCTGGTAAAATACCAAACCGCTTACGGCGAAGTGCGCAGCTTTACCCTGCCCGATCAATCTGTAGTTACGCTGAACGGCAATAGCAGCCTGCAATACCACCGGTACTGGAATTCCGCAAAAGCGCGTGAAATATGGATCCGGGGCGAGGCATTCTTTGATGTAAAGCCGGCTGCGCAAAAACGCTTCCTGGTACATACCGCACACCAGATCAATGTAGAGGTATTAGGCACCACCTTTAATGTGCTGGACCGTGAAAGCCGCACACAGGTAGTGCTGAATACCGGTAAGGTACGTTTAAGCGGCAGCAGCAAAGCCCTGCCGGCGCCTATAGAAATGCAGCCCGGCGAGCTGGTAGAGGTAAATACCAATGCCCGCTCTCTTGTAAAAAGGCATATTAACGCCGCCGCCTATGCTTCCTGGAAAAGCCATAAGCTGCAGTTCAGCAATGCCGACCTGGCGCAGGTAGCACAGGTATTACAGGAAACATACGGCATTACCGTGATCATTAAAGATTCCACACTGCTGCACCAGCAGTTTTCAGGTACGGTCCCCAGCCAGAATGCCAACATGCTGCTGGAAGGCCTTTCGCAGCTGTTTGACCTGAAAATTACCCGGCAAAACGCTACTGTGAACATTGAAAAGAACCAACAATAACCAATTTTAGATAACACTCAACCAAAGTATTATGAACAGATACTTTATGTCCTTTATAACAGCCATTAGCGTGAGCTGTTACTGCGGGCTCCCCGCTCACGCCCAGGATATGGCCGCCATTCCACGCCAATCCCAACCCGCATCCAATGCAAAGAAGAAGCTCCTGAAAAATGTATTAAGCCAGCTTGAATTAAAGTATGGCGTATCCTTCCTGTATAAAAGCCAGCTTGAAAAAAAACCGCTCAGCACAGCCACGGCAGATACGCAGTCTTCCCTGGAAGCAACCCTGGAAGCGCTCACCAATACTAATGACCTGAAGTATAAAAAAGTAAGAGATAACTTTTATATTATTTACAGCAAAGATGAAACGCCCCCGGAGCAGCCCGCACCGGCAAACGATAATGCTGCCAGCCCGGCCCTGAACCCGGGTAGCAGCATTTATAGCCCCGGTGCAGTGCAGCAGATCATAGTAAAAGGCCAGGTAACTGATGAAAAAGGCCAGCCGGTACCCGGCGTTACCGTGCTGCTGAAAGGCACCACCACCGGTACTACTACCGATGCTACCGGCACCTATACCCTGCCGGTACCGGATGGTAATGGCACACTGGAATTCTCTTACATGGGTTACCTGAAACAGGAAATAGCCATTGCCAACCGCAGCAGCATTAATGTGCAGCTGGCGCAGGATATTAAAGCCATGTCGGAAGTAGTGGTGGTAGGTTACGGCACGCAAAAGAAGGTGAATGTTACCGGCGCAGTATCGGCCCTTTCCGGTGCTGATGTGAACTGGAAACCGGTAGGCCAGGTATCTGCAGCCCTGCAGGGTGTAGCCCCCGGTGTAACCGTTACGCAAAACAGCGGGCAGCCCGGCAGCGACCAGGGTACCATCCGCATACGTGGCATGGGTACGCTGAACAATAATGATCCGCTGGTATTGGTAGATGGAGTGCAGTACAACATGAATGATGTGGATGCAAATGATATTGCCTCTATGTCTATCCTGAAGGATGCGGCAGCAGCCTCCATTTACGGTGTTCGTGCAGCCAACGGCGTTATACTTATCACCACCAAAAGAGGCAGCACCGGCAAAGCCAAAGTTACTTACTCCAACTACTTCGGCTGGCAAAACCCGGCCCGCCTGGCTAAATTCGTAGGTGCGCAGGACTTTATGAAACTGGTGAACCAGCTGCGCATCAACTCCGGTTCCAGCGCACAGTATACAGATGCGCAGATCGCGGCCTATGATGATCCCAACCGTAATAAAGACCTGTACCCCGATAATTATTGGTTAAAGGATATCCTTACCGGTAGCGGCTTTCAGCAATCACATAGCCTGAATGTAGGCGGTGGTACGGAAAATATCAAGTACCAGTTCTCCACCAACTACTTTGATCAGAAAGGTTTGATCAAAAACATGGATTACAACCGCATTACCGTTCGTTTAAATACAGATATCCAGATCACTAAAAAACTAAGCCTCAGCGCAGACATCTCTACCCGCCTGGGCGATCAGCAGGAACCACAGGGCCAGGACGGCTCTGCATGGTACCAGTTTGGCCAGGCATTTATTACCAACCCGCTGAACGTAAATAAATATTCCGATGGTACCTGGGGCCTGGTAAGAGGCGGCCAAAACCCCATTCGCCTGCAGGATGAAGGCGGCTTATATGTGTACAAGAACAACCTGTTCACCGGCAACTTCAAAGGCAGCTACCAGCTGATCGACGGGTTAAAGATAACCGGCCTGGCAGCGGTGAACTACCGCTCTGTTTATAACAGCTTACACAATCGCTCATTGGACTACTTTACTAATTTCCCCGAAAACACCAACACCTTAACCGTTGGCCAGAACAACATTACCAAAGAATACCAGGGTTACTGGTTCCGTAACTTCCAGGGTTTAATAGAGTATGAGAAGAACCTGGCTGGCGGCCATTACTTTAAGGTAATGGGCGGCGCATCGCGCTTAACAGAAACCAATGATGACCTGAGCGGTTACCGTACCAACCTGCCGAACGGCGAAATTGAACAGATCAATGCCGGCGCGGCCGATGGGCAGCAGGCAAAAGGTACTGCAAATGCTTACAGCCTGCTTTCTTTCTTTGGCCGGTTGAATTATGCTTATAAAGACAAATACCTGTTTGAAGCTAATATCAGAAGGGACGGTTCATCCCGCTTTGCCGACAATCAGAAATGGGGCTGGTTCCCCTCCTTCTCCGCAGGCTGGCGTGTTTCCGGTGAAGAGTTTATGCAGGATGTTACCTTCATCAACAACCTGAAGCTGCGCGGCAGCTGGGGTAAGCTGGGGAACGATGTTTTTGTGAACAACACAGATCCTGCCAGGCTCAATTATCCTTATCAAACCACTTATCAGTACAACAGCTACCCCTTTGGCGGCTCCCTGAACCCCACTGCAGGTATCACCGTATATCCCAATTCAGGGCTTACCTGGGAAACCACGCAGATGACGGATGTTGGCCTGGACCTAACCGTGCTGAAGAACCTGGATGTTACATTTGATTACTACCAGAAAAATACTTCCGACATTCTGATGGACCTGCGACTGCCCATGTATGTAGGGCTGAATGCAGCGGTGCAAAACGCCGGTAAGGTACGTAATACCGGCTGGGAGCTGGCCGTGAACTACCATAATAAAATAGGCGGTTTCAGCTACAACGTAGGCGCTAACCTGTCCGACGTGCGTAATAAGATCGTTGACCTGAAAGGGGCCGATGTAGTGAGCAAAGACAATAACAACATTTACACCGGCCGAATAAAAGGCATACCCATTGATGGCTTTTACGGCTACCAGGTAGAAGGTATTTTCCAGACACAGGACCAGGTGAACAGCCATGCACCGCAGCCCGGCGCCAACATTGCCCCCGGTGACCTGATGTATAAGGACCAGAATAATGATAAGGTAGTGAAAGAAGGCGATGCCTCCGTAGGCGGTGACATGGTGTACCTGGGCAGCAACATTCCCCGTTACACCTATGGTGTGAACCTGGGCGGCGGCTACAAAGGTTTTGACCTTGCTGCATTTTTCCAGGGTGTAGGCAAAGTATCTATTAACACCGTAGTAATGGAAAGAGCGCCTATTAACAGCGATGCCAACTTTAAACCGGAGCACCTGAACAGCTGGACGCCTGAAAACACCAGCGCCACTTTCCCGCGCCTGGTAAGCACTTCACAGAACTATGCCTCCTCATCCTACTGGGTAAGAAGCGGTGCATACCTGCGTTTAAAAAGCCTGCAGCTGGGTTATACCCTGCCTAAAGCATGGCTGCAGGCAGCAGGCTTATCACGCTGCCGGTTATACGTAAGCGGGCAAAACCTGCTTACCTTCAGCGGCCTGCCTAAGGATATAGATCCCGAAGCGCCTAACGACAGCCGGTATTATCCCCAGGTACGTACTTACACTTTCGGATTAAATGTGGAATTCTAAACGCTCGCAATCATGAAAAAACTAAGCATATTCTTAATAGCCGCAGCCGCCTGTATGTACTTTACAGCCTGCAAAAAAAGTTTCCTGGATGAGCAGCCGCAGGATGCCGTATCCCGCGAAAGCTACTGGAAAACACAAGCCGATGCCATTGCCGCAGTGAACAACTGTTACCGGGGGCTGGGTGATGTAGATAACCGTATGTTCCTTTCCGCTGCTACAGATGATAGCTATGCATGGAGCAACTGGCCCAGTGAAATGATCTATGTTGGTAATGGCAGCGCCACTCCCGGCAACAATGCCTTCTCCAATTTCTGGAGCAACTTTTACCGCATGATCACCTCCTGCAATGATGTGCTGGAAAATATAGACCGGGTAAGCAGTATGGATGCAGGCCTGCGCAACCGCATGAAAGGCGAAGCCCGCTTTCTGCGCGCTTTTGCTTACCAGCAGCTCATTGGCCTGTATGGCGATGTTGTGCTGTTAACGCACATTCCCACTACCGGTGAGCTGAATGAAAGCCGTACTCCCCGGGCACAGGTGGCTGACTTTATTGTAAGTGAGCTGGATACCATCAGCAATGTGCTGCCGGCTGCCTACGATGCCTCCAACACCGGCAGGGCCACCAAAGGCGCTGCGCTGGCGCTGAAAGCACGTACCCTGTTATATGAAGGCAGGTGGCAGGATGCTGCTGCCGCTGCAAAAGCAGTAATAGACCAGAACACTTACATTATTGATAACAACTACCTGAGCCTTTTTAACGGTACCAATAAAACCAGCAAGGAGATCATACTATCTGCACAGTACGTAAAAAATACGCTGCCCAATGCTACGGCTACCTGGGTAGGCGGCCCTTCCCTGGGCGGCTGGTCAGAGATCACGCCTCTGCAATCTTTGGTTGATGCTTTTGAATGCACAGATGGTAAAACTATTGATCAATCCCCGTTGTATGATCCGGCGCATCCCTTTGCTAACCGCGATCCGCGTTTAAGGCTGAACGTTATACTGCCCGGCGACACGGTGAACGGGGTTGTTATTGATGTAAGCAAACCCAATTCCATTGACGGTTTGGGTAAGAACAACGGCTCCTTTACCGGCTTCTATTACAAAAAATATGTACCGGCTGATATTGACGGCAGCTGGGACCGCAACTCTTACAATGATATTGTGTTGCTGCGTTTCCCGGAAGTATTGCTCACGTATGCAGAAGCAAAGATCCAGCTTAGCCAGATCGACGCCTCTGTGTATGATGCTATTAACCGCGTACGGCAGCGCGCCGGTGTGAACATGCCTGCAGTAACCGCTGCCAATACCCCTACACAGGCGGCCCTGCTGGCGGTAGTGAAAAGGGAAAGAAGGGTGGAGTTCCCGCTGGAGGATAACCGCCTGTTCGACATCCGCCGCTGGAAAATTGGAATGACCGTAATGAATGGTCCTGTATATGGTATTCTCAATTACTTTGATAATACCCGCAGTGATTATGGTAAAAATATACTGGTGGAACAACGGAAATTCACCGAAAGGGATTACCTGTGGGCTATTCCGCAAAGTGAAACTTCCATCAGCCCGAATGTAGGGCAAAACCCCTTATGGTAGTATATCCTATGGAACAGTGAACAATCACACGTACAACAAAACACTTCGCGTAAGTAAAAGCAGCAGTTAACAATGAACGAGGAGGATGAGGCTACCCGGCTTCATCCTTCCTCATTTAATAAGCTCTTAAACCAGTAGCCCGAATCTTTAATGGTGCGGCGCTGCGTTTCAAAATCCACGTATACCAATCCAAATCGGGCGCGGTAACCTTCTGCCCATTCAAAATTATCGGTCAGCGTCCAGGCAAAGTAACCATCTACCGGCACCCCTTCCCTTTTTGCCTGCAATACAGCGCCCAGGTAATCCTGGAAGTATTGTATGCGGGCCGTATCCCTGATACGCCCATCTTCCGGCAGGTCTGTAAACGCGGCGCCGCCTTCTGTTACAATGATCCTTTTTACACCGCGGTAAGCGGCAAACTGTTTTAATACGGCATACATGCCGCCGGCGCTTATTTCCCAGCCCAGCGCTGTTACCGGCACCTTACGGTAGCGGGGTTTTACTTCCGATACGCCTACCACCGGCATAAAGGCATTGTAACGTACTACCAGCGGAAAGTAGTGCTGTATACCAATAAAGTCAAAATCAAAAGCCATACGGTCCCAGTCGCGCCAAAGGGCGTAGCGCCGCTCTATACGTTTCAGCATAGGCATATCATGCACGGGGTATCCCATGCCCAGCGCAGGTTCCAGGAACATGCGGTTAAAAAGGGCATCGGCTTTGCGTGCGGCCAGCAGGTCGCGCTCATTTTGTGTATAGGGTATAATGTGCGAGCAGGAGAAAGTAGTGCCTATTACCGCATCCTTTACCTCTTCCCGTATTACCCGGGCGCCGGCCGCCTGTGCCAGCACTACATGGTGCACGGCAGGTAAAAAATATGATAACCCGAATTTGCCCGGCGCATGCACGCCCAGCATATATCCCAGCGAGGTAAAGCCAAAAGGTTCATTCAGCACTATCCAGTGCTTTACCTTATCGCCATACTCGCGTACGCATATACGCACATATTCCTCAAATGCATACACTACGCCGCGGTGGCACCAGCCACCTCTTGTTTCCATGGCATGCGGCAGATCCCAGTGGTATAAAGTGATGTAGGGAGTAAGGCCTATTTCAAGGCAGGCATCTATCAGGCGGTGATAAAAAGCAAGGCCGGCAGAGTTTACCTGGCCGCTACCCTTTGGTAGTATGCGGGGCCAGGAAATGGAAAAGCGGAAAACGGAAAAACCCATTATTTTAGCCAGCAGCAGGTCCTGGAAATAACGGTTATAAAAATCAGTGGCCACACGGGCATGGCTGCCATCTTTAATCTTGCCTTTACGCTGTGTAAAAACATCCCAGATGGATTTGCCCCTGCCGTCTTTATCGTGCGCGCCTTCATTCTGAAAAGCGGCAATAGTAACACCCCATAAAAAATCATCTCCAAAATCACGACGGCTGAATGGTGCATTAAGTGATTCCATACAACCCGCAGTTTACAATAGTTTATTTAAAAAAATCATTATTTAATTGTTAACAATAAGCGCTTTATTTTTAAGGTATGAATGCACGCACACTCATATACCTGCTATCAGGCGCCGGCTGCATGGCTGCCTGCGGTAATGGCGCCCGGCCTGCCACCGCTACAGACAGCACGGTACAGGCTGTAAAGCTTACAGATACCATGAACCGCATGGTGCTGATACCTGGCGGCGCCTTTGAAATGGGAACAGATGAAATGCCCGCCCAGCCGGATGAACAGCCGGTACATAAGGTGCAGGTGGATAGTTTTATGATGGATGAGCATGAGGTGACCAACGGAGAGTTTGCAGCCTTTGTAGCAGCTACGGGTTATGTTACCATTGCAGAAAAACCCATCAGCAAAGAAGAGATCCTGAAAGAATTACCGCCCGGCTCCCCGGACCCCGACAGCAGCCTGCTGCAGGCCGGCTCACTGGTATTCTCGCCCCCGGATCATGAAGTACCGCTGGATGATGTATCCCAATGGTGGGCCTTTAAAGCCGGCGCCAGCTGGCAGCATCCGGAAGGGCCGGAAAGCAGCATCAATGGAAAAGAGCATTACCCTGCCGTACATATATCCTGGGAAGATGCGCAAGCCTACGCCCAATGGGCCGGTAAGCGCCTGCCTACTGAAGCAGAGTGGGAATATGCCGCACGCGGCGGACTGGCCCGCCAAAGCTATCCCTGGGGCAATGAAGCGCTTACCACCGGCCAGCCTAAAGCCAATACCTGGAACGGGCATTTCCCTTACCAGAATACCAAAACAGATGGTTTTTATGGTACCGCGCCGGTAAAAACATATGCCCCTAACCGTTATGGGCTGTACGATATGTCGGGCAATGTATGGGAATGGTGTGCAGACTGGTATGATGCTAATTATTACCAGCATACCCCGGCAGGGGCGCATAACCCGCAGGGGCCTGATAAAGGTTTTGATCCTGCTGATCCGGCTGCGCCCAAGCGGGTGATACGGGGCGGATCCTTTATGTGTACGGATGAATATTGCAGCGGGTACCGGGTTACGGCCAGGATGAAAACCACGCCCACTTCCGGGCTGGCCAACTTAGGTTTCCGTTGTGTTAAGGATGTGAAGTAGGAAAAGTGAAAGGTGAAACTTTCGTTTCACCTTTCACCACTGAGTTATTTTACAGTAACGGTATCTTTTGTATTTACCACGATCACGCCATTGACACCGGCGCTTCCGTAAATGGATACCGCACTTTCGCCTTTAAGAACGTTAACAGACGTAATCCTGTCCTTATCCATTGTATTCAATGCTGTCAGGGTCTTTACCTTCCCGTTTACGATCACCAGCGGCTGGGCTTTTAAGCTATCCAGCCCGCGGATACTAATGGTTGTTCTTACATTAGTGTTGGTGTTATAGTTGTAGTTCTTGTTGATGTTCTGAGCAGTATCCGCCGTTAATTTTACCGCACGTACCTTTACAGAATCTCTTTTAAAACTAACAACCCTTACGCCGGGTACAGAATCCCTTTTAAAATTAATGACCTTTACACCGGATCCTCCCTTGCCTTTGTTGGTAGTGATCACAACCACCCCATGTTTTCCTTTATCGCCATAACGCGACAGCGCCTCGTCTCCTTTCCATACATTCATGGAGGTAATATCATCTGGATTAAGTTTGGGTTCATGTGTTTCCACCCCATCTACTACCCAAAGTATTTTAGGATCCGGGGTACCGATCCTTATGACAGATGGCCTTACGGTATCCGGCACCGGGGGCGGTGGTGGAGGTGGTGGTACCGGTGCGGGTGCCGGTGGAGGAGGTGGTGGAGGCGGGAAGGTATCAGGGCCTACAGGTGCCAGTACTGCCTTATCCGGGCCTATTGGTGCAAGTGGGGCCGGTGGTACGGGCGGTACACCCGGTATGGCCGGCACCGGTGCAGCGGGGGCTACCGGTGCTACCGGGGGTGCAGGTATCGTGTCTGTTATAGCTACTGTTTGCGCATGCTTAAACGCGGCCCGGCTGTAGTTTAATGATAGCAGTGCTACTGCTACCACGCATCCCAGCACCAGGTAACGCAGCATGTTATATTTTGCGGAACGTTTGCTGTTCATCATTTTAATTCTGTTTTTCAGATGTGAGAGATTGAAGTTGTTTGCGATGGCCGTCGCATATGGAATTCCACTAACTTTTATCAGATTGTATTGATAGATCTTCCGGTCTATTCCCTGCTGCAGCATCCGCCGGTCTGTAATAAATTCCAGGTTCTCCCGTACGGCGGTGCGCATCAGCCAGGCCCCGGGGTTAAACCAGTAGAAGATATTATTCAGCTCCGCCATCATCACATCAATGGTATGCCACTGTTTAACATGCACCTGCTCGTGCTGCAAAATGGCATCCAGCTCCATGGGGGCATGCTGCGAGGGATTAATGTAAATATTCTTAAAGAAGGAAAAAGGATTCACCGGCTGCTGTAAAGCTTTTACCGGCAGCTGCTGTATAACGGCTGCCTGCGACTGCCGGTGTAAACGCCACAGGGATAGCAGCTGCATAAAAAAGCGTATAGCCATTGCCGCTACTCCCACCCAGAAAATATATACCAGTAAATGCCATACGGTAAATTCGTTCGCCGGCTGCAGCTGTAAGGCATCCAGGTCCGGCACATAGGCTACTACGTTACTGATCTGCTGGTGCCGTTGCAGCAGCGCATTCACATCTATTAACGGAAATACGGATGAGCAAACAATGCCGGTAAGCAAAAAGAACCGGTTCAGCACATAAAAGGTAAGCCTGCGCAGTCCAAAGCGGTAAGCCAGGTAAAATAAGGTAAGCGCTATGTTGGCTTTTAACAGGTATATTAATAAGGCCGGCATATCTTATTATTTTGAATCGTTATTCTCAATCATTTTAATGATCTCTTTCAGCTCGTCGGGGCTGATCTTTTTTTCTTTTGCAAAGAAGGTCACCAGCTCCTTATAGGAGTTCTCAAAGTAGTTTTGTACAAAACCATTCATGAACTTCTTCTTGTATTCTTCTTCCGCTATCAAAGGCGTATACTCATATACGTTACCTGTTTTACGGCTTTGCAGGTAACCCTTTTTTTCCAGGTTCTTGATGGTGGATGCCAGGGTGGTGTAAGGCGGGGCAGGCGCATTATGCGCTTCCAGGAAATCTTTTACAATACCCTTCCCTTTTTGCCATACAGCCTGCATGGCAGCTTCCTCCTGCTGCGTGAGCTTTTCCATATATAATTCTTTACAGCACTAAATTACGATATTTTCGTAACTCTACGACACTTTCGTAATTCTTTTTTAAAATAGTTTTGGAGGGTCCTTTGGGCAAGGATCGGAAGGGAGAAGAAGAACTTTCAAGGAAAGGGTTGGAGGCAAAATTTCAAGGCAAGGATCTGGAAGAGAAAATTTGAAGGCTATAAATAGAAGGAAAAGATCTGAGACAGGAGCATCCGAAGGGCTATAGATCTATACAATCATCTACAATAAAAAACAAAACGCCGGACACGTTTTACTGCATCCGGCGCCTGTTGTTATTTGATACTTCCGATTGAACTACTGCATTATTTCACCCAGCTTGGTTTCCAGCGCTTCGCCGCGCAGGTTCTTCGCTATGATCCTGCCCTGCGGATCGATCAGCAGGTTCTGCGGAATGGCGCGGATGCTGTACAGCTCTGCGGCAGCATTCTTCCAGCCTTTCAGGTCTGACACGTGCGTCCAGGACAGGTTATCGGCCTGTATGGCAGCCAGCCATTTATCTTTTTTATCGTCCAGAGAAACGGCCAGTATCTCAAAACCTTTTTCCCTGAACTTACTGTAAGCTCTAACTACATTCGGGTTCTCTGCCCGGCAGGGACCGCACCAGCTGGCCCAGAAATCCACCAGCACATATTTTCCGCGGAAAGAGGCCAGGCTAACGGTCTTACCGCTGGCATCCGCCTGTGCAAAGTCCAGCGCAGGCTGGCCAATGGCGGTTTTCTTGGCTGCTTCCAGGCGCTGTACAAAAGCCTTACCGGAGGCTGAATTCTTTATTTTCTTATCCAGCTTTTTAAATACCGGCTCTACATCTGCAGGGTTAATTTCATAACCGGCATACTGGTTCAGCGCAAACATGGCTATAGGCGAACCGGGATTTTTATCCAGGTAAGCGCGCATAATGGTTTTTTCCTGTGCTTCCAGTGAATCAAACCGCGGCTCCAGCTTTTTCATCCCCTCTTCATCCTTGGCCATATATAGCTGGCGGTATTCCTTTTGCAGGGTCCGCATCTGGGTATCTATATCCTTTAGCATGCCATTCAGCTGCAGGTATGCATCATTGGCTTTAGATCCTTTTACGGTGGCGGTGCTAATAGAATCCTGCGCGGTGATGGTAATATTTCCGTTATCCAGGAACAGCGGCAATACATCGCGCCTGCTACCTCTGGGCATATCAGCAGGCGGATCGCTGATCACCATCATCAGGCTGGCCATAGAAGCCTCCTTAATCGTTCCTTTGAAAGCAAACTTACCATCTTTTACCTCTGCACTATCCAGTGTATTATCATCCCCTTTCCGCACGTTCAGATATACTTTGGCCTGTTTTTGTAACTGCGCCACCGTTCCGCTGATCGTAAACGGTTTCTCATCCTGCGCAAACAAAACTACCGGCGCTAACATCACGGCAGTCAGTATAGCTCTCTTCATAATTATTAATGCTCCTTTTAACGTTTATACGTAGCAACAAATATGAGGAAACGGCGGGGCATAATCAAACTGATTGTGATAAACGGGGGAGAATGTGCGGATGTGCGGATGTGCAGATGTGCAAATGGAATCCATCTGCACATCTGCATATTTGCACATCTGCGGTATTATTTCAGTATCTCTCCCAGCTTGTCTTCCAGGGCGGAGCCGCGCAGGTTGCGGGCTATAATGCGCCCCTGGGGGTCTACCAGGAAGTTAGAGGGTATGGAACGGATACCGTACTGTACGGCTACTTCATTGCTCCAGCCATGCAGGTCGGAAACATGTGTCCAGTTCAGGCCATCCTGCTTAATAGCGTGCAGCCAGCGGTTCTTATCATCATCCAGGGAAACGCTGAGGATCGTAAAGTTCTTTCCTTTGTATTTGTTAAAGGCTTTTACCACATTGGGGTTCTCTGCCCGGCAGGGGCCGCACCAGCTGGCCCAGAAATCTACCAGCACATATTTACCGCGGAAAGAGGACAGCTTGATGGCTTTACCATCTACCCCATCCTGCGAAAAATCATCTGCCATTTCACCAATACCACTCAGCTTCTGGCTTCTGATATACTGGCTTACACTTTGTCCGTACTTGCCGGTTTGCAGTGATTTATCCAGGCCGGCAAACAGTCCTGCAAATTCATCGGGCTTCAGCCGCGGGCGTAACTCGTTGATCAGCATCCACATACTGGCTAATGCCTTGGGATGCTGCTGTACAAAGGCTTTGCCGGTCGTTATCACATCATCGCTGAAAACACCGGCCTTTTTGCGGAAAGCCTCTTTGGCTGCTTCGTCATCTCCTGAAATGCCGGATGCTTCCTGGTTCAATGCATACGCTCTTTGTATCAGCGGCTGAAACAGCACCTGGTATTCCTGCAGGGCTTTTGTATTATCATTGCCTTTTACGGTGGTTGCTATCGGGAATTTATCTGCGCTCAATGTTAACTGCTGCGGGGTAGGACCCGGCACAAATAACAGCGGCTGGTCCGTACCTTCTAATATCAATGCAAATACCGAGGGTTCTGAGGGTTGCTTAATGGTAAAGCTGAACTGGCCTTTTTGCAGCACAGTGGAATCGTCCGGGTTATTGTCCGCGTCATCGAACAAATAGATCTTTCTCCCATCGGCCCCGCTTACCGTGCCGGATATTACGTTTTGTGCGTTGGCAACTAAGGCACTGGCCGCGCAGCACATCACCAGGAATAAATGCTTCATGTTATAAATATATAAAAAATATTCTACTTATGTCTTTCCTTCAGCACGTTCAGCACATCGGATAGCTGATGGCCTTTGGCATTCAATAAGATCAGGTAGTGGAACAGCAGGTCGGCGGCTTCGTTCAGGAACAGGGTTTCGTTATTATCCTTGGCTTCTATTACTACTTCCACCGCTTCCTCCCCTACTTTCTGGGCTATTTTGTTAATGCCTTTGGCAAACAGGCTGGCGGTGTAAGATTTTTCCGTAGGATTATTCTTACGGTCCGTGATCACGCTTTCCAGCTTTGCCAGGAAATCGTTACTCACATTCACCTCATCCCAGCAGGTATCTGCACCTGTGTGGCATACGGGGCCTACCGGGTTGGCCTTTATCAGCAAGGTATCGTTGTCACAATCCACTTTAACGTCCTGCAGCAGCAAAAAATTGCCGCTCTCTTCTCCCTTGGTCCACAGGCGCTGTTTAGAGCGGCTGTAAAAGGTCACCTTTTTTTCCTGCAGGGTTTTGTTCACTGCTTCCTGGTTCATATAGCCCAGCATCAGCACTTTTAAAGTAGCTGCATCCTGCACAATGGCCGGCACCAGGCCGTCGGGAGATTTCTGAAAATCAATTTGCATACTAATCGTATTTGTTTGTACTCCTTCCACCCAATCTAAAATCTGATATTTATTCCTTTGCTGTATAAGTACTTCTTCAGGTCGGGTATTTCTATTTCCTTGTAGTGGAAAATGCTGGCGGCCAGCGCGGCATCTGCCTGGGCATTTTCAAATACTTCTGTAAAATGATCCATGGAACCGGCGCCCCCGGAGGCGATCACAGGCACGTTCAGGTTCTGTGACAACTGGCCTGTAATGTCCAGCGCAAAACCCTGCTTGGTGCCATCGTTGTTCATGGAGGTAAGCAATATCTCACCGGCGCCACGGTCTACCGCTTCTTTAGCCCAGTCATAGGCTTTGGTGGTGGTTTTTACGCGTCCGCCGTTCAGGTACACATACCAGTCGCCTTCTTCAAAGCGGGTATCAATAGCCAGCACAATGCACTGGCTGCCAAATTCGCGTGACAGCTCATCCACCAGCTCCGGACGTTTGAATGCAGAGGTGTTCACGGATATTTTATCTGCGCCGGATTGCAGCAGCACATATACATCCTCTACAGACGATATGCCGCCGCCTACCGTAAACGGGATATTCACATGCCTGGCAATACCGGTTACCAGCTCTGCCAGTGTTTTTCTCCGTTCATTCGTAGCCGTTATATCCAGGAACACCAGCTCGTCTGCGCCCTGCTGTGCGTATAAAGCGCCCAGCTCTATTGGATCGCCGGCATCGCGTATATTTTCAAAATTCACCCCTTTTACGGTACGCCCGTCTTTGATGTCCAGGCAGGGAATGATCCTTTTTGTAAGCATGCTTCTTAATTTTTTTAATTAATAATTAAGAATGAATAATTAATAATCGCAGGGCTTGTACTTCACGTTATGCTTCTTTTCTTATTAGCAATTATTCATTGTTAATTATGAAGGAATTGCACTTTTCTTTATGCTTCTTCCATTATTATTATTCTTAATTATTCTTTATTAATTGCTTCAGCTCGTCCATGGTAATGCGTCCTTCGTAAATGGCCTTGCCTACAATGGCGCCGCTGCAGCCTATTTCGCGCAGGGTTTCAACATCCTGCAGGTTGCTTACGCCGCCGCTGGCTACAAAGTTAATATCCGGGAAACGTTCCAGTATTTGCTGGTATAGTGCGGTGGACGGGCCCTGTAACAGGCCATCCTTTGCAATATCCGTACAAAAGATATTATGCACGCCATGGCGTACATTCTCTTCCAGGAAATCATAGATGGAGAGCTGGGTAGTTTCCAGCCAGCCGCCTACTGCTATTTTTTCTTCCTTCACATCAGCGCCCAGGAATATTTTCTCAGGCCCATACTTTTTTACCCAGCCAAAGAACAGCTCGGGGTCTTTTACCGCTATGCTGCCAATAGTAGCCAGCGCAGCCCCGCTTTCAAATACAATATCCAGGTCTTTCACTGTTTTAATACCTCCGCCAAAATCCACTACCAGCCCGGTTTTACCGGCAATAGCTTCCAGTACCTTCCAGTTCACTACCGCTCCTTTTTTAGCGCCGTCCAGGTCTACCAGGTGCAGGCGCTGCACTCCAATATCCTCAAATGCCTTTGCTACTTCCAGCGGATGTTCGTTGTACACTTTTTGCTGAGCATAGTCGCCCTGTGTAAGGCGCACACACTTGCCATCAATAATGTCTATAGCGGGTATTACGGTAAACTGTTTGGTTGTTTGCACGGGTAATTCCATCCTGCAATAAATAATGTTATTCTTTTCAAAATAATTGCCTGCTTTGGTAAAACCCAGGCGGGTATAAAAACCTTCGGCAGTGCGGCGGGCATGGCACCATAATAAAGGGATACCTGCTTCCCGGCACTGCTGCTGCATTCGTTTAATAAGTAAGGTACCATATCCTTTACCCTGCAAAGCCGGTGTGGTAGCCAGCTTGCGGAACTGGGCCTGCTTACCGTTCATAAACAGGGAACCTACGCTTACCAGCTGTCCGTCTTTAAACAGGCCAAAGTGTACAGCGGCTTCATCATGCTCTACACGTACACTGTCTAACGGCTGGCCGGGATATAATACATCCCTGCGCAGCAGTAAAGTATCGTTGGTTTGGATCTGCTTTATTTCAACACCTGCCATTGTTTATAACTTCAGAAAGCTTTCCAGCAATTTTTGTCCTGCCTCTGCTGATTTCTCCGGGTGGAACTGCACTGCGTAAAAGTTATCCTTTTGTAAAGCAGCGCTGTAGTTCACCACGTAATTGGCAATAGCCACTGTTTCCGGCGCCAGTGCGGCGTAGTAGCTGTGCACAAAATACATGTAGCTGTTTTCCGGCACCCTTTCAAAGATGGTGCTGTGCAAACCGGCTATGTTGTTCCAGCCTATCTGCGGGATCTTTAACAGGTTAGCTACCGGCGATTGAAAACGTTTTACCTCCACATCAAAAATGCCCAGGCAGGGCGTATCATTTTCTTCGGAGTGCTTGCACATGAGCTGTAAGCCCAGACAAATGCCCAGCACCGGCTGCTGCAGGCTGGTGATCACTTTATCCAGGCCGCGCTGCTGCAGGTACTGCATAGCGGTGCTGGCCTCTCCCACACCGGGAAAGATCACTTTGTCAGCTGCCCGGATCTCTTCGGGATCGTCGGTTACCGTGCCCTGCACTCCTAAGCGGTCCAGTGCAAAAAGCACGGAGCGGATGTTGCCGGCGTTGTATTTTATGATAGCTGTTTTCATGTTATATCTTATGTGCGCCACACCTTAAAGTGTGGCACACGTTTACTTTACTGATTGAATGAACTGTTTGATGGTTCCATCCAGGTCTTTTGCATTTTCCACTGCCTTAATAAACGCCGTTCCAATAATAGCGCCGTTGCTGTATGCACAGGCTGCATCAAAGGTGGGTTTATCTTTTATACCAAAACCGATCAGCACCGGGTTTTTAAGCTGCAGGGCCTTTAAGCGCTCAAAGTAAGCCTGCTGGCCTTTCATATCCTTATCTTTTCCAGTGGTGGAAGAGGAGGATACGGCGTACACAAATCCTTTGCTCAAGTCGTCTATCTGCCGTATGCGGGCTTCGCTGGTTTCCGGTGTTACCAGAAAGATAAGGTGTAATCCATATTTTTCAAAAAGCGGGCGGTATTCCTGCTCATACTCCTGCATGGGAAGGTCCGGCAAAATAAGGCCATCTACCCCGGTGGCTGCGCACTGCTGCAAGAACTGCTCTATGCCAAATTGCATTACCGGGTTCAGGTAACCCATGAGTATAACGGGAACGTGTATATTTTTTCTGAAATCCTTTAGCTGGGTAAACAGCTTTTTCAGGCTCATGCCATTCTGCAGGGCACGGGTGCTGCTGTCCTGGATCACAGGCCCATCTGCCAGGGGATCGGAGAAGGGCATGCCCAGCTCTATCATATCTGCGCCATGCGCCTGCAGGGCTGTCATTACCGGCAAAGTATCTTCCAGGGCAGGGAAACCTGCTGTGCAGTATATATTGAGGATGCCTGTTTGTTTGCTTGCAAAAAGTTGATCTATGCGGTTCATTCGATTTATTATTGCTGCATGTGTTTAATGTAAGTACCCATGTCCTTATCACCACGGCCTGAAAGGCATACCACTACTACATCGCTGGGTTTCAGGTTCAGGTCTTTTAAACGGGCCAGTGCGTGGGATGATTCCAGCGCAGGGATAATGCCTTCCAAACGGGTAAGCTCAAAAGCAGCTTCCAGGGCTTCATCATCCGTAGCGTTCAGGAAACGTGCGCGGCCGGTTTCATACAGGTGGGCATGTAAAGGCCCTACACCCGGGTAATCCAAACCAGCAGAAATAGAGTGTGGTTCCACGATCTGCCCGTCTTCTGTTTGCATCAGCAAAGTTTTGCTGGCATGTATCACACCAGGTTTGCCCAGCTGGGAAGTAGCGGCGGAAAAACCGCTGTTCACGCCTTTACCGGCTGCTTCTACGGGCACCAGCTGCACCTGCTCATCATCCAGGAAATGAAAGAAAGCGCCCGCTGCATTACTGCCACCGCCTACACAGGCCAGCACGTAATTGGGATAAGGGCTGCCGGTTTTTTCCTGCAGCTGCTGTTTTATTTCTTCGCTGATCACGGATTGAAAACGCGCTACCATATCCGGGTACGGATGCGGCCCTACTACGGAGCCTATGATGTAATGCGTATCCACCGGGTTATTGATCCAGTCGCGGATAGCTTCGTTGGTAGCGTCTTTTAATGTACGGCTGCCGCTGGTGGCAGGTACTACGGTAGCGCCCAGCATTTGCATACGGGCTACGTTGGGGGCCTGCCGTTCAATATCCACACTGCCCATATACACGATACATTCCAGGCCCATTAAAGCACATACGGTAGCGGTGGCCACTCCATGCTGCCCTGCGCCGGTTTCCGCGATAATGCGTTTTTTGCCCAGGCGCTGCGCCAGCAATATCTGCCCAATGGTGTTGTTCACCTTGTGCGCGCCGGTATGGTTCAGGTCTTCCCGCTTCAGGTAAATGTTAGCCTTATATTTTTCAGACAAACGTTTGGCCAGGTACAGCGGCGACGGACGGCCCACATAATCTTTCAGCAGCTGGGTGAACTCCTGCTGAAAGCCCGGATCTGCCAGGATCTGCATGTAGTTTTGCCGCAGCTCCTCTACATTGGGATACAGCATTTCGGGAATGTATGCCCCGCCAAAGCTGCCGTAATATCCCTTTTCATTCACATGATATTTGGAGCCCTTTGTATTTACCGCAATCTCCATTCTAATTAGTTTTATGATTTTAATAAGTCCATGGTCCATAGTCGATGGTCCATAGCATATTTCGTTTGATTAGTAATACTGTGGTCCGCGCAGCGTCCCCACAAACGCTTGCACCTTCTCCATATCCTTTACACCAGGTGCTGTTTCAAAACGGCTGTTCACATCCACTGCAAATAAAGCGGGCAATTCCAGCTCAGCCAATGCAGCGGCGTGTTCCGGGCCAATGCCACCGCTCAGGAAAAAAGGATGACTGAAAGGATAGCTTTTCAGCAGGTCCCAGTTGAACTGCTGGCCGGTACCGCCATAGGATTTCCCAACCGCAGTATCAAACAAAAAGTAGTCGCTTACGGGTATAAAGGGCGCCAGCTCCTGCCAGCTCACCTGCTCCCCTATACGAAAAGCTTTTACTACCGGTACTACTTTCCTGATGGCTGCGCAATATTCCGGTGTTTCATTCCCATGCAGCTGCACCAGGTCCAGCCCGTAATCAGCTACCTTTTGCTGTACGCTTTGCAGATCTTCATCTACAAACACACCTGCCTTTTTTATACCGGTGGTGCTGCGTACTGTAGCTGCATCCAGCTTACCTGTTACCAAACGGGGCGATCTTTCATAAAAGATAAAACCGGCATAGTTCACACCATACTGTACCAGGGCTTGCAGGTCCTGCTCCCGGGTAATGCCGCATACTTTTATGTTGAGTTCCATTAATTATAATTTAAGAATGTAAAATCATAAATGTAAAAGTTGGTGGAGGCACTAAACCTCTTTAATCATTCGCTGCATTCCACTTTTACATTTTACATTTAGTATTTATCATTTTACATTTTCACCGCTCTTAATAGCTGCTGCAAATTGCTCAAAGGCCCTGGCGGGATCGTCCTGCCGCATAAAATGCTCACCGATCAGGAAACCTTCAAAGCCGGCCTGCTTCAGCGTTATAATAGCTGCGGGATCATTGATGCCGCTTTCCGCTACCTTCAGCTTACCGGCCGGTATCTTAGGCGCCAGCTCGCAGGAGCGGTTAAAGTCTACTTTAAAAGTGGTAAGGTCGCGGTTATTCACGCCTACCAGGTGCACATGCCCGCTTACTTTTTCCAGCTGCGCTTCGCTATGCACTTCCAGCAATACTTCCAGCCCCAGGTTGTTTGCAAAGGTGGCCAGCTGCGCTACTTCCGCGGCTGTTAAGCATTCTGCGATCAGTAGTATCACATCTGCACCTATTGCCCTGGCTTCTATGATCTGGTATTCATCGATCATAAAATCCTTACGCAGAATGGGTATGTTATTGGCTGCTCGTGCCTGCTGCAGATCATCGGCCGTGCCACCAAAGAATTTCTCATCTGTTAATACGGAAAGGCCGGAGGCGCCGTAGCGGGTATATGCCGTGGTTATATCCTGTACGGTTACATTCCCGTTGATCAATCCCTTGGAGGGCGAGCGGCGTTTGAACTCCGCAATGATACCGGTTTTGGCAGGGTCCTGTAAGAACCGGCGCAGTGATAACGGCGTGCGTTTGAATGCCGGCGCCTGCTCCAGCTCTGCTGCGCTGCGCTGCTGTTTGCGTGCCGCTACCTCTATCTTCTTATGCGCTACTATTTCAGTTAAAATATTGCTCATCGTTTATCTGTTTACGATCTTAGATAAGATCATTGCATATCGATCAATTTCTTAAATGCATTATGTGCGGCTCCGGATTCCAGGGACTCCACTGCTGCCTGAAAACAATCCGTATAGTTTGCATACTTACCCATACAATACAGGCCCATAGCGGAATTGGCCAGCACTACGGAATTTTGCGCCCAGCTGCCTTCTCCTTTTAAGATCTTCATAAAGATCTTCGCAGCATCTTCTACGGAGTTGCCGCCGTAAATATCTTCCGGGTGCACCCTGCGGCGGCCCAGCTGTTCCGGCGTCCAGTCCTGCTCACCTTTATTGGTAATAATGCGGGCATCACTGGTGAGCGATATCTCATCATAACCATCCATGCTGTGTACAATGGCATACTGCTTATCTGTTTGCTGGAACAGGTAGTTATATACCCGCGCCATTTCCAGGCTGTACACGCCTATGAGCTGGTGTTTGGCAAAAGCCGGGTTCACCAGTGGTCCCAGCATGTTAAAGAATGTACGGATGCCCAGCTGGCGGCGGATACCGGCCACATTTTTCAGTGCCGGGTGAAACAGCGGCGCATGCAGGAAACAAACGCCTGCTTCCTCTATTTCCGCCCTCAATTTAGCTTCATCATTCTTAAATTTATAACCGGCTGTTTCCATGAGGTTAGAGGCCCCGCTTATCGAGGATACGCCATAGTTACCATGTTTGGCCACTTTAGCGCCCGCGCCGGCCACAATGAAACACGACAGTGTTGAGATATTGAACGTGTTCTTGGCATCGCCGCCGGTACCTACAATATCCAGCACATCATAATCATCCAGCTTTACAGGTATGCACAGCTCCAGCAAGGCATCACGGAAACCCAGCAGCTCATTGATGGTAATGCTGCGCATCAGGAACACCGTCATAAAGGCGGCCAGCTCGCTCTCGTTATACATGCCTTTAGAAATGCTGATCAGGATATCCTTTGCAGCCTCCCGGGTAAATGTTTTATGTTCAAAAAGGTAGTTGAGTATTTTTTTCATGATGTATCAGGTAATAGCGGTTAAAGTTTGGTGTGGCACACGTTACATTTGCAGCCAGTTCCGTAAGATCTTTTCGCCATGCGGCGTCAGCACGCTTTCCGGGTGGAACTGTACCCCGCTTACATCATACTTATTATGCTGCAGGCCCATAATATACCCATGCTCATCACGCGCAGTAACAGTTAGTTCGGCAGGTAATGTTTTTTCATCTACTACCCAGGAGTGATAACGGCCTACTTCCAGCTCATCGGGCAGCTCCTTAAACAAACGTCCCTCGCGGGATACAATGTTCACCGGGGTAGCTACGCCATGGTATACTTCTTTCAGGTTAATAAGGTTTGCACCAAAAGCCTGTCCTATGGCCTGCTGGCCCAGGCATACGCCAAAGATCGATTTCGCAGGGGCGTACTCTTTAATAAGCGGTAATAATAAACCTGCTTCTTCCGGTATGCCGGGCCCGGGTGATAAAATGATCTTATCAAATCCGTTGATCTGCTCCAGGGGTATTTCATCATTGCGAAATACCTTCACCTTGCCGTTAATGATCTTCTCAACCAGGTGTACCAGGTTATAGGTAAAAGAATCGTAGTTATCGAATACCAGTATGTTCATCACACTTATATTTTTTGGGCCAGCAATATGGCCTGTTTTAATGCATTCAGTTTATTGCCCACTTCTTCCAGCTCTGAAGAGGCTACAGATTTGGCTACCACACCGGCGCCGGCCTGGTAATACAGGGTATTGGACTTGCTGAGCATGGAGCGGATCATAATAGCGTGGTTAAAATCTCCGTTAAAGCTTACCGCGCCAATGCAGCCGCCGTAAAAGCCGCGGGCAGTTGGCTCATACTGGTCAATGATCTCCATAGCCCTGTATTTTGGCGCCCCGCTTAAGGTACCGGCCGGAAAGGTGGCCGCCAGCAGGGAAAAAGGATTTACATGCGGCTGGATCTTGCCTACCACCTCACTTACCAAGTGTATCACATGCGAGTAGAACTGGATCTTACGGTACGATTCTACTTCTACATTGCTGGCATGGCGGCTCAGGTCATTACGGGCAAGGTCCACCAGCATTACATGTTCTGCATTTTCCTTGGGGTCCAGCAATAATTTATCGGCCAGCTGCTGGTCCTGCTCATCATCGCCGGTTCTGCGGAAAGTGCCTGCTATCGGGTGAATGGTGGCTTTATTGTCTTTGATGACCAGCTGCGCTTCAGGCGAAGAACCCATCAGCTTATAATCACCGTAATCGAAGTAAAAGAGATAAGGGGAAGGATTGATGGAACGGAGGGCGCGGTATACATTAAACTCGTCACCATTATAGCGTTGCTGGAAGGCCCGCGACAGCACCACCTGGAACACATCGCCGCGGAAACAGTGCTGCTTGCCCTGCTCTACCATCTGCATATACTCCGCATCCGTCATATTGCTTTCTTCATTGCCTACCGCAGTAAAACCATAGGTGGGCACATCTTTATGCTTGATGAGGGATTCTATCAGCTCAAACTCGCTGTCCAGGCCATCTACCTGGTGCTCACAGAGGTACAGCTCATCTTTAAAATGGTTAATGGCTATAACATACTGGTAAAAACGGTAACGCATCAACGGAATGGTGTTGCCATTGGGTTTCTGCTTATTAAATTCAATGGTTTCAAAGAACTGTACCGCATCAAAAGTGGTGTATCCGAACAGGCTGCGTACCACAGGTAAGGGCACCTGGCCGGAGAAGCTGAACTGGTTTAAGAACTGCTGCAGCTCATCCAGCACACTTTCTTTATTCTTCAGCTGCTTACGTTCTACCGGCAGGTTGGGATACTTGAACTCAAAATTGGAGGTAGAGGTAACTTCAATACCGGCTATGGGCTTTACACAGATAAAGGAAAAGCTGTTCTCACTGGCGCGGTAGTCCGTACTTTCCAGCAGCACTGTGCCGGGGAATTTATCGCGCAGGCGCAGATAGATGCCCACCGGGGTGTACACATCTGCCAGCATTTGTTTGGATCTCGTTCTTACTTGAATGGTACGCATGTATTATTGAGATTTTTGAAGTCGGAAGTTGCCTAAAAGGAAGAAGGCCCGCTGTGTAACAGCGAGCCTTCTGAATATATTTGTTCATACAAATTATGGCACTGTAACACAGATCAGGATATGATTCCGTGCCACCACCAATGCTTGTATGTTACGTTCTGTTTCATTACGGGAGCAAATATGGGTAGTTTTTTTAGAAAATGCAAATTTTTTTTGAGCCTTACAGCACCCCCTTGGTACTGGGCAGCTGCAAATTAGACGGGTCGCGGCGCACAGCCATCTTAACGGCTTTGGCAAAGGCTTTAAAGATGGCTTCTATCTTATGATGCTCATTCTCTCCCTCTGCCTTAATGTTCAGGTTGCACCTGGCAGCATCTGAAAAGGATTTAAAGAAGTGGAAGAACATTTCCGTAGGCATCTCCCCTATCTTCTCCCGGTTAAACTTAGCATCCCAAACCAGCCAGTTACGGCCCCCAAAGTCAATGGCTACCTGTGCCAGGCAATCGTCCATGGGCAGGCAAAAACCGTAACGCTCCATGCCCCGCTTATCGGCCAGGGCTTTTGCCATGGCCTCGCCCAGCGCCAGGCCGGTATCTTCTATGGTATGATGCTCATCTATATGCAGGTCGCCTTTGGCTTTAATGGTAAGGTCAATATTGCCATGGCGGGCAATCTGCTCCAGCATATGATCAAAGAAACCTAGGCCGGTTTCAATATGCGCCTGTCCTTTGCCATCCAGGTTCAGGGAAATGCTGATATCAGTTTCTTTGGTAGTACGGGTATGGGTAACGGTCCTTAAGCCCAGCTTCAGGAACTCATAGATCTTTGCCCAGTCGGTTGATTCCAGGGCTATTACCGGCTGCAAAGCAGCGGCGGCATCCTTTATTTCCGCGCTTCCCAGGCCGGTGCCTTCATTCATCCAGATGGCTTTGGCGCCCAGGTTCTTGGCTAACTGCACATCGGTGATACGGTCGCCTATTACAAAAGAGTTGGCCAGGTCATAGTCGGCAGAGAAGTACTGGGTAAGCATCCCGATACCTGGTTTACGGGTAGGCGCATTTTCATGCGGAAAAGTACGGTCTACATGTATGGCTTTAAATACCACCCCTTCGTTCTCAAAGGCCTGTATGATCTTGTTCTGCACTAACCAGAAGTGTGCTTCCGGGAAAGATTCCGTTCCCATACCATCCTGGTTGGTTACCATTACCAGCTCATAATCCAGCTCGGTGGCTATTTTCACCATGTAGGTGAATACTTTGGGATAGTATTCTATTTTCTCCAGGCTATCTATCTGGTAAGTGGGCGGTACTTCTTTGATAAGGGTACCATCACGATCTATAAAAAGTACACGCTTCATGCAAATGATGTTTTGACTTACTTAATACTTCCTACTTCCATTTTATAATCTACTAAGGCTGCTATTAACTTTTCATTCTCGTCCGGAGTGCCTACGGTAATGCGGAGGCAGCCGGCGCATAGCTCTACCCGGGAACGGTCGCGCACTACAATGCCCAGTGTTACCAGGTATTGATAAATGGCTTTGGCATCAACGGTTTTAGCGAGTATGAAATTTGCATCACTAGGATATACTTTTACTACCAGCGGCAGCTTTTCCAGTGAGGCTGCCAGCCGGTCCCTTTCAATCACGGTTTCCCGTATCCACTCATTCACCTGCGCTATATTTTCCAGGGCCTGCAATGCCAGCTCCTGTGCTGCCTGGCTAATGTTATACGGCGGTTTTATCTTGTTCATTACCTGGATGATCTCTTCACTGGCAAAAGCCATCCCCACACGTAATGCAGCCAGGCCCCATGCTTTGGAAAGGGTTTGCATTACCACCAGGTTAGGGTATTCCGTAAGCTCCTGAATAAATGTTTTCTGGCGGGCAAAGTTGATATAGGCTTCATCCACTACCAGGATGCCTTCAAAATTATTCAGCAGCAATTCAATATCCTCACGGTTAATGGAGTTGGCGGTTGGGTTGTTGGGCGAGCAAACAAAGATCAGCTTTGTATTCTCATCTATGGCCTGCTGCAGCGCAGGCATATCCAGCTGAAAATCTTCAGTAAGGCTTACCTGGCGGATCACCACATCATTAATGTGCGCGCTTACTTCGTACATGCCATAGGTAGGCGGACAAAGGATCACATTATCCACCCCGGGATTGCATAAGGCGCGGTACAGCACATCTATCACCTCATCACTGCCATTGCCTATAAAAATATGCTGGGGCGGTACACCTTTAATATCGGCCAGCTTGTATTTCAGCTTCCACTGCATAGGATCCGGGTAACGGTTGTAATCTGTTGGCAGCGGGGAGCCAAAGCTGTTCTCGTTCGCATCCAGGAAAATGCGGGCCTCTCCCTTGAACTCATCACGGGCAGAGGAGTACGGCACCAGCTGTTTAATATTATTACGCAGTAATTTATTCAGATCGAACATAAAATAGAATTAATAATGAATAATTAAGAATTAATAATCACGGAGAATAATTGCACAATGAAGTGTTAGCACTACGATTGTTAATTATTAATTGTTAATTATTAATTCGAATTGTGACTGCGCGCTTGTGGGCATCCAGCCCTTCTGCGGCGGCCATTACGGCAATGGTGTTGCCTATATTCTGCAAACCTTCCTGTGTAAGACGCTGGAAGGTTACTTTTTTCACAAAACTATCCAGCGATACGCCGCTGTATGCACGTGCATAACCATTGGTAGGCAGGGTATGATTGGTGCCGGAGGCATAATCACCGGCGCTTTCCGGCGAGTAATTGCCCAGGAAAACAGAACCTGCATTCACCACACCATCTGCCAGCGTAATATCATCCTTACAGGCAATGATCAGATGTTCCGGTGCATAGGCATTCAACAGCTCCATAGCAATATCCATATCTTTTACCAGCACCAAACGGCTGTGTTCCAGCGCCTGCGTGGCTATGCTGCGGCGGGGCAGCTCGGCCAGCTGTTTCTCTACCTCCTGCTGCACCTGCTTAATAACGTCAGCGCTGGTGCTTACCAGCAGCACCTGGCTATCCGGACCATGTTCCGCCTGCGATAAAAGATCTGCAGCCACAAAAGCAGGCACACAGCTCTCATCTGCCAGCACAGCCACTTCCGAAGGACCAGCCGGCATGTCAATAGCAATACCGTCTTTATTGATCAATTGTTTAGCACAGGTAACATACTGGTTGCCGGGGCCAAAGATCTTATGCACCCGTGGCACAGTAGCAGTACCATATGCCATAGCGCCAATGGCCTGTACACCGCCTATTTTAAACACCCGGTCAATACCTACCTGACGGGCGGCAAATAAAATGGCAGGATGTACCTCACCGGCGGCGTTGGAGGGCGTACACAGCACAATCTCTTTACAACCGGCTATTACAGCGGGTATGCCCAGCATCAGGATGGTGGAGAATAAGGGTGCAGAACCACCGGGAATGTATAAGCCTACTTTTTCTATTGGCAGGGATTTGCGCCAGCAATGCACGCCGGGCATGGTTTCTATAATTTTACCGGCCTCCTGTTGTGCGCGGTGAAAGATTTCAATATTCTGTTTGGCCTGCAGTATGGCCTGTTTCAGGGTGGGTTCTAAAGCTGCAGTGGCCTGTGCAAATTCTGTTTCGGTCACCTGCAGCTCATTTAGCTGTACCTTATCAAACTGTAAAGCGTATTTGCGAACAGCGGCATCGCCCTGTTGCTGCACCTCCTTCAAAATAGCGGCCACATTGCTTTCCAGCGCAGTGGTATCCATCACCGGGCGTTGTAAAAGCGCCGGCCAGGAAGCAATATCAGGATATTCGAATACTTGCATATAGCTTGTTTATGTGTGCCACACCTTTGAGGTGTGGCATACGTTAACATCAAATTATCATTTTCTCAATAGGCACTACTAAAATCCCCTGTGCACCGGCGGCTTTCAGGCTTTCAATAATGTCCCAGAAATCATTTTCATTCAGTACGGAATGTACGGAGCTCCAGCCTTCTTCTGCCAGCGGCAGTACGGTCGGGCTTTTCATACCAGGCAGCAGGCTAATGATCTGCTGCAGGTTATTGTTAGGCGCATTCAGCAGAATGTACTTGTTGTTCTTTGCTTTTTTTACTGCCTTTATGCGGAACAGCAGCTTGTCCAGTATTTGCTGTTGTGCGGCATTCAGCCCGTTATTCGCAATCAGCACCGCCTCTGATTTCAGGATCACTTCCGCTTCTTTAAGGCCGTTCATGAACAGAGTGGAGCCGCTGCTCACCAGGTCGCAGATAGCATCTGCCAAACCAATACCAGGCGCTATTTCCACAGATCCGCTGATCTCATGGATCTCTGCGGTAATGCTGTTCTTTTTCAGGAAATCATCTACGATCACCGGGTAAGTAGTGGCAATGCGCAGCTTGTGCAGGTCCTGCACACCGCTGTACTCCATGGCTTTGGGTACGGCTACGGATAAACGGCATTTACCAAAACCCAGCTTTTCCACTACCTGTACCTGCTTATTCTTTTCCATCACTACATTCTCACCCACTATGCCTAAGTCGGCTACACCGTCTTCTACGTATTGCGGAATATCATCATCGCGCAGGAAAAATACTTCCAGGGGAAAGTTGCTGGCTTCTGTTTTTAGCCGGTTAACCCCGTTGTTGATGTCTATACCGCATTCTTTGAGCAGTTTAATAGAATCGTCGTGCAGGCGGCCTGATTTCTGGATGGCGAGTTTAAGCTTCATAAATGATGAATGTTCAGTAAAAACAACAGCGGCTTACCTTTTCCGGTAAGCCGCTGATATTTAGATATATTTTTTATACATAATATCATCCCTGCCTACCGGTGTGGTAAGTATGGTGGTGATGATGGGTATGTACGTTAGTGATCATAATGACGGGGCAAAAATAGTAAGAAATGTGGAAAATCAAAATTAATTGCCCATTAATTCAAAGTAAAGTCCACCCCCTGCGCATCGCGGCTGTTAGTGCCTACAAATACGGTAAAGGCGCCCGGCTCATAGGTCCACCGCATATCCTTGTCATAAAATTTCAGGTCTTCCACGCTAATGGAAAATGTTACAGTTTGGCTTTCTCCTTTCTTCAAAAAGATCTTTTTAAATCCTTTCAGCTCTTTTACCGGGCGGGTTACGCTGCCTACCTTATCACGAATGTAAAGCTGCACCACCTCTTCCCCATCGTAGCTGCCGGTATTGCTAACATTCACACTTATCTGTAAAGGCGCTGCAGCTGTGATCTGCGGCTTGCTCAGCTGCGGGCTGCTGTAGGTAAATTTCGTATAGCTTAACCCGTAGCCAAAAGGATACAGCGGTTCGTTGGCCACATCCAGGTATTTGGTAGAGTATTTATTGTTAGGATCAATGGGACGGCCGGTGGTGCGGTGATTATAGTAAATGGGGATCTGGCCCACGTTCCGCGGAAAGCTCATGGTGATCTTACCTGCAGGGTTATAATCGCCAAACAGTACATCGGCAATGGCATTACCGGCTTCTGTGCCCAGGAACCATGTTTCCACAATAGATGGAATGTGCGCATCTTCCCACTCCAGCGTAAGCGGGCGGCCATTCATTAATACCAGCACCACTGGTTTGCCGGTGGCATATACTGCCTTTAATAATTCCTGCTGGCTTTCCGGTATGCTGATGTTGGAACGGCTGGCTGCTTCGCCCGTCATGCCCTGCGATTCGCCCAGGGCCATGATCACAACATCTGATTGTTTGGCCAGTGCTACTGCTTCGGATAACAGCTGTGCGCTGTTGGCTGTATCAGCTGCTTCCAGCCGCTGTTTTTGCATAGCCTTTTTTAATAAGCCCGTATCGCTGGTTATATGTGCACCTTGTGCATAGGTAACTTTTACGGCGGTACCCAGCTTGTTCCGAATGCCCTGTAACAGGCTTACTGCTTTGCTGCCATCCCCTGCGGCCGACCAGTTGCCGATCACATCCCGCTGGCTGTTGCCCAGGGGACCTATTAGGGCAATGCTGCCCTGCTTTTTCAGCGGCAACAGCTGCGTTTCATTTTTAAGCAGTACAATGGAGCGTTGTGCTATTTCACGGGCAGCCTGTAAATTTTCAGAGCTCATGATCTCTTTAGCGGCGCGCACGGTATCGCAATACTTAAAGGGATCTTTGAACAGGCCCAGATCGTACTTGGCAGCAAGTATGCGGTACACCGCGTCATTGATCTGCTGCAGCGTAACCTTTTTATCCTGCACCAGCTTCTTTAGCTGGGTGGCAAATACGCTGCCCTGCATATCCATATCCACCCCGGCATTCAGGGCAAGGGCAGCGGCTTCATATTCATCTTTAGGTACACCGTGATTGATCATTTCATTAATGGCGGTATAATCCGTTACCACAAAACCTTTAAAGCCCCATTGCCTGCGCAGCAGCTCCGTCATCAGCCATTTGTTGCCGGTAGCGGGTATGCCATCCACTTCGTTAAAGGAGGTCATTACAGTGGCTACGCCCGCGTCCACTGCAGACTTATAGGGCGGTAAATAATCCTGCATCATGCGGCGGCGGCTCATATCCACCACATTATAATCGCGGCCGGCTTCTACAGCGCCATATAAAGCAAAGTGTTTTACACAGGCCAGTATGGTATTATTGGCAGCAAGGTCTGTACCCTGGTAGCCCTTTACCTTGGCTTTGGCCACCTGTACGCCGTACCAGGTATCTTCCCCCACCCCTTCGGCTACACGGCCCCAGCGGGGATCGCGCGCAATATCCACCATGGGGCTAAAGGTCCAGTGCAGCCCATCAGCGCTGGCTTCCTGTGCGGCAATACGCGCGCTTTTTTCCATCAGGCCAAGGTCCCAGGTGCAGGCTTCTCCCAGGGGGATGGGGAAAATGGTCTTATGGCCATGGATCACATCATAACCGAATAGCAGGGGGATCTTCAGGCGGGTGCCCATAGCCATTTCCTGCAGCTTGCGGGTATACTGCGGCGTGTAGGCGTTAAAGATAGATCCGCACAAACCGGCTTCAATATCTTTCTTATAACCCGGCCTAACGAAGGGGCCGGTAACATCCATATCGCTGGTGAGCAGGTTAAGCTGGCCTATTTTTTCATCCAGCGTCATGCGTTGTATGAGCTGGGTAATGAATTGCTTTTTAGCTGCTGACGTTTGCTGGGCCTGGGCTGGGGCTGCAAGTACAATGGCAAGGAGGACCATTGTACAGCCGGTAAGGATCCGTTTCATGACGTGTTGATTGTTTAGATAGGGATAAAGGTACGTAACCTGGCTATGTAAACTACAAGCAGGATGATTTAACCGGCCTGTAAACTTATTCCGGGATTAAGCCTTCCTTCAGCCAGTAATAAACCGTAGATAAGCCTTCTCTTATAAGGGATAGCTTATAGATAGCTTACATACGGTTTATATACGGCTTATATATGGCTTATCTATTCACTGCAACCGAATGCAAATACCAATGGGCACCTTGTGTTATCCACACGGCCCCAAATAAAACAGGCTGCATCATATACTGATACAGCCTGTTCCCTTCTCAAAAGATATCTTTAGCGTTATTCTGTTTTCAAACTCTTTACCAGGTTGGCCACCGCGGCTTTCACCGCCTGGAAGCTGATGGTAAAAAAGGCGATTAATAAAGCCAGCAAGGCAGCCACGGCAAATACCCACCACTGGATACTGATACGGTAGGCGAAATGCTGCAGCCATTGCTGCATGCCCCAACCCGCAATGGGAGCGGCTATGAGCGCTGCTACAATTACCAGCTGCAAAAACTCTTTGGATAACAGGCTTACTACCTGGCTTACAGAGGCTCCCAACACTTTACGGATGCCGATCTCTTTTACCTTTTGCTCTGCTGTGAACAGGGCCAGGCCGTACAATCCCAGGCAGGAAATAAATACGGCCATAATGGTAAAAATGGTGATGATAGTACCGGTACGCCGCTCCATTTCATAATTATGCTGGAACTGCCGGTCTAAAAAGTAATATTCAAAGGGTTCTTCGCTGTTAAGGGTTTTCCAGGTAGCGGCCAGGGATTGCAGAGCGCTTTGCAGCTGCTTTGTATTGATATGTACCATCAGGTAGTTATACTGTCCCTGCTGCATTTCAAAGCTGTAAGATCTAATAGGTTCCTGCAAGCCTTCAAAGTGAAAGTTCCTGGTTACGCCAATGATCTCGTAGGTATACTTGTGGTCCTGCCAGTCAAAGAAAATGCGTTTACCAATAGCTTCTGCCGGCTGGTAGCCCAGCTCCCGGACGGCTTTTTCATTTAATACGATCTTGTTAAAACCGGCAGTATCTGCTGTAAACCCTTTAGAGAAAAAACGGCCGGCCAGCAAGGGGATCTGTAAAGTGGCGGCATAATCATAATCCACCCAGTTGGAGTGAATGTCTATTCCGTCTTTGGCCGACTTCCCTTCCGTATAGAAATTTTTATCAGAAACTACGGCGGTGCCGGGGTAAGTGTCGCAGCCGGAGGCCTCTGCTACAAAACTGCTTTTTTTGACCTCCGTTTTATAAGCTTCGTACATTTTTTTGGCATGCACTGTTCTCAGGGGTATCACTATTTGCTGCGATTGCTGGAAACCCAGCTGCTGGTGCTGCATATAACGCATTTGCTGCAAAATGATGATGGAGGCCAGAATAAGGCAAATGGCAATGGCAAACTGGAAAACAACCAGCCCCTTGCGCACAAACACTGCGGCAAAACTATTCTTTAAGCGGCCCTTTAATACCTGCACGGGGCGAAAGGCGGAAAGATAGAAAGCCGGGTAGCTGCCGGCCAGCAAACCCGCCACCAGCGTAAGTATAATAAAGGCGGTAATGTACATAGGATTGGCCAGCACATTTAAGGTGATGGCGCTTCCGGAAACATCGTTGAACAAGGGCAGCAGGGAGGCCAGTAAAACAACAGCCAGCACTAATGCAATTACACTGGCCAGTACCGATTCGCCTATGAACTGCTGTACCAGGGAGCCGTTACCGGCGCCAATGGCCTTGCGGATCCCCACTTCTACCGCGCGTTTGCTGCTGCGGGCAGTGGAAAGGTTCATGAAATTAATGCAGGCGATCACCAGTATGAACACCGCGATCAGGATAAGCATGTACACATAGGTAATGCTGCCGTTACGGGCAAACTCCGCATCCAGGTGGGAATGCAGGTGAATGTCGGTTACCGGCTGCAGGAAATGTGTTTTATCGAACCCGGCTGCTTTCAGCCACTTGCGTTCATATTTTTCTATAAAGGCGGGGAATTTACTTTCCAGCACTGCCGCACGGGCGCCGGGTTTAAGCCGCAGATAGGTATAGAAAATATTGTTAACGGCAAAATCGGTGGTGGTACGTGCAAACTCGCCCATAGCCCCGCTTTGCAGCGACATAAAAAAGGTACCGTCAATATGCGATTTGCCGGTGGGGGTATACACACCGGTGATGCGGTAATCAATCTGCCCGTTGCTGTTATTGATGTGGATGATCTTATTTAATGCGGGCGCAGTGCCAAATAATTTTACGACGGTCTCTTTGGAGATCACTACAGTATTGGGCTCCTGCAGGGCATTATAGGGGTTCCCTTCTGTAAAATGATAGTTGAAGATGCGGAAAAAAGGCGCATCAGCCATATAACCATGGCTTTCATAAAACGACTTTACCAGTGCGCCACCTTCATAATACTGCAGCAGGCTCTTATCCTCATTATAGGGCACAAACAAACGGGCTGCCTGCTCTACTTCCGGGAACTCCTGCTGTAAGGCTGCCGCAATGGGTGCGGCGCTTACCACATTGGGAATGGCCCCCTCCCGGCCTGTACTTACCGTACCCAGGCGGTACAGGTCCTGCGCGCGCCGGTGCTGCCGGTCATAGCTGAACTGATCCTGCACATACAGCAAAATGAACATGCAGCAGGCCAGGCCAATGGCCAAACCAGCCACATTGATAATGGAAAACACCTTGTTGCGCCACATATTGCGCCAGGCAGTTTTGAGATAGTTTTTAAGCATAACCCCGGGATTGAGCGTAGAAAGGCCCGCAAAGGGAATGCTGGATTGGGTGGGGATTGATAACCAGGTGGTTGTGATGTGAGCGGTTGTGGGGGATGTCCGGTTTTAAGGCAGTTGGGTGTTCGAATTTGGACGCGGAGGAGCGGAGCTTTGTGTTTACGCCATTGCCACCTGTTGTGCGGCCACGGGTTTGCCTTTGCTTTTCTTATGCCTGCGGCCCCACCAGATGTAAACGCCGGTAACGGGCAGGCTGGCAGCAATAAGGCTGGCGCAGAAAGCCATGATCTTGCCGGGCAGGCCCAGTATGGCGCCTACATGAATATCATAGTTCATCCGGGCCAGCTTATCTGCAGCAGATGCTTTAGCAAAACGATTGTAGGAGTGGGTAACAGGTATTTCCTGCAGGGTGTACTGATCAAAATAGAGAATATCCTGCTTCCAGTACGTATCCAGATCCGGGTTGGCTACGGCCGAAATGGCGGCGGTATCGCTTTCCGGGTAGTGTATTTCCAGGAACTGTGCTTTAGGATAATCCGCTTTCATTTTTTCCCAGAGCCGGTCTGTAACCGGGGTGGCAGCGGCTAATGCAGCGGTGTTCTTTTTAGAGAAGGGCTCGTAATATTCCACCAGGCTTTTACCGCCGGAGCTTGTCCAGTACACGGTTTTGGCAAACCATTGAAAGCCCATCACCAAACCGGTAAGGGCTATAAAAATGATCACCCAGCTAACGTAAAAGCCCAGCACATTATGCAGGTCATAGTTCACCCGGCGCCAGCGGGCATTCCATTTTACGGAAAAACGCTGTTTGCTGGCAGCCCGGTTCTTGGGCCACCACAGCACCAGGCCGGTAATAAGCATGATCACGAAAATAAGGGTGGCGCTGGCTACAATGGGCTGGCCAATGGCGGGCGGCAGCCATAAATAGTAATGACCCATGATCACGATCCGGAAAAAGTCCCGGTTCATATCCTTTACCTTCAACACCTGCCCGCTATAGGGATTAAAGTATACGATGTAATAATATTCCGGAACTGCTGCATAAAAGGCTACTTCTGCGGCCCGGTCTTTCGGGAAAAAGCTTACGCTGTGCGGGTGTTTGCCGGGCAGGGCTTTTTCTGCGGCGGCCTTTAATGCGGAAGGAGGCAGAAAGGGGCGCTGCTCATTTTTAATATAACGGTAAGGGGTGGTTACACTTTCAATTTCGTGCTGAAAGGCCAGTATACAGCCGGTAAGGCCCAGGAATAAAACTATCAGGCCGGAGCCAAGCCCCAGCCAAAGATGTATTTTCCCTATCCAGTACTTCAGATCCTTTTTCTTAGTTCCCATATGGTAAAGCCGGCGGCATTACACGCCTTATTATAGGTATTTAACATATAAAAACGTTTGCCTTACAGCTGTGTCCTCATTTGTTAATGCCTTTGTCACTTATCAGATTACCTGGCAAAATTGCGATTTAAGCGGCTAAAGCGTTTACGGGATCGGGAAAATTATTTACGGGATACGAAAAAAATTGAACCGGATCCGGCAACGGCCGGTACCCGGTCTATAACAGCATGGGCTACACGATATTTTCACAGCAGGGCTTTTTACCGGTTGAAGATCTGCCGGTTCCTGATGCTGGTAAAGCAGCACCATATATTTATCCGGTGATCCTTATTCCCTGCAATCCGCCCTGGCACCGTGTGAGTTGTGTAGGATCCTGCCCGCCTGATTTTACGGGGTTACGCACTGGTCATTAACAAAAAAAATTATTTACCGTTAACAACGGTCAAATAATATTTTCTGTACTTTTAGTTGGTATAAGTTAGGCACAACTGCTTGTCATAAGAATTACGAACCTTGCCCTGAAAGTTAGATGCTCTTCCTTAGAATTGTTGCCTGGTTCCGGCTATTGTATCGTAGACATCGGGAATCATATACCGGCTACGGGCCAACGTTATGAACAGAAAAACCAAATCTAGTGTATGAAACGAAAAGTGGAGCAACACAATGACAAACAATTATTACGCAGACTCAGAACGGGCGACCCAAATGCGTTGAACGATGCCTATCGTCAATATCGTGTATGGCTACTGGTGGTAGCTACCACTTATCTCACCGATGAAGCTGAAGCCAAAACCCTGGTGGAAGACTTTTTCATAGAATGCTGGGATAAGAACTTATTTAAGGATGTTCGCGTTCCGTTAAGGACTTTTCTATTCAAAACCCTTACAGAGCGTTGCAAAAAACAGGGTATACAGGTAAACATGTACCCCTGATAAATCTTCGGGAATAGATCAACAATATGCCATTTTATTGACCGGTAGTACTATTATTACTTCTACTTCGACCATGTCAATTTGTATGACTGCCAACGAAACAACATTGTAGCCTTGACACACACACAACAACAGAATGAGCACCTATGGCAACTGATGTTTGAGAAGGTTGCCGGCGTGATCTCCACGAAAGACCTGCATTACCTGGAAACGCAGCTCCGGGAGGATGAATCCATGCAGGAAGCATTCCACGCCATAGAAATCACCTTTGGCCATGAAGATCTTGAACGTTTAAAGGATGATGAGGACTGGGCCGATCTTTTAAGCGTGATCAAAACCCGGCCACGCACTGCCCCCACACACCGCTTTGGTAAATATACCATGGCAGCTGTGCTGGCAGGCCTGCTGGTAAGCGCCGCGGGACTTTACTTTTTAACGAACCGTAAACCCGCACCTCCTTTAGCGGCTGTTACTGCGGCCGAACCGCCGCAGGTAGTATTACAGCTGGCCGACAGTAAAACCGTGCTGTTGTCTGACAAAACAACCAACATCCGCCTGGGCGATGTGCAGCTGCACAATGCAGCAGACCAGCTCACCTTTAACAGCCCAAACAATTTCTCCGTATATGGCGGGCAGCACACGCTGATAGTGCCGGTAGCCAAATCGTACAGGGTTACCCTCTCCGATGGTACCGCTGTATGGCTGAATGCCGACACACGCCTCCAATTTCCCTTTAGCTTTAACGGCAGCAGCCGGGAAATTACCCTGCTGAGCGGGGAGGCATATATTGAGGTGGCCCCTGATGCCGGCCAGCCTTTTATCGTACACACGCCTAACAGCACGGTACAGGTATTGGGCACGGCGTTCAATATTAATGCCTACAACCCGAAGCAGGTACGCCTGTCGCTGGTAAGCGGGTCTGTTAAAATGAACACCCATGGCGCAGCCGTGGTGGTAAAACCCGGTATGGAAGCGGTGTGCACGCCGCCCGGGGGCTTGTACACACAATCCTTTGATGAAAAAACGGTGCTGAGCTGGAAAGCCGGTAAGCACTTCTTTGATAAGGCCTCCCTGTCAGATATCTGCCTCATCCTGTACCGACATATGGGCATTAAAGCGGTTATAGACAACAGTCTGCAGGGACGTGATATCCACTTTAACGGTATGGTGGATAAGCATAAGCCCATCCAGGAGTTTATGGATGATGTGAAGAATACGACCGGGGTAGATTATTACTTTGACGGGCAGGGTATACTGCACTTAAGATAAACTGCTTAATACAGCGTTAAGCTGTTAGATATTGCTTAAAGGTTGAGGTACGTACAAGGGAATAATAAGTACCTCGGCGCATTCCGGGTGATGCCGGCATGCGCCACAAATGAATAATTGGCGGCCATGACCGCCAATTGTTTTTACACGGGGCTGATGGTAAACATTTCAGTAACCAAAAGGTTTCATTATTTTTGTGGCGGGGGAAAATTATCATCCCTGACTAATTACATTTATCATGAGACGGGATGTTTTCCAGGCGATCGCGGATCCAACGAGAAGGGAAATTATACACTTGCTGGCCCAGCAGGCCCTTAACCTGAATGCAGTAGCAGAGAACTTTGACATTAGCCGGCCGGCTATTTCCAAACATATTAAAATACTCACGGAGTGCGGGCTGGTGGTGATCAAACAACAGGGCCGGGAACGGTATTGCTATGCGGAGCTGCAAAAACTGCAGGAGGTAGCGGAGTGGACCGAAAAGTACCGTATTTTCTGGACCGGCAAGCTGGATGCGCTGGAAAATTTCCTGGAAAAGACACAAGCCCGGAAGAAAAAATAATTGTCATTTCCCCTTCCGCCCCGGGAGGATTGCGTTTATAAAGCTCAGAACAATCACCTCCCGCTATAAATAATACGCCAGCCCTCCTAAGCAGCCACCACAGGACATCTTAGTAAATTATAAAATATGCCTGCCTAAGATCCGGCCGGGCAGGTATGCCGTATATCTTCAAGGAACCTCCTGTTACCAAGTATCTTCCTACTATTCACTTTGTCCGGAATTTAGCTGCATTTGATTATTCATCTTATCCAATTACGGAAGTATGAATCCGAATGATCAACATTTATTGAACCAATTAAAGGCTGGTGATGTTACTGCTTTTACACAGCTCGTTGACAAGTACCGCCGCTGGATGGTTTACATTGCCTATACGGTGCTGGAAGATGAAACGGAAGCACATGATATTGTACAGGACTTTTTTATGGATTGCTGGGAGAAACAATTATTCATGAACGTAAGCATCTCCCTGAAAAGCTTTTTGCACTGCGCCATGAAGAACCGCTGCCTGAACCGGCTCCGGGACGAGGCTTTGCGCCGGAAGAAATTAAAGCTGCTGTTGCAGCAGGCTACAGAGCTGCCCCTGCAGCCTGCTGAGAACAGTGATTTCTGGGAACGTGTGCTGCAGGTGGTAGAGCAGGTGCCGCCCGCGTCTGCACAGGTATTCCGCTATACTTATTTTGACGGCATGAACCGTAAGGAAGTAGCCTTACAGCTTGGCATCAGCCCCTCTACTGTTAAGCACCAGCTGGCGCGCTCCCTGCGCATTATACGTAACCTGCTGCTGCGCAGCCCCCAGCTCAATTACTGATCCTGCATTTCCAACACCACCGGCCCTAATAAACCGGATTCCAGCAGCTGCCATTCGGGGCGGATGGTGATATTGGTTTTGGTGAACCGCTTTTCCGCGGGCTGACCACGATCGCCTACCAGGCGGTTACGCCAGCTGTTGATCACCTCTACTTCCAGCACATTCTTACCCGGCTGTATATCGTTTAAGGCTATACGATAAGGCGGCGCCCATAATACGCCGATCTCTTTCCCATTTAATTTCACCCCCGCAATACCTACATCCTTTACAGCGCCCAGGTTCAGGTAAATACGCTGATGCTTTGGATCATAATTAAACTCCTTATGATATACTACGCTGCCGGAGTAGTAACGGATACCGGGCTCCGGCCTTTCCGTCCAGCTGGTGAGGGACGGGAACTCTACAGAGGCCGGGCCTCCCCAGCGCTCATCAAAGTGTAGTTGCCAGGGGCCCTGCAGGGTATCTGTTACCCTAAACTCCGGGAAGTTGGTGGCTGCTGTGCCCTGCTGTGTAACCGGTACAGGCTTGCGGAACACTACAAACCAGGAGCCGTAAGGCGCAAAAGATACCGGCACTGTAGTAACACCGTTTGCCTGTGTATACGCTGCTGTCGGCTGGGTACGGCCGCTTACCGGGTCCCAGAACTCAGGCTGGCGCCCGCTTACCCGGAAGCTAACAGTAGCTTTTACGGGTGTTTGCTGCCGGCTGCTGATGAAATAATAATCCGCTTCATTCCAACGGTGATGGATATATCCAAATGTATCCGTTGCCGGTGCTTCAAAATGGCAGTCGGCTGCTACGTGCTGTAAGGCCAGCCATTCTGTAGCAGTGTAGCCCCAGGCCATACGTCCCTTGCCTACTGCCCGGCTGCCTGTTTGCTGATTGGCCGTACTGTCGGTACCCCACAAATGCGCTACCAGCTGCTGTAATGTTTTGCCGGAGGTAGCGTATTTTTCCAGGCTTACCGTTCTTTGTGTGCGCGGGCCTATTACTGTGGCGCCGGCACTTACCAGCTGATCTATTTTTTGCAGCGCAGCCAGCGACATTACGCGGTGTTTGGGCAATACCAGCACGCGGTAACGCATGCCATGCGGCAGCGTGATCCAGCCTTGCTGTACCTGTAAGGCCATTAAGCGCTCTTCATTGATCACATCATAATCATATCCGGGTAAAGCACCCGCAGGATCATCTTCTTTCAGGCGTGCAATATTAGGTACATGATCTCCATAATAATATAACACATCGGCTACAAAGCGGCCCTGCTGCATCATGTACTGCGCGCGGGCTATGTAGCTCCAGAAGGCATCTGAATATTTCCACCAGGTTATGTTGGGATTAAAGTGTGTACCTGCAAAATATTCCTGCCCCGGCAAACCCATTTCAGGCGGCGAGCTGGTAAAGGTATGCAGCAAAGTGAGGTTCAGGCCTGCACAGAGCTCATGGTCAAAGCTGGGTTTCATCTCTTTCCAGATAATATCGTCCCAGTGATGACCAATGGTGGTAAAGGCTTCTGCGCCCACCAGGTTTTTATTGTAGATGTGTGCAGCGCTGGCGGCCTGTTTCACAAAAAAACGGCTTTCCGGCAAAGGGCGGTGCGCGGAGGGCGACCAAAACTCGCCCATCATAATCTCGCTATGCCCAAAATTCTTTAAGCCGTCAAAGGGACCGGCGTGCGGGCCGGCGCTTTCCGGCTGAATGCCCATGCCATAAGCGGCTGCTTTCTCCTGGAATACCTTGTAATGATTATCGGCAATACAATCGCTGATAGTTTTGCGCAGGTCTGCTAAAAAACGGTTGCTTACCTCACGGCTGTCAATGAGCTTACCGGCTACTATGGGTAAGTAAGGGAGCAGATCATATCCACGGCGGTTGCGGAACTCCTGCTGAAAATCTTCTGTCCAGTTAATGCCACCCAGCTCCCAGCTGTCTGTTTGTAAATAACGCAGCGTAGTACCTGCATCCTTACCAATGCTTTGCAGCAGCGGTTGTACATGTGTGTTCCAGTACCGGGTAAAATGTTGCCGGCTCATGTAATCAATTACTAAGCCCTGCCATTTACCACTGGAGGTAGATATTTCCGCGCCGTTGAGGGTGTACCCGAATCTTAAGATCACCCATTTGCCGGCAGGCGCTTTCCAGCTGAGCACACCCTGTGCATTCATTTTTTGCGTAAGGTTAATAACGGCACTGTGCTGTGCATGCACCAGCTTATTATTGGTGGTATCCTCATTCAGCAGAAAGCGTGTATCCGTAGCGGAGCCGCCTACTTCATCAAAAGCTGCTTTTTGTTTCAGGTTATGCAGGGGTTGTATACCGCTGGTGTCCCTGTAGGGAAAGGCCAGCACTGCAATGTCCTTATAAAAACCGTCCAGCGCAGCTGGTACCGGTAAGGCCTGTACGTAGTTCTGATCACCGTTGATGATGGTTTGCGACCAGGTTAAACGTTTGGCGGCTTCCTGTGGTTTTACATCCGGTGCGCCCAGGTTCCAGCCGCTTTGTATGTTAAGGCTTAATACCAGCCCTAACCGGTGCGCTTCCTGTACGGCAAAACGGAACAGCTCCTGCCAGGCCGGTGAGCCAAACAAGGGGCCTTCCGGCACATTACTATTTCCACGCTGATCCTGCCCGCCTGCGTCAAAGATGCAGGCGCCGCTGAAGCCCTTTGCCTTCATGGCTTCCAGGTCGCGGGTAATGGACTGTTTAGTTACATTGCCATTCAGCCACCACCACCAGCAGCGGATGCCGTAAGCAGCAGGCGGCTGCTGAAAAGCTGTTTCAGAGAGTTGTGTATTGGTGCCGGTGTTGTTATTGGACTGTTGTGCAAATGCCTGTTGTGATAGTAACAAACCGGATAAAAGGCCGGTTAAGATTATGGATCTCATACGCGTATTTATGAAAAAATGTAAAATCTTAAACCGACGAAGGAGGTTCATAGAGACCGCTAAAAAACTTTATGAACGAGATAAATGCAAAATTTCAAATGTAAAAGTGGAGTGCAGCGTATAGTTGGAGTTCTCTTACACGCACTTTTACATTTTACATTTAAAATTTTACATTTTACATTCCTTAATCCATCAGCTGTACTTCCCTGCGCGGATACTGATAAATAAGCTTTATGCTGGTATAGGCTGCGGGCACCAGGTAAGCTTTCAGGCTCTTTTCCCTGGCTGCATGCGCCTGCATAACAGCAGTACCCTGGCCGGTGCGCAGCAGGTCAAACCAGCGGTGATCTTCAAAGGCCAGCTCTACCCTCCGCTCCTGCCATACAGCCTGGCGAAAGGCTTCCTGTGTGCTTACATTCAGCACCGGGTTGGCATTACCGGATGTTTTGGGCAACAGCCCGGCACGCTGGCGTACCTGGTTCAACAATGTATATGCTTCCCCGTTAGCTGCAAAACCGGCTTCATTTAAACACTCTGCCAGCATCAGCAATACATCTGCAAAACGGTATACCGGGAAGTTGCTGGCAGTCTGGTAGCGGATGGCGTGCGGCGTTTTATACTTGATCACATAAGGTACTATCTTACTGGTATTGGGATCGGTAAAAGAAAGGCTGATGGATGCATCCTTACGTTTATCGCCTGCTTCATAAGCATCCAGCATATCCTGGGTAGGAATGTTCCAGCCCGATCCGGAACCTGTATACAAACCAAAACCTGTAATGCTGCTGCCGGCATTGTAAGGTGCAAACTGGTACATAAAATCGCTGAACTCATTGGAGCTGCCTTCCATGTACTGGATCTCAAAAATAGATTCCACACTGTTCTTGTTAGCCAGCGTGTACAGGCTGGCATAATCCGGTAATAGCGTGTATCCATTGGGCGATTGCATTACAGCGCGTAACAGCGGCACGGCATTATTATACTGCTTTTGTGTAAGGTATACTTCTGCCAGCAGGGTTTGTGCGCTGGCTTTTACTGCACGTCCCTTATCCTTGGCATTGGTCCATGCATCCGGCAGGTTGGCGATAGCGGTTTGCGCATCTGCTATGATCTGGGTATAGATGTCGGCTGCAGGTTTACGTTCTGCTACGCTAAAGGCATCGTTGGTAGAGGTTACTTCATGTGTAACCAATGGAATATCGCCAAAGGCGCGCACCAGGTTAAAGTAATAGAAAGCCCGCAGAAAGCTGGCCTGGCCGGTGATCTGCGTTTTTATGGTTGCGTCTATATTGGCGCCGCTTAAGTGATCCAGCACGGTGTTACAGCGTGCGATACCATTATAGCTATAGTTAAAGTACGCGTATACAAAGCTGTTATCATCCTGCTCGCGGAACTCATCCAGCTCTTCGCGTGCAAAACCCGAAGCATCGCCGGTATTCTTCTGGTAAGAGGTATTGTCGGAACGCATTTCCGCCATGACCCAGTGGCTGCCGGTGTATAGGCCCTGCAATGGGGCATAGGCGCCGTTTAAGGCCTGCACAAACTGGTCGGCGGTCTTAAAATAATTGCCTTCTTTCTGGAACTGCTCCGGCGATATATCCAAAAAGCTTTTTCCGCAGGCGGTAAACAGCAGGCAGGTGAGTAATAAATATCTTGTGTGTTTCATGTTACATTTTTTTGAATAGACCATCATTCCTATAACTTCAGGTTTGCGCCCAGTGTAAACGTGGCTGGTACCGGGTAGCCGGTATAGTTCACGCCGGGGGCCAGGGAGTTATTGCCGTTCACATTCACTTCCGGGTTACCCCTGTAGGATGAGAAGATCCAGGCATTCTGCGCGCTGAAGTATACCCGCACATTATTGGCTGCTTTTATTTTAAAGCTGTAGCCCAGGGTAATGTTTCTTAGCGCCACGTACGATGCATCTTTTACCCACAGGGAATTGATCTCACGCGCCAGCGGCGTGCTGGCCACCGTGGTGGGCAGCTGACCATTGCCCGGCTGCTGTGGCGAGCGCCAGCGGTTCTTTACATCTTCTTCTACATTAAACACCCCATCCAGGTTAGTGGTAAAACGTTTGTACAGGTCCAGCACCTTAATGCCCTGTGATCCGTTGATGAGGATTGACAGGTCAAAATTGCCGTAGTTAAATTTATTGGTAAGTCCCCAGGTAAAATCCGGGTAAGGGCTGCCCATAATGGTTTTATCCGCGCTGGTAATGTTACCATCCCCATTCACATCTTTATACTTCACGGTGCCGGCTACCTGCCCGGTTTGATGCGGTGATTTATCCACCTCTTCCTGGCTCTGGAAAATGCCTTCAAAAATATAACCGTAGAACATGCCCATAGGCTGTCCGATCCGGGAAATATTCGTGCTTTCACTACCGGAAATGATCTGTGATTTATTGCCCAGGTTCTGAATTCGGTTACGGTTAAAGGCAACGTTAAAGTCGGTGCTCCAGCGGAAGGCATTTATAAAATTGCGGGTGCTTACAGAAAACTCCCAGCCATGGTTACGTACTTCTCCAATGTTGGCAATGCCGCTTTCAAAGCCCGATACGCTGGGCACGTCAATGGTTTGCAGCATATTCTTTGTATCGCGGACGTAATATTCACCAATAAAATAAATGCGGCCTTTTAACAGTGACAGGTCAAGACCTACATCTGTTTGCCGGGATGATTCCCAGCCCAGGTCGGGGTTAGCCAGGGCGTTCACACGCACACCGCTGGCTAAACCACCGCCCAGTACATAGTTGGTATTGTTTAAGAAGTTGCTGCCATTATCAATTACCACGCCGGGTAAATAGGTATAGTTACCAATGTTATTGTTGCCTGCCAAACCATGGCTGGCGCGTAATTTCAGGTCGTCAATAAAACGGGTTTTCGGAAAAAAGGGCTCTTCAGATACCCGCCATCCCAGTGATGCGGAGGGGAAATTGCCCCAGCGGTTGTTCTCGCCAAAACGGGAAGAACCATCACGGCGGAATACCACGCTGGCCAGGTAACGGTCTTTAAAACCATAGTTAATACGGCCCAGGTAAGAGAGCTGCCGCCATTCCTGTACGGAGGTTTGCCCGGTGATCACGGCTGCTGCATTTAATGTGCGCACATTATCATCGGGGTATTGTGTACCGGTAAAGTTGCCGAACTCACCCCGCTCCTGCTGCGCAGTGTAGCCGGCCAGTAAGGAAAAGCTGTGCTGCTTCCATTGCTTGTCATAGGTAAGTGTATTTTCATTCAGCAGGCTTAACACGCTGCCGGTATTATACTGGCCGCTGGCAGGCTGTGGGGGCGGGCTGCGGAAGCTGCCTACAAAAGAAGGCACGTAAATGTTCTGCTTATCGTTACTGTAGTCAACATTCAGGGTGGTTTTAAAATTCAGGCCGGGAATAATTTCCCAGTTCACATACACATTCGTTAACGCACGTACGCTGTTCACCTTGTTGGTAGTGTTCTCCAGTACATTCACCGGGTTGGCATTGGAAAAAGCATCCGGCGATCCAATGACCGGCGTAAAGCTGCCATCCGGCTGTTTTACAGGCGGCACCGGGCTGTTTAGCAAGCCCTGTGTAAGAATGGCGGTGTTAAAGTGGCCTTCTGTTTCCTGCAGGTTGCGGATGTTATAGGTAGGTGAAAAGTTAAGGCCGATGGTAACATTCCTGCGCACATTGCCTTCAATATTTGCGCGGAAGGTATAGCGCTGAAAAGCGGTATTGCGTACAATGCCCTGCTGGTTAAAGTAACCGCCGGACAGCAGCACCCTGATATCTTCCGAGCCTTTGCTCCAGGTTACATTATAGCTTTGAATAGGTGCGGCATGCGTCATAGCATCGTACCAGTTGGTGCCAACGCCTAATGAATCCGGGTTACGGTACTGTGCTGGTACAGATGCGGGATCAAAGGGCTGCCCGGCAAATGCCGCCATATCCTGCCGGTGCTCTGTACGCCACTGCGCATATTCCTGCGCCGTCATCATCTTTACACGGTTGCGTTTATACTCCTGCTGAATGCCGGTATACAGGTCCACTTCCAGGCGGCTGGTACCGGGTTTTGCCTTTTTTGTGGTAATGAGTATTACGCCATTGGCGCCACGGGAGCCATAGATAGCTGCTGCAGAAGCGTCTTTCAGCACCGTGATGGATTCAATATCATTGGGGCTGAAAAGGCTGAGCGGGTTTGAATATTTGTTATAGTTGGTGGTAATGGGAAATCCATCTATCACGTACAGCGGATCATCGCCCGCGCCTATGGAACCGGCGCCACGGATGCGTACCACCGGGCTCCCACCAGGCGTGCCCGTTACCTGCATTACCTGCACACCGGCAACCTGGCCGGTCAGCTTCTGATCCACGCTGGTTACCGGCAGGTCTTTGATGGATTCTGCGCGTACGGTGGATACTGCGCCGGTTACATTACGCCGCTCCTGCTTACCGTAACCTACCACCACTACATCCTGCAGGGATTGGGAGGCTGGCCGCAGCTGTATGTCTACCGTTGTTTTACCTTCAACAGACAGCTCCTGTGTTTCATAGCCGATAAAGCTTACCAGCAGCATTGGGTTATTGCCGGTTACACGCAATTTAAAGGTGCCACCGGGATCGGTAACGGTACCATTGGTGGAGCCTTTGATCACCAGCGTTACGCCGGGTATGGGATGGCCCAGTTCGTCCCGGACTGTGCCGGTGATCACTTTTTCCTGGAAGGCGACTGCAACGGTAAGCTTGTCCTTATCCAGCGCATACAGCAAAATGCGCTCATCCATCACCTTATAACCAATGTCCATTGGTTTTAATACTTTATCCAGCAGCACGCCCAGCTTCTCATTATTTACAGAGAACGACAGCTTGCGGTCTGTCCGGATCACCTCCGGGCTATACAGGAAGCGGATCCCTGTTTGCTGCTGCAGCAGCTCAATAATGCCGGAAATTTGTGTTGGCTGTACTGTAAGTGTTACTCTTTTGTTCAATACATCCTGTGCGGATATTTTGCTGGCATACACGGTGCAGGCAAACATACCTGCCAGTGCCAGCTGTATTACTGTTATCCTCATGACAAGCAGTATTTTGGCCCTCCATGGCCTGTGCTTAGGCACATGAATGACCTGCGATGAATAGCGATCGCTAGATTTCATAACATGAAAAATTTGTTGGTTTAATAAAAGGATCCGGAAATTAAGTCCATGCTAAACGGTATTGCGCCACAATACCGGCAGGCCTGGTGGAATTGATTTTGGTTAATTTTTCATAACTTGGAATTGTTTGTTCGTTTAGTAAAAGGATCCGGACAACACTAACAGCCGGTAATGCGCCACATTGCCGGCTTGTTTTTTTTGGCTGACCGTTATTTATCGTTGACTACTTTGCTTTCACACCGGGCAACCTGTGCCCCTGATAATGATCTTTGTACCCCTGATCTCATAGGCTGCATGTAATACCTCGCAGATCACTTCCATTCTGGCATTAAAATCCATGTTAGAGATATCTCCTGAGAAATGGCAGTTGTTAATACGCTCATTCTCTACTTCTATTTCTATACCGTATACCTGTTCAAAGGTGCGCAGCACTTCGGGTAAGGGCGCCGTGTTAAACACAAAGCTGGCTGCTGCAGCCACTGAACCGGCGCTGTGCACACTGTCTGCCGGCACTACCGGCAATAAGGGCAGCGGATCTTCTACCAGCAATGCTTCAAACTGCCGGCTATCTTCCGAATAGATCACTTTCTGGTTCGGCGTCAGGATCACGCCATTGCTAACGTTGGTACGTTCCTGTTTGCGGGAAGTGGTAACCTGCTCATACACTTCTACCTTACCGCTGTGCACCGTTACCTCTACCTGCTTCTTTGGATTGGTTTTTATACGAAAGCTGGTGCCCAGCACATGTGTTACCAGGTTATTGTAATACACATAAAAAGGGCGGTCGGCATCATGGCTTACATCAAAAAAGGCTTCCCCTTCCAGGTACACTTCCCTTTTACCGCTTTTGAAATGCGGCGGGTATAAGAGTTTGGCGCCTGCTTCCAGTATCACGGTGCTGCTATCTTCCAGCTGTATGGTTAGTGCCTGTGTGCCTTCATTCTTCCTCTCCTGCAGGTATTGAGTGGCCAGCAGCTGCCGGCTGTTCTTGTTACTGTAATACTCCTTATTATAAAGGAACAGCACTACGGTGAGCACAATCCCAATGGTGATCACGGCCAGCGCAAACAGGCGTATCAGGCGGCCCTGCTTGGTGGCTATGAGCGGCGCTTCCTCTTGCGGGGCTTCGCCTTCATGAGTATTAATTGCGCGGTGCAGGCGTTCCATTTCCTGCTGGTATTCCTCTTCCGGCAGCTGCAGGGCAGCAAAGCTGATGAGCTGATCGGCGCTTATGATCACATCCAGCTTTTCCGGATGATTGCTGATCCAGTTCTGCCAGAAAAAAACATCTACGGGGTCTAACTTAAAATAGTACCGCAGGTATGATTCATTGGCCGCAAAGTCTTCCGGTGCATATAATGTATAATCCATACGGGGGCTTTGTATATATATAAGTGCAACCTGCATTCCATTTTTACTATGGAATTGTTATAAAAATTTAAAAATAATTTTTAACGGGCTGGTAATTAGAAAAATAGCACTACTCTTAAGCACTTACGCAGGATCTTGAGGGAGTCGTATACCTGGTTATAAATGGTACGCGGGGTGGTGGTGGTAAGGGCGGATATTTCTTCGTAGCTCTTATTTTCAAAGAATTTCATGCGGATGATCTCTATCTGGCGCTGGGATAGCTGCTGCATGGCGGCCTGTACTTTGTCGGCCATTTCTTTTTTTGATTGCATGAGGATGAGCAGCTCTTCGTAGGGGCGTTCTGTTTCGGTGATGCGGGTTTCCATATCGGCTACGGCGTAATGCTGCAGCTTGCCGGCTTCCCGCTGAATTTTCCTGCGGAGATAGGTTTTAAGGTAAGCGCCTACATGCTGTACCGGTGGCAGTTTGTGGCGGTTATACCATATTTCGAGGAAGAGCTCATGAATACAATCTTTCACCAGGTCTTTATTACCACAGGTACGGAAGCCTTCTGCAAAAAGCAGCTGGTAGTGAGCCTTGTACAACGTAGTAAAGGCTTCTTTATCATTGTCCCTTATGGCATCCCAAAGTTGATCTTCCACGTGGCATTACGTATGGTGAGTTAGCGGAATATAATAAATTATCTCCAACTAACTATCCTACACTGTCATAATTCTCTTACCCATATGTTGCGAAAGCTAACCTTACTGCCGTGCTCCTGCAGTACCAATGGCAGCTTAGCGGCGTGATAGGTATACTTGGGATAACCTGCATATACCATGGGGCCTTTAATGGCTACATGGTTCTGTATCAGGATGCCGTTCTGAAAAACGGTGATGTAAGCGGGTGTTTTCAAAGACTGATCGGCATTAAATTCCGGCGCTTCAAACACCACATCAAAGCTTTGCCAGGTCTGCGGCGGCAGGCTTGCATTTGCCAGGGGCGCATATTGCTTGTAAATGCTGCCGGCCTGGCCATTATAATATATACGTTCCCGGTACTGGTAGCTTTCATAGATCTGCAGCTCATACAGGCCCATGAACAGCACCCCGCTGTTGCCCATATTATTACGGCCTTTATTTTCTTTGGGGTCAGGCGTTTTCCATTCTATATGCAGCTGCATGCTGCCAAAGACCTGTTTGGTACGAATATCTTTTGCTTTGGGCACAATGGTAAGCTCACTGCCATTCACCGCCCATTTTACAGCGCTGCTGTCGGGGCGCTCCCATTTGTTAAGGTCCTGCGCAGTGGAAAATAACACGATGGCGTCTGAAGGCGCATGGCGTTTATCCGCAGGGGTTACCACCGGCGGCTGGTGTGACCAGTCTTCGGTGGCTTCAGGCTTTACGTCCTGGGAGAAGACCGCCATTGGGAGAAGGAGCAATATGAAGAGGTACTTCATTGGTTAATTACAAATTAGGTTATGCTTGTTCTACTTCACTACTTCCAATCTATCATCTTTCATCTGCAGCCGGTATTTCTTTCCTTTTTGGGTAGAGAGCTTCAGCGATTGCTGACCGTACTTCAGCTCACAGGGGCCGCCGGCAGTAGCCGTTACCGTTAGCTGCTGCAGCTTACCTTGCTCCCAGCCCATATCCAGCACAAAGCCACCACGGGTACAAATGCCGCTTACATGGCCGGTTGGCCAGGCATCCGGCAGGGCAGGCAGCAGATCAATATAACCCATATGGCTTTGCACCAGCATTTCTGCAATACCGGAAGCGCCGCCAAAATTACCATCTATCTGAAAAGGCGGATGCGCATCAAACAGGTTGGTGAATGAGCCGCCATGTGGCTTACCGCCGTTCGGGTCTTCAGCTGGTGTTAACAGGTTTTTGAGGATGAGCAGTGCGTGGTTGCCGTCTTTAAATCTCGCCCACAGGTTCACCTTCCAGGCCAGGCTCCAGCCGGTGCCGCCATCACCACGGAATAATAAAGACTGGCGCGCGGCTTTCATAAATTCAGGCGACTGATCCCAGGTAATATCCTTACCGGGGAACACACCCCATAAATGGGATACGTGCCGGTGGCGGCTGGTAGTATCATCCACATCCTGCAGCCACTCCTGCAGCTGGCCAAACTTACCGATCTGGTTAGGCGCTATCTGTTTATATTTTGTTTGCAGGGTTTGGCTAAAGGCAGCATCTGTATGCAGGATGGCGGCTGCATCTATACAGTTCTTAAACAGGTCGCGGATCAGCTGATGATCCATTGCAGGACCGGCTACCAGGCCGCCGTTCTCCGGGGAATTGGAAGGTGTGCTGATCAACCAGCCGGTAGTACTGTCTTTCACCAGGAAGCTCACAAAAAAGCTGGCGGCCGCTTTCATAATAGGATATGCCCTTTGCCGCAGGAACACAGGATCTTTTGTAAATAAATAATGCTCCCATAAGTGATGACTGAGCCAGGCGGCTCCTGTTACCCATATGCCGTGGTTAGCTGCATTAATAGGCGCTGTGGCCCGCCACAGATCGGTATTATGATGTAATACCCAGCCTGGCGCGCCATACTGCTCTTTTGCAGTAACACGGCCGGTTTGCGCTACATCATCTATCAAACTGAACATAGGCGCTGTGCAGGGTGAAAGATGCAGGATCTCTGCCGGCCAGTAGTTCATTTCAAAATTAATATTGGTGGTGTACTTGCTGTCCCAGGGCGGCGTTAGCTGATCGTTCCAGATGCCCTGCAGGTTCATGGGCTGCCCGCCCGGGCGTGATGCTGCTATCATCAGGTAACGGGCATATTGCACGTACAACGCTGCCAGCGCCGGGTCTGTGGCCGGTGTAAATTGCCGGATGCGCTGATCTGTGGGCAGCTGTGTTTGCCCTTCGCCCAGATTAAGATCCAGTGTATTAAAATATTGCTGATAGTCTTTGATATGCGCTGTTTTAATACCGGCATAGGAAAGACCTTTGAGCTTTGCAGTTACCTGTGCGCAAAGAGCAGCAGGGTTGCCGCTTACATCTTTATAGCTTTTATAGCTGGTGGCAGCGGTGAGGTATAGCGTGGCCTCATCTGCATCCTCAACAGTAATAGTACTATCCCCAACGGTTACACGTCCTTTACGAACGCTTAGCTTTAGCCAGCTTTCACCCTTTAATACGCCATCCTTTACCTGCAGGGAAAGCGCCAGTGTGCTGTCATTCACCTTGCGGATGCTGTATGTTCTGTGAGGTGTTCTTATTGCTGCGGTGAAGCTGATGCTGCCCGGCCTGTCTGCTGTTAAATGCACGGCAATGGCCTTCTGGGGCGCGCTGGCCAGGTATTCGCGGGTATAATGAATGTTGTTGGTAGTATAGGTGGTGCGGGCAATGGCCGTGTTCAGGTCCAGCTCCCGGTGATAATCCGTTACTGCTGCAGTGGTGTCCCTGAAGTGGAGCAGTAGGTCGCCAAAAGGCTGGTAGGCTGCCTGGTAACGGGAAGCTGCGCTTTTTTGTCCCAGGAAATGTTCTTCAGCCAGCTGCTCTGCCTCTTTTTGCCTACCGGCTGCCAGCAGCGCACGGATCTGAGGCAGGTATTGCACTGCGCCAATGCGGGCATGTTCCCTCGGACCATCTGTCCATAAGGTAGCTTCGTTAAACTGTAAGTGTTCTGTATTCACGCCGCCGTAGATCATAGCTCCCTGATGACCATTGCCAATGGGCAATGCAGCCGTCCATTTAGCGGCCGTGCTGTTGTACCATAAAGTGAGCGCCTGTTTTTTTGCAGGCAGCGGTGTTATAACACGGGTAAGGTTGTTAGTGCTGTAGATCCTTTCACCGTCTGCAAATATTTGAAAGCCTTTTCCTTTATGATATTTGTTTCCGGTCTTATCCCACAGGATGGTTAGCAGCCGGCCATGATAAGGCACCTGGTCCAGGCAAAACCAGTCCCAGGTTCCGGCAGGGATCAGCGGCGCTATTTGCACCTGTTCATCGCTACGGGGCTTTAATCCTACCAGGTCGCTGATCACCAGGTCGCAAAAACCGGAGTGGTTGTAAAAGCTGCTGCGCGGATCATCTCCTTTTAACCAGTACCCGTTCTTTTCATCCTGGTACTCGCCTAAATAAGGTTGTCCGTTCTTCTGGTGGGAGCTGGCGTATGTTTTTAGTGCGCGGTAATATACCTGCGCATTCATTCCATCATGATTACGGTAATCCGTTAACAGGTTGGCCAATGCTTTTAATGTTTGCGTAGTGGCAAAGGGCCATATAGCGCCATCCCACTCACAACCACCGGTACCGTGTGTACGAAAAGCGGGATGCCGCTGTTCTGCGGTGGTAATGCCCCAGGGTGCATCAAAGCCTTTGGGATCGGTGAGCTGCTGCCAGGCTTTTGCATAGGCAGCCTTATCATCCGGCAGGTTAAAATACCAGGGTATAAAACCTATCTCCTCCCTTGCGCCGGATAAACCGCCTTTTGCACAACGTACTTTGAAGAAGGCGGCTGTATCATCCCACAACTTATCCTGCACATCTGCTTTTAACTGTGCAGCTAATTTTGTATAGCGCTCACGCAGGCTGTCGCGCCCGGCCATAGCGGCTATCAGCGCCAGTGCCCTGGCATTGCCATACATATAGCTGTTGATGGTAGGGCGTATATTCCTTTCTTTGCGGGAGCCGCTGATTGATTCTTCCATTCCATCTCTTACATCAAACTGCCAGAACATACCATCCGGCAATAATCTTTCCTGCTCCCACAAACGGTAATCGGCATCCAGGGAATCCAGCATACTGATGGCAAAATTGCGGTTGCCTGTAACCAGGTAGTAATTGTATACAGCATCGGCAGCCCAGCCGCTGAACTGGTGAAAACGTGGCTTGGGCTGTTGCTTGTCTTTTTCCAGCCAGTAACGGATGTATTGGTTTACGTACTGCGTATCGCGCAGCCAGCGGCCTTCATAAATATGATGACCTGTGGCACAGCTTAATGCATTATACCTGCCGGCATGTTTTACCGGTTCAATAAATTCTGTGAAAATAAAGCCATCCGGTGTTTGCTTTAAATGTTTGCGAAAGCTATACCAGCGGTAGTAATAGATCTTTTCAATGGTGCTGTCGGGACAATCCAGTAAAGGAATATTGTTTTGCAACCAGGTGGCCGCCTGCTCATCCGGCACATAATTCAGCACATTCTTTTTATCATCTACCCGGTTAAAGAACGTTACATATTGCTGCAAGCGGTCCCCCTTCAGGAAAGGAGCTTTTTGCTGCGTCCACCCATTTATTACTGCACACAGGCATAAACAAACACTTAAAAAACGTTGCATGGCTTCTTTTGATTATTGCTGTTCCTTATTTCGCTTTTACTTTCAGAATGCCCTTCATAACCGCATAGTGGCCGGGGAAGGTGCATACGTACGGGTAGCTACCCGGTGTTTCAGGCGCTATAAAATAAATGCTCTGCGAGGTTTCCGGCTGCAGTAGGCAGGTATTGTACAACACATCTTTTGATCCCGGCACATAGGCCAGCTGCGAGCCGCTTAAACCCATTTCCATGGCCAGCTTACCTACTGCATCTCCTTTACCCGGAGCGGTGATCACCAGGTTATGCAGCATATCGTCATTATTATTAAATACCAGCTTTACTTTACTGCCGGCAGTTACTTCCAGCTCCGCTACATCAAACTTCAAACCGGGTTTTGTGCCTACCTGTAAGGTGATATCCGGCTTAGACCAGCCTGCGGGTTGTACACTCACACATTTGGCAGGATCTGTACCGCAGGCGCCTTTATTACCGGCGCCACTGGCTGCCAGGCTTTTAGTAGTAACAGCACAGCTGGGGCCTACGCCCGCCGGAATAGCATTTAACGTATAGTAGCCAACGTTATGCAGCAATGCCAATCCTGATTGTGATTGCAGGCCGTCCACATGCAGCTCATGAATATATCCTTCGCGCAAACCTTCCACATAGATCCTTACCCGGCGGCCATCTTCAGACACTTCACTTTTTACCACTGCGCAGGGCTGCTGGTTAATAATAGGGCTGCCGTATGTTTTATGATAAGCGTAGATAAAACCGGTTACGCTATACAAGCTGGCGTCTGCAGCCTGTTTTTTATTTACCGGCAGGGTAAATTCCAGCTCAAAGCCATTACTTTGTGCGCGCATGGCTTTTATTTCAAAAGGCGTCGCTCCTTTAAAGTTCACCCGTTGTAAACCATATAATGCCGGGCCGGTAGAAGCCCAGCCGCGGCTGGTCATACCCACAAACAGAGAGTGGTCACTGCCCCAGGCCATACGCAGCACGCCGGATGAAAAGCCCTCCAAAAAAGGAAAAGAGGCGCCCTGGTACTTTCCTTTTACCTTTTCCAGGAAGGCACGCATCACTTTGCTATGTCCCTGGTCGCCTACCAATATCTGTCCTTTAAAAGGGCCAAAGGCATCAGAGTTGATGGTTAATACTTCTGAAGTGGAAATACCCATCAGCGTGTGCGGGAACCATACGCTGGGCTCTTTGAAGTGTTCGGTTTTTTTAGCAAAGTCATGCAGGATGCCAATAGAATCCGGGAACTGTTCGGGTTTCAGCTTAATAGGCGATCCATATTCACCGGACCAGCGCAAGCCTGCCGGGTGGCCGGCAAAGTCGCCATAGTCCATTTGCGTAATGCGGCCGGAGCCTATCCAGTCGCCCTGGTTCTCTGCAAAAAATATATCTCCGTTCTCCGACAGTCCAAAACCTGCAGGGGAGCGCATGCCTGCAGCATAAGGCTGCATAGTGCCGTCGGGTTTTATGCGCATCATCCAGCCACGCCATTTAGCCAGGCTGGCGCCACGTCCTATCCAGGAAAGGTTCAGCGTTACGATCATATCGCCGTTTGGCAGGAACAGCGGGCCGTAAGAATATTCATGGTAGTTGCCCGACAAAGGCCAGGAGGCTACGGTCTGGAACAGGTCTGCTTTACCGTCGTTGTTAGTGTCAGCTACCTTCGTTAGCTCCGAACGCTGTGTGGTATAAAAAGATCCATTGTGCCAGGCCAGGCCCAGGGTTTCATGCATGCCATATGCAAAACGTTTGTACTGCGGTTGTTTGGATTTCTTCTGGTATGGATCCGTGATCAGCCATATTTCCCCGTGCCGGGTGGATACGCCCAACCTGTCGTCCGGTGTAAAGGCCAGCCCGCCTACTTCCAGTACCACGCTATCCGGTATAGGCACATCCGTTATACTATAATATTTACCTTCCTTTGCCTTCATTTCTGTTTGCGCATTTACCGCAAAGGGCAGGCCGCATAACAACGATAAAAAGGCTATATGCAATTGACGCTTCATATTAATTACCAGATAATGGAGTAATGAATGTTCATAGTTTTACCGGCCTGTAAGGGCAGCACCAGGCGGTATTGCCCTTTGCTTTCCACGATCTCCGGCTGATCCTTTGTTTCAATGTAGTAGTGCTTATCATCTACCGCATAGCTGCCATCCGGCAGCTTTTCTATCAGGCCGCCGCTACCCATTAACCAGTATGCATTACCGTTAGCCGACGCGGTGCTGTTAATGGTCACCTCCCTTTCCAGCCCTTTCCCGTCTGCACGGGGATGCAGGTAATCTTCTACCGACCATTGGTGCAGCGTATAAAAGAATACCGGCAGGTCATTGGGTAATATTTTATAACCGCGGTTGGTATAGCTGCTGCTGTCTTCCCGGATGGAATCCGGCCAGGCAGCATCCTTAGCGGATAGTTCTGCAATACAGGGAATGCCCGCCAGCTCCAGCGGAGCGCCTAAGGGCCTGGCCAGCTGTTTCTCTCCACGCTCATGCCACATCTCTGCTACATCAATATAACGCCCGTGCCAGGACAGTAAAGGACTATAATTCACCATATCATATGCATAATTGATACCGCCCGGCGCGCCTACTGCCATGCTATAGGGATCTACTTTATCACCGTGTTGCATAAAGCCGCGTTGAATAACAGCGCTTGCTTTAACAGGATATTCCATTTGCGGAGACACCTCCACCTGCCGTTCTGATGCAGGTGTAGTAAGCGCCGTAAAAGGAATATGCGGCCCTTCATATAACAGCACCAGGCTCTCATCATAATTTGCATAGCTCACCTGAAAATCGTGGGGCCCTGCTTTCAGTAAGGTATCACCGTAAAAGGGACGTTCGTAGTCGCGGGTACCACCATTATTGGCAATTTCATTCCCGTCGATCATCAGCCGTACCGGCCCCCCTGCGCGGATGCTGAATACATAGTGCCCTTCTGCCGGCAGCTGCAGCTTACCTTCCAGCAGCAGCTGCGCACGTTTATCACCTACCCGGTAGGTAAGTGAATCGGTATTACCCGAGCGGGTGGGCAATAATAATTTTAGCGTATCATGATTCTTATATACGCCTTTGTATACACGGTAATGCAGGCCGGTTATGCTGGCACGCGCATCGCCATAGGTTTTATAACGGATGTTGCGGAAAGCTACAGGGCCGTTATGCACCACAAACTTCAACGGGCCTTGTGTTTGCACCTGCTTACGCAGGGTATCCTGCGCAGTAATATCCAATGCGGGGTCCTGCTGAATGGTGCGCCCATTCAGTGTTACGGATTCAAAACCTGCTTCTGTAGCGCCATTATTACCGGTACGCGCTGCTTTAAACTTCACCACCAGGTGTTGCCACAAACCAGGCGCCTTACAGGCATTTAGCAGGGGCGCTTTACCTGTTACCCCTCCGCAATCCGCTGCTGTAAGGCTGTCTTTAAGCCAGCTATCCTGCAGCTGCAGCGGGTATTTACCCTGGAAAAGAACGGCGGCATTTGCCTGCGGCGATAGCATGAAGTCCAGCTCCAGGTCTATATCGCCATGCGTCATTTTCGTAGGCATCTCACCGTTAGCAGCTGCATTAAATACCAGGATGCCTTTACCCTCCTTTACTTGCAGCTGGTGCGGCTGCTGCCGGTTCATATAAACATTACCGGCTATCTGCCAGCTATTACCCGGTGTGATAAACGCATCCAGATTATCCAGGCTAAGCCGATCCATGGGCAGGCTTTCAACGGGAAGCGTTTCCTTTTTCCCCGGTGAACAAGCTGCGAGGCTTACAATGATGGTGCTATACAGCAAAAAAGATTTGACAGACATTGACTGAGATCAAAAGATGAAAAATATTTTATACTATGGTGTAAACATAACGGGCCTGCTATGGAAAAGCAAACCGCTTATCAACGGTCTGCAGCAGGTCCGGTACATCGTAATACCGCAAAGCATCCGGTATTACAGTGCTGTACCAGTTCTTTTGCAGCACCTGCTGAATGATAGTGGTAAAAGAAGGCAGGTGATCCACTACCTGCAGGTATTTGATACGATCATCCACCACAGCGGCATGCAGCGCTACCAGGGCGCACATACCGGCGGCATGTACAGCCACCTCGCTTTGCCGGAAAGCAGCATCTGCTTGCAAATAATCCAGTAAGAGCTGCAGGTCTGTTACGCGCTGCCCAAGCAGCGGCCGACCCAAATGCAGGGATGACATTACATTACGGTATTCTTTATTATAGAACTTGGTATTGTTAAATTCAGGCCGGTCGGCTGTTTCACCGGTCCCCCGCAGATCGGGCAGCAGGATGGCATAACCTTTTTGCAGGTATGATTGTAACAAAGCGGTGCTATCCAGCAGGGCGCGTTTGCCATCGTCCTGTAAGCAGATCACTACTTTTTTGATAGCCTGTTCCTGCGGGCGGATGAGCAAAAATGGCAGGGGTGGTTCATGAGCGCTGCGCAGCAGCTTCTTTTCTATTTTACCTAAGGGGTGTGAAAAAGCGCCGGTATCTTCTACCTGCACTTTTTCACGGGTGGCTGCTAATGCTAATAACTGTTGCAGGGTATCTGCCAGCGCTTTTCCACTGACTTGCTTCCGGCTGTTAGCTAATGCTGTAGCGGTTTGCAGGAAATACTGCTGTAGCGTAAGCTCACTGGGCATGCTGTTATTCAGCTGTCCGGTGGTGGTGCAGTTCAGTGTTGCTGCTGGTAATATATTGAGCGTACCTTCTTTCACCGGTGCATCATCTTTATAAAACCATTTACGGAACCAGCGCACGGCAGCCTCCCGTTTGGGCTGAGAAATACCATGGCCATCATCTACCGTTACCAGTTGCACATGATCTGCAGCATTTAAAGTAGTATAACATTGTTTTGCTTCGTTGTAAGCCTGCACAGCACCGGTATAATCTACAAAGTCGTACCGGCCGGATAATATTAATAAAGGCTTGGGCGCCAGCATGTGCATGTAGTCAGCTATTTCAATGCCCTGCTTACCTTCATTGGGTATTTGTACACAGCCATCCAGCGGACCGGCCAGCTCAAATGTTCTTTCGCGGGAAGTAATGTAGCTGCATACTGCGGCCACTTTAATACGTGGCTCAAAGGCCATGAAGTAAGCGGTTTGCGTACCGCCGCCGGAATTACCTAAGCAACCAATACGCGTAGTATCCACTTCCCTGCGGGATAAAAGGTAGTCGAGCCCGCGCTCATTATCCCATAACTCATAAGCCGCTACGCTGGAACCTACAAGGGCAGCTGCTGCGTTTAACAAAGTATGTTCTGTAGTACCCCCCCTGGTTAAAGGTTTGCCGTTACTGTCTGTAAGCTGGTGACGTTCTCCCTGCGAAAGGGGATCAATGATCAGCACCACAAAACCATTTTTTGCAAGCAGTATAGCGGTTTGCTGGTATGAGGGTGTAGACTTGGCCGTGGCTTCGTGCCCGCAAAACAACAGCGCAGCTGGGAAAGGGCCTTTGCCTGCCGGTATGTATAAGTTGGCAGTTACATGATGCTGCGGAAGGCTTTGATAAATGACCTTTTCAATACGGTAACCATCCTGCTGCAGCGTGCCTGTTACAAGCGGCTGCAGCGGTGTTCTTTTCGGCAAGGGACCTAGTAATTTATGGTAGGCAGCCTGTAGCTGTTGCTGGTAATTGCGTACTCCCTGCGCGGATTGCAGAGCCGCTTGCAGGCCGGTATTGCGTAATGCGTATTGCTGATGCATTTGCTGCATCAGGTAAGTATTGAGCATTTCATCTGCCCGCCAGTCAATAATATTAGTGGATTGTTGGGCATATAGGGGAAATGCCCACAGGCACATAATGCCAATGGCAACTTTAGTATAACTGTATAAGTAACACTTATTCGATAACAGCTGTGTAAAACGGTAAAGTCCCCGTACTTTCATCAACATGGAATTTTAGATCTCCGCCAGGGCGTTCAAACTACAGAATTATACAGGTAAATTAGTAATTTTTTACGCAAACGTTGCCGGAGCAAGCGTTTAAAAATGTTCTGTTAACTTTGTCCGCTTATACAATATGTACCAGGGTTTTCGCAACATATTACTTTGCCTGTTGCCGGTTATATGCGTTCTTAACACACAGGCGCAGCAGCCGGAGCTGGATGCCTGCAATATTACCTGGACCCGCCAGAGCCGCAGCTCAGCCGAGTCTATGCCCTGCGGTGGCGGCGATATAGGGCTGAATGTGTGGGTAGAGAAAGGGGAGTTATTCTGCTACCTATCCCGCGGCGGCGCATTTGACGAACATAACATTATGCTCAAGCAGGGGCGCCTGCGGGTAAAGCTTACACCCAACCCGTTTGAGAATGGCACGCAATTCCGGCAAACCTTGCATCTGCGGCAGGGTTATGTTGATATCAGCGGCAGCAAAGGCCCGCTGCAGGCAAACATACGGGTATGGGTAGATGTTTTTCACCCCCTGATACAGGTGGAGGTAAACAGTAATCAGCCTGTAAAAGCTACTGCGCGTTATGAGAGCTGGCGCACCCAGGACCGGTTATTATCGCCGGGTGAGCTGCTAGCCTCTTCCGGTTATAAAGGAGGCATCATACCGGTAACCGCCTATCACGATAGTATTGCTTTTCATGGAAACCAGGTACTGTTCTGTCACCGCAACCGCGATGATAAGCTGATCTTTGACGTTACTGTACAGCAACAAGGTTTAAATCCAATAAGGTCACAGCTCTGGAATCCGCAGCAGGGGCTTAGCTCCGGCGGAGCAATGTGGGGCAGTAATATGCAGGCCGCCGGTACTACAACCGGTAAATACCAGAACACGCCCTATACTGCCTGGCAGCTGCAAAGCAGGCAGGCGGCACGTAAGCATACTATTAATGTGCTGCTGCATGTGGATACTGTTAACTGGTATCAGGGTTTGCAAAAGCAAATAGCAGCAGCTACCAACAGCAGCTTTGAAAAAACACAAGCCTGGTGGCAGCAGTACTGGAACCGGAGCTTCATTTTCATTCAGAAAGATACCAACACCGTTGAATGGCAGGCCAGCCGTAACTATCAGCTGTTCCGTTATATGCTGGGCTGTAATGCGTACGGCGCCTACCCTACCAAATTTAACGGCGGGCTGTTTACTTACGATCCCGTGTTTGTAAATAAAGCGGTTCCTTTTTCACCGGATTACCGTCGCTGGGGCGGCGGCACCTTCACCGCACAGAACCAACGCCTGGTATACTGGCCTTTACTGAAAAGCGGCGACTTTGATCTGATGACCGCGCAGTTTGAATTTTACCGGCGGGCATTGCAGAATGCCGAAGCGCGTACCCATTTTTACTGGGGACACGCCGGCGCCAGCTTCACAGAGCAGATGGAGAATTTTGGCCTGCCTGCTGCCAGTGAATACGGCTGGAACCGGCCCCCTGATTTTGACAAGGGCGTAGAATACAATAAGTGGCTGGAATATGAGTGGGATACTGTACTGGAATTTTGCCTGATGATACTGGATTGGGAACGTTATAGCGGGCAGGATATTTCAAAATATCTGCCGCTTATTGAAAGCTGCATTACCTTTTTTGATGAACACTATCAACACCTGGCTGCACTGGATAGTAACGGACACCTGGTACTGTATCCCGGTTCAGCTGGTGAAACATATAAGCTGGCTAATAACTCCGCAACTACTATTGCGGGTTTATATACTGTTACCAGCCGCTTGCTGGAATTACCTATTGCAGATAGCACACGCACAAAGCTGCAGGCTTTCTTAAAACGCATACCGCCTCTCTCCTTCCGTAACATGCAGGGACATACGACTATTTCACCGGCGCAGTCATGGCAACGGATCAATAACCAGGAAACGCCGCAGCTGTATCCTGTTTTCCCTTATGGTATGTATGGTATTGGCAAACCGGGGCTGGATACAGCACGCAATACCTGGTTGTATGATACGGATGCTATAGCACGCCGCAGTGCGGTGGGCTGGAAACAGGATAATATTTTCTGCGCACGTTTAGGGTTTACCAAAGAAGCCGCTTATTATACATTGGAAAAACTGAAAAATGGTCCTAACCGTTTTCCTGCTTTCTGGGGGCCTGGTTTTGACTGGGCACCAGATCACAACCAGGGTGGATCGGGAATGATAGGACTGCAGGAAATGCTGCTGCAAACGGATGGGAAGCATATTTATGTTTTTCCTGCGTGGCCGGTTAAATGGGATGTGCATTTTAAACTGCATGCACCATATGAGACAACCGTGGAGGGCGTTTTGAAGGATGGGAAGATCGTGAAGCTGGAAGTGGTACCGAAGGAAAGAGAGAAGGATGTGGTGGTGATGGTGGAGTAGATCACTTCACCACAACACTCACCTGCCCCTCCTGCAACCCATCCGCCTTTGCCTTTAACACTACCTTTCCCTGCTCTCCTGTACCTTTTACAATCACCAAACACCGGCCCTGCCAGGCTTTACGCTGTGGCAGCTGGTAACTTTCCGTACTAACAGGATTTGCATTACCCACTCCCACAATAGTACCAGGCCCTGTTATAGAAAACTGTACCAGGTTCTCTGCCTTAGGATCACGCACACCGTTGGCATCCAGTAATTCTACCGTAATATATACCAGGTCCTGGTTATTAGATTGTATGGTATTACGATCTGCCGTAAGCTTAAGCTGCGTAGGTGCAGCCGCTGTGCGTAATACAGCAGTGCTTACCTTTTTGTTGCCGTTATAACCTGTTGCTTCCAGCGTACCTGCTTCATAAGGCACTTTGAAAGTCGCGGTGAACTTATTATCGCGGCTGGTGGGTTGCTTTCCTAAAGAACGGTTGTTCAGGAAAAGCTCCACCTGCTCACAGGAGGAATATACTTCTACTTCCAGCGGCTGCTTTTCATAACCCTTCCAGTTCCAGTCTGCCACCACATCATGCCATTCCCAATGGCTCCAGTCCACTTTATTTGGATTGGTGGGAAAAGAAGGCTGCGGCGGCTTTACAAAAACCGATACCTGGCCAGGTTTCCACAACACATCCCGGTAATAGGATTGCGGGCGTTTCCAGCCGCAGATATCTATATCGCCGCAATAGGCCAGGTTCCAGGGATAGAAGTGCTGCCGCTGCCAGTAACCCAGCCAGCCAATGCTGGCCTCTCCTATATAATCAAAAGAAGTCCATACAAAATCACCGATCACCCAGGGATGATCTGTTACACCCATCCAGTAGTCAAATGCTTCCAGCGGTAAAGACTCTGTGGCAAACATAACGCGGTTGGGTAAACGCTGATGGTCGGTTACATATTTATCACGTGCATAGTTATAACCGGAAATATCCAGTGTAGCCAGGAAAGGGTCTTTATCCGGCGTTACGCCGTTCACCCCGCAGGTTATAAACCGCGTGGTATCCAGCGCGCGGATGTGATCACTGAGCATTTTGGCAACGCTCACTACTTCCGGCTTTTCCCGGTTCGGGATCTCATTACCGGTGCTCCACATAATGATGGATGGGTGGTTGCGATCACGGTACACCATGTTCTCCACATCTTTCTTCCACCAGTCATTAAAGTAGAGATGATAATCGTCCGGGGTTTTACCCTGTTCCCAGGCATCAAAGGCTTCATCTATTACCAGCATGCCCAAACGGTCGCAGGCATCCAGGAAAGCGGGTGAGGGTGGGTTATGCGCACAGCGGATGGCGTTATACCCATTGGCTTTTAATATTTCTACTTTCCGTTCTTCTGCGCGGTCATAGGCCTTGGCACCTAAGGGGCCATTATCATGATGCACACAACCGCCTTTTAATTTTAGCGGCTGCCCGTTCAAACGGAAACCATTTATTGCGTCGACGGTAATACTGCGGATGCCGAAAGGAGTTTGCAGCTGATCAACCAATTGCCCATCGCGGTAAACGGATGTCACGGCGGTGTACAATACCGGCGTGGTAACAGACCACAGCTCAGGGTGGGCTACTGTCACATCCTGGTTATAGGTAACAGTATCTTTGGAGTTTAAGCTTTGCGTGCTGTTGGTAGCCACTACTTCTTTTCCTTTTGCGTTTAAAATGCGGGTGACCAGCTTTATGGATGCAGTACTGCTATCTTCATTCAGCACCTTAGTGCTTACATGCACACCAGCCGTAGCAGCGCTTACCTGTGGAGTGGTAATATAAGTTCCCCACTGCGCTACATGTACGGGATCCATTACCTGCAGCCATACATGACGGTAAATGCCTGAACCGGCATACCAGCGGCTGTTCTCCCCTTCATTCCTGACCTTTACTGCCAGCACATTTTTCTCATTCCATTTTACACGATCCGTAACATCGTACCAGAAAGACGTATATCCGTAAGGGTGCTTACCCAGCTTTTTTCCATTGAGCCAGATCTCCGCATTCATATAAATGCCGTCAAACTGTATATGTACACGCTTACCTTTTTGCGCAGCAGGTATTGTAAATGTTTTGCGGTACCAGCCGGTGCCGCCGGTGGTAAAGCCCCCGCTTACCTGGCTAATGGCATCCGGGCTAAAGGGTGATTGCGTGCCGGGCAGGTCCTCAATACTCCAGTCATGCGGCAGGTCTATTGCACGCCATTCAGCATCATCAAATTCCGGTTCATCGGCGCCCTGTGCCCCGCCACGGTGAAAACGCCAGCCTGCATCAAATAACTGTGCGCGGCTGCTGTCCTGTGCCTGGGTATAGATGGTTATCAGTAAAAATAGAGCTGTTAATAATCGCATGCGCTTAATCATAAATACAATATAAAATTACGGAGAGCCTTTCATTTTTTCACGGACGGTACAAACTGTACTTCACTCTTTCCCTTGTCTACAGAAGTAGCCACGGCAATCCCCCGCTGATCGGCCTTATTTACGGCACAGTAGAAATGATATACCACGCCTTTGTAAAACACCACGCTGGACTTATGCGCAAAAAGGTCATCAAAGGGTTCTGAAGAACTTATTAAGTCATCACCGGTCCAGTCGGTCCAGTGCACCCGGTCATAGGAACAGGCAAAGCGGTTAAAGGCGCCGGGATGGTCTTTCCAGAAAGCGCCAAAGTAGAACATCACCCATACATCATTCATGCGCTGGATCCATGGATCGCCGGTAATGCCGGCGTGATGGTTCAGCACCGGCTCTTTTTCATAACGCTTCCAGTGCACCATGTCGTTGGATACTGCCATGCCTATACGCTCCTTTCCTCTTTTGGGTTTCAGGCTATCGCCTTTTGCATTGTAATACATTATAAAAGGATAACCAATGCTGCTGGTCTTATCCCATAATACGGTGCTTTTATATAAGGTATTATTCTCCCACCAGCGAACATCTGCATCAGTGGCCATCAGCACAGGTTTGGGCAAACGCTGCCACTCACGGGCTTTTGCAGGGTTCTTCTTTGTATATGCCATTCCAATTGACAGCAGCCCCTGTTCATATCCACGGTTGCCGCCGCCAATGTACGACATCCAGTATTTGCCTTTATAGGGCTGCCATTCATAACTGCCGCCCCATTGCGGATCCTGCAGCGCTATGTATCCTGCCTTCTGGTTATTATCCCAATCCGTAGTATCAGAAAAAGACATAAGCCTGCCCATTGTTTTCCAGTGCAGCAGGTCATCACTGCCTGAGAGCCAGGTTTCATAGCCCCTGCCGTCAAAAACAATATAGGTCATATACCATTTATCGTTCCTGCGGAACACGCTTGGGCAATCCATTTTTCTTGCTTCATCTGACGGTACCACCACCAACCCGTATTTATAGGGTGTTTTCACCTGGTCGTATACGTTCTGCATTACATTGGCCGGTACTTCCTGCGGCTTGTTCTGCGCACAGGCTATCGTTCCAATTAAAAGCAGCAGATATGTTAGCGTGTGCTTCATTCTATCATTCATTTGTTTTCACTATTGTTACAGGCCCTAGCAAACCGGCTTCCAGCAGCGGACTTCCCTCTAAACGGTAAGGCGCTGTAGTGCGGGTAGAACGCTGTGCTTCCGGCAGGTTATGGTCCCCCATCAGACGGTTGGCCCAGGTGTTGGATACTTCGATCTTTAACTCGTTGCTGCCTGCATGTAAGGCTTTTGTAATATCTACACGATAAGGGGCAGTCCAGGCTACACCGCAGGGTATACCATTCAGCGTAACTTCTGCGATGTTGGCTACTTTTCCTACATCCAGCCATATACGGCCGGTAGTTGCTTGCCAGTTAAATGTTTTCGTATAGGCGGCAGTGCCGGAGTAATAGCGGATAGTGCTATCTGTGTGTTTGCTCCAATCCTGCAGCTCAGGGAATGTTACGGGGCCGCCTGTTCTTTTACTAAAGGCAGCCTGCCAGCTGCCCGTAAGTGTTTGCAGTAATTGAGGCTGCGCCCAGTTTTGACCGGTATGCTGTTCCTTTTGCGTAGTTGATTTACGCAGCACTACGAATATGGAACCTGAAGGGCTTAACTGCAAAGGCAGGCGGGTACGCCCTTTTTCAACAGACCATTCTTTTGCTGTTTGGATATCACCGGTTACCGGATCCCATAGTTCAGGTACCTTACCGGCTATACGAAGCGAAACATCCAGGACGCGGGTAGTATCCAGCTGGTTAGAGATGAAATAAATATCTGCATCCGGCAGCTGGCGGTGGGACCATACTACGCCGGGTTGTGTGATCACATCCCTTTCCAGGCGCCAATCTTTCCAGGTTTTTAATTCCAATGTTTGCATGATCCGGCGTACCGTATCATCACTGGCAGGGAAACCGGATAGGCCTGGCGCATGATCTGCATGCTCCGCAGTAAGTATTGTAGCACCTGCTTTCGCCAGCTCCTGCAAACGGGTAGCCACTTCCGGCGATAGCATCTTTGCATCCGGCGACATAGGATGCGGGCCGGGTAATACCAGGGCGGCATAACTGGCGCCACCCGGCAGCTCAATACGGCCATTGTGCACTTCTGTTAAACGCAACAGGGCATCACGGTTAAAAGAATCATAACCATCTTCCACAATACCGCGTAAAGCAGTTAAGCGGTCCGGCAATATGGCACGGCGGGGTATTTCCTCACCGGTAAATACGGTTACATCCACCACCGGCCGGCCTTGCTGTAACAGGGCCTGGCAGCGTTGTGCATAGGTAACCCAGGCCCGGCCCGGTTTCCACCAGGTTTGATCGCGCTGAAAATAAAGCCCTACTCCGTCCAGCGTCATGCCTGGTGCACGGTCTGTCCAGGGATTGTGCGCAAATACGTGATATACCAGGCGGTTCACGCCCATGGCGTAATTCTTATCCTGCAAGGCTTTTAACATGGCAGGATGCTCGTCCCAGGCCATGCGTAATTCCGTAAAAGCTTCTGATTGTACGATCTGTTTCCCATAAATATGCGCCCCGGAAATAGCATCCAGTATATCATTGGGTTTGTCGTGTGTGGGTGACCGTAACCAAAACTCCCCCATAGGTATATCCACTGCGCTGTAGTGCGCCATGCCATCGCTGGTCATGGTCGGGGCTACATTTTCCGCGCTAAAGCTGCAGCCCTTTTCATGCGCCAGCTTGCCCATAGTACCGTAAAAATTATCTACAACGAGTTCTGAAATAGTCTGGCGGATGTCGTGCAGAAAACGTTCTGAGATGTTGGCGCTTTGCACCGGGATACCGGCCATTACCGGCAAATAAGTGTACAGGTCATATCCCCTGCGGCGGCGGAACTCTTCGCGGAACACCGGCGACCAGTTCTGGCTGCCGCATTCCCAGCTATCCACATGGAATACTTTTAACACGCGGCCGGCTAACGCAGGCCCTACCTGCCTGAACGCTTCTCCAAACCACTTATCAAACTGCAGCCGGATGGCAACCGGGTTAAACTTATCGCACTCCAATCCAATACCCGCGCCACCGGTAGCATTGGTATGACCGGTGGAGGTATGGCCGATACGCAGGATAGTCCAGCGGCCGGGCGGCACCTGCCATACAAGACGGCCCTGTTTATTTACTTTAGTAGTGAGATTAATGATCTTATTCAAGGGCACACATAATGAATCTGGCATCTGCGCCGTAGTAGTACGGTTGCTGATGCGCCAGATCTCCCCGTTCTTCCCTTCAAACTGGTGCAGGCGCGGCTCGCCGGATAATGTAATACTGCAGACCTTTAAAGTGGTTTTCCATTTGGCAGCATCCAGGTCCTCTGATCCGGCTTCGGAGCCTGTACTATCATATACAAAACGGAAATAACGTGCAGTCGTTGGGGTGATGGTATGCGTTACGCCAAAATCATTATCCTGCCAGCCATGGCGGGGCGCTTCCAAACGGCCAATGCTGCGGAAGTTTTGCCCGTCGTCGCTAACGGTCACTATCAGGCGCTGCGCCTGGTAGTTAGGTCCGTTGGTGCGGATGTGAATATTACGGCAGGTGAAGGGCTTGTCAAATGCATACTGGATCCAGCAGGCGGCTTCACTGCGAAAATTCTCTTTATTATTGGGATCCAGTAAAAAACGTGCATCTGTGCCAACCTGGCTGGTGCTTACCACCGGCACAGGAGCAGGCGCTGTTCCCGGCAATGCAGGATAAGCCAGCACCTGGATATCTTTATAATAGCCTTTATAGGCCGGCGGGGTTAACAAGGTATCATTAAACAGGCGGCCACCCTCCACCTGTGTTTCTGACCAAACCACTTTTTGCATGGAAAGCTCCGGTGTTATCCAGGGGCCGCCGGCCAGTGCAAAACCATCACAATCATGCATAGCGATCTGCAGGCCTAAACGGTCAGCTTCCTGCATGGCAAACCGTACCATGCTCCACCATTCCGGTGTAAGCTGCGCTACCGGCGGCTGCATCAGCGGCGGGTTAGCGGCTCCTTTTATGGGCATCAGGTAAGCGCCGCCAATACCTGCCTCTTTCATTGCCTCCAGGTCGGCAGTAATGCCTGCCTTTGATACGCTGGCCTGCATCCAGTACCAGAATACCCATGGTTTAGCTGCAGCAGGCGGTTGACGGAAATCCCTTTCCAGGTCACGCTGCTGCGCTATCACCGGCAGTGATAACATACACGCCCATACGTAAAACAATATCGTTCTTATACCTTTCATTAAGCCTGTTGAAAAACCGATTTCAGATATTTAGTATTTGCACCAAAATTCCATTTCACATTACGCGGGTCCTGCGCATTGCGGGAACGCTCAATCACCAGCCAGCCGCTCCAGCCCATTTTATCCAGCGTATGTTTTACTTTAGGTAAATGAATGCGTGGGTTATCCTGCAGCCATACACCGTCTTTATCCGTACAGTGGATCTGGCAGATGCGGTCCTTACCCAGGATGCGCAATTCCTTTTGCAGATCGCGGCCTGCTTCCAGTGCATTGGCAAAGTTGAAATAGCTCTGGATGGCAGAGGAACCAATATCATCCAGCAGCTTTACTTCTCCGGCTGCGTCCAGTGATGTTTCTATCCCAATGATCACATTTGCTTTCTCTGCCTGTTTGGCCACTGCCTGCAAACGCTGCACAATTACGGGGCGCAGCTCCGGATGCTGTACCAGGTCGCCCTGAATGCCCAAGGGCAGGAAGGCTACTTTTACATTCAGCTGGGTCATAGTATCAATGCAGTCCTGCACCATTTTGTCTACTCCCGGGCGTTCTGCAAACGACTGTGCATAAAAACCCGACATGGCAACAGAGCTAATTTCCAGGTTCAGCTCTTTTGCTTTGTCCAGGAACTGCTGGCGCAAAGCAGGATCTACGAGCTTATTGTCAAAAGTTTCCCGGTTGCCTAAACCACCCATATCCAGCTCTACGCCATCGGCGCCAATATCTTTGGTAAGCTGAAATGCGCCCAGCTTCTGCCTTTTCAGGATCATCCAGTCGCACACGGCTATTTTATAACGCTGATCTGTATTGGCAGATGCGGCAGCAGCCCAGGCGAATTGCCGGTGTAGTAAACCTGCTGTGAGGACCAGGGAAGTATTGAGAAGGAAATGACGACGATGCATGTTAATTGGATTACGAATTCTTCACTTTGGCCATTGACCATTTTTAATTTCAGTAAGCTGTAATTGCTTAGGATCTATTTTCACATACTTGATCCGCTCCCGGCGCCAGGTGTACACAATGTGAATAGCGCCATCCTTTGCGCAGATCACAGAAGGGTATGAATACTGGCTGATGGGTGAATCTTCCAGCACCAGCGCGGCATTCCATACCTTACCATCTTTAGATACAGCTACGTTCAACGGTGTGCGCGGGCCTTTGGGCTTACCATCCGGCGACAGCACATGATTATATACCAGCAGCTGCCGGCCATCCTTCATGGTTACTGCATCTGTACCGGAATTATTATTCGGCAGGTCAATAGGCGCTAAGGCAGACCAGCTGCGGCCATTATCTGTTGACCAGGATTCCAGGATCGCACGGTTCTTGCTTCTGCAAAGGATCTGCAGCCTGCCATCTTTGTAAAACAGCACGCTGGGTTGTATGGCGTTGTAAGTTTTTCCATCATTGATAGGGCCTATCTTTTCCCAGGTATTGCCATTGTCTTTTGTGAGCTCAAAGTGTACCTTCCAGCCATCACCTTCTGTACTGGATGCGCAGAGCAAAGTACCATCACTTAACAATACCGGCTTATTTTTTACAGGCCCCAAATAACCATCGGATAAGGCTTTGGGAGCCGACCAGGTAGTACCGCCATCTTTTGAGCTGATCATCCAGCCCTTCCATTGCGCTACTTTAGGACCTATTTTATAGAACAGCAGAAGATCACCGCCGGGCACCTGGTATAATACCGGGTTCCAGCAGGCATAGCGGGTAGTGTCGTTCTTTTTACCATTGGCCACTTCCACCGGCGCCGTCCACTGGCTATTGGCGGTTGCCTTATGGCTTATCCAGATGCTTACATCCGGTTTGCCCTCCTTAGTACCGCCAAACCAGGCTGCTACCAGCCCTTTAGGGGTTTCTGCAATAGTGGCCGCGTGGCTGGATGGGAAGGATGCTTTCTCAAAAATAAATTCGTCTGTTACGATCCCTTCTTTAAAAGTACGCGGTTTAGATGTTTGGCCCTGGCTGCTGAGCGCTGCGAGTAATAAAAAACCAGCACAAAAAATACGTTTATACATCATAGTTATTTACTGCTTTCAAATTCATAATTCCCGGAGCCTATCTCAAACACGGCCCGGTTACCTTCCATACGCAGCCACTTTACACCCGCTGCTTGGGTAGCGGCCTTACCACTTTCCTTTACCTGCACAGCAGCTGCAGCGGGTATATATACCAATGCGGTTGTATTACCCGGTACAGAAATATTCCAGGTAAACGTACCGTTCGTGTTCTTCCACTCGCTTTTGATAACACCGTGAATGGATTTATAGGAGGCATTCACTGTTTGCAAGCCTTCCGGCAAAACCGGCTGCATAATCACCTGCTTAAAACCCGGAGATGCTGTGCTGCTGCGGATGCCGGCCAGGTCTTCATAATACCAGATCAGCAGATCGCCCAGCAGCATTACATGGTTATGGGAGTTCATAGCGGGATTGGCCGTATCGCCATTCCAGAGCTCCCAGATAGTGGTGGCCCCACGGTCTATCATATATCCCCAGCTGGGATAATCGCGGTTAGCCGCAATGTGGAAGGCCAGCTCCGGCTTACCCCAGCGGCTTAAACCGCGCATAAGCCATTGTGTGCCTATTACCCCGGTACTGATATGCCCTTTATATTCCTGCTGAATCTTATTCACAATATTGCTGAACACCTGTTTTTCAGCTGCAGCGGGCGTTATTCCAAAATATAATGGCAATAGGTTGGCCGTTACTGTATTATTGCTGTATTGCGCGGTAAGCGGGTTAAAGAATTTCTGGTTAAAGGCTGTGCGGATGTGCACACACAGGTCTGCGAATGCCTGTGCATCCTGCGGTTTATGCAGCACCTTTGCAAAACGCTGCATTAAAAACAACAGGCGGTAGTAATAAGCGGTGGCCAGTAAGGTGCCATCCGTGTTGCGGGTAGAATCCCTGGAATGAATGAGCTGCAGCGACTCCGGCGGCACACACCAATCACCGTATTTATCTTTAGTGATGATATAGTCTTTCATGTATTTAGCACGCATGTAGGCCAGCCACTTCTTCATGGTATCATAATGCTTTGCAATAGCACGCTGATCGCCAAACTGCCCGTATAACATATCCGCCACCAGGATGTAGGTGCCCGGCCAGGTAACATTATCACTATAATAACGCCAGTAGGCCGGCGCTACATCCGGTATGGCGCCTTCCGGTGTTTGTGATTCCTCAATATCATCCAGCCATTTGGCATATAATTTTGCATTGTCAAACAGGTAAGCTTCTCCATAAGCGCCGGTAGCTCGGTCGCCCAGCCAGGGCATTCGTTCATTACGCTGCGGGCAATCCAGTGGTATACCTTTGTAATTGCTGCGAATACCCTGGTAAGCGTTATTAAAGATCTGGTTCAGTGTAGTATCTGATGAAGTGAAGGTACCGGTGGTGCTGATATTATCGTAGATCATCTGTCCTTCAAAATCCTGTACCGTGGGTGTGCCGGGGTAATTGCTGATCTCTGCATACCGGAAGCCATGATATACAAATGCCGGATGCCATGTTTCCGTACCCTCTCCTTTTAGTGTGTACATATCAGTTACCCTTGCATCGCGCAGATTAGCGGTGTAAAGGGAACCATCCGGCTGCAGGGTTTCTGCAAAACGAAGTGTAACATGGGTACCCTGCGGGCCTTTTACTTTCATTTGCAGCCAGCCTGCCATATTCTGCCCCATATCCAAAATATATACACCTGGCTTTAATTCCTTTATGGACCTGGGTTGCAGGGTTTCCATCACCTGCATTTTTTCATTCAGCTGCGCCCTTATTGTACCACCAGGGGCCTGTACCAATTCCGGCTGCAACCAGGCATGATCATCAAAGCGGGCAGTATTCCAGCCTGGCATTTCTTTGGTGGCATCATACTCCTCACCATCGTATTCATTATTGGTACGAATGGGACCATCGGTGGTTACCTTCCAGGAAGCATCGCTGATAATGGTTTCGCGGGTGCTGTTGGTATATTCAATTTCCAGCTGCAGCAGCATTTTAGGATAACCAAATGTGCGGATCTTTTGAGGTTTATAAGCCTGGCGCATGGTGAAGAAACGGCCATTGCCCAATATGGTTCCTATAGCATTATCGCCCTGCTGCAAAGCAGTTGTTACATCGTAGGTATTGTACAATACACTTTTGGTATAATCAGTGGGTGCCGGCGCTAATACCTGGTTCCCGATGCGCTGCCCGTTCAGATACAGCTCATACCAGCCTAAGCCGGCTATATAGGCCGTGGCTCTTTTGACGGATGGCTTTACTGCAAATGTTTTACGGAAATAACGGGCCGATAAACGGGAGAACTTACTTTGCGCGCTGTCCCATGGAAATGCACGATCCATCCCTATCCAGCCGGCTTTCCAATCCTGTGCGGATAACAGCGCCATGCTCCATTGTGCAGGTGCGCTCCACTCGCTAACACCCTGGTTGGTCCAGGTTCTTACTTTCCAGTAACAAATGGTTCTGCTCTGTAAGGGAGCACCTGCATACAGCACCTGTACGGATTGATTGCTGCTTACCTTACCGGAGTTCCACAGATCGCCATCATTGGCAGCCAGCTTCTCTGCAGATGATGCTACCAGCACCTGGTAAGCGGTTTGCAATACATTGCGCTGCGCACTGCTGATCTCCCAGCTCAGGCGGGGTGCTGTAACATCAATGCCCACCGGGTTGGATAACATTTCGCAACGCAGGTTCTGCAGCTGTACATTAGCAGTTGCCGGGCCTGCGGCACAAATAAATACTGTTAATATGGCAATGAAATAGCGCATTAATTTACTGCTGCTGTTTTTAATGACCTGATATAAAAAACCGCCTGCTCATCCGGCTCACCGGCATGGGGCAGGTCGTAGGTTTGTGCGGCAGGCGTATCCGCATTAGGCTCATGCCGTGGCATACCGGTGCGGAATACAATACGGCTCACATTCTGCACAGGCGCAAACGTAAGCTGGTTCAAAGCATCCTTCCCATTAATATTCACCGTATAAAAGCGCGTGTAAGTATTCAGCGTGATGCGGATATTATAGGTAGCACCTGCTTCGTATTTCATAATGTTCTTGAACTTTGCACCGGCCTTTGCCCGCAGCACACCATCCGGCTCAAACATCAGCCGCACGCAGCCGCTGCCTTTAGCGTCCTGCAGCTCTACATGCAGCAGGCCCTTATTGTTTTGTGCAGGTGTTATGGAAAACTCCACCGCTGCTTTTTGTGTTTCGGGGAACAGGTGTTCAGCTTTGGCATAGTCGTAGGGGTCCTTGTCTTTCAGCCCCAGTGCAGGGCCGTCCGGTGTTTGTTCCATTTTCACCGGCGCCCAGCAGGGGCTGTAAATATTCCACAAATCCAGCGCTGTATCCGGCCGCATTTCTTTAAACACATCATTCACCTGCTCTGTTGCTTTTTCCATTACCGGCACCTTTACGCGGGATACCCAGATATCTTCCTTACTCATGCTATAGGTAACCCACAGATTACCATCCGGCGGTGTACCGTTTTTTTCTGTGATGCCCCGGATGTATTGCGGGCCATAATCTTTAAAATTACCATGATAACGCAGGGGAGAGATCTCGCCATGCACCAGCAGCATATTCGTGTATTCCAGGCCGTTATTGCTTAAAGAAATGGCCAGGGGCCAGCGGTATTCAGAGGGATTGTATACCGTGGCATAACGGCCATCAGCGGTACGTTGCCCCCAGATCTTGGCATTGGCATTTACAAAGCCCGGCGCCCTTACTGCAGATGCAGGCCAGGTTTTACCTTCATCCGTACTAATGGCAGTAAGCGCATTTTTCCACAGCCCCACTACCCTGCCATCCGGCAAATGGTAATAGCTTAATGCCTTGTATTGTTTTTTGAGCGGGATAAGCGGATCATTGCGGTCAGCTTCCTCATTCCACTGCTGCGTTACAAGCGGATCGGCCAGCAGCTCATTACAGGCCTCCACAAAACCCTTATCCTTGCTGCTGGTATAATAGGGATAGGAAGTGTTCTTTGCATTCCAGGCAGTGTTATAATGAACGAAATATACCGGGCCGTAGCTGCCATCGGCCAGTATTTCCCGCACTACACGGCCAATACCCTTTCCATCATTTGGATCATCATCTATATCCAGGCAAAAACCGTAAAAGGCCAATGCCAGCAAACGCTTTTTCTTAGAGGTATAAAATCCCATGCGCTGGTGCATCACGGCATATAAATTATGCGCTACTCCAGGGTGGCCTTCTTTGGTAGTACCATCCGGCACTTTATACCGCGGAAAGATCACCTCCGGTTTGCTCCAGCTGTAACCGTCTTTGGAGGTGGTTAATAAAGTTTGGCCGGGAGGTATATGCTCGCCAATGCTGTCACTTAAATATTCCAGATAAAATCTGTTGTTCCAGTAAGCCAGCATGGGCGCATGGTTGTATGTCCAGCCGGCGCCTTCCGCCATTTCAGGATGCTCACGGTTAGCGCGCAGCACCTGTATGTTATGCACCCCCATAGCAGGACTTAGCTGCCCATGGTGATAATCAATATTCACGCGTGTTTGGCCGGTATAACGTACAGTATCTTGTGCGTTGCCTGTAAGAGCGATCAATAAGAATAGAATAATATGCAGGAGTTTTCCGTTCATGCTTTAGTGTTTATGTGTGGCACACGTTTAATGCTGTAAAGCATCTAATACTTCTTCTTTAACTTTTAAGATAGTGCCGTGCTTATGCCCTTCCGGCACCTGCACTTCAGCGGATATATCTGTGAATGTTTTGAAATCAGCTGTTTTAACTGCGCCATATTCTTTATCGCGGTAGGCATCAAAATAGATCAGCCAATTCTGCCCGGCCTTTACCACGGCAGGACCTTCTGTAAAAGAAGGTGTAAATGCCTTTGATACATTTTTGTACGGACCTAAAGCCTGCGTGCTGAATGCTACCTTAATATCCCTTTCCGGGCGGGTATTGTCTTTTAAGATCAGCACATACTTACCTGCTGCCTGCTCTGTGATCACGCAGTCAATTACGCTGAAACCCGGGTCCAGGAATAATTTAGCCGGGGTAAAGGTTTTAAAATCCTTTGTGGTGGTATAATACATGCGGTGGTTATTATCCTCATCCTCCTGGCCTTTGGGAAAACGGTGCGGAATAGTGGATGCCCAAATAATAATATACTGGCTGGCTGCCTTATCATAGAACAGTTCCGGCGCCCATACATTTACCGTTGTGGGCTCCTTTTCCATTACGTTAATGGCGCGCTGCTCCGACCAATGTACCAGATCTTTTGAGCTGGCATAACCAAATCCCTTATCCCCTTTCCAGCCGCTGGTCCATACCAGGTGAAAGGTACCATCTGCGCCCTGGATCATAGAAGGGTCGCGCATTAATTTCCTTTCACCTACCTGTGGCTGCAGGAAGGAGCGGCCCAGATCCAGCCAGTGGTAAGCATCATAGCTGTATAGCAGGTGCAGGCCGTCTGTAGCAGGTTCGCGGAAAGAGGTAAATAAATACACTTCTTTGCCGGGCGTATAGGTATCCAGTATTAATACCCAGTCGTTCCCATCTTTTTGCTCACCCGGTGGGTCAAAAGTGTTAACGCCTTTATTCGGGTATTTACCAATGATGGTTGCGGTTCCATTGCGTGGGTTATACCAGGATGCCTTTACAGTATCTCCCGCAATCTTACCCATGTTCACCGGTATGTTGCGGCCATTGTAGGTATAAATAAATGCATACTGCTGCCCGCGGGTGGCCAGCAGGCGGTTATAGCGGCTTCCCTGCCCATTGGCAATCAACGACTGATCCGGCACCCGTTCAAAATAAGGACGTGATAACAGCAGGCTTTTCAGATATACCATTTGCTGCGCACCGGGATCGTTCATGGCGCTGGTCCATACTTCACGTACGCCATAAGCGCCGTTGCTGTCAGTTGGCTTGTGCATTTGCATTACGGCGTTATGCCCGTATGTATAACCGGCAGCACCGGCAAAAACAGACCAGTAACCGTAACGGCGCACATCACTGTCGGTCCAGCGGGGCTGCAGGCTGTCGTGCAAGCCATGCGGAATGCCTTCGTAAGAAGGCTCTCCGTCCAGCGTTGGTTTTACCGGTGTAAGACGATAATCTGTTACAATGTATTTCCAGTTATCTTCTCCATAGCGCATGTCTTCTGCGCTGGTATCCTGCGCGTAAGTACGGTGGCCGGACTGCATCATGTTAAACTGCAGCCAGCTCTCTTTATGAAACCAGGTAGAGGACTGCATGCGCCCCCTGGGATGATAGGTAATCAGGTGCGCAGTATCTTCTGTATGCAGGGTGCTGCCAATAGTGTTCCATACCTGTATGTGATCGCTTCCCTTTATATCACCACCATTCAGCCAGATGATGTTGGGCCTGTTCTTATAACGGGCAGCTAACCAGGCAGCATAGATCTTTGCCTGCTGCTCACTTACATGCCCCTCTTTTACATTAGAGCCCCATACCGGTACCAGCGCCATGTACAGGCCTTTTTCCGCTGCTTTATCAACAATATAATCTACGTGATCCCAGAAATCATATTGCGCAGTATCCGTAAAAGTATTGCCGGGTGTAGTTTTAGGAGCTGCTACATTTTTGTTGATCAGGGCACTGTCGCCATAGGCATTTACCTGGCCAAGACTGTGCACCACCATTACCTGTATTACATTAAACCCTTTCTGACGGCGGTTTTCCAGGTAAGCATCCGCTTCTTCGCGGGTGAGCTTATTAAACAGCAGCCAGCCGGTATCGCCTAACCAGAAAAACGGTGCACCACCGGCGGTTGTAAAGTACCGGCCATTGGCAGAGATCTGCAGCGGAGCTACCCGCTTCATTTGCGCCTGCACTGCGCCGGTGATCATTAATAATGTTATGGATAGTATAAAACCGATCTTTTGCATGATTCCCGTTTATGTTTTATTTACTGCTTACCCAAACCACCACCGGCCCTGTGCCCGGGTTTTGTAAGGTAAGTTCTTTGCCGCCTGCCTGTTCTTCTGTTTTCAGCAGCCCCCCGTCCTTAGGATCAATCCAGTGAATGCTGCAGGTACCAGTGACTTTGCTTAGATCCAGCTGTATTGGGCCGGTTGTATTGCTATAAACAATATATGCTTTGCCGTTAGTCAGCGTAAACCTACCTGCTGTGCTTTTAACGGGATGCATAGCGGCAGCGGCTTCCAGGAAGCCCTTATCCCCTATTACCGGGATGCCCGCCAAAGAGCCACCAGCCATAAAAGCGGCCCAGGCAAATTCATCGTATGCGCTGCCGGCATATACCACGGCTTTTTCCGGGTATTTATTACGGTATTCGCTTACGGCACGGTATACCTGCTCAAAAGTGCTTTTCTTAGGTTTCAGCAGGCGGGCATGCTGGCGTGGCGCCAGGTTCTGGCCACCTAAGGGGGCATAGGCGCTGCCATCCGGCTGATAGTGCCATTGGCGTATATCTATTACTGTTATAAGCTTTGAGCGCACGGGATCGGCCAGTATAGCATCCTGCACATCTTTGGTGGTGCTAAGGCCAATGGTTACTTTTTTACCGGTTTCTTTTTCCCAGGCCAGGATGGTATCTATCCAGAATTGTACAAAGGCCAAAGACCCGGTAAATTCTGCGCCAATAAAATGGATCACCCCTGTATTGCCTGCAAAGTTCTCCATGCATTTGCGGATGTAAGCCTGGTGCAGCTTACGGCGTACCGGGTTGCTTACATCATAGAACTGCTCCGCCATAAAAATGCGTTTATCACCTGCATAGGGAGGCGGTTCGGGGAAACCGGTATAATTGATATTGTTGGCGCTGCGCCAGGGAAAATCCGCATAGTGCGCACCGGCTTCAATAATGTTATGCTGAAAATAATCCTGGTGCACCAGCACTAATCCCTGCTGGTCGGCCAGGTTGGCAAACTGTTTCAGGCGCAGCCAGTACCAGGCGTTGTATTTGGTAAGATCATACTGGCTAAGGCCATCCCAGGCGGTTCCCTGCCCGCTGCGGGCAAAAGGCAGCTCGTAAAAGGGAGGCCATACTTCGCCATCCATACGGCGTATGCGTTCATGATCATCACGCCGGCGATCATACCACAACCCATAATTATGTTCCAGGGATACAATGTGCTTCTCCTTCATCCACTGCGCTACTTCCTGCAGATCGTCTGTGAGGCCGGTACCAATGCGGCCGGGCACAAAACGGGTTACATCAGGCTTGGATTCTTTAATACCATCGGGCCGTACATCGCCCCGCCACCAGGGCACTTCAAAATGCGACCCGGTTAATACCGCGTTGCCGCGCAGCAGCCAGCCATTACTTACATGCATGGGAGCAGCCGGCGCAGGCGATGTGGGTTTCGCATAACCTAGTTCGTTAATAGTTTTAATACCGGTTGCTTTTATAGTAACAGGATTGCGGGCTGAGGCTCCATCTATCCAGTCGGTCAGCTGTGGCAGTGGTTTAAGAGACGCCCGGACCAATGCAGCCGCCTGCTCTACACTGGGGCTGCTGGAAGCTTCTGATTCCACGGGCATCAGCTGCGCCTGCTGCTTAACGTCTTTGCCTAAACGATCGGCCAGCTGTGCATAATACAAGCTGCGGGGCGGGATGTGTTCGTTGGATTCGCCCCAGTACCCGTCACCTGAAAACTGCGCCCAGGTTGCAAAAGCCCAGTTGTTGGCAGTTGGCGGGCGGTAGCAGTCCACACGTGCAGCGCTGCATTGCCAGAACACACTGTTAGCGGCACTCCAACCCGCGCCCTGCCCATCCTGCCCGCGATTGCCAAAACGCAGGGCATTACCATCTACGTTCACTATATCAAACAACACCCCGGAGGCCCAGCTATCAATGGCGCCGCTGAAATTATTGGGCAAATGTGATTCACATTGTACAAATGCATTGGGGCCTGCTGCGCAAAAACCTACCGCAAAATCGTGGTAGCCATATTCCGCATAGTTACGCTGGAACAGGGTTTGCTGCCCCATCGTCCAAAAGCTATAACGGCGCTGCCCGCCTATTTCAGAAACAGGCTGCAGCGATTTGCAATCCTCCACCGTGATACGCTTGCTGGTTTCCAGCGCCAGCACAGCCGATCCTGCAAAATGTTCAAAGGTGACCTGGCGTATCCAGGCATCGCAAACATTTTCCAGGGTGATGGCCATCCAGCGGTGCGCCTCATCTTTTGGATTGTTTGTATCGTAGGTTGACTGGCAGCGCAGGTTTTCAACACCTGTTTGCTCAATACGGCCCGGCCAGCTGTATACAGCCAGGGTTCCGCCGCCGTAAGCTGTATCCAGCGCAGTGGTTAAGGGCGCATCCAGCGTAATGGCATTACCATCTACCGCTGTTATGGTACGGTCCCAGTTTATATTACGCTCGTCCGGTTTCCAGCCTAGTGTAGTAATACCACCGCCCATATGATCCATACCTAAAACGGCTATCCATTCTTTAGTGCTGGGACGGTGCACCAGCACTTTATCTCCTACCTTAAAACCCTGCGCAGCAGCTACGTGAACAGTGCGGGCATTTACCGGCATATAAGCATCGGTGATTTTAACGGGTGTAGTGGTGCTGCGGTTAGCCTGGCCATAGATGCGGATAAGCGTTTGCCGGTCAGGCCCTGTGCCTACCAAAACGGTACCCTGCTCCCCTGCCCCGCTGCCGCGTAATACAACACCGTTAGCTCGCATATGCAGGCTGCCGGCTATTTCATAGCGGCCTTTTTGCAGCAGCACTGCGCCACGTATGCCCTGTTTATCTGCCGGCAATGCAGCCACATAATCCAATGCCGCCTGTACAGGTAAGGTAGCATCGCCCTTTATAACAGGCACTACTATACGTACCGGTACATCCGGAATGGGTTGTTCGCTGGCCATGTAACCGCAGTAGGAAAAATCAGGGATCCGGTTGCCCTGCTCATCGGGCGTATATACTAAATGCCCGCTGGCGTTGAGCGCCACCGGTGATGGAGGTGCAGTTTTTTTCTGTGCATACACGCCGGTAGTAATACCCAGCGTAAGCACACAAAATATGTTGATCAGTTTCCGGTTCATTCTTCTTTTGTTAAACGAAGCAGTATAAAATGAAGTAAGAAGTAGGATGTATAACATAAGAAGCCTGGTTGCTACTTACATTATACACCCTACTTCATATAGATCTTATTACTACACCGTATGCTTACATCCCCTTTCTTTTCTTCCAGCCGGCTTCCACTTCTTTCATGTTGTAGCCGGCAGCTGAAAGGTAATTGTTAATGCGGCCTTTATATTTCCCGAACCAGGCATGCTTCTTTTCTGAAGAACCTGCATCCATGGCATGCTCGCGGGCTTCAACCAGCCAGGCCATCATTTGTGCTTTCTGCTGCTGGGTAAGGTTGGGCAGCATATCCATGTATACGCCGTAAGTGAGCGGCAGCACACCGTAGGTCATGCCATCCTTTACCTGGTCAACCTGCGCAGGGTTCAGCTTTGCAGACAGCTTTGCCAGGTATGCCTGGTGCAGCACATCCAGCTTTTTATTGGCAGCATCTTCAATACTCTGTAAACGGGCGTCCAGCGCAGGTTTGTTATCTTTCAATTCCTCTTTAGCGGCCTTCACCTGTGCTTCCCGCTCCACCTGGATCTTATTCAGGTCCTGGTATTGCTGTGCAATAATATCACGCACCTCTGTGGATACCGTGGTATTGCTCATGTTCATGGAAGCCACGATCTTATCGGCACGCTGGGTTACCACCCGCACATAAGCCGTATCTGTACCAGCGGCGCTTTGCGCAATTACCGGTACTGTGGCCAGCATACATCCTGCTAAAAATAAATATTGTAATCGTTTCATCACAGATCAATGTTATTAACGGCTCATCTGGCCGCTGGTTTTACCTGAAAGCGTGTTAAAATTGTTCTTCGGATCTTTCCAGTTCACTTTTTTATCCGGGTTAATACCATTGATGAATTTCTCAATGTTCGTATACCCATCCCCATTCATATCCTTTACTGCGTCGGCAGCATCTTTGGGATTCAGCCCATGTTTGCTTTCCCACGCATCAGGCATACCGTCGCTGTCAGAATCTTTGTAAGGCGTACCCTTGTATTCCGGATAACCGCCTACCTGGCTGATGTCGGCAATAATACCCTGTTTGTAGGAATCCTTGTCCAAACGGCGGTGAATGTACTGGCTGCCAACATCTGTAGCTGTATTATCCTTGTAAATGATCTTACCGGTGCGCACCTGCTCTACTACGCGGGTATCTACCGGGTCGCGTTTAGGTAAGGTAGCGCCTGCGTTGGCCAATACAAATTCATATGCTTCTTTGGCCGACATAATTGTGATAGCCGGCATAGGCAAGGGTTTTACGATGCGCATATCATCGCGGTACTGGCCAGCATCTTCCTCATCTTCTACCTGCACGCCGCCGGCCCAGTTGTCTTTGGTGATCTTGTCGTAACCTTCCATGATATTACCGTTCACATACGCACGGCCAAACACTTTATATTTCAGTTTGCTGCGGCCGGATTCCGGTTTAATGATACGGTGGCCTACCGGCTCATCTTTCGGAGTAATGGGACCGGGTTTATAATAGTTATTGATAACGTTGAACAGGCCGCGGTAATCGCTGCCATCCATGGTACGGTGCTTCCAGTTAAATACAACGTTGTTCACAAAGTTAAACTGCCCAAACCAGCCGATAGACGGGTTACGCCCGGTATTGCAGGCCCACAGGTTACGCATGAACGTACAGTTCTCACCGCCAATGGTGCTGCCAAAAGAGTGGTTATAGGTGTCCAGCGCTTCGGAAGAGATACAGTTCTGGATGGTAATGTTCACGGTGGGCAGCTTCTCGTCCGGTGAACCATCCCCGGGATTATACATGTGACGGTACATGGAGATATTTTCATCCAGGCCCCAGCTGGTAGAGCAATGGTCTATGATAATGTTGCCTACAGGGTTACCGCCCAGCGCATCGTCCCGGCGGCCTACATTGGTTTCGCCACGGCGGAAACGCATAAAGCGGATGATCACATCATGCGTGTTGATCCATACTGATTCCCCGGCTACGCACACACCATCGCCCGGTGCTGTTTGCCCTGCAATGGTGATATAAGGTGCGCGGATGATCAGCGGACTTTTTAAATGTATGATACCTGCTACGTTAAATACAATGATACGTGCGCCGCCCTGTTCTGCTGCATCGCGCAGGGTACCTGGACCACGGTCTTCCAGGCTGGTTACCACGTACACTTTGCCGCCACGGCCGCCGAATGTATACGCGCCGCCACCTTCTGCACCGGGAAATGCAGGGATCTCTGCCTGCGGCAGGTCTGTTGGGCGGGAAGCCCAGGGCACAAAAGGCTTACCATGTTTTGCATCCTCATTAATAATTGGCAATGCTTTTTCCCAGGCGTCATCAGACAAGCGCTGTGCCTCCTTTAAAGCTGCTTCATTGGCGGCCTGTATATCCTTTGGTATAGTTGGATATTGTGCCAGCGCGGGCTGAGCCAGTCCCAATGCAACAGTGCATGTAAGTGCAACAAAATAGTTCTTCATCTTCTTATTATTTCAGTTTAACAACATAAGCATGTCCGTGTATCCGTTTATATTTTATTGAACGGGATCAAAGCTTCCGCCCCAGCCCACATTCTGATCCAGCTTAGGATTATTATCTATGGCTGATTTAGGGATGGCGAAGAAATAGTATTCCGGTTTCCAGTTAATGGCGTACTTGGTATCCATTACTTTTGATTCTACTTTAAAATCAGTACGGTAAAGACTATCCAGGTCTTTTCCATTGCGCTGCAGCGCAAAAGCGGCTCCGTATTTTTTGATATCCTCGTCTTTGTCAGGTACGGAAGCCGGAATGTTCAGCGTGATCTTAACGCCGGTCCTCTTTTTACCATTCAGCAAGGTTTCAAATAATTTCCAGCGGCGCAGGTCCCAGAAACGTTTGCCTTCAAACGCAAATTCATACAAGCGTTCATCTAATATAGCGCTAAACATTTCAGCCTGTGTCATATTAGGCTTCAATCCATACATACCGCTATTATCTTCATCAATGATACCTGCCCGCTTACGGATGGCTTTTAATTCAACATAAGCTTCATCCAGCTTATTAATGGCGGTAGCTGCTTCTGCCAGGTTTAACAACACTTCTGCATACCGTATCTCCATCCAGTCTGTACCGGAATATTGCACATTGCCGGTGCTTACAGCCGGATCAATTGCTTTACGGCAATAGAAACCGGTATTGGAAGCCTTCCCGTTCTCTGTAGAAGTATTTTTTACAAAGTAAGTCCAGATCTTATAATCGTTAGCGCCGTTTAACGGCCATGTGGCGCCATTATATGCAATGGTCTGATCAAAACGTGGATCGCGGTTCTTATAGTAAAACGTATCGTTATAGGGATATGCCGCCGTAGCCTCTGTACGCTTCTTACCATTGATCATGGGGAAAGCATCCACCAGCTCTTTGGATGGCTGATTAGAACCGCCACCGGTACCGTTTATAGACGGGCGTGTGCTGTTGTCATACCCATTGTTCTTTTTAGTCTGGTCGCCGGAGAGGTTGTTATAGCAGGTTACAAATACTGCTTCCGGGTTATTCACTTCCGAGAACCACATATTCTGAAAAGAGGAATTAAGGCCATAACCGTTGGAAGAAAGCAGGTCTTTTGCAGCTTTGGCTGCGGTGTAAGCAGCCTGCCACCTGTCTGCCAGGTTAGACGGATTAAATTCAGGGCTGGCCCAGTATAACAGCGCTCTTGCTTTTAATGCCGCGGCTGCGCCACTGGTAATGCGGCCCCAGTCATTTGTATTGCTCCATCTTGCAGGCAGGGCAGCTATGGCTGCGTCCAGGTCTTTCACGATCTGTGCAATACATTCTGAAGTTTTGTTGCGCGGCACATAGGCTTCCTGTTTAGCATCATCGCCCACTGCGCTTTGCGGCTCCAGGATAATAGGTACGCCACCGTATAATTTCACCAGCTCAAAATAACGCCAGGCGCGGAAAAATAATGCCTGGCTTTTCAAGGTTGTTTTCCAGGTAGTGGTTAAGGAACCGCCATCCACTTGTTGTATGTACAGGTTAATAGCGCGGATCTTACCAAAGGCATTATTGGCATCCAGCTTGGTACCAAAGTCATTTACATCATTTGGCTGCAGGGTGCCTTCAAAGTATTTGCTTTCGCCATAAGATTCGTCGGACAGGTTGCCGCTGGTTCCCCAGGTGCCGCCCCAGCCGGGCAGGTTCTGGTCATAGATATAATCGAGATAGGTACGTGCCAGCACGGAATCATTAAACACCAGGTCGCCCTGTAACGAGCCCAGGTCCCTTTTATCCAGCACCTTACTACAGCTTGCCACGGATAACAGCAAAACTGAAAATATAAATATGTGAATTCGTGTACGCATTGTCGTTGTTTTTTTCTTACTAATTACAGACCTACATTAATTCCAAATGCAAATGTTCTCAGGTTAGGATACACATCATAGGACCCCAGTGCATTATCCCTGTAATCAAACGGATTATAGAAGTTAAAGGGATTGGTGGCGCTGATATAAAGCTTCAAACCTTCCATGCCCATTTTTCTTGTCATATTTTTTGAGAAAGTGTAGGAAAGGTTCAGGGTGCGCATCCGGAAATTAAAGGCGCTCTTGCTCCAGAAAGATGAAGCCAGGTCGTAGGTAGTGCTATAATAAGGATCCGGATAAGCTGCGTTGGTGTTTTCAGGTGTCCAGTGATCGGTCCAGAAAGCCGGGCGGGAAGAGGTAGCAGTAGCCTGTTTACGGGCGCCGCTTTCTATCTGCGCTACCCCGCCAAAGGAACCTGCCATTACCATATCCAGCCGGAAGCCTTTATAACCTGCGCCTACATTGATCCCAAAGCTGTAGTGATTGTCGGCCTTATTGGTAATAAAGGTCTGGTCGTTTTCATCGATCTTACCATCCGGACCAGCATACTGGTTAGTGATAGGATCTTTTGCACCACGGATATCTTTGTAGTATAACATACCTGGTGCAGGTTTTTTACCCATAACGGTGTAGTCGGGGTTCTTTGCCAGGAAATTATCTACATCGGCCTGTGTTCTAAACATACCTTCGTATACATATCCTTTCAAACCCATGTCCAGTGAATGACCATTGGGATCTTCCCAGGTACCAACCACACCGCGGTCCACATCTACTTTCACTGCCTTTGCATCACTCCAGGCCAGGAAACCGCCTACATTAAAATCAATGTTCTTACCAATGCGGTCGTTCCATCCCAGCGACAGCTCATAACCATAGGCATTGATGGTATTATAGTTCTCCGCAGAAATAGCAGATCCTACTGTAAGAGGTACGGCTGCTGTTAAAGAGGTGAGCATGTTATAGCGGTGATCGTAAAATCCATCAATGGTAACGGATAAACGATTATTCAGCGCTTTGGCATCAATACCGGCATTAAATTTCAGGTCATCGTCCCAACGGGCTGCCGGGTTAGGCATAGATTCCGGCCGGGTACCTACGCTCTTGGCATTGTTGCCGCCAAAAACGGCGCCGCTGGTTTGGCTGGGTGTATAACGCTGCAGGTAACCCCAGGCCTTGGTAGCATCGCCACCCAGGTGACCGGCTGAAGCGCGTAATTTCAGGAAATCAATTGCGTTCACATTCTGGCGGAAAAAATTCTCCTCTGATATTACCCAACCTGCAGAAACAGATGGGAAAAAGCCCCAGCGGTAAGCCGGTGCAAAGTTGGTGGAGGCATCATAACGGAAAGCAAATTCCAGCAGGTACTTATCTGCATAGGTATAATTCAAACGGCCTATGTAAGACAGGTTGCCGGTTTCATTGGCTGTTTCATATACGTTCATGGCGCCGAAAGCAAAACGGGAAATATCCGGAGCGCTTTCAGTAGGATCTTCCGTATACGCCTGCACATCATCATAGCTGTATTCAGACTGCTCCGCTACTGCCAGTACGGAGATCTCGTGCTTTCCAAATTTGCGGTTGTAGCTCAGGTAACCATCCAGCTGGTAACGATCGCCATAGGAAGGCTTGAAGAATACACGGGCGCCGTTCTTCATACGGGTTGAGTTTATCACATCACCGCCTATGATATGCTTATGCTCACCCAGGCCGGAAAATGAATACAGGTTGTAATAAGTACCAAACTGTTTGGGAAATACATTGTCCATTATTTTGGCGTACTGCACTTTGGCGGTTAAGCCTTTGATAAAGGTGGGCTGGTATTCCAGGTTCGCTACTACATTCAGGCTGTTGGAACGGGTTTGGCTATAGTTGTCCAATGCCTGTACTGCAAAAAAGTGGAAGGCATCAATATTATTGGCAGTGCTAAGCAGCACCGGTAAACCATCTACATAAGGCGGATTGAACTGCGGGGTATAGATCAGCCCTTTCAGGTCGTTCTCCGCATTTTCACCACCCTGTTTCAGCAGGAACATTTTGGTGTTGGACAGATCGCCGCTTACGGAAAGGGATGTTTTTAAACCAGTGGCCAGCTTCACATCTGTGCTGGCGCGGAATGTCCAGCGGTCGTTCTTGATCTTGTCCAGGTTACCGTTCTGGTAAAAATAAGTGGCGCCTGCAAAAAAGGTAGCCTTTTCCGTACCGCCGCTGATATTAAAGGTATGGCGGGTAGTAAGGGATGTTTTCCAGGCCTGGCGCAGCCAGTCATAATTATGATCTTTAAAATATGCTAATTCATCGGGGGTATAAATAACCGGATCAGTAGCTGGCTTGCCCCCGGTAGTGTTCATATCGTTCAGGTAAGTGGCCAGGTCATAACCCGTCATCATGGTAGGCAGCCTGGTTGCCTGGCTAAAACCTACGGATGAATTGTAGTTGATAGCCAGCCTACCGGCCTTGCCCCTTTTGGTTTTCACCACAATAGCGCCCTGTGAGGAACGTGCACCATACACCGCTGCGGCAGCATCTTTTAACACGGAAATGCTTTCTACTTCCGTAGGATCCAGCAGATTAAAATCATCCGGGGTACGGATCACATCATCAATAATATACAAGGGCTGCAGGGTGCCGCCATCTTTAGCATAAATAACAGGGTTGCGGATGGTAATAGTAGCGGGAGTTCCCGGGCGTGCAGTACCGCCACCCACGCTTACTCCCGGCAGCTTACCGGCGAGTGTTGCAGACAGGTTGCCCAGGGGCAGGTCCTCAATTTCTTTTACGTTCACTGTGGCAACGGCGCCTGTTAAATGAATTTTTTTCTGGGAACCGTAACCTACTATTACTGTTTCAGAAAGGTCTGTAACCCCTCTTTTCATAGTTACATTTACTGCAGAACGGTCATTCACCGCCTGTTCCAGCGGGGCCTGGCCAGTGTAGGTAAAAACCAGTATGGCCTTGCCATCCGGTACCTGTATGGTATAGTTACCGTCAATATCTGTTACGGTACCTTTTGATTGCCCTTTTACACGAACAGTTACGCCGGGAACTTCGGAACCATCCTCAGAGTATACTTTTCCCCTGACAGTGATACCTGACGGTTTTCCTGCAACGGTAACGGGTGTGTTGTTGTTTTGTGCATACGTGGTGGTGATGTTGGCACATAAGTATAGTAGTATCAGCAATACAGTTCCCCCTGTGGTAAGCCGCTTACCAGAAAGTAAATGATGAATCATTGTTTTAATGATTTAAGAATAGGACTAAATAAGTTGATAGAATAGGACTAAAGTGGTTTGTGTCAGCCAGACAATTAAAATATAGTCCATAAAAAAAGAAGCATACTTTTCATAACTAACGGAATTTTAAGATGACGGTCTTTCCCCATAACAATCAAGGCTGCTGTTCCCCCCTGATAACTCCCTTCAGTAAGAGAGGTAATGATCTCAGGGGTCAAGCTACAGAAATAATTATTTAAAAAAGGAGCATAGCGGCTTTTTTTTTACGCAATCGTTACCGGCAACGATGGCGTGCCCATTTTAGCTAAAAAAGACTACCATAGTATAGTATAGATAAGTGAAATATAGTATCTTGGGGTTAATTGGATTTAGTCACCCTGGTCTTTTCAACTCAATCCTGACTGCTGTTCCGCGTTCTATTATAAAACCAGGTTATGAAGCATGTTATGTTCCGGTGCCGGCTTGGGGGCCTTGCCCTTTTGCTGGTAGTTTTTTTCTTTTCTGTTTCCTTTGCACAAAAAAATATTCTTTACAAACCTGACTGGACCTCCCTTCAGCAGCACACGGAAGTACCGGAATGGATCCGCGATGCCAAATTCGGCATCTACTGCCATTGGGGTGTATACACCGTGCCTGCCTATAATAATGAACATTATTACTCTCATATGCATGCGGATTCCGGGTACTCCAAACTGGGTACCTACCAGCGGCATGTAGCCCTGTACGGCCCTCTCAGCAAGTTCGGGTACCATGATTTTATACCGATGTTCAAGGGCGAACATTTTAATGCTGATACCTGGGCCGGCCTGTTCGTAAAAAGCGGGGCACGTTTTGCGGGACCAGTAGCGGAGCACCATGATGGCTTTGCCATGTGGGACAGCCGGCTTACACCTTTTAACGCCAAACAAATGGGCCCGCACCGCGATGTGGTGGGCGAGCTGGAAAAAGCCATCCGCAAAAGAGGACTGAAATTCTTTGTATCCCTGCACCATGAGCTGAACTACGGGTATGTGAGGCCCAAACCCGGATGGGCGGCAGCCAATCCCAAATACGCCAAATTATACGGCACGCCCATGCCGCACGAAGCCTGGCTGAAAATGTGGGAAGGCAAGTGCGAGGAAATAGTAGACAAATACCACCCTGATATTATATACCACGATTCCTGGCTGGAAAATATTCCCCCCACCTACATACAACATTATTTAGCGCATTACTTTAATGCGGCGGAAAAACGCCACCAGGATGTGACCATGACCTACAAGGGCAATGATATACCGGATGGCATTGGTATGCTGGATCATGAGAACAGCAACCCTGATCATATTGTAGAAAAACCCTGGCTTTGCGATTATTCCATTGGTACCGGCTATGCCCTTTCCTGGGGATATACGGAGGGTATGGAGATACGCACCCCTAAAGAAATTATACATAAGATCATAGAAGTGGTGAGCAAGAACGGTCAGCTGCTGCTGAACCTTTCTCCCCGCGCTGACGGCACTATACCGGAAAACCAGCAGGAAGTAATGTTCCGCGTAGGTAAATGGATGTGGGCTAATGGCGAATCAATTTATGGTACCCGCCCTTTCAGCGTATTTGGTGAAACCACACCGGAAGGCCAGCGCGTACACTATACCCGCAAGGGTGATACGCTGTATGCTATTTTCCTGGACTGGCCGGGGGATTCCAGCACGGTGCACCTGAAAGCGCTGAACAATAACAGCCTGGGAGGCAGCATACAATCGCTGCAAATGCTGGGTTTAAAATCGCTGGAAACCATGCCGTTCAAGATGAATGAGCAGGGACTGGCGCTTACTATCCCAAAGAAAACAAGGATACCATCAGACCTTGCTTATGTATTCAGGATCGTAGTTCAACATTCCATTCATAACGTGAACGAGAACGGCCCACAAGTGTCGGTATCGCAGGGGAACCATGCACAGGCAGGTTCCCCTTTATTGAACCCTACTCCCCTGTTTGAGATCTTGGGCGGACCAGATGCCCCGGTGATACAGGAAGGCATGCCCGGTACAAGCGGTATCCAGGGCGGGTTTGAAGGCGGTACCTGTGTAAAGGTGAATGGTATTTACCACCTGTTCCCCACAGAAAGAGCGGGAGAAAAAGGAGTGGCGGCATACTACGACCGGGTGAAAACCCGCATCGGTCACTGGACCAGCACAGATGCCATTCACTGGAAAAGGGAAAGCACTCTATATGCATCCAGCGGGCAATATGCAGTAGCGGCAGATGATAACCCGGTGAACGACCGGCGTGCGGCCATCTGGTCTTTTATGCCGGTGTTTAACAAAGCGCATAACCGCTGGTATGGCTATTACCTGGCTTATACGGTAGATAAAAATATTGAGCCCAATCATTCCTTTGGCCGCATATGGCGGGCAGAATCTGTAAAGGAAGGGCCGGAAGGCATTGGCGGCCCTTATGAGGATAAGGGCATTGTAATGGAGCCAGGCGTTGATTCCCAGCTCTGGGAAGGCCGGCAGGGCGTGGCTTTCTTTTATCCTTACCCGGCAGGGAATGAATGGCTGGCCTTTTACGGCGGCGCATATCCTTATGCTAAATGGGCCGACTATCCAACAAGATCCGGCAAGGGCTGGTATGTTGGGTTGGCCAGCTCCGCCTCCATGGAAGGCCCCTGGACACGGATGGATACTACCGTGAACCCTGTAACCTCCATACATCCCTGGTTTGTGGAAAACCCTATTGTAAGCCGGCTGCCGAACGGTTTATATATTGCCGTTTTTGATGGCGGGCCGGAAGGATTTGGCTTACATTTGCCTAACATGATGGGATACACGCTTTCCAGGGATGGCCTTCACTGGACCGCAGCGCAGTATTTCCCTATTCATACCAAAGTAAAAAAGTGGTGGGATATTATGCGCACCCCGCTTTGCCTGATACCGGAGGGGGACGACCGTTATACCATTCTGTATGCGGCTATTAATAATAAGCAGCGCTTTCATCCCATTGGAATGGTGCAGGTAAAGCTGAACCGGCAAGTGATGGAGGAAATGATGGATGGGTTAAAGTAAGGGGATTGTTATTGAATGTTTGATCGATGTATGTTATGAAATTGGATGTATGAAGCGATTGTTTTGTATTTTATTGGTGAGCTGTTGCTGGCATTTCTGTTTTGCAGCGGGGGATAAAAATATAACGCTGGTAACAGCAGCGCATGCCAGCGCACGGGTACAATATGGGGCAGAGTATCTGAGCAAAGCCCTACAGGCTACAGGTTACCAGGTAAAGCTGCTTACACAGGCCAATGCACCATCCGGTGCAGCTATCGTAATAGGCCTTTTGAACGATGCGCTTACCCAAAAGGCTATACGTATTTATAAATTATCTATTTCACAAACACCGGGTAAAGAAGGTTTTACTATTGCAGCAGCAAACAGTCATACCGTTATTGGCGGTACAGATGCCAGCGGCGCTATGTATGGCTGCCTGGAGCTGGCTGCCCGCATACGTGCGGCAGGCGCTTTACCTGCAAAGCTCTCCTTTACCGACCAGCCGGAAATGGTGCTGCGCGGCGCCTGTGTAGGCATTCAAAAGCCTACTTACCTGCCGGGCAGAATGGTGTATGAATATCCCTATACTCCCGAGGTATTTCCCTGGCTGTATGATAAAGCCTTATGGATCCGCTACCTGGATATGCTGGCGGAAAACCGTATGAATTCCCTGTACCTGTGGAACGGGCACCCCTTTGCATCACTGGTGCGGTTAAAGGAATACCCTTATGCAGTGGAGGTGGACGGCGCTACTTTTAAAAAGAACGAGGACCTGTACCGCTTTCTCACCAAAGAAGCAGACCGCCGCGGCATTTGGGTGATCCAGATGTTCTACAACATTATACTTTCCAAACCTTTTGCAGAAAAACACGGGCTGGTAACACAAGACCGTAAACGCCCCATTACCCCGCTGATAGCGGATTATACCCGTAAGTCAATCGCTGCTTTTGTAGCCAAATATCCCAATGTAGGCCTGCTGGTAACGTTGGGAGAAGCTATGGAAGGCGATGACATGGATGTGAAATGGTTCACTGAAACTATTATTCCCGGGGTAAAAGACGGGCTGCAAACATTGGGTAAGAAAACACTACCCCCAATTGTTTTACGCGGGCACGACAGCAATCCGCAGCTGCTGCTGAAAGCCGCCCTCCCACTTTATTCAAACCTGTATGTAGAAAATAAATACAACGGGGAAGCGCTCACCACCTATACCCCGCGCGGCCCCTGGGCAGCGATGCACCGCGAGATCAGCCGGCTGGCTGCTGCCGATATTGATAACGTGCATATACTGGCCAACCTGGAACCCTTCCGCTACGGTGCTACCAGCTTTATTCAAAAATGTGTGCAGGCCATGCACACGGCCCATGGCGCCAATGGCCTGCACCTGTACCCACAGGCCTCTTACTGGGACTGGCCCTATACTGCGGATAAAACCACCCCCCGCCTGCTGCAAACAGACCGCGACTGGATCTGGTACCAGGCCTGGGCGCGGTATGCCTGGAACTGCCACCGTGACCAGGCGGCTGAAGACTTTTACTGGAGCGGTCTTTTAAATAAAAAATACGGCACACAGGCCGGTAAAGATATACTGGAAGCCTATGAGCAAACCGGCGAAATAGCACCCAAGCTGTTACGGCGTTTTGGTATTACTAACGGTAACCGGCAAACGCTTACGCTAGGCATGTTCATGAACCAGCTGATCAACCCTAAAAAATGGAGGGTATGGCCTGACCTGTATGATTCTGACGGGCCGGAAGGCGAAACCCTGCTGCAGTATGCAGATAAGGAATGGCAGCATGCACCGCATACCGGCGAAACACCTGTGCAGGTAATTAAAGAAGTAGTACAACACGGGGAGCTGGCAGCAGCCGCCATTGACAAAGCAGCTGCCAGTGTGCAGCAAAACCAGGCAGAATTTACCCGCCTGAAAAATGATGTATACTGCTACCGCGCGCTGGCCAATTATTTTGCAGCCAAAGTACAGGCTGCCTTATGGGTGCTGCAATACCAGCATAGCCACAATTCAGACGATCTGCAAAAAGCGCTGCCCCTGCTGGAACAAAGCGTGCAATACTACCGTGAGCTGGCCGCCCTTACAAAAGATACCTACCTGTATGCCAACAGCATGCAAACCGCGCAAAGAAAAGTGCCTATTGGCGGGGACGACGGGAAGAATAAAACCTGGACCGAGCTGCTGCCTTATTATGAAGCAGAGCTGCAGTATTTTAAACAGCACCTGCAAACATTGGCAGCGCCATCCGGTACTTACACACAGGTTAATAGGCCTATGTTAGAACCCGCTGCTGTTACGTTATTAAGCCCGGCTCAGGGCTATTACCAGCCCGCAAGCGGGGCAAGGGTATTTTCAGATAAAGACCTACGCCTGGCAGCTGTTTCCGCTACATTAAAAACATTGCAGGGCATTACCTGCTCCATGCAGCAGCAGCAAACATCCGGCACCACCTTACAGTTCCGCAACCAGCAACCGGTAAAAGTAGTAGTAGGTTTTTTTGAAAGTAAAGACAAGAATTTTTTGCAGGAGCCGGATCTGGAAACAGATGCCAGCGCCGATAATTACGGGCAGGCAGCCATCCGCCTGCGGCATGCCATCAGCATACCTTCCCTGCCGCCGGTGAACGTGCATACCTATTATTTTGCAGCAGGCGAGCATACCCTTACACTGGGTAAAGGAGCCTGTTTGGTATTGGGTTTTATGGAAGGGGAACAGGATACAAGCAGTAACAATGCTGCAGAAGGGCTGGACTGGCTGTTTGAGAAATAATTAATTTATACTTATGAAGTCTATCATCACAGTAGATCACAATTCAGGGGCGCCAAAGTACCAGCAGATCATCCAATCTGTTATCAGCGCTATTGATAACAAGCAGTTAAGGATCGGGGACAAAATACCTTCCGTAAATGAGGTGAGCGACAGCACCGGTATTGCTAAAAAGACCGTAGTACAGGCATTTGAGCAGCTGAAGCAAACCGGTGTAATATCGGCCGTAAAGTATAAAGGCTATTTTGTAGCCAGCGCCAACACCCATTCCAAGCATAATATATTTGTGCTGTTCAACCATCTGACGGCCTATAAAGAAGATATTTACGAAGGCATAAAAAGCACGCTGGACGGAAAAGGCGTGGTGGATATTTTCTTCCATCACAATAATATAGAAGTGTTTAAAACACTGATAGCGCAAAGCGCCGGCAAGTACACGGAATATATTATTATGCCCATACCCGACAAAGGCATGAAACCCGCGCTGAAGAAATTACCGCAGGATAAAATATACATCCTGGATTTGGGCTACCAGGACTGGGGCCAGGCCTACCCTTCTGTTTGCCAGCATTTTGAAACAGATATTTACCAGGTATTACAACAGGGCCTGCCTACCATCCGCCGTAAATACAACAAGCTGGTGCTGGTACTGGGCCCGCAATTTTATAACCTGAAACAGATCGAAAAAGGTTTCCGGCAGTTCTGCCGTGAGTTTGAGCTGGACTTTTCCATTATTTCCCATGCAAAAAATAAACGGCCGGCCCGCGGGGAGCTGTATGTGCTGGTAAATGACCAGGACCTGGTGCAGCTGGTAAAAAAGACCACCACCTTTGGTTATAAGCTGGGGAAGGATGTGGGCATTATCTCTTACAATGATTTTCCTATGAAAGAAATTGTGGGTAACGGCATTACTACTATCTCCAGTGACTTTACAAGAATGGGAACAGATGTGATCAATATGATCTTAAAGAAGAAAAAAGCGCACCTGCAAAACCCCTGCAGGCTGGTGGAAAGATCCTCTTTTTAAGCAGATTTATATATAAGAGCCGGGGAGCTGAATACTTACGGAAGTGCCTTTGTCTACCGCGCTGGAGAGCTGCAGCTGCCCGCCATTGATCCTTACCAGCTCTTTTACCACCAGCAATCCCAAACCGGCCCCATGCTCATTATCTGTACCGCGACGGGTAAAATGCCGTTCCAGGTCAAACAGGCGGGCCTGGGTGGCAGCATCCATGCCTATACCGGTATCGGTTACACGAATATGTACGGTTTCTTTTCCGGCAGCGGCAGCTATGGTAATATGGCCGCCGCCAGGTGTGAATTTAATAGCATTGGAAAGCACGTTGCGCAGCACCACGGCCAGTTGATCCGGGTCGGCATACACCAGGGTATCCTTAGGTACCTGCTGGTAAAAGACCAGGGCTTTCTCATCCATCTGTGATCCCATTTTTTGCTGCAGCTGTATGATAGCTTCCTGTACATCGCAGTACTGCGGGTAAGCTGTGCTGCCTTTTAACTGGATATGCGACCAGCGCAGGGTATTATCTAAGCTCAGTAGCACATTATCCAAACTGTTACGCGCCCGGCCTGCAAACTCGTTGAACAGGGGTGCGGCCATCTCCGCATCCAGGCTTAAGAGGGAACGCATGGCAGCCAGGGGTTCCCGCAGGTCATGTGAAAGAATAGACAGTATTTTTTCTTTGGATTTATTGAGGTTCTCCAAACGCACGGCTTTATCTTCATTTTGCCGGTTCAGCCCTTCCATCTGCTGCCGGTAACGCTGCTGCTCATACTTATTATATAACAGCACTACCATCATCATCACGAATACAGATGTTACGCTAATGATATCGCGCGAGGCGGGTAAAGCCTCTATTAACGGCCCGTGATGGCTGTTGTAAATACGGGTAAAGATGAAGATGAACATATCCACCAGCGCCATTACGGCTATTAACCACCAGGAATCCAGCAGCAGTATGATCACTGCTATATTTAATAACAGCAGCAGCTCTGTATTATTATGATAGGCCAGCGAAATAAAACTGAAGAACAGGGCAATGGTCATGATGGCCGTGAACCGGGCAGGCTGGAACAGCTGGCGTTGCTGCAGCAGGAAAATGCCCGCTATCACCAGTGATAACAACAGGTAGCAGCAGGCTAACCATAAATGTGCCGTTGCGAGGTTCAGCACCAATAACGCCGCCACCATTACTAGGCCCAGCAGCGCCCCTGCATTCAGGGACCTTATTTTCTTTTGCTCTTCGAACGGATGACCAGGCCTGATTCCAATATTAACTACGCTATGAATGAACGGATACATGGAAGATGCGAAACTATAGCATTTTGACGGTATTTTCACTACGTTTAGCCGCACTAAACATGGGGCTGCTGCCGATTGCAGGCTAGACAAGCCCCCGTCTTAAAAAAACCGGGACGATTAACCAATGCTTAACAAATGGCCGGTTTCCACACTGTATCTTTAAAGACAAGAATTTATTAGACATAGCAGGTATTCTTACCACGCTAATTTCAAAAAGGACTCCTCTGGGCAAAGCGGGGTCCTTTTTTTAATTTGTCCTGTTCATTTCTCATTTTCCCCTATACCCGCAAATTGTTAACTTCACGACCATGGACGCCGACATCCATACCCGTTACCATTCCGACTTTTACCGCGTGCTGGATTTTAAATGCCGCTGCACGGACTGCCGTACTTCCAAACCGGAGTATGCGGAAAGCTTTTGCATCAGCTTTGAATTTACGCACAGCTTTCACCAGGAGCTGACTCAACGTTACGGACATACGAAGTTCTTCCGGGATAATGACCTGCACTCTACCCTGCTGCGCACGGATAAGTGATCAACATCGGCGTTTAGCATTCCGCATCTAATTCGTAATTTCCCTTTATGCTTCGTTCCACGTTCACCACCCTATTGTGCTGCTGTGCCCTTTCCTTATTTGCACAGATAAGCATTAGCGATAACCACCGTTACCTGCTGCGTGATGGTAAACCTTTTTTCTGGCTGGGCGATACTGCCTGGGAGCTGTTCCACCGCCTGAACCGGGAACAGGCCGACCAATACCTGCAACACCGCGCCAGCCAGGGATTTACAGTGATACAGGCTGTTATACTAGCAGAGTTTGACGGCTTACATACACCTAATGCTTACGGCAACCTGCCGCTGCAAAAAGATGATCCTACCAAACCGGAGGAAGCCTATTTTAAACATGTGGATTATATCATTGACAAAGCCGCATCTAATGGCCTGGTAATAGGGTTGCTGCCCACCTGGGGGGATAAGGTATGGAAATCATCCTGGGGAAAAGGGCCGGAGATCTTTACCCCGCAAAATGCCAGGGTGTATGGAAAATGGTTAGGAAAACGATACCGCAACAGAAAGAACATTGTTTGGATCCTGGGCGGCGACCGTATACCGCAGAACGACCAGCAGCTCAGCATCTGGCGGCAAATGGCAGCCGGTATCCGGGAAGGGCTGGGCAAAAAGAATAAGGCCGTCATCACCTTTCATACCCAACCCAATGCATTAGGCTCTGCAGAGTGGTTCCATAAAGATGCCTGGTTAAGCTTTAACATGTTCCAGAACGGCCATTGCCGCAATACGCCGGTATATGACAAGATCCAGGCTGCTTACAACCTGGCGCCTGTAAAGCCAGTGCTGGATGGAGAGCCCATTTATGAAGACCACCCGGTATGCTTTAATGCAAAAGAGCTGGGCACTTCCAGCGCATATGATGTAAGGATCTATGCCTACCTGGACCTGTTTGCCGGCGCCTGTGGGCATACTTACGGCTGCCATGATATCTGGCAGTTCTACTCTTCCAGCTATGAATCAGTGAATAACCCGCACGTGCTGTGGCAGCAGGCGATGGACCTGCCCGGGGCCGCGCAAATGCAATATGTGCGTAAGCTCATGGAAGCTAACCCCATGTTAGAGCGGGTACCGGATCAATCCCTGATCATAGAAAACAACCTTACGCCGGCCGAACGCGTACAGGCTACACGCGGCAAAGACTACCTGTACGTATATACGGTATCCGGACAGCCTTTTACAGTGGTGCTGGGAAAAATAAACGGCGCCCGGCTGCAGGCAGGCTGGTACAATCCCCGTAATGGCGAGCTTAAACATATTGGCCAGGTGGAAAACCAGGGACAGCAAAAATTTACACCGCCCGGCACCGGGTATGGGCAGGATTGGATCCTGATATTGCAGGATGCAGCCAGGGAATTAAAACTTTGACAGCTGCTATAAACGGATAGAAAATTTAATAAATATATTTTTCCCCAATACTTACATCTAATTCATTTTTCATATATTTGTTTGAGTGATCCCTAGCTATATAATTGAGCGGAAAGTTTATTACAAAAGCGAACTAAGAAATATTTAATGCTAAAGCACTATCGTTAGCTGAACTTAATTACTAACAACGGAGTACAATTTCATTATTAATTCCCGGCTTCCAAAAAAGGACAACGTCATCATTCAATCACAGGAAGTCAGCTATTCTATATTAAGGTGTTAATACCTAAAAAATAAAAATATGGGGAAAATACTGTTCAACGAACCCTCAAAGACCGGGACAGGACCGGCCTCTCAAAAGACCACCACTACCGGTACCGGCTTTATAAGCGACAGAGACCTTCTGAAGAAACGTTCCAAAAAGTATATTGACTTTTTATCCAAACTTGATCATAAAACATTAACGGATACAAAAGGCTGGAATGAAGCCATGCAAATAATCCAGGAGGAGTTTGGCACAGCGGAACTGGCATCCCTGCCCCTGGGAATTGTAAGCAAATGTTACCTGGGACATCCCTATGAAGTACATATCATGGATCTGAGCGCCACCCAGATCATTCAACATTATAAGATCTCTGAACCTATGCCCGGTGAGTTTGAAAAGGCCCGTGGCGTGGCTAAACATAATACTTACGCCCTGGTAGAGGTTTATAACGATAAACTGGTACTTCTCCGGGAAGATGGCACTGCAATTAAATTATAAATAATACCAACAACTCCATGTCACAACAGGTTATTACTTACGCTGACCTTTCTATCATAAACAATGCATTAAGGTCTATTAGCTCGGATATGGCAGGCGTACATTCCGATCTGGGTTCAATAAATTTCAAACAGGATCAGCTGGAAAGTGAATTAGATAAGCTGGCAACAGCCTTTGCGAATTTTGTGGCTGCAGACAGCCAGCATAAAGCGCTGCAGCTGGCTGAAACCCGTGTAGGCAATCTGCGGCAGGACCTGCAGATCAAATACGGGTACTACGCCGAAATACGCAGAATGGCCACCGGCATCCTGCAAAGTGTTGATACCGGCATTGTAAGTGACGATACCTTACGCTTTTCTACAGAGGAAATAATGATCAAAGCGCCGGGCTACTGGCTGGCGCCGGCTTTAATTGTATTGTCGGCATGGATCCGTGATGATAAGAACAATTCTGACAAAGCATTGACCGAAAGCCTGAAAAGGGATGACTATAAAACAACCCTTTTCTTTATGCTTGTAATGAGACGGCTGGGCAGGAATGATGCAAGCATGAAATGGCTGGAACGGTATTTTATGCACCAGAATCCCCACTACCTTGACCGGGAATTTATTGTGATCCTGGAGGCAGTAACCACCGGGGTATTCCCTCCTGCTGCACGGCAGCTGATGATGACGAATGTAAAGAACTGGATCGTACAGCTATCGCAAACAGATAATTTCATTAATGAGCAAAAGAACCAATGGATCACTTTCTTCAGATCCGTGGGGCAGGTTGGCGATACTTATCCCTTATTAAAAAAGTTTGCGGCTAATTATGCCGATCTGGAAAGCGCTTTACGCAACGCGAAAGCCTACCAGGCCATGCTGCTGCATTTCAATAATATTTTTTCTTCCTCAGCCGACCTGTCAAAAGTGGTAAGGGTGCAGCTCGATGAAATACTTACTTTACTGGTTACCAATTTTGACGAGGAGGAGCTGCCGCTGCAAAAACAGGTAAGGTTAAACCAGCTTATTATTGAAATGGATGGGGATAAAGCAGCCGCTCAATTAAAGATGGATGCCGAACAGCACATTTTTGATGAGCAGGTGGATTTCCTGCAATTACTGACCAATGCAGCTTTTAACCCGCAGCTTTCCGGCGCCACTAAAGCCACACAGGCCTTAGCGGTATCCATAAGCCAGCCCTGGATCATTGAAGCGCATGATACTTTTACCGCGCAGAACAGGAGCACGATACCCCCGCAGGCCAACCTGTCAATTGATGGCTTTAATACCGCCACTGCAAACGGAGAGGATGAAACAGCGCAGCTGCAAAAGCAGGAAGCTTTCTATAAAAATGAATTAGCCCTGGAGCTTTCAAAACTTTCCTTTCCCTATCCCATGATCGCTATCGGCGTTTTAATCTGCCTGGGCGGGTTATGGGGTTTTAGCTATCATGTAGTGCTGGGGATTATTGGATTGGGTATAGGCGCCATCATGATATGGAGCAAGCTGGCTGCGCATAAAAAAGAGAAACAAAAAATTGCCGACAACGTGGCAGAGCGGGAAAGAAAAGCCAAAGAGGTATTGCGTGGCTGTATTGCGGAATTGGTGGACTATAGAAAGGAATATGCTGTTGAAGACAATAAATCAGAACAGCTAAGAGAGCTGCTGAATGAAATTACCCCGCAGGATTTTTCAAGCGTATCAAAAGAAACTGCCAGAAATATTATTTAATACCTGAAATCAATTATCATGTTAAAGATCTTGTTAGATGAGAATGGAACACCGGATGCAAACAAGCCGGCCGAAGTAAAAAAAGAAAAAAAGCCCGAGCAGAATATCTTCCAGGGAAGAACAGAAGCTGTAGCCGGAAACGCAAAATTCCCCCATTGGGATATTGTACCTCCCAGCCAGTTCATTAATCCCAGGATAAAACACCAGTAGCATGGCAGCTATAGTTACCTATGCGGAGTGGGTTGCGGTGCTTGAAAAATTCAGTAACGGAGATGATACCGTGCTTACGCAAATGGAGCAGGGAAGCTTTTCTTTAGATGCAGGCACCGCCCAACGCTTTTATACCAAGGTGGAAGAGGCTTATAAAACACGTAAAAAAGGCTGGCTGGAAAGGTTCAACCGTTCGTTTCAGTTTCAAAAAATGAAAAGTGAAAATGAGCTGGAGATCATTTTCCGTGATGCCAAAACAAACCTTTCAACACTTTTAAAGTTTGTAAGCGCAGCAGGCCTGCCGGAAGAATTGCGCAAAGTACTCAGGAAAGATCTTGAAGACTTTGTGCTGGAAATAAAAAAGTCGCTGAAAGATGATATTTCAAAAAGGCAGCATCATAAAGAAAAAATGTTGCTGCTGCTGAATAGTTTTGGCTTATACGAAACACCGGCTAATAACCCAGCAGGCGCCGGCTCACAGCATCATACAAATACCATTCCCCCTACAGGCAGAAAAATTATATTCTAAATGGCATTTAAGGAAGAATTTAAAACTACTTTATCAAGAATGTTCCGGGCAAGGATCCCTTTTATATCCATACGGAGCATAGAACGCGCAAGGGTTTTAGAAGTAGTGCAGCAAATATCTGAAGAGATCAATATCCCCATATACGTACATAGCCTTTCACAAGGCACTAAGGATATTAAAACAAACAGAAGTGTAAATGACGACCGCAGTATTGCCGGCGGGCTGGATTTTGCCGTACAAAATATTGCACAAAGGCAAAACCTGACCTTCATTTTTACGGAAGTAAGTGATATTGAAGATGACAACATTGTATCCCGCCATTTGTATGATTGCGTGGTGCAGGCCATAGAACGGGGCGGCTGCATCTGTATCATCACTACAAAAAGTGTATGGCCTCAGCTGCAAAGGCTGGGAATGACCATTACCCTGGATGCGCCCAATGAGGAAGAAATGTTAGCGATCGTAAAAGAATGTGTTATTCCATACAAGGCATCTATACCCATTGACTGGGAGGAAGCCGACTTTATAATGGCCGCAACTACCCTGGCAAATATGACTAAGATAGAGGCGGAAAATGTATTAGCTACCCAAATGGCCAAAGGCTCGCTTACAAAAGACGACCTGAGGGAATTAAGTAATGCCAAGGACAAATTATTCAGTGATATTTCCGGCCTGGAAAGAGTGAAAATTGATCCGGGTACCTTAACCGTAGCCGGATTAAGCGGCTTACAAAAATGGCTGGATAATCAGAAACAGCTGTTAACCGCCGATCTGAAAGCAAGAAAACTGCGCCCTCCGAGAGGGGTGCTGCTGGTAGGCGTTCCGGGTTGTGGCAAATCGCTATCCGCCAAGTTTATAGCTGCTAACTGGAACCTGCCCCTGTACCGGCTTGACCTTGCCTCAATACACGGACAATACCTGGGGCAATCCGAAAACCGGCTGAAAGAAGCCCTGGCCTCTGCCGACAATGCAGCCCCCTGTGTGCTTTGGATAGATGAAATAGAAAAAGGATTGTCGGGCGCAACAGGTTCAAATGACGGCGGCACCTCAACGAGGATGGTGGGGCAATTCCTGTTCTGGCTGCAGGAAAGCAATGCTAAAGTATTTGTTGTTGCTACTGCCAATAATGTAAGCCAGCTGCCCCCGGAATTACTTAGAAAAGGGAGGTTCGACGAATTGTTCTTCGTAGACCTGCCCTCTGAAACAGAGCGTGAAGACATTATTCAGCTATATATAAAACGCAATATGCTGCCGGCACCATCCGCGGCTACGATGGATAATTTAGTTGATATTTCAGACGGGTTTGCAGGATCAGATCTTGAAAGCGCTGTGCGGGATGTTGCCATCCAGGCTGTTATTTATGGGGACAGCGTTGTGAATGATCAGCTTTTTGAAAAAAGCTTCCTGAATGTAGTACCACTCAGTAAAACAAGTCCTGAACAAATAGAAAATATCCGGCTATGGGGGCGTGAAAGGGCCGTTCCTGCTTCCGGGGTTTCCTGGAGTAATTCCCCCAGTAACAATACTACCGGCAAGCGCAGCATTCTGCTTTAAGATCCGAAAGGCTGCGCTGTTACTTACCCATTGATCACAAACTGTGACATAGGCGGATAGTAAAGCATCCGCTTCCAGTCAATCGCAAAGATCTTTTCCAGCACATCTTTCAGATCTGCCAGGGAGGAAGGTTTCTTAGCGTAGAGGTTTGTGCCTTCGCGGTAACAGAATTCAATGGTTTGCAGATCACTCAGGGAAGAATATACGATAATAGGAAGCGAATCAAACTTCTTATTGGCACGGATCTCCTTTATACACTGATGCCCATCCCTGCAGGGCATTAACAGGTCCAGGAATAACAGGTCCGGATGCTTTTCACCCAGTAACCTCATCAGGATATCGCCATTTTCCGCTCTCGTTAATACCACCTTAACCGTTGTGAGGTCATTAATTGCCAAAGAAAAAATCAGGTAATCATCGTCGTCGTCCTCAGCCATTAAAACATGTGTCAGATCTTGATTAACATTCGTCGTCATAATAATCTTTATCTTTTTGGAAGAAAACTCCCCCTTTCAACTGCAAATAAAGGAATTATCAAATAACAATTAAAAATGATTTAGGTGCATTCGTTCCCGGCAGCACAGTACTTTTACATTGTTGTAGCCTCTTAAAGGGATGCCGCTCAAAAATCATACTAAAAACACCGCATTAAACATAATATTTATATCCCATTTATCCGTAAGGCCTATCCTGGCAGGCCCACTCGTATAGGGGCCATAGAGCTAAGATAAGCCATCACTCAGATATGTATCCTCCTCTTACGGTCATTTTCAGTCCCCAAAAGCCGGATGAACCCAATCATATATTCATGGGTGATAGGGCGGAACTGCGTAATAAAATGCTCAATCTGATGCCGGGGGGGAGGTACAGCTCAACTATGCCCCGTCCTATATTATAAGGATGCTGTTAGTGCCGTGAGCCTCAGGCAGATATGGCAGGCGCAGGATTTATAACCGAAAATCCCTAATTTTAGTACATGGAATTTAAACACTTCCTCCCATCCCCTGCTTTAAGGCCGTATATTCGGCACTACTATATCTTTGAATCCAATGCCAACATTGCATTCGATGATACGGTATTTCCCAGCGGCGATATGGAAGTGATCTTTAACCTGGGAGAAGGCGCCTGGGAGGCCGAAGTGGAAAATGAATTTTATAAAAACCCAGCCATAGAGTTGTGGGGTCAAATCACCAAACCACTGGCCATCCGCTCAAAAGGCCGGCATAGCATGCTGGGCATCCGCTTCCTGACCCATTCCGCCGCTTATTTTTTTGATGATGAAATGGGCGTGTTCAACAACCGGGTCACTGACCTCAGCGATATTATAGGCAAACCCGCAAAGATCCTGCGCGCGCAGCTGCTGGAAGAAACCGTACCCGAAAACAGGATTGCGCTGGTAGAGGATTTTTTAATGAAGAGATTATCCCGCAATGAAAAAAGATCCTTCAACATTGATAAAGTAGCGCATATTTTAACCAGCATAAAAAATGATGCAGCAGAAACAAACATCAGCAACATTGCCACCAAACATGGCATTACGCCCCGTTACCTGCAAAAGATCATTTACCAGCATACCGGCCTGTCGCCAAAATCATTTAATAAAATATACCGGTTCCAGCACAGTCTTAAGCTGATCTCCAGAAATGATCAGCCCTTCACTTCTATTGCATATGAATGTGGCTACTTCGACCAATCTCATTTTATAAGGGATTTTAAATCATTTACCGGCGTTACCCCCTCTGCCTACCTGGAAAATAACTCCCCCATTACCCAGGCTGTCGTACAATAAGTACGCTGTTCCGATTTGTACAATTTCAAAGCGCAGCACTGCCCTAGTTTTGTTGAAAAATATCAGCAAAGCATAAACTTTATTGTATGAGCGCATTTGAAACCTTTTCGCAGCTGCATCAAAATGCAACACCACTCCTATTGGGTAATATCTGGAATGTACATAGCGCCCGGGTATTTGAAGCCAGCGGGTATAAAGCCATCGGCACTTCCAGCATGGCGCTGGCGCAATCTTTCGGTTATGAGGACGGGGAGCAGCTTCCCTTTGAGATACTGCTGCAGCTGGCTAAACGGGTAACGGAAACCGTGCGTATACCATTCTCTGTTGACATAGAAGGCGGTTATAACCGTACTGCAGCAGGTATTATTGATCATATACAACAGCTGCACGATGCCGGTGTGGTAGGCATTAACCTGGAAGATACTGTTGCCGGCAGCAGCCGTGTGCTGCAGGAAGTAAGCGCCTTTCAAAAAACATTATCTGCGGTAGCAAACCACATCAGCCGCAATAATCTGCACATCTTCCTGAACATCCGTACAGATGGCTTTTTGCTGGGCATGCCCACTGCATTAAGCGAAACGCTTACCCGCATTAAGCATTATGAAAGCGCCGGGGCCGACGGCATTTTTGTACCCTGCATTACACGCGCGGACGATATCCGCGAAGTGATAAAAGCCACTACCCTGCCCATTAACGTAATGTGCATGCCGCAGCTGCCGGATTTTGAGGCGCTGGCATCGCTGGGTGTAAAAAGGATCAGCATGGGCAGCTTTTTGTTTGATAAAGTATATGAACATGCAGGCACGCTTGCAAAAGCCATTGCCACAGAAGAAAATTTCTCCGCCTTATTCTAAACACTTAAACCTTAAAAAAATGAACTTACCTAAAAGAGCAGAAGATGCGCATGCCGCACTGGCCGCCGCTTTTAACACCGGCGATGTACATACCGTAATGAGCATGTACGATGTAAGCGGCTTTATTGTGCCCGAACCCGGCAAGCCGGTATCCGGCGCTGAAAAATTTGAAGAAGCCATTAAAGGCATCTTATCCGTTAAAGGAAAAATGGAAATTAAAACCGTGTATTGCCTGCAAACCGGCGACATTGCTGTAGGCCGCTCTGAATGGAGCATTACAGATGGTGATGAAGTAAAGGTCAGCGCCAAAGGTATTGAAGTAATGATCCAGCAGAACGATGGTACCTGGAAGATCCTGATAGACCATGCATTTGGAGCAGAGGCCAGCCTGGTGGCTTAAAAGAGCTGAAGCCCCAAAAGGTTTGACACGTATAAATGACCGGCCATACCGGTCATTTATAATTTTATGGCCTTGGTAAATTGCCGTCAATTATTTCCCGGCGCTGGCGGCGGAGGCATGATTTTGGAGCTTTCCCGGTGTAAACCTATTGTGTTGAAAAAAATACACTTCATTATTAATCCTGCTGCCGGAACGGAGGAGCCAATTATATCCATTATTGCAGCGGCTTTCCACAACGCTGCAATTCCCTTTGTTATCACAGAAAGTAAAGCTCCGGGCGATATTTTCAACCTGGTAAAAGCGCTGAGGGATACAGATAATATAGTGGCTGTGTACGGTGGCGATGGAACTGTGATGGAAGCTGCGCGCGCCCTGCATGGCAGCAGCACCCCCCTGTTTATTGTGCCTGGCGGAACAGCTAATGTAATGGCCAAAGAGCTGAATATACCTGTAGATAGCGAAGAAGCAATAACCATGCTGGTGGCCGGTGACTATACTATAAAGACCATTGATATGGGCCTGGTGAATGGTACCCCCTTTTTAATACGGGTAAACCTGGGTATTCTTTCCGACATGATCACTGAAACCGATCCGGAAATGAAAGAAAAATGGGGACAATGGGCCTACGGGTTAACCGCCTTTCAAAAATTATCCAAAGAAGGCACACTTTTCCATTTAACAATAGATGGGGAACCTTACAGTGAAAAGGCTGTGGCATTAACTATCACCAATGCGGGGAATATTGGCCGGGAAGGTTATTCCTTCCTACCCGGCATTAGTGTAAATGATGGAATGCTGGATGTTATTTCCATGAGCGATGCCAACCTGTGGTCGCTGCTGAAAGTTACCGGCAGCATGTTATTTCAAAAAGATTCGGAGCTGTTGAACCACCGGCAGGCAAAAGAGATCACCATACGGGGGGATGGTAACCTGCACTTTCTTTGTGATGATAAAGAGCAAACAGCAGCGGAGCTTAAGATCCGCATCTCTCCAGCATCATTAAACGTTGCTGTACCAAAAACAAAGGATAATGCTTAAGCGATTAAAAAGCATATGGCTATTGGTAGTTATTTTCTTCCAGAAGCTAACGGATATCACCTACCGCCGGATCAGGGGCATTCCCCGGCTTAAACGCAGCCAGATCACCGCTAACCTGTTCCTGGGCGGGCAATACAAACTGCAGGGATTAAAACGGTTAAAAGAAATAGGCATCACCGCTATCATTAACATGCGCATGCATTCCATTTATACAGAGGCGCAGTATGAGGGCTTCCGCTACCTTCATTTACCTACAATAGATAATACCCCGCCCACTTTGGAGGATCTGATCAAAGGTGCAGAATTTGCCTGTGATGAAATTAAGAACGGCGGCAAAGTATATATTCACTGCAGGCAGGGGCTGGGCAGAGGTCCCAGCATGGCTATTGCTTACCTGTTAAAAATGGGCGCCACTTACGACGATGCTTTTGCCACCGTAAAAAAAGTACGCACCTTTATTAACCCCAGGCCAGGTCAGGTACAACGTTTGAAAGAAATGGAAGCCTGGTTAAAAGAGCATAATGCAACGGTCAGCAAGATAGTGCCGCATGTGTAGCTACTTCTTTTTCCGCTTACCTTCCTTCTTCGCTTTTTCATGCTCGTCTATCAGCAGCTGCCAGTTCTCATTGGGTATGTCTTCAGAGAAGCTGATGGTTTGGCGGTAATCGTTCTTATCTATTTTCATTACCTGGATCTCTTTGCCCAGAAAGGATTGTATGGTATCCAGGATAGGTTTTTCTTCCGGGCTGCAGAAGCTAACGGCCTGGCCTTTTTGCACGCCGCGGCCGGTCCGGCCCACACGGTGCACATAATTCTCCGGCTCGTCGGGCAGGTCGTAGTTCACTACATATTCCACATTGGGAATGTCAATACCGCGGGCATTCACATCGGTAGTGATCAGTATTTTTATATCGCCTTGTTTAAATTCCTTCATTACCGTAAGGCGGTCGTCCTGCTCTTTACCGCCATGCATGGTCAGGGTTTTAATGCCTACCCGCTCCATAGCAGCTGCTACACGCTCTGCCCGCACTTTGGTGCGTACAAATACCAGGATCTTATTCTCCGGAAACTCTTTCACCAGCCGTTCCAGGAAAAAGCGCTTATCATCCATCTCCACAAAGGCCACGGAATGACTTACGTTCTTGGATACCGGATCATCCGGCGAGATCTGGATGCGGATGGGATTGCGCACGATCGAATAAGCCAGGTCCTTGATCTCTTCATCAATGGTGGCAGAAAAGAACAGGGTCTGGTGGTTGCGGGGCAGATGTTTGATCACATCGCGTATATCGCGGATGAAACCCAGGTCCAGCATGTGATCCGCTTCATCCAGGATCAGGGTTTGCACATGGCTCAGATCCAGGTGGCCCTGGCTAATGAGGTCGAACATACGGCCCGGCGTAGCAATTAAAATATCTACTCCTTTATCCAGCTTTTTGATCTGCGCCTCCTGCTCCACGCCGCCAAAAAGGCCCATAATATCCACACGGGTATATTTACCCAGCTGCTTAAATACATCGGAGATCTGGATAGCCAGCTCACGGGTGGGCACCATTACCAGGCACTTTACTTCGCCCCTGGTGCGGGAGCGGCTTTGCTGGTGCAGCAGCTGAATGACCGGAATGGCAAAAGCAGCTGTTTTACCGGTGCCGGTTTGTGCAATGGCCAGCACATCATCTCCCTTAAGAATAGATGGAATAGCCTTGTACTGTATATCTGTAGGGCGTTTGAAGCCCTGCTCTTCCAGGCTTCTTTTAATTTCTTCCGCAATGCGGTATTGTTCAAACTTCATGAGGGCACAAAGATAGCTTATTTTCAGAGGGTTAACTGAGCGCTGCGCCGGCCCCTTGCGCAAAAAGTGGTAGGAAAAGAGGGCGGACCCGGATCAGCCAACCACAATTTTATCTGACATAAAGCCCGTAAATCATTGACGTTTATATTATTACAGAAATTTTACCCGGATCTTTATCCTATGCACTTTTACAATTTAATAGCATGTACATGTCAGGGCGCGTAATTATTTGCATAGTATCTTCATCGCAGATTAAGAATAACGACTATCCAATTATCCTATGAATATTTGCTTGTAAAACTAATAACTGTAAGTTTTTGGGGTTAACAAATAACATGATTATGGCCACTCTTTTCAGGGTGGCCTTTTTGTTTTTCATAGTAAGATTTAATGCGCTTTGGTATCTGCAAGGTTCAGGCTAATAACATTCATTTGCGGCTGCAGCCGTAATACCGCTCCGTTACCTGGTTTTGAGAAGGTACCTTTCACGGCAGGCAGCTTATAATTCATTCCATCAAAACTGCAGTCAATTTTTGCAGGGGTTATTTGCTGGAATGGCAGTTTAGCATCTGTGGCTGTGTTCAGGTCCAGGTACCAGTTACAGGGCTGCTTGCTCAGCAGTTTTATTGTAAAGGTTTTCTCATCCAGGTCCATTTCCAGCGAACCGCTTACCGTAGTCAGGGGCCATGAGATGTGTACAGCGCCCGTACCCCTGTTGGTGAATACCGGATCTTTACCTGCTAACAGCACTTCCTTTCCGTCTATCAATGCTTTGAAGCGCAGGCCTGCGATCTGACCGGCCTTGCTCCATAAGTACCCATCCACTACCGGAAGGGTAAAGAACGTACATTCGTTAGTGGTAGCTACCTGGGTCGTATATACATCGGGCAGCGCCTCATTAAACAAATGAATGTCGCGGATCCGCAGGCCTTCTTTTTCCCATAGCATATTAATCCTGTAAAACCGGCTGTTAAACCAGATGGTTTTCAGGTTGCTGCCTTCCAGGTCTTTGGTAACGGCGAAAGAGGTAGGCGGTGTTACCTTATAGTTCTTTTTGAACCAAAGGCCGGATTGCTCCAGGGTTTCCACACGCAGCTTGCCGGCTTTCCACAGCTGTGCAATAAGCGGCATCTGAATTTCAAATCCTTTTGACATACCATCCCAGGTAAAAGAATTTTCCTGCCCTGCCTGTGTATAGTTAAAACCTAATGCCGCATCTTCCGTAAAGGTCTTAAAGAACCAGCTTACCCAGGATGCGCTGCCACCGCCAAATTCATACACCGGCTCCAGCGTAATAACGCCCTGCCGGTTTGAACCTATGCCCTGATCATACTGCCGGATAGGATCGCTGCCCAGCATTCTGAAAATGGGAACCGGGATCTGCTGCTGCGCGTTCTGCGCCGGCATATAAGAGTTGATCTTACTGGGATAATAGGCCTGGTTCCAGTAACCGCCCCATAACGTATAACCATCTGTTCCATACTGGTCTTTACAGTTAGCGGATGCTGTTATGTGATACTTCTCATACATATAGTTCAGGCTGTGCGCATCTATAAACCAGGAAGCTACTGAATGGGGATAGTAACCAAAGATCTTTTTAAAGCCGGCCATATAAACATCGATCAGCTTTTCCCGCTCCTCAGGTGTGTAGCCGGTTGAAAAACCAATATTGGCGTGCCAGTCCCAGGGATAACGGCCCCGCCATTTAAGGCCGGCCTTTTCAACCAGCGGCTGTGGTATCTCCCACCAGGCGCCTATTTCAAATGATCCTTTGGGCAGCGCCGCTAACAGCTGCTGGTACCGGGGATCCATTAATGCATCATATTGTAATAAGAAGGTTCCCGGCAGCTTGTATTGTTTCATGATCTCCACCTGCTTCACTACCGTTTGGTACAACACATCTTCCGTGATCTTAGGATCCCTGGGTTCCAGTAAACGGATGAAGTTCACAATGTTCACAATCTTAGGCCCGTCCTTAGGTGCTGCTGCTTTCTTTACTGATTGAAAAGCATATCCAACTGAAGACAGCAGGCATAAGAATGTTATGCCTGCTGTTATAAAAACCGATGATCTTATTCCTTTATTCATTTTTACTGATACGATTTGTGTGCAATTATACCTTAATTATCACCAACCCGGGTTTTGTTCCAGCGTTTTCCCATTAGCGGAATAAAAAGCAACTTCCCGTGTGGGCAGCGGCTGCAGGTAATCCTTATTGGGATCAAATTTCCTGCTGGTTTCTGCTATCAGAAAACCATTTGCATCTACCTTATTCTGGTAGCTTGGGTCGTTGTAAGGCGCCCTGGTAGCCCATTCCGTGCCGGTTATTTTAATACCTTTCACATCCTGCGGCAATTCGGTTTCCGCTGTTTTCCAGCGCCGTATATCATCGTACCGGAAACCTTCCAGCGTTAGCTCCACGGTTCTTTCCCGCCGGATCTCAGTGCGCATGTTAAGGCCATTCGCCGTAACAAAAGCATTAGTAAGGTGCGGCATATTCACCCGGTCCCTGAGCTTATTAATAGAAAGGGCCAGGTCATTATCGCTGATGGAGCCGTTCTTCTCATATACCGCTTCTGCATAGATCAGCAGCACTTCTGCATAACGGATCAGGTGCCGGTCATAATCAAACAGGCTGGCATCGCCCAGCTGGCCTGAGTTGTTGGCCACCGGATCCTCAGACATGTATTTGTACAGGATATAACCCGTATTAAAGTTACGCTGCGGCTTATCAGGCCAGTTAGCCACTTTGGTAACGGGAAAGAACACACGATTCGTAAGCGTACCTGGTATGATCATGGTCATAGTCATACGTGGGTCCCGGTCCTGGAATTCGGAGCTAAATGTACTGTACCCATGAAAAACACTACCGGCAGCTGTAATGGGCAAGCCATTTTTATCCAGGTACAGGTCCGCCATTTTCCGTGTGGGGTTATACCCTGTTCCATCATACTGGTAAGGCATGTCATGCCCCAGGATATTCCTTGCATACCTGCGGTCCAGGATGGTTTCGTGTGAATCATCGCCCACTTCCAGGAACAGGTAACGGTAGCTTTGCGCCCCGCTGCCTGTATACAGCGTATAGGCGCCGCTGTTAATAACCGCCTGTGAGGCTGTAACAGCAGCATCCAGGTATTTGACTGCACCGGCCTCTCCCCTGAACTTTTCCCAGGTTCCTTCAAACAGCGCTACCCGTGCGGATAAAGCCAGCGCTGCGCCTTTGGTGATCCTTCCTATATCTGAAGATGAAAGGTCCGGCTGGGCAGGCAGGTCATTCTTGGCTTCATCCAGGTCCTTTAAAATAAGGTCTGCTGTTTCGCCCCGGCCTGAGCGCGGTGTAAATAAAGCAGGATCATCTGCCGATAAAACTTTTGTGATCAGGGGCACACCGCCATAAATGCGCAGCAGCTTCCAGTAATACCAGGCCCGGAAGAACTTGGCTTCCGCCACATAACGCTTAATATCTGCATCTTCGCTGGCAGCGCCTTTTTCAATAATGTTATTGGCGGACCGGATATAACCATAACTATCGTTCCACTGACCGGATGTTTCTGCCGGCTGCAGGTTTCCGTTACTAACCGAGTTAGGGAAATTAAAAGCGATATCAGATTCCGTATCCTCAAACCCGAACCGGTCCAGCCCATTATAAAGATTATTTGCGGCCAGCTTAAAATCACCTGCTGTTTTCCAGAAGGTGGAATCGGTGATGCTGTCCTGTGATACCAGGTTCAGATCCCGTTTGCAGCTGCTGCCCGTTACAGTGAACAGCACCAGGCCCAGCATAATATACCTATATGTAAGTTTCATGATCTCTTCTTTTAAAATTTAGCATTTATGCCCAGTGAGTAAACTTTATTGAACGGATAGGTGCCTTCATTACGGTAACCATCTTCCGGGTCAAAGTTGCCGCCTAATGTTCCCTTTGAAATAGTGAACAGATCCTGCCCGCTAAAGAAGATCCTGGCTGATTTCATTTTAATGCGCATGGCTACAGCAGCAGGCAGATTGTACCCTACCGTGATCACTTTAAAACGCAGGTAAGCCACATTCTGCAAGGTTAATGCAGAGGCACGGTAATCATAGCTTCGGATATCATCATACCCTACGCTGCCGGGAAGGTACCGGGGGTATTTAGCATCTGGCCTTTCCGGACTCCAGGTCTTATCAGCATAATAAGCTAAAGAGGGCCAGAAGAATGTATTGGGCGTGCTGATGGCGCCTTCATAGATCACATTCCTTTTACCTACGCCCTGTAAAAATATCTGCAGGTCAAACTGTTTATAACCCATCGTAATGTTGGATGAAAAAGTATAGCGGGGTATCAGGTTGCCCAGGTAAACCATATCGCCCGACAGGCCTTTGGATTTATCACCGAAAGCGGTCAGCTTTCCATCTCCGTCCACATCTTTATACATCACATCGCCTAATGAGATCCTGGATGGTACGCCCTGCAGCTGCTTATATTCATCCAGCTGTTTCTGGGTTTTAATAATGCCGTCATATACATATCCAAAATAAGAGTAGATGGGATAGCCCTGCCGGGTATAGTTCAAACCTTCCTGGAAATTATCGCTGTTCTTCAGCTCCACCAGCTTGTTCCTGCTATCGCTTAGCTGCACCGATACGCTGTAGCGAAAATCATTGATGTGATCTTTCCAGGTAGCCGTCACTTCAAAACCTTTGGTCACTACCTTACCCTGGTTAGTGCTGGGCGGCGTGGCGCCGTAAGTAGCCGGTACTGCTATGTTCACCAGCATGTCGTTATTGATCTTATTGTAATAATCAAAGGAGAAGGTAAGCCGGGAATTGAACACCGCTACATCCATACCGATGTTCTTATTCTCGATCGTTTCCCAGGTTCTTGTGGCCGATGCGGGATTGGCATTGGCGCCTGTGAGCCCGGCATTCGGAGATCCCAGCGGATAATTACCACTTACAGATACCAATGGAATATAATCATAGAGCCCTAACTTGCCTATTTCCTGGTTACCCATTTTTCCATAGGATACCCTAAGCTTTAACAGGTCAAAGGTGCGCAATGATTTAATAAACCTTTCTTCCGATAAATTATATGCCAGCGCTGCTGAGGGGAACACGGCGCTCCAGCGCTTTTCCGGCGCAAATTTGGAGCTGCCGTCTGCACGCGCTGTTACATCCAGTATCAGCTTGTCTTTATAGGAATAGCTTAACCTGCCGAAATAAGAGGCCAGGGCCTGGTTATCCAGGTTACCGGTGAAATTTGCATACGCTGCTTTCGTACGGTCGGCCAGGTTAAGGGTAAAAATATTATTGCCAACAAAATTGTAGCCAGTGGTTGACTGCCCTTCGCGCCGGGTTTGTTCCAGTGATGCGCCACCGGTGATATTGATCTTATGATCCTCTCCAAACTCCCGGTTATAATCCAGGTATGCCTGGTATAATTTATTCAGCAGCTTCTGGTTTGCATAATAGGCCGAATTAGGCGTGTTGCGGATATCCTGTACCCCGCCTACATAGTTATAGCGGGTAAAGGTGCGCGTATTGCCGTTTTCATTGGTGTAATCAAATCTCACGGCCGTTTGTCCGGTTAATTTCAACCCGGGTATAATGCTGTAATCAATTTTCAGATTGGTAGCAAACCTTGAAAAATTATTCTGTTGCCGGCCACCCTCTTCCAGCGACTGGGCGGGGTTTTCATAACCCTGGTATCCATAGAACTGGCCTACGCTGTTATACACCGGCTGGTAGGGAAACTGGCGCGGCACATTACTAAGCGCATTATCGATCATAGTAGGCGTTACCGTAGCCTGGTTCTCAAAAATGCTGCGGGTTTCAATGCTTAGCTTTTTACTGAGCCGGAAATCATAATTAAGCCGGAGGTTGTACCGCTCAGAACTGTTCTCCCCGAATTTCAATGAACCTTCATCGCGGTTATAACCTACAGAGAGCAGGTAATTATTATTATCGGCGCCGCCTGAAACAGATAAGTTATGCAGCTGCTGTGTGGAGTTGCCGTAAATGACCTTATTCCAGTTTGTATATCCATAAAAACCCGGGTAGCTGGTAATACCATAGTTCCATCCGCCATCCAGCTCCGGTGGCGCGTTTGCTTTTATCTTGTCAAATACTTCCTGTGAAAAACCGTTGATGCCGGCATTGCGCAATCCTTCATCCATAAACTCTGCAAACTGTAAGGTGTTCTGGATCTTTCTCAGGTAGGTGGGTGTTTTTAAACCGATGTTGCCACTGTAGGTAACTTCCGGCGGGCCTTTCCGCCCTCTTTTGGTGGTTACCAGTATTACACCGTCTGCAGCGCGTGCACCGTAAATGGAGGCAGCTGCATCTTTCAGCACAGATACTTCTGCAATATCATTGGTATTGATGGTATTAATATCGCCCGGGATACCGTCTACCAGCACCAGCGGCAGGTTTCCGTTTATGGAGGAGTAACCGCGGATCTGCAGGCCGTAGCTTTGCTTACCGGGCTGCCCGCTGCCTTTGGTAATGGTTAATCCCGGTATGGTGCCCTGCAGCGCATCAAAGCTGTTGTTCAATGGCCGGTTCTCAAACACATCTGATTTAACGGTAGAGATAGCGCCGGTAACCGCGCCTTTGGTGCGCGTACCATAACCTACTACCACTATTTCATCCAGCTTGGTATCAATGCGTACCATGTTAACCTGCATATTGGCTTGTTCATTCACTGTTATCCGCTGGGTCAGGAACCCAATGAATGAAAACACCAGGATAGAATTGGGCCCCGGTACCTCCACTGAAAATTCTCCGTTCCCGTTTGTGCTGGTACCAATGGCAGTGCCTTCCACGCCAACGGTTACACCAGGCAAAGGATCGCCGTTGCTGCTATCCCTGACCACACCGGATATTCTCAGCGCCTGTATATCATTTACAGGTTTTACAGGCACGCTGCTGTTCTTTTCCAGGATCAGGATGGTCTTGTTGCGGATAACATATTTAAAGGGCTGGTCTTCAAAACAAAGATCCAGCACTTTAACAAGATCTATATTCCTGGCGTGCACGGTAATGGGCCTGGCATTTTTCAGCGTAACATTGTTATACAGAAAATCATAGTCCGTTTGCTTTCTTATCTGGGCAATAACTTCTGTTAAGGGCGCCCTTTCCGCAACTACTGTGACCTTCTGCGCATAGGTTGCTGCCTGTACCTGCAGGAACATGATCGTTAAGAAGATGAAAGTTAGCTTGGTTCTCAGGAAAAACGTGGAATGTACATAGGGATCCCTCCTGAGCAGTAATTCAATAACGTTCTTATACATTTGTTAAGTAGATTTAATTTGGATCTATTAGTTTGCTTTTTTTAACATGACCTGGTTTTGCATACAGCCACCCGCCAGGGCGCATCAGAGGCGCCTGGTTACTTGTGATAAAGGTTTGGAATTAGCTTGTTGATCGGCCGATCGTTCCTGTTCCTGTTGTTAATTAACGGATGAATTTCCTGATCCTGGTTGTGCTTAATTTGTAACAATAATTTTGTTAGCCTGCATTTTAAAATGCACAGGTCCCACCTGTTCTAAATTGTGTAAGATCTCCGAGAGATTGGCTGAACGGGAAAACGTTCCACCAAACCGGTCCTGCCTGTTGTAATTGCTGTATTCGATATCTACATCGTACCACCGGCTCATAATTTTCATAACGCTGCCGATATCCTGGTTGTCGAACAGGAAGTACCCGTTCTTCCAGGAAATAGCATCTTCAGCATTCACTGTTTTGATATGGACCGGCGCCTGGTTCTTAAAGATGCTGGCCTGCTGGCCCGGGGCCAGTAAGCTGGATTGTCCGGAGGTAAGGTTGCGGACCTTAATGCTTCCGGAAAGCAGCGTGGTGCTGATACCTGCATCCTCTGCATATCCATTCACATTAAAGCGGGTGCCCAGTACCGTAACTTCCTGGTTGCCTGTGGTTACTTTAAAAGGTTTGTTCACATCAGGGGCTACCTCAAAATAAACCTCCCCGTTTACAACTACCTTTCTTTCATTACCTGCAAATGTTACAGGATAGGTGATGGAAGATGCGGCGTTCATCCAAACCTGTGTACCATCTGTAAGGGTAATATGATACTGCCCTCCCCTGGGAGTGGCCAGGGTGTTGTAGATCATGTTAGCAGCTGCATTGCCGGTACCGGCGCCATACACCAGCTGCCCATTGGCCGTTTTATTTACAGTTACAGATCCCTGGTCTGCCAGCTTACCATTTTTTGCATCCGTGAGCACAATTTGCTGACCGTTCGATAAGGTTAGCAAAGCCTTGTTACCACCCGGTTTAAAATCATGCACAGGGCTTGCTGCTACCTGCTTTTGTTTGGCTTGCTGCGCAGGCTGTTGTAATAAATAATAAGCGGATGCTGCGAGTAACAACAGGGATGCTGCTATAGCTATGCGCGGCCACGACCGGGTTTTGATAATCCTTGCCGGGGGCGGCTTAACAGACTGCCACACCTCTGCCTTAAGAGCCTGTAATTCCTCCGGCGATATATCCTGGTCTTCAGGCTGCCATTGCAGGTACCAGGCTTCCAGCAAAGCCAGCTCCTCCGGACTGATAGTGCCGGTCCTGTATTTTTCCAGTAAATGCTGTATGTCCGGTTTTTGCATGTATACTCCTGTCTTGTAATAGATAGACAGGGAAGGTACCGGTGAGGGGGGTAATAAATTTAAAATTATTTGTAAAAAATAAAGAAGACGTATAACAGGATGCCCAGCCGCATGCGCAGTACTCTCAGCGCATTTTTCACGTGGCTTCTTACAGATTGCTCGCTCAGGTTTAACCTTTCTGCAATTTCCTTATAGCTTAGATTGGATTTGCGGCTTAGCTCAAACACCTCCCGCATTTTTGGAGGTAATGCCCGGATCTCCCTTTCTATGATGGCTGCCAGCTGCCGCTCCCGTACACGGTGGTCTGTAAGCGCTTCTGTGCCGCTGATCCAGCCCGGCAGGGCAGCCCGGTACTTTTCCTCCACCTGCTTATGTGCAATGGCATTAAGCACACGGTTCCGTACCCAGGTATACAGGTAATTGGAAAAATTGGTCTTTGGCTCCAGCGTGCTGCGTTTAGACCATAGGTGTGAAAAGAGTTCCTGTACCAGGTCCTTGGCTTCGTCCTTGTCCCTTAAACGGTTGTAGGCGTGTAAATAAAGCAGCTCAAAGTAGCGTTCATATATTTCAGCAAACGCGTTTTGATCGCCGGTCCTCAGCAACTCCACCAATTCCAAATCACTCAATGAATTGTATCGGAGCATTTCTCACATGAAATTTACGTGTTTCAACAGCGGAATTGATAACTATACTAATTGACAATTAAAGTGTATTTTTTGACACTTCCATCCCATGCTATCCCATCTTAGAAAAAAATTTCAGATCATTACATCTGTTTATAATACCCGCAAGTAAGATGCTTATAAAAAATCTCTGTTTGGTATTTACCTGTTTTTCAGGTTTATTGCTGCCGGTGATCAGCCAGGGCAGCCCACGTAAGGACTCCAGTATATTCCGCGTCAGCAGTCCGAAAATTACAATGACCATTGACTGCGATAATAAGGCAAGTATTACCTCGCTTATTATCAACGGCCAGGAAGTTATTAGCAGCAAAGACGGGATCTATACTGCGGTAAAAGCAGCAGGCATGCTTTACTCTTCCATGCACCTGAAAGCGAAACCCGTTGTTCAGCAAACCCCGCAAAGGACTATCATCAGCGGCATTAACTATGGTAATGAAAATATTACCATCCATGAAAGCTGGATCTTCACCAGGGTTGGTGAGGCTATTCAGTGGGAAATAAAAAGAGCGCTGCCCCGGGCAGTAAAGGCGGAGGAAGCCGGCATGCCGGTCCTGAACTTTAACAGTATAAACACCTGGGAAGGCGCCTACCAGGGTTACGGCGGCTTAGCGTGGTTCTATCTTTTTAATGAAAAGGAATCTACTTACGGCGTACATACAAGATCATCCAATTTCTGGAACAGTAAAAGCGGGAATGGCTTAACCGTAGCTGTGGATGCCCCGGGTAAGCAGGTAGCCATGAAATACAGCCGTACAAACGATAACAGGCTGGCGTATACCGTTACTGTTTCCAATAACGCCATGATCCCTGTATCGGATAGCGGAACCAACCGGCGCTTATTTGTAAGGAACAGAACCGATGTTTGGGCGCCCTTTACGATGCCTGCCGGCGCCAGCACCCAGCGTATAACATTCAGCTATTTTGATTTTAATGAAAAATACGGCCGTGGAAAATTTGCCGGTATAAACGGAACAGCTGTAAGCGCTGTGCTGAATACCATTGCCAGGATAGGCGTAATAGATTCCCTGCATTTTGGCGGCAACAGCTGGCACACGCCTTATGGGCCTATTTGCCTGCATGAACAATACATAGCGCAAATGGGCCTGGGCATTAATGATCCCGATTACCTGGGGGGTTATCAAAGCTGCCTTGATTATTACCGGGACCATGCTGTAAAACCCGACGGGCGGGTATATTCCCGCTGGGCTTACACTAATGAAGATGCCATGCCGGGCGCATATAACAAAGAAGGCTTTTATGAAGCACAATGGGGTATCCTGATGGATTCAAACCCCGACTTTGTTACGAATGTGGCAGAGCTATATGATATGACAGGCAACAAGAGCTGGGTTAAAAGCCACCAGCGCAGCTGTGAAAAGGCATTGGACTGGATCCTGAAAAGAGATGCTAACAATAACGGGCTGGTGGAAATGATGACTGATTCGCAGGAACAAAAACGTTCCAGCGACTGGATAGATATTATCTGGGCATCGTATGAGAATGCTTTTGTAAATGCGAAGCTTTACCTGGCTCTAACCAAATGGGCCGCTATTGAAGGCCAGCTGGGAAACCCGGCAAAAGAGCAGCAGTACAAAGCTTTTGCCGCTAAGCTGAAAAGCAGCTTTAATAAACCGGTAAGCAATGGCGGTTTCTGGGACCAGGAAAATCAATGTTATGTACACTGGCTGGATAAAGCGCAGCAGCCGCATGGGCGCAACATGGTAACCCCTGTTAACTTTATGGCTATTGCCTACGGGATCTGTGATGATGCCAGCAGGGCTAAATTAATCCTGGATAATATTGAACAGCAAATGGTAAAGGAGCAGCTTTTCTTCTGGCCTTTGGCCATGACCTCCTATGCTGCCGGGGAAGGCCGGGAATCCCAGTACCCCTTTCCTGAATATGAGAACGGGGACCTGTTCTTATCCTGGGGCTCTGTTGCCATTAAAGCTTATGCAGCATACAATCCGGAAATTGCACTGAAGTATGTAAAAAATGTGTTGGAGCAATACAACAAAGACGGGCTTGCGTTTCAACGTTACGGCCGCATTAAGCAGGATGGCCGGGGAGATGATATTTTATCCGGCAACAGTCTTTCCATCGTGGGATTATACCAGGCTATTTATGGCATTAATCCCCTGTATAACCGTTTGCTGCTGGACCCGCATATAACACCCGCGCTGGCAGGCACGGAGCTTACCTATAACTACCAGCACCAGCGACTGCTTATAAACCTTGACAGTAATAGCTACTCCGTATCCAATAAGGTATTTAAAATAACCAGCCCTAAACGCTTTGGCTTTAAGGCCACAAAAAGCAATGTTTTTTATTTTGATGAGGATAACAACAGCGCCGCGCTACAGGTTACCACCAATAACCCTTTAACCATTAACATAAAAAACTGGAATGCTGATAACATGAGCTGGACCCAAACCATTACAGCGCCCAGCCTTAGCCCGCTCACTTATAACATTCATGGGCTGAAACCCGGTGCTGATCATACTTTCAGCGTGGATGGAAAAGCAGTAAAAAAAGTGCGCAGTGATCTGAAAGGAGATTGCAGCATAACCTATATACCTGCCGTGCCTTCAGCCGCTATTACCATAAGCAACTAAACACTATTTTATTTATAAAGGCTAAAAATAAATGTTCGTGGGACAACTAAATGTTGCAACACCATTTGTTAACGGAACCGTTAACATTTGACAACACTAGAACATTCATTTTTAACTACTTATGGTTGATCCGGCATTCATTTTCGTGAATATTTGATCACACATAAATGTTAGCATAAATGTTCAATCCCACTATATCTTTGATTCAACGAAACAGTGAATATTTTCCAACTATCCTATGAAGAATTCTTTAAAGACATTTTTACTTTGGGGTTAACAAACAATTGGATACCAGAGCCGCTCTTTTTAGGGCGGCTCTCCTTTTTATCCTTTACCTAAACTTATAAAAATGCCATACCACGTTAAGTTATTATTTGCTGTAATAGACCGGACCGGGGAAATGGAAATAGAATACCTGCAGGAAACAGCATCATCAAAAGAAATTGCTATCAGCAAAATTGAACACTACATTACAGCCACCTGGGGCGCTTCCGGAGAGAATGGCCATTATGGTTTCCGGGTATTGAGCACTCAGGAAAGCAACTAACTTCCCACATAGCTTTGAATCAGAATAAAGACTTTATATAAAACACAACAGGCATGGAGGCAAACGCCAACGGAATAATAACCGCAAAGATCCAGATGCCTGTGAACTGCACAATGGGCGTATATTTTTTATGTACCCAGCCTGCGGTTCTGAAAGCGCTTTGAAAGCCATGGTATAGATGATAGGCAACCGCTACCATTGCCACCAGGTACAGCGTTACGTACCATAAAAGGCTAAAGCTATGCGCCACTATAACATACAGGTCTTTCACCCTTACGATCTCAATATTATTTTCTGTGGTAACCGCGTATTCAAAATGTGGGGAAAGTGGTTTGTACTCCGTTGACGTTAATTCACCGGTTAAAAGGTTTTTGTGGTATTCCCGGTAGGTACCTTCCGTAAACTTATACCGGCCCCAGAAATTGCTCATATGCACAATGAGGAATAAGAATATAATGCTGCCCAGCAGGCCCATATTCAGAGAAGCCCATTTAACAGGCGCTTTTGGAGCCACCGCATATTTAACGGGCCGGGCCCTCCGGTTCTGTATTGTTAATATAAGCGCATACAGTGCATGCACCAGGATGGAGATATACAGGATATAGCTGATTATTTCCACCGGTGGAAAATGCGTCATGAAATGTGCGTAGATGTTAAAGGTATAACCCTCATCGCCTGCAAATAAAGTAAGGTTCCCACCCAGGTGTACGATCAGGAACAGGCACATGAACAGGCCCGTCATGGACATGACCAGCTTTTTACCAAGGGATGAGTTAAAGAATTGCTTAAAGTTCATGAATATATCTTTTAATGTTGTGGATAAGCGCACCCTTTTCCATTAAGGGGCAGGGATCAATACTTGTTCTCCCGGTTCCCGGACCGGAAGATCATTCTTAATGCCTGGTCGCGGGTAGTATAGGCCACGGCCCAGTTATACAATGTTTTTATGCGGTTGTTATAATTAACCAGGGAAACAAGGTGAATAAAAAGCCAGCTCAGTAAACCCAGCAAACCGCCTAAATGAACTTTGTGCTTAAAAAGGTCCGCTACGGCAAACTGCCGGCCAATAATGGCCATATCGCCACGGTCAAAATATTTGAACGGTTTCAGCGGGCGGCCCTTGGCCATAAGCAGTAAATTTTTGGCCAGTGACTTACCCTGCTGAATAGCCGGCTGGGCAAGCTGCGGGTGGCCGTTGGGATAAGCGCTGTCTGTAAACTGGATGCTGATGTCGCCAATGGCATACACATTTTCATAACCCTGCACCCGGTTAAAGGCGTCGGTGATCATTCTCCGGCCTTTGCCAATGCTTTGGTCTGAGATGCCTTCAAAAGTATTGGCTATAACGCCTGCGGCCCATATCAGGCTTTTGGTTTCAATAATGGTCCCATCCGACAAATGCACCTGGTCATTTTCATAGCTTTTAACCTGCGTGTTCAGCTTCACAAGCACGCCTAGTTTCTCCAGCTCTCTATATGCTTCTTTATGCGTTTTATCACTCATAGGGGCCAGCAGGTTGGCCGCACCGTCTATCACATGGATCTCTGTCGGCGTATTTTTCAGCTCGGGATAATCGTGGCCCAGGATGTATTTTCTCATTTCTGCCAGCATGCCTGCCACCTCTACACCGGTTGGTCCCCCGCCGGCGATCACAATGGTAAGCAGCCGCTTTTTCTCTATGGGGTCCTGCTCAATAACCGCCCTTTCAAGGGTCTTGATCAGCTCATTGCGCATATAAAGCGCGTCATCAATACCTTTCAGTGAAAAGGTGCTGTGACGAAGGGCATCGTTCCCGAAGAAATTGGTTTTGGAGCCGGCTGCAAAAACCAGCATATCATAATGCAGCTCACCCCCATCGCTTAAATACAGTTTATTGGCAGCAGTATCTACCCGTAACAGCGCCGCCATCCTGAAAGCGATGCCTTTTTTCTTAAAGAGTTTCCTGAACGGGTAGCTGATGCTGGAAGGCTCCAGGAAGCTGGTAGCCACCTGGTACAAAAGCGGCGTAAAGTAATTATAGTTGTTCTTGTCAACCACTGTGACATTATAATATTGGTTATGGAACAGGTGCTGAACGAAATTCAGCCCTGCGAAACCGCCCCCGATCACCACCACCTGTTTCTTTGTTGTTTGATTGGTTTCCATCTTTTT